>Ga0163162_10000006_pt1 | contig 410012 bp, 347 predicted proteins | sample S55metaG_FD_115310 | JGI IMG/M metagenome (GOLD analysis project Ga0163162, IMG submission 115310) | Switchgrass rhizosphere microbial communities from Kellogg Biological Station, Michigan, USA - S5-5 metaG | ecosystem: Host-associated > Plants > Roots > Rhizosphere > Soil | place: USA... | reverse complement strand
GCGGCGTTGCTGGGTCAGGCTTTCGCCCATTGCCCAAAATTCCCGACTGCTGCCTCCCGTAGGAGTCTGACCCGTATGTCAGTGTCAGTGTGGCCGACCGCCCTCTCAGGCCGGCTACAGATCGTTGCCTTGGTAAGCCATTACCTTACCAACTAGCTAATCTGCCGCAGGCTCCTCTTTAGACGCGAGGTCTTTCGATCCCCCGCTTTAACAACTGTCACCATTAGGTGCCGCTGCATTATGCGGTATTAGCAACCGTTTCCGATTGTTATTCCCCATCCAAAGGTAGATTACCTACGTGTTACTCACCCGTGCGCCACTCTACTTGCCCCCCGAAGGGGGCTTTCGCGTTCGACTTGCATGTCTGAGGCACGCCGCCAGCGTTGATTCTGAGCCAGGATCAAACTCTCGTTAGAATTTGTTCTCTGGAACATTATCGTTACTGGTTAAAAAGTATCCGATAATGACTCTTCTTTAAAGAGTTTTGCACGCGAACTTTATCGTCCGTCGTGTTGACTCTCAAAGGTCATTGATATGGACACGCTCTATCTAGTTTTCAAAGATCGATTTGGTCGGGTTTAGATGCTCCCAAAACCCTTGGGTTGCTCCACTGACGGACTTTTGTCGTCCCAAGCAAACGCGCATTCTAACCATTGACCCCTAGTCTGTCAAGCGCGCCACTAACATTTCTTGAAATAGTCTTCGACCGTGGTCACTTGCGCTTCTTAGCCCTGGGCGTTTCGCCAGGGGAGTTCACTCTCAGGACGCCGCGATCGTCGCGATAAAGGCTGTATTGCGCATCTTTCACCTGGCCGCTTTCATCCTTCACCCTCACGGTAAACGTCTTGTTGGGACCTCGTCCCTCGACGCGCAAGGGCAGGTAGCCCTGCAAATCCGGACTGCGATAACCCGTGTAGTGTTCCTGATTGTGCTTATCATAACCCAACACGTAGATTCTGTCGAAATCCGGCTCGTCTAGTTTTCGCGGTTCGCTGGAACCACTCTTTTCTAGAATAACCCAACTGCCAGGTTTGGTTTCCTTCTGCGCTCCCTTACTTCCGAATTCAGACTCGTCGGCCGCTTCGTCATCAAGCCGATGCCAGGCGACGAATTCGCGCCCGGTGCGATAGAAGATGATGTCGCTCGGCACTGTCAACTCTACTTGCTTTCCGTATATCCAGCCCGCCGGCGCCGGCGAACTCGCAGGCGGCAGTCGCACTTTGTACCAGAGCTCATTTGGTTCTTCTGGTTCTTTTTCTGCGTCGCTGTCTTTTTTTCCTTTCGGAGAACTTGCCTGCCCGCTGCCCGCTTTCGGCGCCACGTCGCTCTCAATCGCTTCCGACGCGCCTGGTTTAGGCACGCGTTTCCAACCGACAATCTCAAACGTGGAACCACTATCCAGTTTCATCATGATGTTGTCGTTGTTGGAACGATCCGGAGTTAGCCTGAGATTTGAACTGGCATGCAATTGGCCCGTCGCTTGCGCCTGCGTGTCCTTATCCTCTGCTTGAAGTTTGATCGAGCTTTCGAGCACCGTGTCCGGCATGATGTTTCGAGCTTCAATCCAACCCTCAGTGTTTTCTTCATCGTGGGCCCGCACGCGCAGCCATTTCTCGCCGGTGTCCGGCACCGTGGACGTGTCGAGGATATCAACCTGATCGTTGCGCGCCACCTCGAGCAGGTTTGCCGCTACCACCGCAGTGGAACTGCGAATCTGCGCGCGACGAGCAACAACGACCCCGGTAGATCCCTTCTTCGCCAGCGTGCTGCAACCCGCGACGCCAAGACTGAGCGCTAAGAGCCCGAGCAGCCCCAGAACCATCGTGAAAACAAAATCCGTTCGACTTGTGTAAATTGCTTTATTTGTCATGTTCGAAACTATTCGGGTCTTGCAGCCTCTTACTTATGTCCCGGTCGGTTTGTCTCGCTATTGTAACCCAAGCGGCGTAGGAGGTCGCGCTGCTCGCGGCTCAATGACGGCGCCACGCTAATTCGAGTTCGCAGACCGATTTTCTCGACTTGAAGCCCAAAGCCCGCCAGCGACTGCGACAAATCAATGGACGCAGGATTTTGCACATACCGGTTCGCAAAACTCTGCATCCCCGGTAAAGCACTCAACGCGTTGATAACCACTTCATTCCCTATCGCGGTCTTCATCCCGCGGTGATGCGCGCGAAAGATCTCCTTGTAAACATCGTCCAATGAACGCTTGTTGCGGGATGTGTTTCTCAGAGTCAAATCATAAATGAAAGCGATCAGCATTCCCTTTTGGTAAATGAGCGATGGACTGCTGGTCCAACGTCGTTGCGAAGCCTCCACCAATGACAACTGGTCACGCTGGGCCACTGCAGAGTATGTATCAAACGACCGCGCCACCGCATTCAGGAGATCCTGAAAACTGAGCAGGTTTAATCGTTGCCCCGTTCGTATCGCCTGGTAAATTGTAAATCCTTCGTAAAACCAATCGTAATCACCATCGAGCGCGAGTCCATTCGGAACCCAAAGGTGAAACAACTCATGAGTCAGAGGGACGCTAAGCTCAACCAGCGCCGCGGTCTTGCTCGGCTGAAGTCCGGAAAGCAAGACCACTGCCGAGCCTCGCGTCTCAGCGCTCCAGCGTTGCGCTCCCTCCGGCCGCGGGAACGGCGAGAGAATAAGGACAGCGCTCTCGCCCGGCATGCTTCCTACTGCATCCGCGTAACTCTCAAGAATGTTCTCGGCTTGAGTTAACAATTCCTTAGACGAAAAAGCCCAAGCCCCGGTCGACACCAGGTTAAACCTCAATCCCCTCACCGTGGATGAAATTTGTAGCAGGTCTCTACTAACAAAAAATATCGCGTTTTCAGAATCTGATACTTCGAACTGGCCGCCTCCAGTCTGCTTTTCGCCTGATGAGACACGCCACAATTCCGGCAGATCTAACGAGACTGTCGCAGGAAAACTTGCGAGCGATTTGTCGGGAGCCACTACAGGTAAGAGATCGCCCAGCATCAACAGGCCGCGATCGGCGGTGAGCCATGAGATATGTGCCGCGTCATCAGAGAGAGATGGGGGATCGAGTTTCACTTCGTAGCGAAAACCACTAGCCGGCTCCGCTGAGCTGTATTCGCCCGCGGCAAGCCGCCGCACTTCGACGTTCTTGTTTTCCAAGTTGACGAGCGTCAAGGAGTCAATCCGTTCGCCGAGAGTCATTAGCCCGCCATAGGCCTTAGGAAAAGACCAGGCCCTCGTCGGCGACCTCAGTTCCCCCTCAACCACGATGCGGGGCGGGCTAACCGAGAGAACTTTGAGATGTAGTTTAGTAAAGCCTTGAGGAGTTGAGTTCGTTTGCGCCGTTGTGCTCACCGAGCAGAGCAGTGAAAGCGCGCAAATGACTAGAACTCTCGTGACCGTTCTTATTGGGGACCACTTCGACAAAGTCATTCCCTCGATCTATTGAAGAACTCGGCGCTCCAAAAACTCAAGAGAGGCTGCTCGAGCCGCACTCCACTGACTTGTTGAGTCCACGGGACTTTAACATACGGCTTAATTCGGTGTTACTAAAGCCTTCGGACGCTTTTTTCCGGCCTAACTCAGCCTAAATCGGTCATTGATCGAGGCCGCTCGTCGACGAAATTCGGTTGACAGATTTTGCAAAGCGCCAATAGAATAGGGGTCGTTCATCGCTGTTCGTTGTAGGTTTTTACTGATTCCTGGGAACTTCCGCCATGAGTCTTGTCAAAATTATCGTTGTTACGATCCTCGTAATTCTGAGCATACTTCTCTTCGGGCGCTTTTTGTTCTGACCCGAAAGACAAAATGCTTGCATCTTCCGCAGCGCTCCCTGAAAACGACCTGCCTGCGAGCGCTACTCGCTTAACTTTGCTACGACCCACTCTGATCCTGTTATTAGTGTGTTTTCAGATCGGAGGCGCCGCAGTCCCTGCTCAGGAAGTCTCCGAGGCTGAAGTGTTGCGCATGCGCACTGACGTGGTAACAGTGCCGTTTGTCGTAACTGATTCACGCGGCCGTCGAGTTTTTGGACTGACTCAAAACGACTTCGTTCTCAATGCCGAAGGAAGGCCACAGCGCATAGCGTTCTTATCACCAGGGTCTTCGCATGTAGCGTTGATCTTTCTGCTCGATGAATCGGGTAGCGCCCGTGAGTATATTAGCAAGCAGCGTGACACGGCTCTCTCGCTTTTCTCAAAGTTCGGTCCTCAATCTGAAGTCGCCATCCTGCGCTTCAGCGACCTTACAACCGTGGCTGCACCCTTCTTGGCCAATGCACAAATCGCACGACAGGCGTTCGACTTTCCCGCGAGCGGCGGAAGACACACTGCCATTTTTGATGCCGCTCTCAATTCCCTGAAATTGCTTGATGGACGGAAGAAAGATCCAGCCGAACGACGAATAGTAATCTTGATGAGCGATGGACTAGACACCGCCAGCAAAGTGAAAGGCTCTGAAGTCATCGAACACGCAAGACTCGATGGAGTCTCGTTTTACGTAATTCACTTTCCCGTCTACACGCCACGCGGCGACCACCTTGCGCCGAGGGCACCAGCGCGAGATTTTCGCAATTTGGCAAGCAAGACGGGAGGGCAATACTTTGTCGCCATAGATGCGGCGTCGGTCCTCGCAGTCCGCAGCGAACCTGACCTAGCCCCGATTTTTAAGGCAATCGAGGAGGACTTAGCTGGCCAATACTTAATTGGCTTTTATCCTGACGACGCCTTCCGCGATGGTCGCCCGCACAAAATCGAACTATCTTCAATTAAGGACGGCCGTGAACGGCGGATTAACAATCTTCGTCACGAATTCAGTGTGCAGCAAAATTCCCAGTAATAACTATGACTGAGAACAACATCGGCTTGCTACGAATCAAACGCGCTTTAATTAGCGTTTCCGACAAGACCGGCATCGTCCAGTTCGCCCGCGAGCTGCAAAAGTTTGGTGTCGAAGTTATTAGCACCGGCGGCACAGCCAAGGCGCTGCGCGACGCAGGCATTTCGGTGCGTGACGTCTCTGAGGTCACGGGCTTTCCGGAAATGATGGACGGTCGCGTAAAAACTCTGCATCCGAAGATTCATGGCGCGCTGCTCGGCATTCGTGACAACGCCGAACATGCAAAGGCGATGAGCGAACAGGGAATCGAGCCGATTGATCTGGTTGTCATCAACCTTTACCCGTTCCAGCAAACCATCGGTCAACCAAATGTGGCGTTGGCTGAAGCGGTCGAGCAAATCGACATTGGCGGTCCAGCGATGATCCGCTCTGCGGCAAAGAACTGGAACGACGTCGCGGTGATTGTTTTGCCGAAGAGCTACTCAGATGTCATTGAGGAAATGCAACAGCACGAAGGTTCTCTCTCCTTGGCCACGCGCAGCGAGCTCGCGCGACAAGCATTCGGGCTGACGGCGATGTACGACATGGTTATCGCCGCTTACCTTGCCCAATCACTCGAAGGAGATATGGCCGAAGGAGGAATTTCAATTGGCACCGGCGGCTTGAGCTTCGCGAGCGGTGATCATGTGAGTCACTCAGATGACACTATGAAGATCGACGCTGAGGAGTACTCAATAGAGAGGTTTCACGGTTCCCTTCCCTCGAGGGCTCAATGGTCGATCACTAAATCTTCGAATCTACGTTACGGAGAGAATCCACATCAGATCGCGGCCTTGTATAAGACACCGACGCAGCATGGGGTCGCGAACGCCGAGCTCCTTTCGGGTAAGGAGATGTCCTACAACAACTATGTCGATGCTGATGCTGCGTGGCAATTGGTCTGCGACTTTGAGGAAACGGCCTGCGCGATCATTAAGCATACGAACCCTGCCGGGGTTGGCTTGAGCACGCACGCGGAAGAAGCTTACAGGAAAGCGCTGGCCACCGACCCCCTTTCAGCGTTCGGTGGTGTCGTCGCCTTCAATTGTCCTGTTGACCAGGTCGCTGCGCGCGCCGTAATCGAAATATTTACGGAAGTTCTAATTGCCCCAGACTATGACGAGGATGCGCTAGCGACTCTGCGCACTAAAAAGAACCTGCGGGTATTGAGAGCATGGCCTACAAAGAAAACTCCGAGCCTCGAGTACAAGCAGATTAGCGGGGGTATGCTAGTGCAAACGCGCGATGTTCACCGTCTTGTCGAAGCCGAGCTGAAGGTCGTCAGCAAACGCCAGCCGACCTCCGACGAAACGAGAGCGTTGCTGTTTGCCTGGACCGTCTGTAAGCACACCAAGTCCAATGCGATTGTTTACGCGCGTGACGGTCAAACCGTTGGTGTCGGTGCCGGGCAGATGTCGAGAGTCGATTCTGTAAAGCTTGGGGCCATGCGCGCGCAGCTCCCGGTCTCGGGCTCGGTCCTTGCATCAGATGCTTTCTTCCCTTTTCGTGACGGAATTGATGAAGCGGCTAAGCACGGAATCACCGCGGTTATCGAACCCGGAGGATCGATAAAAGATGCAGAAGTAATAGCGGCGGTAGACGAACACGGACTCGCTATGGTTTTCACTGGCGTTCGGCATTTCAAACATTGATGAGAACGCGCCTTCACCACGCTTGGCCTTGCTCTTTACGGGGACTTTATTGATACTTCGGAGCCTATGTTAAAAGACAAACACGGACTCGTATTTGGCGTAGCGAACAAGCGTTCTATTGCATGGGCCACGGCCCAGGCGCTACATGAAGCCGGCGCTCGTTTGGCGTTTACTTACCAAGGCGATCGTTTAAAAGAGAACGTCGAGAGCCTCACCAGCGCGGACATGGCGGATGCGCTTTTATTAGCTTGTGATGTGACTAAGTCAGAAGAGGTAGCAGAGACTTTCAAACGTGTGGGCCATGAGTTTGGTAAGCTGGATTTCCTGGTTCACAGTATCGCTTTCGCGCCACGCGAAGCCCTCGATGGCGAGTACCTGGCCACAAGCAGAGAAGCATTTTTGACTGCGCTTGAAATAAGCGCGTATTCGCTGGCCCAACTGGCACGCGCGGCAGTGCCCTTGATGACGGAAGGCGGCAGCATTGTGACAATGACATACTACGGAGCCGAAAAAGTTGTCGCCGGCTACAACGTGATGGGCGTGGCCAAGGCGGCGCTTGAAGCCAGTGTGCGCTATTTGGCGGCCGACTTGGGACCACGAAATATTCGAATCAACGCCATCAGTGCTGGACCAATTCAGACGCTCTCTGCCCGCGGAGTGTCCGGCCTCACCTCGATGATGAAGCACCATGCCGATCGTGCTCCCCTGCGCCGCAACGTCGAAGCGCGCGAAGTCGGGAACACCGCGTTATTTCTCTGCAGCCCACTCTCGTCAGGAATTACGGGAGAAGTTATCTACGTGGATTGCGGCTACAACATCATGGGAATCTGACTCGCCACCTGGATGGAACATGCGATTGAGGGAAGGCGGCCTGAATGGAAAAGAATAGCGAACGCCTAACGCGACCGCCAGGTACTACTCAGGACGAACAACTCCTTGAGAGTCCTCAGCCTGATCAATTCACGCACACCGATCCATGGCGGGTATTTCGCATCATGGGAGAGTTCGTCGAAGGCTTCGATGAATTAGTTACCGTTACGCGAGGCGTCTCTATCTTCGGCTCAGCCCGCATAGCACCTGATAATTCTTATTACGAAGCCGCGCGCGAAACCGCTGCCCTCTTCGCCCAGGCTGGATTCGCGGTTATTACTGGCGGCGGTCCGGGCATAATGGAAGCGGCCAACAAAGGGGCCTTCGAAGCGGGCGGGACCTCGATCGGCTGCAACATCGAATTAACACACGAGCAAAATCCTAATCCTTATCAAACACTGTCGTTGAAGTTCAAGTACTTCTTCGTACGCAAGATGATGTTCGTAAAATACAGTAGCGCCTTCATCATTTTTCCGGGCGGCTTTGGAACTCTCGATGAAATGTTTGAGGCCCTGACGCTGATTCAAACGGAAAAAGTGCGCGACTTCCCAGTCGTGTTGTTTGGGTCGGAGTATTGGCGGGAGCTGCTCGATTGGGTTAAGACATCCTTGCTCACCCAGGGAATGATTTCGGAACGGGACCTACAACGCTTGCACGTAACCGATTCCCCGCTCCGCGTTGTGGAAATCGTCAAGGAGATCGAAAACGCGCTCTCCGAATCACCAACTAAGGTTTATGACTATTAGGATCCAACTCAGGCTCTTGCCTTTGAGGCAAAGCTTCAGTCAGCCACTTCAAGTAAGGTTGAGAAATCGCGCAGACCGGGATTGCTAGAATCTCGGGAACTTCATAGCTGTGCGCCGTCCTGACGCGTCTCTCCAAATCTGCAAACTTTTCTCGCAGCGTTTTCGCCAGAATGAGGACCTCTGCTGCCTTCTGAACGGATCCCTCCCACTTATAAACCGATCTTATCTCCGGCATGATCTGCACGCAGGACGCTAACCCAGCGTCGACCAGGGCGTTTGCCAACCCTTCAGCTTGATCCCTATCAGGGGCCGTTATCAAGACGACGATTGGCTCAGATCCGGGCACGCCCATGTTTGCCTTCGGGAGTTCTATTAAGACAGAATGATCACTGAAGCCGATCAGTTTACTCTTCGTCAGAGTTGACGGAACCACCAGTGAGGGGCGAAGTGTCGCCACCGAAGAAAGACTGGTAAATTTCTTGCGCGCGATCAAAATCTCGCTCATCAACCAGGATTACCGCGCCAGGCGCAGTCGCCGACAGCAAAGGCGACAAGGCGTCTGAAGCACCTGACTGTACTGCGGCCCGCACCCCATTCTGAACGAGGATGTCGTTCACCATTTCCGCCTCTGCTGGCGAACTGAGAGTGTGCAGCGGAAGAAAGCGTGCCTCGCTATCATCCTGCAGACCGGCACCCGTTAGGCGGCTAACCAGAGCCGCACCGTCGTCGGGGCATTGCGCAATGCCGTCTTCATATTCTGATTCACATACAGGACAGAACATATTTGTTTCCTCGCTTGTAGAGGCAACAGTCTAGCTTGGCGCGTCGACTGACGCAAACAGCCGTTACGTGCGAGTAGTTCGTTTGATTTTTTTAGTAAGGAATATCGGAGGGTTGAAAGATCGCGGGAAGCTAGGTTCCCGTTGCGGCAAGAAGCTGGTTCGGTGGCGGCGTCATCTGGCGACGTGAAACTTCTTCCGCAATCTCAGAGATGCGAGTAATTGAAAATGGCTTGGTCACGACCCAATCAACTTTAGCTTCCTGCTGCTCGGAAGAGCCCACGGCTTCGCCCCATCCGGTGACGACAGCGAGGGGAATGCCGGCGTTACGCTCGCGTATTGCGCGGGCAAGTTCCCAGCCGCTCATTCCAGGCATTCCGAGGTCGGTGAAAACCGCATCGAACAACTTCGCATCAAAGAGCTCAAGCGCCTCACTTCCGTCCGCCGCCAGACTAACTTCGTAGCCTTCCCCTTCAAGTACATCAGCCAACAGCTCGCGCACCGATGGTTCGTCGTCAACCACCAGAATCCGGGGAGACGGGATATTCGGGACGAGACTCAAGCGCGGATTGTTCTCGACAACAACCGCTTCGGACTCGGTTTGTACCTCTTCGAGGGGGAATTTCATGATAAAGGTTGTGCCGCATCCTGGTTCAGATTCTACTGAGACAGCGCCCTGATGCCTCTGAATAATTCCGTAACAGACCGCCAAGCCAAGGCCGACTCCACCGTTTTCCTTTGTTGTGAAGAATGGATCGAAGATGCGCGACTTAACTTCGGGAGTCATCCCTACCCCGGTGTCGCTGATTGAGATCTCGACGAAGTGATCTCGCAGTACCGTCGAAAGAATTAGTTCGCCGCCCTCTGGCATTGCATCTACCGCATTGAAGATCATGTTGACTAGTACTTCACGCAACTCGCACGCGTCACCCTTTATCGTTGCGTTGGATGCGGTTTTGACGGTGAAGTCAATAGGAATGTTGCGCACTTGGGCGCCGTCCTTCCATCGCGGGCGTGTTATCTCGTTCACGTCCATCAGTAGTTGATCGACCTGGACAAGAGCGAAATCGTGGTCTCTCCGCTGACGCGCGAAGTCCTGAATCCGTTTGACCGTTTGAGCCCCATCACCAGCAGACTGAATGATGATATTCAGGCCACGCTCGGTTTCGGGATCCTGCGTCCGTCTGAGCATTAGCTCCGCACGTCCGAGAATCCCAGCAAGGGTGTTATTAAAGTCATGCGCCACTCCTGAAGCCAGCTGGCCCAATGCCGACATCTTTTCGAGTTGGCTGAACTGTTCCTGCAGTCGCTCTTGTTCAGCAATGTATCGAGAGAGTTCTTCGACGTGACCTCTCGCCTGAGCTGCCTTTTCGGCTGAGGCCTCAATATTCTTGAGATAGGTTCGATAGGTGAAGTAGACGATGGCAATTATGGGGATGGTTCCGATCAGCGCGTAGAAGCCGACGACACCAACGAGTTTGGCAATCATGAATGCCGCAGAAGCGCCGGCAAAGTAAGTAATTGAGGCCCAGAGATAGTTGATTCGCCACGTATCCCAAAGGGTTCGACCTAGTTTGCATGCGGTATAGACAGTGACGAGAGCGGTGTTGACAACAAATTGCAGTAACGCCATCAGACACAAGGAACTGATGAAAACAGCAGATTGAGTGTTGGTTGTTAAGAGCTCAACTGGGCCGAAACAAAGTCGAAGAACTTGAGCGGTGCAGAAGGTCGCGCAAGTCATAACGGCTGAATTAAAAAGGAGAACGCTTGCCTTCTTGCTGATTCGAATCGAAGTGGCGACAGTACAAACCGCGGCTAAGAGTGTTGCTGCCTCACCTCCATAAAGCAACATCGCCAGGAAGATTAAAGTATCTGAAACCGTAATCTCACCGTTAACACTTGGGATGTGAACGATCAATCGTGCGCCGATGAAGATGCTGAGCAATGCTAAGACCAGAAAACGCGTGTCTAGAGTCACCAATTGCAACCGATAAGTACAGAGCAAGACGATCGCTGCCGCTGCAGCGACAACCAGTCCAATGAACGGTTTGAAGTACTTTCGTTTGTTCATGCCTGTTGCAATTAACGTTCAGATGTGAAAGCGGCGAGGTTTAGGGCGGAAGGAGTCCCTTCGTTAAACACGCCTCAGAGTGCGCGTCAAATAAACGGTATCGTAGAGATCGCGACATTGATATCCGGCCTTTTTGTAACAAGCGCCGGCCGCGTCGTTCTTGTGATTAACTAACAGGCAAACCGATTTTGTCTTCGCCAATAGACGGTTCGTCAGTTGCTTTAGAAATCTGGAGCCAAGCCCAATGCCGCGTTTCGTACAGTTAACGTAAACACCCTCCAAGTAAATGACTTCAGGAGTGTCACTGATAACATCTGCCTTAAAAATCAATTCTCTGTCTTGAACGTGTATCCAGACCCTCTCCTGTTTAATCCGACGGACACACCGTCGATAAAACCCCTCCCGATCGGTCAGCAGCGGGTCCTTACCGCTCTCCTCAAACGCCATTTGAGCGTGAACCGGCGCGATCAGATCCAGATCTTCTAACGTCGCCAACCTCAAACGGGGTGTGCCCTGATCTTCTGGCTGCATATAGCACGCCTCGAGCAGTCGTTCCCGGCAGATCATTCGAGGTGTTTCACCATCACGATCGTAATAACTCAGGAAAACATCCAACTCTTCTGCCTCGGCAATAATAGTGTTCACGGATGCACAGTCTTTGGCGAGTCTGGCAAATGTCGCTAACGCTTCCTCGTTCTGAGTCTCAAAAAGGGTGACGTGCCCTACTAGCGCTAAGCCGTCAAGTCGCCCGGCTCTGTCTCTGTGACCATAAAATGTCCCTCGATTCATTTCGCTTACAATGCCGTTGTCAAGAATCCACCCGGTCATCATAAAGGTCTGTTCAGCGCGGTTTGTCAGAAATGCTAACACTTCATCCTGTTCCTCTTCACGGAGAGGCTCGACGGCTTGCGAACTAATCGGACGGAAGCACGGATTGTGGTGGCGTTCGGCAATTTGTAGCATCGGTTGCGCAGTTGCTGCTATCAGCGATTCTCCCTGAGCGAAATTAATTTCAGTCATGGGGCTTCACCTCAGTAGTCCAGGCAGTCAACACCAGTGTCAGCGACGACATTGTCAAGTATTGTTATATCGCCATTGAGTTGTGCTGACTGAGCCACAACCACTGAATCGCTGATGACAATGCCGTCGCTTAGAACGACCCCGTCACTCACAACTACACCATCGCCTAAAAAATATCCGTCACTTACGACTATGCCATCTCCTGTAATCGTACTCATGCGCACGAACAATGAGCCGCTGCCCAAGACCACGCCATCGCTAATGACGATGCCGTCACTTACGACCACGCCATCGCTAACTACTATGCCATCGCTTATAACAATGCCCTCGCTAATGACCACACCATCGCTCACGACCACACCGTCGCTCATGACTACGCCGTTGTTGATAATGACACCGTCGCTTATTACGACTCCCAGGGCATAAACGGGTTGATATTTCAAGATCAATCCTGAACCTCTTGCAAGACGACGGCCCAGAATGATTCCCTGCGACCAACTAAACGTGTAACCGCCCAGCGTTGTCTGAGGTATAGGAGGCACTACGGTGTTCAATAAGCTGGCCCCTATTGGCTTGCTAGTTCCGAAATCCGTTCGAACGAGACGTACCAGCCGCATCGCGCCTTCTATGTTGAGCTGACCTGAACCCTGCTCAAATGTATTGAAACCGCTGAGAGGCTGTGCTGAATACATCAGCATAGCCTTAAGCATATTTGGTGTGAGCTTTGGGTTGGCCTGGAGCAGGAGCGCGGCCGCACCAGCAACCGCCGGAGTCGCCATCGATGAACCGCTCAAATACATTTGGCGGCGATTCTCAGCCTGGCTAACCCCAGCATCGAGTTGAGGGTGAAGGGTAACGAGCAGGTTGTTGTCAGATTCAGCATCAATGACCTTGTTGCCCGGCGCGACCAGCTCTGGCTTTATCACATTATCGTAGTGCTTAACGCCCGCCGCATCAGTCCAACCGCTTCGCGTCGGCCCTCGCGAGCTAAAGCTTGCCACACCGTCGTCCGCCCGGGAGTCCGTCCCAAACGTGTTTGACGCACCAACAGTAATTGCCGCAGGCTCATTTCCAGGGGAATGAATTTGGCCGTATATCTTTTGTCCCGCGATGTTCTTACCATTATTTCCCGCAGCCGCTACCACGATCACGCCAGCATCCACCAAACGGCGCACGGCACGGCAAACAGGATCGTTCTTGTACGAATCAATCGCTGGGGTACCTAAACTCATATTGACTACTCGAATGTTATATGCGGCGTGATTCGCTAATAACCAATCGAGAGCGCTTAGGGTTCCGGAAATTGTACCGACACCCTGCGCGTTCAGTACTCGCAAATTAATAATGCTCGCATTTGGCGCGATGCCAACGAACTTCGCGTCCGCAATTCGGCCATTTCCTGCTGCAATCGAGGCCACGTGCGTACCATGCCCGTATGGATCGTCGACGCGATTCTCGCCGGTAAAGTCTCGGCTATAAACGATGCGGCTCCTGTCATCCCTTCCGAGAAATGATTTGTGGTCGGAGTCGATACCTGAATCAACCACGGCAATGCCAATACCTGTCCCGTCAACAGTGTTCGCGGCGCCGGACAGCAGTGTCGGCTGTTGTTGTCGTACCGCGTCAGCCCCTGTGGTCATCGATATATGCCCAAGCGAACGAATCTGTTGATCAAGGGATAAGTAGCGAATGTTTCCTATTGCGGCCAACTGCTCGACGATCTTGATCGGCGCATTGATCTTCACCCCACCGAGTCGCGGAAAACGAGCCTCGATTCGCGCGCCATTCCCTTTGAACACCGCATTCAGCTTGGCGCTAGCGACATTATCAACTTGAAGTATTAGATCGATGCGATCATTAGACCCTCGCGTCTGCTGCATCATTGATGCTAGTTCTGACGATATCTTGATTCCCTCAAAGCCTTCGGCATCTCTCTTGTTGCTGGTGCTTTCCTTCGACTCGTCGGTTCCATTGACCGCATTATTGTTGTCACGAACGCGAACCTGCTGAAAAAGAGCTGTGAGTCTTGCATCGGTCGAAATGTATTCGCTGTAGGCTTGAAGCGAAGTCGCACCAATAACTTGCAGTTTACGGCGTTCGATAGCACCTCGAAGAGCGGCTGACACTGCTCGTTCAGCATAGGAGCCAATGTATTGATGAAGCTGATCAATCACCAGGATGATCCGTCCGTTGGACTTTTCTACTTCATCAAGAACGGCTTGAATGCGGGCAGTGAACTCATTTTTGTCCGTAAGGTTATCTGTAAGCGTATTGAGACTAAGACTAAACAGGCGCTTGTCGCGCAGGCTTTCAGGAGGATTCTCGGAAGCCATCAATTGCGCGAGATTGTCAGCGATCGCAGAGGCACTCAGTCCGGTCTCGCTAATAACAACCGGACTTTCGTTCGATTCGGCCGATAGAATTTCTATTAGGCGACGAGTTTCTCGGTCTCGACCGATGACCGGATCGAGTTCCCCTCGCCGGGCTCTCTCAGTAAGGTCAATCGCACAACGGGAAAGCGTCGGATAGGAGGCATCCCCGATCTCTTTCGACTGTTTGGCTTTCTGCGACGGGCCTTGAGGAGAGGCTGCGCGAACTTCGCCACTGAGCATCATGCCTACGCACAATGAGGCGATCAGTGATAAGCACGTGAGCCGGGCCGTTAGCTGGGAATGTTTGGAGGGTCGCATTCGCTTTTCCTTGGTCTCGGATTGCTCGCTGCTAAAAACAGAGGGCGAGTCGCGACCCAAAATGCACGCCCCGTACCAATTCGGGGCGAAAAGGCTAACAGGTCTTGTTAGTTGGACTTAAATTCAAGGGAGAGATTCTGAGAAACGCGGTGAGGCTAAGAATCGGTCTAAATGAGGGAGAGAGTTCTATCGATTTGACTGATCGTGACTGGCAGGAACAAGGCTATCACGCTCGCACGAAGGGAAGTTCCTCAAAGTGTGTAAAGGTCTTAAAAGCATGAAATCGGTCGTTAATTTCATTGTGCGTGAGGCGTTCCACCCTCTGTGTGCCAAATTCTTCTACATTAAACGAGGCCATCACGGAGCCGAAGATCATGGCCCTTCGCATCGCAGCGTCATCTAGCTTTTCCTGGCTATCTAAATAACCCATTAGTCCCCCAGCAAAGGTGTCGCCGGCGCCTGTGGGATCGAAAACAGACTCAAGTGGGTAAGCCGGAATTGCAAAATAGCTATCTTGCGTAAACATCGCCGCCCCGTATTCTCCGCGCTTAACGATGACTGACCGCGGCCCCCACGACAGTATTTTCCGCGCGGCCTTGATAAGGACGGGCTCTTCGGTGAGCTGCCTGGCCTCAGCATCGTTGATGACGAGCAGATGGACGGTCTCAATCGCTTTCTGTAAAGAACTCCGCGTGGTTTCTATCCACAAGTTCATCGTATCCAATGCTACCAGCTCTGCGCCTTTTACTTGCTCACGAACTTCGCGCTGGAGCTCAGGTTGAATATTTCCGAGGAATACGAGCCGGGATCGCTTCGCCTCTTCAGACAGCTTCGGCTTAAAGTTGGCAAAGACATTCAGCTGCGTTTCCAGTGTGTGAGCAACATTCAAGTCGTAGTCATACCGACCTCTCCATCGAAATGTGTTGCCCTCGGCTATTCGTTCCAGATCCGTGGTGTCGATGCCATGAGCGTCGAAGACTTTCTGTTCGTCATTTCCAAAATCACCTCCGACCACTCCCACGATGCGCACCTTAGTAAAATAGCTAGCTGAAATTGAAAAGTGAGATGTAGACCCCCCCAGCATCTTTTCACATTTTCCAAATGGCGTTTCGACCGCATCAAACGCAACTGAGCCCACGACGAGTAGTGACACTTAAAAGATTCTCCTGTTATTGGCTGGTTTCGACGGCGCCTAGTCCGGACTTGAACTTGATTTAGGGCCGCCAATGGTTTTGAGGTCTGCTTCACCTTCTTTGCGGAAAACGCTGTCGGGGTAATGCGTGACCAGTTGTGAGAGGTAGTCTCGAGCATCGTCGCGCAGCTTGGCCGGGGTCGTTTTGGCCGGTTGTTTTCCCTTGCCCTCAGAAAGTCGCAGACTGCTCTCACCTGCTATGAAGAGTATTTCATCAATTCTGCTGAAAGTGGGGTTGCCGGCAATCACTTCTTCGCACCTTTGTAGCGCTGCCAGATATGCTTTCTTTTGTTTGAAATAATGCCGCGCGACCTCAAGGTTGTGCAGGCCATCTTTTTCGAGGTCGGAATCTCGTTCCACTGCAGGACCTGTCTTTACGGTCCCCTGCGCCAGCGCGGAAGTCCCAACGCCGCCCAACAAGGCCACAGTAATTACGAACAATAGAAATCTCTTATTCATATCTACCTCAATACTCGCCGGTGGAAAGAATTTGACCGCACTAACTCGTCGCGTACTTTTGGATGATCGCAGCCAACTTAGTAGTTGTCGCAGGTGGCCAAAGATTCGGAGCAGTAAAAATTGCATTCTGCAAGGCCGAGCCACATCTACAATCCCGCGTCGAACCGCTGAGACTCTTTACCGCCGACCGCATGATAATCTGTGCATTGCGCACGTTCTTATTCAAGTATTCGATGACGGCATCTACTGTAACCGCATCATGATCCGGATGCCAGCAGTCATAATCTGTAACTAAGGCCAGCGTCGCATAACAAATCTCAGCCTCGCGAGCCAACTTGGCTTCCTGCAGATTCGTCATGCCTATTACATCCATGCCCCAGGAGCGGTAGACGTGCGACTCTGCTTTAGTGGAAAACGCGGGTCCTTCCATGCACAAATACGTACCGCCACGATGTGCGTTAACGTCCACTGCCTTGCACGCCTGTGCCAGAACATCGCCCAACGCATTACATACGGGATGGGCGAACGCCACGTGAGCTACGATCCCATCACCGAAAAAAGTCGATTCGCGAGCTCGTCCTCGAGTGCGATCGAAAAACTGATCGGGAATCACCATGTCGAGCGGGGCGTACTGTTCCTGCAGCGAACCTACCGCAGATGCAGATAGGATGCGTTCGACCCCAAGCAGCTTCATTCCATAGATGTTGGCGCGGAATGGCACTTCAGTTGGCGTGAAGCGATGGCCGACGCCGTGGCGTGGCAGAAACGCAACGCGCTCACCTTCCAGTGTCCCCAAGATGAATTTATCCGACGGCGGCCCGAACGGAGTCTTCACTTCAATCTCGTCGATATCAGTGAGTTCGGGCATCTGATAAAGGCCGCTGCCGCCAATGATGCCGATCCGGGCTTCACTCATAGAAAGTATTTCTTTTCTTTAAAGTACGGTGGTGCCATCAACTTGTCCAATGACGCTTCTTTAACTCAGTGGAACCGCACAGAATTTGTTTTCCGTCTGAACAACTCGGGCCAGAGGTTCTTCCAGATCATGATAGAACAAACACGTCCATCCTTCACGCGCCGCCTGTGGCAGCAATCTCTTCTTCGCGTCAAGCGTTTCAGCGGGATAGAGATCGTAGCTCATGATCCACGCAAGAGGTACGTGAGCTCGCGTAGGTACCAGGTCAGCGAAGCCAAATAACGTTTCTCCTCCCTGTTCCAAACGCAGGCATTGCATGGACCGGTTGTGACCCGTCTGGGTTTCCATGTGCAAGCCTGGCACGATCTCGTAATGCTCTGCTTTGAGCTCTAATTGACCGCTCGCCTGAAGTGGTCGCCAGTTGTCCGGAAAATAACTTGCTCTATCACGCTCGGAAGGAGCCTCGGCGTGCTCATGCTCCAATTTAGAAACGAGATACCGCGCATTGCGGAATGTCGGAACAGCATTACCATTAGAATCTAACTCGGTATTGCCGCCTGCGTGATCAAAATGCAGATGCGTATTTACTACGACCGTGATCTGCTCCGGTTCGACGCCAGCGATCTTTCTTAGAGAATCACTCAGAGTCTGCTTCCGCTCGATGCCGTACATTTGCTGGTGCTTTGGCGACCACTTATCGCCAATTCCGGTATCAATCAGAATTCTTTCCTCGCCGGCTTCGATAAAGAGGCAATTCATGTTTAACCTGACGCGATTGTGTTCGTCCGGCGGCGCAACATTGGACCAGAGCACGCGCGGAACAACGCCGAACATCGCCCCGCCATCAAGGCGAAACTCCGCATCAGGCAAAACATGAACGCGATAATCGCCGAATTGCATCCCTCTTTAACTCAGCACTATTCCTTCCGACCTTTTTTCGGAGGCGCAGGCTTCGCGGCTTTACCGCCGTCCTTGTCTTCAGATGGGGCGATCCCCTCCGGCCCCTGAGGCGGCTGCTGCGGCATGAACCCTGGGAAGGGTTGCTGCTCGGATGCCGGTGGCGCTGTGACCGTGAAGTTTTCAGCCACAGTGACCTTGGACCGCTTCACAATTTCTTCGAGCAGCTTCTTCTCTTTCTCCTGCTCGATGGCTTCGCGCGCCTGTTCGCTGCCCGACTTTGGCGGTCCAAACGGATTTGCCTGCCCGGCCTTCGCGATCAAAATGTGACGTGCGTGCACCTGTTCTTCTGGTTTGCCGTCGGCTGAAGTTCCGTTTCGCTTTCCTTCGAGCTTAATGATATGAAAGCCAAAAGGTGACTCAACCACGTCACTGATTTCGCCCGGCTTAAGCGCGAAGGCCGCATCCTCAAATGGCTTTACCATTTTGCCGCGACCAAACCAATCAAGGTCACCATCCTTATCTTTGCTTCCCGGATCAGTCGAGAATTCCTTTACCAATCCCGAAAAGTCTTCGCCGGCTTTCGCGCGCTTTAGTACGTCCTCGGCTTTGGCGCGCGCCTGAGTTTCATCAAGCTCGGGATGTTTCGCAATATAATCTTTGATCTCTTGATCACTAGCTTTGATGGTGGCGTTCTTTTCCGGATTGAGCGTCTCTTCCGCATACGTTGACGCGAGGGCCCGCGCTTCCTGCAGCATAATTTGTAGCTGGACGTTTCGTTTCTTATCGTATCCGGCAGCGGTCGCTTTCCGTGCATTGATCAGAACCTGGCCCAGCTGGTGCTTCGCCTGCTTCAACTGCTCTTCGGGTATTTGAGTTCCTTTCAGCTGCGGACTGCGTTCCTGCGCATCCTTGATGAACTGATTGAAACGCTCTTCCTGCCCCGGTTCTTTGAAGAAGGCCTCGATGTCCGCATCAGACACACTCGCCGGTGGTGCGCCGGGATTCGCTTCAGCTTCGGAAGATGTATAGCTCTGTGAAATTGCCAGAGCGCGCATCAACTCCAGCTGTCTTTTTATCTCAGGCCGATCCGCAATGCCCTTGGACCGAGCCTCTTCGGCTACGGCTAAAAGTTCGCGCAGATTCTTAGCGAAATCTTTGCGCTCACTCTCATCCGCCGCGAGGCGCGAGCGCGTTTGCGGCGCCTGATCCGCAGCGATGAGAGCCATGTCTTCAGACGTTAGATTAACGACTCCCGATCGCCGCGCTATCACCTGCCATCCGATCAAACCTGCTGCAAAAACAATTCCGATGGCCGCTGCGATCCATGCTTTAGTTGTTGAATTCAAGATTTTAATCCGGTCCTTTCAATTTCTATTCTCTAATCGACGTGTTCCACTAATTCCACCAAAACACCTCCCGTGGCTGATGGGTGAACAAAAGCTATCAAACAACCCTCTGCCCCGATACGCGGGATTTCATCAATCAAGCGCGCCCCGTTCGCTTTCAACTGATCCAACGTAGCCCGAATATTTTTCACGCGAAAGGCGACATGATGAATCCCCGCTCCTCGCTTCTCCAGGAACTTCGCAATAGCCGAATCATCGTGTGTCGGCTCGAGCAATTCGATGCGCGATTCGCCGGTGGGCAACATCGCGACGCGTACTTTTTGCTCAGCTACTTCCTCGACCTTGCCCAGCTCCATGCCCAGCGCTTCGGTCCAGAAACGACTTGCCTCACTGATACTGCTGGTCGCGATTCCAATGTGATCGATCTTCATACCCGTCATGGTTGCATTGGAACTCGTTCAGACTGTTCCTTCATCAGCTCTTCGACCGCGGAGTAGGGATCGCGTTGCTTCGCGGCAACCTCCGCCGCCAACCGCGTCAGCGCCTCTGTTGCGGATGGCGGCCGTAGGGTGTCCGACAGCAAACGTTCCCGCAGTAACTCCATTATGCGCCAACGTGCGATCGCCTGACGTCGCCCGCTAGTTGCTGTGCCGTTACCCTGAAACTCCCGGTAGCGATCGATTACCGCAGCGAGGTCGCCGGTCCCTTTATTCTCGGTCGCGACCGTCTTAACAATCGGCGGCTCCCATTGATCGTCGCGCATTGCCAAACTGAGCAAGGCTTCTAGTTCTTTTTCCGTTCTTAGTACGCCCTCGCGATCGGCTTTGTTGATGACGAAGACGTCACCAATCTCCATTATTCCTGCCTTAATGGTTTGAATATCGTCGCCCATTCCGGGCACCAGCACAACCACGCACACGTCCGCGGTCTTAACAATTTCTACTTCGTCCTGGCCTACGCCGACGGTTTCGACGATGATTTTCTCAAACCCGGCCGCGTCAAGAATCGCAACGGCGTCAACCGTCGCGCGCGCCAAGCCGCCAAGATTACCGCGCGTCGCCATCGAGCGGATAAAAACGCCTTTATCCAAGCCCAGCGCTTGCATGCGAATCCGGTCGCCCAGGATTGCACCACCGGAAAACGGACTGGAAGGGTCTACCGCAATTATGCCAACCCGCTGGCCGCGCTCGCGGTAGAACATCGCCAGCTTATCAACCAGGGAAGACTTGCCCGCACCAGGCGCACCCGTGATGCCAATGATCAATGATGAACCGGTGCGCGGAAAAATTCCTCTCATCAGCTCCGCTGCACCCTCACCTGCGTCTTCGACTAAAGAGATCGCACGTGCGATCGCTCGCGAATCACCATCAGTGATCCTGTCGACGAGAGACCTGGTCTCAGCTACTCGGTCCATCGAGGTTCGAATCGCACTCAGAGTCGCACACTAATTTGCCTGCTTCAGAATCTCGCGAGCGATCACCAGACGCTGAATCTCCGACGTGCCTTCTCCGATAGTGCAAAGTTTTGAATCGCGCCAGTATTTTTCCGGCGGATAGTCCTTCGTGTAACCGTACCCACCGTGAATCTGAATCGCCTCTTCACACACTCGAACACTAATCTCCGAGGCGAATAGTTTTGCCATCGATGATTCCTTCGTCACTCTTTTTCCATTGTCCTTCAGATATGCGGCCCGGTACATCAGCAAACGAGCTGCATCGATCTGCGTGGCCATATCCGCGAGCTTAAACTGAATGGCTTCAAATTCTGCGATCGGCCGGCCGAATTGCTGCCGTTCTTTGGCATAGCGCACGGCTGATTCATACGCTCCCTGGGCGATTCCCAACGCGAGGGCGGCTATCGAAATACGCCCGCCATCAAGGATCTGCATGGCGTTGATGAAACCCATCCCTTCTTCGCCCAGCCGGTTCTCATCCGGGATATGACAATCTTCGAAGATCACGCTGGCGGTTTCCGAAGCCCGCAAACCCAACTTGTTTTCTTTCTTGGCTGGCGAAAACCCCTTAGTGCCTTTCGAGAATATGAACGCAGTAATTCCCTTATTGCCTTTGCTGCGGTCCGTCGACGCGACGGCAACGCAGGTATCTGCATGAATCGCGTGGGTAATAAAGTTCTTCGCGCCGTTCACCACCCAACCGCTGTTCTGCCGCACGGCGGTGGTGCGCGTTCCTGACGCATCTGACCCGGCGCTGGGCTCCGTTAAACCCCAGGCGCCCAGATGTTCGCCTTGCGCGAGCGGAATAAGGAACTTCTGTCTCTGCTCTTCGGTACCAAACTCATAAATATGATTGGAACAAAGGGACGTGTGCGCGGCCACGGAAATCCCAATCGAACCATCCACGCGCGAGAGCTCTTCGATGATGGTGGCGTATTCAATGTAGCCCATCCCGGCGCCCCCATAATTCTCCGGGAAGATACTGCCCAACAAACCCAGCTCGGCCAGCTTCGGTTGCAACTCAACGGGAAAGTGCTGGGCTTCATCCCACTCCATCACGTGGGGCGCGATCTCCGCTTCGGCGAATTCGCGCACGCTCATTTTTACCTGCTGCTGCTCTTCATCCAGCTCAAACTGCATTTATTTCCCTTTTTTAGCTCGTCACAAAGATTCGAGTTCCGAGAAGCTCGGTTCCGACGCAGTCTCCGTCGCAAACTCGCCCTCGAAACTCGATTTTTATTCGTGGCACATTGTACCTCAACGGGTCCGCGTAACGTGAACGCCGCCCGCCCTGGGCTTCTTCGCCGGCGCCTTTCGTGGGACGCGTGTCAGGCGCGCCACTTCTTCAGCCGTCAGCATGCGAAAATGGCCCGGCCGCAGCTTCTCATCTCTGAGGAAACCGATCGCACTCCGTCGCAACTTAACCACGGAGTGACCAATCGCCTCAAACATCCGTCGAATCTGTTGATTGCGGCCTTCATGCAAGACTACTTCATACCAGGCGTTGGTAGCGGTCGCATACGTTTCCTTGATTTGCACCGGCGCTGAGCGCACGCCGTCGTCCAAAGTGATGCCCCGTCGCAAGCGTTCAATCGCTTTCTCAGCCGGCACGCCCTTTACTTTTACGTCATAGATTTTTTTGACTTTATTACGGGCCGAGGTAATGAAGTTCGTCAACTCACCATCGTTGGTCAGCAACAACAATCCTTCCGTATTGAAGTCCAGGCGGCCCACCGGATGCAGGCGGCCCAGCGAAGCCGGAATGAGTTCGGTTACCAGCGGCCGATCCTCCGGATCTGACAAACTCGTCAGATAACCCTTTGGCTTGTTCAGCAGAACATAAACCTTCTGCCGGCGATCGAGCCGTGGATTGATCAAACGGCCGCGCACTTTAATGTGATCCTTTTCCGGATCGGCCTTCGCACCGAGTGTGGTTACGACTTTGCCGTTTACCGTTACATCGCCCGCCGTAATAAGCTCTTCGGCGTGACGGCGCGAGACGATTCCCGCTTCAGCGATCAGTTTTTGCAGACGCGATTCCATAAAAAGGGCAGAAGGCAATGGCCGCTACCATTGCCTTCTGCCCGTTACCTTCTTTCTCACGCGGCGCCGCCCGCTAAGTCTTCGAAGTCCTCAATGCTCGGCAGCTCAGACAAATCCTTCAGACCAAACTGAATCAGAAACTCTTTCGACGTGCCATACATCATCGGACGTCCAATGGTTTCCTTGCGCCCCTTCGCCACTATCAGACGCTTGTCCAGCAGAGTTTTGATGGCGGATGGCGATTGCACGCCGCGAATCTCCAGAATCTCCGGCACCGTGATCGGTTGTTTGTAAGCGATTACGGCAAGGGTTTCGAGCGAGGCCAGCGACAGCTTCGCGCTGGGTCGCGACTTCAGAAAGGCGCGCACATACTCGTGATGTTCGGGACGCGTCGCAAACTGCCAGCCACCGGCAATCTCGCGCAGGTGGAGGCCGCCGTTTCGCGCGTTAAATTCTTCGGCCAGTCCTGCCACCGACGCTTGAATCTCGTCCTGTCCAATCCGCAAAACATCCGCCACCGTCTTCACCGTCAGCGGCTCGTCCGCAACGAAAATCAACGCCTCAATCACAGCCGCCAGGTCAGTCGCGTTCAGCGTCGACGGCCCAGGCAGAGAGGTAGATTCCTCCTCTGATGGTGCTACTTCCAATTCGCCGTCATCGCTGTCTGTCACCAGATCGGCCGGCGCATCGCTCGCTGCTTCGCTTTTTTGTTTGGTGGCTTTCATCTTTAGGCAGTTGACCCAACGCTGCGCGCAATAATTTCGCCGAAGGTTTCGCGCTGAAAAAGCGAAATCTCGCTGGCCCGCACAAGCTCAAGTATCGATAGAAAAGCAATTACCAGCTCGCGGCGTGAGCGAGCCTGCTCAAAGAACTTAACCAGATTAAGTTCGCCGGCTGAGCGCACCATATTTCGCAGCCGATCGATCATGTCGTTCATGCTGATTTCTTCACGCTCGATCTGCATCAACACTTCGTCTTTATGACGCGCGAGGATTTTTTGAAAGACGGTCAAGAGATCGAACAGTCCAACCGCAACTTCAGGATTTTGTGTATCTGTCTCCAACTCCGCGCGCGCAAAGACCGCCCGCTCAACCGTAGCGCGGGACCATAGCATTTGTGCCGCGGCCTTGAATTTTTCGTGTTCCAGCAGCCGGTTGATCAGTTCCGCCCGCGGATCGATCTCATCTTCCTCCGCTCCCTCAGCCGACGGATCGCGCGGCAACAACATTCGCGATTTAAGCTCGATCAGCGTGGACGCCATCACTAAAAAATCGCCGGCGACGGCGATGTCCAGATCCTTCATCAGTTGCAGGTAGCGCAGATATTCTTCGGTGATTCGCGCCACCGGAATATCGTAAATATCTATTTGTTCCTGCCGGATGAGGTGCAACAACAAATCGAGCGGTCCGGCGAATTCCCCCAAGACCAGCTTCAGATCCTCGCCGTCCACGTTTGATGAAATTTCCGGTTGGGCTCCAGCCACATTGATGGTGCTGGGAACCTCCGCCGGAGACGGAGTTGAGGACGCCGGTTCAACCTCGTGGTTTTCCGCAACCTGGATTTCAGTTTCTTCCTGCACCCGTAATCCCCATATTTGCTTTGGCCGCCGCCAGTGTCGTACCGGCGATGGCGCGTGCCCGTTCGGCGCCTCGTTCAAGTATGTCATCCAGTTTATCACTGTCGATGGCTTGCGCGCGCTCCTGGAGCGGCCGGAGAAACTCTATGGTTACCTCCGCCAGGTCCTCCTTCATCGCCCCATATCCTTTGCCGCTGAAGTGTGCCTCCACCTCGGGCGCCGATTTTCCCGTTAGAAGTTGATAGATGCTAAGCAGGTTCGAGATCGCCGGACGCGCCTCATCGAAGCGAATCTCGGTGCCGGAATCAGTCACCGCCCGCTTGAACTTTCGCCGCACGACTTCTGGCTCATCCATCAACATCACGCATCCAGGATCTCCCTCGTCGTCCGACTTCGACATTTTTTTGGACGGATCAGAGAGCGACATGATGCGCGCCCCAACTTTTGGGATGAACGCATCCGGTATAGAAAACGTCTCGCCAAAGTCCCGGTTAAAGCGAATCGCCAGGTCCCGCGTTAACTCCAGATGCTGTTTCTGATCGTCTCCGACCGGAACCAGATCGGTCTGATAAAGCAGAATGTCGGCAGCCATCAACACCGGATAATCAAACAGTCCAACTCCGACGTTGTCGACTCGCTTCTTAGCCTTGTCCTTGAATTGAGTCATCCGTTCCAGCTCAGACATTCGCGCCACGCAGTTCAGCAACCAGGTCAACTCAGTATGCGCCGGCACATCCGATTGAATGAAGATGGTGGAAACTTCCGGGTCAATTCCCAAAGCCAGGTAGAGGCGAGCAGTGTTCCTGGTCCGCTCACGCAACTCTGCCGGATCCTGGGGAACGGTCAACGCGTGCAGGTTGACGATGCAGAAAAAGCTTTCGTATTCGTGTTGCAACTGCACCCAATTTCGCAGCGCGCCGAGATAGTTGCCGAGATGAAGTGGACCGGAGGGCTTGAGTCCGCTGAAGATTCTTTTCATTAACTATTGTGCACCAATCAACAAAAGCTTAACGGAAATCGGCATTATGATGGCGAAGATAAAGCGAAACACCCCGGTAAACATTGCCACAATGAGAAGTAGATAACCGAATCGCTCTAACGACTCAAGTGCGGGCTCAAAGCTTGGCGGCAAAATACTCTGCAGGATCTTGCTGCCGTCCAGCGGCGGAATTGGAATCAGGTTGAAAACCCCCAGCGCAAAGTTCAGCGAAAAGAAGGTTGAAAGTAACAGCGCTCCGCCTTCCAGAAGCTGCGACGTGCCAAACGGTTTCGCAATCAGGGCGTAACCGTTGAAGGAAAGCCGGACCAGACCCATTTCCCATAAAACACGAATCGCAATTCCGGCAACGATGGCGATGATGAAATTGCAGATCACCCCAGCAGCCGAGACCCAGAAGTTCGCGACTCTCTTGTCTCGCCATTTCAATGGATTCACCGGAGTTGGCTTGGCCCAGCCAATTAGCGGCGCTCCCGTAAAATATGAAATGGTGGGAAAGAGCAGGGTCCCAATCGGGTCGACGTGTGCGACGGGATTAAGGCTGATGCGTCCCTGCAAACGAGCTAAATCATCGCCAAATCTGTTCGACATCCAGGCATGTGCGGATTCGTGCACCGAAAGCGAAAATATTAACGCCACCATGTAAAGAACGAACTCGCCAACCATGCTGCTGTCGATTTGGTCCATCTATTTTATTGAACCAGCGTAGTTACGGTGAAACAGCCGCAAAAGTAACATGCAGTATTGGCACTGTCAAAAACCCTAATCTTTGCACCCGCATGGTTCCTATGGGATTAGTTAACATCCTTTACTAAGGTTCCTCGTATCCCTAATGGCAAGGCAAAAACTGCTTCATTAGTTGCGACGACCATTTCCCCTGAGGCACTGAATGCCAGACCGACTACGTTCATTCCCGCTACGACAACTCGAGCGTCAGATCCATCCGGCTTGATCTGAACTACACCACGTCTGCCGGCTAAAGAGGCAGCGACGTACAAATTACCATCGCGATCAAAAGCCAAACCTTGTGGCCGGCCCAATCCACGGAAAAACGTGCTGACATCGCCTGCCTGATCGATTCGCGTGACGACATCGAAGCTGTTTACAGTCGGACCCGTGACATACAGATTGTCGTCAGGTCCGAACGCGAGATGGTAAGCGGACACGGAAGGCTCCAAATGAGCATATTCCTGCGCTTCACCGATTCCACTCACTCGATAAATGATGCCTGAACGGTCGCCAACATACATGCGTCCCGTGCGGTCGAAGGCCAATCCGGTTGCCACGCCAAGGGAAGTGACAAAGGCCACGGCTTCATGAAACGGAGTCAGGCGATAGACAGTGCCATCCATTCGGCTCGTCACGAACATCTGGCCACTGCGGTCAAACGCGATTGCCGTTGGATTAGTGATGTCACCAGAGACTTCCGTCAACTCGCCCGCGCTATCAATGCGAAATAGAGTGACCGGTAGTCGGTCACCGCGGCCACCCGACCGGGTCACATACAAAGAGCCGTCATCAGGATCGAACGCAGGATTCGTAACAGGGTGCAAGTCCTCCGCTAACTTTCTTCCTACTAGTAACTGCTGCTGATCGGGTTGAGCTGGAGTATCGCCGAGTGCGACGGAAACCCTTCCCCCTTCTCTCAAATCCGGCACCAGGGCCAGCGCTCGGCGCGAACCGCCGGCGACTAAATGCGCACGTTGATTGCCAAACCATAAATGATCCCGCACGCGCTTATCCTGCTGCTCGGAGTACTCTACGAGCACCTCGCCCCCAGGTAACGCGGCAGAAGGATCCAGTCGATCAATATTTCCAAAACGATTCATTTGAATCTCAAATTATTGTTGCGAAGCGCTAATACCGCCTCCGAAAAGTTTCCCTTCCGTTAAAAAGCTCTCATCATAGTTCCCGCTTGGAACCTTGTCTAATCCAGCGCCTAAAATTGTGTTAACCGTTGTCCGCCCTCGCTGCCGGGCCTTGATTTGCTATGTTATAATTCGCCGCGGTCAAGGCAGATCGAATCGTGTGAGCGTTGAGGTCGTTGTGCACGCAATGCCATGGCCTCGTATCTAATGTTCAAGCGGCCAGGCGACGACTCGTCGCAACGCCATCTCAAAGGGATCAAGCCAGCGTCCGCTACCCACCGCTCGCTTCCCTCTTCCTGCAACCTCAGCTCAAACAGTTTTCAATACGCTTTGATTGAGCGAAAGCACGCCCTGCGCTGCTTCAAGTTCTACGCGAGAGGCGCTCAAAGTCTTCTGGCGATGGAGGTCCTCAATTCATAACGCACTTGGAAATCGACAAGGCTTGAAGCCAAACCAATTGCGGCGGATTGAGAAACTTTATACGCGCCGTATCGAGCCGCACCAGATCGTAACGCCTGAGTTCGCCCGGCAGTTGACCGAGCTGTCACACGAAACTCGACGACAGATTGGCGTATTGGTTGACCGCAAAGGTTACGTGCAACATGTGATTATAGGCGACGCGCGCCGGATCGAATTGCCGGACTTGAAAAGAATGCGCGTCGCAGTCGATCGCTTTCGCGGACTTCGGTTCGTGCACACGCATTTGCGCGGCGAAGAATTGACGCAGGACGATCTGACTGACCTGGCTTTGCTCCGCCTGGATCTGATGGTCGCGCTCGACGTAGACGCTCGTACCGGATTACCGGGTTTAGTACGCGCCGCGCACCTTCTTCCCATCAGCATGGACCAGTCAGAAACGAACGGTGGCAGCGAGCACTTTGCCTTTCTGGAACCGCGGCCGCCGTCACTAATGGACGTTGACTTCATTTCCCTGATCAATTCACTGGAAGAGGAAATGGCCCGCAACCGCACCGGCGCGCGCCAGGCCATCGGTCGAGACCGGACAATCCTCGTCAACGTAACCAGTGGATCGTTGGCGGACGCCGAAGATTCAATGGCTGAGTTACGAGAACTCGCCGCCTCGGCCGGCGTAACCGTAGTCGATCATGTTATTCAGCGTCGTCCAGCGATTGATCCGCGGACCGTGTTAGGGCGTGGCAAGCTGGAGGATCTCTTAGTCAGGGCAATGCAGCTCGGCGCGGATTTGATTGTGTTCGATCGTGAGCTGCAACCGGCCCAGGTGCGCTCGCTTTCGGAGGCGACGGACCTCAAAGTGATCGACCGAGCGCAGTTGATTCTGGATATCTTCGCCCAGCGAGCGCAGTCCCGCGAAGGCAAGATCCAGGTGGAGCTGGCGCAATTGAAATACTTACTGCCGCGCTTAATTGCCGGCCAGGACTCCGCCTTCTCCCGTTTGGCCGGCGGCATTGGTGGCCGCGGACCGGGTGAAACAAAGTTGGAAACCGACCGCCGGCGCGTACGCGATCGCATCAACCGCCTGGAAAAGGAAATCGAAGCGCAGCGGCGCAGGCGTTATGAACGACGCAAGGAACGTTTGCGCCAGAAACTTCCGTTAATTTCGATCGTCGGCTATACCAATGCGGGCAAATCAACCCTGCTGAACAAACTCACCGCCAGCAGTGTTCTGGCCGAGCAAAGGATGTTCGCTACGCTCGACCCGGCCTCGCGGCGCCTGCGCCTGCCGCGCGAACAGGAAGTGATTATTAATGACACAGTGGGCTTCATTCGCGATCTTCCTCCCGGGCTGGTCAACGCGTTTCGCGCCACGCTGGAAGAAATCAGCGACAGCAATTTGCTGATTCACCTGATCGATGTTTCAAATCCCAGGTGGCAACAGCAAATCGACTCAGTGGATCGCATGCTGGCAGAGTTGGATTTGGACCACATTCCGCGCCTCGTTGTATTCAACAAAGCCGACCGGGTCGAGTCTGAGCAGGTCGAGGCCATCGTCCGGCAAGTAACGCGAACCACCGGCCGGGAGAGTTTGGCAATATCCGCCACCAGGCCGGAAACCTTTGGCCCATTACTGGAAAAAGCAGGCCTCGTTCTGTCGCGCAATTTGAGTGACATAACACCAGAAAAAATTGACGAGGTTCGGTCCGCAGACAGGGAGCTCGTGGAAAGTAAATGAAGAGCAGCCGCCCCCGCTTCACTTCACCAATGAACTCTGCGCGCGACGCTGTGTTGCGCGTAGTGAAGGCGCCTTTCCGCGGCTTGCCACCGAATTTGCAATTCGCTGTCGGCTTTGCCTTTTTGGTAGTAATCACCTCGCTCTTACTTTTTCGTCCCTCGCCCGCTACCACATTTGAGTCATACAAAGAGGGCGACGTGGTGCGCAGTAACATTATCGCGCCCGCCGACATCCCGGCCGGCGTCGATATAGCGGAAATGACACGACGTCAGAATTTAGCCCGCAACACCGTGCGGCCCGTTTTCAAGTTCGATTCAAAGCAGGCCGAAACCTCTGCTCGTAGTTTTCGCGAGGCATGGGAAAGTCTGAAGACCCAGGCGGCTGACACCAGTCCGACTCGAGGTAAATTGGATTGGCCGGCGGAAGGCGGCAACGAGATCATCGACCCAATTGTGGCGCACGATTTCAATGCCAGGGACCTTGATACATTGGTAGGAATTATTCGCGAAACGGGCGACGGATATATCTACGACGACACAGAAAGCGACCACCTCAAACAGGAAATATTGCTGGTTGATATCAGGAATTCAGGCTCGCAAACAATCCTGCCGATGCCACTGACGCGGATGACGCCTTTATCAACGGCTCGTCAGCATGTGGTGGCAAAGCTCTCCCGATTACGCGGCTGGACCCAGGCGCAGCAAGCCACATTGGCGGGGCCGATTTCTCCTCTGATCAAACCAAATGTTGTTTTCGATCGAGCGGCCACCGAAGCACTCCGAGAAGAGGAAGCAAACCGCGTCCCTCAAGTGCTGGTCGTCGTGAAGCGCAATCAGATTGTCGCGCGCGAGGGTGACATGGTGACGCCGGCGATGATGGCGCAGTTGGCGCGAATACGGGCGTATGGCGAAAAAGGCAGGCCTTTTCAGGGTCTGTTCGGCCTGATCTTTTTGGTAGCTGCAACTTATGCGGTGGCTTGGAAATTCACCGAGCATCGTGGCGCGTCCGTGAGTCTTTCTTTATCGAACAAACGCGCATTCGCTCTGGTCGCATCAGCAGTGGTCGTCCAGACCATCATCATGCGGTTGGGGTTCATGTTCGGCGAAGGGATCGCGGCGCAAAGTCTGCATACGCCGTTCAGCGATCCCACAATTTGGAGTTTCGCAATTCCTTTTGCCGCGGCGGCGTTGCTGGTTTGTTTGCTGGTCGATAGTCAACTAGCACTGATTACAAGTTTGATCACTTCCCTGTTCGCCGGATTGTTGGCCCCAAACGGAATACAGGAAGCCCTGTTCGCGATGATTTCCTGCGCGGCGGCCATCTACGGTATAGGCCGATATCGGGAACGACAACTAGTAACGCTGGCAGGTTTGTTTGCCGGATTCGTGAACGCGCTTACGGCGCTGGCTCTGATGGCGTACGGGCAGACAGCGCTAACATGGAAGACATCGCTCCTGGCCTGCGCCTGCGGTATTACCAGCGGTCTGTTGACCACGATTTTTACGGCGGGCGGGCTGCCGATCAACGAATCACTATTTGGAATTCTTACCGATGTAAAACTCCTGGAGCTGTCGAATGCCGATTTACCGGCGCTGGGACAACTTGCGTTGCGCGCACCGGGAACGAATCAACATTCGCATGCGGTGGGCCAACTCGCGGAAGATGCATGTCGCGCTGTCGGAGCCAACCCGCTGCTGGCGCGCATCGGCGCTCTCTATCACGACATTGGCAAGGTGGCGGCGCCCGAGCATTTTGTCGAGAACCAACACAACCACAACCCTCACGATCGCCTGCGACCATCGCAAAGCGCGCGTATTATCACAACCCACGTCACTTACGGAATGCGCCTGGCTAAGGAAATCGGTTTGCCGCAGAAAGTTGCCGATTTCATCACGCAACATCACGGCACCCGAACGCTGCACTTCTTTCTGCGTAAAGCTCAAGCCGAGGCCAAACCCGGCGAGGTCATCGACGAAAACCAGTTTCGTTATCCAGGACCTAAGCCACAATTCAAAGAGACCGCGATCATGATGCTCGCCGATTCGTGCGAGGCTGCAGCACGTTCATTGGCCCACCCTGATCCGGAAAGTATTACCGCGATAGTAATCAAGATCTTCGATGCCGTGATCTCCGACGGGCAATTGGATGAATGCGATCTTACCTTGCGAGAATTAACGACGATTCGTGAATCGATAATCTCGGCCCTGACGGCCATCTATCACGCCCGGATCGACTATCCGGGTTTCAACCCGCAGCCCGCAACGGGCCCGCTTCAAACTGCAGCCGCAGACCACGACCCCGAATCTCGTGGAGTAACCTACGCCACCGCGGCTGACGTGCCCATCGACGAAGGCGGCGAAGTTGAGGACGAGGTCCTCTCGCGTAAGTAGCGTTATTAATCCTATCTAGAATTTCGCGCGAAGCTTGCGGTAAGTAGTCGGCAGGTCTTCGGGAATGACGCGCGTCTCACCGACGGTCGACATGAAGTTCGTGTCCCCAGTCCAGCGAGGCATGATATGCATGTGAATATGGTCTGCGATGCCGGCGCCGGCCGGCCGCCCGAGGTTCATCCCGAGGTTGAAACCCTGCGGACGATACACTTCTCGCAGCGCAGTCTGACAACGCTTCGTCAAATCCATCAGCTCGTCTGTCGTTTCTTTTGGCGCCGCATCGAACTCGCCTAAGTGCTCGTAGGGAATGATCAGCAGGTGGCCACTAATGTAAGGATAAAGATTTAGCACGGTGTAGTTGTGCCGGCCACGGAACAGAATGAACCTGGTCTCGTCTTCGTCCGGATTCTGATGAAGGTCGCAAAAGACGCAGGAGGAAGCGGGAGGCTGTTCATCCCCGGAAGCGTTAAGGTACTCGTAGCGCCAGGGACTCCATAATGTTTCCACGGTCTACCCCTTTTCCGGACGGGCAACTACATAATGGGGGGTCTGCGATCGGTTTCCAGCGTCCCGAGCGACGAGCTCGACGGCACACTGTCTTCGTTGATCAATTCTTTCAATTCTTTGCCGGGTTTGAAATAGGGGACGCGCTTGGCCGGGATGCTGACCGGATCGCCGGTTTTGGGATTCCGGCCGCGCCGGGCGCCTCGTTCACGTACGCGAAAACTGCCGAAGCCGCGCAATTCAATCTTCTCGCCGTGGTTCAGGGTTTCGATGATGCTTTCGAAGACGATTTCCACCAGCCGTTCGGCATCTTTCTTGGTCAACTCGGCAGCACGCGCCACGTCTTCGACAAGTTCAGCTTTAGTCATGCGGTCACCTCGGTGTTCGGCTAATTCAAGAAAGAACCAACTGCTGAAGAAACCCTGCAAGCAACTCACAGGCAAGGACTTTGTGTCCGGTACATTAGCAGAAGCCGGTTGGGGCGGGCAAGCAAATCTCAACCCATGGAAGAGCCCACCATCGGCGTGATCGAAACGGCCCTAAGCAACCGTATGGCTGCTTAGGGCCGAAATTCTGCGCTCAAGTAACGCCTATGACTCGGAGCCTTCTCCTTCTGTGGCTGTTGCGGCTTCACTTGAGTCAGCGCCGGTATCTGAATCCGGCGCGGCTTGCTCGTTCGTCTCGGGCTCGGCGGCCGTAGCCGCTTCAGGCTGTTCCCCGGATTCAGCGGTCTCCGAAGACCCGGTTTCGGTACCACTCTCAGAATCTGCCCCAGACGCCGTGGCGTTTTTGGCTTCTTCCTTACGGCTTGGTTCGGGCGTTTCCACCAGAGTATTTCGATTAAGGCCGAAGTCGGCCAACTCTCCCAGGGAAGCCATGCCGCTGCCGACTTCAGAAGAGTAGGTCTTGGTATTGATTATCGGCTCGTCTTCCTTACCTACCGCGCGAGCCGAAAGACCAATTCGCCGGTTCTCCGGATCGATTCTGAGAACTTTGAATTCCATCTCCTGGCCCAGTTCGACGATGTCCGATGGTTTTGCCACCCGCTCATCGGACAGTTCGGAAATGTGGCACAGCCCTTCGAGGTTGTCATCCAGCTCAACAAACGCACCGAAATTGGCAAAGCGTGCGATCTTGCCACGGACTACGTCGCCCGGGTTATGAGATTCCACAAAGCGATCCCACGCGTTAGGCTGCAGGTCCTTGAGCGAAAGCGAGAGGCGACGATTTTCCGTATCGATACTGGTAACGATGGCTTCGATTTCCTGACCCTTCTTCAAGACCTCACCGGGATGTTTAATCCGGCGCGACCACGAGATGTCTGAAACATGGACCAGGCCGTCCACCCCGTCTTCCACTTCGATGAACGCACCAAAGTCGGTTAGGTTTCTGACCCGGCCCTGGATACGCGACCCCACCTGGTAACGTTCGTTCAAGGTCTGCCAGGGGTTGTTCTGCACCTGCTTCATCCCCAGGCTGATCCGCCTGGCCTTGGGGTCGATACTCAACACTTCAACGATAACTTCATCGCCCGGATTCACCAGCTTACTGGGGTGCTTAACGCGCTTGGACCAGCTCATCTCGGAGACATGGACCAGACCTTCGACGCCGGGTTCGAGCTCGATGAAGGCGCCGTAATCGGTAACGCTGGCAACCTTGCCCGTCATCTGTTTGCTAATGGGAAAACGCTCTTCAATACTGCCCCAGGGATCCGGCAGCAACTGCTTATAACCGAGCGAAACGCGTTCTCGTTCTCGATCGAACTTCAAAACTTTTACCTGCACGGTGTCGCCAACGCGGAAAATGTCGGCGGGACTCTGCAGGCGTCCCCAGGACATATCTGTCACGTGCAACAGTCCGTCGATTCCACCTAAATCGACAAAGGCGCCATAGTCGGTAAGGTTCTTGATTTGCCCTTCGACGATAATGTCCTCTTCTATCTGGCCCAGCGTCTGACCCTTGCGATCGGCATTCTGATCTTCGAGCACCGCCTTGCGCGAGAGCACTACGTTGGAGCGCTTGCGATTGAGCTTGATGACCTTGGCTTCGATCTCCTGGTTTCTCAGGCTGTCGAGATTTCTTACCGGACGCGTATCCACCTGAGAGCCAGGAAGGAATGCGGCAATACCGTCAACATCAACGCGCAAGCCACCTTTGATTCGTTCAATAATCCGGCCTTTGATTGACGTGCCTTCGTTGAAAGCCTTCTCCAGATCATCCCAGGCTTTCATGCGCACTGCGTCGGCCCGCGACAAAACGGGGAAACCCTCGTGAGTTTCCATGCTCTTCACCAACACATCCACCTCGTCACCGCGCTTCACCGTTAACTCGCCGTTTTCGGTGAATTCAGCTGGGTTGACGATGCCTTCCGACTTGTAGCCGAAATCGATAACAACGCCGCGCTCAGTGATACCGACGACAGTGCCGCGAACGACTTCGCCTTCTTGAAAAGCGGCCTGTTCCTGCTCAAACTGATCAAGCATCTGGCCGAAATCAAAATCGCCGCGCGATTGCTCGTTCTCGTCATCAGACTCATCCGTTGCGGCCGCGGTGGCGGCGGCAACAGTGCCTGATGCCTTCCCTTCGCCGGCCGGTGACGATGAAGTCGGACTGTTTGTTTCGTTTGGTTGTGGCGAAGTTGATTGCTCGCCGGTTGATGTTTGGTTGGTATCGGCGCCGGATTGTGACGCGTTTTCTTCGGTGGACATGCAGACTCCTGTCGAACTCGAACTTGGCGCAAGCTCGGCGCCGAACCTGGTCTTGCGCTCGTTCAAAAGCAATATCAGTCTGCTGCCGCGGACGATTTGCCGTTGAAAGATTTGGTGATGTTTCGGATTTGCCGAGGCGAGGATGCGAGCCGTTGGAGTTGGAAAAGGAGGTTTGTTTGTTTCGATTTCCGTTCGTGCCCGTAGTCACCCGCTTGATCCGACTATCACCGGTCGCTTAACTAAGTCGCTGGGCAATTTACACGGCTGAGCGATAGGGTGTCAAGGAAGCAGGCCGGACTTAGGGCCAGCCTCGAGCGCCGGCCCCGTGTCCAGAATTTTCCTTTTGCGTCGCTAAGATTTAGGGGATCGAACCCGTGAGCTGTTCATCGGTGCGCGGCACGACGTACACACCGCCGGAATGCGAACCAACAAACAGTGTGCTGGGATTGCGGATGTCGAAGGCCAGCGCCCAGATTCGTTTGCTGGGCAGTCGCGGATCAATCCTGGTCCACGTTAAGCCCGCATCGGCCGAACGATAAACGCCTCCGCCGATGTCTCCGTTCTGGTAGGCATTTCCCACGAATATTTCATTCCCATCACGTGGGCTGATGAGTATGCTCGTGAAGTCGCCATAAGGAAGATTCCCACCACGCCTGGCCCAACGCTCGCCCCCATCATGGGAAACATAGAAAGCCTGTTTCGTACCGACATAAATATAGGCCGAACGCTGCCGGTCCTGAACGATGACGTTCACCGGCGCTGCATCGGGAATGCCCTGCACCTGTTGCCAGGTCGTGCCGCCATCACGCGAAACCAGCACCCCCGAATTCGCGGTCCCGACCCAGATCGTGCGCGGATTCTGCGGGTTCGTGGAAATAGCTGTGGTGCGCGCATCCAGGCTTGGGCCATAAGAGATACGCTCCCACCCCTGGTCAGGATCAAAAGCCCGATACAGACCCGCGTTGGTCGCCGCCAGGATGCCTAACTTTCCATTGCGATAGTCCGTGCAATAACCGAGAGCGTTTATTGATTCGACCAGATTCAAAATTGGCGCCGCCAGCCGGGCTGAATTAATAGCTTCAATGCCTGCCGCCAAGCCAAGCGCACCGAGCGTCGCTTCGTCGAGCCGGCCTGATTGAGGCAGGTTGCGATCGGTTTGAAATTTCCGAATTGCCGCGACCGTCCTTGGCCCCGTCTGACCGTCCTGGACTCCAACGTCGTATCCCGCCTGAGTCAGTGCCGCTTGGGCGCGACGCACCAAGTCGTCGACACCCTTAGCTGCCGGACCACTTAACGCCGTACGGCCTGCAGTGGAGGCGGTAGGCGCCTTTCGTGCCACCGTCTTCTTCGCTGGTCGTTTAGATCTGGATTTCGGCGCAGGTGTAGGCTTCACTGCGGTGATTGGCGCCCACGAACCTCCGCGATCGAACGAGCGATAAACACCCAGGTTCGTGCCGAGGTAAAGAATGTTTGGGTTTAGTTCGTCCTGCAAAATCGATGAGCTGCTCAGCCTGGGCGGCATGTTACGCATCGACGGCTGCCAGGTCATGCCGGCATCGTTACTAATGAAAAAGAAGCCACCGCCGGTAGTAGTGTTAATAGTGGTTGCATAGATGCGTGCAGGGTTTTCCCGATCAGGCAGGATGGAGTTTGTAAATCGACCGCTGTAACCACCATTGCTGGGGGCGAATGTCTTGCCCCCATCATTCGAAATCATCACGCCGTAATTATTCGTACCGATGAAAATTTTGTCCGGGTTCCGCGGGTGCACGGCAATCGAATTAATCTCAAGCAGGCGGGACGTCGTGACCATCCATGAATCCTTCGCGCCGCCATTTGCTGATCGCCAAAAACCTTCAGTCGTGCCGGCAAACACTACGCCCGCCACTGAGGGATGCTGCAAAATCGCCCGCGTTCGGCGCGATTGCGAGGGAATACCTTCAACCTTTTTCCAGCTATCGCCCGCATTGCGAGACTCGTATATTCCGCTGCAAGCCGACGCAATAATGTGGGTTGGATTTCTCGGATCGATATCGATGGCAAAGATGTCCGAGTCATCTATGAAACCATTCCGCATGGGGCGCCAGGTCATGCCGCCGTCAATCGATTTGTACGGCAGGTAAAACGTGCCGGCGTAAATAGTGTTCGTGTCCCGCGGATCGATGGCCAGGGATTCAACATGATGCAACCCGGGGGTCGCCGCGGTCGGCAACTGCGTCCAACTCGCCCCTGAGTCATTTGAGCGAAACATTCCCGTAAACGTTCCCACCACCAGCACGTTCGGGTTAGCAACGGCCTGCGTCATTGAGTGCAGCGCCTCGTTGCGTAACTCTGGAGCCTCGCGCCAGGTCAATCCGGCGTCCTTGGAACGGAAGAAGCCGCCTGGTTCCTTGTGTCTGTGCGCCGCCACATACAGTGTCTTGGAGTCTCGCGGGTCAACAATAATATGATCGACAAATAATTGCGGCCGGTTGAAATTCACCAGCAAGCGCCAGCTGCGCCCTCCATCCGTGGATGTATAGATCTGTCCATCGAGTGTGCCGAAATAGAATCTGTCCGGATCGTTTGGATCCACTACCAGCGCGCGAACGTCTCCGCCCGATGGGCCAGTAATACGCCAATCGCCGGCATAGGGCAGAACTGCGCCAGGCTCAGACGCGGCAGCGCTGGTTGGGGCGAGTGAGAGAGCTTGCAGGCCAACACTCAGCGCAACGACTAACACGTTCAACGGCTTCAAGGTATCTCTTAGCTTCATTCTAAAAATCTCCAGATATAGAGCAGGGTTTACAAAGTCTACAAAGTATCAATCCAACTCAAATCATAGGATGCAGACGCCGCCCACAAGGTTCTCAAATTCGATCGCCCGAGAACATCCCTCCAGCGCGAAAAGTGAGCGGTCATATAAAGCGAAGCGGGCGATGTTCCTTCTTAGGAGAACATCGCCCGCGTTCGGAAAGGTCGCGGCTTCATGAGACGCGAGCGGGTTCCGCATCCGGCGCCAGCTAATGACGCCGGACTAGATTATTGGCTTTACTCTTCACCTCTGCGACCGCGCCGGCGTGGACGTGGCTTCTTGCATTCCGGACAAGGATCAACTGCTTGACTCGCGTCCGCGGTTGGGGCCGTAGCTCCAGCCGGGCAAAGGAAGAGATCCACGGTCACTTCAGCTCGGCAGCCACCGTCGATAATGACGATGCGGCTGGCATCGATTCCGCGCGTGTTGACCAGATAGTCCTTAGCACGCTCGGCCCGTTTCTGGGCGACGATGCAGCTGGTGTGAGTACACGGTCCGTCACCGGCGCACGTGCCGTACGCGATGATGTAACCGGTTGAGCCTGGCTCATTCTGCAGAGCGACCGCGAAAGGATCGAGACGTGCTTTTTCATCATTAAATCTGATGTCGCCGTACGAATCGAACTTCCGGCACTCTGGCGGATTACCAGCCACTGAGAACGAGCAGGACCGGGTCCTATCGCACTCTGGCGGCAGCCCACCAATTTCCACAGTAGCCGTGATGTTCTGTCCAGCCTGACCAGTCGTATCTACGGTGATCGAGGACGTGCCCTGACCACTGGAGATCGTACCGGCAGAAACCGTCCAGTTATAAGTTACGTTGAAGTTTCCGCCACCTGAGAGATTGACGCTCACCGTAGCCGGCGAACCAGCCTGGATAGTGTCAGTCGGGCAGGAAATTGAAATCGTCGGACATGGCGGTATGCAACCTTCGCAGCTACCCACGGTGACGGTCGTTGAAGAGAAAGCTACGCAGCCGCAGCCATCGTCAACCTCAACCGACGCGGTATAGGTGCCAGGTGTAACGCCGGAAAGATCCCACGTTGTATTGGGACCATCGCCGGTGATGCGGCCACCGGTCACCGTGTACGTGTAAAGCAGCGTATCACCATCCGGGTCCGTGGCGTTGGCCGAAAGCTGAACCTGTTGGTTCGCACTCGGCGTACACGACGATGACATTGTCCCTTCCGGACACGGCAGCGTTATTGTCGCCGACGAAGTCGAGAGGGTAACTGTCGGAGGTTGATTCGGCAGGATTGCCGGCGCGCGATCATTGCGATGACCAATCCAGAACTGGCCAATGAAACCATTCGCATCATCAGACACTCGGAAGCCAGACGGGAAAGAACCAGCGGTGGCCGGGCGGGTCGTGCCCGGAACGATCACTATGCCGCGGCCCGGAACGTTGACACCGCTCAGCTGGTTAATCTGCGTATTAAAGTCTTCACCTTCAAACGCCGACTTGTCCTGTTGGTTGATGTGATAACGCCAGGCAGCGCCGAATCCCCACCATCGGCGAGGATAAATTTTCACACCGGCCAGAACTTCGACCGGGCTGTTCTCAAAGGCGTTTGGCGTTCGCGATCCCACGTACTGTGTCGAACGCAGTTCGAGGACTGGCTGAATATGCCGGTTAACCGGGAAGTCGAAACCAATGCCGGCAATGAGCTCATCGGGCCGATCCAAAATCACAAATTCACCCGACGGGAATGTTCCTTTGGGGTTGCTGTTCAGGATGTAGCCGAAGTTAGCCGACACGTTGACGGAGCGGCTGAGGCGAGCGTCGATGACGCCAACCAAGCCAAAATCACCGATGTCTCCGCCTGGGCCAGCGCCGCGCTGCATCTGACGGAATCCCTCGACGCTATCGGCACGATCCGGGTACCAGCGATAGAAAGGAATCACCGCAACACCCAACGGATTGTTGGGGCCGGTAAACCGAATCTTTGCTCCAGCCACAAAGTTGGTAAAGCTCGATTCGCCATATTCACGGCCGAGGAACGGAGCATCCGGAAGATACGAAGGAGAGATCGTAAACACTACCGGGACCGTTATCGGATTAAGTGGATCCGGTTGGCCCGGCGGACGGCAGTTACCCGTAAGAGCAGTACACGGAAGCTGCACCGTCGACAGAACCACGCCCGGCAGAATGCCGCCTACAACCGAACCGATTCCCGGGAAGTTGTCAGCGGATCCAAATGTTCCGCTGCCGGCCGATACGGTCGGCGGTCCCAGCAATGCGTTAAAGCCCGGGAAGCCGAACAATGTACCGAGGCCGCCAGGGCCCTGTTGGAAGTCTCCGGCCGATCCACCTGAGAAAGGAAAGTTAACGAACGGCTGATTGTTGATCGGACGAAAGACGGCGTTGCCTGCCATCGTGCCGACGTTCGGCCCAGAGGGCGATAGAACAATCGCTGGTCCACTGCAGAGCCCGTTTGCTGTTGCCGTTCCGCAGAGCAAACTGATGTTCGGTAGATAAAAGCCAGAGAGGTTAGACGGGCTATTGACCTTCGCGCCGCGATAGCCGTTGGTCTTGAACCATAGCTCGATATGATCGTTAAGGCCTACGTTGAAGCTTAACGGAATATCAGAGATATCAACATCCCCTGGATCGCGATCATAATTGCTGTACGCGATGCTAAACGTGAATTCCCCCTTACGAATGGTCGAGCCATCGTAAATGGTGAAGAGTCCCGTCGGCCCGCCTTCAGGACCGCCCGTGCCCACGGATGGAGATTGATTTCTCGGATCATTCTCGTTCCTTAAAGTCTGAGCTGACACTGCGGCACACAGTATCAACATTGCAAGCGCAGCTACGAGCGCCTTGTTCGCGAGTCTCATCGCATTCCTCCTGCGAAATGAGTAGTTAAACCCTTTTACGGATTGTGCGTCCGTCTTGCGACGGACGTCCTCCAAGGACACGCACACTCCAACTACACAACGATTAATTTACGAACCACTACCGCCCTCGGCCTTGTAATGTCTAATGGGTGGAGCGGAGCAGCGAGAGGAGCAGGGCACCGCAAATTCAGTTGGACCCGAAATAGCACCTGAGCAAAGCCTCTCTACTGTTTCTTGTGCAAATAACACCAAAAGCGCTTCTGTTTATAAGTAAGACTTGCGCTAGTGTCAATCACTATCCAGCCGAAACCGGAGCAAGGATCGAAAAATTTACACTTTGCCCCCGGTAGCTGAATTACGGCAGACCATACTCCACCTTAAAGCGGAAATCAAGACCTTTTCACGACTTAGCGGCATTTCGTTTATGTTTTTTCCATCACGCATAGATGCCCCTCATACGGGTGTCATAAGCCACCCGATCGATGGCCAGCATGTAGGCCGCCGTCCGGGTATCGACGTCGTGAGAATCCGCATATCTACAGAGATCATTGAAGCTTGCTACCATTTTTTCCTCGAGGCGTTGATTCACTACGTCTTCCCGCCAGAAGTAGCCCATCCGGTCCTGCACCCATTCGAAATAAGAGACGGTAACGCCTCCGGCATTTGCGAGGATATCTGGAATCACGAAAATCCCCTTTTGATGGAGTATTTCGTCAGCGCCCGCCGTTGTGGGGCCATTAGCTCCCTCAGCCAACACCTTGCACCGGATTCGGTCAGCGTTCTGCGATGTAATCTGGTTTTCGGTAGCTGCCGGCACCAGGACATCGCAGTCCAGCTCCAGCAGCTCAGAATTGCTGAGTTTTTGGACTCCTTGATAGTCAAGGAATGACCGCGTGCTCTTTAGATGATTCAGCGCGCCGGGAATGTCCAAGCCCTTCGGATCGTAGATACCCCCGTGGACATCGGAAATCGCTACGACCTTGTAGCCAGCCTCATGCAGCAAGCGGGCTCCGATCCCTCCGACATTGCCTGAGCCCTGGACCGCCACCCTGGTTTCACCGGGGGTCATTTTGAAACGCTTAATGGCTTCATTGATCACGAACAGAATTCCACGGCCGGTCGCTTCAAGCCGTCCACGCGAGCCACCCAGATCGATAGGCTTCCCCGTGACCACCGCATTCACCGTGTGGCGCGCGTGCATCGAGAACGTATCCATGATCCACGCCATTGTTTGCTCGTTAGTATTCATATCTGGAGCCGGCACATCTTTTTCCGGGCCAATGAAATCAATCAGCTCCGAAGCATAACGCCGCGTCATTCGCTCCAGCTCTCCCACCGACATTTGTATGGGATCGCAAATGATCCCTCCTTTGCCGCCGCCGAACGGGACGTTTACGACGGCGCATTTCCAGGTCATCCATGCAGCCAGGGCGCGCACCTCATCAAGGGTCACGTCCGGTGAATAGCGGATGCCGCCCTTTGCGGGGCCGCGCGCAAAATTGTGTTGCACACGAAAACCTTCGAACACCTGAATGCGCCCTGAGTCCATTCGCGTCGGTATGTAAACCTTCAACTCACGGTTCGGGACACGCATCACCGCATACAGATCAGGATCGAGATCCAGCAACTGCGCCGCTCTATCAAACCGGGACATCATCGATTCAAACGGGTTGTCTTCTTTGATTTCCCTGATGTCATCAACCATCGCCGTCATGTTCAGTCTCCATCCTTTTTCAAATCCAGATTACCGTTTCCGCACCTGTCTAATTCCCTTCACTGAACCGCAGAACTCAAGACCTCATTCATCGAGCCGCTGCGATACCCGTGCAGGTCAAGAGTTACATATTGAAATCCCAGCGAGCGGAAACGCCTGGCTAGTTCATCAACTACTTCGCGCGCGAGGGCCTTGTCCAGTTCCGCCGGTGCAATCTCTAATCTGACGAGACCGTCGTGATGTCTGACGCGAAACTCCCGGAACCCCATCTTTCGCATTATCGCTTCGCCTCTTTCCACATCGCTTAATCGCTCGATGGTCACGGTGGTTCCATACGCAATACGCGATGAAAGGCAAGGGCTGGCCGGCTTGTCCCAAGTAGGCAAACCCGCGCGCTTGCTTAGCAGCCTTACCTCGCGCTTACTCATTCCAACCTCAACCAGAGGACTACGCGTCGAATGCTCGGCAGCCGCCACTCGACCGGGCCGGTAATCGCCGAGGTCGTCCGTGGTTGAGCCATCCACGACCGAGGAAATTCCCGCTGCTTCTGCTATCGGCCGCAACTTGGAATAGAGTTCTGATTTACAGAAGTAACAACGGCTGGATGTATTGGCCTGATATTGAGGATTGCTGAGCTCGTCGGTCTGAATGATCTGGTGACGAAAATTGAATTCAGCGGCCAGAGCTAACACGTCGTCGAAGTCGTGCTGCGCGAGGCTGTTCGATTTGCCCGTAACGCACAAGGCCCGTTCACCCAGGACGCTTGTCGCAACGTAAGCAACGTAACTGCTGTCCACTCCGCCGGAAAAAGCGACGACAACAGAACGCATCTGCTCAAAGAGCTGGCGCAGTTTCTGTTCTTTTAATTCGATCTCAAAGTCGATCGCGCTGGTTGGGACAATTACGCCGTTCTCACTGGCGAGATCGTTGAGCTCCGCGGTCACGGCGTTCTCCTCTCTCCAGCAGCGCAGCTTGCGCTGTTGAAGTAAGTTTCTCTCAGATTAGTGGGGCGATATTTCGCAGGCATGTTAACCCATGCGCGCGTGCTGCGCAACCAGTTGCAAATCGCTGAAATCTAAGAAAAGCGGCCAGTTAGACTACTTGGACGCAACTCTCGAGCGCGTGCTAACATCGTATGCAACGCAGTTGGTCAGTCCAGCGCATTGCAGGTTCCTGTGCTAGTAATGTCTCAGCTCATGCGACGCTTCGGTATTCGGTACGGGTTTGTCTTTGCCGCAGCTTTGCTGTGTTGCTCTACCGCGGCCGCGCAAGCGGACGAGTTTGGAAACAGCCCCTCCGATCCGATCAAACTTTTCGAGCGCGGACAGGACGCTCATGCAAAAGGCGATCTCAAACTTGCTTTGGAGTTCTACGAAGAGGCGATCAAACTACGCCCCGAATTTCCGGAAGCAGAGTTTCAACGAGGACAAGCCTTAATCTCTCTCAACCGAAATGACGATGCCGAGCTCGCTTTTCGCCGAGCGCTTGAACTCCGCCCGAATTGGGTCCTACCTTACACGAAACTCGGATTCCTTCTTTCCCGCATTAAGAACCGGCCGGCCGAGGCCGAACCTCTACTGCGCAAAGCGCTGGAGTTGGAGCCAAAGAACTACGACGCACTTTTTGAATTAGGCGAACTCCGTAGACTATCGGGCAATCTTAAAGACGCACTTTCATTATTCAAGCTTGCGACGACTGCGAGTGGAGCCGGGCTGGCCACTTGGGATGCGTTGGGATCAACCCAACTGGCGGCGGGAGATCCACTGGGAGCGATCGCTTCATTCTCGCGCGCCCTGGCAATTCAGCCCGGGAACGACGGGGTGCTATTCCGGCGCGCCGAGGCTTATCTCGCGATCTCTGATAACGGGCACGCGCTCGCAGATATTCGCGCGCTGCACTTACCACAACCGCCGGCGCCGCAGGATACCCATTTCATTCTTGAGATTGCGCGCTTGTACGTCCGCGCTGATCAGAAAGAGGACGCGCTTCGTTTGTTGGACACAATTGACAACTCAGTTAAGAACGATCCTGACGTCGTGGCGTTCAGGTACGACCTTGATCCGTCCGGCGTCGACGTTAACGATGCGGCCGCCTCGCTCGAGAAGTTGGTTGAAAAAGATCCCCGCAATGCAACTGCATTGGCACAGCTCGGTTCGCTTTATCGGACCAACGATCCGGCGCGCGCGATTCAGTATTACAAGCGGGCAGCGGATCTTGCGCCGGGCAATCCTGACTACGCAACGGGCTACGCGGCTGCGTTGGTCCAGGCGCGGCGCTTTGCGGAAGCTGAGTCGATTCTGCGCCGCGTAATCGCGAACGCGCCCGAGAATTATGCGGCCCACGCGAATCTCGCGACCGCGCTTTATGAGCAGAAACACTTTCGCGAATCGCTCATTGAATACGAGTGGCTGGCCAACGCCAAACCCGACATTCCCGCGACTTACTTTTTCATTGCTACCGCGCATGATTATCTCGGAGAATACGATGCAGCGCTCAGTGGTTACGAAAAGTTTCTGAAGGTCGCAAACGCGCAAAAGAATAAGCTGGAGATCGAAAAGGCAAATCTCAGGCTTCCGGCCTTGCGCAATCTGATCAAACGAGGCGAGGGCGTGAAGAGCGCGAAGCACTAACCACGTGTTTTGCACTTCACCAGAACTCTGCTATGAAAGTTCCCCAGCGACGGCAGCAACGAATTGGCGCTTCCTTCTTCGCGGTCGCGCTAATACTGGCGTTTGCTGCGGCAGGCCAGGCGCAGGATCCGCGAGAGGTGCAAATGCCTGCTCCGCCTCCCTTGAGGGTCATGCCGCGATTTGACCGTGATCAAATCAACACCGGGAAGGACGCCAAGGACCGCCTGCGTATCACCATCGAATTAGCGGATGCGCATTTGCTGCGAGCGGAGGAACTAGCGAACCAGAACAAGCATGAGGCCGGCCTGATCGAACTTGGCCTCTACATGGCTCTCATCGATGACGCGATGAGATACCTGGGCGGGATGAAGTCGGATTCGAACCGCGTAAGAGATTTGTATAAGCGGCTCGAACTCAACCTAAGAGCGCAGTGGTTTCGGCTAGCAGCAATTCGCCGAGTGTCGCCGGCCGAATACGCGGGCCAAATCAAAGCCGCCGAAGAATTCGCGCGCAGTGCCCGTACTGATGCGCTTGATTCTTTTTACGGTCATACGGTTCTTCGCGAAGCGGCCAAAGATCCCTCTGAGGATAAACGGGCAAAGGATTCCACCGCAGGAGCCCCCAAACGTCCATGAAAACAAAACTTCAGCTACTCTCGGCTACGCTAACCCTTCTCATCTGCATGCTCAGCGCGACCGCTCAGAGTGGCCGGCGCGATCATCTGACACCTCAGGAAGTTGACCTTATCAAGGAAGCGCAAATCCTCGACAAGCGGACGGACGTTTTCATTAAGGCCGCCGAACGCCGGCTATTGGCAATCAGCAACCCGACTCCGGTCGCCACTAAGCAGTCGAAGAAGGAAGCCGAAAAGTGGGGCGAGCTACCAACCGGCACGCGCTTAGAATTGTTGAGTGACCTGTCGAAGATTCTGGATGAGGCGATCGTGAATATTGACGACGTCAGCGCTCACGACGAAGCCAATGTCTTGATTCCGAAGGCGCTGAGAAAATTGTCCGCCGCCGCCACGAATTTTCTGCCGCAACTAAGCGCGCTGGACAGTCAAACTAAAGACGCAGATGAGCGAGCGATGATTCTGCAGGCGATGGAGAATGCGAAAGCAATCATTGACGCCGCGAACAAGCTTCCGCCGCCTACCAAAAAGAAGGATAAGAACTAACTCTGGTACTTAATTAAGGAGCGGACATCGTAACCGTCCAGCTTCGCGCGCCCGGGCAGAAATTCCAATTCCACGACGAAGACAAGCCCCACAACTTTTCCTCCCAGACCTTCAACCAGATCGACGACTGCGCGGGCCGTGCCTCCGGTTGCGAGCAAATCATCGGCAATAATGACCCGATGACCGGATCCAATCGCGTCGCGGTGTATCTCCAGAGTGTCCTGGCCATATTCAAGTTCGTAGGAGATCGACGCACACTCTGCCGGTAGTTTCCTTGGTTTTCTGACCGGAACAAAACCGGCGTGCAGGTGATAAGCGAGCGCCGGAGCAAATATGAAACCGCGCGCTTCGACGCCAATGACTGTGTCGACCTGTTCTCCTTCATACTCCTTCGCCAGCGCGTCAACGGTGCGGCGCAATCCCTCAGGGTGTTTGAGCAGCGTCGTGATGTCGTAGAAATTAATGCCGGGCTTGGGAAAGTCCGGCACTTCGCGAATCATTTGTCTGAGTTCATCCATTAGTCTTTGTCTCGTCTCAACGCTCAATTCGAAAAGCTGAAAATCTTCCGGTCGGATCAAGATTGATCTCTTCGACACTATCCACCGCCGCCCAGGCAGGGCCGGTTACGAGATCATGTTTGAAGGCTTCCACGCTCAGCTCCGAACCTTCAGCGAGTGCTTCCACGGTACCGTCGGCCAGGTTGCGGACATATCCGGTGACTTGATGTCGCGCGGCAGCACGCTGCGCAAAGAAACGATAACCAACACCTTGCACTTCCCCGTGAATCAGAAACTTGCGCGCTACGTTGTTTCCCATCTACTAAGAACCACAGCGACATTTCGATCAAGCAACGCAATATAAAGCAAAAGCTATCTCCGGCCAAATATGACTCACTTAATGGTTGTGGTTAGTTTGAGACCTTGCGCGTTGGGGCGGGGCAGGCAGAGACAGCCAGGTTCAACGAGTTCGAAGCTCAAGAATAGCGACACCGCCGGGAGCGATTTGAACTGAGACGCTATCCGGTGCCCCGGGTTGGCGCTTAACCTCAAGACTTTGATCGGACATCCAATCCTGCGCGGCGCCGATTCCCTGCCCCCGCAGGCCGATCGTTACATTAGCGATCGCGCTGCGATCAACCTGGGCCAATCCCTGTTGCGGCTTCAACACTCCATTGGTGTTAAAAAGAGTGACCGCCCAACCGGCGGGCGTACGGTTGATCATATACTCAACTTCGCCGCTAACCTGCACCGGCGTCGCATCCGAAAAAACGTGCGCCAGCATGTGTGCGGCCAATGGAGTCATCCGCTCATCTTCACCCAACAGATCTGGCACGGCCGCAAAGACGACGCTGCCCTTGCCCACTTTGTTAATGGTTACGAGAGGCTCACCCGGAGGAGTTGAGATTAAAACCTCGGCGCCCTTGAGCTCAATTTTTTCATAACGAAATACCTGCCCGTTCAATTCCTGCGGCGTCTCATTTGGCGATGCACAGCGGGCGTTATGAGCTTCGCCGGTAGAACCCAACAGACGCACACCGGTAAACTCGACCGGCATTCCTTTGATCTGCGTTGAATTGAGCACGATCGTCCCGCCCCGGCCCACAAAGTCCTTCAATCGTTTGACCCAGGCAGCCGACCAGTCGATCCGCCCGCCGACGACAATCGCGCGGTACGCATTTTCCGGTAAGGCAGAAGCGGTCGCGGGCTTGCCAGTTTGGCCCGTAGCCGGCGGAGTTTGCGCGTCAGAAGCAACTAACACGTCAAAGATGTCGCCGAATACACCCGGCACAAAGACTTGCCGGTCGGCCGATGCCGGCTCGCCTTCCAAAACCGTTCCAGGGTAGTAAGCCACGCCGAAGAGTTCGCGCAAGGCCCGATCGCTGCGGTCCAGTTGGGACAATCCAAATGGCCACTGCGGATAGTCGGTCATCTCGAACCCGTGGGCCGGGTCAAGTAGAAAGGCGATCGGTGTGTAAGGCGCGCCGCGCTCAGGATGTTTTTCCGCAAAGCGCATAAACTCCTCAGTAATTCGTCCCAGCGGATTCAGCTGCAACGGGTTTTCGCCCGGCCCCGGTTTGAAGAACTGATCGAAACCCTGTTCCAAATAAATAGCCGACGCCCCGGACATGTAATATAGGTAGTAGTTCTTGCGATACCACGAGAGCGAAGGCCCCATACTTGGACCATAGCGTGAATGGAGAAAGAAATCGGGCCCGCCAAAGTTCTGCAGTTTGGTGAAGGTGGTTGCGCTGTCACCAAAGTTTGGCGCGTGATAATAGGCAAAGGCAGCGCCGGACTGTCGCGCCGCGCCGCGTGTGAACGCGATGCGCATCGCCGTCATCGGTTGCACGGCGGCGGTTTCCATTCCCACCAGCCGCACACCCCATCGTGTCAGTGCGTGTGCGAAGGACGTGCTGGAGGTTGACTGCGCCGGAATCAACTTGTCCCACATGGGACCAGTCGGAGTATGAAAAGTGGAGCTCCACTTTTTGTCGAGCGCCTGAGTGTAAAAAACCCGCAGCGCTTCCAACATTTCCTTGCGCGACATCGTGGGCGAGATCTTTATATCAGCTTCGGCCGTTCCCCAGACATGGCCAATGCTTTCCCCCGATACCCAACCGAGGAACTGGTCCTTCAACTCGCCGTTCAAAAGGTTCCACGCAACCGGACCCTCTGCGTCGGACATTTGCGCGGAGCCGTAATTAATCAAAACACCAAACGGCACTTTCGTATCGCGCAGGTATTTCAGGAATGGACTGCCTTCCTTTAGATACTGTGGCAAGTCGCTAATGAAGATGACCGGAATAACAAGTTTGGAACTAAAGAGCGGAACGTTGCGGTCGCCTTTATACTTTTCGATGAAGGCGTCGAGCGGCTCAGCATGAAATGGATAAAGCGGACGCTCGGCCTCGGGTTTTTCCAGAAGCGGCCAGAATTCCCTGGCGATGTTCCAGGGCATGAGGAAGTCACGACCGGCAAACTTAGGCCGTTGCCATGTCGAGGGAACGGCATAACGCTGAATGTCGGCAGCCGACTCTGGGGTGGTCAGCGGGTTAAGCCTGGCCTTCGTCGCCGACCAACCGCGCAGATAACTCATGGCGGCGAAATCCGGCTTCTGTCTTCCCTTGGGCGCAAACTGCAGATCGTTTGTCACCAGCACGCAGTCCACATGTCGACGCGCGGCCGTCGCTTTCTCAACTTCAAGGGATAACCGAGCCGCACCTTTGCTCAGCGGTCCTGTCCCGCTGTCCCACGCGAACGCCCAACCCCAGTACATGCTGACTTCGTCGTGCGCGTCGATTACAGCCTTCGTCCCAAACTCATGGCGGAAAACCTCTCGATCCATCTGCGTGATTCGTATGGTGAAGTTTTCGTCCTTGTTGGCCCAGTCGGCATAGCGCACCCAAATTCTATAATCGCCGCCGCGAGGAACCTCGATGTCCTGATAAATGGTGGCGCGCGTTTCGTCCGCGCTGGCGGCCGCGGAATTCCATTCACTCTCGCCGCCCTGCGACCATTCGGCGGAGACGCCTGGTCCATTCATTCCCCAGCCTGGCGTTTTCGCCCGCGGTTGGTTCATCCACGACGGATTCAGAATGGGTTCGCCGTTACGCTGTGTGGCAAAGCCGCGCATGTTCTCGGCTTCGTACCAGAGGTACTCGGAAGAATTCTCCGGGGCGGGCGCCGTCGCTTGAGCTGAAATCCGAACGGGCGTCGTTGCGTCAGCCAATGCTATGGCCAGCGCTAACGCGATCAGAAGGAAATGCCTGCGGTGGATTGCCATTAAGACGCGGCGAGCAGTGCTTGACGAGCAGCTTGGGACAGCTTGATGGGAACTATCTCGAATAGCAGCACGTCTATCAGCCGAGCGCATCAAGACACTCCGCGAGCTTGCGCTGCCGGCAGGTAAACATCGGAGTATCTCGCAAAGTGTAGGAACTGGCCTTCGTCTCGCGCAGCTCCTGCACCAGGTCGAGAAAGTCCGCGGGATTATCAGTTTCAAAGGCGACTACGAACTCCTGATCGTCCAACCCGAAGGAGTAGGTCGTGTGGAGTTTTACCGATCTGTACTTAGAGCCGATGCGGATGTGTTCGTCCATCATCTCCTGCCGCTGTTCGCCGGTGCGCGTGTACCATTCGCGAGTCTTCACAAAGGGATAGACGAAAAGATATTCAGATTTCCCCGGCACAATATGCAGGCGGTCTTCATCGTGTTCGGGATTGTCTTTGTCGATGTACATCGAGCGCTTCGTCATCGAGAGGAATGACTGGGCCGGCTCCAGATACTTCGCCATCTCTGTGCGATTAAGACTTGCGGTCATCTCCTGAAACGGATCAAGTTCATAGCCGATCCGCCAGATCATGAAATCGACATTGGTGCGCAGTCCCATCGTCGAGTAGGTATTGATGAGCAGCGGTGGATGAAACTTTGCCACCGTGCTGACAAACTCTTCTTTGAATTGCTGCTTCGCGGTTTCCGGCAACTGCAACCACTCCGGACGCGCGTGATAGAAAGTGAAGTTTACGAACTGGCGCGGTAACTTGGCCTTCTGTTCTTCCAGTTCGGTACAACTCGGGGCCAGCCGCAGCGAGCCTCGGGTTGCGCTGCTTTGGTCCTTGTCGGTACTCATATAACTGTTCCTCAGTCGCCGTTGCGGAGAAAAATGGAAACGTAAGAATGCCCAGGTATTCTGACTAGTCTTATCAGTGAATGCAACCGGGCAGCGCTTCTCTTGATTTCACAGGCCCGCGGACGATCGTTTAGACTGACGTCCTTTCGCGGCAGCGATTTCAGCAAACTTATAAACCAGAAGATGTGGAGACTAATCTCAATAGGGCTGGCTGGCTTTGTCGGGACCATTGCGCGTTACTGGTTGGCCGGATGGACCACGCAAAGATTTGGTGAGACTTTTCCGTTCGGCACGCTGGTGGTGAATCTGCTTGGCTGTTTCCTGGCCGGACTCTTCACCTATTTAATGTTCGAGCGATTCGTAGTCAGCCCAACCGCACGCACCATACTGTTAATTGGCTTGCTGGGCGGATTCACCACGTTTTCTTCGTTCGGGTTTCAAACGTTTAACTTGATCCGCGAGGGCGAGGTTGGCATGGCCCTGTTGAATATTCTGGTCTCAAATGCCGCGGGCCTGTTTATGGTTTGGCTGGGCTATTCAATCGCTAAAGTCGTCTGAGCTCGGAACGATTAGTGGGCCATAACGGCATTTACCTGGGCCAACCAACGTTCGGCCTCGTGTTATACTCCGCAAATTCTTGAAACCACATTTCGCTCAGGGAGCTTTTTCGAATGAAGTTGATTAGCTTGTCGCTGCTCGTCGTCGTTTTATGCCTTGTCGGGGTGGGTTGTACTCAACCAGCGGAACAACCCGCAACGCCGAAGGTTACACCGGCGCCGGCCGCCGCAACGCCGGACCAATTCGCAACTGAGCGCGCGATCTTTGCGAAAGACTGTATCAATTGCCATATGGCCAAAGGCGAAGGCGGGCGCGTCACGATCGACGATAAGAAACTCAAAGTGCCGAGCCTGCGTGAAGGTCACGCGTTGGACCATCCGGACTCAGAATTCCTCGAGCAAATACAGAAAGGCGGCGACGGCATGCCGGCGTTTAAAGACAAATTAAAGCCCGAAGAGATGTCAGCGCTGGTGCGGTTCATTCGACACGAGTTTCAGGGCGATCGCCCGTCGCCACCGGAACCAGCCAAAGCCGGCAGTCCGCATTAATTGAGGTTTGCCGAGGGTTTACTAATCATCGTTTCCCCTTTACGATTCAAATGTTTGGGCACCCGTAGCTCAGTTGGATAGAGCGTCTGACTTCGGATCAGAAGGTCGCAGGTTCGAGCCCTGCTGGGTGCACCAAATCCTCGCCAAAGCCGCTCATTAATCGGATTGGTAAAATTCAAAATACGAGGGCGGCCAAAAGGGCGGCCGCCACGTCAAATATCTTCCAGGAAAATCAACATGAACAAAGTAGTTCGAGCGCATGTTCTGCTGGCTGCGCTGCTGTTCGTCTCAGCGGCCTCCGCGCAGCAGCCACCGGTTGAGGCTGGTCCATTTCGCGCGCCTGATCTGGTCGAACTGGTTAAGCTCGATCCGACGATCAAGCTCGATATTCGTTACGCAACCAAAAACAATTTTCTTGGCCGCAAGGTCTACAAAGAAGCGCGCGCGTTTCTCCAGCGACCGGCAGCGGAAGCCCTCGTGCGCGTCAATCAGGCCGTGCGTCAGCGGGGCTATGGACTGATCATTCATGATGGCTACCGGCCCTGGTACGTGACGAAGATTTTTTGGGATGCGACTCCTGGAGACAAAAAGATTTTCGTCGCCGATCCGGCGAAAGGCTCACGTCACAATCGTGGCTGCGCGGTCGACTTATCTTTATTCGATTTGAAGACCGGTCAGGAGGTGAAGATGCCTGGGGAGTACGATGAGATGACTGAGCGTTCGCACATTAACTATGCTTGTTCAACTCCGGAAGCGACGCGGCTACGCGACCTCTTGCGCGCCGCGATGGAGGCCGAGGGGTTCGCCGTGTACGAACCCGAGTGGTGGCACTACGATTACAAAGACTGGAAAGAATATCCCATCACCAATCTGAAGTTTTCAGAGATTGGACGGAAGTAAACTGCGAGCAATTGTTCTCACGCTGCGCTCGTACAGCTCCTGTTATCTGATCGAACTGCCGCTCAGCGGAACATTTATTGAGCTGACTTTCGGATTGGCGGCATCTTTCTTTTCGGGTGCGACTTTTTCGATCGGTCCAACCAACGCTAACCGCGTCAAGACCACATTCCCATTGATGCCGCTAACGCTGATCGGTGCGCCGCCAGAGCCGATGTGCGCCGAATAGTGTGAACCGAATTCGCCTTCGCTCACGCTAACTTCCGGAATGTCAGATCGCACTTTGCCGTTCATCCCTTTTGCCACCAAATCGGCATTCAGACCGGGGGCCAGGCGAAACTCGATGCTGCCATTTACGCCGCTCGCTTGCACGCCGCGTTCATTCAGCTCATACAACCCCACTGAGATATTGCCGTTGATGCCGGAAATCTTCGCGGAGCCTTTGGCACCGCTCAACTCCACCTTGCCATTGATACCTGAGACTTCCAGCGCGCCATCTATCTCGCCGCCGTTTACGCGACCGTTGATACCCTTCAATCGCAAGGCGATCCGGCGGGGAGCGCTAATCGCAACTTCCTCGCGCGGCGTGCTGCCCCACAGCTTCGACAACCAGCTTCCCTGATTCTCTGCGCGAATGACCAGACCGGACGCGGTTTGCTCAATGATGACCTGCCGGCGACCAAGGTTCTCGCGGCTGGTGGCGGTGCGCACCACATGAACCTCCGCCGTGTTTGTATCGGAGGTCTTGATATCGACGCGACCGTTGATGCCTGAAATAGTGAGCTCCGAGTCAGGCGCAAGTTGGAAGGTCTTGCGAATGTCCTCGCGAGCTTCACCCGCCTCCTCCGAAACTTCGCCGTTCGCGGCGGCGGATTGATTCGCGACGCTCCGGGATCTTGAGTGCTGGGCCCTAAGAAGGCCGGCAACTGCAGCAAACGCCACCAGCACGCCAACGATTAGTATTCGCTTCATGAGTTTCTCCTAACAAATCCGGCAACGGATCGAACGAAGGAAAATGCTGTTTCTTCATCAAACTGCCTCACGGACGTCTTCGACGATTAGTCTAAACCCGTGCGCTTTCTAGCTCAAACGACTAAAAAGGCTGATAAGTTCGCGGTTTTCCTTGCCGGACTTGTACCTGTTGTCCTGCCGCCGCAAAACAAGCACCACTCACCCACTCGATGTTACCTTGACAGAGCTATCGTCAAGCCCTTAGATTCGCCGCCACCGTTGCAAGAGTCGACAGTCAGGTCGAGGTCGTTAGAAGCTCGAACCGAGAAATTTATCAGCGCAGCAAGGCGAATCAGGACTATGGCTACGAGCGAATCCAGGGATTTGGTGATATTGGTCGTCGAAGACGTTGACGATACGCGTGAGTTGATGCGGCTGGAGCTGGAAGAGCGTGGCTACCGCGTGCTCGAAGCGGACAACGGCGAACACGCGGTAGACGTTGCCCTCGCCGAACATCCAGACGTGATTTTGATGGACCTCAGCCTGCCGGTCCTCGATGGACTGGAAGCGACTGAGCGCATTCGCAGCCATAAAGAGTTTGCGACCACGCCGATCGTAGCCGTGACTGCTCACCAGGAAACCGACCTGCGCGCGGATGCGCAAGCCTCAGGCTTTACCGCCTATGTGACGAAGCCCATCGACTTCAACTGGCTGCACGATCTCTTGAACGAGCTGGTCGCACTCGAGTAAGGCCAAAGGGTAAGATAACGCTCTCCTCTTCCCCTCTTCCTTTTTCCCTTACTTCCTTCCCAGGCCGTCAATCAGAATTAAAGAAAGCCGCGACATGAGCATGTAGGCCGGATTATCCACTGACCAGTTAACCTCAGGCATGTCGTCGCAGGTGATTGCCATCGCAATGCGGCCTTTTGCCGTATAAATAATGCCAATTGAGCTGCGCAGCCGATCCAGCGCACCGTACTTGGTGGCCATCGGCATATTCCAAAGTGTGCGCCCGATCGCGAAATGCACCTGCTCGCGCTTCATCAAGTCGATCATTTCCTTCGAAGACGCCGGGCTAATCACTTCGCCCCGCTCCAGCTTTTCCATCAGCGTTACCATCTCGCGCGACGTTGCCATCCCCAAGCCAAAGCGCTTGTTCTCAGGATCCTTGCCCGCGGCGCTCTCACCGCCGCTGCCCACGCGCCGCATAATGCGAATTTGCTTGAGGCCAAGTGAATCCATCCGCGCATTCACTGCGTCAGTTGTCAGGACATCAAGCACCAGATTTGTCGCGGTGTTATCGCTAATGAGCATCATGAGGTTTACAGCGTCGCGGAGAGTAAGGTGCAAGCCGTCGGAAAATTCTGTCAGGATTCCCGAGCCGGACACTCTGATCGGTTTTGTCAGGACCAATTCGTCAGTCCACTTTGCCTTCCCTTCAGCGACGCGCGCGAACGCTTCAACCATCACGGCGATCTTAATTGTGCTGGCGGTGCGCACTCGCTCATCGGGGTTAAGCGCGTAGGTTTCGCCGGTGTCGAGATTTTTCGCGAAGAGGAAAACTTTGCCTTTAAAGGATGCGACTTCCGCTTTGACTTGCTCGTCCATCCCCGAAGCGACTGACTTCGTCTCCGCACTGCTAGTGGAGTTTGATTGGCCGTAGACCTCATTTGTCAGAACGGCCTGCGGTAGCGGGGCGGCCCAACTCAAAAGAACGAGCAGCAGGCAAAAAGATTTTATTGGATTCATTTTCATCAGTTTGCGCACCGGGGTTGCGGAAGCCGCGCACTTTACGCGCGTCGCGAGGCAAGCCGTCCCTGAGCGATCAGCAGTTCAGCATTAAGGATGGCTGCGCCGGCGGCCCCGCGAATCGTGTTGTGGCTCAGCACCACAAAGCGCCAGTCCATAACGTTGTCGGCCATCAGCCGGCCCACAGAAATACTCATACCTCCGCCCGCATCTCGATCGAGTCGCGGCTGCGGACGATCGGGCTCGTCGCGAACGATGATTACGGGTGATGGAGCGGAATGGAGTTTCAGTTCCTGCGGCAACGAAGTAAACGACGCAAACGCATGTTTCAAATCAGACAATTCAGCCGACCGCCCAAGCTTTACGCGAACGGCAGCGAAGTGTCCGTCAGAAACATTGACGCGGTGGCATTGAGCGCTGACCTCCATCGGAGCCAAATCAATCTGCGGGCCATTTAATCGTCCCAAAATCTTTCTCGTTTCCTGCTCAATCTTTTCCTCTTCACCGCCGATAAACGGCAGCACATTATCGAGAATGTCCAGGGCTGCGACACCCGGATATCCAGCACCCGATAATGCCTGCATAGTTGTCGCGATGACTCCGGCCACCTGGAAGTTGGCCTGCAGCGGCGCCAGGGCCAACGCAAGCATTATCGTCGAGCAATTTGGGTTCGTAACTATGAAGCCGCCGGACGAATAACGCGATTTCTGTGATTCCAACAAGCCAAGATGCTGGTGATTCACTTCGGGAATCAGCAGCGGCACGTCTGCATCCATGCGGAAAGCGGAGGAGTTACTAATCACCGGATAGCCAGCCCTGGCAAACGCTTCTTCCGTGTCGCGCGCCATCTCGCCCGGTAAACTCGAGAAGACGAAATCACAATCCAAAGCAGGCTGGGGCGCCTCTACCATTATCGATCTGACTGAGCGGGGCATGTCGCCCGCGAGCCGCCATGTGCAAGCCTCAGCAAACGTCTTTCCCTGCGAACGATCGGAGGCAGCAAGGGCGCTGATTTCAAACTGCGGGTGGTCCTGCAATAGTTGAATGAACCTCTGGCCCACCATGCCAGTAGCTCCCAGAATTCCCACACGTAGTTTCTTGTCCATGCTTGTCAGAACCGCCTGGCGGTCGCGGGCGGGCCCAGTAATTGGGGAATGCGGATTTCGGATTGCAGATTAAGAGACGATGCGTCTCTGCTTCCTCAATCCGCATTCCGAAATCTGCAATCAGCAATCGTCAGGCCCGCCCGCTACCGCAGGCGGTTCTGACTTAAGGCCTGGACCAGGCGGCGCGCGCCTTCTGAAAGTTTCGCCTCGTCTGAACAAAACGAGATGCGCAAATAGCCTTCGCTCTCGCTGCCGAAGGCTGAACCCGGAACTGTGACTACGCCTCCGGCCAGCGCGATCTCCGCCACCGTCATGGAGTCGCCGTGCTCGCTTACATCTACCATCGTATAAAACGCGCCATCCGGTGTGACGGCCCGCAGTCCTGCTTCTTCCCGCAACGCGCTCAACAAATGATCGCGGCGCAGGTGAAATATGCTGCGATGCTGCGCGCGCGCGCGTTCAGCTTCCGCAGTCCACGCCGCGAGCGCCGCCTTTTGCGAAATAGTGGAGGCCGCAGTGGTCACGTACCCATGCAGCACTAAAGCGCTGTTAACAACATCGTGATCGCCGCAAATCCATCCCAGTCGCCATCCGGTCATGCTCATAGATTTCGAAAGGCCGCTGATAACAATGGTGCGCGGATAGAATTCTGAGATCGAAGGTGGCCGCTCATTCGCGTAGTACAACTCGCGATAAATCTCGTCACTGATAATGCAAGCCCCGGAGCCGCTCTCTTCGACCGCGCGGGCAATGCCACGCAAGTCATCCGCCGAGAGCGCGCGACCGGTTGGATTCGATGGACTGCAACAGATTACAACTTTGGTCCTGGAAGTAATGTGTCGTTTGAAGTCAGCTATATCGAAGCCGAAGTTATCACTCGCCGGCAAACGATAAAAAACTGCGCGCCCGCCTACCATTTTCACAATCGTGGGATAAGCGACAAACCCCGGATTCGGCATCAGAACTTCATCACCAGCTTCGACCAGGCTTAGTAACGCGACGTACAGTGCCTCCTGCGAACCGGCGGTGATCAGCACCTGGTCCAGCGAGAGATTCATGTGCGCATAATCTGACGCCACACACTCCCGCAAGGCCGGCAGTCCCGCCTGCAATGTATAGCCGTTCCGTTCTTCATTGATCACGCGGATTGCAGCCTGCCGAATCACTTCCGGCGTAGGTAAATCGGGCTCGCCCAGGCCCATACTGATGCTGTCCGGTCCAGCCCGATCTGAAATCTGGCGAATGACGCTTTTTTCAATTCCGCGTAGGAATGCTGGTGGTTGGAAGTGGTTCAAAGGAGGGTGACCTATCTAAGACAAATCGCAAGACGCGTTCGCAAGAACTTGGTGACTGGGTAGCGGAATCAGAGTTCTCCTGTACTAAGCAACTCTCTGCTGACTCGCGGCAAGCCGCTGATTCACTACGCGCCAGAATGTGGCGACGGCCTTGGCCTTTTGGTCGAAGAAATCTTCAAAGAATCCCGATTTGTTCAGAGCGGGAGGATACGAATACCGCTCGCCATCATCTCCAAACTCAGTAACCCAATCACCGGGTTCGAGTGGATCGACTAATGAAAACAACTCAGCTGGATAGAGGAAAGGACGACCAGCATCGTTCAAGAGACGGAGTTCATCGGCTTCGATGCCAATCACAACGTAGGGCTGCCCGAAAGCCAGGTCGCCGTATCGCGTGTTCTTTTTCTTTAGCTTAACGATCATGATCGATTCACTCGCACTTGCTTGACTTCAAACCTGCCGATTCCGGGATGCTCGTACCAATGAAATTCAAAATACTCACCGGAGATTTCCATACGCGAACTGCTCTTCTTTACCCATCTTCATGTCGCGCCTCCGTACTGGGCTACCAAACGATTGACAGCGCGAATGCGTTTGCCTTTGGCGATGACTCGGGCTTCAGACAGGATCCTTCGCGTAAACTTGAAGTCGATTTAACTCCTCCTTTGATTACGACAATTTCAAGCTCTAGTCTTTCGCACTGCCTGCCACTTCTGCGACCTCTGAAGGATGTTAGGAGCTACCTTGAGACCGGTCAAGTCCGCGGGTCAACGCAGATAATCCTCAAGTTGCACGGAATTTTGCGTCTTCTCATCACGGTATTTCACAATCACTGCCGCATAGATCGAAAGGCCCCACTCGCGACCACGCTCGCTTTGCACAGCCCGCGAGCCCGGCACTACCACGGCGCCGGCTGGAATCTCCAGTGGCTGTTCTGGCGTGCGACGATAAATTGTTTCGCGCACCAGATCGTAAACCGGAGTTGAGCCAGTCAGAATTGTTCCCGCCGCCAATACAGCGCGCGCGCGCACGATCGTTCCTTCGTAAACTCCGCAACCACCGCCGACCAGCACGTCGTCTTCGATCACGACCGGCACAGCGCCCACCGGTTCCAGCACGCCGCCGATTTGCGCTGCCGCGGACAAATGGACGCGCTTTCCGATCTGCGCGCACGATCCGACCAGGGCGTGACTATCAATCATTGTGCCTTCGTCGACATAGGCGCCGGTGTTCACGTACATCGGCGGCATGCAAACAACGCCGGGCGCAATGTACGAGCCGGCGCGGATACTCGAGCCGCCGGGAACGATTCGCACATTGTCAGCCACCGTCATCGGATGCAAAGGGTAAGTGTCCTTATCAAAGAACCGCAGGCCGGTGCCGCCGGACATGTCGGTCAGCACGCCCATGCGAAAGCCGAGCAGGATGCCCTGCTTCACCCAACTATTCACCCGCCACGCGCCATCGGATGTTTTTTCCGCCGCGCGAATCTCGCCGCGATTTAGCGCCCCCTTGAACTCTTCGAAAAGGGCCCGTTCGTCCGGCGTGAAAGAAACTCCCGACCGGTTAGCCAGCTTTTCGATTTGCTCTCGCAGCATGTGACCTTTCTTTTATGAGACCGAGTTCGGTAATGACCTCGCGAATGCGCTCGCGGCTCTTCTCCTGAATCGGCACAAGCGGTAGCCGGAAATTCTCTTCCAGCAAGCCCATCATGGCCATCGCCGCTTTCACCGGGCCGGGGCTGGATTCGATAAAGTTTGCTTCCATCAAAGGCAGCAGCTCGAAGTGAAGTCTGCGCGCTTCGTTCCAGTTTCCTACCAACGCCATGTCGACCATGCGCGACATCCCTTTCGGATGTTCATTCGAAGCTACGGAGATCAGGCCGTCAGCCCCGAGGGCGATTAGCGGCAACGTGACGGCATCGTCCCCCGATAGCACCCGAAACCCCGCCGGTCGCCGGCGCAGAATTTCCATGATTTGGGAAAGGTCCCCCGAAGCCTCCTTGATTGCGACAATGTTTTCCACGTCATGGGCCAGACGCAACGTTGTTTCGGCGGAAATGTTCGACGACGTCCGGCCCGGCACGTTGTAGATCACAACCGGCAACCCTTTCACGGCCTTGGCCACGGCGTGAAAGTGCGCGTAGAGACCTGCCTGGGTCGGCTTGTTGTAAAACGGTGCTACCACGAGAACGGCGTCTGCGCCGAGCTTGCGGGCGCGTGCGGAGTATTCACAAGCCGCTGCTGTTGAATTGCTGCCAGTGCCTGCAATGACCCGTCCACGGCGGTGCCGGTGCGCTACTTCGATCGTGAGTTTGATTACGCGCGCATCTTCTTCTTCGGTCATGGTTGCGCTCTCGCCGGTGGTACCGCAAGGGACCAAGAGCTTTACGCCGCATTTCAACTGAAAATCGATCAGCGCCCGCATGCAACCTTCATCGAGCTCGCCACTGGCAGTGAATGGGGTTACCAGCGCGGTGGCGCATCCCTGCAGCCAGTTAACTTTCATTGTCATAAGCGTTTATCCTTCGCTTAGTGGCGGGCTACTGCCCGCCGATTCTTGCACCGCCATGGCGAAGGCGGGCGGTAGCCCGCCTCTAAACAGTAGAGTCGGGCGTTGTCGTTTTCAAGATCTCGTCAATTACATCGGAAAACTCGAACACCCCTTTGCGCCCCGCGATCCAGCGGGCCGCAACCAGGGCCCCGGCCGCGAACCCTTCGCGCGATCGTGCCATGTGCGTCAACGTAATTTGATCGACGTTGGAGTCAAATCCCACGCGATGCGTTCCCGGGATGTAACCGGCGCGCGTCGACGAAACAGGAATTTCAACTCCCGGCAGCTCCTCTGCCAACACATCCTGGAGCCGCAAAGCAGTTCCTGACGGCGCGTCACGCTTACGTTTGTGATGGGCCTCCTCGATAAATGGATCGTAGCCTTCGACCGCCGCAAACAGTGTTGCCGCGTGCGAGACGAGGCGGTAGAACACATTAACTCCGACGGAAAAGTTTGCGCCGTAAACCATTGCGCCATCTTGTTCAGCAACGATGCGGCGTGCGTCTGCTTCCTGTTGCTGCCAACCGGTGGTGCCTTCCACGATCGGCACGCCGGCCCGGACGCATGCCTCCACATGAGTCACGACGGCGCTGCCTACTGAGAAATCAACTGCGACATCATGACCTGAAAGCTTCTGCGTCAACTCCATCACAGCTCCGCCGTCCTGCGAAGTGATAATCGCGCCGATGCTGTCGCCCGCTTCGCGCGCCTGCGCCGCCACCAGCTGGCCCATTGCGCCATTTCCGATTAGAGCAATTTTCATTAGAAGGTTAATCGTTCAAGAGCCGCCTGCGGTAGCAAGCGGACAGCATTCGCAGGTGAAAGAATTATCTACGACTTAACGTTAACCGCTCGCTACTGCGAGCGGCTCTGTGATCAGTTTCATCCGTTGGTCAGTCGTTTAACCAGCTTCACATAGAGTTCGACCGCGTCTTCCAGCTCTTTCTTACTGACGCGCTCGTGGTCGGTGTGCGCCACCAGGATGGAGCCTGGTCCAATCAACAACGGTTTTCCCCAGTTCGACAAATAAGGAACGTCCGTTGTAAAACGCACCACACACTGCGGGAAGCCTTCGATCTCATGCAGGCGAACTGGATTATGCTCCGAAGTGTATTCCAACGTCGCGCGTCCGGCCACTACCGCTTCGAGCATCTGTTTCACCGGGGCTTTATCCGTCGCCAGTCTGATATGCAAATCGGCGCGCGCGTGCGCGGCAATAACGTTTGACCGCGTGCCACCATCAAGCACACCGATGTTGCAGGTTGTCTCACCAAACACAGGATCGTCAGGCCAGCGGCAGGCGCGAATGCTCATTAGCACATCCAGCATCTTCTCAATCGCTGAATCACCCTGTTCCGGATACGCAGAGTGCGCGGCCCGCCCCTCCGTCCGCAGAATCACGCGCACGGAGCCCTTCGTTCCACTGGCCAGTTGACTGTCTGTCGGCTCGCCATTGATGATGAAACGACACTCGTGCGCCTGCGCTAAATCATTCGCCGCCTTCGCGCCGAGGCTGGCCTGTTCCTCATCGACGGTGAACAAAAGACCGATGTTATTGATGCCCGCAGCGCGCAATTTTTCCGCTCCGAGAATCTGCGCCGCCATAATTCCTTTCGCATCACAAGCGCCGCGCCCGTAAATGAATTCGTCATCCTCGCTCGAGGCAATATGCGGCGGCACGGTGTCCATGTGCGTCGACAGCACGACGTGCGGCGGCGCCTCCGTGGTCGCTAAGACATTACAGCGGGAGCCCTCGACCTGCTGGAGTTCAACTACGTACCCGAGGCTCTCCAGGTACGCGCGGAGAAATTCACCCGCATCGCCTTCGTCGCCACTCACTGAAGGAATGTCGATTAATTTTCTGGTAAGTTGAAATAGATTCATCCGGCCCGGTTCAGTTCGTTGGAGATTGGACGTTGGACTTCTGAAAAAAGGTTTCGTGCAATCGCGTCACAGCCTGCGTTACAAATTGCTCGTCCACAGCAAAGGTCAGATTCACACTCGACGCCCCCTGCGAAATCAGGCTCACATTGATGTCGCTGATCGTGTTGAATACGCGCGCCGCGATTCCCGGCGTGCCGCGAAGACCGGCGCCGACAACGCACACGATCGCCCTTCCCTCCTCTACGCGTACAACGCCCAACTCTTCCAACTCATGCAACAGAGCCGCGGGCGGTGCAGTGTCAAGTGATAAAGACACGCTGACTTCCGAAGTCGTAACCACGTCCACTACCGTGCGATGCTTGTCGAACAATTCAAAGAGCCGGCGAAGAAAACCATAGGCGCCCAACATGCGCGCCGAAGTGATTTGAATCGTGGTGACGCCCGCTTTGTGAGCGATCGCCTTGACGCCACTGGCGGCCGATTCGCTTTCCGCGCAGACCAACGTACCCGGCTCGCCCGGCGTTCGTGAATTGCAGATACGCACAGGGATGTTGAATTCAACCGCGGGCTGAATCGTCTTTGGATGGAGGACCTTTGCGCCGAAATACGCCAGCTCAGCCGCTTCCGCGTAAGACATCAGGGGTACCGGAAACGCGCGGGACTCAATTCGAGGGTCGGCAGTCAGAACTCCATCAACGTCGGTCCAGATTTGAATCTCGCTTGCCCTTAGCGCTGCTCCAATTAGTGCCGCCGAGTAGTCAGAGCCACCGCGACCCAAAGTCGTAGTTCGCCCACGGGCGTCAGATGCAACAAAGCCGCCCAGCACGGGCGTAATGCCGTTCTCCAACAAAGGTGCGAGTTGCGAATTGGTAGCGGCAACCGTTTCGTTCCAGTGTGGAATGGCTGCGCCGTGCGCGCCATCGGTAACAATGCATTTTCGCGCATCAACCTGTTGGACCGTGAGATTCTTTTCACCCAGCGTCGCGGCTAATAAGTTACTGGAAAGATCTTCGCCGAACGCAAGTACCTGGTCTCGCAAGTCGGCGGGGATGGCGTTAGGTGCAACAGCGCGCTCTGCAATCGAGTTTAACAGTCCGCAGAGTTCATTCCGAGATTTTTCCAGCAATGCCCTGAACGATTCCAACGACCGTAGCGGCAATAACTCGTTCGCCACGGCGCCATGTCTCGCGAGATGCTCTTCCAACAGTGGTTGGGCATTCCGTTGGTGCGCTGCCGCCTCAACGCACGCAATCAGGGCATCAGTCATTCCGCTCATCGCGGATACGACGATCACCGGCCGGCCGGACTGTCGCTGCCGCACAATCTGAGAGACGCGCGCGAAGGCCGCCGCGTCTTCGACAGACGTGCCGCCGAACTTCATCACGATTGGACCAGTGGACAAGAGTGCTGCCTCGTTGAGTTTGGAATTCGCGAGCCAGTGAGTCTAACCAGCGAAGGCTAAAGACTCAACCTGAAAAACATTGAGGCCAAAACCGATCGTTGAGATTGCCAGGTTAAGGAGAGAGGCGTTCGCTTAGTTCATCCGCGCCGGAGCGCGGAGAGAAGGTAGCCAGTGGCAAGCGCAGCGCGGCCACTGGATGGAATGAGCCAAAGGATACGCGCCCGGCAAGGGCGCGCGGAGATTCGCAACGTGAACCTCGCGCCCTTGCCGGGCGCTCATTCTAGTTCTGGATTGATCTAATGTGAGGCAATAGAGCGGGGGGCAAGCCGCCCTTCCTAACTGCAGGTTTGGCAACTTGATAACTCAAGTGGACATTGCGCAGTCAGGAAGGGTGGCTTGCCCCCGCTCTTTTTTCTAAGCTACCCGCCGAAATTTTGCGGCCCGACATACCTGACGAATTTCAGCTCGCCGAGCGCCGCCAACTTTTCGATCGAAATTCGGCCGATTACCAGTTTCGAAGTCTTCGGATCGAGCACGACCTCGAAACCCATTTCCTTCAGCGTCGCCAGATTCTCCGCTGACTTATCCAACAGCCAGATTTGAATCTCAGCCTTGCCGTCGCGAATGAACTTCGCTTCGTCCGGACCGGCGGTTACGGTCTTCGCCTTCAAGCGATCGATTACCGCCAGGATAGAAGGGTGAAGTCTCGTAAGCAAATCGCGCCGCTTCTGCTCTTCAGGCGACAGAACACGCACCGTTTCGGCCGCGTCCGCCAGGACCATCGCCTTGTGGGCAACCGAGCCGTCACCGCGGCCGAACCCGACGCTGCCGCCGCCGCCGCCAGCAACCTTCCTGCTGTTCGCCGGGAGTTGTTCCTGTTTCGCTTTCGGCGCCGAAGCCGGAGCCGGAGCCTTAGCATTAAGGTTCACACTCGGCGGTTGGTTCGCGAGCACATATGTGTTCCGCTGACCCACAAAAAACTGGCCAACAAAGCCGTTAGGGTCTTTGGTCTCACCAAACACCGCCCCCCGGCTGACACCTTCAGGCATTTCGATTGGCACGTCGATGCGCCTCGGCTTACCACCATCCGTCACGATCATCTCTTCGACCGCGACGAACGAAGTAAACTGCGTCATCAACCGGTAATCCAAACCCAGTTGCGTGATCGCTTCCTGCACATCGCTCCTCATCGTTCCGCGTTGCATTCCGCCGTAGTCCTGGCTCATCAAATCATCGATCCGAGTCCTGGCCCAGAGCGTCGCCAGCACATCATGCGCGGGTTGCGTTTGCGGCAGGTCAACTGTTATTTCGCGGACGAAATCCTGTCCGGCCATCTTGCCTTTCAAGCGCACCACTCCGCGTCCTCCGTCCGTGTAGCGGCCGGAAAGAACCACGGGCTTGGCGCCAAACAAATCCGGAATGCGTTGCGGATAGACGTCGCTAACCGGCAGTCCATTCCAGTCGATTGAGATGTCGGTAAGCAAAGGATTGCGAACTCGCTCATGAAAACGTTTGGCCGCGGCTGATCCGTCGTCATTCAGCGCGACATATTCAACTTCGCCCCGACCTTGCTGCGCCATCTTGTCCAACAAAAAGCGATTGACTGAGCTGCCAATGCCAAAGGCAAACACGCGCGCGTTCGCATGCTTCTGAATTTCGGAAACTATTTCCATGTCGTTGCCCACGTAACCGTCGGTCATGAAACAAACGATTCGCACGTGGTCCTGTTGGTCGGAAGGATCAAGCGCGGCCTTGATTGCTTTCATCATTTCGGTGCCGCCGCCGCCTTCACGGGTCTCCAAAAACTGCTGCGCTTTCAACAGATTCTCTTTCGTCGCCGGCACCGGCTCAGGAAAAAGAATGTGCGTGTCACCGGCGAAAGTGATCAGGTTGAAAGTGTCATGCGGATAAAGTCCCCCCATCGCCATCTTCATCGATTCCTTGGCTTTTTCGATGGGAAATCCGCTCATTGAGCCCGAAGTATCGAGCACGAAAACGAGCTCTTTGGGCGTCACATCCGCTGGCATGATCCGGTCCGGCGGCTGCAGGATCATGGTAAAGAACCCACCGCGATCCGAGCGGTTGGTCAAGATCGCGTCTTCAATCTTCCGCCCTGCCACGTCATATCTCAGGACGAAGTCTTTGTTCGGAATGGTCGCGCGATCCTTCAGCTGCACAATTGCCCGGCCGGCGATCGGGCGTTCAATTTCAACTTCATGTGATTTGGAAACAATGCCATCAAGCGGCACGCCGGCATCGACAGCCACGTCAATGGAAATGTCGTGACCGGCACGGCTACCCTCGGGCGCGGGCATCGGCGTAATGCGCGATCCGTCCGGAACTTTGTCAGTGTCGGACGAGAAACCTTTTCCCTGCGCGCCGGTGGGCGAACCGGGCACATAACGTGGGCCAACAACCATCGGGAAAACAAATTCATACGCACCGTCTTCGTACTTCAAAGTCTCCACGTAACTGATAACGATCTTGATTTCTTCGCCGGGCATGATGTTGGCCACAGACTGCGTGAAGATGTTTGGCCGTTCCTGATCCAGCAGACTTGCAACCTGGCCGCCTGCTTTCGCGGCCTCATATACGGCCTGCGCCTGTTCGCGGCGCAGGATGCGGCCGCGCACGGTGCGATCGCCGACGGTCATCGTCATGTCATCCACCGCGGCATTTTGCGGCAGCGGAAATGTGTAAACCGCTTCGATTTTTTCCTTGAGGGGATTCGTAAATTCCTGCGTCACGGTCACGCGCGAAAGGAACCCGCTTATCTCGGCCTTCACTGCGGTGTGCTTGAGCGGGCAAGAGCCCTGCACTTTGCCGGTGGAATCGACTATCTGCAGCGCGCCCTGTGTTTCGCCGCCGGCGGCCGTCACTACCTCGGTACCTCGGAATGACGCGAACAACGCTAGGGTGACTAACGCGCCGGCCAAAACTAACAGCGGAGTCCGTCGGGAAAGGAACTTACGATACATGGTCTACTCCTCTTGAAATGTTGTTAGATCCCTGGTGCTCGCGTGCTACGAGCTTTAGACACCCTGGAAATGCTCTGGTTCCCTGGTTCAGCCACCGCCTTGTGCCGTGCGGTTCAGCCTGTTCTGAGAGTAGAACGTGAAGCTGGGGGAGACCTTGCGTATATCTTGACCAAATGGATGCGGCAAATCCAATTCGGGATGGCCGGGTCGCGTTCAATAGATGCTGAAGTTGCACATACACGGACACGGGACGGCCATTAATAGTTGCCGGCTGAAACCGAATTGCGGGGAGACGCAGGGGAGCACGCAATTTGGAGAATGGGCAGAACTGCCCCTGCGCATCTGACGTGCGTGGAGAAGCTCAGAACAAACAGGCCCTAATCCTTATTTACTCGGAGTTGGAAAAAGGTTACGGACTGGGCTGAGGAATTCCGGAAAGAAAATCGCCCGGTCGAGATTCTGATTGCCGCGATTAGATCAATGCCTGTGAGGTGGTGTCTTAATTTGGAGTGCGGTGGCAAGCGCAGCGCGACACCGCTTTGGATTTACTCAAGTTTCAGGCCAGATGAAATCAATCCAAAGCGCCGTCGCCGCTGCGCTCTGCCGGCGCACTCCAAATTAAGACACCACCGCCTGTGATTCGGACTTGAAATTGAGTCACGCAAACTGGTAGCGTGCGCGGAATGAGCCCGCCCCTGAAGGATTCGACGCCAGAAGAAGATCGCAGAGAGGCTACGCGCGTTCGTGTGAACTTCCCCGCCCGCTGGGAAGGTTTGATGGCGCAGAATGAAGCGACCATTTGCGACATCAGCACCACCGGCTGCATGGTTCTTTCCGGGGGCGAGGTTACACCCGGCGAACTCATCCGCCTGGAAATACAATTCCCCAACGGCGAGTGGGCGTTTCAATGGGGCGAAGTAGCTTATCCGGTTCCTGAGATTGGTTTCGCCTTGCGCTTCACAGACCTTTACGATGAAGAGAAAAGGCGCCTACAACTTTTGATCGATACCGTAGCCGGAAAGTGATCGACAGCGTAGCCTGAACGACAGCGTAGCCGGAAAGTAATTTGCGGAAGAGCGGGCGCAAGCGCGCCTTCCTTACTGCAAGTATTCCCGGTACTGACTCAACTTTACCCAGTTGCAGTCAGGAAGGCGGGTTTACCCCCGCTCTTACCTGTTGCCCTCCGCTCTCGGTTTAAGAATCTCTCATTAAGAATGCTCTGCGTTTGACACCACTGTTTTGCTTACGCTACCGTACTTTGCTCGCACTCCTTGAAGGCCAATCACGATGCGTCCCGTTCGTCTAGTGGCCCAGGACACCGCCCTTTCACGGCGGCGACACGGGTTCGACTCCCGTACGGGACGCCAGCCCTTTCAGTTCTCTGTAGCTTTAAGATCTTGAAGTAACTTCGCAAACTCAGCCTCAAACGCATCATGGTTTTTCCACGTCGAGAAATCCGGCATGTAATACTCGCGAAGCTCGACCGCGAGGTCTTTGCCACTGTCAGCGTCAAAACATTCCCATCTCTGAATAGCGTCGAAATCGACCAACCGGATCGGAAACAACATGCGTCGATTCTCTTCCCGCTCAACCTTCCTGGCTCGTCTGATTTCAGTCGATACCCATTCACTCGTCATGCTGTTCTCTGATAGCACGATTAGCAGCTTGTCGTGGACCTGAATAGCACGGAAGATTTCCTCGTGCAGTTTCCGGCCCCCTTTCATATCCTCAGGTGCATACCACGCACGTAGATTTTCCTGTCGCATCCGTGAGTGGAGGTGCTGCAAAAAATCTTCGTCCTGATGGCTATAGCTGATGAAACACGAATGAAACTGGATAGGTTCTATAAGAGCAATGAGCGATGGTATCTGAGTGATGAAGGCTTCTGGGAGGCCGACCCCACGCAAAAACACTTCCGGGAGCTTACCGTCGGACATGAACAAAGTGTAAACGTCTATTGAGGATGGACCTTCGTGGATTACAGAATCAAGTCCTGTTACCGTACTAAGATCATTACCAACGAATGTCGTGTCCCCCAAACGCGCTCGGCTGAGATCTGCCCGGTAAAATATCGCATGCTTCAACATTGCTCTGTTGAGGGTTGCTTCGCTTAGGTCAGCGTAGCTAAGGTCTGCTCCAGAAAGATTCGCACCATAGAGTTGGGCTCGGTAAAGAGTCGACTCAGTGAGATTTGCATGGCTGAGATTTGCCAAAGTGAAATATGCCTCGCTGAGAACAGATCGATTGAGATCAGCCATTTCGAGATTTGCCTCAATGAGATCTGCTCCAACCAAATGTGACATGCTTAGGCGTCCCCCGAGGAGAAATGCTTCACGGAGGTCTGCGAAACTGAGGTTCGCAAGGCTCAAGTTCGCTCGAACGAAATCGTCATCGATGTGCTCGACGAAGTCTACATTGCTAAGGTCTGCCCCGCTGAGGTCGGGCACGATGCCATGATTCTTCTGTCTCCATTCGTTCCAAGTCTTCGGCCCTTGGTGGATTAGGTCCAACTGCTTCTTATTTGCCATAGGTGATCGTGACAACCAACGCGATGTGAAGTGAAGCGAATCCATCTCTAGCAACGTGGCAAAGCGAGAGGCTTGGCCGTCATTACCCTCAGCCTTCCGGGGCTTTTAGGTCGCGCAATAACTTCGCGAACTCTGTCTCAAAGGCACTATGATCTTTCCAGTTTGAGAAGTCTGGGATGTAATACTCGCGCAGTTCCGCTGCCAAGTCTCTGCCGCTGTCAGCGTCAAAGCATTCCCATTTCTCAATCGCCTCAAAATCGACTAGTCGAATAGGAAACAACTTACGCCTATCCTCTTCTCGTTCGACTTTCCGAGCTCGGCGGATTTCGGTCCTTACCCATTCACTCTCCATACTATTCGCTGAGAGGATCAATAATAGTTTGTCGTAAATCTGAATAGCGCTGTAAATCTCTTCGTGAAGTTTTCTCCCACCTTTCATGTCTTCAGGCGCGTACCAAACACGCAGGTTTTCACTACGCATCCGTGATTGAAGACGCCGAGAAAACTCTTCGTCCTGATGACTGTAGCTAATGAAGCACGAATAGAACTCGACCGCACGACCAACCAGCGATGGTACAAAAGTAATGAAGTCTTCCGGCACGCCGGCCCCACGAAGAAAGACTGCAGGGATCTTACCGTCGGATCTGAACAAGGTATCAACGCCGATTGTGGAAGGTCCTAGATGGGTAATAGCGTCCAAGCCTTTGACGGTGCTCAAGTCATTGTTAGCGAATGTCGTCCGCCCAATCTTTGCTTGACTAAGGTCAGCCTCGGTGAGGATTGCATCGCTAAGATCTGCCCAGCGGAGGTCTGCCTTCCTGAGGTTTGCACCGCTGAAACTTACTTGACTAAGGTCTGCACCGCTGAGATTTGAATCGCTGAGGTCGGCCTCGCTGAGGTTTGCTGCGAAAAGGTCTGCTTCTGTTAGACTGGTCTCGCGAAGGTCCGCTCCGGTGAGGACTGCCCCGCGAAGGTTTGCGTCGCCAAGATACGCTCCCCTAGCGTCTGCCTCACTAAGGTCTGCCCCGCGGAAGTCGGCCCAGAAGATGGTTACCCCACGGAGGTCTGCTCCGCGGAGGTCTGGCCTTGTCTGGGGGTTCCTTCTCCTCCAGGCGTTCCAGCCGTTCGGCTCTTCGGTGATTATTCTTACGTGTTTCTGGTTTGCCATTTCTGGTCTGAGTTGTTGAGGGCTGGACCAACGCAATTCAGACAGACGGTTGCTGGTGGGACTCTATATCACGGAGCGCGGACGAGGTGAAAAGAAAGGTCACTTATCGTGATTCCAATCAAGTAGGGGAGGCTTCCCCTTGGACGTAGTTTGCGAGGGAGAACCCTCGTCTTGAGCTACACCTGCTTTACGAAGTCGTTCTATCTCCCACAGACAGGCAATGATTTGGTTCCAACGGAATGCTTCGGGAGGCCAACAACCTCAGATCTTTGTGGCTCTGAGATCGCGAAGCAACTTCGCAAACTCTGCCTCGAAAGAGTCGTGATTCTTCCAGCTTGAGAAGTCCGGGATATAGTATTCGCGCAGTTCGACAGCCAGATCCTTGCCACTATCCGCATCGAAGCATTCCCATTTCTGAATCGCGTCAAAACCAACCAGCCGAATCGGAAATAGTTTGCGACGGTTCTCTTCCCGCTCGACCTTCCTAGCGCGGCGAATCTCGGTAATTACCCACTCACTCTCCATGCTGCTCTCGGAGAGGACAAGTAGCAGCTTATCGTGAATCTGAATCGCGCTGAAAATTTCCTCGTGAAGTTTACTGCCACCCTTCATGTCCTCAGGCGCATACCAGACCCGCAGATTCTCGCTCCGCATTCGTGAATAAAGGCGTCGAGAAAACTCTTCGTCTTGATGATTGTAGCTGATGAAGCATGAGTAGAATTCGATTGCCCGACCAATAAGCGACGGCACGAAAACAATAAAGTCTTCCGGCACGCCGGCTCCACGGAGAAATACTTCCGAGATCTTGCCGTCAGATCTGTACAGTGTATCTATGCCTATCGTTGAAGCCGTCCAATGAAGGGCCTTCTCCAAACCTTTGACACTACTCAGGTTATTATTGGCGAATGTGGTCTCCCCAATTTGTGCCAGGTTCAGATTCGCGCCGACCAAGACTGCCCCGCTGAGGTCTGCTCTGCTGAGATCCACTTGGTAAAGGTCGGCATCGCTCAGGTCTGCTCCTCTGAAACTTGCTCCAGTCAGGTCTGCGCCTCCGACCTCTGCGCCGCTTAGGTTCGCAAAGTTTAGGTTCGCAAACGTGAGATCCACCATACTGAGATTGGTCCCTGAGAGCCTAGCCTGGGTGAGGTTCCCTCCTCGGAGCTTTGCTTCGCTCAGGTCCGCACCCGAGAGATCAGCCCTGCTTAGATCGGTCCCACTGAGGTTAGTTCTTCTAAGGTTAACATGCTTGAAGTCTACCTCAATGAGGCTCGCACCACTAAGATCGGCATTGCTCAGGTCTACCTCACCTCTAGCTGCCTCCCATCGCCATTCGTTCCAGGCTTCCACGCCTTTCTTGATTACTATTAGATGCTCCCAATGTGCCATGGTTTATTCAGAGTTTCTAAACAGCCACGCGTTGAAGCTAATGCGGTAACCTTCTCGTGATAGGCTTCTATCTCATCCAGGGTTGACCACATGATAGCGAAAAGATTATTCATTTGATTCCAGTCGAGTAGGGGATAGTCTAAACGGTTGGTGAAGAAGACATAAGCATTCTAGAGTAATCGAATATGGGCTAGTCCTGCGCCCCTTGCAACTGTGGAATTGGCTCTCTAGCATAGGCGGCCTCATTGCGGAGGGATTCCAGCTCGCGTAGCCAAACTATGATTTGGTTCCAACTCGGAATGCTTTGGGACGCCATGATCTCATCGATCCAGGCGTTGAATTAGAAGATAAGATAGGCGTTTGGGACGGCCGTCTCAAAGCAATGGCGCAGGGGGAGCCTTCCTTTCACCGCTGTCGGTTCGCAGTGCCTTTACAAGTCGTTCGAATTGCTCTTCAAACCTTGCGTTATCGCGCTCCCAGCCCCCGAAGTTGGCAGCTAGACGGGCTCTCACCTCTGTTGCCAAACCACTTTGCCACTTCTTGGTAAAAAGGTAGTCGTCGAGATTGAGGGGAATCAAGGCTAACACCTCTTTCTCGCGCTCCCGCCATAGATGCTGCTCTTTGTCGAAAGCGATCTTGATCTCATTGTCTACCCACCAACTCGTCAACGCGTTTTCCGAGCAACACAGCAGTACTTTATCCCAAAGCCGAATACCTCGATCCACCTCCGTGTATATATTGTCTCCTGGTAGAAGTTCGTGCTCATCAAGCCAGCACCTTATGCCTCGCCCTTGCAGGCCATCGTGCAGCCGTCGTGCGAATGATTTGTCAGTGTGACTGTAACTGATAAAGCAAGAGTAAAACTCGATCGGTTGCGCAATCAGAGACGGAAGAAAGGTCACAAACGTTTCTGGCAGACCGGCACCTCGAAGAAACACTTCTGGGATCTTGCCGCCGGATTTGTACAAAGTATCAACACCAACGGTGGAAGGTCCATGATGCTTTAGAGTCTCAAGGTATTTGACAGTGCTCAAATCATTATTACCGAACGCCGTGCCGCCAATGCTGGCATGATTGAAATTTGCCTCTGTGAGATTTGCGTCACTAAGATTCACTCCCGTGAGCTCCGCAGAGGATAGATTCGCACCCCTGAGGTTGGCCTTCCCGAAGTCCGTATACCTGAGATCGGCACAGCTGAGGTCTGCGTCTTGGAGATTAGCTTTGCGAAAATCGGCCCCTCGCAAGTTTCCTCCACGCAAAACAGCTTGCTTAAGGTCTGTAGCATATAAACGTGCCCCGACAAGACTTGAGTTTGAGAGGTCTGCATCGCATAGCTTTGCTCCTTTGAGGTCTGCGTCGTTTAGGTTGACCCGGCGCATGTTTGTCGCTGTAAGGAACGCCCTCGTAAGGTCAGCCTCACTAAGATTTGTAGAACTGAGGTCTGCTTCGTGGAAGTCTGTTTTCCAAAGTTCGGCCCGGCTTAGGTCTGCATCAGACAGAAAGGCTTGACTGAGGTTTGCCTCACTCAGGTCTGGGCGTATGGCAGGATTCTCCTTTCTCCATAGGTTCCAAGCTTTCGGTCCTTGCTTGATGACTTTCAAGTGTGCGCTATTTGCCATGTCTGCCCAAACCGTCAACAACTGTGCGCTAAAAACGCTACATCTTGGTGGCGGATTCTACATCAGTAAGCACTAAAAACGCGATAAAGTGATTCCAATCAAAGGCGGGATGGTCTCCTTGTTGGCGTGGCGAGGAAAGCCAAGTTGTTGACGCTAGCCGGCGGCTTGGCGGAGTGTTTCGATCTCCCGGAGCCAATTGATAATCCGGTTCCAACTCGGAATGGTTAGGGACGCCAATTACTCCAGCATTTTCGCGATCTCAACTGACATCAAGCAATTGGAAACGTTTCTTAATGGACCTGACATCAGCGGCCGTCACTGAGGCAACCAATTACCGTCCTGACTTCTGTCTAACAGCGGACAAAGAGCCTGTCGGCTTCAGATGAGGCTAAGATGACGACATTCTCTTGCGAGACGTCGCCGAACAAAGCATGATTTGAGGGCTGGATGTTGAAGTAACATCTTATGAAGCACGACCCCAACGAAGACAGCTCCGACTCGATGCTGACTCGTTTTCTGACCGCTAAGTCGGAATCAATCTCGGATGAATTGCTGCGCGCGATCATCGATGAACACGCCGATCCAATTATCAAGAAAATACTTCGAAGCAAGCTGCGAGTGTCACTTAATGGACGCGGCACCGAGCAAAACCAGGACGCGCTGGAGTTAGCCGGCGATCTACGGGCCTCGATTATCTCAACCTTGCGAGCCCTGAGACAGAATCCAGACAAAGCGGCAATCGCCAATTTCCCGGACTTTGTCGCCATCAAAACCTACTCCGCGTGTGCTGACTATTTTCGCGCGAAGCATCCGCAGCGGTCTCGGCTAAAAAGCTTGCTGCGCCGACGCTTGAGACAGAACCCGCGATTTGCTTTGTGGCAAGCTGAAGATAAGCGATGGTACGCAGGCTTCAGCGGACGTCAGGAAAGCGGAACCGAAGCGGAAGAACTCGACGCCTCTCATTCCGTTATGCCGGGGCGCCTGTCAGAACCGCCTGCAGTAGCGGGCGGGCCCACGGCTCTCATTGCAACTACCGCTCATGAGATGGGCCCGCCCGCTAGCGCAGGCGGTTCTGACAAAGCCGACCTAATGGCCGACCTAATGGATGCCCAGAGGAAGTCTGATGACTTCCTGAGTGGGTTATTCCAGCGCTCCGCTCGACCGATAGTCTTCGATGAAGTCGTAAAAATCGCCGCCGAAGCGTGGCACGTTCACGATCCGCCCACCGAATCGATCGATACCGGTAACTCTGAGAGAGATGACCAGTTTACGAGTTCAGAACCCAGAGTTGATCTAGCCCTGGAGCAGCGGTTGTTCTTTGAGCAGGTTTGGCTTGAGGTGTGTCAATTGCCGGTGCTCCAACGTGCCGCTCTGTTGCTTAACCTCAGAGATGCGAGGGACGGGGGAGTGATTTCGTTTCTACCTTTCCTGGGGGTCGCTTCTAAAGAGGAGCTCGCCCGCCTATTGGAGATACCTAATGCAGACTTTCAGAAGATATGGAATGAGTTGCCGCTTGATGACTTCCGGATTGCGCAAATGTTTGGCGTAACCAGACAGCAAGTTATTAACCTGCGCAAAACTGCTCGTGAGCGTCTATTGCGAAGAACGAGAAAGCTCGACGGGAACTGAGGAATTTCAAACGCGATTGGTAAGAATCGGAAGAGAAGTACGGTTTAAGTAAACAGCGGAGCAAAGCACCGAACGACGAATGACCGATCATCTTAGCAAAACCGAGGTTAGTCTTTTCCGCGAGCGGACCATAGGGCCAATGGAACGGGAAAGAATTGACGCGCACGTTGCTGAATGCGAATCGTGCCTGCGTCGAATTCTGCCAGCTGAAGACTCAGCTCTGGTTTACAGCGAGTTGACGGAAGCTCTGCTTCCGGATGGCGCTGACGAACCTTTTCATCTCTCGAATGCCGACGCGAGGCGTTACGCAAACGGATCTATCGACCAGGCCGATAGAGTGATTTTTGAAAGTCACATCGACATCTGCGATCAATGCAGCGAGACAGTGCAAGCACTCGTCACAAGCCCGCTGGTCGACAGCGTTGCTTCTTCGGGCAGGCAAGCTAAGGTCCCCGCAGATCACTTTTCTCCCGCATGGCATGCGGCTTTCCGGTTTACTCCGGCCCGGGCAGCAGCCGCGGTGTTAGTTCTTGTAGGTTTGGTTTTGGCTTTTGTTGTGTGGCAGCGCTTGCCTGTTCGCACCGTAGATCAGACTGCGCAACAGGGCAGCAGCCCAACTCCCTCGAACACGCCAGCCACGGGATCGCCAACGCCCACAGAGACGCAAGCAACCAAAGATGCAACCACTGATCACGTCGCGGTCGTGGCACGTTTGGATGACAATGGCCGCAAGATTCAGTTGGATAGCAGCGGCAAACTAATCGGCCTGGAGGAACTCCCGGAAGCGAGCCGCTCGCTCGCGCTCAGCGTGCTCACGACCAAAACCTTGTCAAAGCCGGACGTTCTGGACAAGTTGACCTCACCTCCAATCAGGCTAATGGATCCCACTGGCAGGGAAAACACGTTTGGATTGCTTGGTCCATCCGGGACGGTGGTCGCGACGGATCAACCGAGTCTGCGCTGGCAAGCCCTGCCGGGAGCCGCAAGTTATACAGTTTCTGTATTTGACGCAGACTTCAATCGGGTAACGCGCAGCGCCCCGCAGGCGACAACCCAGTGGACATCGACCAAGCTTCGGCGCGGGATGATCTATTCGTGGGAAGTAGTGGCCGTCAGAAACGGGGAAGAGGTAAGGTCGCCGGTTGCCCCGGCGGCCAAAGCCCAATTCAAGATTTTGGAAGCGGAGAAGCTGCGCGAGTTAACGAATTTGAAAACGCACCGCCCCATCTCTCATCTCGCATTCGGTCTAACCTACGCGCGCTTTGGATTGTTGGCCGAGGCAGAGGGGCAACTGCAAATACTGGCGAAAGAGAATCCGAACTCCCCGGTTGCCACCAGACTGTTGCGCACGGTTCAGGAGTGGCGCAAACGCTGATTACTGTCGTCACCAACGAATGTGCTAACAGCTCGCCTGCCAGTCGCCTCATAAATCTTCGTAGTAGGTCAGTTTGAAAATCTCATTAGCACCGCACTTCAGTGCGGTGATCTGGGTGGGAGAGGTTCCGCGAACCGTCTTAACGGTTTGCCCAAGGGAAACCGTTGAAAACCGTTAAGCATCAATTGCGCGACTATGAACACCTGACTAAACTCAGGTGCTAATGAGATTTCAAACTGACCCACTACCTAAATCTTGTTTCCCTTCCGAGCAATAGCTACTATGCCTCGGTTGTCGTAACCATCAAGCAGGCGTCCCCTGCTGACGAACCAAATTTGAAGGAGCCCCCATATGGCAGACCCGACCCCGGAACAGATTCAGCTTGTGCAAGCCAACCTGGTTAACATGCAGGAGTTGAACGATTACATCCACGATTATGGACAAGACCGTATCCTCAATGCATTTTTGCTCTTGAGCGAACCGGATAATAAAGATGCCGGACGCGAAGTGATGATAGATATCATTCTCGCCGCCTTTGCGGTTATCGGCACTGTGATTGGGGGCGCCGGACCGATAATCGGTGTCGCGGCAAAGCTATTTACCAGCGTGCTGAGCGACTGGACCAAGAATCCACCGGTCAGCCTGCAAGGGCAGTTTGCGGATTATGTATCGCGCTTTAGCAGGACCGCCCTGGAGTTGGATAAGCAATTGGCGGAGTATCACGACAACGTGGCGAAATACTGGGACACGAAGTTTACTTATCAATTCGACTCGATGACGCTTTCTGACCTGGCCGCCGGCAATTTCCCTTCGCGCAGCGGCGACGACAGCGATTTTGAAGCGCTTGCCAAAGCTGCCCTGACCGAATTGGATCGGGGACTCTGGTCGCAGATGTTGGCGGCCAACTATTTCATTACCTTTTGGGGCACCGACGTACCGCTTCCTGCCGGCCCCGACGGCCTGCCGCCCGCTGACGTGCTCGCCACTCAAAAAAGCCTGCCGGCAACCTATTATTTTTGGCAACTGACCGACCAACCAGGAACATGGCTTCCGTCCTATTACACGATCAACTCCGGTGGCGATGTTCAGGACGAGAACTATCTGAATAATGACGCCTGCAATTACCTCTTTCAGGACCTCATACCCGGCGTTCAGGGGCGTCTCGGCGTTGTCACCAATCCGGACGGACTGTTTCTGAAGGAAGATGTCTTTCGCCCGTTGGGTGAGCTTGGAGTCAACGAGATGGGTATTCCCTATGTCGCCTATACTACGGACCCAGACCCACAGCTTCGAGGGTCGTAAGTCGCGGTAGCTTGACCCAAGCCTGCCGTTAGATCCCGTTACCCACGACCACAAATCCGGACCAGAAAAACGGATGGCGATATTTGGGGTCGGCCATGAGTTTGATGGCGGCCCTTTGCAAAGCTTCGGCCGCGCGTGGTTGCGATGGTCCCTTAGCGGATTGGAGGTTGCGGTGGAAATCTATCATCAGCCGGGCAGTGCTGGCAGAGTCAACCTTCCACTGGCTCGCGACCGTGGTGGAAGTGCCGGCAATGAACAGCGCCCAGGACATTCCGATCAATCCCTCACCCGAACCGACCTGTCCACGCGCTGTCTGGCAGGCTGACAAAACTGCTAAGTCGGCGTGAAGATTCAGCTTCATGATTTCCCGCGCTTCCAAAAAACCATCTTCGTTCTCGCTACCTGTCGCTAACAAGAGACGCGAGTAGAGCGGATTCACGTCGTCGAATACACCATGCGCCGCAAAGTGCAGTACCCGATACTTCGGAGCTGTGGCCTTGAAAGTTTCTTCGCGCGCGGCGTTGCCGATCAGGATCGTGCTCTCCTCCGCGCCGTAAATTTCCCCGATTGTCTTTACCTCAGTTTCGGCTTGCGGCAGAGAATCGAAAGACACCTCGCTTCGAGTCAGCTCCAACCGCGACACCGCGCGGTCGTCCAATGAAGGATTGCCGATTGCCAGCAGCCGCGGCAAAGACGAAGAAACAGTAGCGCTTACTTTCGTCAGCAAACCATCCGAGTTGGCCTTGCGGCCAGTCACGCGCCGCGCCACGTCCTTCTCTCTCATTTCGCGCAAAACGCTGAGCGAGGGGGCGTAAGACAATGCGTGATCCTCGAGCACGTACTTATTTGATCTTGATAGCAGGGCCTGAAACGGTAACTCCCAAAGTCCTTCGGAGGGGACGATATAGATTGCTTCACGGCCGTCTAACTCAGTCTGCGCCGGTTGCAGTAAGAGGTCATACAAGCTCCTGGCCGGTTCTTTGAAATCACCTGAGTTGCCGGCCAATCTTTGGCGAAAGTCTGCAACGCGTGTGGCCAGTTCGCGAGCGCTAACTTCGATCGGATAGACCTTCAGCCTCACGGTATCTGTGCGGTTGGGTTTTGTGAGAACAAAGAGGTAGGTTCGATTCGGTGTAACGACGTACTCCAACAGCGCGGTGTGCGAATCGTTTATCAGCGCTCCCGCCTCATTCAAAGACAAAGGTTCAGACCCGCCTCTCTCTGCCCTTAAATCCGGATGTGCGGCATAGATGCGCGTTTCGTATGCTTCGTATTCAAGCCGCGCTTTCTGTAGTTGCGTATCAATGAAGGCGAGCCGTGATTTATCCGGTTGACACAGCGAAATCTCTTTGCGCTGTTGAGAGCTGAGCGCCGTTACTGTGGCCTGCAACTGCTTCTCGTGATCGCGCTCTTCAGCGGTCATCGTTTTGGAGACGTCTGACCGGCCGTGGCGCAACACGTCGAGCAGCATGCGGCCTTTGGCCATCTCGGCGTAATGAAACGCCTCGGTTACTTTGTTCTGAGCGATCAATAGCCCGACCATCTCCACGTAAGGCACCGTCTTGTTCTCAAAAAAGAGCTGTTGGTCTCGCTCGCTCCCCACCAGTTGCCCGCGCATTTTTTCCAGAACCGCGATCGCTTCATCGAACGACTGCCGTGCCCGATCCACTTGCTTGAGCGCTCGATAAGCTTGCCCCAACGAAGTCAGCGTCTTCCACAAGACCTCTGGTGCGTGGCCTTCTTTGGCGAGCTCAGCGGCGCGAGTTGAAAGCTTTGCGGCTTCGTCGTACTTACCCTGGCGGTAAAGAATAGTTCCCATGCCGTTCAGGGTAGTTGCTGTGATCGACTTGATGCCCAGCTCATCCTGAAGCTTCAGACTGCGCCGGTAGAAATCATCAGCCTCTTCGTAGCGACCTTGTGCGGCATAGACTTCGGCAATTCGGTTGAGGAGAAAAGTCTGCCCACCCTTATCAAAGGTCTGCTCGCAGATTTTCAGGCTTCGCTGGTAATACTCCAGCGCCCGCGTGTTGTCGTTCTGCGCAAAGTAGACATCTCCCATGCGGAGTAATGGGTGGGCGATGTCCTCCCTGCTTCCCTGCTTTTCATAAACGTCCACGCTTCTTTGGTAGTAGTTCAACGCCTGCGGAAAGTTAGCCTGATAGTAATGGATGTCTCCCAATCTTACGGAGAGGACTGCGATACCCTCTTTGTGGCCGAGGCTTTCCACAAGTTTCATCATCTGCTGGTAGTTGTCGGCGGCACGCCGGTAGTCACCTCGGGCAGCGTACACATCTCCGAGACCAATCAGCGCATTGGCCGTTCCCAGGATCGAATTGTTCCGCCTGGCTATCGTGAGAACGATGTTGAGGAGCATCGATGCTTGATCGTCGTTGCCTTTCTTGGACAAGAGTTCTGCCCCCACATTCGACAAGCCCTTGAGCAAGCCATCGGTAAACGGTTCGCTGCGTTGGAGCACGAGCGCGCGCGCTTCATCGGTCGGGGCCGCCAACAGCTCGGCGGTGAGTTCTTCGGCTGTGTCTATGAACTGCCAGATTTTCCAAACTCCGTTTTCTTTGACTAAACGAAAAGTGTGGGCCAATCGGCCAGGGCCTTCTACCTCCTGGCCAGTGTCCTTACTAATGGCATGAATCGTGACGTCCAGATGGGCCGTGGCCTTATCGCCGTCAATCAACACACTAGCGAAGCGATTGACTTGGACGCCAAGCCTGACGCTTTCGTTAGCGGCATTCTCTTCTGTGATGAAGGCCCTGAACTGATCAAGGAAAGGCGACTGCTGGCTGAACATTGATAACAGTGCCGGTGTAGACTTCGTTGCGTACGCTTCGTAGCCTTTGATTACTAACTTCTGGATTTCCGCCTCATCAGGACTCAGCGACGGCGACAGTTTGGCAATGACATCATCAGCCGTTTGTGCTCGCAAAGATGTAAGGGTGCCGGAGGCGAGGAGGAAAAAGACCAGGCTCACCTTTACCAGCCAGGAATGATTACGTGAGCAAATAGCGAGCATAATTTCCAGTCTTCAACCAGTGGGCCTTCAGACAAGTTCGCCCGAGCGCAGGGATGTAACGAATGGAGCTTTGATGCGTAACGTCGCTCTGCAGTCTAACTCAAAATAATCTTTCTTCGAATACTAATAAGCCCGCACAGTCCACGGCTAACATCAATAGCACTTCGATCTGTCAGCGCTTTTTGGAGTGCGGTGACCTGTCACCGCTTTCGCCCGCGGCCTGACGCCGCACTGCCTTTGGTTATGGGCTGTCTTCGTTAACCTGCTGCGACAGGTCGCAGCAACCAAAGCGCCGACAGGTCGGCGCACTCCAAATTCTCCCCGTATGTCTACTACCGTCGGAACTCAAGCCGCTGACCGCCGCGGTTAACTGTAAACATGAGGAGACTATCTATGAAACGAATTAACAAGAACCTGCTCATTCGCCTGGCATTCAGTACTGCACTTCTGCTGTGCTCGGCGCTGGCGGGGTCGGCGCAAAGCCCGAAACCGGACGAATATCCCAAGATCGAAATCTTCGCCGGCTATTCAGTCGTGGGAGAAAACCAGAAGCCGATCACTGTTAACGGTCTCATTCTCCCGCACGGCTATGCGGCCGAAGCTGGAGTCGAGACCTCACTAATCAGGAATTTCAACCGCTATTTAGGACTGAAAGCCGACTTCTCAGCCCACTTCAATGACGAAACCGGGCCGGGAAACGTCATCATCTGCAATCCTGCCTGTTCGACTGCGACCCAGACAATCCAATTTCGCTCCCGCGTATACAACTTTCTCGCGGGCCCGGAACTGAAAGCTCGCAACCATACTCGCTTCACGCCATTTGTTTACGCGCTGGGGGGGCTGGCGCACACGCATGCACGCTTCGACACGCCCGGACCGACAATTAACCTGCTCCTGAAGAAGAGCACTAATGACTTTGCTATGGCATTGGGTGGCGGTCTGGATTTTCGCGCGACTAAGAGAACCGGCATCCGCGCATCGATGGATTACAACCCTATCTTTATGGGTGATTCATCTGGAGGCACACGTAATTTGGTAAGGCTGTCGCTCGGCATACTCTTTCATTAAGGCTGAATGGCCAGCGCCTGATTTTCGAAATAAAGTCTTGCACAGAGCTGTCGATGACATGCAGCGTCGAGCGTGTTGCGATGCCGAACTATTGTCGCGGCTCAGTTGCGGCCTTCGGCGTCGCCCACACCAGCGCAAACTTCACGACGCCAGGTCCAACCTTCAATTTGCTTCTGAAAAAAAGCGACAACAGCTTTGAGATGGCGTTACCGAGAGCTTCAAACATATGTCGTGCGGCGGCGCCATCGCTTGGCGTGTCGCCAACTTTGCCGTCTATCTGAAGTCACGAAGCAGTACCGCGTCGCTGAATTCTCGGCCGCGGGTGAAGGCGAAGAGCTTTCCGTCAAACGACCAACCGTAAGTGTAGATTTTTTCTTCGGGCAAACCTGCGAGTCGAGTCGGTTTGCCGCCGGTCAGTTCCTGTCGCCAGATGCCGTTTGCCACATCGCGATAGCAAACAGCTTTGTCGTCCGGCGTGAAGCGGATGCCGTTATTAAACTGTGCGGTGCGCGGGACGTCGAACAAGTGGACGACCTTTCCGTCTTCCAGCGAAACCAGCGCAAGCTGCGTCCGAGAATTGTCATCTGCCTTGTAATCACACGCAATAAACTTTCCGTCGTGCGAAACGTTCGCGTCAGACGAGTCATTGCCGGTTACCTGGGTAGATTCGCCCCCGCTGATGGAAATACGCCGGATGAAACTCTTGCCGTCGCGTGTTGAGCGATAAATAATCCATCTGCTATCGGCCGTTGGATGCGCGTCAATGTTTCCCCCGCCGGTCGTCAGTTGCTGCAAATCGCTCCCGTCCAGACGTACCCGCCAAACTTCAGAATTGCCGCTGCGGTTTGAGCCGAAAACGACGAACGCGCCGTCCGGCGTAACTTTCGCGTTTTGGTCATAAAAGCCGCCAGACGTGATCTGTCTGATGTCACTACCATTCGCTGCCATCGAGTAAATGGCGACATGGCGATCGACACCGGCCATGAAGACGATTCGGTTATCCGGCGCCCAGTCTATTCCATTCCAGCCATAGATGCCGTTCACCGAACTAAATGTAATTTGTTTGGCTTGGACTAAATTGCCGGCGGGCGCAAGCCAGATGTTGCTTTCCCGGCGAACCTGGACCGACAGAAGCGAATTACCGTCAGCCGAGATGCTCAGTGCGCCAGTAAAAGAGTCCGTATCCGGCGAAAGTCGATGCGCTTTGCCGCTGGGGTATTCAATATGCCAGAGATGTCGGATTGACTCGCTCTTGTGCATGGCAACGGCTATTAAGCCTTCGTCGCTGCGTCGCCAAACCAGGGCCCGAATCCGGATCCAATCAAGCGCCGTTAACTGTTCGGTCTGACCGTCTGACACGCGCACGACAAAAACCTCTTCGCTCTGTTTTACGCTGTCATTGATCGCTCCAACGGCCAGCCGCGAGCCGTCTGGCGACCAGGCCGGAGCAATGGAATAGAAATGCTTGTCGAGCGGGCGCGTCAACACTTCGCGCTCGCCCGTACCGTCCAGGTTGGCGATAAACAGACCCGAAACACCTTTCTCTGGCATAGTGTGAAAGAAAGCTATTTGTTTCCCGTCGGGCGATAAGGCGAAATAAATACCACTGCGGTCAGACAGCTTTTCCACCACGCCGCCGAGAACCGGTATTTTAAAAAATCCGCCTTTTGAGTTTTCTCCGTCGCTTAAAGAAAAATAGAGCGTCCGGCTATCGGGCGAGAATGCGATTCCGCGAATTACCTTGTCGTCCGGCGGCAGAAGCTGGATGTCGTTGCCGCCTTCAATTTGTCCCAGCCAGAGGCTGTGTTTGTATTCGCCTCTTTCGCTAAGGGCGTATGCATAAAGTTTTCCGTCGGGCGAGAGCGTCACGTTGCCGAGCCTGCCTTTGGTTGTCAATTGTCTGATAGGCGCTTGCGCGAATGGAACTGCGGCGATGACACTTTTCTGTTGCTGCTTAAAGCGCCAGAGAGCAATTCCGCCGAGGAGCAACAGCAGCATCAATCCCATTGACAGCACCACCGTCGAGGGGCTCTGCCAGAAACTTTGCCCCCTCGTCACACTTGCCGCCGGCAGGGCCTTCGCTGCGGAAGCTGTGGCTATTAGCCCGCCGGCTCTGACGTTATCTCCGCCCGCGGTTGCAAGTGCGTCGGTTTCACTTGGCCCTGCCTGTCCGTTGCCGCAGGTGGCACCGACAACCGGCGTAGGGAGCGGACCGTTTCCTTCCTCCATCTCATCAATCACGATCTGAGAGACCGTGTGCTGCTCGACAATCAGAGCGTCACCGGTTTGCATCTCACCGACGAAGCGGTAACCGCGGCCCGGTATGGTCACGATGAACCGATGATCGCTCGCCTTCTCGCCAAGCGCTTTACGCAGCGCCGACATCGTCACGGTCAGGTTAGCGTCTTCGACCATCTGATCCCGCCAGACAGTTCCCATCAATTCTTCCTTAGTGATTTCGCGCCCGCCACTCTCAATCAAAGTCAGCAACAGATCGAAGGCCTTTGAGGTGAGCTGTACCGATTGACCGTCGCGCAGCAAAAGGCGTTTCCGCGCATCCAGCTCAAAGCTATCAAACCTGTAGACCATGCGGTTTTGTTCGGGTAACACGTGATTTGTGAGATCTTGGAAGATTTTGCCGCGGCTTAAAGATTTTTTGGAGGCTTCTGGCGCAGCCTCTCACTCGCGCCGGAAAATTCAATCCGATTACGATTCGATCGGCTTGGAGGAGCCGGATTTTAGCAAGGCGGTCGGAATTACGGAAGGGTGAACGTGGCGTCAGGAAACAGAACCAGCATACGAGTTGAGACGCGCAGCCTCTCGGTGATCCGGGCGGCAGGAAGTGCCGTCAATTCCTGGTGCGAGGAATGCGCCGCCGTGGCGCCGTTGGCCATACCGGAACACGCGGCCCAGCTTTGCCGAACGACGCCGCGCGCGATCTACCAGCGAATCGAGAGTGGCGAGCTGCATTTCACGGAAACAAGTCAGGGCGAGTTGCTCGTTTGTCTTCACTCGTTGCAGCCATGAAATCGTCGATACCTTCGCCGCACTGTTCGCGGCGTTTTCGAGTTTCGCAATACTGTCGCTTGAAAGCCCCGTTCTTGAAATGAAACCAACCCCCGCCAACTCTCATTGATTAAGGAGACGAAAATGAAAAACGTTCACACCATTTTCAGGGCTCTGCTCTTTTGCACTCTTGCCCTGGCTTTTGTGTCTGCAACCCAGGCCCAGTCAAACCACACGTGGGTTACTGGCGCTGGAGGCGATGACGGCGGACCCTGCAGCCGCACTAGCCCCTGCTCAACCTTCTCGGGCGCGTATTCCAAGACAGCGACGAACGGGGAGATCAACTGCCTCACTCCAGGAGGCTACGGTGCGGTGACTATAACCAAATCGATCACCATTAACTGTCACGACGTTTTCGGCGGTGCAAGTCATTCCTCGAGTCAGGGTGTCCTTATTAACTTCGACAGCTTTTCGGGAACGGACACGACAAAGTCGGTACGCCTCCGCAATATCAGTTATCAGGGTGTTGATACTGGCACGAGGGCTATCCGGATCCTCGGAGGCGCCAATTCAGCAGGCAGCAAGGTCTCGGTCGAAAATTGCGTCATTGACGGCAACTTCGGAACGCCGGGGCGAGGAATCGAAGATACCCGTTCGGGCGGGGGCAGTTTGCTTGTAACCAACACCACGATTCGAAATCTTGGTGGCACCGCCATTTCCCATGCCTCTCCCAACGGATCGGCGAGAATCGATATCGCGCTAGACAACGTTCGAATCTTCAACTGCCTCTATGGCGTCGCTGTGCGTGACGGAGGCAACATGGTCATTACTAATTCGGTGATAGCCAGCTGCGAGAGCGCCGGTCTATATGCCGAGGCCATACTGGCAGCATCGACATTGCACGCCAACAACGTGGCCTTAAACAATAACGGCATTGGTATCCAACAAGCTTCGAGCGGGGCGAATATCAGGATTGGGAATTCCGATATCACAAACAGCACCACGAATGGCACGAGCGGTACTGTTAATTCCTACGGGAATAATCGCGTGGCCGGTAATGCAGGCACAACTACCTTGACGCCCGTCGGCCCTGACTCGCACGACAAGGGTCAACAATAGAAAGGAGACCGAAATGAATAAGTCTTACACCATTTTCAAAGTCCTAGTTGCGGCAAGTTTCATGCTGGCGTCTGTGTCCGTGGCGAACGCGCAAGTGCGAGTATGGGTGTCTGGCGTTGGCTTGGACACTAATCCCTGCTCCCGAACCGCTCCTTGTAAGACCTTGAGTCATACGGTTGCCATGGCGCCTGTCAACAGCGAAGTCAACTGTCTTGATCCTGTCGCCACAGGAAACGTCAGCATCACGAAGTCTATAACCATTGACTGCCATGAGGGCTTTGTGGCAAACGACTCAACCGGCACAACTATTTTGATTAACTTCGATCTCTTTGATGCATCGGACGCCAGGAAATCAGTACGTCTGCGCAATCTGAATATTCACGGCGTCACATCAAACACTCGCGGCATACGCATTTTCAGCTCAGTACCGGTTCCGGACAGCGCAGTCCATATCGAGGATTGCGTGATCGATGGCATACCCGGCACACCTGGCTCCGGCATCGCAGACAACCGCACTGGCGGGGGTCGCCTATTAATCACCAACACCACGATCAGAAACACGTCCGGGACAGCCATCTCACACTTGCCGAACAGCGGTTCCACCAGAGTTGATATTACGATCGACAATGTGCGGATTTACAACTGTGCCTTCGGCATCGCGGTCAGTAGCGGGGCGAGGGTCGTCGTGACTAATTCGGTGATAGCGGACTGCAGCAACGCGGGACTCTACGCCGAGGGACCAATCGCGCCGTCGGATTTCCACGCGAACAACCTCGCGTTGAATAACAACGCCACAGCCATTCAGCAAGTCGCAGGTGGGACTATCCGCATCGGTAATTCTCAGATTACGAACAGCACTGCGAATGGGACCATTGGCACCGTTTTCTCGTACGGCAACAACAGAGTTTTGGGCAACGCTGGAACAACTGCGCTAACTCCGGTTGGCGCGGACTCGCATTCCAACGGCCAGCAGTAACCCTGCCTTCGGTTCCTCATTCCTTCTCCCCGCGCAACCAAATGCTCAGGTTGCGCGGGGAAGTTTGTTATGACGTCAGGATCCACTGAAGCAAACTTCAGCTCACGACAAATGAGCTCGCTACCAATCCCTCGTCCTTTTACATACCAACGCGTCTGAGGTAAGGTTAGCGAGTAATCGCTTCAGTTTGGCCCCCCTTTCTACTCAGTTCCTTCCCCTAATTATCTGAGTTCCACGGTTCGCATTCCTAAGGAGAAGTACAATGGGTTTATTCGACAAAATGTTTGGTAACGGAGCTGACTCTGCGTCGCAGCAACCAGATGGCAACAAACGCTTCAATGAGCTGAAACAGAAGTATGTCTCGGTTCTGAACACGGCTGATAAGCAACATATTCAATTCCAAAACCTGCATGTTCAGGACAACAAGCTTTTCATCAAGGGCACCGCGCCGTCGGATGAAGCGAAGAACACCTTCTGGGAGCAAATCAAACTGGTCAATCCGAACCTCGACGACATCACCGCTGACATCAGTGTGGATTCAACTCGCGCCGCGGGTGCAGCAGTTGGCGGCGGTGGCGGTGGTCAGACTTATACCGTTAAATCCGGTGACACGCTTTCCAAGATCAGCAAAGAACACTACGGCGACGCTAACCAGTACATGACTATCTTCTATGCAAACCGGGACAAACTGAATGACCCGGACAAGATTCAAGTCGGTCAGCAGTTAGTCGTACCACCGAAGTCCTAATAGAAGTGTCTCGGCAGTGTCCTGAAGATCGAGCAGGTGGGAGCGTCGCCGCTTCCACCTGCTTTATTCGGGAACACTGCTCAATTTTCGAACTGTCAAGGGAGGGGTATTTAGATGGATTGGATGAATCAACTCGGTGGAATTTTGCAGCAGTATTCCGGCGCCGCGGTCGCACGTGCTCCGGACGGCGTGCACGATGATTTCGAACAAATCGCGCAGAGCGCGCCTGAATCTACGGTAGCTGACGGTCTGGCGGCGGCGTTTCGCTCAGACCAGACTCCGGAGTTTGGTCAAATGACTGCGCAACTGTTCGATAATTCCGGCAGCACTCAGCGCGCCGGAATCCTTAACACTTTGATAAAAGCCGCCGGCCCTATGATCGTTTCGCAAGTTTTGTCGCGCAAGTCGGGAGGTGGCGGCGGGTTATCCGATCTGATCGGCATGTTGAGTGGCGGTCAGGAAGCAAAGATTACGCCCGAGCAGGCGGATCAAATACAAGGCGACGCAGTGCAGGAGATTGCAACCAGGGCGGAGAAACGAGACCCATCCATCGTCGATCAGGTCAGTAGCTTCTATGCTGCGCATCCGACCCTGGTCAAGACGCTTGGCGCGGCAGCCCTGAGCATTGCGCTGGCCAGGATGGCACGCAGTAATCAGTCCGGATGACTCGCGCGGCAGATATCCCGGTTCCAACCGCGCCACCGCTCATGCTTTGATAGCGAAAACAACTCTGGTAAAAAGCTGGAGTGCGTTCAAACATTCTTCGCGCCGCGGTTGCACTTGCCTTCTCGCTAGTTCCTGTATCCGTTCGAGCGCAGGACTCCGCTTGCCCTTTCGATCGATCAACACTTCAGTTCGCCGGCACGCCTCTCGAGCAAGCCAGATGCTTGCTGCGTCCGGTTTTGCCAAGTGGCCACCCTGCTGCGCAACTTAAGAATCCTCCTGATCCGTTGGCAAAGATCATTGGGAAAAAGCCGGGCGTGGCGAAAACTGACCTCAGGCGTTATCTGAACTCGAAAAATATTTCTGAGAGCGAGCTCGGCGGATCGCTGGACGACCTTCTTTCAACCGGGACGCTACCTGATGGGCGAACGACGCCGGCGCAGTATTTGGTGATCCACGATGTGAGCACACCAAATTATTTGGAGAAAACTTTTCCAGACAACATCAACGATGCGAGTTGGGAATGGAACGACCTGGCAAAGCGTTGGGCCAATACGAAAGTGGCCCACGTTTTCGTAAATCGTTTGGGCCAGTCTGTGACGGCAGTTGACTTTGGCTCAGCCCTGCCGCCAAAGCGCTTCGGTACCAAGTTCGCGCGAGATAATTTGCAGGAACGAGCCAAAGGTCTGCAGCTTCACATCGAGCTGGTCCAACCTCGTCGCAGCGATTCGTCGGGCAAAGCCGGCAACGATGCGATCGCGCCGCTGCCGGGATTCACCGAAGCGCAGTTGGACCGTCTGGCCTTGTTATATTTAGCCGCCAGCGTCAGGCGCGGCGAGTGGCTGGTGCCGGCATTTCACGCCGACGTGGACGCAGGCATCCCGGAAGCGCACGACGATCCGCAAAACTTCGATCTCGAGTTGTGGGCAAAACGATTGCAGAAGTTGCTGAAGGATGTGAAGGGTGAGTAGGAGGGACACTCTTGCCGATCCCGTTCGCGCATATTTCCCTCTCCCGCTGGGAGAGGGTTGGGGAGAGGGCTTGGACGGTTCTTCCGGAATGACATGAAACGTCGGCCCCTCGATGGATCGGCGCGGGCAAATAACTTCGCGCAGAAGGGTTTCGACTCTGTCGTAGTTTGGTCTTATTAAAAACGCCGGTCGGTGTCGGCGAATTGCTGAGGTTAGCGCTCTCGGAGTTAAGAATCCTGGACGGCTCTTATACAGCAAAGGTTGGGAAACCAAGACCAGGATCCCCATTTAGTAAGCACTTAATGACGAATTAACCATCCTCAGCCGCTGAACTTAAGTGCCCGGCGTGACCAGCAGGTGCGTCGCTGACCAACCGCTGTTATGATAGGCGCATCCAACTGAACCCCAGGAATTCATAGATTATTTAAGGAATCTTGTTGAATGATTCGGAATAAGCTCAAAAGCATTGCATTAATACTGGCCCTTGTCTTTACGAATAGTCTGTTTGCGTTGGACGCGAGAGCTCAGGCTATCCTCGGCGTCGCGTCGGGATCGACCCAGGCAACAGCCGCCACGGATCTGGTTTTGGTCCTCCCGTTTGAAAACACTTCTAATCTCACGGAGTACAACTGGGTGGGCGAATCCTTCGCCGATTCTTTAGCCGCGCTGCTGAATAAACCTGGGCTGCGAGTTGTGACTAACGATGAGCGCACGCTCGCTTATCAGAGAGTCAGACTACCGCTCACCGTTCTACCTTCACGCGCCACAGCTATTAAGCTCGCTCGCGAGGTTAAGGCGACCATGATTGTGCTGGGAAAGTACGGTGTCACGCCGCCGCAAGCGCAAGCCGCCGACTTCGGCAGCAAAGATGACAAGAACCAAACGCCTGCGTCCGTGATAGGAGAAGCTCGCGTCGTCAGAGTTAACGAAGGCCGGATGGTGGGCGACGTGTTCGAAGGCAATTGGGCGCCGCGCGCTTATGATTTCGGCGGGGCACTGGGCGATTTGCAAACGATGCAGGGCAAGTTGGCCTACCAGATCCTGGCCCAGCGCGACAAGGCACTGCCCTTCTCGCAAATGAGTATTATCGCGGAGGCAACCAAGATTCCGCCCCAGGCCTTCGAGGCTTACGTGAAAGGCGTTCAGACCAGCGAACTCGATCCAACGCGGGAGGTCTATCTGAAGAACGCGATGCACCTCTATGCAAAAGAAAACGACAAAGCGATCTATCCGCAGGCGGCATTCGAATTGGGCCAGTTCTATCTGGCCGTTAAGAAATGGAAAGACGCCGCGGAGTTTTTCACCATGCTGGAGAAGAAAGACCCGCACTATGGTGAAGCTCAGTTCTATGCCGGCCTCTCCTACTGGAGATTGAATGATCTTAGCCGCGCACTCGCCGCGTTTGTGCCGCTCTCTTCAGAAATGCCGCTCGTGGCCGTTTATAACAACGCCGGCGCTGTGGCGTTACAGGCGGCAATGACGGAAAAGAAGGATGAGGACTTCAATCGCCTCGTCGCGCAAGGCGTTAATCTGCTTGGTCGTGCCGCCGAGTCTTCACCCGATGACCCGACCGTGCAATTCAATCACGGCTATGGTTTGTTTCTTTCTGCGAAAAATATGGAGGCCAGTGAGCAACTGCAAAAGGTCGTAGCAATGGATCCCAGGGACGGCCAGGCTTATTTCCTTCTGGCGAAAGCCCTTGAACGATTGGGCAAGACGGAAGCCGCCACCGCAGCCGATAACCAGGCGCGGAAATACAGCCGCGATGGTTATGCGAAATGGCAGACCGAATGGCAAAAGACTCAGCGCACGCCGGCGCTTTCGCTGCGACTGCGGGAAATCCTGAACCGGGATGACCTTTCCGATCTGCGATATAAGATCGCTGCCAACGCGGAAGCAGCTCGCGCAGCTAGCACCCAGGACATGCTGGCCAAAGCGCGTGAACTTTATCAGGCTGGACGAGACGAGGAAGCGCTACCGGAAATTGCGCGAGTGCTGATGTTTGAGCCGACGAACGCCGAAGCCTTTTTGCTGAGTGGGCGGATCAATCAGAGACGAGGCGAACAGGAATCTGCGATTGCCGCCTTGCGATCGGCGATTTTCTGGGACTCGCATTTGATCGATGCGCACATCCTGCTTGGTCGAATTTTCCTGGATCGAGGTGATCGCGGCGAAGCCATCAAGTACGCCGCCAGCGCCATTAACATCGATCCAAATAACCAGGAAGCTATCGCGCTACAGCGACAAGTGACAGTCAGCCGCTAACCCAATTCAGTAGCCACCCTACCCTATTGCGTCACGCGCGCCGCAACCTCCCACGTCCTTTCCCGTTCGCCTTTTATTTTCAATAGACTTCAACTTCCAGAGAAATCTTTGGTAGTGGCATAGCACGTGCTCTAGCTCTAATCGGCTAGCACGAATCAAAGCCGTGCCCCCGCCGCCATCACTTCTCTGAGCGCCGCCTGCCGCTGCGCCAGCCCCCCGCCGAGCAACCCTTCAGTCTTCTTTCCGAAACATGGAACCCAGTCAGGAATGGCTGGGTTCTCCCGCATTTGGACTTCTGATTTCGCCGGGTTCGAAGTCTCTCGTTAACAGCTCGCGCCAATCAGCAACCTGCCTTATGCGCAATGACCTCTCGATTCCAGAGAAATTTTTGTGGTGGCACAGCATGTGCTCTAGCTCTAATCGGCTAGCACGAAATGAAACGTGCCCCCGCCGCCATCACTTCTCTGAGCGCCGCCTGCCGCTGCGCCAGCCCCCCGCCGAGCAACCCTTCAGTCGTCTTTCCGAAACATGGAACCCAGTCAGAAATGACTGGGTTCTCCCGCTTTTAAGAGGCGCATTTTCACTAGCACACCGGCTAACTACATCTAATCATTGCCGCCGGCGAGGGAAAGCGGCTCCGATTCTGTCGCCCGAAGTTTACCAATCCGCCGTGCGCCGCCGAAATTTGTCACCTTCAGGGTGACGAATTCTGTCGTTTAGGGGCCATCTACCGGCCGTTTGCTGCAACCTCGACACCGGCAAAAGAAAATCTGAAAATTTATTTCGTCGGATCAATAGCCAAGCTAATTTGATTTCCATTTTCGTCGGCCTTATCGCTCGATGACGCCTCGCTATTAGTTTGTTAAACTCCGCCGCATGAGCGACCCGCCCGCGTCCGATGTTCCCGCCGCCGGGGCCACGGTCGCGCCAAAGGATCGGCGAGGGCCATCTCGCTACCCAAATGCTTCTGACGTCTTCCTGGCTCTATCGTCGGCCGTCCTGCTTATTCTTTCTTTTCCAAATTTCGACCTCTGGTTTCTAGCGTGGGTTAGCCTGCTTCCGCTTTTCGCGGTTTTGCATAAAAGACCAACTGGTTCAGTGGCATTTATCGTGGGCTGGTTATGGGGAGTGGTTTTCTTCTACGGCAGCTGCTACTGGTTAACGTATTCGTTGATCCGATATGGCCATCTCCCGTCGTGGCTGGCCTATTCCTCATTAATCATTCCCGTTGCGTTGGTCTCATTCTTCCCCGCCTTCGCGTGCCTTATTCTCAGCAAGGTGCTGAAGCGATGGGGAGCGGTCGCAATTCTGGCAGCGCCATTCGTGTGGATTTCATTTGAGTGGGCAAGGCTGGGAATCACCGGTCAGCTATGGAACGCAATCGGGTACTCTCAGGCCTATGTTCCGACCCTGATTCAATCAGCCCGCTGGGGTGGCGTCTATGCGGTCGGGTTTATGATCGTCCTTGCCAACGCAGCGTTAGCTTTTCTGTTCCTGGAACGAAGCATGCGCGCACTGGCAAGCTCGACCACAATTCTCATCTCGCTGGGCATGTTAGTCCTCGTTACGGGAACTTCCTGGCGAACTGACTCTGCATCGGTCACGTCCGTCGCATCCAACCTGATTGTGGTCGCTATTCAGCCGAATGTGCCGATGGAACCGATCAGTGATCCTGCGATTTCAAAGTCCCTAATCGACCGCCACCAGGCGCTCAGCGCCGAAGCCCTTCAGAGTTGGGATCGAAGTGGCCAACTCGATAATGAGCGCGTCAGCGTCGTTATGAATCGGACCGAGAGCGAGGCGCTGGCAGCTGGCAGGCAAATTTCGCGTCTGGTCATCTGGCCCGAATCACCGATGAACTTCACGTACGGGAACGATCGAGAGCTGCGGGAAGTGCTGGCTAACTTTGCGCAGTCGCATCACACCTCAGTGCTTTTCAATTCGCTCGAAGCCGCGCCGCAGGGCGGTGATTACAATTCTGCTTTGCTCATAAATGAAGAGGGCCGACTGGTGGCGCAGTATGATAAAATTCGTCTGATGCCGTTTGGCGAATATGTGCCGCTGCCGCCCTGGATGCCGGGTTCGAGTGCGATCGCACCGATGGTGGGCGGGTTCACTGCAGGCACGAAGTATCCGTTGATGCCAGTGGGGAAAACTCGAGCCGGAGTTTTCATTTGTTTTGAATCTGCGTTTCCGGATATTGCGCGCGCGTTCGCGAATGAAGGTGCCGGCGTGCTAATTAATATTTCGAACGATGGTTACCTGGGTCCGACTCCGGTCATGCGACAGCACCTGGCCAATGCGATCTTTCGCGCGGTAGAAAACAACCGGCCGGTCTTGCGCGTGACCAACACGGGATTAACTGCTTACATCGATAGCCGGGGCGCAATAAAAGATGTTGGACCAGGATTTCAAAGCGCAGCCCGCGTTTGGTCTGTTCGTGAGGTGGAAGGGCGCACTTTTTATACCCGCCATGGCGAAGTATTTGTCGCGTTCTGCGCGCTGGTAACGCTAATCGCACTGGCAGCAACCCGTTTCCGCCGCGCCGCCAAAAACTAAATCAGGACTATTGAAGAATGATTGAAACGATTTCAACCCAAGAGTTAAGAGCGGCCTATGACGACTTGCGAGCGCGCGTCGAACAGCTCGGGAGGTTTCTTTGATGTTCCAGCCGGCCGTGAAGAACTGAAGCGAATCGAAGACCGGGCGTCAGCTCCTGAGTTTTGGAACGATCAGGATGCGGCGCAAAAGCTTTTACAGCAGCGCAGCGCTTTGGAGAAAAAGATCCAGCGTCAGGAACAATTTGAATCCCAGATCGCCGATGCGGGGGTTCTGTTTGAGTTCGCCGAAGAAGATGCCGGCTCGCTAAGCGAATTGCAAACGCTGCTACAGCGACTGGAAGGCGAACTCAGCCTGGCAGAAACAGAAATGCTGCTGGCCGGCGAAAACGATCAGCGCAATGCAATTTGCACAATCCACCCAGGCGCCGGCGGTACCGAATCCCAGGACTGGGCCGAAATGCTTCTGCGGATGTATATGAAGTGGGCGGAGCGGCGCGGCTTCAAAGCGGAGATCATTGACTACCAACAAGCCGCCGAAGCCGGTTTGAAGAGCGTGACGTTTACTGTAACGGGGGAATATGCCTACGGGCTGCTTTCCGCCGAGGCCGGAGTTCACCGGCTAGTGCGAATTTCGCCGTTCGATCAGGCAGCCAGGCGCCATACGTCATTCGCTTCCCTTTTCGTCTATCCGGAAATCGACGAAGACATTGAGGTGGAGCTCAATGACAAAGACATGCGGGTCGACACTTATCGCGCGACGGGCGCGGGCGGCCAGCACATCAACACAACGGATTCGGCGGTACGAATTACACACCTGCCGACCGGCATTGTGGTCCAATGTCAGAACCAGCGTTCGCAACATCAGAACCGCGCCGTGGCGTTGCAGGTGTTGCGTTCGCGCCTGCATGAAATGGAGTTGGAGAAGCGCAAGGCTGAAACCGCTCACTTGGAAGCGAACAAAGCCGACATCGACTTTGGCTCACAAATTCGGAGTTACGTTCTGGCGCCCTATCAGTTGGTCAAGGACACGCGTACCAAACTTGAGCGCGGAAATGTCGATGCCGTGCTGGCGGGTGACATCGACGATTTCATCAAAGCATACTTGCTGGCGCGACGGGCAGCTTGATATCTGGAGAGCCCATGGCAACACTTCAAACAGACGCGCAGTCGACCGAAGCGCCGCGCAACACGCGACGTAATGAGATAATTGCGATCGCCCTGTTGGCGCTGGGCCTTCTGCTCGCGCTTTGCCTCGCTTCCTACAATCCCAACGATCCGTCGTGGAATGCGGCCGGACAAAACGAGGCGCGCAACCTGGTCGGCGTGATTGGCGCGAATGTGGCTGCAGTTGCGTTTCAGGCTGTCGGCCTCGCCGCTTATTTGTTGCCGGCGTTATTGCTGGCAGCGGCCTGGCGGCGATTTCGCACCCGGCGGATCCAGGCGCCACTGTCACGCATGATTGGATTGACGATCCTCGTGCTCGCTTCAGCCGCACTGGTCACGCTTTCCAGTATCAAACCGCTCTTTGACTCAAGTTTCCACCCCGGCGGTTTGGCGGGCACGGTGATCGCCCAGGCCCTGGCGAGCGGGTTGAACACGGTGGGCGCTGCCATTTTGCTAACTGCGATTGCCGCAACTGGATTGTTATTGGCGACGAATTTCTCTTTCGCTCGATTCTATGAAGGCATCGTGGCCATGTTCGGCAACCGCTTTGCTTCCTTCCGCGCTCTGCCGCAAAGGATTGCAGCATGGCGCGCTGAGCGACGCGAAAAAGCCGCCGTACGAACCGAAATGCGCCGCGCCGCTCAAGCTGAACGTCAGGCAGCCCGCGAAGCGCTGGCCGATGCTGACCTGACTCCCGCGGAACGTGTAAAAAGATTCATGGAAGGCGATGCCGACTCACCAGGAATAGCAAGCGTCGTCGCGCCAGGAAATGTTGGCATCGCGGGCGAGGCCAGTGAGTTGGCAGCCGCGCTGGAATCGTTCTCTTCCACCACAACCATCGGGCAGAAAGCCGCCGCGGCAGGCGCCGGCGTCGCCGTCGGAATCGACGCGAAGCCGGCCGCAGGAAAGCGTTCCTTCTTTTCGCGCGGAAAACTCCCAGCCGCCGAAGCCGCGGTCGTCGAAGAGATGGTGAAGGACGCCGCCGTCAAACGCACCAAGACTGACGAAGCCGAACCCGAAGCGAAGCTGCCTTTTGATAACGGTCGCGCTAAGACTGCCCTGATAAAGACTCAGGTCGAGGATTACAAGCTTCCCTATGTCGAATTTCTGAATGCGCCGCCGCCCCATCGCGAGCAAGCCGACGACGAATTGTTGAATCTGGCCACGCGATTGGCGGAGAAGTGCCGTGAGTTCAATGTTACTGGCCAAATCAAACACATCTGTCCCGGCCCCGTTGTTACGACCTACGAGTTCAAACCGGATCCCGGCGTGAAATATGCGCGCGTGACCGGCCTGGTCGATGATCTGTGCCTCGCAATGAAAGCGGAATCGATTCGCATCGACCGCATGCCTGGCAAGCCGCACGTCGGTATAGAAGTGCCGAACCCGCGCCGAGAAACGATTCACCTTCGCGAAGTGATCGAGTCACGAGCGTTTCGCGAATCGAATTCAAAACTGACGATCGCTCTCGGCAAAACCATCGATGGGCTGAATTACGTTACCGACCTCGCAAAGATGCCGCACCTGCTGATCGCTGGCACGACCGGCGCAGGCAAGTCAGTCGGCGTGAATGCATTGCTGCTTTCAATTCTCTACAACGCTCGACCAGATGAAGTTAAGTTCATCCTGATCGACCCCAAACGACTCGAGCTGGGTCTCTACGAAGACATTCCGCATCTGGCGGCGCCCATCATTACCGATCCAAAACTGGCTGCGCGCTCGCTGCGCTGGGCGGTAGCGGAGATGGAACGCCGTTACAAACAACTTGCCGGCTGGGGCGTGCGCAACATCGACGGCTTCAATCTGGAAATCCTGCGACGCAATACCGTCAAGGACTTTGATGAAAATGGCGAGCCCTGGAAACCCTTGCCCTTCATCGTGATCATCATCGACGAGCTGGCCGATCTGATGATGGTCTCCGGCCATGAAGTGGAAGAGTCGATTACGCGCTTAGCGCAAATGGCGCGCGCGGTCGGAATTCATCTCGTACTCGCGACGCAACGTCCGTCAGTCGATGTCATTACCGGCTTAATTAAGGCGAACTTCCCTTCTCGCATTTCCTATCGTGTCTCGTCGAAAGTGGATTCCCGCACCATCCTCGACACGAACGGCGCCGAACAATTGCTGGGTCGTGGCGACATGCTTTTCCTGCCACCGGGAACTTCGCGCCTGGTGCGCGTTCACGGCGCCTATGTGGACGAGACGGAAATCGGCCGCATCGTCACGCACATCAAATCGCAGTGGCAACCTGATTACGACGAGAGCATCACCCAATCCGAAGACGAAGCGATGGGATTGGAAGAAGCCGACGGCGAACGCGACGACTTATTTGAAGATGCCTTGCGAATCTGCGTCGAGATGAAGCGCGCATCCACTTCAGTTCTGCAGCGCCGTTTGCGCATCGGTTATGGCCGCGCGGCCGCCATCCTCGATGTCATGGAGCGCGAAGGGTTCATTGGCCAGGCCGACGGCGCGCGTCCTCGCCCCGTTCTTGGACGCGCTTACGAAGTCATCGCCGACTGGGACGAAGCACCGGTTGCAGTTGAATAATCAAGTCCTGCTTTGGCGCTGATTTCGCCCTGGCTTTTCCACAGGTTCTGTGGAAAAGGTCTGTGGAAATAGCCTCGTCCCATTCGACAAGTTTCTGAAACATTTAGACTTATGGCAGATTGCACACTTCAGCGGCGCAGTCTTATCGCGTTACCTTTCAATAGTTTGCATTCATGAAACAGATTCTTGCGGGGAACACGCAGGCCGTTCTTACACCGTGGGTAATCGCTGCCGTCTCACTGACGGCGGCATGCGCTAAGATCCCTCGCGCAAACGTTTCTGCTGGTCAAACAACTTCGGCAGCCAACTCACTGGCTCCCAACCAAAACTCAAGCCAGATAAATATCAATACCGCATCGATCGCTGATTTGGAGCGACTCCCCGGGATCGGCAACGGCCTGGCCGCTCGGATTGTTGAGCATCGAAACAGCTTCGGTTATTTTCGCCGCGTCGAACATCTTCTGATGGTGCGCGGCATCAGCGATCGAAAATTTCGCGAGTTGCGACCGTTGATTACCGTAGAATAATCGCGTGTCTGACCTGCCTTCCCTGCACCAGCTGGCCCGCGGAGTTTTCGATTCTGCGGTCGCGTCAGCCATTGAGTTGCAATCAACGCTCGAGCCGGTTAGTTGGAATGCCTCTGATCGCAACCTCGCCATCGCGGACTATCGTTTCGACCTCCGAAAACAAAACACTTACGCCATCGCCATCGGCAAAGCGGCCAACGGATTGGCCCACGCGGTTGATTGGAAGTTAGGCGACGCGATCACAGCCGGGGTGCTCGCCAGTCCGCAATCCAATATCGGAGATGGACCAACGGGCTGGCAGACATTCACCGGCGGTCATCCCTTGCCGAACGGCGAAAGCCTAGCCGCGGCCCAAGCCGCCTTTGCCTTGTTAGAGCGGGCTGAGCGTGAACGGGCCGTCGTCATCTTTCTGATCTCGGGTGGCGGATCGGCGGTAATTGAGTGGCCAGTCAATAATCGAATTTCGTTGGAGGATCTGCGGGAAACCAATCGCGTGCTGGTGTCATGCGGCGCGACTATCGGTGAAATCAACGCCGTGCGCCGCAGAATCTCAGCCGTGAAAGGAGGAAGACTGGCCGCGCGAGCACCACACGCGAACAAGATCACGCTCATCGTTTCAGATGTTAACCGGGGCGAAGAAAGCATCGTCGCTTCCGGACCCACGCTCCCGGCACCGCCGAACGCGCCTGACGCTAACGAAGTAATCCTGCGATATGGGCTGTCTTCTCTCTTGCCGGCTTCTGTGATAGCAACTTTGAATGAAAGTGCCGTAGGCGTGCCGCCACATTTGGGCAACCACACGTCGCATGTTTTAGTGGACAATCAACGCTTGATTGAAATAGCCGCTAGTAAGCTGCGAGTTCACCCTTACTACGTGGAGGTCGAGGAAGACACTAACGAACAACCTATCGGCGAGGGTTGTGATCTTTTGCTCAAGCAAGTTGCTGCGCTGATCGATCGGGCGCGCAGTCATCAGATGCCTGCCGTGTCGATTTCAGGAGGTGAGTTTTCCTGTCCTGTACGCGGGAACGGCGCCGGCGGCCGCAACCTGGAAACCGCCCTACGCTTCGCGATTGGTTGGGATCGACGGTATTCGCAGTCGTTAGATCGAAGTTCGAGCCGACACATCGTGCTGCTCAGCGCCGGCACGGACGGCATTGACGGAAACAGTTCCGCCGCCGGCGCCATCGTTGATGAAACGACGATCGCTCGCGGCCGTGCGCTGGGTCTGGACGCCGAAGCTTTCCTGGCAAACAGTGACGCCTTTCATTACTTCGCAACTCTCGGAGATGCGATCGTGATTGGTCCGACCGGCACGAACGTAAGGGATTTTCGCTTTTTGCTTGCCGACTCTTAACCCGCTCGTGATCGCTCGTCTTGACTCTCGGAAACCCGAATACTATAAGTGCAGCCGAAATAATCTCCTGGAGGAATCAGTTGTCAGCTAATGCTACGGTAATGCCGCCCGCTCCGGTCGACAGCGAGCAAACACCACAAAGCCGTTCACTTGCGGCGTTGGTCGACGAACTCAGAGGTTTAGCGGCCGTTCCTTCGCTGGAAAAGCTCGACTCATTGTTGGAGGGCGTCCAGCTAAGTGAAGAAGACCTGCGACCTTATCGCAGTTTCAAAGCCGGCAACTATGCGCGTCATCGTGTTTTTCGCAATGCGCATGTCGAGCTGCTCGTGCTGTGTTGGCGACCGGGACAGCGCACCCCAATTCACGATCACAATGGTTCGCATGGAGCTGTGCGCGTGTGCGAAGGCGTGATGTGGGAGACGATTTTTGAGCAGGACGCGCAGAGCCAGCTGCGTTACAAGTCAGCCCGTCAATGGCTGACTGGCGGCGTTACCGGAGCCGAAGTTCCGGACATACACCAACTGGGCAATCCCGATGTGAGCGGCCAGGACATGGTCACGCTGCATCTCTACGCGCCGCCGCTGGGCGTACTGAACACCTACAAAGTCGGCAGCGCCGAAGTTGGGCGCTACTCTCTCGATCAGTTTATCGACGGGGCGGGGATATAGAAGGTAGAGAGCCGGCAAATACGCGTGAACTTGTAATTCGGCATCCGCCCTTCCCATCAACGGACAAACGTGCTGACCTGCATGTCCCGCCCGTCCGTACTCACTGTGATCGTGCCGCTCTCTCCGGTAGTCAGGACCTGCGCGCCGCTCTGACGCCAGCGCTCGACAACTTCGCGGTGCGGATGACCGAAGATGGAATTGCGGCCTACCGAGATGATTGCGAGCGATGCGCGGGTCGCATCCACGAAAGATTCCGTCGAGGACGTCCGGCTGCCGTGGTGGGCCACCTTCACTAAATCGCTGCGCAAGTCGACGCCGCGACTCAGCATCGTGCTCTCGGCGCCCTTCTCAATATCTCCGGTGAGCAGAAACGTCTTGTCCCCGTAATGAAATCTCAGTACCAGCGATTCGTTATTTCCCGACCTGGTGTCGGCGTCTGCGTTCTGCGGAGGCCAAATCGTTTCCGCCGAAACATTTCCGAAATGCAGAACATCGCCCGAGCCAATAACCTCCATTGGCACGCCGGCAGTTTTTGCCGTCTCAGCAAACTGCCGGAATTCGGGATCAGCATCGGGCGCGCGCGCAATGATTGCGCCACGAACGCGAAAATTCCTCAGTACATCGTTCAGTCCTTCGATGTGATCAGCGTCCGCGTGAGTAGCCAACACGTAGTCCACCCGATCCAGGCCGCGCCACCACAAGTATTCTGAAACCACCGCCTCTCCGATGCCACGCGTGTCACGCGTGAATGGCTCATCACCTTCTGCGGAAGTCTGTGCGAGATCGCCGGCGAAGCTGGGCCGCCCGCCTCCGTCGATCAACAAGGTCGTCCCGTCGGGCATGGTCACCAAAGCGGCATCGCCCTGGCCCACATCCAGAAAGTCTATACGCAAACGTCCCGTCGGCCGGCCGGAACTCAACGGATGAAAAACGATTAGCGCCAGGAAGATGACGAATAAAGATCCGATGGTCCACTTTGAACGGAAATGATGTTTTCCCTGCCCGGCTGACGGCGGAGCGAGCGGATTCCATCGGGCGAGCAAAAACAGCAAAGCCACAACCGGAAGGAAATAGAGCGAATAAATCCCGGCCGCAGGCCCTGAATATTCAGGCACCCGCGCAGAGGCAAGCCCAAGTCCAATGAATGGATCGCCACTATGGACCATGAACCAGTTTATTGATTGAGCCAGCTTCACGAAGAGCAGACTTAGTCCAGCACTCACCTGACCGAAGACAACCGCCACCAACGCTATCAGTGCAAGCACGGCCATCAAAACGCCGACACCAATGTTTAGCACGAGGGACGCGAAGGAAACCCGATGGAAGTAAAGAACCAGCAGCGGCAACAGACCAATTTGCACGCTTGCGGAAATCACAACGGCCGCAGCCGCAAATCGCAACGGCCGTTGCAAATGAAATCGCTCCAGCCGCGCGGCAACCGGATTTTTGAAAAGCCTATAACTGAAGTTCGCGCGCATCATCTCGCGCTGCCAACTTCGTTCGCTCCAATACAGACTTTCGGCAACGTTCCGAAACCAACCGGAACACGACGGTGGAAACGGGGTATCCGCCTGTGGCTGCCAGGAGCCGACGGCCTTCATGCGCTGCAGCAACGGCCAGCCCAACGTGATAATCATGAGCACGGACAAGAACGTGAGTTGGAAAGACGGATCAAAGAGATTCTCCGGTTGCCAGACCACAAGCGTCAGCGCCGTGCCGCCCAGAATGTTCAGCGACTTTGCCTGCCGCGCAACGATGGGAGCGAGCACAATGAGTGTGAACATTAGCGCCGCGCGGACGACAGATGCCTCGGCGCCAACCGCGAACGCATAGGCCCACAAGAAAACGACCGAGACGATGAACTGGACGAACGCGCGCCGGGTTAGTCTTCGCATCAACAGGAAGACTATTCCGCCGATGAAACTGATGTGCAGACCACTGATTACAAGGACATGAAAAGTGCCTCCCGCGCGAAAACGCTCGGCAGCATTCCGCGACAGAAAATATCGATTACCCAGCAGCGCTGCATCCAGCACTCCGGCTGTCTCAGCGGAAAACGTTCGATTGATTTTGGTCAACAGGGATTGCCGCCAACCGTAAAGCAGCGCGAGTGGTAAGAATACGCGTTCCTCATCCAGGCGCTCGATGAGCAGCGGGCTCTTAATGACTCCGGTGGCGTCGTAACCTTTGCGTTCCAGGTACTCAGTAAAAGAGGAACCGCCGGGATTGCGAAAGGTATCGGCGCGATCGAGCCTTGTCATCACGCGAACTCGGGCGCCGTAACGAAGTTCCAGTAGTTCATATTCCCGACTCACCTTCGCGTCATGCACCGGCGCCAAGAGCATTACGGTCCCGGATGCAATTCGCTCGACGTTTCTGTAACGAGCGTGCTGGACGCTAAGGCGCAGATAGAGTCCGACCGGGGCCGGCTCTGATGGACCATCAATCGCACCAGTTAGTTCAACCGGTTCGTTGAAGTCAATAGCACTTTGGTCCAGCAGGTTTTTAATGCGGTTAGGTGATGACGCGAGCTCCGTTGCTGCTTCACCGGCGGCACCGGCGGTAAATACCGCCACCATCACGAACAGCGACGCAACGGTCAATTTCTTTCGTCGGACGGCGATAACGGCAAGGCAAAATGCCAGCCCACTTGCTACCATCACGATGACGAAGGGAATTTTGCCGAAGTGCTCGAGAACAATTCCACAGCTGAACGAGGCAGCCAACGGTGCCAGCGGATGAGCGACGAATGGAGATTCCGTTGGGCGCAAATTGGCCATCATGAATTTTAGAATTCAGTCTCACGCAGTTCGTGTCTCTGTGTCTCCGAGATTGATATCTGTTTAGCAAAACAAATCTCACCACAGAGAGTCGAGGACACTAAGATCTTCTGAGAAACCCCCTATTCAGAGCCAGTCAACTTGAAAAGTTGGGATTAGGACAGGCTTGACGCGACAAGTGGAGTCTTGAGAGATGCAAGGACTCTTTTATTTGAGGCTCAGGCGGGCGACGGTTTCGACGTGGTGAGTTTGCGGAAACATGTCGAACGCGGTCACCGAATCAAGCGAATAGCCACCGGCGAGTAGTTTTTTCAAGTCGCGGGCGAGCGTGGCCGGGTCGCACGACACATAGGAAATTTGTTTCGGACGCAGCGCGAGAATGCCCGCGATGTCTCGGTTCTCGGCGCCGGTTCGCGGCGGATCAAGCAGTAGGAAATCGATGGATCCGAGTGAGCGCGAGTTCTCCGTCAGCCAATCGCCAACTCGCGCGGTGATGATCCGGACGTCGCCGGGTTTCGTAAAAGGCGAGCCCTCCATGACGGCCGGGCTGCTGTTTTTAGCGTGGTCCAGATTGCGGCGGGCGAACGCCGTGGCGTGACCATTCGTTTCCACGCCAACAACGCGGGCGAAGCGACGGGCCAGCGGAAGCGTGAACAATCCCACGCCACAGTACAAATCAATCGCGGTCTCGCCGCTTGCTTCACCAATTGCACTCCGCAGGAGGGCCGGCAACAAATCAGGATTGGTTTGGAAAAACGCCTCCGCATCGAAGTGATAACGTTCGCCGGCAATCGTGCGGCTTACTTCGACCGGCGCGGAGTTCGCATTCAGATCTGTATGTTCATCTTGAACCGGCGGTGAAAGCGAAACAGTTTCATCGCCTGAGCCAGCCTGAAAGTCACGTATGCCTTCAGGCAAACCGGCTGACGCCAATAGCGCGCGTAATTTTTCCAGCTCTTCTTCGAGTGCCGGAACCAGCACCGCGCATTCGGCGACATCGCAAACTCTGCGCGATCCGCGCTCGAAATAACCCAGCTTCTGATTCACAGAATCAAATTGCCACTCGGCGCGCGCGCGATAGTGCCAGGGATCCGGCGACGGGATCAGAGAAATCTCAACCGGATCCTGAATTCCGCCGAGGCGACGCAGGCAGTCGCGAATGATTTCCTCTTTCGCTTTTAATTGAGCGGCATAATTTAGTTGCTGAAAATCACAGCCACCGCAGCGACCAAAGTAGGGACACGGTGGCTCAACCCGTTCGGCCGATGGCTTGAGGACTTCGACGATGGAAGCAAACGCGACTTTCCCACTCACGCGATCGATTACCACTCGAACGAGGTCGCCTGGCGCGGCGAGCGACACGAAGAGCGTGCGCCCCTCCGTGTGGGCCAGGCCCACTCCACCGGGCAGCAGCCGCTCAATCTCGACCACGAGAGTCTCATCAGTCTGTGCCATGTTTGCTGTCATTGGTTGCAATCAACGGGGGCAGTAGCCCGACCTTGAGAGGAGGCGTTCTCTACCGATCATTTTGCGCGTCCCTTAGGTCGGGCTACTCCCCAAATCGCGCACTAAAGGTAGAACAAACTCAAACGCGGTATCCCAAACTGATCGCGCAGTCTTTTCAGCAACAGATTGTCAAAGGTCAGCTCATAAGCAGCCGCTTCCATGTGCGCTTTGTAAGGACGCAACTGTGTCTTGACCTCACCGCGATGCGCTCCGATCGCTTCGACGTCCGCTGAGCGCAGCGCTTCATTCAACATTCTTTCGATGCCCGTTAACGAGACTTCTAATTGCTGCGCGCCGGTTCCCGCGGCCGCAAAATCGTTCTCCAGGTCTTCCAATAACCTCGTTGCACGGTCCAGCGCATCATTCAAACCATCGGCGCCCAAGTCTCTTCTGCTCTCAAGAATCGTCAACAACTCCGCTCGCTTTTCCTGCAGATGTTGGAGAATGGCGGGACGCGCGAACGGCGATGCGGGATGAACTTGTTCTTTGTCGCGTGCATCGCCGCCGTCAAACGAATCGCTCCCTTCCTCATGTGCGCCGACGCGACTCTCCAACCATTCCGAGTATTGGGCCTCGACTTCTTCCTGGCAGTACAACAAAGTCTTCACGCTGCGCTTGCGAGGTTTAGCTTCGTAAGAATCAAATGCCTGCTCAATCCCACGCAGAGCGATGTGCAGCGGCACACCCATCTCCTTCCAACTCTCGATCAGGGCCCAGTCCATCGGGCTCAAATGAAGATGTTTTCCGCGCCGGCGAACAAACGTGTCTTCGATTTCAGTGAAGTAATTAAAATAGTTTCGAGTTTCGAGTTTCGAGTTTCGAGTTGAAGGCAGATGAGTCATATCGTAGAAGTTAAGGTCACAAAGTGCGAGCGCCCTTCCTGCTTGAACTCGAAACTCGAAACTCGAAACCCGAAACTACTTCGTCCTTTCGTAAACCAACCTGAGCCCTTCCAGTGTCAAAGTATCATCCACCAATTCAATCAATTCTGATCCGGTGGCAATCAGGGGCGCCAGGCCGCCGGTAGCGATAACCCGCGCTGACCCTCCCAACTCATCAATCATTTTGCGCAGAATGCCATCCACCAGTCCGGAAAAACCGTGGTAGAGACCTGACTGCATAGCGTCGATTGTCGATGAACCGATCACTTTGAGTGGCCGCTTGATTTCGACTCGCGGCAGTTTGGCAGTCCGTTCAAACAATGCGTCGGAAGAGATCGTGATGCCTGGCGTGATCACGCCGCCCAGGTACTCGCCGTTTTTTGAAATCGCGTTGAACGTCGTGGCGGTACCAAAGTCGACTACCACACAGGGCGCGCCATATTTCTTAATTGCGGCGACTGCGTCGACAATGCGATCGGCGCCGACATCGGCCGCGGGTGAGTAAAGAATCTTCAAGCCGGTATCCGTTGTGTGATCGACAAAGAGCGGTGTCAGATGAAAATAGACTTCCGCCATCCGCTTGAGCGTGAAGTTCAGCGGTGGGACTACGGAGGAAATCGCGATGGCGTCGATGGCCTTGAAGTCCAGCCCGGCGAGTTCAAATAGATTCCGCGCGTGCACCCCGTACTCGTCAACCGTACGCGCCCGCGCGGTCGTCAGGCGCCAATGGGCCAACAACTCAGTGTCGTGGAAAACTCCCAGCGAAGTGTTCGTATTTCCGGCATCAATAACCAGCAGCATAGTTTGTCTCTCGGGGGTTCAGACCTGCTTCAGCACACGCTCAATTGCGTCCACTGCGACGGCGGCGCCATTCTCGCTTTGCACCTGCGCGCCAACTTCAGCAGCCGTCGCTGCGTAACTCTCGTTCTCCAGTAATGACCTCAATTCCCTCGTCGCGCTGTGCGCATTGTAGCGCGGTCGCGCCAGGATGCGCGCGCACCCAAGCCGCGCGACGCGGGCCGCGTTGTCAAACTGATCGTGCGCATGCGGCACGATCAACACCGGTCGCCCCGAGCGCAGACCCTGACCGGTTGTGCCCACACCGCCCTGATGGACCACCGCCAGGGCGCGCGGCAGCACTTCACCGAACGGAGCATATTCAAACGCTGCCACCGATTCCGGCAAATCCGCGGGCGGGCGATTCCGCTCATGCCCAATTAACAAAAGGGCTCGCCGGCCCAAAGCCTGGGCCGCCGCAATCGAATCGCGGTAGAAATTCCTGGCCACCCAAATTGCCGACGAGCCAAGCGTAAACACAATTGGCGGTGGCCCGGCATCGAGAAACTTCATCAGCTCCACCGGCGTTTCAGTCTCAGCAAAAAAGTCCCGCCGATCATAAAAGGGAAAGCCAGTGACAAGCGTCTGCGGCGGCCAGTCGCGTTGCGGCTTTCCCATGACCTTCGAGAAAAGCGCCAACACCAGCGTCGGGGAATGTTGCCCGCTAAATGCCGGTTGTTCACCTCTGGGCAAGCCGAGCTCAGCGCGCAACTGGTAGACCGGCTTCATCAGCCTGTCCAGTTTCCACGTGGCGATGCGCAATAGCAGCCGCGTGACCGCCGGACTCCGCTTCATCAACAAATGAAGAGCGGGAAGTTGCGGCGGCACTGGTGGATCTTCGGCAGATAACAGCGAAATAGGCGCCAACACGCTGGACACCCAGGGCAGCCCACGCTTTTGTGCTACCAACGGCCCAACCAGCGGGAGTGGATGCGTCAATATAAGATCCGCGCCGCTCACCGCCGCATCCAGATCGTCGTACACTTCGCGGAGCCCGCCCAGGAACACCTTCATCACATTCTCGGTGCCGACCCGCGGGTCCATCAGCCGTTCAACCCACTCCGCGATTTCGTCCGGTTGATCATAACTTGGAACATCGGGGCGCATCGGATGAAAATCCAGCTGCAGTGCATCCATCTTTTCGCGGTAAACTTCCGCGGTAGCAATTACAGGCCGGTGCCCCCGGGCTTTCAGCTCCAGTGCAATCGCCACATAAGGATGGATGTCTCCGAAAGATCCGAAAGTCGAAAGGACAATCCGTTTGCCGCTAGTCATCGATTTCACGTTTAATCCACAATATGCCACCTGGAGGACCATATGAGAAGCACAACCGCTCTTCTCTTTCTACTCAGCGTCGTCTTTATTCCCTGCTTCGCGCAAAGTCCCAACCCTGAACGCCAACAGTTCATCCGCGTAGATGCGCCGCTGGTCGCTCTTACTCATGTACGTGTGATCGATGGCACCGGCGCGATAGCGCGCGAAGATCAGACCATCGTGATCGCCGACGGCAAAATTCAATCAGTAGCACCGAGCGGGAGCGCGAACGTTCCGGCGACTGCTCAGGTGATCGAGCTTAAAGGCTATACCGTCCTTCCCGGTCTGGTGGGAATGCACAATCACATGTTCTTTCCCATGGGCGGCAACCCACCGATGTATTCGAACATGGGCAGCAGTTTTCCTCGCCTGTATCTCGCGCTGGGCGTCACCACCATTCGCACAACCGGGAGCGTCGCGGCTGATACCGATCTGGAAATCAAGAAGCTGATCGATGGCGGCCGGATGATTGGTCCGAAGATGCATATCACCGCGCCGTACCTGGAAGGCCGCGGCGCGTTCACGCCGGTAATGCACACGCTGAGCGGTCCGGATGACGCGCGCCGGCTGGTAAACTTCTGGGCCGATCAAGGCGCGACTTCATTCAAGGCCTACATGAACATCACGCGCGATGAATTACGCGCGGCGGTGGAAGAAGCACATAAGCGCGGGTTGAAAGTTACCGGTCATCTTTGCTCAATCGGCTATCGCGAAGCAGCCGAGATTGGCATTGATAACCTGGAACATGGCCTGCTGGCAGATTCTGAATTTGTGGCTAACAAAGAGCCGGACAAGTGTCCCAGCGGCGTTTCGGCCAGCCTCCGCCAGCTAGATTTGAACGGCGCGGCAGCAAAGGAAACGATTCGCGTGTTAGTCGCCAGGAACGTAGCAGTCACGTCGACGTTGCCGGTCTTTGAAGCCAGTGCGCCGCTGGCGCAGAGTGGTATCGGAGCAGCCAGTGCGGTGCTAAATCCCCGCGTGCTTAACGTCATGAACACTGACGCGCGCGTCCGCTACCTGTCGAATCGCGCGCGCATTGCGGCGGATTCTCCGACGCCCGCACTTGTGCGCAAGTCAATGGACTTCGAACGCGCCTTCGTCGCTGCCGGTGGGTTGTTGATAGCGGGACTCGATCCCACGGGCAATGGCGGCATCGTGGCCGGCTTCGGCGATCTGCGAGAAGTCGAGTTGCTGGTGGAAGCCGGTTTCACGCCGGTTGAAGCCACAAAAATAGCGAGCTTCAACGGCGCCAAATTTTTAGGCGAGGACGCGAGGATCGGCTCGATCAGCGCCGGGAAGCAGGCAGATCTCATGGTTGTAAAAGGAAATCCCGCCACCACGATCGCTGATATTGAAAAAGTCGAGATCGTTTTCAAGGACGGCGTGGGCTACGACTCAGAGAAGCTGCTTCAATCGGTGCAGGGTTTGGTGGGAATTAGATAACCGGGGGCCAGGGTTGCACCCCTCACAGCAGCAATGATGAGATTGAATGAACTCCTGGCTGAATGCAGCACCCAAACAAAACACAGAGCCGCTCGCTATTGCGAGCGGTTTAGAACCGCTTGCTACCGCAAGCGGCTCTGTGAGTTGATTGGACTTCCGGCCAGGTGTTGCACCCCTTGTTCTTAGACGCGGCTCTGCCGCCCGATGTGCGGAAGGCCTCCGGCCTTCCGGAGATGTGGTAAAAATTTGGGCTACGCCCAAGCCGTGGGTCGCAGCCCCAAGGAATCAACTTATGAATCGAAAGCTGAAATGGTTCATCCTTGGCGCCGTGATCGCCGGCACGTTGGACATCTCCTACGCGATTCTCTTTTCTTACTTTCGCAGTGGGGTTCCGCCCTCTCGGATCCTTCAATCCGTCGCGAGCGGACTACTTGGGCGTGACTCTTACTCGGGCGGAACTAAGACGGCGGCGCTGGGTCTGGGCCTGCATTTCCTGATTGCGTTCATCCTGACTGCGGTCTATTTCCTGCTCGCTCGCTGGCTGCCCATCCTGGTTCGTTATCCGCTCATCTCTGGCGTCGCCTTTGGCATAGTGGCGTATGCAGTCATGAATAAGGTCGTGATTCCTTTGTCGCGAGTTCCGCCGCGGGCCACCGGACCGGCAATGGTGGTGGTGATCACGGGCATTCTGGTGCACATGTTCTTCATTGGCGTGCCGATCGCTCTCGCATGCCGCCGCGCGCAGGTTGCTTCATAATCCTCTATTTACCGCTATCCATGTGCCAACCGGGATTCACCCATTGGCCTTTGCGCAGCACGGAGCCCAAAATCGAGGGGACAGTCTTGCCGGAAGGCCAAAGGCCTTCCGCACATCAGACGGTATAGCCGGAGACTCTTTTGGGCAAAGCCGCTCTGAGGCAGTTTGGCTTAGTTATTAGTCCGCTGTTCGTGTTGTTTCGTGGATGGTTCTTTACCGAAAATAGTCGATCCACGAGACAACACGAATGAGCGAATGCGCGCAATCACACCAACCACATCAGTAGCTTTCGACCTCATCGTGCCAGTGTCTGACTTAGCGTCGTCCTGAGCGTCGTGCCGAAACTCCCAGACCAATCAATACAACCATGACTAATCCGACCAGGATTTGCCCCAAGGGCAGGCCTCTCGCTGTTTGGGATCCGGCGGGTGTCGAAACGGGACTGATCGATGACACGGCTGAATGAGAAGAAGCGTTGTCGCGGCTGCCAACGTCAGAACCTTCCGGTATGGGGACGGCGGTAGGCGTCGGGCTAGGTGAATCTGAGCCACCCGTATCGGGAAGTGGTTCGCCTCCAGGGGTGGGTCCTGCACTGCTGCTGGAGGGAGCTGTCCGGATTGTGGTAGATGAGTTCGGCGCTGGAGCGCTTCTGTCAACCGTCACCGTCGGCGTGAGATTGGTGGTACTGAGATTGGTGTTTGTGTTCAGGCCCGTGGGTGGCGGAAGCACAGCGCGACCAGAGCCTTGGACGGGGGCCGGCCCTTGCCGCGTTTGCCCGTCAGTTCTTAAGGAGAAAAGCGCAAGGCAAAACATTGCTGCCATGCCGCAGGAAATCCTGGCTAAAGATACTGAGCGGTTTCGTGAGGTAATCATCAGAGTTGCTCCTTGGTGAAGAAAGCAGGAGAGATGCGAGTTGGAGAGGTTATATGCACCTTTCACGACTCAGTCAAGCTAAAGCCGTAGGGAGGCAGTGTCATAATTTGGATTTGCCTACTGTTTCTAATCGGCATGAGCAACCTGCAATCGCGCTGAAGGCGCGAACTACCATCGTACTCCGGAAATTGCTCTATTTAGCGAATCCAATTCCGCGCTTTCAGCGCTAAGAGAGCGCGCACATGCCGCAACCCAGGCCGTTGGCTTGGGCTTAAACATTTCGCGCCGTTGGCGCTAAAAGCGGCCGTGAGAGACTTTGTGCAAAGCCATCCAGTAGCGAAACGGATGAGCATACTGCCCCGTTGGCCAGCAACACACGTCTACCGCACTATCCACGCCGCAGTAGTGCCCTAATTTGAAATCTGTAGGTGAGTTGTCTGGCTTGTTATTTGTCCAGTTTGCTCATTACGTCTTCGAGCAGGTTCCGAAACCAAGGCTTCTTCTGCGCGGTTTCAAGGAACATTTTTTTCCAGATTGAAATCGGCTCAGTGATCGTTGTTTGCCCCGCAAAGACAAGTCGGCCTCGCAACTTGCGGTAGTAAGTAATTCGGATCATCGGCTCCGAGTCGCCCTCAAACTCGATCAAGTCAATAACGTCCCAATAAAAGGCAGATTCAACATCTCCCGAAACAAGATGTCCGCTTTCAACTACATTGCGATCCTTAATGCTCCAACCCTTACGATTCCCTCAGGGTAAGTGAACCTAACAGGCTGACCGACTTTCGTTAGCATTCTTTCGATTTCCGTCATTTCATGTGCCTCCTGAAATTAGGGCACTACCCACGACGCAGAACTCTTGACACTGCAAAAATCGCATGATAAAAGCCGCTCAACTGGCCGTCCCAACTCACCCTCGTTCGCGGTCAGGATACGACCTCCTTGGTCTCACACAAACCAAACGTCGAACCCGTTTGCACAAAAAGGAGAAACAAAATGTCGGAAGTAAACGCAGTAATTGGCTACCTCCCAGACGCCGCAGCAAAAGCACTTGCGACCGGCAGATCCAGTGGACCAGTTGAAATTCGCCTGGCGCCGGGCAGCGATGATGTCAGCGCGCGCATCGACCCAAAATATATCTCGGGCACTTTACTCGGCGCCTCCAAAAAAGGCGAGACCGCCGTCCAGGTTTTCTTAACCGATAAGGCCACGGTGGAAACGGTTTCGCGGGCGAGCGCCGTCGATCTTCGCCTGCGGCCAATCAGAGATCTCGCTTTTTGGCCGCACGGCCCGGTGGTTGTTTCGATCTTTGCGCCGCCTAATTGGATAAACCAACTAGTCGATCTACAGAACAAGCAACTGGCCAAAGGCTGATGCCGCCGCTGGACCGGATCGCATTGCCTCGCATCGAGCCAGCCAAAAGTTGACCTGAAGGCATTGGACCTGCCGTGATGATGAAGCGGGACCCCGATGCTTTCAGGTTTCAGTCCTGCTTTCGCGGTTTACTGCGCCGGGTACTGCTCGCCACTCGAGGATCCTCATGAGAGTTCTATTACTTCATCCACCACTGAATGCGATTCGCGAAGTCACGCCGCCTCTTGGCCTGTGCACGTTGGCGGCATGGTTAAGGCACCAGGGCCACGAAGTGCGGATCCTGGATCTCGATTTGGAGATCAAGGAACGCACCGATGGGCAGGAGATCTATCTCAACCTGCTCGTCCTTGCGGTGGCCGAGTTTTCGCCGGCGGTGGTTGGCATCACCTCGATGTATAACAACAGCCTGCAGGCGGAACGCATGGCGCGTGCGGTTAAAGCGCACGATTCATCGATCGTTATCGTCGGTGGCGGATCGCACTTCGGCGCCCTCGGGCTCCAGGCTTTGCGCCGAATACCGGAACTTGACTACGCCATTGAAGGCGAGGGTGAACAGGCATTCGCCGCGCTGGTCGCCGCTGTTGATTCCGGCACGTCTGTGCTTGAAATTCCCCGGCTCCAGTACCGCCTTAATAGTGAACTACGCGCCAATCCATCGGCGGGGCTTTTGCAACTCGATGAGTTGCCGTCGATCTGGTCCACGCTGGGCGACACCATCGATCTCAGTCGATACGCCAAAACAGTTCCGCCCGGCTCGCCGCGGCGAATGATCTACATCGAAGCCGGGCGGGGCTGTCCTTTCGCATGTAGCTTCTGTGCCACCGCGCCATTCTGGGAGCGCAAGTATCGAGTGAAGCCCGTCACCATGATCATTGACGAGATGAGGTTCCTCTACGAGCAGTTCGGCTACGATGGCTTCATGCTGGTCCACGACTTGTTGACCGTCGACAAGGGATTCATTAACGAGTTCAGCGACGCCATGATTGAGTCTCGGCTGCCGGTGGAATGGATGGCCAATCACCGCACGGACATCAATCTGCATGGACTGCTGCCGAAAATGAAGACCGCAGGCTGCTGGGCCATGTTCTTCGGCGTTGAATCTGCCTCGGCGCGGTTGCAAAAAGAAATGCATAAAGGATTGAAGCGTGAAGGGGTAGTCTCCACCATCAAAGGACTCTCGGATCTGGCTATTGCATCCACTTGCTCGTTCGTGATCGGATTCCCGGATGAGTCCAGCCGGGAACTATCTGCCACTATCGGCTTAGGCGCCGAGCTAAAACTAATTGGCGCCGGTATGATCCAGTTCCACCGCCTGCGTACATGGCCGCCAGCGCCGCTCTCTCGGGCAATGGTTCCCGCCGAATTTGATTTAGATTCACTTCGCCTGGAATACCCTTTCCTCCACGTTCCTACCGCAGACGTCTTAGCTATCGAGCAGGACCCGGAGTTTTTCGCCGGTTATTTTGCCCCCTTCAGCGAAGCAGGCAGCTCGGCGCAACTAGCTGACGTTGAGCTGTTTTTTACCCAGGCGGTGGCGACGGCTCCGCTCACGATGGCGGTCCTGGCTCGCGTAATGGGCCCAACGCTGATTGATTCTTTCTACCGGCTGGTATCACGCAGAGGCTGCATAACTCGAGCAGAGGTTGAGGTCGATCCGACCAGTCTCATCCCAATCTGGCGTCTGTTGCGTCCATTCATTGCAGAGTGGGTTGCCGAGCATCCCGGCCTGTTAGTTTGGGAAAAAGAGTTGGTGCGCGGCGTAATTGCTTACGAGGAGCATCGGCTAAACTTTCTCAATGGCGCCGAAGTGCCATCAGAGGGAATGGCTGCGCTGGGCGAGAATTGGAACGCCTTCGTATCCAACGTGAACATCGCCGCGGTCTTCGATGCAATGCTAAGCGACCAACCTCTCACCGCTTCGCTGGTGGAAGAGTCGGCAGTCGTCCTCGTCAAACACGAGTTCAACTCGTACCGCGCTTACACGACCGACGTTTCCCACCTGGCCGAATTGGCCCAGCATCATTCCTGGCCCGAACCGGCAGCCGGTTTCGTTAACTGAACATCTCATACCATCACCCTACAACATGCGACACACAAATACGGAACCGGGAGCAGTAGCGACCGGGTGATGGTTAACTAATACTCTAGTGGCAAATTCCGGCTGGTGTGGCTTTGCCTCAAAACTCAAAATGCAGTTATTTGGCAGCGGGGATTTTCATTAGCCCCAACGGGGCTACGGCCTCCAGCCCAGGGTTGCCGCTTCGGCTACCCTGGGAACTAGTAAGAAAAGGAATCTCAACCGCAACGCGGTTGCGTCGTCTCCTCAGAGGGAAATGCACAAACCAGACGCAACCGCGTTGCGGTTGCGGACAAGATTGCTTTCTTTACCCAGGGTAGCCGAAGCGGCAACCCTGGGCTGGAGGCCGTAGCCCCGTTGGGGCATCACTGACAACTTATCGTCGTCGTCAGGGGAACTCCGACGTTTGAGGCAAAGCCGACTGGTGTCTGTCCTAAGGTTCACCCGGTCGCTAACGCTCCGGGTTCCGTATTGTCCTCGCTCGTCCAAACTAAACCAGTACTTATTTACCGAAGCAATACAATGCGCTGCGCGTCCGGATGTAGACGTGGCCCTCTGAGATTGCCGGCGTCGCAAAACACTCGTCGTCCAGCTCGTTCACCTTTAACACGTTCCAATCGCCTCCGGCTTGAAGCACCGACACCTGGCCGGCTTGTCCGATCAGAAATACTTTGTCATCAGCCGCAACGGGTGAAGAAAAATACTTGTCGATGGCGCCGTGCAGGCGACCCTGCTTGATGACATTGCCCGTTGCCGGATCAAACGAAAGCAAAATCCCGCTGTCGTTGATCATGTAGAGCACGCCCTTGTACAGCAGCGTGGACGGAACCTGGGGCACCGGCTTCTGGTAGCGCCAGCGAATGGCGGTAGCGCTTTGATCGCCCTGGCCGCCCAGCTTGATTGCCAGCAGGCCATTCTCTGACGCCATCATGCCGCGAAAGACTTCCCAATCCCTGGCATTCAACTTCTCGTCGCGGTCCATATCGAATGCTTCGAACGCGGCGCCCAGCATCTTGTCCATTTTCTCCGTGCCGGTGATTTCTGTTTTCGCGATCAGCTTATCGCCGTTCTTGTCGTACCTGGTCCAGGCTTCCTCGAACGGAATCGTCGGCACTTGCTGACCCGGCTGGTTCTGCGGAAAGCCCCAGCCGTTGATGTACAGATATTCGCCATCGCTGCTGGCAATCGATTTCATCTCGCACGCCAGTCCCCGCACCCACCAGACCCGCTTGCCGTCCGCGACTGAGTATGCGGAGAGCTGAAACGACTCGGGAATCACGATCTGCTTCGGGCCGGATTTGGGTTGATAGACGATCGGAGTGGAGTAACCGGAGATGACCACCGGCCGTTCCACCTTCCAACGCAAGCGGCCATTATTCTTGTTGACGGCGATCAGGTAAGAGCTGGGACTGTCTTGATCGACCGGCAGGATCACCGTGTCATCTACGAGAATCGGCGATGCACCGAAGCCGTAGAACATATTGAAAGGCCCGAGCGGCATCCGCCAACGCTCTTTGCCGGCGGCGTCATAGGAAATCAGACCGAACTCCTGGAAAAACACATATACATTCGTCCCATCGGTCACCGGGCTGGGCGAGGCGGGGCCATTTACGTTCTGCAAACGGCCGGCAATGGTGCGCGGCACTTCACGCTGCCAAAGGACTTTGCCGCTAGCGCGATCGAGGCTAATCACCAGCAGTTTATGGTTCTCCTTTTCATTCGTATGCGCAGTGACAAAGACGCGATTACGCGTTAACACAGGCGAGGAGTGACCGGGAGGCAATGGCGTTTTCCACACGACATTCTTCGTTGGGCCAAACTCGACGGGCAGGTTCGTCGTGGCCGAAACGCCGCTGCCATTGGGCCCGCGAAATTGTGACCATTCTTCGGCAGTGGCCGGCGTTGGCAAAAAAGAACTGAGCACCAGGACGGGCATTAAGACAATCAATCGCGATTTCAACGCGAGACCATGGAATGCTTTTTTCATCATTGCACCAATGCTGAACAGAAGTTTGAAGATCCGAAAACTTCGACTACACGACACCGGTTAAGGGAATCTATGCTGCGAACGCTTCTCTCGGCTTAGCCGCCTGATGTGCGGAAGGGCTCTGCCCTTCCGCGAATGCAATAGTAATCCTCGGGCTACGCCCGGGCGTAGCCCGATACTGTTGACCAACTTGACGGAAGGGCGGAGCCCTTCCGCACATCAGATGGCAAAGCCACGCACCTCTGCGCTCCTCTAGTCGGCCGGCATTCTAACACCGCGCTAACCACCGGCCCGCAGCGATTGCACATCTCCGGCCCGCACGATTCTCACTTCACCCGTTTCAGTTTCAACGCGTAGGCCCCCGTCGCTCTCGAGGCCGCGCGTCGTGCCGGCAAAAACTTCGGCGCCGGTGTCGACGCGAACCTGTTTGCCGTTGGCAAAAGAAGACGCAGCCGACCAATCATGAAGAATCGCGGCCTCGCCACCGTGGTTAAGCAATTGAGCATATCGCACGGACAACTGTTCCAGGAGACTCTGCAGCATCGCCTCAGCGCCGGTGATTTTCGCCGATTGTGATTTAAGCGAAGTCGCATGTTCGCGCAACTCAGCCGGGAAAGCATCGTCAGTCAAATTAATTCCGATACCCAGCACGCACGCGAGGCCCTGATCAGTTTCGAGAGTCTCCGCGAGAATCCCGCACAGTTTGCGATCGACGATCACGATATCGTTGGGCCATTTGATATCCGTTTTCAGCTCGCACGCTTCGCGCAGTGAATCCGACACCGCCAACGCGGCCATTAAAGTGATTAGCGGCCACGTGCCCACGGCCATCCGCGGCCGCAGAACAACGGTGAAATACAGTCCTGCATCACGCGGTGAGATCCACACTCGTTCCTGGCGGCCGCGTCCGCGCGTCTGTTCCCGCGCGACGATACAAAGGCCTTCGGGCGCGCCGTCCTTAGCCCGGCGCATCGCTTCCAGGTTGGTTGAGTCGATCGAATCGAATCGCAGGATATTGAATTGCAAATTTTACCGAGGCAGATTTTGCGGCAAGTCGGCCAGCGTGTACGCCAGCGTCGCCACCACGGCGCAGTTTTCCTGCAGCTCCCGCGGCACAATTTTATCGAGCGTGTCTGCTGCAGTGTGGTGGTAATTGAAGTACGTGCGACTGTCCTGGATTGGCGCAAACGTCGGCACGCCCGCGGCGCCCAGGAAACTAATGTCCGCGCCCGCATCGTCAACCGAAGATAAGACGCCGGCCCCTGAGCTTTGCAGAACTGTAGCCAGCGGGCCCAGCAGGGTCACCAGCTCCGGCTTTCCGTCAACGTAAATCCCGGCCGGGTGACCCGCCCCCAAATCGCTCTCGATCGCGGCGTATTGATTCGCGATATCGTTCTTGTGATTGGCCGCGTAGGTACGGCCGCCGTTAAGACTATTTTCTTCACTGGCCCAGGCAATAATCCGAATCGTCCGTTTCGGTCGCAGGCGAAGTTGTTTCAGCAACTGGGCCGTTTGCATCGCGATCGCCACACCGGCGCCATCATCGATCGCTCCCGTACCGAGATCCCACGAATCCAGATGTCCGGAGACGATAACAACCTGTTCCGGATGCTCGCTGCCTTTCAAATCAGCAATCACGTTGTAGCTGTCAACATCCGGGAGCGTTTGCGGCGTCAGCACCAGGTGCATCCGCACTGTTCCCTCGGCTGCGAGATGCGCGATCAGATCGGCATCTTCGGCAGTGATAGCGGCAGCGGGAATCTTCGCCACTTCAGCGGCGTAACGCGTTTGACCGGTGTGGGGCAAACGATACTCGGCGCCGCCAACCGATCTGACTAAAGCGCCCACCGCGCCCAGGCGTCCCGCCGCACTTGGCCCACCACCACGGTAAGCGACGGCCTGGCCATAAGCGGGTCCGGCGAATCCCTGTGCCGCAAGTTGTTTGTCGAATATCGCATTGAAGAGGACGAGTTTGCCCTCAACTTTTTTGCGGCCCAGCGCCTGTAGCTCATCGAACGTTCTCACTACCACCACTTCCGCCGTTAAACCGCTGGCCGGCGTCGCGACACTGCCGCCCAGCGCCGTCAACACAATTTTCTGCGTGGTGTTGGGCGCCATGCCTGAGAACTCTACGAGCGCTCCCGTTTCCTCGCCGCGGACCCAATGCGGGACGGTCACTTTTTCGAGCTGCACTTCAAGTCCCAAACGCTTCATCTCAGCAGCCACGTATGACACGGCGCGCTCGCCCTGCGGCGAACCGCTCAAGCGCGGACCAATGTTGTTGCTGAGATGGGCCACCTGCCGGTACGCGTAATCGCTCGCCAACGCGGCCTCCTGAATGCGTTTGAGAGCGGCGATGAGTTGCGGCGGATACGTCACGGGCGGCGTCGCAGGTTGCTGTGCGACAGACGTTGTGGTGTTGCCCAGTATCAGCGCAACAGCGAGAGCGATTACGGAGCGCGCCTCTCGGCGTGAGATCCCGTTGAGCATCTTCATGTGCCTCGGAAAAGGTTTTCAGGGAGTAAGCGGACAGACTTTACCACAGCTCTCCGTCGTCAGAGGCCCGACCGTGAGAAACATTGACAGCAATGTCTTCCTAAGCGAGATTGGTCGGCATCACGATCACAGTTTTCGACTAAGCGCTGGAGGACGAGCCATGAAGAAGCTCTTCTTATTATTGTCAATTTCGCTGTTCATTCTTTCCTGCCAAAAGCGTTCGCCGCAATTCCCCGCCGGCCGCGTCATCGATTTGTCGCACGCGTTCGATGCGCAAACGATCTACTGGCCGACGGAAGAAGGTTTTAAACTGGAGAAGGAACACGACGGCGTGACACCTGGCGGTTACTACTACGCGGCGAACAAGTTTTGCGCGCCGGAACATGGCGGTACGCACATCGACGCGCCCCGGCATTTTGCGCAGAGTAGTTACACCGTCGATCAGATTCCCCTCGATCAGTTGATGGGCGCGGGCATTGTCGTCGACGTCGTCAAGCAGTGTGAGGGAAACCGGGATTACCTGGTGACGACGGCGGACCTGCAGAACTGGGAAAGTCAGAATGGAACCATTCCGCAGGGAGCGATCCTCCTGCTTCGCACAGGCTTTGCGAAGCATTGGCCCGATCGCGTGAAGTACATGGGGACAGATGAGCGGGGCGCAGCTGCCGTGGCGAAACTCCATTTCCCCGGATTGAGTCCGGAAGCCGCGCGGTGGCTGGTGGCGAACCGCGCAATTAAGGCCGTTGGCCTGGACACTCCCAGCATTGATCATGGCCAGTCAACCTTGTTCGAAAGTCATCGCGCTCTATTCGAACGAAATGTGCCGGCGTTTGAGAATCTCGCTGATTTGAGTCAGCTACCGGCGAAAGGCTTCAGCGTAGTTGCACTGCCGATGAAGATCGCCGGAGGAAGCGGCGGGCCGTTGAGAGTTCTCGCGATAATCGAATGAGGTCAGCATTCCTCTTGCGAGAATTGTGGCTCAGACCTGTGGTTAGCTCAGATCATCAGACGCTTGCACTCAGCGTGTAATGCGTACGAGAGCGAGTCTTCAAAAAAGTGGAGGCCCGGCTTTCTCAACCGGGCCCCGTCGTATTTATGTTTTTGCTTTGCTTTTTTTCTGATCGTCTTTTGTGACTTTGTGCCCTTAGTGGTAAAGAACCAGACCTAACCAAGCACGCCACGGAATTTTGCGGGGCTGGACGCGTATCCGGGAAATACTTTTGCGAGGTTCGCTGTGCCGAGGTGCTTCTGGGCCATCTCTCCGAACACGTCGCGAAAGTCCGTAGTCAGTGCTAAATCGCGGCCTTCGTATAGCTGCTCGCTCTTCAGCCCGGGCCAGTCGCCGTATACTTTGCCGCCGCGCACCGTATTGCCAATAACGAACATTGCGTTCGCGTGTCCGTGGTCGGTACCCCGATTTCCATTCTCGCGCACCGTCCGGCCGAATTCCGACATAGTCAGGATTACAACATCATCCATACGCTGGCCGAGATCGGTGTAGAGCGCAGCCAGAGCGTTACTAAAATTCTGCAGCAGGTTGCCCAGTTGACCACGCGAATTTCCTTCATTCACGTGCGTGTCCCATCCGCCCACGTCGGTAAACGCTACTTCCAAACCAACTCCGGCTTTGATTAGTTGCGCGATTTGCAAGAGTGAATTTCCGAACGGAGTGCGCGGATACTGCGCGCCGTTCTCTGGTTTATATTGCGCGGGGTTTACCTTCTTCAAATAGTTAACCGCCTCGAAGGTTTCCTTTCCCGTCCCAGCTAACACGTCGTTGTTTTGTGCGTAGAGCGCTTCGAAGCCGCCCTGGACGTTGGCGGAAGCGCGTCCCGCGCGAATCGAAAAGTCCGCGAGGTTGGACATCGCAATGGCGGGCGCACGGCCTTGCAACACGCGCGGCATGTTTTGCGTCAGTGACACGGCGCGAAACAAAGAGTCGTCCGGATCGGATTTACTTTGCAGAAGCCGATTCAGCCAACCATCCGGGGTTGACTTCATGCCTGGCGTGCCGGCTTCCATGTAATCCTGAGCGTCGAAATGTGAGCGCGTGTTATCCGGCGACCCGGCGGCATGAACAATCGCCAGGCGCTTGCTGTCCCACAGCGGTTTGAACGGCGCCAATGAAGGGTGCAGGCCGAAGAAACCGTCAAGGTTGACAGCGGCCTCGGCATTCGTGCCCGCGGGTTTCGGGATCGCGATGTTCGGACGGAGATCGTAATAGGAACGCTCGCCGAATGGCACGACCATGTTCAAGCCATCGACGGCGCCGCGCTGGAAAATCGCAATCAAAGTCTTGCGGCGCCCGCCCGTGATCGGGTTAGTTGTCGCCGCCATCGCCGCGCGTTGAAGAAATGACGGCGCCGAATGCGCCAGACCAATGCTGGCCAACGCCACGCCGCCGGACTTAAGGAAAAATCTTCTGTTCATATCAGTGCCCCACTAGTCTCGAGGTTCGAGTTTCGAGTTTCGAGTTTCGAGTTCGGGTTTGGAGCTGAGGTCAGTACCGTCCGCGGTAGCGGATGGGTTCTTCAGTCTTACCCACCCACTACCGTGGGCGGTACTGACCTCGTCCCGGAACTCCAAACTGGAAACTGCTTCTTTACTGTCTTTGAAATTCCGGCGAGCCCAGAATCAATCCCACAATCTTCACCACCGGATTGTTTATCTCGGCGTTTCTGGCCCTCGCCAGTTGCTGCTGTCTCGGTCCATCCTGCAATTGCAACGGTGGCGCCTCGTTCGGATCTCCGCCCAAACCGGCCGGCGCCATGGAAAGCGTGGCCTGATCAATCCGCTGCACCGGCATCTGACCATTCGCCGGCGGCGGTGACAGGACGATCTGTTCATTCATCTGCTTCAGCAGCATTTCCTTTGTGCGCGGCGAGATGTCGCCTTGCACAATCAGGTTCAGGAAGCGATCCATCACCTTTGCATGATCGATCGACTTTGCATCAGTGGCGTTGCCGACAAATTTTTCCAGACTCACTCGTGTGCCGGGAATGCGATTGCTGGCGAGAGACAGCCCGAAGTTCAGCCGCTCAAGCAAGGCGCCGGTGTTCACCCAGTCTTCGGCCACGTCTGAATATCCGTTCGGCGTTTGATAGCCATAAAGCGGCTGCCCCATGCGCGCGATCCACTGGTGAAATCCGGGACCGCCGTTAGTGTCGGCCCCGAGCGTTCGCACCGCACTGATGGCTAACTCAAAAGGCCGCTTGATCTTCGCGCGATAGGCTTCGGGCGAATTGAATTCCGGCGAGTAGAAAATTGCTTTCAGCGTCTCGCGAATATCGCCATCGCTTTTAGTAAAGGCCGCCGCTACTCGATCTACCAGAGCCGGTGACGGGTTATCCATCACGAAACGGCGCGCCAGTTTCGTTGCAATAAACTTCGCGGTAGACGGATGATGCGCCAGGATATCCAGCACCATCAGGCCGTCTTTGATCCCACCGCCGGCAGGAATCTTGTGGCCGAGCACAATCTTTTCGCCATCGTCGTGCCTGTTGGCGGCGAAGAAAAACTTCCCTGCGTTCTCACGCAGCATTTCCGCTCGCCGGCCATTATTGTTTGAAATTGCCTGCGCCGCCGCCGCTCCGCCTCGCGGCGCAAAGATGGTCCAACCGGTGAAACAGCGCGCAACTTCCTGCACGTCTTTTTGCGTGTATCCGCCGTTCACTCCCAGCGTGTGCAATTCCATCAACTCGCGCGCGTAGTTTTCATTGATGCCTTGTGCGCGTTGTTGTTGGGGCCGTTGCTGCTGCGGATTGTTCGTCATCCGCGGCTCGATTTCCAAGCGCTGCAATTGGCGATTGTTTGGTCTTCCCAACTGACCGAAAGGACGCTGGCCGCCCGGTCCTGCGATTGGGCCAGGTCGCGAGTTCGGACTGACGCTTTGGAAATTATCGAGATAGAAAAGCATGGCCGGACTTTCCGCGGTCGCCTGCAGCAATTCCTGGAACTTGCCCAGCGTGTGCGGCCGGATCGTGTCCCGATCGTAGGAGGGCAGCAACCAGCGGTCAGCGCCTTTGCCGGCAAAAACATTGAAGTGATTGGTCCAGAAATCGACCATGACTTCCTGTAGCTGCCGTTCGCTGTAGACGGCGCGCAGAATTCGCGAAGCGTGAAGCTCACCGACCAGAAGCTGCGGCTGCCGCAAGTTGTTTTGTGCGTAATAGTCGCGAATGACTTTGCGATAGGCTTCGTTATTTAGAGGGTTCGCCGGATCTCCATTCGGCGGTGCTGGCGCCGCCGGTTTGTCCTCGCCCTTCGTCATCTCATCGCCCGGCATTGCCGCGCCTTTATTCCCCGTAGCCGCCGGTGCAGCGTTTGCGCCACCCTTTGTTCGGTTCTCTCGCGCGTCAGCCAAATCCGCCGGCAAGTCGCCACGCCTTTGTAGCTGGCGCAGCAACTGGCCCGGCTGCGGGTATCGCTCATACAACTCCGCGGTGGTCATCCGCAGCACTTCCAGGTTTTGCAACTTCCCGTCGGCGAGAGCGTCATCCATCTTCGCCGGTTGCAGTTGCTGCTCGATGTACTTATCGAGGCCAATCGCTTTCACCCGCTCCACATCTCCGGGGCGCGCGCCAAAACCCAATCTATTGAGCACGTGCAGAATGCGCTGCTCCTCGCTGAGCCTGGCTGCCGCTTTGCCACCCTTCATGTTTTGCGCGCTGATGCCCGCGGCCAGGGAACCGGCCAATAAGGCAACCAGCGATAACATCGCGGCTGCTCGCTGAACTAGGGAAAAGGTTGGCTCAAAACGATGGTTTTTGCTTTGCATAAATGACGTTCCTGGTTGAGTTGAAGTTAGCGAATCCGGTCTCAGTTGCTGTTCTGTTTGGTTTAGACGCAGGTGCATCCCGGTTGGTTGGGTAAATTGCGCTCTTGCCTTCGATAACGCCCGCAGCTAATTGCGGCGCGGCATCGGATAACTAACGGGACTGCGGTTACCATCGTGATCGACGGCGCGCACGCCGAAGAAATAGTTGTCCTTTGACATACCCTTCAGGGTGAACGAGGTAACGTTGCCCACCGGGCGCGAGTTCGTCCACGCTGGTGAAGTCGTGTCCCGCCAGACGATTTCATATCCGGCGATATCCGGTTCCTTGTTGGCGTCCCACTTCAGATCAGTGTCGTTGGTTAGGCGCGTGGTCAGGATCGCGGCATTCTTCGGTCGCGCGGGCGCGAGGGCCAGCACCGCCAGCGAAGCCGCATTGACGCGCGCCACGTTCGCTGTGTAATTGAAGTCGACGAACTCAGGCAAATCGCCATACTGCACGCCTTTCTCGACGCGTACGTTCTGATGCTGGTGGTTGTAGTTCTCATTCGTTTCCGTAAAACGCACGGCGGGATAGCCGTGCTCGAGGAAAGGAATATGATCGCCGCCGCGCAGGTATCGGTCACGGCGATAGACCATCATGACCTTCATGCCAGGGACGTAGCGACGGGCCGTCTCCTGAATGAAGCGGGCTAGTTGGCGCGCGGCTGAATCGTTTTCACCGCCGACGCTGCGCCGCGTTGTGCCCTCGGGGCCAGTTTCATTTGAAGGCACGCCTTCGGAAAAGACACGCACCGTACGAGTGTCGCGTACACCGTTTCCGCCCAGCGAGTTGCCGATGATGTCGTTGGTAAACATGGCCTCGATGTCCAGGCCCTTCTTCTTCGCTTGCTCGGCAAAGTAGGTTGAACCGAGCAGGCTCTGTTCCTCTCCGGCAACGGCCATAAAAACGATCGTTGCGTCGAACTGATAACTCGCCATCACGCGCGCCATTTCCAGGACAGCCGCTGTGCCCGAAGCGTCATCGTTGGCTCCGGGTGCATCGCATTTCGCATCAATGGTGCTGCCGCACATCGAATCGTAGTGTCCGCTGACAACATACATACGATTAGCAGAGGCGGGCTGCGTCCCGCGCAAGGTGGCAACCACGTTGGTCACCAGAGTTGCCGTAGGAACGCGGCCGCGCGGTGGCGGGTTGGCCTCCTGCATGTACGACTGTTTTTCGACCGTCATACGTCCACCGGATGCAGCCGCAGCTTTTAAGAACTCGCTATAGAGCCAGTCACGCGCGGCGCCAATACCGCGTTTGGGATCGTTTTGATCGGAGAGAGTATTACGCGTGCCGAACGACACGAGCGTGCGAATGGAGTGCTCGATATTGCGCGCGCTGATTTGACTGACGATACGCGCCACGGCGAAACTGCGCGGGCGAACGGGGGGTTTGGGTGGAGCAGGAGAATTCGATCGAGCGGGATTGTTTTGGGCGAAGACTGCGGGAGCAAAGAAGCTAAGCGTAAGCGCGGATACCAGAACTACGGCCGCGTTTCCGCGGCCGCTCAGTCTGAATCTTGTCATCGATGGTTTCTCCGATTTATTGAAATGCCGTCAATGGTTGGCGATGAATATCTGCTTGCCGGGAATTCAGTTTCTGGTAACCGGCTGGCGATCCAATGTCCTGGTTGTGTGGTCCGTCACACTTCCCGCTGGAACGAACGCGCCCGGATCAGGCGCGGGCAATTCTTTTGCCTTCTGCTTTGCCGATAACTTTTTCGCCTGCCCGGGCCGCCCCAGAAACGCGCCAATCAAACGCGAAAGCTGCATTATCAACATGATGTCAATCACCATGATCGTGCCCATGCCGAAGATGATGGTCACAACCACGGGATCATTCTCATGGAGGAGCGCTCCCAGTTTGGTTGCTCCTTCGGTCACCGCCGCGAACCCGACCAGCGTAATAAACATGATGGCGATAGTAATGACTATTGCCGGCTTGGTGACGCTAACGGGCGCTGACTCCGCCTGGAGTGAAGGTGCGCTTAGATTTGCGCCGCAGCGATTGCAGTAGTTGAGACCAATCGCGTATTCAGCACCACATGATGGACAGAACATACTGCCTCCTTTGGAAAGCCGGACCGTCGAAATGCCGTTGAGGGAAACCCCGCTAGCGGCTATTACGAACGGAAATGACAGGAAGTTCAGCTAGTAGACTCTCTCAGGCGGGGTCAGTGTATTCGATACTGCTTGCCATGCCAAACCACAATCACGCTGCCTAACTGCTCCATAATGGTTCGGAGGCCCGCATGATCGTTGGCGAGTTTCTGATATTTGTCAGAACTAAGCGAGAGCATGGTTAGTTCGCGCGACGAATCATACGCCGTATCCACCCAGATGTTGCCTTCGCGGCGGAACGTCCGGCCGCTGACCGTGCGCGTTTGTACGGTTTCATTGGCACTCCGAGAGCGCTGCGAGGCGCCCCGCTGCTCTTCAGATTGATCGCGGGATCGGCGAGGGCCTCCCTTGTTCTCAACTCCGTCGATGGCAATTCCCTTGAGTTTAGCTGAGCTGGACGGACCGCTTTCCCGGTTCTGCCGTGCCGCCAATTGTTCCTTCTTCTGCGCCTCAGCGTCTCGCCGGCCACTGTCTTCATCCACCGAGTGAAGTGTCACGCCAGATTCCGTTCTTGCCGGAGGGGGAGCGGCCGGAGCTGCAGCGACTGGTGCATTCCGGAAAAGGTCCTTCGGCGCCGCGTTAGGTTCGGGCGCAAAGTCCGGCTGTTGAGAATTCGCCGCGCCCTTGTAATTCCCTGCTTTGCCGAAAGTGCCTGCCACGTCGGCCGCGCGACCGGTCTTTGCGGGCACTTCAGCCAGAACGTTGCTTTCCTTGCTAACTTCTGCCGGAGCAGTCGGCTGGGGACGTAGTTGGCCAGGCTCAACAAACGGAGCCGGCGAAGCAGGCTTAGCATTAGAACCCGCAGTGGGAGATTCCGGTGAAGGCGCGATTACAATTCGATTATCGCTTGTCGCCGCCTCGCGCTCATCTTTCTGAGCGACAAATTCCGCTCGATCTCCCCGCCTCAGGGTCACAAACGCGGCAACCACCAGCAGGAGGATAGTTAGCGCCGGCACCCCGTAACGCATCAGCGGCAGAGCGAACACTGTCGCGAGCATTTCCCAAAAGGAACTTCGACCAGGCTTTGCTGCCGCTCCCTCGCCTGGGATCAAAGACGCCGTGGACGCATTCATACTGAGCGCGGTCACAAGCTTGCGACAGGAATCGCAGTCAGCCAGATGCGCGGTGAAGCGAGCACGCGCGGCTTGCGGCAGCGCATTTTCAGCGATTGCGTTGATCTCGTCAGCGTCCAGATGCGCTGACGCGCCGTTAGCGGACACACTGCCGGACGGCGCGCTATTGCGTTGAGCGTGCCGTCGCAGCAGGAGTTCCATTGGCTTGTCGTCAGTTTCCTTCATCTGAAATCACTAATCCCTATTAGAAGAACGAGAAAACACTCCTCGCTTGCGGCCACATTGATGCGCGTTTCGCGTTAATCCCGATTCAATCAATTTGCGTCCATCGCCGGCGCCGAGACCATCGGCTCCAAATCCACTTCCAGGTGCGATGTCACGTCGGCCAGCGATCGTTCAGTTTCACTCTTCGTCCAACCTTGTTCGGCCATCAGTATTCCCGCCACGCGTTGTCGCAAATCCGTGTGCACCCTCGTCAAACGCCGGCTGGCGGTGGCTTCGTGCACGCCTAACACGGCGCCGGCCTCGCGCAAGCGCAGGCCATCAAAGTAATAAAGCTTAACCAGCAAACGATCTTCTGCGGCTAACTCAGCGATTGCCCGCCCGAGCGCCGATTCAACTTCTGCTCCGGCCATTTTGCTCGCGAGGGCTTCCTCGGGATTCCGCGCGGTGACAAAGACTTTCTCGCTCTGCTCAGAGTCGCGCGAAAGCCGATCCATTTCAGTCTCCTCTTCCGTTTGCACGAGTCGCGATTGCTTGCGGTGCTGATCGATTGCGAGTTGGCCCACGACCGCGCGCAGCCACCCGCCGAGTGAACCTACGCCGGAGTAGTAAGCGAGTTTGCCGGCCGTGCTGCCATCAGCGCGGTGCTTCAATCCGTGCAGCTCAGCCCATATCGACTGGGCCAGATCCTCGGCCGCATCTTCGTTCGAGCTGGCGGAGCGGGCCGCCGAACGGACCGTTGCGCCATAGCCTTCAACCAAATCATTCCAGGCACTCTCGTCGCCGCGCTCGCACGCAACTATCAAACACAGATCGTCGGCTCGCACAGTAGTCAGCAATTCGTTTATTGCCTCGTCTGAAGCGCCGGCATCGTCCTTCAATACATACTTCTGAACCGTACCGGTGAGCCGGCTCGACAGTGCGGCGGCGTCCAGCGAACGCGAGTTTGTGGCGCGTTCGAGCAGACGCCTGGCGCCTTCTTCAATCAACCTTTCTCTGTGCTCTGCAGTAACGGTCAAGGGGGTTTTCTCTCAAATAGCCGGTAAACACATGCTATCACGATCCGGTTGTGTGGATTCGCTCAAAGCCATCCGCCATGCGGTAATTGGATGTCAGAAGTTCGCTGGGGTTGTCGAACAACATCAGACAACTTAGCGCAAACTTTAGTTTGCGTAGCGCTGCGGGCACCCGCTATCGCACTCAACCTTTGACACCAGTCGAAGCCTGTTCTAGATTCAAGCTCACTCTTAAGACAACCGTGAAATGCAAAATGTGCCCACCATTTTAGGGCGTAATCATGCTTCGTGTAACTGAGATCTTTCGCTCGATTCAGGGAGAATCCACCCACGCCGGGCGGCCCTGCACGTTCGTGCGTCTAACAGGTTGTCCAATGCGGTGCACCTGGTGCGACAGCGAATACACCTTCACCGGCGGCGATCATTTCTCCCGCGAACAGATTCTGGAACGTGTTCGCGCATTTGGCTGCCCGCTGGTCGAAGTAACCGGCGGCGAGCCGCTGTCCCAACGCGAGGCCTTTGAATTAATCAGCGCGCTCTGCGACGAAGGATTCGAAGTCCTAATCGAAACCGGCGGTTATGTTTCGACCGAGCAAGTAGACCCGCGCGCGGCAGTAATTCTGGACATAAAGTGTCCGGCATCGGGAGAAGCCGAAAGAAACCATTGGCCGAATCTTGATCGGCTGCAGTCAGACCGCGACGAAGTAAAATTTGTGATTGCTAACCGCGACGATTGGGACTTCGCCAGGAATATAATCGAAACACATAAACTGGATCAGAAAGCGAAGGCCGTTCTGATATCACCAGCCTGGGGTTTGATGGACCTCAAAGAGTTAGCCGACCTGATTACTGCGAGTGATCTGAACGTCCGAATGCAACTGCAATTACATAAGTATATTTGGGGACCCGACGTGCAGGGCGTCTAGCGAACGGTTTTGAAGATGGGCGGACACGACGATACAGCTTACGCAGTTGCCGAACCAGAGGAAGAGCTCGCCCCGATTCCGGATGATGAAAGTATCGCCGTTTGTCTTGTCTCCGGCGGGATGGATTCCTGCGTCACGGCGGCGATTGCGAATCTGGAAAACACCGAACTGGCTTTCCTTCATGTTTCCTATGGACAACGTACGGAGGCGCGTGAGCGGCAAGCCTTTGAACAGCTCGCAGACTATTACCAGGCCGGTAGACGGCTCGCTGTTTCAATTGAACATCTGGCGAAAATTGGCGGCTCCTCGCTTACTGATTACGAAATCGCCGTCACGGACGCGGACTTGAAATCGAGGGAAATTCCCACCAGCTACGTTCCCTTTCGTAATGCACACTTGCTCTCAATCGCCGCCAGTTGGGCGGAAAAGCTCAATGCGCACAGGATTTACATTGGCGCTGTGGCCGAAGACTCATCCGGCTATCCCGATTGCCGGCCGGAATTTTACGCGGCGTTTGAACAAGCGATTGACCTCGGCACGAGACCGGAAACACACATCCGAATCATGGCTCCGGTTATCTCGTTGCGGAAGGCGGAAATCATCCGGCGTGGAATCGAGCTCGGCGCTCCGCTTGATTTGACCTGGTCGTGTTATCAGGCTTCAGGACCGGCTTGCGGCCGATGCGATTCATGCGCGTTGCGTTTGCGCGCGTTTGCCGAGGCGGGCGTGAAAGACCCAATTTCGTATGCTTGACAGTCGCGTTCCGCATTATTAACTTATGGGCGTTCCACCAGGCCAAATGAACAACCAGCCATGAAAACATGGCATCCTAGTCATGCCCGTGATTGGGGCAAAATCGTGGGGAGGACCTGTTGATGATTCGTAAACCGCTTTTCATACTTGTCGTAACGCTTGCCGTCTTTTCATTCAGCGCCGTCGCAGCGTTGGCTCAGAGCGGGCAGATGCGCGGCACTGTCACGCTCAAACAAGCGGATGGAACTACGGTGCCCGCGGTAGGAGCACAAGTTGACGTCTATCGCACTGATGTTTCGGGGACATATCATACGAAGACTAACAAGAAGGGTGAATGGGTTTTCGCCGGCCTGCCGTTCACTGGTACTTACACGGTCGCCGTGAGCATGCCGGACGCCACCCCCGATTTTCAGCCCGGGCTCAAAGCTGGGCGAGAGATCGACTACAAGACCGAACTTCGGCCGGGCAACGGCCGGGTACTGACGTTTGATGAGATTAAAGCAGGGACGGGTAAGGAAGTAGCCTCATCAGGTGGCGGCGGCGAGAGCGCGGCGGATAAAGCGAAGCGCGAAGAGCTGCTGAAGAAGAATGCGGAAATAGAAGCTGCTAACAAGAGGTCCGGCGAGATTAACGAGATCATTGGACGGACCTTCAAGGCGGGCAACACTGCATTAACGGCCAAGAACTATGAAGAAGCGATTAAGAATTATCGCGAAGGTTTGGCGGCCGATGCTGAGCAGCCGGCGTTGCTGACGAACCTATCAGTCGCGCTACGAGCGCGCGGCGTCGACACCTACAACAATGGCGTGAAGGCCAGCGATCAAGCGATGCAGAAGTCCGGCGCGCAGGATTTCAAGGACGCCGCCGAGGCGGCAACGAAGGCCGTTGAGATGCTGAAGAAGCAGCCAGCCGGCGCCAGTCCGGATGAAACTCAGCGGCAGACTGCGAACAAGTACTTTGCGTTGGCGGCGCGTGCCGAAGCCCTGCGGCTGGTGGCCAGCAAGGTCGATCAATCGCAGGCCGATGCCGGGTTGGCTGCTTTTGAAGAGTTGATGGCAGCGGAAACTGATCCGGTGAAGAAGAAGAAGGCGCAATTAGACGCCGCCCGAATGTTGCTTGACTCCGGCCAAAGCGCGAAAGCAGTAGTTGAATACAAGAAAATCCTGGCCCAGAATCCCGACGATCCCGATGCTAACTTCGGGGCCGGCCTGGCTCTGTTTGGTGACGAGACGGATCCGAAAACGAGTTATCAGCAGGCGGCAAACTACCTGCAGCATTACGTCGACGTCGCGCCCGACGGTCATCAATATAAAGAGGAAGCCAAGGGCATCCTGGCGGAGTTGAAGAACACCAACAAGGTTGAGCCGGTCAAGACTCCCCGGCGGACCGGGCGAAAGCCGTAAGGCGATCTGATTAGTTGCATGAAGGCAGGAGCGACATGAGAGTGTCGCTCCTTTTTCTTTTCGTAGGTTGTCAGTGAAAATCGTGCGATGCCGCGGCCGCTACGGTGAATGAAAGCGGCTGCACCTTACGGGCTTTTACAGAAATCACATTGTCCTGATGCTGCAGTATTCCTTCGATCAAAAGAAACGGCTCATCAACTAACACCAAACGGTTCTGATCAAAAAGATCCGGAGTAATGATTATGTTCGCCACGCCGGTTTCATCTTCCAAAGTAAGAAAGACAAATCCTTTTGCCGTGCCCGGGCGCTGGCGCACAATTACCCAGCCGGCAATGCGAACTTTGAAACCATTGCGCATGTGCGGCAGATCAATCGCCCGGGCGCAACCCATTCGATCCAGCTCGCCCCGCTGATGTGCGACCGGATGACGTCCAATCGTCAATCCCGTTCCGCGGAAATCCGCATTCAATCTTTCCGGCAGAGTCATCGGAGTTAACGGCGAAGCCCTTTTGTCATGCAGCTCTTCGTACAGTGGGCCGGCCGGGCGGACTACCCGCTCAATCTGCCACAAAGCATCCCGGCGATGGATGGGTTTGTCCAAAGTCGAATAGCCAATATCCCGCGTCTGGTTTTCAGTTTTTGACTGGGGAATTTGGACCGGGGACCTGGAACTCTCTTTAATGAAATTCAACGCGCCCACTGCCGCCAGTTTTCGCATTTCGTCTTTGCGCAGTTCCGGCACGCGTTGATGCAAGTCGTCGATACTGGTGAAGAGACGCTTCTTTCGCTCACGCTCAATTGCCTGCCCCGTCACGGCGCTGAGACCTTTTACATATTTCAAACCCAGCCTCATAACTGGCGGGATGGAACCCGGCACTTGTTCCAAAGTGCACAACCAATCTGAGCACATCACATCGATGGGTTTCACCTGCAATCCGTGTCGCTGCGCGTCCTTAATGATCGTAAAAGGTTGATAGAACCCCATCGGTTGATTGTTAAGGGTGGCGGCGGTGAACGCGGCCAGATAATGACATTTCAAATACGCGCTGGCGTAGGCAATCAAGGCAAAACTTGCCGCATGCGATTCCGGAAAACCGTATAACGCAAACGAAGTGATCGACTGCACAATTTCTTCCTGAGCTTTGGGCGTAATGCCCTTGCTCTTCATGCCGGCCCGCAGTTTGACTTCAATTTCACGCATCCGCGCTTCGGAACGTTTGAAGCCGAAAGCGCGGCGCAACTCTTCTGCTTCGCCGCCGGAAAAGCCGGCGCAGATCATCGCCATCTTTAGCAGTTGCTCCTGAAATAAAGGAACTCCCAAAGTGCGTTTCAGCGGCTGTTCGAGCAGCGGATGCGCATACGAAACAGGTTCACGGCCCTGGCGCCGCTTCAGGTAGGGATGGACCATGTTGCCGACGATGGGACCGGGACGAATGATCGCGACCTGCACCACGATGTCGTAAAATTTCTGCGGCCGCAATCGCGGCAAACAGGACATCTGGGCCCGGCTTTCCACCTGAAACATGCCGATGGTGTCGGCCTTCTGCAGAGTTCCATACACTTTTGGATCGTCCGGTGGCAGGTGGGCCAGGTCCACTTCTTCCTTGTAAGCGTCGCGGATAAAGTCGATGGAATCTTCCAATACGGCCATCATGCCCAGCCCCAGCAAATCAACTTTGATTATTCCCAGATCGGCGCAATCTTCCTTGTCCCATTGCACAACTACCCGGCCCGGCATGGCGGCCGGCTCAAGCGGGACCACCGAATCAAGTTGCCCCTGGCAAATCACCAGTCCACCTGAATGCTGGCCCAGGTGGCGTGGCAGGTCCTGCACCATTTGATAAAGCTGAAAGAACTTTCTGATGCGCGGATTTTGCAAATCCAATCCGGCCTCGCGAAACTGGCGCTCGGTTGAGTCCTTTGGATCTTTCCATTCCCACGTATGCACCAGGCTGGAGAGCCGACCCACTGTCGCATCGTCGAACCCCAGGACTTTGCCGACTTCGCGCGCCGCCGATCGGCCGCGATACGTAATGACATTGGCGGTCATGGCAGCGCCGAGTTTTCCATAGCGCTCGTAAACATATTGAATAGCGCGCTCACGCTGATCGCCGCTCGGTAAATCCAAATCGATGTCCGGCCATTCGCCGCGCTCTTCCGAAAGAAAACGCTCGAACAATAATTCCATCCCCACCGGATCGACGGCGGTAATCCCCAACGAATAACAAACGGCGCTGTTGGCGGCAGAGCCTCGCCCCTGGATCAGAATTCCCTCGCGGCGACAAAACTGCACAATGTCCCAAACGATCAGGAAATATCCTTCCAGATGAAGTTTTTCGATCAGCGTCAGTTCTCGTTCGATTTGTTCCCGCGCCCGTTCGTAAGTTGGCGTGCCGTGACCGCTGTAACGCAGCCGCGCGCCTTCATCCGTGCGCTGTCGCAGGAATGAAGTCATCGTCTCGCCCTGGGGCACGGGGTATTTGGGAAATTCATAACCCAGATCTTTCAGCGTGAACTCCAGCCGCGCCGAAAGCTCTGACGTGTTGAAAATTGCTTCCGGCAAATCGGCAAAAAGCCGCGTCATTATTTTTGGCGGCTTCAGGAACGCTTCGGAGTTTTTCGCCAGTAACCGTCCGGCGTTTTCCAGTCGCACATGGTTGCGTATACAGGTAAACACATCCGCCACCTGACGTTGCGCGCGCGTGGCATAACCAACTCCATTGGTGGCCAGCAAGGGAAGTTTCAGCGTCCGGGCCATCCTCACTACAAACTGGTTGCGCTCTTCCTCTTCGCGATTGAAATGACGTTGCAGCTCGGCGTAAACATTCTCCTGGCCGAATATGTCGACCAGCCATTCACCGGTTCGCCTGGCCTTATCCGAATCGCCATGGTGAAAAGATTTTGCCAGTGGTCCATCTTCGGTTCCGGTCAAACAGATCAACCCGGCCGCATGCGCTGCCAATTCATCAGGGGTAGCGGCACACTCGCCGGGTTTCGCATGCTTCGGCACTCGCAGTTTCATCAAAGTGATCAAACGCGACAGATTTTGATAACCCTGTCGATTACGAACTAATACCGGGATCGTGATGACCGCTGGGTTTGATTCGGTGGCGGCTACTTTTTCACTTTGGACGCGCGGTTGTTGCACCGTTATCTCCGCTCCGATATGCGCTTTGATTTCATTTTTCACAGCGGCCAGGTGAAATCGCGGCGCACCGTAAAGCCCGTCACGATCGAGGAGTGCCATCGCTGGTATTTGCAATTCCTTACAAGCGGCAATTAACTCTTCCGGCGCCGAAGCGCCTTCCAGAAAACTGAATGCCGACCGTCCATGTAACTCAACGTATTGCTGTGCCATACGACTTTTTTCCTGAGCGCGGTCAGTTGCAAACTTAGTCATACATCCCGGCGACAAACCACGCGCCACTATTCAACTCGCGATAAACGCGATAAAGAATTTGCTGTGGTCCACTGGTCGTCCCGTCGTTGGTCGATCGGGCCCGGCTCTCAACAGCTAAATCCCATTCGTCCCTGGCCCAGCCATCGGTGCGCCACCACTCTCCAGAAGTGCGCCAGGGTCCGGCCAACTGCACCACTCTTCCCTTCACATTCCGACTTTTGTCGGGCGCGCTGATTCTGGTGGGATACCCGTGCAGCGTTTCAACGTAGGCCCGTAATGGCGGACGGAAAACGCGAAATGCGGCAACGCATGGTTGATTAGCAATTGCCGCCGGCTGAGCTTTTACTTTCTTACCGCGGAATCCTTTGCGATGAGATGTGTCCGGCAAGGCAAACCGCTTCATGCGAAACGCGTCAGGTCGGTAGGTATCGAGCAACTCAGGTGAGCCGATGTTGTCCGCTCCTACCAGCTTTGCCAGTCGCGCCAGGGTTAATTCCAACTTTTCCGGCTCCGGGGCCCGCGGAATAAATAATCCGTTCTGCAGTACTGAAGGGTTCACCGGTTCGCAAGCAACTGACACTGCCAGCACGGGTGATTGCGGCGGATTAGTCTCAGTATTGAGCAGCAAAAGTTTTAAAAATACTTTGTGGTCTCGCATGGGCGACGGCAGCGTTAGCTTGCGTTCATATGAAACTCCGTCTTCGAGTTTTAATTGGATCCGCAATTCGTTCGTGGCCAAAGCAAACTCATGCAACCTCGCGCACAGTTGATTGAGTAACCGCGCGAGTACAAAAGCCAGTGGCTCCATCTCAGCAATCGGATATTCCAGTTCAATCGAGGTCGCAAAATTGCGAATGGTAGGAAGAAGATTTAAATGCCGCTCTGTTTTACCCGCCGCCAGTTGTTGCAACTTTATTCCCGCCTGGCCCAAACGCTCCGAAATTCCCTTGCTGGGAAGTGCGGCAAAATCACGAAAGGTTTTCACGCCCCACAACCGGAGCGTGTCAAGAGTTTCCTGTATTTCATGTAGGCGCTTCTTTGCAGCCAACTCTTCCCGGTCTGCTTTTCCGTGCGACTCTGGACATTGAACTTTTGGCTCTGGACTTAAGAGAGCTTCGATCGGCAAGTCGCCCAAACAAGTCAGCTCTTCGCCCGGAGAAATAAATGTTATGCCCTTAAGAAATCGGGCTGCATACACGGCCGCATCAGGATTGGCCGCCACCGCCACATTTACCTTTGTGCTCAGCCCTCCTTCCGATTTCGGTTTCGCCGCAAGCTTCGCCACCTCATTGGCCAGCTCATAAGCCGAACCAAAAAGCAGCTCGCACCCGTCCACATCCAAAACCAGCGTGTCTGCTCCGGTCTTTTCCACCAGAGGTGAAAAAGCATAGGCAAAATCGGCGAGCGAGACGTCAGTAATGATTTTCCGGCAATAAATAGAAGCAAACACAGTTCACCTGCCCACTTTTCAGCCAGCCCGGAAGACTGAAAGAACTAGCGAAGATTAACGAATATTTGCGAATATGGCAATAGCGCGGAGAATCAGGGTCGGGCTGTAGCGATTAGGTGTGCTTTTCTGGGCCTCAGAGAAATCGGCTTCTGGCGTTCGACATTCAGCTCCAATCCATTCAGCAAGAACTCTTTTCTAAATTTAGTAGCGACGAGTGAAGGAGTAGCGGTCTTCATTAACTTTCGAGCGCGATCCGCAGCAGGCGGATAAAGAGATATTACGGAATCAGATCTTCTCGTTTGATATTGAGCTGGTGACAACGTATCTGATGCTGAAGTCCAGCTTACATTTTCTTTCATTACTTCCAACGCCTGTGACGCACGCGACCCCACACACGAGACCGCTGCGGCCACAATCAGCACCGTGGATGTGTTTTCGATCGCCCGGCGAAAGCGAAACCACCAGGATGAAATAATTCGTCGTACGTCACGCGCTGAAATGTCCGACAGATCCAATGCCACCACCCCGAACCCGCCACTCTGCAATAACAAGTCTGCAGCTTTGAAGGCCCGCTCTATCCTTTTCCCTTCCGACAAATGGACTTCTCCATCTGCGGCACAACGCACCCACAACAATCGATCGAAAACCATTCTTGCGCCCGCGGCTGATGCCGGATCAAACGCGTTGGAGGCATCCACCAGGGCGCAGACTTCCTGTGCGTTAGTGGCATGGGCCAACACGGAAAGCATGACACTCGTGCGACCTGATGACGAGGTTCCGAAAACTTCGGTGATGGCGCCACGCGGCAAACCACTAGTAAGGCAATCAACTTCCGCAATGCCTGCAGATAAAATTTCCGTAGGCAGTCGTTCGTGTAGCTTGAACGCGGTATCAATGCGTTCGGAGATTTCGGATTGGATTTCAGCTTTGGATAGGAACGCTCTCATGGCTTATAACAATTAATATTTCGTCTTAAGGGGGAACATGCCACGCAAACCGTCGTCAGGTTCAGCCGAAGAATTCTTTCCCGCGAAAAAATCTCTCACAGCCTTTCGCGCCGCTGCCGCTGACTGCAAGGCTTGCGATCTTTGGAAACGCGGCACCCAAACTGTCTTTGGGGAAGGACGCCGTCTGGCTGTCGTGCTGTTCGTAGGAGAACAGCCTGGCAACGAAGAAGATCTCAGCGGCAAGCCCTTTGTCGGTCCAGCCGGGCGCTTACTCGATGACGCGCTCGAGGAAGCGGGCATAGATCGTTCTCAGACCTATGTCACAAACGTCGTCAAGCATTTCAAGTGGGAACCGCGTGGCAAGCGACGGATTCACAAGAAACCAAACGCGGGGGAAGTTTCAGCGTGCCGGCCATGGCTGGAGGCCGAGATAGCATTAGTGAAACCAAACGTAATTGTGGCCCTTGGCGCGACTGCCGCTCAGGCGTTGCTCGGTCGGACTTTTCGCGTGACCAAACAACGAGGCCAGTTCATCGAGTCCACCATGGCCCCTTACATAATGGCGACTATTCATCCGTCGGCGATTCTGCGGGCTCCGGATGAAGAGTCGCGTCACCTTGAACATCGACGCTTCGTTGATGATTTAAAAAAACTTGCTCAAATTCTGAAATAAGCTACTCTTTCCCTCTCATCTATTTCGCCCAACAGTCTTCAGCCATTAGGTCGGCCTCTGATCGTACTTGCGAATAACACCTATCACTATTCCCTGAATCCTTACGCGATCGGCGGGCTTCACGATAATCGGATCGTAGCTTGGATTAGCAGCTTCCAGGCGCACATGATTGCGCCCCTGGTGGAAACGTTTCACCGTAGCCTCATTTCCATCGATCAAAGCCACCACGGTTTGGCCGTTGTCGGCAGTTTCTCGTGACTCGACGACAATAAAGTCTCCATCACGAATTTGTTCATCGATCATTGAATCCCCGCGAACTCGCAGTGCGAATGTACGTTCCCGTCCAATCATGTCGCGAGGCACTAGCACCGCCTCCTGACTCAGGATCGCCTCGATAGGCTGGCCGGCCGCAACTATTCCTAATAGCGGAATCTCGTCTTCATTCTGAGCTGGTGCCTCCCTCACGATTTCTATCCCGCGACTTACATTCGGAATTCGCCGGATCATTCCTTCGCGTTCTAAATCAGAAACGATGCGATGGACGCTCGCTGACGAACTCATGTTGAATTGCCTTCCGATTTCCGCAATTGTTGGGGCTTGGTCGTTCGCTTCTGTGTAACGACCTATAAAATCAAGAACTTTTCTTTGTCGAGAAGTGACTGGCATCGGATACTCCAACTCTTAGGCGAAGATAGGTGAATATTGTCGAATACGCGCGAAGATTTGTCCAGTAAAATCGAGAGCGGGCCGGGGAAGCTCTTTTTTCTTATCCTCCGAACTCGACCGGCAGGATCAAAGCTGGAACTCACTACAATAACATCCAAAATCTCTCTAACTCGCAGTCATTAAGGGCTTTCTTTAGCATTTCTCCACAAGATTCCCGTTGACACTCCGGGGGTTAAACGCTACTATCTCGTGACCAACGGCGTTGTGCGCCGACTGGGCACGTAATGCAATCGCTTCTGCGGCCTACAGTTCCAGGCCATTTTCTACAGACAAAAGCCCGCCTCAATTGGAAGAACCTCGCGGTTGACCTATCGGAAAACACATGTCGGCTAAACTAGGCGAAATACTGGTTCGTGAGAACCTGATCAGTCCGCAACATCTCAGGGAAGCTCTGGATTACCAACGTGAACACGGTGGTCGTCTGGGCTATAACCTCGTCCGCCTGGGATTGGTTTCCGACGACATGATTACAGCCGTTCTCTCCCGGCAATACGGTATTCCCTCCGTTAATCTCGAACTCTTTGACATTGAAGACTCCGTCATTCGCCTCATCCCTCAGGAAGTCGCCCAAAAGTACTCCGTCCTACCTCTTTCGCGAGTCGGCGCAACTCTAACGCTGGCAATGGTTGATCCCACCAATGTCTTCGCCATGGACGACATTAAGTTCATGACGGGTCTAAACATCGAACCAGTTGTAGTTGCTGAAGCAAGTGTGCAGCAGGCGATCGCAAAGTATTACAGCACTTCGCGGGAAATCGAACTCGCGCCCATTGCTCCGGAAGTTGTCGTGCAGGGGCTCTCGGGAGGCATCACTCACGCTGACCTGGTATCACTGGATAGCCTTGATTTCGACACAGAGGCATCGGCCGATCAAGTAGAAGTTCTCGAGGACAACGAGGAGATCGATCTCTCCAGCCTGGCCCGAATGAGCGAAGACGCTCCTGTTGTCCGTCTTGTTAATGTCCTTTTAGTCGATGCTCTCCGTCGTGGGGCATCAGACATTCACGTTGAGCCGTATGAAAAGGAATTGCGTATTCGGTTCCGCATTGACGGCATCCTCTACGACGTTATGCATCCGCCTTTGAAAATGCGCGATGCCCTCATCTCTCGCGTTAAGATTATGTCGAAGCTCGACATCTCTGAGAAACGATTGCCGCAAGACGGTCGCATCAAGATCAAAGTCAAAGTGGATGCTCGCTCGCGGGAGTTGGATTTCCGCGTCTCTACCCTACCAACATTATTCGGTGAAAAAGTTGTACTTCGCTTACTTGATAAAGAAAACCTGATGCTGGACATGACGAAGTTGGGCTTCGAACCCGACTCGCTGAAGAAATTCCAGCGGAATATCTCTCGTCCTTACGGGATGGTGCTCGTGACGGGTCCTACCGGGAGTGGTAAAACGAACACGCTCTATTCAGCCCTCCAATCCCTAAACACACCGGAAACGAACATTCTTACCGCAGAAGATCCGGTCGAGTTCAATCTTCTGGGCATCAACCAGGTCCAGATGAAAGAACAGATCGGGTTGAACTTCGCCGCCGCATTACGCTCATTCCTACGCCAGGACCCGAACATCGTTCTCGTCGGTGAGATTCGTGATTTCGAAACCGCAGAAATCGCGATCAAAGCCGCACTTACGGGTCACCTCGTTCTATCGACCCTTCACACCAACGACGCGCCCTCCACGATTTCGCGCCTCATGAACATGGGTATTGAACCATTCCTGGTCGCGACCAGCGTTAACCTCATCCAGGCACAGCGTTTGATCCGACGTATCTGCAAGAACTGCAAGAAGGAACAACCGCATCCCGCAGAGGCGCTCATCGAAATCGGATTCTCCGAAGAAGAGGCCGACTCGATCAAGACCTATAAAGGAAAGGGTTGCAGCACTTGTAACGAAACTGGATACAAAGGACGCGTTGGACTCTACGAGACCATGGAAGTAACGGATGAGATTCGAGAGTTGATTCTGATCGGGGCCTCTTCCCTGGAGTTGCGGAAAAAAGCAATCGATGACGGCATGATTACTTTGCGTGAATCAGGCCTTCACAAAATTCGCAATGGGGTCACCACGATTGAAGAGGTTCTGCGAGAGACAGTGGCATAGGAGATTCATTATGTTGCGCAAGATATTACTGTCCGTGTTGATGTTGGGTTCACTTATCGTGATGTTGCCGTTAGTTAATTCCACGGCCCACAACATCAAGTACAATTCCGCTCATACCCAGCGTCGAGCACGCCGGCACTCGCGCGCATGGTGGCGCCGACATCACGCGTTGATTCGCCGTCGACGTGCAGCCCGCCTTCGTCGGAGAGCTTTGGCCGCGGCTACTCGCAATCCCAACCTCGTCGCAACGAGCGACAATCACGCCGGCTTACCCGCGGTTTCTCTTCCCCCGGCGCTTCCACGCGGCGTAACCGGTCCTGCTTCTCTACCTTTGCCCAGCGGATGGTCAGCCATCCCGACCCAGCGAAAGGGTGAAACCAACTTCCGGGTTATGAATGCCAATGGCACCCCCGCTGGCCAAGCCGCCCTGACCATGGTGGCGGCTGCGGCACCTCAACCTGCCCGAGTATCGCTGCGTGAGCAGTCTCGAGTGCTCGCGGGCGTTTCCTACACGGATCTTCGTCGCACCGTCATTGATAAAATGCTGTCCACAGGAGGATGGGTTATCAACGACATGCAGCGAGATATGAGCGGTCGAAAAGTATTTATCGTGGTCGCTCAAACTCCAGGCAGCAACGACGGACGCGAGCCAGAGCGGATTTGGAATTTCTACTTCACCGAGATTGATGGCCGCGTTTACAGCCTCTCAACCAGTGCCGCTCGCGATTCCTCTGGCCGCATTGCCGCCGACGCAGAGAAATTCCTTAGTTCCCTGCCACCAACCACTCCCTCCACCTCGCGTACTTCCATTCGATAGGGCAAACACCCAATACGAAAGGTTCGCCGCTCGCGAAAGAACAACCGCTATGAATGACGCCGCCCCCCAAATCTCCCTGTCAGACCTCCTTCGAAAGCTCTCCGAGCTGGGAGGCTCTGATCTTCACATCACCACCGGAACGCCACCGCAAGTGCGCGTTGACGGACACATTCGCCCACTCGAAGGTTACCGTTCACTAACTTCCTCAGACACGAAGCAACTTGCGTACTCTGTTTTGACGGACGCCCAGAAACACCGTTTCGAGGAAAATCTGGAATTGGACTTCTCTTTCGGCGTAAAGGGCCTCTCCCGTTTCCGCGCTAACATCTTCAACCAGCGTGGGGCGGTCGGAGCTGTTTTTCGCGCTATCCCTTATGAAATCAAGTCCTTTGAAACGCTCGGCCTTCCGAGTGTTATCAAGACGCTCTGCGAAAAGCCGCGCGGCCTTATTCTGGTTACGGGTCCGACAGGATCAGGAAAATCAACGACGCTGGCGGCAATGATTGATAAGGTCAACAACGATCGACACGAGCACATCCTTACCATTGAAGATCCCATCGAATTTCTGCACAACCATAAGAACTGCATCGTCAACCAACGCGAAGTTAACGCCGATACGCATGGCTTTCCCGAAGCGTTGCGCACTGCACTCCGCCAGGACCCTGACGTCGTGCTGGTGGGAGAAATGCGAGACCTGGAAACGATTGAATCCGCGCTCCGCATCGCAGAAACCGGCCACCTCACATTCGCAACCCTCCACACGAACTCTGCGGCGTCAACCATCAACCGCATCATTGACGTTTTTCCTTCGGAACAACAATCGCAAGTGCGGGCGCAGTTATCGCTAGTCCTTGAGGGCATCCTCTGCCAAGCCCTGCTTCCGCGGGCCAGCGGTCAGGGTCGTGCGATGGCACTCGAAATCCTGGTGCCGAATACTGCTATCCGAAACCTGATTCGTGAGGACAAGGTCCATCAGATTTACTCGATGATGCAGACGGGACAAGACAAGTATGGCATGCAGACTTTCAATCAGGCCTTGGCTACGCTCTACCACAAGCGCCAGATTACGCTAGACGTTGCCGTACAGCGTTCATCGAACACCGATGAACTCCGCGAACTGATCGACCGCGGGTCCGGTCTCAATAATGGGAACGGTGGTCCAGCCAACCTTCGGCCTGGGGCTCACCCCAGCCCTTATGCTCAGGCCCGTCCAATCGGCACTCGACCTGGAGCATAGAAAAGAATCTGCGTCCGCTCTCAAAGTATCGGTCGCAATCGAATGGAGACAACTCAAAATGCCTACCTATGTTTTCAAAGGACGCAACCGGCTTAACGAAATAATCGTTGGAGAGAGAGTTGCTGATAACCGCGAAGCCCTGCGCCAAATTCTGCGGCGTGAGCAGGTGACGCTAACGTCCGTCAAAGAAAAAGGCCGCGAGATCGGAATACCACGAATAGGTGGGCGCAAAAAAGTCAAAGCCAAAGATCTGTCGATCTTTACGCGTCAGTTTTCAGTGATGATTGATGCGGGCCTCCCTTTGGTACAGTGTCTTGAAATTCTCGCACAGCAACAGGAGAACAAATTCTTTCAGCAGACTCTGCTACAAGTTCGTCAGGACGTGGAAGAAGGCTCAACGTTGGCGGCGGCGATGGCGCGTCATCCGAAGGTGTTTGATCAGCTCTATTCCAACATGGTCGAAGCGGGTGAAACCGGCGGTATTCTCGATCTGATTCTGCAGCGCCTTTCGACCTTCATCGAGAAAATTGTGAAGTTGAAGCGAGATGTCATTTCAGCTCTGATTTACCCATCCGCTGTCGTTCTTATGGCAGTCGGCGCGGTTGCGGTAATCATGATCGTAGTGATACCGCAATTCCAGAATATCTTCCTGGGGTTGCTGGGCCCCGGGGAACAGTTGCCTCTGCCAACACGAATCGTTGTTGGTATCAGTAACTTCCTGGCCGGATGGGGCGGCGTCGCAATTCTGGCCGTGATTATCGCGTCGGTAGTCGGAATCCGTTTCTACTATCGCACGCCTAACGGTCGCCGGCTTATTGATACCATCGTCCTGAAAGTTCCGGTCCTGGGACCAATCTTCCGGAAGATCGCTGTAGCGCGTTTCTCGCGGACGCTTTCGACGCTTCTTTCCTCCGGCGTGCCGATCCTGCAGTCACTGGATATCACCGCTCGCACCGCTGGTAACGTGGTCATCGAAACCGCGATTCTAAAAGTCCGAGCGGGCGTGGAGCGTGGCGAAAACTTTGTCGATCCACTGAAGGCAACTGAAGTGTTTCCCCACATGGTTTCGCAGATGGTGGGAATCGGCGAACAGACGGGCGCTTTGGATGCAATGCTGGGCAAGATCGCGGATTTCTATGAACAGGAAGTCGACTCTGCGATCGCAAATCTACTGACCATGATCGAACCGCTGCTGATCGGTTTCCTTGGTATTACGATTGGCTCTATCGTGATCGCGATGTATCTGCCGCTCTTCACGTTGATCGGCAAGCTTTCCACGGCTCACTGAGTATTAAGACGCAGAGCCAATCAACAGAAGCGGGAAGCCTCAAAAGGCTTCCCGCTTCTGCTTTTAGAGCTTTAGTCACACTCACTGTCAGTTATGGTACGCTTGGTTCAGGAATGATCTCCGCTGAGAAAAATCCGGCACACGAACGCTTGGGGCAACGCCTTTGGTGGCTAATTCTTGGCAGGCTAACTGCCGCAGTCGCTCTGGTGTTATTAAGTGCGCTTTGGATTCGAGCAACCTCTGGACAAGAGTTTACTAACGGTTTTCGGCGCACCCTCCCGTTGATTTTGCTGGTTGGGGTGCTAAGTGGACTCTACGCAATTTGCCGCCGCTTTTCCACGCACTTCATTGGACAGGCCCGATTCCAATTGTTCGTAGATGTGGTCTTGGTGACCTGGCTCATCTGGTCAAGTGGCGACGTCCGCTCTCCTGGCACAGCTCTGTACATTGTCATTATCGCGGTCGCCAGTTTTTTCCTTGGGCCACGGGACGTAATGATAACGTCCGTCGGATGCGCCGCCGCCTTTACTGCTGTCATGCTTGCAACGCTCCAGGGATGGGGGCCCTTTCCGGCGCGAAGTCTGAGCGAAGGGTCTCTCGCTCAGGTTGTGCAAACAATCGGGGTCTCCGACATATCGTTCATGGTCGTGGGTCTCCTGGCGGCACGCCTTGCTCAAAGGCAGTCTCGTTCGGATGCCGAGCTTATGGCCGCCACGCAATCCCTGGCAAAGCTGCAGGCTTTACACGAACGCATCGTCGAATCGATTCGTTCCGGTGTGATTACTACGGACCTCGCAGGACGAATTTTTACTTTCAATGCCGCGGCCGAAGAAATAACCAAATACAAACTCAGCGACGTTTATGGCCAGGAAGCATCGATTTTTTTCGGCGACATGTCAGAACCAGTAGCCGAATCGATGGAAGCAGTGGCCGAAGGAACGACTAGTCCACGCTTTGAGTCCGATTGCCTCACTTCCGATGGTTTACGATTGCGCCTTGGCTTTAGCATCTCGCCTCTATTCGCTGAGTCGCGAGAAACGAGTGGGCTGGTAATTACCTTTCAGGATATGACTGAAATTCGGGCCTTAGAGGAAACCTCGCGCCGGAAAGACCGACTCGCCGCCGTCGGGCGCGTGGCCGCTTCGATCGCTCATGAGATCCGGAATCCCCTCGCGGCCATGCGGGGTTCCATTCAAATGTTGCGCTCGGAAGTGGCTGATAATTCTGCCCAGGCAGACTTGATGGAAATCATTTTGCGCGAATCGGACCGTTTGAATCGCATAATAACGGACTACCTGGCGTACGCCAGACCACGCTCGGCTTCATTGCAGATTGTGGATGTTCGGGAGGTGCTCGGGGAAACGTTTAGCTTGCTGCGAAACAGCGCGGAGATTGGCGACGGGCATGCACTCGAGGAAGACTTGCCTGCAAACAAAGTGCTCGTGAGAGGTGACTCAGAACAGTTGCGTCAGGTTTGTTGGAATCTGTCTCGCAACGCATTGCAGGCGATGCAAGGCGGCGGAACGCTGCAAGCGTCGATTCGCCGTGTCAGGAAGGGCAGAGTTCACTTAGTCTTTACCGACAGCGGGCGGGGCATGACCGCAGATCAGGTTGAACATCTCTTTGAGCCATTTTCTTCGACAACCGGCGGGACGGGGCTGGGGCTGTCCATTGTCTATCAGATCATCCGCGATCATGGTGGTACAATTAATGTTCGCAGCCGGTTAGGAAACGGAACAACAATCACGGTCGAGTTACCGGCGGCGGCAAACTCCGACGCCGAGCATACCTGATTCAACGTTTAACTTATGTCGAGCATTCTCATAGTCGATGACGAACTCAGCATGCGCCAGTTTCTGAGGCACCTCTTCGAACGTGAACAGTACGAAGTTCACGTCGCTGAAAACGGTCGTCAGGCAATGGCGCTACTACGTGAGCATCCGGTCGATCTAATTATTACCGATGTGAAAATGCCGGACATAGGGGGTATCGACCTACTCCGCGCTGCGCGGGAATTCTTGCCGAGCGTCGAAGTCATCATGATGACGGCCTTTGCGAATGAGCAAACAGCCCATGAGGCTTTTCTGCTGGGTGCCTTTGATTTTGTTAACAAGCCATTCGATAACGACCTGCTTAAAGAAAAGGTCGCAAGAGCCCTGCGACAAATCTCCCTGGTAAGAGAACGACAGGCCTTGAAAGATGAAAACGAGGCGTTGATAAAGGGTCAACGGGCTCGAGGCGAACTCAGCAACATCATCGGCCGCTCGGAAAAGATGCAGGCGGTTTACCAAATGATTGAAACTGTAGCCCAGGTTCAATCTACCGTACTCGTCACCGGAGAATCCGGCACCGGAAAAGAACTGGTCGCACGCGCTATTCACGATCTGGGCCCACGGGCGCAGAAACCTTTCGTTTCGATAAACTGCGGTGCTTTCACTGAAACTCTTCTGGAATCGGAACTGTTCGGTTATCTCAAGGGTTCATTTACCGGCGCTACCGCAAACCGAAAAGGATTGTTCGAATCAGCAAATCGCGGAACAATCTTCCTCGATGAAATAGGAGAAATGTCTCCCTCAATGCAGGTGAAACTCTTGAGAGTCCTGCAGGAAAGAAAAGTAAGACCGGTGGGAGCACACGAAGAGATCGAGGTGGATGCTCGGGTGATCGCTGCGACAAATCGTGACCTCGGGAATCTGGTCAAGGAAGGCTCATTCCGTGAGGATGTTTTCTATCGCATCGCAGTCATACCGATGGAACTGCCACCCCTGCGGGAGAGAGGCTCCGATATCGCAGACCTGACGGAACACTTCCTGGAAAAATTCTGCGCCCAAACGGGGCGGCGTCTGTCGATCAGCGACAAGGCGATGAGGCTGCTGGAGGCTTACTCGTGGCCGGGGAACGTACGGGAACTCGAGCACACAATTGAACGAGCTGTAGCTCTCGAACCAAGTGATTCTATCCAACCCGAACGTTTGCCGGAGCAAATAACGAATTACAGTTCAGCTCGTATCTCCGGTGCTTTGGATCTACCAGACGATGGCATGAACTTGATGGCCCATCTCGATCAACTTGAAAAGACTTATTTGCTTGAGGCCTTGCGCCGCACCGATGGCAATCAAACGAATGCGGCCGAGCTCCTACGGATGTCCGTCCGTTCCTTGCGCCACCTTCTTGACAAGCACGATATGCGCGGAAGAACTGCACAGATGCGTGACGAGCGCCGCGCTTCTGAGACTGTTCCACGGAGACGGGCAACCGACCCCTATCCTCGGCGCCGGGATGAGGACGCCATCGAACGTGCGGCCGGGGCCGGCGAGAACTAACTTCCCTCCCGATTTTCTTCTCCTCTGTTTTCTTGACGTAAAGCGTCACCGGGTCGTTGACAGAAATTGTCATTGCCTTGTTGAAGGCCTGTCTCCACGCCACCAATCTTCGAGCTGATTCAGTTCAAACCTCAATATTTATCAGCGTTTTGGCCATGCATGAAAAAGTTAGGGCGTCTGGCATACCTCTTGTAAACCGGGCCTGTGACATATCGCGCACTGCGTGTCACCAACTTGTGAACGAAGCCGTGCTGCGAGGAAACAAACTTCTAAAACTTTCTCTCAAGGAGCACAGAAACCAATGCAGAACAAAAAAGGCCAGGACGGCTTCTCGCTTATCGAACTCTTGATCGTTGTGGCGATCATCGGCATCATCGCCGCTATCGCTATCCCCAACCTTCTCGCTTCCCGCCGCGCAGCCAACGAAGGCTCCGCTCAATCCTCTCTTCGTACGATTCACAGCTCACAGGCTACTTACCAGGCAACTGCTGGTAATGGCAACTATGGCACGATGGCCAACCTTCTGGCCCAGAACCTGGTCGACGGAGTCTTGGGCGGCGTCGGCGGCACCAAGAGCGGCTACGCCTTCGTGGTTAACAAAGTCGATTTCGTAGCCGGCACCTCGGCAGCGACTTTCAGCGCCACGGCGAACCCAACCATCACCAGCGGTGTTTCTCAGACCGGCACGCGCAAATTCGGTATTGTCGAAGATGGCGTCATGCACGGCTTGACCACGGCCCTCGGCACGCCTATGACGGCGGCTGAACTCGCGGCGACATCCAACGTGCTCGGCAACTAGCCCTCACGTTTTCCTTGCTTATCGCGGAGTCCGGCATTGTTCGGAAGTCGATAAGTCATCTGATCAATCTGCTAAGGAGCAAATATGAACACGAATAAACGCCAGGATGGCTTCTCGCTAATCGAACTTCTGATCGTAGTGGCGATCATCGGTATCATCGCGGCGATCGCCATCCCTAACCTCCTCGCTTCGCGCCGCGCCGCCAACGAAGGCTCAGCGCAGCAATCCCTTCGCACTATCCACAGTTCTGAAGCGACGTATCAGTCGACGGCTGGTGCAGGTAACTTTGGAGACTTGACCGATCTGCAAACCGCAAACCTAATTGATGGCGTCCTGGGTGCGGCCGATACAAGCACGAAGAGCGGGTATGACTTCACCGTCACTCCCGTCGCTTTGGTGGCTGGCGTTTCGGCGGCAACTTTCGGAGCTACTGCAAATCCGACCATCACCAGCGGTGTTTCCCAGACCGGTACGCGGAAATTCGGTATCACGGAAGACGGTGTGATGCACGGATTGACCACGGCCCTCGGCACGCCGATGACGGCGGCTGAACTCGCATCGACAGGCAACGTGCTCGGCAACTAGTCAAAACCAGGTTTGCCGACGCTTAACCGGGGGCGGAGTTCAGGCTCCGTCCCCTTTTTACTTAGAAAGACCCAAGTAAATAATTTGTGCGGAAGGATTTGTAGAGCTGCTAAAAACCCGGTTGTGCGCGAACCAGGTAGAGCTTGAGGATATACAGCATGAGAAGCACAAGAAATCAATACGGGTTTTCGCTAATCGAGCTTCTGATCGTGGTAGCAATCATTGGCATCATAGCGGCCATAGCAATCCCAAACCTGCTGGCGTCTCGTAGGGCGGCCAACGAAGGCTCCGCTATTTCTTCTCTGCGCACGATTGGCACTTGTGAAGCAACTTACCAGGCAACTACGGGCTTGGGCGACTATGGCGATCTTGCTGCATTAGGAACAGCGACGTTAACCGACCCCTATCTGGCTGGGGGGAGCAAAAGCGGATATGCCTTCGTAGCGAATCCCACTGCAGCGGGCGTGAGACCGTCATTGTTCTACGCCACAGCTGTTCCCACCATCACATCAGGCATTTCGCAAACCGGCACCCGACGTTTCGGCGCTGCAGAGGACGGTGTCTTACATGCCGATAGCACACTAGTCGTTTATCCGGACGAAGCTACTCTAAAAGCCAGCACCATATTGGGCAATTGATTCTCGAGACGAGCGACCTTAAAAATGCGGGGTGAAGCCGACGCTTTGCTCCGCATTTTAGTAATCCCAGTCAACATTATGAGCTCACCCGTAATGCAAATCAGCCGACCGAGAATTTCTGGTAACGGAATTACGTTCCAACGGAATAAGGCCTTGTGGGTGGTCGTCGCATCGCTTCTGGTACTAGCGCCTGTATGCTTCTACGGGATCCCATCGAACATAGATCTTTCGAACCATTTTCGTTTTGCCTTGCCCTTCTACGATTCGTTGCAGAGCGGCCACGTTTATCCGGGCTGGCTTGCAGAGTCAAACGGAGGGTATGGAGATCCCAGCTTTAGATTCTATCCACCGGGAACGTACTACCTGCTGGCCTGCACTCGCGCTGTGAGTGGTAGCTGGTACGCGGGAAGCATGTTGGCCTTCGCGGTAATGTTCTCAGTCGGATCCTTGGGGGCCTATCTTTGGGCCCGCGAGTTTGTTTCCAGCCGCTGGGCGATGTGGGCCGGGATTCTTTATGCGGTCGCCCCGTATCGGCTTAACCAACTCTATCAAGCGTCGCTGCTGGCTGAATTTGCCGGGGCCGCTATCCTGCCTTTTACGTTTTTCTTCGCCGAACGGGTTTGCACTCGCCGAACTAGACGCGACGTTGCAGGGTTAGCTGCCTCTTATGCCATTCTGGTTTTTACACACCTCCCGCTGACCGTAATTGGTTCAATCGCCTTGCTGGTCTACGCGCTCGTTCGGCTTAACCCTTTCAGAGAGTGGAGGACGCTAATTTCGTTAGCTATCGCTGCGGGCTTAGGTCTGGCAGCGAGCGCGTCGTACTGGACGACGATGATTTCTGAGCTGGACTGGATTCGCGCTGACAACATCAAGCCATATTCGTTTATTGACTATCGAAGCAACTTTTTACTCTCAACCTTCTCACCGGAGAACCTGAACGTCTGGTGGATGAACATTCTGTTGCTCAGCACGGTGGCAATGTTTTGGCCAGGCTTTGTCGTGTTCCGCCGTTCGATTTGGAAGACCTCAACGTCTCGCGGAATGAAAGCAGCAGCAGCCCTCCTGTTGGTGAGTTTGGCGATGGGCACACAAATCTCAACGCCCATCTGGAAGCTCATACGCCCGCTCCAGGAAACTCAATTCCCCTGGCGTTGGTTGGCACTGACATCGTTGGTTTGTCCACTGCTATTTGCGTCCGCCCTTCCTTTTTGGATCCAACGGGCTGGGGCAAAGAGCCGTTCTATTTTGCTGATCGCGGCGGGCACCATGGCTATTGCCCTCGCGTTTTCCGTCTCGCACATTATCCGCGAAGCCCAGTTCCTCGACCACACGGCCTTCGACGCAACGCTTCGCGCGATTCCGGGTTCCGAAGGGGTAACGCAATGGTGGCCAAGGTGGGTGGACGAACCGAAGGAAATGCCACGAGAAGTTGATGCAGGGTCAAGAGCCGTTGCCATCAGATCCTGGCAGTCGGAAAACCGAGTCTTCGTGGTCCAAGCCGGCGAGCCAGCGGACATTCGTGTGCGAACATTTTATTACCCGCATTGGATGGCAACCGCTAACAATAACAACCTGTTGGTTCGCCCTGATCGCGACGGTGCGATGCTCATAACGGTTCCCGCGCAACAAACTGAAGTCGCACTGGAATTCCGCGAACCAGCCCGCGTTCGTTGGGCCCGCATAATCACAATCTCCGCATGGATTGCTATAGTTGGCCTGGCCTGCTTTGGAACCCGCAAGAAAGTCTCTCCCAGTATTGCAGCCTGATCTAATCTCCGCATCTTACGACGGCGCAAATGATAAGAGCATCACAACTCTCTTCTCTCCTCTCAAAACCGATCGGGGCTCCCCTCCCCAGAAGTCTAAGCTCGGAAGGCTCCGTTTCAGCTCGAAAGGCCCTGCTTGTTGTCGCCGCCGGCGGAGCGCTGGCGTTGCTGCCCGCTTTGTTATTCGGAGTTCCCTCAAATCCGGATCTTTCAAATCACTATCACTTTGCCCTTCCCTTTTACGATGCGATCGCTGCAGGTAACTTTCATCCAGGATGGTTTGCCAGCGCCAACCATGGCTTCGGCGATCCTGTCGTTCGATTCTACCCGCCCGCCTTGTATTACCTGATGGCTATGGCTCGTGCGATAACGGGCAATTGGTATGTCGGAACTCTTGCGCTCTTTAGTGTGATTTCCGTTGCCGGAGCGTTTGGCGCCTATTTCTGGGCACGATCTTTCTTGCCGCGCAACACGGCCATGTGGGCAGGCGTGATCTACGCTTTCACGCCTTACCACGTGGCTGAGTTCTATCAAGCCGCGCAGCTCGCCGAGTACGCCGCCGGAGCATCTCTACTATTCGCTCTAGGGTTTACAAAAAGGATCAGTGACCAAGGGCGGAGCCGGCATGTGGCAGGCCTCGCGCTCGCCTACGCCTGCTTGATCCTTACGCACCTTCCCCTGGCAGTAATGGGTTCTGTCTCGCTGCTGGTCTATGCGTTGGTCTGCTTAAAGCGAGAGAGCTGGCAAACGACCTTTCTTAAAATGGGCTTGGCAGCCGGAGTCGGTTTGGCGGCCAGCGCGTTCTATTGGGTCACGGTCGTGGCGGAGATGCGTTGGATCGTTGCGGATGGCGCACAACCCGATCCGATGCTTGATTACAGCAAGAACTTCATCTTTTCCTCATTTTCGCCCGAGAGCAGCTTAACGATCTGGTGGATGAATATCCTGATGCTCGCCACACTTGCGATGTTCTTGCCGGCATTGGTTCTGCTGAAGAAATCAACCTCCGCTTTGACTGATCGCAGCCTGAAAGCGGGCCTCGTGTTGTTAACGTTTTCCGTTTTGATGTCCACGCAGCTCAGCAAGTGGGCATGGATAGTGATTTCGCCTTTGCAAAAGACGCAACATCCTTTTCGGTGGCTCGCGGTAACATCGGCAGTAGCTCCCATTTTGATGGCCGCAAGCATTCCTTACTGGCGCGATCGTGCGAAGGGGAATGGACGCCCATTAGCTCTCATGGCCGCTGGATTAGTTGCGATTTCGGTGACATTCACGGTGGCCCAAACAATCCGCGATGCAAGTTATCTCTCACGCTCTAACTTCGAGCAAATGCTGAGTCCTCTACGCGAAAGCCCGAGCATAAATCAGTGGTTGCCAATCTGGGCCGCTAGTTGTGCACAAGGGAAACCCTCTTATGCAAAAACGACACCGCCCGATTCTCCCGTCGCTGCTGAAGCCACCGGCCGCTCGGTTGCTATTATCTCCTGGGGATCCGAGCAGCGCGAGATATCTATCAGCGCCGGACCGGCGACAGATCTGCGGGTGCGAACCTTTTACTATCCGCATTGGGTCGCGACTACCGAAAACGCAAGACTGGCAACCCGCCCCGCAGAAGATGGATCGCTATTGATCGCGCTGCCGGAGAACGCTACTTCCGTAAGCCTTGGGTTCCAGGAGCCGTCAAGAGTTCGCATTAGCGGAATCGTCTCTCTGTTCGCCTGGCTCTTGATCGGCTCGATATTTCTAGTTGAAAATAAGCGTGCTCGCCGTTAATCTGCGAGCGAGAACGGTCTTCCATTTTCTGAAGTCTTGCCGTTGAGTTGATCAATCTGGCTGTCACAACTGCGAGATGAGCAGCGAAATACTTCACGACACAACACCGAGTCATGAGTCGCCCGCAAAGGTTGCGCGGTCAGGACGCAATTCCGCGATTTACTTAATCGGGGCAATTGCTCGTAATACTTTTCGGGAAGCGGTGCGCGATCGTGTGCTCTATAATCTGTTGCTTTTCGCGCTGCTACTCATTGGCGGCGCGATTTTTTTGGGCGAACTATCCGGTGGCCAGGAAGCAAAGATTATTGTCGATCTTGGCCTCAGCGCGACACTACTATTCGGAGTCTTCATTGCAATTTTCGTAGGCGTCGGCCTCGTTTATAAAGAAATCGAGAAACGTACTCTGTATGCAATATTGTCAAAGCCCGTCAGCCGCGGTCAGTTTCTTTTTGGAAAGTATGTGGGGCTGTGCCTGACTCTGCTGGTGAATGTGCTGGTGATGGGCACCGGCGTCTCACTCGCTCTTGCCTATGTGGCGAAGGGTTGGCATCCGCTCATTGTCGCGATCTGGCCGGCAACCTTTTTGATTTACTTTGAATTAGCCTTGATCACCGGCGTGGCGCTACTCTTCTCATCTTTTTCAAGCCCAGCGCTTTCAGCTCTACTGACATTTCTGGTCTTCATCATCGGACATCTGAGTGCCGACCTGAAGGCTTTTGCCTCTTCCCTGGGCGGCGTCAACGCACGTTGGTTCTTTAACGCGCTCTACTACTTGCTGCCCAATCTATCGCACTACAGTTTCATTACTGCCGCCGCGCATGGGGACCTTCCAACGGCGACGACATTTCTTTTGGCTGTTGCTTACGCGTTTGTTTACATAGCTGTTTTGTTATCAGCAGCAACTTTGATTTTCAATCAACGCAACTTCAAATAATGCGCGTTCGCAAATCACTTTTCCGATTAATACCGGTCATCCTTTTGGGACTCGCCGTTGCGATCGGCCTGTCTCGCTGGATGGACCAGCATCGTCAGGAGTTACCATCAGCCTCGTCACAAGAGGAGCAATTGTATTTACAGGGTAAGACCGTGAAGCGCCTCAGTCTGGCTTTTAATGGACTCGCGGCGGATTGGTACTGGATGCGGTCGCTGCAATACGTAGGCCGCAAAATAGTAAAGTACGAAGACAGTCAACAAGGGCAACGTGGGCTCGACGATTTGGCTGCACTGGATCTCCGACTGCTGCCGTCACTCTTGCGGATAGCAACGACGCTCGACCCGAAATTCCTCGCGCCTTACGAGTACGGCGCGATGATCCTTCCTACTTTTAATCGGGATGAAGCGATCGCTTTGGTGCAATCCGGTATCCAGCAAAATCCTGACGATTGGCGCTTGCGCCAACATCTCGGTTACATCTATTGGCAGGCGAACGACTACGCCAAAGCGAGCGAAACGTACAACTCCGGAGCCAAACTACCTGGTGCGCCGCGTTGGATGGCGGAAATGAGCGCCCGCACTGCAGCTGAAGGAGGGTCGCGGCGGGCGGCAAGGGAGATGTATCAGCACCTCTATGACGAGTCCGACGACGATCAGGTGAAAGACTTGCTCCGGCGGCGACTGATGCAGGTTGAGTCGTTCGAAGATCGAGATCGAATTCGTTTTGTGATCGGCCAATACGTCAAACAGTTCGGCAGGTGTCCAGCAACCTGGCGAGAGATTTCGGCAGTTGTTCAAAAACTGGGAGTGCGAGTCGATCCCGCAACGGCGACGCCGATAGATCCTTCGGGCTCACCGTATGAGCTTGTCAAAAATGGCTGCGATGTTGATCTTCAGATCGGTTCACTGGTGCCTTATAAATAGGCGGCTGATTCAAGATTAGAAAAGTGAGGAAGGTAAGCGGACGATGCCAGCGATCATAGAAATCGAGAATCTGACCAAAGACTACGAAGTCGGATTCTTGCGCAAACGTAAAGTTCGCGCTCTGGATGGGCTTACTCTATCAGTCGACGGCGGACAAATCTTCGGCTTCCTCGGAGCGAATGGCGCCGGAAAAACTACGACTCTCAAATTGCTTATGCGCCTGATTTATCCAACGGCCGGACAAGCAAAAATCCTGGGTCACGATATCGACGACGTCTCAATGCACCGCCGGATAGGCTATCTGCCGGAGAACCCTTACTTCTATGACTATTTGACGGCACGTGAATTTCTCCAATACTGCGCAGAGATCTTTGGTCAGGCGAAGCAGGAACGCAAACGACGCGCTGAAGACGTACTCGAACTGGTCCGGCTTGACCAAAAGAGCTGGGACAAGCAGCTGCGAAAGTTCTCCAAGGGAATGCTGCAACGCGTTGGGTTAGCGCAGGCACTGGTGAATGATCCCGAAGTGGTCTTTCTAGACGAACCAATGAGCGGTTTGGATCCGGTAGGGCGGCGCCAGGTGCGCGACCTAATCGCTTCCTTACCGGCCCAGGGTAAGACCGTCTTCATGTCGTCGCATATTCTTTCAGATATCGAAGTACTGTGCGATCGGGTGGCGATTCTCAAGCATGGCCGGCTGGCCCAGGTTGGCCAGCTTAACCAATTGCGGCAGCGCGAATCCAACCGCATCGAGATCATGGCCGCCGGCGCAACGGCCGAAGAAGTCTCTGCCCAAGTGGCGCCGGACCTTGACGCTGCCATCACAAACACGCCGAGTGGTTTGCGAATCGAAATCGCCGAAGAAGCCAACGTTGATGCCGTGTTGACGGCGTTGCGTCGGACCGGCGGCAAGCTGATATCAGTTCAGCCTGTCCTGCAATCACTCGAAGAATTGTTTTTGGATGAAGAATAGCGGCCTGACGATCTAAGAACTGTTCGCTCACTCATTAAAACGTTACTTTCGGCCTCGCAAACGCGGGTGATCTAAAGTTGCACATCCCGGAAATCTTTAAGCTTGCCGGCATAGCAATCGTAATTGTCGGGCTCGCTCTGAAACTGCGTCCCACTATAGTTGTGGTGACCGCAGCGATCGTAACCGGCCTCATCTCGGGCTTGCCGCTGTTTTCCAGTCAAAGAGTTTTCACGTCACTTCCCTTTCTGACAAAACCTGGCCAGGAAGGAATCATTGACATGCTTGGTCGCGCTTTCGCCGACAATCGCTTGATGATTCTGTTTATCGCGACACTTCCGGCCGTTGGATTAGCCGAGAGATACGGATTGCAAGAGCAAGCCGCGCGTTTTATCCGTCGCATGAAGGCCGCGACTGTAGGGAGACTGCTTATTCTTTATCAACTCTTTCGCGTGCTGATGGGAATTCTCGGCATCAGATTGAGTGGTCATCCGGCTTTTGTCAGGCCGCTGGTTTTTCCCATGTCGCTGGGAGCAGCGGAAGCGCTCGCGCACGCGAAAACTGTCGAGAGTCTGCCTTCGACTGAGGTCGAGAGAATTAAGGCCGCTAATGCTGCCAGCGAGAATTATGGGAACTTCTACGGCCAAAATCTCTCGCCGGTACTGCCCGGGATTCTGCTTGTCTATGGCGTGCTGAAAGGCCTGGGATATACCGTGGATTTATGGACCGTCGTTTTCTACGCCATCCCGATTGCATCGCTTTCCGTGATTCTTGGAGCACTGCAATTCTGGTTGCTCGACTTGAGAGAACGAAGGCGCTTGGCCGCAAAGAATTGAAGAGGCACCTATTCCTTCCATCAACATCATCGCGAAAGCACTGGTAAGCCTCAACGCGGTTTATGTGTTGACGGGTTTTGTCCTGCTGGTTTTTGCTGCGCTCACCCTGAAGGATCGAAGCGAACGGCACCGCGTGGGAACTAGCCTCTTCTGGTTCCTACTGGGAATCATTTTCGTTGTTGGTAGTTTCATGCCGCATTGGCTGACGGGGCTGCTGGTTCTTTTAATGGTCGGCATCGATGGCGCAGGACGCGTGGGACGCAAATCATCGGACGACACAACCAAGTCGGGGCAAGTGCCGAGCAAAGAGCAGACCATCGGCAACAAGATTTTTCTGATCGTCCTCGCCATTCCGTTCGTCACTTTCGCTTTCGCTATCGCCTTTCGCTGGCTGGGATTGAACTCAAACGATGGGGCCATTGTTGGCCTTGGGTTCAGCGGCGCGGTCGCGCTTCTGGCCGGTATTGTCCTGACCAAAGGGACTTTTAATCAGGCATTTCAAGATGGGCGCCGCCTCAACGATGCCATGGGCGCAGTGAATATCCTGCCGCCATTGCTGGCTTCGCTCGGAATAATTTTTACCGCCAGCAAGATCGGTGATCTGATTGCGGGCGGGATTCACAAGATTATTCCCGGCGAGAATCTGTTCCTCTTGATTGTGGCAAACTGTTTAGGGATGGCGCTCTTCACAATGGTTATGGGGAATTCATTTGCCGCGTTCCCGGTAATAACGGCGGGCGTGCTGGTTCCTTTAATCGTTAAGCCCTTTGGCGTGGATCCGGCGATGGCGGCGATCATTACCCTAACCGCCGGCTCCACCGGCACGCTGATGACGCCGATGGCAGCGAATTTCAATATCGTACCAACGGCGCTGTTGGACATGCGCGATCAATACGGAGTGATCAAATTCCAGGCGCCATTTGCAGTAACGATCTGGTCGCTGCACGTAATTGTGATGTGGCTGCTGATTCGGATGTCCTGATGGTTGGCTCTTCCACGATGACACTGCCTCTCTCCGACCTCAGTTCCGCGTTCGCCAATCTGGTGCTGAACTGCATCAGACGCGAATATCCTAATAAGATCGAACACTCGATGGAGGATGACCGTCAGGTGCGATCTCCCAGATCGCTGCATCCCGCGTTCTATGGATGCTTTGATTGGCATTCTGCGGTGCACGGTCATTGGCTGCTGGTCCACTTGTTGCGGCTCTATCCAACCCTGCCGCAAGGCGAACAAATTCGGGCGGCGCTTAACGCCAATCTAAGCATCGACAACTTGTTGAGTGAAGTTGAGTACTTCGAACAGCCCGGCCGTGCTTCATTCGAACGAATGTATGGGTGGGCATGGTTGCTGAAGCTGGCGGAAGAACTTTTCCACTGGGATGACGATGATGGAAGACGAGGGTGGAGGAATCTCCGGCCATTGGTGGAAACCATCGTCCAGAGATATCTCGACTTTCTGCCGAAGCTTACTTACCCAATTCGCACCGGCGTTCACCCAAACACGGCGTTTGGGCTCTCGTTCGCCCTCGACTATGCCCGAACAGTTCAGCATCAGGAACTGGCCCGCCTGATTGAGGGCCGGAGCCGCTCCTACTTCTTACGAGATGCGGATTATCCGGCGCACATAGAACCCAGCGGTGAAGACTTTCTTTCGCCCTCATTAATAGAGGCCGACCTCATGCGCCGTGTTCTGCCGGCCGAGGAGTTCGCCGAGTGGTTCCATCGTTTCCTGCCGAGCATTGAAGAAGGCGAGCCAAAGAATCTGCTGGCACCGGCGACGGTTTCCGATCGCACGGATGGAAAACTTGTGCACCTGGATGGCTTAAATCTCAGTCGCGCCTGGTGTATGCGAAGTATCGTCGCCTCTCTTCCTCGTAATGATCCAGCCAGAACCATCCTGACCAGCGCGGCCGAATTACACGCGGAAGATGGTTTGGCCCATGTGGCGAGCGGGAATTATGAGGGCGAGCACTGGTTGGCGACGTTCGCCGTTCACCTGTTGTCGTGCATCAGCGAGGTGGATTTGGCTTCGGACTAGGCGCAGCGAAGGGTTAAGGCTTCAAGACCAATCCAGCTATGTCCATGCGGATGTTCGCGCGGTCATCTTCGTCCGTCATTCGATCCAGCAAAACGGAAACGCTCAGGGTCTTGTTTGGCCCCAATTCGTCTTGTTTGCCGGGAATGACCACAATGGTGCGTTCTTTTACCGGTTGATTCTGATGGTCCACCACTGCGGCGTGAATCTCCAGGCCGGTGATTGTGCGGCCGCTTAAGTTGCGAACCGTCGTCTTCAGCGTCATCACCCAATCCCCTAACGCACGTTTGGCTTCGTCGGCTTCAGGATCATCCAGCACGATCTGCGTCTTGTACTTTTCAAACTCCGGATTGCCCGGACGCAGGGCGGAAGTAAGCGTCGGCGTGCTATCACGCGCCACGGTTTTGCGCATCAGGAGATAAAACAAACCGCCAACTACCAGCGCTGCGCCGATTGCAACGGCAATGATTATGTTTCGCGAGGAATCTCGTTCGGGAATCTTCTTTTCGTTCTCCATAGGTCCGTTTGTGCAAAAAGGGGATCGCGTTAAGTTTTCACAACCTTCGTTAGACTCCGCCTGGCGGCGGGCGTTCCAGAAAGTCGTAGTTTCGACTAACGCGCACGCAAGCGCAAGTGAGATTTCGCCTCGCTCGCCCCGGCATTGAAGTCAACCAGCGAGCCAGTCCCAGTATGTTGCCGGACCGTCTTGGGCCAAATAATGCTGAAGCGACTTCCCTCTTTCGGTTTGCTCTCGACCGTTATTTCACCTTCCAGTAACTCAACTAACTTGCGAGTTATTGCGAGCCCGAGTCCAGTGCCGCCAAACGAGCGCGCCAGGCGATCGTCGATTTGCCGGAACTCATCGAAGATATAACCGAGCGCTTCCCGCGGCATGCCAATCCCGGTATCTTTTATCTCCAGTCGCCAACGGTCATCTGCTTCGGCTGCTGCGGTAATCGTAACCGAGCCAGTACCGGTAAACTTCAGCGCATTCCCCACCAGGTTGGAAATGATTTGCTCCATCTTGCCGCGATCGGTTACGACTTTATCCAGTTGCGGCGGAACATCAGTTCGCAGCTCAATGCCCTTCTTTTCCGCTTCGGCGGCATACTCTTCGCGGACCACCTCGATCACTTCACCGGGATCAACAAACGAAAGGTGCAGGGCTGCGCGTCCTGCCTCCAAACGCGAATACTCCAACAACTCATTTACCATTTCCAGTAACGCCCGCGCGTTTCGATCCATTCGTTGGACCGCATCCTTCTGCAGCATTGCCAATGGCAGTTGCGGGTCACGCTCCAAAAGCTGGCAGAGTCCGATGATCACATTCAACGGCGTTCGCAGTTCATGCGTGACGTTCGATACAAAGGCCGATTTCAGCCGGTCGTGGTCACGCAAACGATCGTAGGCGTTGACCAGTTCGTCGCGTTGCTGCACTTCGCTGGTGATATCACGAAAGACTGCCACCGCCCCTTCGTGCTTGCCATCTTCCTCAACCAGCGGCGCTGCGCTAATCGCCAGGACTCGCGTGCCATCGCCGGGCAGTTGCAACTTGAACTGCTCGCCTTCGATCTGTTCGCGATGTTTCAGTGCCCGCCAAAACGGCGTCTCCTCGGCGGACAGCGGATGGCCGGCGCTATCTCGCAGCGTCAACCCTTCCACGAACGCGTGGGCCCCATCGGGAAAGTCACCGGGTGCTCGTCCGATGATCCGCGCCGCTGCCGGATTGATTTTGTATTTCATCTGGCGGTCAACAATAATGACGCCTTCATTCATCTGATTGATTACGCCCTGAAGTTGAACCGCGCGCATCTTTTCCGATGCGAACGCCGCCGTCGAAAGCTTTTCCGCGCGCACGCGTTTTGTCACATCGGACAAAACCAAAATCAGATCACCCCGACGGGCGTCGCTGACCGAAGTCGGCCAAATAGTTACGTCCCAAAATCTCGCCGTCTCAGCGTCAGCGCCGGGTTCGCCGTTGCGTGACATCAACTCCAGCGGCAGGCCAAAGCTGACAAAGGGTTTTCGGGTGCGTCGCACGTCCTCAACCACCTCGCTCAGCTTAGCCAAACCGGCGGCGGCTTCGTAAAGTCCACGACGTCTCAACGTATCCGGATCGCGTCCGACAAAGTGGCCGAATGTAGGATTCAATTTGCACACCACCAAATTGGCATCAACCACTACGACTCCGAGTGGCAAACTATCCAGCACTTCTTCAGTGAATTTGCTTTGCTCGCGCAGTTCGTCAAACTTGGCCTCCAGCTGTGAAGCCATGTTGTTGAAATCCGCCGCCAATAAACCCACTTCATCGTCTGTCTCAATCGGCACACGCTCATCAAGCTGGCCCTTTCCCAGCGTCGCAACCGACGCGGCGAGGTGTCGCAACGGATTGGTGAAGCGTCCAACCGCCCAAATGCCCAGCAAAATCGAGGCGATCAGAACCAGGGCCCAAGTGGCGGCCAGCGCTGCGAGTGAATAACCGGAATTTGTCTTATTTAGCGGAACGCCCACCACGACTCGCCAACCTGATGGCAGGAGCCGGCTGCCGGTCACTCGTTCTACTCCGTCAGGCCAACGCTGCTTAGCGACCGTGTCCGGTGCCTGCCCACTCGGAATGATTCCGGCATGCAAAGGATTTCCCATTGGCTTGCCGCTGCGATCAATGACGCTGATGGTTGTCTCGGAAGTTCCACCCGACTGTTCCTCCAACTGACGAAAGAGATCGAGCGTGTCGTCATAAGATAGGCTGCCAGGTTGGGCAGCGATCGTGGGATGATCGTTTAACCATGACGCGAGACCAGCCGCGGAGGCATTCGTCTGGACCGTGGCAATTTCGTGAGCTCGCTCGCCCAGGGCAGCGCGGTAGTAATAAAGCTGCCACAAGCTAATGATTAGCAAAGGCAATGACAGCACAGCCAGCATCGCGAGCATGCGCGAACGCACCCCCTGAAAGCGTGGCCCATTTCTTTCTTCCGCTTTCATCACTCGTCGACTTCTCCTAAAAACGCTTTCCGGCGACGCGGTGGCGGCCATACCGAACTTCGTGTCTCAACTCGCGGCCGGAGACTCGCCGCATAGACCAGCAAAGCCTGCTCGATCAGTTCGTCAACAAAACTGTTAACGCGCGCCAGTGATCGCCGGAGCGCTTGAAGATCATTTCCTAAAGCGCTCGAACCCTCTTGCCATAAATAGTCGTTCAAGACGCGACGAAGGATCGACAGCTCGCGAACCACTTCATCGATTAACAAGCCCTGTTGGAATCTTTCCTGCGCGTATGAGCGAAACTTGATTGCGACGTCGCTAACCTCGTCGTCATTAGCGCTGTTGTCCAGCAATTGCGCCAGGCTCTCCAAACATTCCGGCAGGAACCCGACCAACTGCTCGTATGACAAGGTGCTCGCGAGGGTGGTCCGGCGTTCCTTATAGATATCGTCCACCCACGAACAGATAATGGAACTTTCGTGTTGTCGCATTAAGCTGGAAAACTTGTCGGGCATTTTCGCTTAATTGCCGCTCGCGGCAGGCAACAGTCCTTTCAAGAGTGTGTCGAGCTCATCAAAATCAATCGGCTTGGTTACATAGTCATTGCAGCCGGCCGCAAGCGCCTCCGCATGGAAATCCATGGTGTCGTGAGCGGAAACCGCGACGATCGGAATCTGTCTCAACTGATCATGCTGGCGCATCCGGCGCGTTGCAGCTAGACCATCAACCCGGGGTAAGCTCAGGTCCATTAAAATTATGGCCGGCAACTCCCGGAGGGCGATCTCGATTGCTTCTTCCCCGTTGGTCGCCTCGATGACGTGGTAACCGCTCATCTCCAAAAGGCGACGCATCATGAAACGGTTGTCCTCAAAGTCCTCGACGACCATCACCGTCTGCTTGCTGGTTTTCGCTGCCACTTGGCCTCCGATCATATTCGTCTCGTTCTCGCTGGATTCAGACTACCCGCCCCATCATTTGAACTGCATGGCTAGCGTACGCTTGGCAACTCTGTTAAGATAGCGCATCGAAAGCCGACACAAACCGGTAACTCCTTTGAGTTTAATCCGTACACGCGCGTTCGCACACATCGACTGAGCGCCAATTCAGGTTGCGCGCAGTCGCTACGAGCCTTGGGGAATATGAAGCCGCTATTATTGGACAATCAAGACACCACGACACTGGCGGAGCTGGGACGGGCTTCGCTACAGATCGTCCACGACCTCAAAAATCAGATTAATGGCCTCAAACTTTATGCCACGTTCCTCCGCCGGCGGATGGAACGCAGCGAGGCGCCGCTGGACGAGCGTGAAACAGTGACAAAACTGATTTCCGGATTGGACCGCGCCGCCGGCGATATGACTACGCTGGTGCGCCTGGGCCGTCCAATTCAACTACGACCATCGCGCGTAGATCTGGCGAAGGTAATTGCCAATGCGCTCGAGCACACCACTGAAGCAAACCAGGTTGGCGCAAGTTTTACGATCGAGCCTGAAGCAGAATCTTTGACTGGGGAGTTTGATGTACAAGCCCTGACCGAAGCCGTTAAGGCAATTACTGAAGGCGCCGCGGGCCTGGCTAAACTTCAATCCGATACAACTCCCTTGACCATTCATTTGAGCGGCAGCGCGGGAAACCATCCGAGCGCTATCATTGAATGGCGTGGCGTAACGATCCAGGAGGGCTCCGATCCTTTTCATTCACTCAACGGCAGCGTCGGAATTCGTTTGGCGCTGGCGGCAAAAATAATCGAAGCACATCACGGTTCGACTGAGCAGGGGCCAGATCGATTACGGGTGCGCCTGCAATTACAAAACTCAAACGGCTCTCCCAAGTAGTCGTCCGCAAACCCGACATAACTTCTACGTGCAAAAGGGGAGATCATAAGTGGGAAATAAAGATATACGCATTCTTGTAGTCGATGATGAGCCAATGATGGCTGACTCGCTCAAGCAGAACTTGACCGAGGAAGGATACACCGTTGACACTTCGTCAACCGGAACCGAGGCAATAGAGCTTTTCGATCGCGGCGCTCACCACCTCGCGATTTGCGATCTGCAACTCCCCGACATGGACGGCCTGGATGTGATGCGTCACATGAAAGACGCGCGCCCGGCGACGGAAGTCATCGTCGTGACGGGCTACGGCACGGTGGCAAAAGCGGTCGAAGCGATCAGGGCGGGCGCGTTCTATTTTGTCGAAAAGCCTTTCGACTTTGAAGAGATGCAACCGCTGGTCAAGCGCGCTCTCGAACGTCGCGAGTTGATGGCGGAAACGGCGAACATGCGGCGGCAAATGTCGACGCGCGCGGAGTACTTCAACATTATCGGCGCCTCGAAGCAGATGCAGCAGATTTACGAAACGATCGAATCGGTGGCGAAATCCGACGCCAACGTCCTCATCGTCGGCGAATCAGGCACTGGCAAAGAGCTCATCGCTAACGCCATTCATTACAATTCGCTGCGCTCAAAGAAACCATTTATCAAGGTGAACTGCGCCGCGTTACCGAAGGAGCTAATCGAATCAGAGCTTTTCGGTCATACCAAAGGCGCCTTTACGGGAGCCCATGCCGATAAGGAAGGCCTGGTGCAACACGCGGCCGGCGGCTCGCTCATGCTTGATGAAATCGCGGAGATGCCGGTCGAACTACAGCCGAAACTTCTGCGCGTTTTGCAGGAGCGGAGTTATCGCAAGATCGGCTCCGAGAGAACCTACGCCGTCGACTTCCGCCTGATAACTTCAACCAACCGCATGCCCGCCGATGCAATTCGCGATGGCTTGCTGCGCGACGATTTGTTCTATCGCATCTCGACAATCACGATTCACGTCCCGCCGCTGCGCGAGCGGACCGATGACATTCAACTCCTGACGGACCATTTCCTGAAGATGTATGCGGAGAAGTACGAACGGCCGATCACAGGCGTTTCACAGGCTGCGTATCAGCGGCTCTTCGGACACACCTGGCCGGGAAATGTTCGCGAACTGCAAAACGTCCTGGAGCGGGCAGTGCTATTGGCAAAAGGAAACAAGATCGAGCCCGTCGATCTGCCATTCGACAATGGAACTGCGCCCGAAGGAGTGACAGGCAGCACCGCCTGGGATGTTCCCCCAAACATGACGCTGGAGGACATTGAGAAGTTAGTGATTGAGAAGACGCTGCAGAGAACCGGCGGTAACAAACAGGCGGCCGCAAATCTGCTGGGAATCTATCGCCCGCGGCTCTACAGCAAGATCAGAAAATACAACATCGACGTGCCCGCGTTGGTGTCGGCTTAGTAGCGCCAGGAGCGCAGGCAGGATGCCTGCTTTCTTCATTAACACTGCAGGCAGGATGCCTGCGCTCCTACTCAGGATTGATCAAGCTGAAGAGCTTTTCCGCCAGATCGCCATCGATCGCCTTCAGGATGTTGTACTGAATGAGGGCCGAATCGCGATCGCCCAGGGCCAGGTATCCCAGCGCCATGTTGTAATAAGCGGCGCCAAAGTCAGGCTTCAAACGAGTCGCTTGCTTGAAAGCCTCAATGCTTTCGTCCAACTTGTTTAGTTTCAGATAGGCCTCGCCCAGATAGTTGCTGGCCTTCGCCTCTCCCGGCTTCAACATGCGAAGTTGATCGAACGCGGCGGCCGCTTCCTTAAACTTACTCGAACGAAAATACGTCAGGCCCAGTCTTTCGTACGCACCCGCGTGTTCGGGATTGAGTGTGATCGCCTTCCGATAAGCAAGAATTTCATCGTCCGGCTTGTTCCATTTGCCGTAAACCACTCCGATCGCAAACTGCACATCGGCGTTGTAAGGATCCAGCCGCAAGGCCTGCTTGTAAGAATTGATCGCATCCTGAAATTGACCGAGGCGCGAGTACGCATGGCCCATGTTGACGTGAGGCTCCGGCCAGTCGGGCTTCAGCCGAATAACCTGCCGCGAGGCGCGCAAAGCCTCGTTGTGCCGCCCCAGCATTCCGTTGCAGTAACTGACTTGATACCAGGCTTCCGCATAGTCCGCATCGATATCGACGGCGCGCTCAAACAGCGGCAAAGCCCGCGTCCAATCATCGTGCGAAAGAAACCCCAGACCCTTTCCATAGAACTGCTCCGCCGCCGCGCGCTTATTCCTTCGCGACGAAGAAACGATCTCTGCAAACGATGTCAGTGAACCCGCCTGTAACTGAGCCACGCGCTCCGACGGCACGGCAAAGTTAAGACTCTGGCCATCCGTTAATTGGAGCGTAGCGACACCAACCAACTGTCCCGACATATTGACGACGGGGCTGCCGCTCGAGCCCGGCGAGATCGGAGCGGTGATTTGAATAATGCGACCATAGTTCGGGATGTCGCGCACTGCGGACACAATTCCGTTGGAAACACTGCCTTCAAAGCCAAACGGATTTCCGATCACGACGATGCTTTCGCCTTCCTGCGGCGAGGTCCGCACCAACGACAACGGGTTCACGCCCAGCATGGGAACATCCACTTGCAGCAGGGCGATGTCGCCCTCGCCATCAATCGCCAGTACGCCTTTGACCGGATAAGTGCTGCCGTTGCTCAGATGGATCTCGGCCTTGAACGCGCCATCGATCACGTGACGATTTGTGATGATGCGATTTGGGCCAATGAAGAATCCGCTGCCGCGTGTAAGTTTGTCCCCCCGGGCGTTGAAGGTTTCGATTGCCACCGCTGAAGGCTTGATGCGGCGTACGAGATCAGGCAGCGCCTCTTGCGCAAACAGCGCGGGCGCTAACGAAATAATTACAAAGAAGGAAAGGAAGATAAATCGCATCGAAACTGCTCAGCAGCCTGTCAACAAAGAGTCTCTACGGCGAGAACCTACGCGCTACCGCGTGGTACTGAATTCATGGCGTTTGGGACGCAGTTTGCTCAACGAACTCGACTAAAACCGCCCGTGCAGGTTTCCCACCACCTCAGCGAACTTCACGTCCTCACTTTGCTTCGCCCGCCGGTCGAAGAGTTCAACCACGCCTTCCGCAATCTTCTTGCCAACTGTGATGCGGTAGGGCACGCCAAGCAAGTCAGCATCCTTGAATTTTACCCCCGCCCGCTCATCGCGATCATCCAGCAATACTGACAGTCCGGCCTTTTGCAAATCGGCGTAGAGTTTTTCGCCCGCTTCACGTAGCTGGTCCTGTTTCGTATTCGTGACCGTCACCACGACGTCGAATGGCGCGATGGACTTCGGCCAAATTATACCGTCGGCGTCATAGTTCTGTTCCACGGCCGCAGTAATGATTCGCTCCACGCCAATGCCATAGCTGCCCATGACAATTGGGGCTTCCTTTCCATCAGGCGTCAGGAACGTCGCGCCCATCGATTTCGAATACTTCATGCCGAGTTTGAAGATGTGTCCGATCTCCATCGCTTTGTACACGTCCAGCACACCGGTGTCGCAGCGCGGACACGGCTCGCCGGAACTCACAGTGCGCAAATCCGCCCACTGATCGGGCTTGATGTCTCGATCGATGTTGACGCCGCGCAAGTGGTGATCGTCTTTGTTGGCGCCTGTCGTCATGTTGCGCCGGGTTTTCAGAGCTTGATCGGCAACAATAAACGGTGCTTTTTTCCCCGAAGAATTGCCCTTCACTCCGACGGCGCCCAGGCTGCCGGCGCTCGCGCCAAGCAGTTGCCTGATCTCTTCAGCGTGTGCCGCCCGCACCGCAGTTGAGCCCAACGCATCAGCCAGTTTGGTTTCGTGCAACTGATGATCGCCTCGCAATAGGGCGAGCACAGGCTGTGGCTCATTGGCGATGGTCGCGATGTAGACCAGCGACTTGATCTGCCGATCTGCCGAGGCGCCTCCCGCAAACGTCGTCAGGTCTTCAATCGTGCGCACGCCAGGCGTGGGAAACTCTTCCGGCGCATCCGGTCCAGCCTCATCTTCGATCAAAGGCAAACGCGAAGTGGCCTTTTCCACATTCGCGGCATAACCGCAGTTGGCGCAACTCGCAACCAGGTCTTCTCCGGCGTCCGTCTTCGCCACGAACTCGCTCGACTCCGAACCGCCCATTGCGCCTGACGACGCCTCGACAATCGCAAACCGAACGCCACAACGCGTGAAGATTCGCTTGTACGCTTCGCGCTGATCGATAAACGCTTTGTCCAGTCCTTCCCGATCGGCGTCGAATGAATACGCGTCCTTCATGATGAAGGTCCGCAGGCGCATCAAGCCCGACTTGGGGCGCGGCTCGTCGCGGAACTTGATCTGAATCTGATACCAAACCTGCGGCAGTTGCTTGTAAGAGCGGAGTTGATTACGCGCGATGGTGGTGAAGACTTCCTCATGCGTCATGCCCAGACACATGTCGGCGCCCTTGCGATCTTTCAGGCGAAACATATCGTCGCCGATCGCGTCCCAGCGGCCGGACTCCTGCCAAACTTCCGCCGGATGGAGCGCCGGCAGGTAAAACTCCTGGCCACCAATGCCGTCCATTTCTTCGCGCAGAATCGTCATGATCTTGAGCGCGATTCGCTGACCGACTGGCAGGTACGAATAAATGCCAGCCGACAATTGGCGGACGATGCCCGCCCGCAAAAGCAGTTTGTGCGAAACGACTTCGGCATCCGCCGGGTCTTCACGCAGGGTTGGAATGAAATATTGTGACCAGCGCATTTTAGAATTGCCTTAAAATCTTCGGAGCATCTGTCTTTTGAGCGAGCATCTCATTCTCGCCTAGCCCGGGCCGTAACGCAATTTCAAGCAAACGATTAGTTGAGAAAAGGCATCCGCGCATCTAAGAAATCGCTGTCACGGCTTTGCCGTCTGATGTGCGGCAAGGCTCTGCCTTTCCGGCATGAGCTTGTTCAACTCAGAGGCTACGCCTCGAATTCGGGCATAGCCCGGTTGAAGGGTTAGTCTTCTCGAAAGGCGGAGCCTTTCCGCACATCAGACGGCTGAGCCGTAAACACACATCAGACGGACAGCCGCAAACATCAGACCCCTAAAGCGCAAACTGTCACCATTGATCTCCTGGATCAGAGGATCGGTTGCGACCCCTTGAAGCGTGATGTACCATCCAGTTTCAAATCAATTCAAGAACCGAGCGACAAATATGAAAATCGCCATCGCCAGCGATCACGCCGGCTTTGAAGAAAAAGAACGCCTGAAGCCACTTCTGACTGAGTTGGGAATTGAGTTTGAAGACCTGGGCTCAGTCTCGGAAGAATCAGTCGACTATCCCGACTACGCCCGCAAGGTTGCCGATGAGGTTTCGCAGGGTCGAGTCGATCAGGGTTTGCTCGTCTGCGGGTCCGGCACTGGCATGGCTATCGCCGCTAACAAAGTTCCCGGCGTCCGGGCGGCCGTGGCCTGGTCGGAAGAAACGGCGCGCCTCGCGCGTCAACATAACGACGCCAACGTGTTGGCCGTTGGTTCGCGCACCAAATCAATTGATGACAACCCAAGCATCCTGCGCGCGTGGTTCGCGGCGAAGTTTGACGGAGGCCGGCACACCCGGCGCGTCGAGAAGATTAAAGAGATTGAGCAGGAAGAAATGCGCGAGCATGCGAAGCATTAGGGACGGAGAAAACGGCATTTTCCATTGGTCGATAGTTCATCGCGCCATTAGGCGCGGGAGGATGGTAGCCAGTGGCAAGCGCGCTGCGCGCGGCCACTGGATCCGTATGAAACGTGATTTGCGCCCCGCACGGGCGCAGGGAACTTACAGCGTGTGCCTGAAGTTCCGTGCGCCCTCGCCGGGCGCCTTTCTTGCTTCCTGATTCTCCAGTGGCCGCGCTGCGCGCTTGCCACTGGCTACCTTGCTAGTGCGCCTCCGGCGCAGCTCGTAAGGACTAATGTTTTTGCACTTCAAAGTGGAATTCATCCAAAATCACCGGAGCCAAAGTTAAATGACCAACCTTCTTAACGCATCACTGGCTGAAGTGGATCCGCTCATTAGCAATGCGGTCCAGAATGAAGTGGCTCGGCAAGCGAATGGCCTGGAATTGATTGCTTCGGGAAACTTCGTCAGCGAAGCGGTGCTCGAAGCCATGGGTTCGGTCTTCACCAACAAGTATGCCGAGGGTTATCCCAGGAAACGTTACTACGGCGGTTGCGAATGGAGCGACGTCGTGGAGCAAACGGCCATCGATCGGGCAAAGGAGCTTTTCGGCGCGGACCATGCGAATGTCCAACCGCATAGCGGCTCGCAAGCGAACATGGCTGTCTATCTTGCCGCGTTGGAGTATGGCGATCCGATTCTGGGCATGAACCTTTCGCACGGCGGCCATCTGACCCACGGTCATCCGCTGAATTTTTCCGGCATTAGTTACAAAGTCAGCGACTACGGCGTGTCCGAAGAAACGGAAACCATCGACTATGATGAACTGCAAAAGATCGCCGAACAATGCATGCCCCGGCTCATCATTTGTGGCGCCTCTGCCTATCCGCGAATCATAGATTTTGAACGGATTGCCGAAATCGCAAACAGCGTGAAGGCGCGTTTGTTTGCGGACATCGCTCACATTGCCGGGCTGGTCGTGGCGGGCCTGCATCCTTCACCCGTGCCGCACTGTGATTACGTCACGACTACGACGCACAAGACTTTGCGTGGACCGCGCGGCGGATTGATCCTGTGCAAGGAGGAACATGCGAAGGAGATCGACCGGAAACTGTTTCCCGGCGTCCAGGGCGGCCCGCTCGTGCACATCATTGCCGCGAAGGCGGTCGCCTTTGGCGAAGCACTGCGTGAGGACTTCAAAGAATACCAGTCTCAGATACTGAAGAATGCAAAAGCGCTGGCTAGCGAATTACAAGAACAGGGACTGCGGCTGGTTTCCGGTGGAACTGACAATCATCTTATGCTGGTGGACGTTTTTGCCGGCGGCAAGGGCATCACCGGCAAAGTAGCCGAAAAAGCGCTGGAAGCCGCAAAGATAACGGTGAACAAGAACACTATTCCTTTTGACAAGAATTCACCCTTCGTTGCGTCAGGAATTCGGCTTGGGACTCCGGCGGTCACCACGCGCGGCATGAAAGAGCCGGAGATGCGCGAGATTGGCAGACTGATCGCCGCGATCGTGCAGGATCCGGAATCAGAAGACACGCGAGACAAAGTGCGACAAGGCGTATCGGAACTGGCTGCGAAGTTTCCGCTTTATCCTCAGCGGTTAACGTCTTCGGGAGGTTCGTAACGGGATGACCCGGCGAGCTCTTCATAATGAGTTTGCATTACGATGATGATCGCTGAATCGCCTTCCCTGCTCACGCTTCTAAAACAGTATTTCGGCTACGAAGAGTTTCGACCGCTGCAGGCGGAGATCATCAGTGACGCCCTGGCTGGCCGCGATGTATTTGCGATCCTGCCGACCGGTGGGGGTAAATCACTTTGCTTTCAATTACCCGCCCTGGTGAAACCCGGACTGACGGTCGTTGTCTCGCCGCTGATTTCACTGATGAAGGACCAGGTGGACGCGTTGCGCGCCGGCGGAATGGCTGCCACTTACTTGAATTCGTCGCTGCAGGCTGATGAGGCCCGGCAACGTCTGCGCGGACTGCACCAGGGCGAATATCGCTTGCTCTATGTCGCGCCGGAGCGGTTGATGCTGCCCGGGTTTCTCTCCGATTTGAAGCGTTGGCAAGTAAATCTACTGGCCATTGACGAAGCGCATTGCATTAGTGAATGGGGACACGATTTCCGGCCGGAGTATCGTCAGCTCGCGAACTTGCGGACGCATTTCCCTGACGTGCCGATGATGGCCCTCACGGCGACGGCGACCGAGCGCGTGCGCGGCGATATTCTGACGCAACTCCGTCTGCGCGATCCCCGTTGTTACGTCGCCAGTTTCAACCGTCCGAACCTCAACTACCGGGTGCTGGCCAAGAGCAAGCCTTACGATCAGTTAATCAAATTCATTGAGGGCCGGCCGGGCGAGAGCGGCATCGTCTATTGCCAGAGCCGGCGCAGCGCGGAGAGTTTGGCCGCGCGCCTGAGCGCGGATTTCGTCACGGCCCGTCCCTACCACGCTGGGCTGAGCGCGCGTGAACGTAACACCAACCAGGACCTCTTCCTGCGCGATGAAGTGCGCGTGATTTGCGCCACCATCGCTTTCGGGATGGGAATCAATAAACCGAATGTGCGTTTCGTAGTTCACTACGATTTGCCGAAGAACATCGAAGGCTATTACCAGGAAACTGGCCGCGCCGGGCGTGACGGACTGCCCAGCGAGTGTCTCCTGCTTTTCAGTGCGGGCGATGCGGTGAAGTATTCGCGCTTTATCGATGAAAAAATCAGCGCGCGCGAACGGCAAATCGCGCGCGAGCAATTGCAGCAAATCGTTCATTACGCGGAAAACGGCGCCTGCCGGCGGGCGGTGTTGCTCGGCTATTTTGGCGAGAACTTTTCTGAGCCGAACTGCGGCGCCTGCGACAACTGCCTGGCGCCGCCCGAAACGTATGACGGCACGCTCGATGCCCAGAAGTTTCTCTCGTGCGTTTACCGCGTGCGGCAAAAGAGCGGTTTCGATTTTGGTATCAACCAAATCGTCGAAGTGCTGACCGGCGCGGAGACTGAGAACGTGATGAAGTGGGACCACCACACGGTTTCGACCTACGGCCTGGGAAAGCATCGCAGCCGCAACGAATGGAAAGTGATTGGCCGCGAGCTGGTGCGGCTCGGCTACCTGCGGCAAGCGGCGGAGAGATTCAATGTGTTGCAATTGACTGAGCAAGGTCAGACTGCGCTGAAGGAGCGCTTGTCTTTGCAACTTACGAAAACAAACACTGCGCCCGAGACTTCAACCGGCTCAAGAAAATCCGGCAAACATCGCGCCGGCGAAATCGTCTGCGACGAAGCGCTATTCGAACGCCTGCGACGTCTGCGTAAGAGAGTGGCCGATCAGAAATCCGTTCCGCCGTACATTGTCTTCTCCGACGTGGCCCTGCGTCAGATGGCGCATTACTATCCGGTGACGCGCAATCAGTTCAGCCGCATTAACGGCGTCGGTGAAATGAAGCTGGAAGAATTCGGCGACCAGTTTATGGCGGAGATTGAACGATACCTGAAGGCCAATCCAAGACTGACCTTCCCTGGCGATTGATCAGTACTCGGTGGTTAGCTGATCTCAATCTTGTCGCTTGTAGTCACTATCACACCGCGGCAAGCTGGGTTCTCTCCGGAACACTCAAGCTAGTGTCAATGAAGTCAGTACCACACGGCGGTAGCGGGTGGGTCTGATGCAAACAATTCAGCACGAAGGTGTATTGACGCTCCGTATCAAATCATTTTCACTGCGTTCGACTTCCAGCATAATCTAACCGTGTGGAATGACACTGACACGCCCCTAGCCTATTTCATCTCTTTTCGGTCATACGGGACGTGGTTGCATGGCGACAGGAGAGGTTCGATTGATCGGTTCCATAATCGCTACCAGTCCCCATACTTGAGAGCCAACAAGAATTGGCTACGTCACAATGAAAAACAGCTACGCACGAAGCCGTTAATTCTCGGACCACGCGAACGCCAAGCTGTTAAGAAGGCTTTGCGCGAGACCTCACAAAGAGGCAATGGTGCTTGCAAGCATTGAACGTTCGCACCAATCACATTCACACGGTCGTTTCAGCAAATCGCAAAGCTGACTTAGTGCTCAACGCTTTCAAGGCGAATGCGACGCGCCAGTTGCGGGAAGACGGCCTTTGGAAGTACGCGTTCAGTCCCTGGGCAAATAAAGGGAGCCGAAAGAGATTGTGGAATGAAAAGAGCGTAGCTCTGGCTATCGATTATGTCTTGAACGGCCAGGGCGACGACTTGCCCTCGTTTGAAGATTAGCGCTTATGATTGGACCCACCCGCTACCGCGGTGTGGTACTGACCTCATGACACAAACATTGAGAACCCTGCTAACAAGCTCTAGAGATCGCCCAGGGCATCCCTGCCTTAACCCGCTTCTGCTAAACTGTCCCGCATGCAGGAGATCTTCGGTGCTGACGGCCTGATCGCCAAAGCTCATCCCGAATACGAACATCGTCCCGGCCAAATCGAAATGGCTGAGGCAGTGCTGCGCGCGTTCGAGCGGAAGCATCACTTGATCGTCGAAGCCGGCACGGGGACGGGCAAAACTCTCGCTTACCTTGTGCCTGCCGTCGCGTCCGCGCTCTCCGGGAATGGGCGCGTGATCATCTCGACTGGGACCAAGAACCTGCAAGAACAGTTGATGGAAAAGGACATTCCCTTTCTTCAGAGCGTGCTGCCAACTCCATTTACGGCAGCGTGCATGAAAGGCCGGAACAACTACGCCTGCCTGGATCGAATCGCGCGCGCGGAGGGCAGTCCTATCCTCGAAGGCCTGGAGGAAATGGACCACTTCGATGAAGTTTCGCGTTGGGTGCAGCGAACTGAAACCGGCGATCGCGCGGAGTTATCAAGCCTGCCGGAAAATCTGCGTTTCTGGCGGCACATCGATGCGCGCTCAGAAACATGCACCGGGCAAAAGTGCGCCGACTTCGATCCTTGTTTCATCACCCGCATGCGCCGCCGCGCGATCGATGCCGACATCGTAGTCGTGAATCATCATCTGTTCTTTGCCGACCTGGCGCTGCGTAACGGAATGTACGGCCAGGTCCTGCCGGACTACACCGCGGTCATCCTCGACGAAGCGCACATGATTGAAGATGTCGCCTCGGAATATTTCGGCACGCAAATATCGAATTACCAGCTCGATGATTTGCTGCGTGACGTCGCTTACCTGCAAATCGAAAAAGCGGAAGCCCAGGCGGAATTGAAGAAGGTCAGCGCCCGCGTTAACCGTTATGCCGATCTGTTCTGGATGGGATTTCATGAGGGACGCGGTGTCGACGGCCGGTTCGCTCTCAACCCGGGCACGTTTGCGGATCGCAACCTGGAAGGCGAACTCGCCTCGACCAGACTCGGCGATGCATATGTAGCGCTGGAGGGAGCGCTGCAACGTTTGGAAACCACGCTCGACGCACTGACCGATCAGCCACCGGAAGTGGAAAGCCTGGTGCGGCGCGTGCGCCAGGCGCGCTTCGATCTGACATTTATTGTAACCGGCGAGAACAAGACATTTGTTTACTGGTTGGAAAGACGGGGGCGCGGTACTTTCCTGCGCGCGTCGCCGATCGATGTCTCAGGACTGCTGCAGGATAAACTATTCGACACAGTGCCGACTGTGGTGCTTACTTCGGCGACACTCTCCAGTGCCGGCAATTTCAAATTCATTCGCGGACGTTTGGGATTGCAGGACGCAAATGACTTAATCGCTGAATCGATTTTTGATTACGAAAGCCAGGCCATCCTCTATCTACCCAGCCGGATGCCTGATCCTCGCTCCCCGGAATGGGCGGACGCGGCAGCCGCGGAAGTTGTGAAGATCGTCAACGCCACCGCCGGACGCGCTTTTGTGTTAGCGACAAGCTTCGCGGGCATGAAGGCGCTTTACGAACGCGCGATGCCGGAGTTGGACTATCCGTGCTTCCTGCAGGGCAGCGCATCAAAGGGTGCGCTCTTAAATCGTTTTCGCGAAACACCGAATGCCGTCCTGTTTGCCACAGCCAGTTTTTGGCAGGGGGTTGACGTGCGCGGCGAACAGTTGTCGTGCGTGATTATCGATAAACTGCCGTTCGCCGTGCCGACAGATCCCGTGGTAGCGGCGCGACAGCGTCATATAGAGGACAATGGCGGCTCCAGCTTTTACGAATACAGCGTGCCGCAGGCGATCATTTCATTGAAGCAGGGGCTGGGTCGTTTGATTCGTAGCACAACTGACACGGGCGTGCTGGCGGTGCTTGATCCGCGACTGAAAACGAAGATGTACGGACAGACGTTTTTGCAGAGTTTGCCGCCGTGCCACGTCACCAGCGATATCGCCGAACTGTCAAGAGTGTTTGAGCCGCGTGCCGCATTCGCGGGATAATGGCGCGCGACCAGAAACAAATATCAGGAGGACGACATGACCAAAGACGAGCGCGAAGACAAGACGATTTACAAAGTAGTTATGAATGGGGAAGAGCAATACTCAATTTGGCCGGCCGATCGGGAAAATGCGCTCGGTTGGACCGATGTTGGAAAGAGCGGCCCCAAGGAAGAATGCCTGGCCTATATCAAGGAAGTATGGACCGACATGCGCCCTTTGAGCCTGCGCAAGAAAATGGAAGAAGCCGAGAGGAACGCGAAATAGCGAAAGAGAATCAGCGAAAATGGCGGCGACCTTTGAAGTAATGATCGAACGAAATTTTTCCAGCGCGCATCAACTGCGTGGCTACAAGGGCAAGTGTGAAAACCTGCACGGCCACAATTATAAGATTGAGATCTACGCGCGCGGTGGCGAACTGGACAACATTGGCCTGCTGGTTGATTTCGTGGAGTTGAAAGCGGCGGCCGACGAGGTTGTGCAGTACCTGGATCACCGCAACATCAATGAGCTGCCGCCTTTCGTTGAACTACAGCCGTCGGCGGAAAACCTGGCCAAGTACGTGCTGGAAAGAGTGTCGGCCCGCATCGACGACGAGCGCGTGAGGATCTACAAGGTGCGGTGCTTCGAAACACCCACCAGCGTCGCGACTTACCAGGTGGATTAACACTTCACCCTTGATCCTTCATCTTCGGGTCGCTACCGCAGGATTTCGCTAATCAGTGCAGTCAACGCGTTGTCCTGCAGCGTCGGATTATTCTGCAGGTCGCCGTGCAGTTCGCAGCCAAAGACCGAATAAGCTATCGGCAACCCGCTATTGAAAACCGAACCCGCACGGCGCTCGCCGATGAGGTCTTCCGCCAGCAGCGAGCGGCGCGTCACGCGTCCGTCCCCCGGTAAGTACATTGCGGCCGTGGCGGCGGCCTTAGAGATTCGCTTCCCGTCGGCGGTACGGAAACTTTGCGGCGAAGTCAGGGTGAGCCAACGCCCTTTCTTTTGATCCCGCAACAACACGGGCGCGTCAAAGGTCTCTTCACAATCGCCGCCGAATGAGAGCAAAGTCACGGGCGGAACGCCAACGGCCGGCGCATCCAGCGCCTGATGAAATAGTTTGGCCCGCTGCAGGACGGCGACGAGATATGCCTCGCGCTCGGCCCTTGCGCCCACAGCAACAAGCTCGTCCCCACTCTTTGTGGTTGACTTGCCGTTCGACGCCGTCGCCCCCGTTTCCCACTCGTATAATTTCCACGTGGCGATGTCGTACAAGTTGATGTCGAGGGGCTTGAGGTTTTCATCGAGAAAACGGCTGGCGCCCGTATGTGGTAACAACTGGAAAACGGAGGGCGAACTGAAGGCGATTTCTTTGGACAAGGTGCCGAACAGCCTGATTGGCGGACGCAATCCTTCCGTCAGCGAATAACCGCGGAGCAAAGTGCTGAACGCATCCGCCGCTCCCTGATTGGGAACGCCGAACATGACGACCCGATTGATGTGCGCGGCGCCGGCCCATGTCGGCGATGCAGCATTCTGGTTTGCCGGCAAGTCCGAATCGCCATACATCGCCGCATAGCGCGCAATCAACCCACCCATGGAGTGCGCGACGAGGTTGAACTTCAGGTCCGGCCGGTTCAGTTTTCGTTTCAACGATTCCAACCGTTGGACCAACTCGCGCGCTGATTCAACGTTGTCTCGCCGCCAGTCATACGTAAAGACATAGTACGTGTCGCGATCGCCGCCGGCAGCAGGATTGGTCCAATCGCCTTCCACGTATCCGCCATACTGTTGCAGCGCATCCAACAGACCGCGATAGACGTAAACTTCAGGCACGAGCCGCGCGAGTTTGACGCTGGCGACAATGTTGCGCGGAATGAGTTCGTCGCGATTCGAAGCAAGGTCAGGCGATAGCGGCAGCGTCAAACTCGCAGCCAGCTTACGATCCGCAGCGGGCCAGGCCAGCGCGTTGGTCCTCGGGTCAACCAGTTCAGATCCGAGGATGCCGGGAATTACCACAATGGGAGTTTTGCCCTTTCGCTCACGCGCCTGAGCAAAAATTCGATCCAGGGCAGGCGTGCGCTTGGGCCCCAGGCAGGACGCCTGGCTGAGGGCAAACGCAAGAAGGAGCAAAGACCAAACTGCTTGATGGCCTATTAACCCTTTAGCACTTTCTGGTTTGTGTAAGGCTGCTGGCAAGATGCGTTTTGATCGTTATTGTAAGTGCTTTGGGAGTCCCCGCCATTTGGCGAGTGTCACCAACTAGTTAAGGCTTAAGAGCGGGGGTAAACCCACCTTCCTGACTGCAGGTATTCAAAGTTGCAAGTCTCTTTTGCGCCAGGACTCTTCTACCAATACTTGCAGTCAGGAAGGCGGGTTTACCCCAACTTATTCACTTCCATTCGTCCCCGCTCGTTCACTTCTCTGTCGCTTGCCAGCGGCGATTGATCAGACTGGCCACGAAGCCGGCGCCGAAACCGTTATCGATGTTCACGACTGTAACATTGGATGAACACGAGTTAAGCATGCCCAGCAGCGCTGCGACGCCGCCGAAGGATGCGCCGTAGCCGATGCTGGTGGGAATGGCAATCACCGGAACGCTCACCAACCCGCCGACGACCGAGGGCAACGCGCCTTCCATTCCCGCGGCCACGACCACCACGCGCGCGCTTTGAAGTAGCGACCGTTCAGCCAACACCCGATGGATGCCGGCCACCCCAACATCCCAAACTCGCCGCACGCGATTTCCCATCGTTTCCGCGGTGAGCGCCGCTTCCTCAGCGACTGGGATGTCGCTCGTGCCGGCTGTCACAACTGAAATCTCACCTACGCCAAGCTCGGTGCGATCTCGCTGAACACGAATTACCCGCGCCGCAGCATGCCATTCCGCTTCCGTAACGATGTTTCTGACGTCGCCAAACGTTGCTTCGTCGGTGTGCGTCACCAGCACATTCGGAGCGCGTTGGACCAGACGCTCGACGATTCCTACGACTTGCTCGCGCGTCTTGCCAGCCCCGAAAACAACTTCGGGAAATCCCTGACGCGTCGCGCGCGCATGGTCCACTCGCGCGTACCCGATGTCTTCGTAGTGCAGGTTTTGGAGACGCTGCGACGCCTCGCTGATGTCGATTTCATCCTGCCGAAAGGCGCGCAGGAGTTGCTCTATTTCTTCCAAAGGATTAATTACCGTGCTGAGTTTCTGAAATGCCCACAGCGTACACTGTGCGCTACCACTATGCCGTTGGCTTCGCCAACTCGTTGAAGTAGGTCAGCCGCCGTTTTGCCAGCGCCTCGCGCGCCACTTCCCGATCATCAAAATGAAAAACCTCGCGACCGATGATTTGATAATCCTCGTGACCTTTGCCGGCTATTAAGACCAGATCGTTATCGTTCGCCGTCGCGATGGCCTGATTGATCGCCTCACGCCGATCGGCGATTTTTTCGTAAGGCTTACCGGTCTTCTGAATTCCCTGCTCCGCTTCTGCCAGAATCTTTTCCGGATCTTCAGTCCGCGGATTGTCGGACGTCAGAATCACGACATCGCTTAAGCTGCCCGCCGCCTCACCCATCGGTGCGCGCTTCGATCCGTCGCGATCGCCCCCGCAGCCAAACACTGTGATAATCCTGCCTTTAGTTACTTCCCTGGCCGTGCGCAGGACATTCAGCAACGCGTCATCGCTGTGGGCGTAATCAACCACGACCGCGAATTTCCCATCATGGACCACGCGCTCAAAACGACCGGGCGCGCCGGTACATTTCTCAAGCGCGCGAGTGATTACCGCCAGCTCGTAACCCAGCTCCAACCCGCTCGCGACCGCCGCCAAAGTATTGTAAATGTGCGGCGGTCCGACCAGCGGAGAATGAAAATCGCGATCGCCAGCCGGACTATGCAGCCGGAAATGCATGCCCTCCAGCGAGAACTCTGCATCGCGCGCTGTCACGTCCGCATCCGCTCTGACGGCATAAGTAACGACCCGCCTTCCTTCGCGTTTCAGGTCTCCGGCCAACTCCACGCCATACGGATCGTCTACATTGATCACAGAACTTCGCGGCCGCGATCCGAGTCGCCCATCGAACAAGCGGCGTTTGGCGTACCAGTAATTCTCCATCGTCTTGTGATAGTCCAGATGGTCGCGCGTGAGGTTCGAAAAGACTGCGACCGCGTATTCCAAACCGTCGCAGCGGTGAAAGTCCATCGCTTGCGAAGACGCTTCCATTACCGCCGTGCGACAGCCCGCGTCGACCGCCTGTCGCAGAAGCCTTTGCATGTCCGGCGCCTCCGGAGTTGTGCGACCGGCCTTTCGCCGCTCCGCCCCCATGCGGTATTCGACCGTGCCCGTCATGGCCACTGGTTCGCCGGCCGCTTCCGGAATCGAGGCGATCAAATACGCGGTGGTCGTTTTACCGTTCGTGCCGGTAATGCCCGCGAGCTGCAATTCGCGAGACGGATGATGATGAACTTCGCCCGCGGCGAGAGCCATCGCGCGACGGACGTTTTTCACCTGTAGCCACGCCGGTGCAAATCCCTTTTCAGACGACGAGCTAATCAGCGAATCCCATTCAGCCGGTAAATCGTTTTCCGAAAGAATGCCCGCCGCGCCTTGCGCCAGAACCTGCGGAATAAATTTGTGAGCGTCGAACAATTCGCCGCGCACTGCGACAAATAAACTGCCAGGCTGGGTCTGTCGCGAGTCGTGCGTGACGTCAATCACGGCCTTACCACCATCGCCGGTCAGTTTGCCTTCGACCGCGCGCGCGACATCGTCCAGGGTGACGCTGGTTCTTTCTTTGTTTGCTTGTGACATTATCGATCCGGCCCGCCGCTACCGCAGGGGGGTTCTGACTTTCGGGTTCTGTGATTATAATCCGCGCCGAGTTTCGTTACAGATTACCCGAGAACCTTTGGAGACGCCATGAGACTGTCCGTTTTTCTGCTGTTGACGATTATGAGTCCATTACTATTCTCGCCATCAACCAACGTTAGGAGCCACACCGCAGGCGAGAACCTCAATGTCAAAACCCCGCTGGAAGTCGATCTGCTGATCAAGCACGGCCGAATCATCGATGGCGCAGGAGGTCGTGCATACGATGCGGATCTGGCGATCAACGGCGACCTTATCCTGGGGGTTGGGAACTTCGCGCGGCTGCGGGGGAAACGCACAATCGACGCGCGCGGCCTGGTGGTGGCCCCCGGTTTCATCGACATGTTGGGCCAATCGGAGAATTATCTGCTGATTGATCCTCGCGCGATGAGCAAAGTGATGATGGGCGTGACAACCGAGATCACGGGCGAAGGTGACTCAATCGCGCCCACCAACGAACGGTTAATAAAAGAGAACGAAGATTTCAACCGGCGATACGGACTCACCGTCGACTGGCGCACGCTCGACGAGTATTTCCACCGGCTGCAGAAACAGGGCAGCGGCGTGAACCTGGGGACCTTTGTTGGTGCGACCCAGGTTCGCGAATACGTGGTCGGGTTTGATAATCGGCCGCCTACACCGGCCGAACTGGAGCAAATGAAAAACCTGGTCGCCGCTGCAATGAAGGAAGGCGCGCTCGGTCTCTCAAGTTCTCTGCAATACGTGCCGGCGCGCTTTGCCAATACGGATGAGCTGGTTGAACTGGCAAAAGTCGCGCGCCAATATCACGGCATCTACGCCACCCATCAACGCAGCGAAGCAAACGCGCTCGACGAGTCACTGCGGGAGGTCTTTGAGATTGCGACACGGGCGAATATTCCCGTGGAAATCTGGCACTTGAAGACTGCTTACAAAAAGAACTGGGGACGCATGCCACAGATTCTGGAGCGCATTGAAGCGGCCAACCGTCGCGGGCTGAAGATCACCGCCGACGTTTATCCCTACATCGCGGCCAGCACTTCACTTACCGCCTGCCTGCCGCCGTGGGTTCTGGAAGGTGGAACTGAAAAAATGCTGCAACGCCTGGGCGACGCGCGGATTCGCCAGCAGCTGAAGCAGGAAATCATGACCGACTCAAAAGATTGGGAGAATATTTACCTCGGCAGCGGCGGCGCCGCCGGAGTATTAATCGGTTCGGTCGTGAATCGCGATCTCGAGGATCTGCAAGGCAAGCGCCTTTCTGAGATCGCGGTGCAACAAAGGAAGGACCCGCTCGACGCCCTTTTCGATTTGATTCTGGCGGACCACGGTCAGACCGGCGCGATTTACTTCATGATGTCGGAAGACGACGTGCGCGCCGCACTTCGCTCGCCTTTCGTCAGCATCTGCACCGACAGTGGCGCCCGGGCCACGGACGGCCCGCTCTCTAAAGCAAAATCGCATCCGCGAGGGTGGGGTAGCTATCCCAGAATTCTTTCGCACTACGTTCGCGACGAGCATTTGCTGACTCTGGAGCAGGCCATTCACAAAATGACGGGGATGCCCGCGGCCCGGGTGGGGCTGCGAGATCGTGGCCGTGGCCTGCTGCGCTCCGGCATGTTTGCCGACATCACTATCTTCAATCCTGAGACCGTACAGGATCGCGCGACGTTTGATATGCCGAACCAATATCCAACCGGCATCGAGTATGTGATTGTGAATGGGCAGATCGAGGTTGATGGCGGTAAGCGCACGCCAGTGCTGGCAGGTCGAGTTATTCGCGGCCACGGTTATGGCAAACAGCTCCGGTAGCTGGCGGGCGCGAATTCAAACCCGCAATCCGAAATTCGCTTTCCGCAATTCAGAGGGCCCGCCCGCTACCGCAGGCGGTTCTGACAAGATCACACTGCACTGGTGATTCGGCGATACTGATCCTCGGTGAAGGCCTTCAGCGTTTCGGTTTGGATGTTGCCCTGCGCTCCCAGGGACAACATAGCGCGCGCCAATGTTTCGTCATCGGGCGCTTCAATCACGCAAACCAAATCATACCGGCCCATCGTCAGGTAGGTGTCTTTGATCTGCACGCCGATCTCCTGAAATGCCTTGCGACCTGCGTCTAATCGTCCGGGGCTGTCCTTAACTTTGTTGATTCCCTGTTGCGTCCAGCGCATTAATGCGATGTAAGTTTGCATTTGCATTTCTCCTTCGGCGCGGCCTGGGTGGTGTCCTAGCTTGAATATTCTACGCTCCTGGGGCTGTATCAGCCCTCCCTCTGGGAGTGTTTGGGAGGGCTTTGGCCCGCACTAACTTAAAAAAGAGCACGCTCGGCCTTCGAGGCCGCGCGTAAGATCATTTACTTTCTTGCCCCGTAAGCCCTCCCCTAACCCCTCCCAATGGGAGGGGAATCAATTGGACGCTCTTCACACCTTGATGTAAATCTTCTTCCGGTACAGCAGCCACATCAGGAAAAGCCAAATCAGAATAAATGCTATCGCGAACAGCAGCGATGCGTTTATTGGCGAGGCCCACGAAGCAAACATCGCGTTGTGCAAGACTGTCTTCAGCGCCGGTCGCGAACCGTCGCCGCGCGGGACCTTAATCAATGTCAGCAGGCGCGCCATTATTCCTGAGCCGACGAAGAGCGCGAGCGCGTTCACGCCAAAGATGACGAACGGTTTAGTCCAGGTCAGGTAGCCCTTGATGTCAATTAGCCAATAACAGAGTGCGAGAAACTGCAGCGCGATGCCGCCGGTGAACAACACATAAGAGCTCGTCCATAGGGCTTTGTTGATCGGAAACCAGGCATTCCACGTCCAACCAGCCATGATGCAAAACGCGCCCGCCACAAACATCGCGGCAACCTTTTCCACCGGAGTCCGCGTCGCGCAACGCAGGCGTTGCCCGGTTAGCACCCCCATCAACGTGGTCGCGAGCGCACCCATCGTGCTTAACAGTCCTTCCGGATCGTAGACCTTCGCCTGGGCCCAAACGTGAACGCCAAAAACTGCGCGGTCCATATATGCAGCGAGGTTCCCTTCCTTACCGAGATCGCCCGACCCGAAACCAGGTACCGGGACGCGCGTCATCAGCAACCAATAAACCACCAGCAAGACGATGAGAATGATTAGTTGAGTGCGGGCGCGAGTCGTCAAGAAAATTATCGCCGCAAAGAAGTAACAGACGGCGATGCGCTGCAGCACGCCGGGAATTCGCATCGTTGAAAGGTGGAAATAGGGAAAGCCGGCAAGGAAGAGGCCGAGCCCAAAGATGATTAGCGTTCGCCGAATCACCTTCATGAACAGGGCGCGGCGCGAACCAGCGGCTTCCAGGCGGCGCGCAAATGCGAGTGGAATGGCGACGCCGACGATGAAAAGAAAGAAAGGAAAAATCAGATCCGTGGGCGTCCAACCATGCCACTCGGCATGATCGAGTGGCCAATAAATGTGACTCCACGAACCGGGGTTATTCACCAGCACCATGCCGGCGATGGTAATGCCGCGAAAGACATCGAGGGAAACGAGTCGTGAATTTGTTGGGGGTGATTCAGTCATTTATCCTAACAGCAAAGCTCTTTAAAGTGCGGCGACCTGTCGCCGCTTTCTTATGGGCCCGAGGGATGCAACGGTCGCATCCACTTGAAAGCGCCGACAGGTCGGCGCACTCCAAAGAGCTTCGCTAAACTCGCACGTAGTTATCGCGGCGACGACGCGGGCCTTGGTCCAAGGCCAAACTCCTCAGGACTTGGCAGCGTCGAGGTGGTTTGATAATTCCGCAGCACTTCATCCGTGGCCCGGCTCTTCTCCAACCAAAGCAGAATCATCTGATCGTAACGCGCCAACACGCTGTCCAGCCAGTAGGGACGATTCTCAGCGAGCCACTGCCGGCGATAACCTTCCTTCAGAATTGCCAGTTCCTCCGCCAGCTCGCGCATGTTGTTGTAAATGGCGCTGCTGTAGTAACGCAGCTTCCGGGCCTTGGTCCGATCGCCCAGGTTCAGATACGCGGTCCAGTATTCGTCGCTGAACTTTTGCACCGTCTGCATGCGATGGCCCAGATGATCGTAACGCTGGGCGGCGAGTTGCATCGCCGCAATCGTCGACCGATTTCTTCGCGCGCGCCCTTCGTTCCGCATGAGTGTTTCAGAAACCTCCTCAACCGCCAGCCGCATCTGTCGCGTCTTTTGGGCGAGACTCCTTATCTGAATTTGAAATGGCGTGGTGAAAGGGTCGCGCCAAAACAGTTCGTCAGTCGTTCCCGCCATTAATCCTTCCGGAACACTTCCCAGCGTGTGGGTCGCCTTAACAAACTGATCGCCGTCGTTGCCGAAGAACGCCCAATCGAAATCTCGATCAAACCTTGCGACATCCAGTTCACCTGACTGCCACGACGCGGCCGCTCCCAGCACGATCGGGTACCAGGCAGTTTCAAAAAGAGTTTCGCCATCGTCGTCCCATGTCGTATTCATCATTCCCATGGCGCCGGCGTTTTGCCCGTCGCGGACAAAGTGCACGATGTTCTTCGTCGCGTTTTCAATATTGGGAAAAATCTGGTTCCAGTTGCTGGCGCCGGGGCAGACAAACTGATCGAGCCCGGCGTCCTTGAACGGCTTGATGACCGAGTTGAAATCCTCGCGCGCTCCATATTGCCAATTCAGAGCAATCATGTCCTTGGGCACGCTGCCTATCAAATCAGGATGGTGAAGTGCGATGTCACCCCAAAACATCAGGCGGCGTTTGTAAGGCTGCAACACGGCACGCACGCGATCGAGATGCTCAAAGTAAATCCTACCGACGCCTCGCTCTCGAGCCGCCTCACGACTCTGACCCTCGCCCAGCTCGAACGTTTCGTCCGCGCCTATGTGAAAAAACTGGCCGGGAAATAGTTCATTCAGTTCGCGATACCAATCAGCGACCAGCGTGTAACTTCCCGCTTGCTGCGGGGACAGCACATCGCCTTGAGGTGTCTCAGCCAGCGGCGCGTATTTTTCCAGGCGCAGGGCCTTGTGCAAGTGACCAAATGTTTGCTGTTCCGGCACCAGCTCAACGTGATAGCGCCGCGCATAAGCCACCAGCTCGCGAATCTCCGCCGGCGTCAAAGAGCCACCTGCCGGGCCAATCAGCGGGTGCGACTCGCTGCCGAACGTGTGCTCCATATAAAAGGAGTGCATGTTCATTTTGAAATAGGCTTCGGTGCGAATCTGGCGTTTGATGTAGTCGACGGTGGGCACTGGACCACGACTGATGTCGTCTGAAACCGCGCGCCAGCGCATGGCGGGCCAATCGATAATGCGCACCGCGGGAATGATGGCCGTCCCGTGGTCGAAGCGCACTAATTGTTTCATTGTCTGCAAGCCATAGAAGGTACCGGCAGTTGTCTTGCCCGCGACGACTACCCCATCGAAATCGGACACCACGACGTATCCTTCATCGCTTAGCGTCAGGGGTACATCAACAGAGGCTCGGTTGAGGGCTGCGCGAACTCGAGGGTGATCGATCAGACCGATGAGAATTGCGCGGCGCCCGCTTCCCTGCCGGATTGAGGCTGCGATGCCGGTCATTTCCTTAAAGTCAGCAGCGAAGTCCAGCGCCGCAAATCGATCCTCCTCTGACCGCGGGTCGGCCAACACAATGCGAGGGCCGGCGCCAGGATAGAATCCGCCAGAACTCGGCAACACCTGTTTTGGTTGAGGGATGAGCCTGGGCATCCATACGACCGTTCTGTCTTGAGCCCGGGTCACAGTTTGCGCACTGGCGATCAGGCAAGCGGCGAAAGACAGTACCAGAAAGAAAATGCGGCTTCGTGTTAGAGTGTGCGGCATTGACTGCAAGATGACTGCAACTGAGGGCGTTCAAGAGCGTGCGAGTATTTACCTGAAAACTGCGGCGAATACAAATGGTTACTCTTCCGATCGGTCAGATTTGAATATATCAACTGTTTATTTGAACACATCAATTGTTTAGCGGCGGGCTACCGCCCGCCGAGTCGGGCAGTAGCCCGACTCTAAACGGTGGGATTAAGCAGTCTCTATTCTTATGTCCTTAATGCTTCAGGAAATTGGCGAACAGCCAGCCGCGTTGCGCGCAACGATCGCCGCCGAACAGGCAAAGATCGCGCGCCTCGGCTCGTTCCTCAAAGCGCGCGACATTGATTTGATCGTTCTGGTCGCGCGCGGCAGTTCCGATAACGCCGCGCTCTTCGGACGTTACCTGCTGGAGATAACCACAGGCATTCCCGTTTCACTTTCGGCGCCGTCGGTGCACACGCTATACGGCGCGAAACTTAAGTTGGGCCACGCGCTCATGGTCGGAGTTTCGCAATCCGGTGAAGGTGAGGACATCAACCGAGTTCTGGAAAACGCACGCGCTGGCGGTGCGTACACAGTCGGCATCACCAACGAAGCAGATTCGGCCATGGTCGATCTGGTCGACGAAACGCTGCTGATGCATGGCGGCCGCGAACGTGCAGTGGCGGCCACGAAAACCTATACGGGCCAGATGATACTTTTCTACATGCTGGCCACGGCGCTCGCCGAAAAAGCTCCGCCGTTTGACTACAATGCCATTCCCGATTTCGCCGCGCGGGCTTTGGAGCAGGAAACTGCAATTCGTGAACTGGTCCAGCGTTTTGTGTTCATGGAAAATTGCGTGGTGGTCGGGCGTGGCCTGGCCTATGCAAATGCCTATGAGCTGGCTTTGAAACTGATGGAAACGTGCTACGTCGTGGCGGAACGTTTTTCCTCCGCCGATTTTCTGCATGGGCCACTCGCGATGGTGGAGCGGCATTTTCCGGTGATCCTTTTTGCACCGCCGGGCGTGATGCTGGGAGGAACTAAAGAGCTAATCAGACGACTGCGCGAACTCCACGCCGACACGGTGGCGATTACCGGAGACCTGGAAACGGCCGCGCTGTGTTCGCGCGCGGTAATCATGCCCCGCGAGATCGATGAATTCCTCGCGCCGATTCCCTACATCATTCCGGCGCAACTTTTTGCGGCGTTATTGGCCGACGCAAAAGGCCTGGACGCCGATGCCCCGCGGTCGCTTTCCAAACTAACGCGAACGTTGTAATTGCGAAGCAGTGCGCTTGTGACTTCGCCAAGTCGTGCATGCTATTCTGATGCACGGTTTGATTGATTGAGGTTACGAGCGAAAGTGGCGGAATTGGCAGACGCGCCAGACTTAGGATCTGGTACCGAAAGGTGTGGGGGTTCGAGTCCCCCCTTTCGCACCACGTAAGAGTGAGCGGTGAGCAGTAAGCAGTCAAGTAAACTCAAAATCGATTTCATGATTATTTAGAAGGAAGGATTCCGTTGCGATGCCGAACATCGCGTCGCAACGGGTTTTATTTTGCAATGAAGAGCGAAGTCATCAACGTTTCCGACACACGTAAGGAACTTAAGATAGAGATCGAGCCTGACGTGGTGCGCGCAGCCTACGATCGGATCAGCGACACCGTGGCGAAGAATGCGAACGTCCCGGGCTTTCGCCGCGGCCACGCGCCGCGCTCCTTCATTCGCAAACGTTTTAAGGAAGCCATTGAAGGCGAAGTGATGCAGGAGCTTCTGCCAAACGCAATCAATGAAGCGATTGGCGAACACTCGCTCGCGGTGATCGGCCAACCCAATTTGCAACCCGACAAAACGGAGGGACTGGACAAGCTCGGGCAGGAAGCGCTGAAGGTCCAGGTGGATGTGGAAGTCTTTCCCGAATTTAAACTCGGCGAGTATCGCGGACTGGAAGCAGAGCGACGAGTGCGTCCAGTGAAGGATGAGGACGTAGAAGAGGTGCTCGCCGGATTGCGCGAATCCTCGGCGTCGCTCCAGCCGGTTGAAGATCGTGGAGCTGAACTCGGCGACACCGTGACGGTTAATATCAACGGCAAGTTCGTCGAGACACCCGAGGCAGAAGACATCAACGTTGAAGACGTCGATATTCAGCTTGGCGGCGCCGGCGTGCAACCGGAGTTTACCGAGAACCTACTGGGCGTCAAACCCGACGACGAAAAAGCCTTTACCGTCAATTATCCTGAGGATTTCAGTTCAAAAGGCCTGGCCGGGAAGCGGCTTGACTACACCGCCAAAGTGACGGCGGTGCGCCTCAAGGAACTTCCGGAGCTCGATGACGAATGGGCGCAGAGCATGGGTGAAGATCTTGATTCGCTCGATACCCTGCGCGGAAAGATTCGTGAGGATCTGGCTCAGCGAGCAACCGGCGAAGCGACGAACACTCTGCGGAGTGAACTGTTGCAGAAGTTGGTCGACGCGCACCCGTTCGAAGTGCCGCAGTCTTTGTTGGAGCACCAGACCAACCAGAATCTACAGTCAGTCGTGCGAAACATGATCGATCACGGCATGGATCCGCGGAGCCAGGAGTTCGATTGGGAGAAGGCGCGTGACTCAATGAAGGACCAGGCTGAACGAGATCTGCGCGGCTCGCTGCTACTCGATCGGATTGCCGAGGAAGAGAAAATCGAAGTCAGCGATGAAGAAGTTAACACCGAGATCAAGGCCTATGCACAAGCCATGCGACAGAGCGAAGCGCAAGTGCGTAGTGCCTTGACAAAGCAGGGGGGCGAACGTAGCATCGCCGACAGATTGCGCAATCGAAAAGCGCTGGAGTTGCTGGTCGAAAACGCGCGCGTGACCGATGCAGAATGGATCGCGCCGACCGAGACCGAGTCCGATAAGACAGAAGAGTAGAAAACGGATTTCCATTTCTCCTTTGCCATTTCTCATTTGTCATCGAATGGAACGAAAGAACGAACCAAACAACTCCTTTTTCGATCGATGAAGAATGACAATTGAAAAACGACAAATGGAAAATCTTATATTTGCTTCCGACAGATACGAATTACCCGAGGCTTAACGAAAATGGCACTGGTCCCGATGGTCGTAGAGCAAACGTCGCGCGGCGAGCGCGCGTTTGATATTTATTCCCGCCTGCTGAAAGACAACATCATTTTCCTCGGCACACCAATTGACGATCAGATCGCGAATTTGATTGTGGCCCAGCTACTCTTTTTGGAAGCCGAGGATCCGGAAAAAGACATTAATATCTACATCAACTCTCCGGGCGGATCGATAACGGCCGGCATGGCCGTCTACGACACGATGCAGTTTATCCGCCCCGATGTGACAACCATCTGCGTGGGACAATGCGCTTCGATGGGAGCATTGCTGTTGGCGGCCGGCACAAAGGGCAAGCGGTTTGCCCTGCCGAATTCCCGAATATTGATCCACCAGCCATCAGGTGGCACCCAGGGTCAGGCTACTGACATCCGCATTCAGGCTGAAGAAATCATTCGTATGCGCGAGCTTACTTCACAGATTATCGCCACTCATACAGGTCAGCCCTTCGAACAGGTTGAGCGCGACGTTGAGCGCGATCGTATTATGTCCGCCGCGCAAGCGAAGGAATATGGTTTAATAGATGAAGTGATAGCGCACCGCGAATAGCGGCGCCAGCAACCGCCCGAACGCAAACTCTTAAAGGGACGCCTATGGTACGACGAACCGATGACACTTTGCGCTGTTCGTTCTGTGGTAAATCGCAGAATGAAGTTAAGAAGCTCATTGCGGGCCCAACCGTCTACATTTGTAATGAATGTATCGACATCTGCAACGAGATCATCACCGACGATCAACAGGCAGAGCAGGTCGCCTCACGCCCGCCGCTTCCCAAGCCCGGCGAGATCAAAGACTTTCTTGACGAATACGTCATCGGCCAGGATGAAACTAAAAAGCGGCTCGCCGTTGCGGTTTATCAACACTACAAACGCATTGAGCTGACGCGCCGGCGGAACGAAGTCGAGATTCAAAAGTCGAACATCCTGCTGATCGGTCCCACCGGTACGGGCAAAACTCTGCTGGCGCAGACACTCGCCCGCTTGCTGAGCGTTCCCTTCACCATTGTCGATGCCACCACGCTGACGGAAGCCGGCTATGTCGGCGAAGACGTGGAAAACATTATTCTGAAGCTGCTGCAGGCGGCGAATGGCGATGTGGAGCGCGCGCAACAGGGCATTATCTACATCGACGAAGTCGATAAGATTTGCCGCAAAGACGAGAACCCATCGATCACTCGCGATGTCTCAGGCGAAGGCGTGCAGCAGGCGCTCTTGAAGATTCTGGAAGGCACAGTCGCCAACGTTCCGCCCCAGGGCGGGCGCAAGCATCCACACCAGGAATTCTTCCCGGTTGACACGACCAATATTCTTTTTATTTGCGGCGGCGCCTTTGTGGGGTTGGAGAAAGTGATCGAACGGCGGCTGCGTAACAAATCGCTCGGCTTCCATGCGGAAGTTAAGTCGGGAAGTCAGCGGCAGGCTGAGGCGCTGGCGAACGTACAACCGGAAGACCTAATTCGATTTGGCTTGATTCCGGAATTTGTCGGCCGCTTGCCGGTTTGCGGCGTTCTCGAAGAACTGGATGAAGCAGCGCTGATCAAGATTCTTACCGAACCAAAGAACGCCCTGGTGAAGCAGTATCAGAAGAAATTTGAGTTCGACAACGTGAAACTGAAGTTCACGGAAGATTCGCTCAAATGCGTTGCCCGGCAGGCAGTTGAACGGAAAGTCGGTGCACGCGGGCTAATGATGATTCTGGAAGAACTGCTCCTTGAGGCGATGTACACCATGCCTTCTCAGAAGCGCATCAAGGAATTCTGCATCACCAGCGAAATGGTCGAGCGCCGGCGCGCTGTTCCCGGTGAAAGCCTGACCGGCATTGACGGCGCGGCGGCCTAAATCCAACCGAATCTTGGTAGTAAGCTAATGGATATGTTTCCGAAGAAGAAGCGTTCGGAAATAATGGCTGCTGTCCGTTCCACCCACAATAAGCTCACAGAAACAAAGTTAGTAGAAATATTTCGACGCCATGGCATAAGAGGTTGGCGCCGTCATTTGCTCTTGCCCGGGAAGCCTGACTTTACATTCCGGCAACAGAGAGTTGTTATATTCGTGGATGGTTGTTTTTGGCACGGCTGCGCAAAGCATTTGAGAATGCCTGTTAATAATAGGGTGTATTGGAACGAAAAAATCTCTCGAAATATGATCCGTGATAGGATGACCACACTGCGTTTGCGAAAAGAGGGCTGGAAGGTTGTACGAATCTGGGAACATGAATTACATCGCGAATCGATGGTCCTAAAACGAGTGGCGAAAGCCCTGGGACCAAACGAATAGGGAAGACCTTGTCCAAAGCTTTACAATTTAGAAACAAGAAGCCAACCAAGACTGTTGCCGAGTTTTTTGCTGGAATAGGTTTGATGCGCCTAGGGCTTGAGCTGGAAGGCTGGAGAACCATTTTCGCTAATGACATCGATCCCCAGAAAGAGGAGATGTATAAGGCACACTTCCCCGATGGCAACGATCATTTTGTGCCGGGGGATATCAATGCGCTTTCCTCATCTCAAATTCCAACCGTTGGATTGGCGACTGCGTCATTCCCGTGCAATGACCTCTCGCTGGCTGGCTCGCGTGAAGGGCTGCATGGGAAGAATTCATCTGCCTTCTGGGGTTTTATTCGGGTTTTGGAAAGAATCCCTGACCGCCTTCCACATCTGATACTAATTGAGAACGTGACAGGATTCCTATCCTCCAATGGTGGACGGGACTTCGAGGATGCGATGTTTGCGCTAAACGACTTGGGTTATGTTGTTGATCCCTTCATTCTTGATGCGGCGTCTTTCGTTCCTCAAAGTCGGCGGCGTTTGTTTGTTGTCGCAACTAAGGTGGATGAGGATGCATCTGGGATCGAGCAACTCTCTAATGAAACACAAATTCGGCCGAATGCTCTGATTCAGTTCATTTTGAGTCATCCAGATATCAAGTGGCGTATACGGAGTTTGCCGAGTCCTCCACTATCGGAATTACGGCTACAGGATGTGTTACAGAGCCTTCCGGCAGACTCTGAAGCGTGGTGGTCGAATGATCGCGCAAAGTATTTGCTCGAGCAAATGAGCCCACGTCACCGAAAAACCGCTGATACGTTAATTGCGACGCCAAAATGGTCTTATGGAACAGTATTCAGGCGAGTCAGAAACGGTAAGTCCATGGCCGAACTAAGGACAGATGGTATTGCCGGTTGTCTTCGCACCCCTCGTGGTGGAAGTGGACGGCAAATCTTGTTCAAAGCTGGGCATGGCACCTATCAAGTACGCCTTTTGACTGCTCGCGAGTGCGCCCGCTTGATGGGGGCCGATAACTTTAATATTGATGTCCCCCTCAATCAGGCACTCTTTGGATTTGGCGATGCTGTCTGTGTGCCGGCAATTCGTTGGATTGCCGAGAACTATCTAAACGTCGTTTGGAAAGAGGAACATGGCAGACAAACGCACTCCAAGAAAGAAACGAAAGGCCTTTCCTACCGCAGAGCCACCCGCGCCTAAGATAAAACCAGTCCAGCTAGCTGGGGATGTCGAGGCGATTCGGAAGGAGATTCGAACCTTCCTTCAAACGAAAGATCCAAATGGCAAGAGCATCGGCGCTTCCAAATATGGAATCTACGCTTTTTACGATTTTGACGGGGAGCCAATCTACGTCGGAAAAACATACGAGGGTCTAAGTTCACGAATTGGAAGACACCTCACGAATCAGCGAACAGACGCAGTCGCAATGAATGTCTTGGACCCCTTCGAGGTTGCGGAGATAAGGGTCTGGCCACTTAGTTTTTTTGATATTAGCGAAACCGAAGCGCGCCAGCGTCTTTCTCGCGCTGAATACACGGTATTCCAGAAGCTCCTTAAAGAATCCAAACTAGCCGCAGTCCTCAATGAGAAACCGCCCTCATCAATGGCGGTCCTAAAGCTCCCTAAAGACTATCGTGGCCGAATTATTCCGGCGGATATTTACCCTGCTCGAAAACATCCCGACATTCGCATAGCTCGGCGCGCGAACACAATTGCTAGTTTGGCTCGCGTTATCAGCGAGCGAAAGGTCTCTCGAGGTCTTCGGAGAACTTTGTTAACTCAAGCACGACGGCTTGAAAGGCTTGCAGCCGAACGACTCAAGGATTTTGCCGGGGTTACGGACGAGGACGTCGACGTTGATTAAGGACGTTAGAAGCGTAGGGGCCTGCGAATGGCGCTAGTACTCCCTCATTGGCGGGCTACGCCGTAGGGGTTATTCATACCCGCAACTTTGTTGAGTTTTCCTTATAACAAACAGGGGTTTCCCGGGCGAAACCAACCACCGCTAATAAGGGTTTTATGCATTTACTTGGTGGCAGGTTCCGCATAAATAGTCTACAATCTCCGTTGATAAAAAGGGCGAGACGGCGGTTGGCGGCTCGCCCTTATTCGCAACCTTCGAGTGGCCGGCTATTGAGCGTTTATAGGCGTTACTAGAACTCCCACGAAAGTCTCATTTATTCGAATCATGGAAGAATACACAGACCGCACTCCTGCTGACGTGGCGCGTTATCCTATGGTCCCGATCCGTGACGTCGTCATCTTTCCGTTTACCAAGGTTGCTTTCAAAATCGGACGTCCCGGGTCAGTCCGCGCCCTCGAGCAGGCGCTGGCCTCGGACCGCACGATTTTCCTGGCCACACAGCACGATGCGACGGTTGATGAGCCAACGCCGGATCAGATCTACACAATTGGGACTCTGGGCCGGATTCTCCAGTCACAAAAACAGGACAATGGTCAGATCAAAGTCGTAGTTGAAGGCCGTGAACGCGCAACCACCGTACGGGTGGAAAACAATGCGGGTGCGTTTACTGCTCTCGTGCGTCGAGCTCCCATCGTTAACGAAGACGGGCCGCGCGTTGATGCGCTCGTGCAAAAGATTGGTCAGTTGGTCGAACAGCACTTGCGATTGGCGCCTGATGCACAGACAGACGCTTTGCAAACTGCTTTGCGCAATCAGGATCCTTCGCATCTCGCGGATGCGCTGGCATCGCAACTCCGAATTTCAGTCGAAGATAAGCAGGGGCTGTTGGAGATCTTTTCTACGCAAGCCCGCCTGCAAAGGCTAATCGAGCTGCTGGATACTGAATTGGAAAAGCGACAGCTCGATCGCACCATCCAGACGCGCGTCAAACGTCAGATGGAGAAGGCGCAAAAAGAGTATTACCTGAACGAACAGATCAAGGCGATTCACAAGGAACTGGGCCGTAAAGACGAGAAGACGGAACTGGATGAGCTGAAAAAGAAGATTGAAGAAGCCGGCATGCCCGATGAGGCCAGGGAAAAGGCCATGCAGGAGTTGCATCGCCTGGAAGCCATGCCTCCGATGTCAGCCGAAGGGACCGTTTCGCGCACCTACATTGACTGGCTGCTGAGCGTGCCCTGGAAACAGAAGTCGAAAGAGATTCGCGATCTGGCTAAGGCCGAAGAGGTTCTCAACGAAGACCACTACAGCCTTGAGAAGATCAAGGATCGCATCCTCGAATATCTCGCCGTACGGCAACTCGTGAAAAACCCGCGCGGTTCTATCCTTTGCTTCGTGGGCCCGCCGGGGGTGGGCAAAACGAGCTTGGGGAAATCGATCGCCCGCGCCACGGGAAGAAAATTTGTCCGACTCAGTTTGGGCGGCGTGCGTGATGAAGCCGAAATTCGCGGCCATCGTCGTACGTACATCGGCGCCCTGCCCGGCCAGATCATCCAGATGATGAAGAAGGCAGGCACGGTTAACCCTGTGTTGCTGCTGGATGAAGTGGACAAGCTTGGCGCTGATTTTCGGGGCGACCCGAGCGCGGCCCTGCTCGAGGTTCTCGATCCCGAACAGAACCACATGTTCCAGGATCACTATTTGGACGTCGAGTACGATCTTTCCAAAGTCTTTTTTATCGCGACCGCGAATGTTCTACACACCATTCCTCCCGCCCTACAGGATCGTCTGGAAATCCTGCGACTGTCGGGCTATACGGAACGCGAAAAACTGGAAATCGCCAAGCGCCACCTGGTTGTGAAACAGGCGGAAGCGAACGGACTCAAGCCCGAACAAATGGAATTTACTGAAGAGGGCTTGCTGGAAATCATCCGACACTACACACGCGAGTCCGGCGTCCGAAACCTGGAGCGCGAAATCGGATCGTGCTGCCGCAAGGTTGCGCGCAGATTTGTTTCCGACAGTGTGGCCGAAGGCTTCAAGGATATCGTGGACGCTGAGCGCGTGCGCGAGATGCTGGGCGCTATCAAGTTTCGCCAACAGGGCATCGCAGCCAATAGCGAGGTTGGTTTGGCAACCGGTCTCGCATGGACGGAAGTCGGCGGCGAAGTACTGCAGATCGAGGCGACATTGACTAAAGGTCGCGGTAGCGTACAGTTGACCGGAAAGCTTGGCGATGTCATGCAGGAGTCAGCCCAGGCGGCATTGACTTGTATCAAAGCTCGCTCAGAGCGGCTGGGCATGAGCCTGGACTTTATTCGCAAACGCGATCTCCACATACACATTCCGGAAGGCGCTATTCCCAAGGATGGACCATCGGCGGGCATCACCCTCGCTACCGCGATGGCTTCGGCCCTGGCGCGCGTCCCGGTGCGGAACAATGTGGCGATGACCGGCGAAATCACTTTGCGCGGACGCGTGCTGCCAATCGGCGGCGTGAAGGAGAAGTTGCTGGCCGCACACCGTTTTGGCATTGACACTATTATTCTGCCAAAGGAAAACGAAAAAGATCTGCCCGATGTCCCGGAAGAAGTGCGCAATGCGCTGAACATCAATCTGGTGGAAACGATTGATGAGGTTCTGGCGCTCGCGCTTGAAGATGCTTGTCCGACCGATCAGACGCTCAGCGACGCAGCGAAAGCGCCGCCGCTTTGGAGCACTGAGCCACCGGCCCATGGCATCCAGACAACCGCGGAACAATAGGCTGAAACCATTCAATCGTTAGGGTCAATTGACCATTAGTCTTCCAGGTAGAGAGGGACTGCGTCTTTCTCTGCCTGGTCATTTTTGCCTCGCGTACCTTGGTCCTTTGTGGAGCTCAGCCAGAACTCCAGGGATCGCTTATTCACTTAACAGGAGACATTATGGGAAAGCATGAAGACGCTGATTTGATTCTGAAACTCTATGAGCTGCGCCGTGAAGAAGTGATGCGCGAAGCCCGCACCTGGTTTTTTACTTTCAACCCCGAGAAAGTCGAAGATTTTCTCGACGTGATGACCAGTGAGCACAGCGGCCACTACCGGATGGTTGTGTCCTACTGGGACATGGCCGCGTCGCTGGTCAACAACGGCGCCATTGACGCGCAAATGTTCAATGACGCGAACGGCGAGCACCTCTTCGTTTATTCGAAGGTCGAGCCGTTCCTTCCTGTACTGCGCGAAACCTCGGGCAACCCCGACTATCTGCGGCACCTGGAAACACTCGTGAAAGGAATTCCCAACATCGAGGAGAAGTTGACCGCCATTCGTCAACGCATTTCCGCCATGGTCAAGATGTGGCAAGAGCGCACCGCAAAGGCGGCTGCGGCAGTAGCCGGTGAGGCTGCGTAATTCAGTCGCGCCGGCATGCTGCGAGCTAACCACGGCTACGAAATGGGCGAAGCACGGCGATGAGAATCGTTAGCGCAGAGTTCGTCAAAAGCGCTTTCGACGAACAGGGCTGGCCGCTCGACTCTCAACCCGAAGTTTCGTTTCTGGGTCGTTCCAATGTCGGCAAATCGAGGCTGATTAACTCTCTACTGGGCGTGCGGGGCCTGGCGCGGACGTCCTCCACGCCCGGTAGAACACAGTCGCTGAATTTTTTCTCCATCAATAAGCAATTTCGCTTCGTTGACCTCCCCGGTTATGGTTTTGCCCGCGCGCCCAGGGAGATTACGGCCGGATGGAGCGAGATGGCGACGAGCTACCTTGCCAATCGCAACCAGCTTGTGTTATCAATTCACATCGTAGATTCGCGTCACGAACCCACAAAACTGGATTTGCAACTTCACGAGTGGCTCCAGCATAATCGGAAACCACAAATAATCGTTGCCACGAAATCCGATAAGCTCTCGAACAATGAATTGCGAAAGAGCATAGAGAGCGCGCGCCGCGTGCTCAAAGCCGAACAGGTGATAGCCTATTCTGCTGTGACCAGGGCCGGACGCGAAGAAATTTGGCGGGCAATTGAAAAAGCGCTGGCGGGATTCGATTCGCGCAGGTAAACATTTGTGGAAACGCTAAGCGCGTCATAGTGAGCCTCGTTTCTTGAGAAGCTTTTGTCCCCCATCGGCGTAAGATTAAGCACCTGACGTGAGGCCACGCGATAGCGATGCGTTGCATCGAACCCGGCGGAGACACCCCTAAAGAAGCCCAAGAGATTCAGATCCGGTCGGTCAGCTTGAATGGCGATCGGTGGTGAGGATGTTCACTCACACGAACAACCGGTAGGCACCGCCGGCAAAAACAATTCCCTGTTACACAAACGTCCCTGCAGTCACCCAATAAGGCTGAAACACTAAAACACTTGAAGAAACAGCGCGGTTCCCGACCGTCGCCTCAGAGAGAAAGATATGTCACAACGTACACCACGTGCCCGCGCCAGCAGCGCCGGCAATGACGCCAACGGCGAAGACGGCGGCACGGTCGCGACGGCGGATGCCCCGTCGGAGAAGACCTCCGGTAAGGAGCCAAGCCGCGAAGATATGCTGAATCTGGCGGAGCTGAAGGAGATGTCCATCTCTAAGCTGACGGCGATCGCCAAGGGCATGGATGTCCCCGGCGCGACGGGCATGCGCAAGCAGGAACTAATCTTCAAGGTCCTGGCGGCCCAGACCGAAAAGAGCGGCCTGATCTTTTCCGAGGGTGTGCTGGAAACTTTGCCCGATGGCTTCGGTTTCCTACGCGCACCGGAATACAACTATCTGCCGGGTCCTGACGATATTTATGTTTCGCCTTCGCAGATTCGAAAGTTCGATCTGCGCACCGGCGACACAGTTAGCGGCCAGATTCGACCACCGAAGGAAGGCGAGCGTTACTTTGCCCTGATCAAAGTCGAGGCGATAAATTTTGAGTCTCCCGATCAGGCACGCGAGAAAGTCTTCTTTGATAATCTGACGCCACTCTACCCCGACGAGATGCTGAAGTGCGAAACGACGCAGGACAACCTCTCAGCTCGCGTAATCGATCTGGTAACCCCGATCGGGAAGGGCCAGCGCGGTTTGATCGTGGCCCCACCGCGTACCGGCAAGACGATGTTGCTTCAGACGATCGCGAACTCGATCACGCAGAATCATCCCGAGACGACCCTCATAGTTCTTCTGATCGACGAGCGCCCGGAAGAAGTCACCGACATGCAGCGGTCGGTTAACGGCGAAGTAATCTCGTCCACCTTCGACGAACCACCCACTCGACACGTTCAGGTGGCGGACATGGTCATCGAAAAAGCGAAACGCCTGGTGGAACACAAGCGCGACGTGGTTATTCTGCTGGACTCAATTACCCGTCTGGCGCGGGCCCACAACGCGGTCGTGCCCCCGAGCGGCAAGATTCTCTCCGGCGGTATTGACTCGAACGCGCTACAGCGTCCCAAGCGCTTTTTCGGCGCTGCCCGCAATATCGAGGAAGGCGGCTCGCTCACGATTATCGCGACCGCGCTGATTGATACCGGCTCGCGCATGGACGACGTGATCTTCGAAGAGTTCAAGGGCACCGGCAACTGCGAAATCCATCTCGATCGGCGCTTGAGTGACAAGCGTTTGTTCCCTGCCATAGACCTGCAGCGCTCAGGAACGCGAAAAGAGGAATTGCTGATCAGCAAGGAAGATCTGAATCGCGTCTGGGTAATGCGTCGCGTCTTGAATCCCTTGTCCCCCGTCGAGCAAATGGAAGTTGTGCTCGAACGTCTGGAGAAATCCAAATCCAACGCAGAGTTCCTGGCCTCCATGCAGAGCTAATTCTCATTACGGAAAAACGTGCGGGTTGCCTTACTTTCATCGGAAGCAGTTCCCTTTGCCAAAACGGGGGGACTCGGTGACGTCGCGGGCGCCTTGCCCAAAGCGCTGAATGACGAGAACACCGAGGCGGTATTGATTTTGCCGCTCTACGATCTGGTCGATCGGCGGCTGCTGCGCGAAAAGTTCATTGATAATTTGGCAGTCGAATGGCGAGGAAAGAAGCCGCTCGTCAGCGTCTGGCGCAGCGATGCAGCCGGCGCGCCGGCTTACCTGATCGAAGCGCCGCATTATTTCGCCCGGCCCGAGATTTACGGCTATCGCGACGATCACGAACGATTTGCTTTCTTTTGTCGCGCCGCACTTGCGCTGTGTAAACGCCTCGGTGATCCGCCGGACATCGTTCATTGCAACGACTGGCCGGGGGGCTTCGGCGCGGTCGAAGTTCGAGCCCGCCGCGCTTTCGATGATTTCTTCAAGAACACGCGGACAGTTTTCTCGATTCATAACCTGGCCTACCAGGGGGTCTTTGACGCGGCTGATTTGTGGTGGCTAGATTTCGGCGAACGAAATGAGCGGGAAGCCTTCATGTTCAAAGGCACCGCGTCCGCGCTGAAGGCTGGGCTGGTGTCTGCCGACGCGCTGTCGACCGTTAGCAAACGCTACGCGCAGGAAATTCAGACCACGGAACATGGTTACGGCATGGAGTGGATCTTACGCGCCCGTAGCGACCGGCTGGCCGGGATCACTAACGGGGTTGATTCCGAGGTCTGGAATCCTGAAACCGATCCGCACATTGCAGTAAACTTCAGTGCGGAAGACCTCAGCGGAAAACTAAAGTGCAAACTGGACTTGCTGGAGCGTTTCAGCCTGCCGCCTGAGCCGGGGCGTCCGATCATCGCGATCATTTCGCGGCTGGTCGCCCAGAAGGGTTACGACCTAATCAAAGATGCGATCGGTTCCATTTTGGGAACTGGCGCTTTCTTCATCGCGCTGGGCGCAGGCCAATACGAGGATTTCCTGCAATCTCTGCGCGATAGCGCACCGCATCGGGTGGGCATTTATAAGGGCTACGCCGGCGAGCCACTCGCGCACCAAATCGAGGCAGGAGCCGATATTTTCCTGATGCCTTCGCTGTACGAGCCGTGCGGGCTGAACCAGATGTACAGCATGCGCTACGGCACAGTACCGCTGGTCCGGGCGACGGGCGGACTTGACGACACGGTGCAACAGTTCGATGCGACGACCGGTAACGGAACGGGCTTTAAGTTTGGTCCGTATAGTGTTCCGGCTATGCTTGAAAAAATACGCGAAGCGCTTTACTTTTATAGTCAACCAGAAATCTGGCGAAGAATTCAGCGGAACGGCATGGCCGTCGATAATTCATGGTCGGCCGCCGCGCAAAAATATCGGGAGCTTTACGACGCAACGTCTAAACTCCAAGAAACAGGTTAAGATCAAGGTTCGGACGTTTGGCACGAAATCTGAAACGTGGCGTCCCAGTAACAACGAGGAGATGAGTGATGAGTGAGAATGTAAAAGATGTCAGTGACAGCAATTTCGAAGCGGACGTCCTGCAATCAGATCGGCCAGTGCTGGTAGATTTCTGGGCAGCGTGGTGCGCGCCCTGTCGCATGCTGGCCCCAACAGTCGAAGCCGTAGCTGAGAAGTATGCGAGCAACGCTCGCGTCGTAAAGCTGAACGTCGACGATAATCCCTCAATATCACAGCGTTACGGAATCAAGGGAATTCCCACGCTGATCTTGTTCAAGGGCGGCAAAGAAGAAGAGCGGGTGGTGGGTGCCACTTCGAAGGAAGCGATTGCCCGCATGATCGATAAGCACGTCAGCAAGGACGCGGCCACCGCCTAATCATCGTCAAACAGTGAACCGTAAACCGTGAACCGTAAACAGTAGATCGGTAACGTTAAGCGCGCGCTGGTTTCTGTTTCCTGTTCACGGTTTACTGTTTCCGGTTCACGGTCTTCCCATGTCCAAAATAATCGTAGTCATCGGCGCCCAGTGGGGCGATGAAGGCAAAGGCAAGATCGTCGATCTGCTGGCCGAGCGCTTCGATATCGTTGCGCGCTATCAGGGCGGCCACAATGCCGGCCATTCCGTCTATGTTGGCGATCGTTCCTTCGTTTTGCACCTGATTCCTTCCGGCATCATCCATCCCGGCAAGATTTGTGTTTTGGGAAATGGAATGGTGATCGATCCGAACGCGTTTTTTGAGGAAGCCGATCGCTTCGCCGCGCAGGGTCTGGAAGTTACGCCCGCGCGAGTAAAGATCAGTTCGCGCGCGCACTTAATTCTTCCGTACCATCGAGCACTCGACCACACCAGCGAAGAACGTTTGGGAAATGAACGCGTCGGAACAACGCTGCGCGGCATTGGCCCTGCCTATGAAGACAAAGCCGGCCGGCGCGGCATTCGTTTCGCTGACGCGCTGGTGCCGGAGGTGCTGCGTTCGCGAATTGAACGAAACCTCGAGGACGCTAACCGGATCATCATGGCCTATGGCGGCCAGGGCCTCGATGTTGAGCAAGTCTTCAACGACACTTCAACCGTAGTTGAGCGGCTGGCTCCTTTCATTTCGGACACGGCCCACTTTTTGAACCGGGCTGCAATCGATGGCCAGTCAATTCTACTGGAGGGCGCGCAAGCGACGCTGCTCGATGTGGATCACGGGACATATCCGTTTGTCACTTCCTCCAGCACGATTGCGGGGGGCGCGGCGATTGGCACCGGCCTGGCGCCGCATCGGATCACTGGCGTGCTCGGCATTGTCCGGACGTACACGACGCGCGTGGGCGAAGGCCCGTTTCCCACGGAAATGGTCGAAGGCGAAGCAGAGATGGGCCAGGTGATACGCGAGCGCGGCCGCGAATACGGCGCGTCGACCGGCCGGCCACGGCGCTGTGGGTGGTTTGATGCGTTCGCCACGCGCTACGCCGCGGAGATCAACGGGTTCAGTTCAGTGGCATTGACTAAATTGGACGTGCTGGATGCGCTGGACGAAATCAAAGTTTGTACCGGCTACAAACTCGATGGCCGAACCTGCGAATCCTTGCCGGCAGTATCGCAGGATCTGCGGCGCGTCGAACCGATCTACGCGACCCTCCCAGGCTGGAAGACATCCACTGTCGGAACAACGGAGATGGCTTCCCTTCCTGCCAACGCCCGTCGCTACGTCGATTTCATTTCCGAACAGATTGGTGTCGAGATCGGATTGGTCTCAACCGGTCCAGAGCGCACGCAAACCATCGTCGTCAAAGATTCGGCGTTGGGAAGCTGGCTGGACGATTAGGAGTGTCAGGTCTCAAATCTCAGGTTTCAAGTCTCAAGTCACAACTTCCTGTGTCTAGCCTCTACTCTCTCAGCCCTTTGACTTGAAACCTGAGACCTGAGACTTTAGACTGTCTTACTTGTGTGGGCCGATAGCTCAGTCGGTAGAGCAACTGGCTTTTAACCAGTGGGTCGCAGGTTCGAGTCCTGCTCGGCTCACCACTTTTCCTGAGGAAATACGCAAGAAGCGAGGAGCGACAAGCTGCTCGCTTCTTGTTTTTCCTCTAACTTTTCCTCTAACAGATCTGGGATCGACCTTATTTTTCCTCTAAGCACACATTTGATCAGCACCCGGCCATCCAGAAGCCCAGCATTGTTTCGCCTCGCGTCGCGCTCAGATCCAATGACTTGATCGATACAGCCGTTAACCAAACAGCTTGCTGCGAACGCTCTTTGTCGGTGCCTGCCAGAAATCCTTTGCCCTAGTACCCCAACGTCTCGTAGTATCGTTCTTGTTCTCTTCGACCAAACGTGCTTCAGAGGAATGCTGATACTTTTCGAGCAATGCTTTCACTTCAAATACAAAAAGGACAGTTTAATTTGCCGTTCGTAGAGGCCGATCTATTGCACGAACAATTCACCGGTAATGGATGTTTTGGAATGGGTTGAGAAGAAAGCTTTTGATCGGCGCTCTGATTCAGATTAAGCTCTTGCTAAGGGATAGGAAAGAGGATAGTAGTAAATCATGAGAGGAGACTGGTGTTTGCGATCGCGATGTAGCAATTAGTGTTTTAGACTATGCCATTGACATCAATTTCCCATTACCGCCTAGAAAAGAAGCTCGGTTCAGGAGCGATTGGCGACATTTATCTCGCCTATGATGAACAGTCAGGTCGGAGAGTGGCGGTTAAGCTCCTTAGATCACCTCAACCTGGAACCTCAATCACTAATAGTTTCTTCGAGAAGGCGCGAGCGCTTTCCTCATTTACGCATCCGAACATGACGACAATTTTTGAGGCTGGGGAGTTTAGTGGACGCCCGTTTGTGGTGTTGGAATATACCGAAGGTGAAAGTTTAGCTCAAAAGATTGCGGCAGGACCTCTGCCTATGCGCGAGGTAATCAAAATCGCAACTGAATTGGCAATCGGGTTATCTGCCCTTCATCAGGAGAATATCGTTCATCGGGATCTTAATCCTTCGAACGTCTTGATTGATCGCACTGGTGTAGTCAAAATAACGGATTTTTCAATAAGCTCAGTCGGATCAGCTCAAGCTCTCGCGTACAAACCGCCGGAAGAGTTGCAGGGTCATGCAGATATTCGTTCTGATATTTTTTCATTTGGTGCGATTCTTTTTGCAATGGTGACCGGCAAAGCGCCCTCTGGAAGGCACGTCGAAGGTACGCTGCTTGCGGACATCGATGAAACCCGTACAGCTGTTCCGCGATTTCTTGAGGCCATAATCGAAAAAAGTCTAAAACCGGCACCCGAAGAAAGATTCGAATCGGTGAATGACATTCTCGAGGAACTTGTAAGGAAACTCCCAGATACTGAACGCGTGCGTGGAAGGACGGTTTCTGCGTTTCCTAATACACTAGCGTTTCCAATGCCTGTTCCAACTGCCACGACCCTTATCGATCATAGGCTGGGTAAATTAGATGATTCATTACGGCGCTTAGTTTCAAGTCTCAAACTTGGTGAGAAGAAACGCCTCAAAACGTTGGCCGTCTCGATGATCGCGATAACATTTTTAATTGCTCTGACCGGGTTTATTTTCTTAAGCGGGACTGTTTTAGGCTTCGCTATGGCATTTGGCGGTTCGTTGTTGTCTTATGAGTGTTACATCCTAGCTAGGGTCTCGAATTAAATCTTTGTCGTCCGCGAGATAACATGAACGTCTGGCAATTTCTCGAAGGGATTGTTCGGAATCCTCCCTTAATACTCGTTGCGATTCTCATCGCAATCGTCGCAGCCCACGTGCTGAAGCTGGCTTTCGAATTTATAACCAAGCGTCCTCAACCGAACTCTTTAATTATAACGTTAGAAATTTTTGTTGTTATAGTGCTGGCTTATGTGGTTATTCACTTGTACTCAGAAAAACTGATGAGGTCCGAAAGCGCACTGAATCAGTATGAACCCCTTATGGTGGTCTGCCTCTTAATTTTCTTTACAATCGTTTCTATGATTGTTTACGTCTTCTTTAGAATTGCCGTTCAGGAGCAGGATCGCGAATAAGGAGATGTGGATCGTAGGCCACGCTCGGGGTCCTCAGACCGACCTTCCGGGGTCAAGAGCTCATTCCATACAGTTCTAAGCCTTTAATTTGAGGCATTGTAACGCCCGCGCGTTATTTAAGGTAGGTAGCATTAGCGGGGGGCGATACATCGCCGGAAGGTGAGGTGATCCAAAGCGTGGCCAGATCGAACTTTGACACGGGCGATCTGGCCACGCGCATGTTATCACTCGAAGATGATGCCTTCAAGAAATTTGCGCAGTTGTTCGGCCCGAGGTTTAGGGCGTATTTCCAGCGAGGCGGACTTTCACCGGCGGACGCTGAGGATTTGGCGGTATCTTGCGTGACTGACATTGCACTGAAAATTGAAAAATACGAACAAAAAGAAGGAGCGTCTTTTAGCGCCTGGGTCTTTAGCATCTCTCGGAACTATTTGGCGGATTGGTGGCGCAAAAATCGTCAGATGGAACCTTTACCGACCGACTTGAGCGTGAATGATGTCAAGGCCGATGAGATGACGCAATCACCGAGCGTTATCGCGGTCAGAGAGGCAATATCGACCATGACGGAGGATGAGCAAGAAATTATCCGCCTGCGCCACTTTGGTTTAGAACATTCATACCGAGAAATTGGTAATCAGTTTGGCATCACGAGCGACGCTGCGCGAGTTCGCCATTTCCGAGCGCTTCAAAAACTACAGCGGGTCTTGGAAAAGGACTTCAGAATCGGGGCATCCTTAAGTACGCGATCAGTTGATTGAGAGGAAAGAAAATGAAAAATCAAGAAGAAAATTCGGTGGGGCAATATAACCCTGCAGCGTGGCTAAACAAACTATTAAACGAACTACAAGAGTCATTCATTTTTGATAAAGGCGAGTTGGACACACAACAGATGTCAGGTCCGTTTCTAGCACGGTGTGAGTCTGCGGCAGGGACCGCGTTAGCGGTGACAAAATTGCGGCGGGAGCGTCAGCGAATTGGATTTGTGCCGCTCTCGTTCACCGAGTACATTGAAGGCCTCGCACGAGTCGCGAAGGTATCAGTCTCCCGTATTTCAGATTGGCTCGGGATTGTTAGCTTCTCAGAACTTAATTCTTCTTCGTCGCCCAGCGTCGCCCGCCTTGCAAAAGAGATAGGGATGACGCTTCGGGAATTGCTTGTGCACGTCAGAATCGGGTTCGCTGCTGAATTTGATTCGTCGCCTATGGCATTGCTTGTTGCAAGGCGTCGCCGTCATGGCGATTCGCGATCCGAGCTAGATCATTGCGAAGACGTGCTTCTCGATATCGAGTCGTCGTATGCACCCGAAAGAAAGATGAAGCTGGATGAGATTAAGTCAAATCTTCAGTCGCTGTACGGGGAGTTCAATAGATAGGACCAAAAGCAATCGATCGACGGAGGTAAGTCGTGAGTCTCGCAAGCGCTCCCCTTAGAGACGTTCCAACGAGTGTCTTGATTGATAGACTGAGCGGCGGCTGGCACGAATCTCATAGTGGCTTACTGCAGGAGTTTGTTCAAAGGTGGGAGGCAATATTAGATAATAATGTTGAAGTCAGCGAAATAACCAACGATTCCCTCCGGTTTGTTACGGATTTAAGTCACCTTTACCTCCGGGCAACTCACAAAACCCCATGCTTGATGCTTGGAGGAAATGCCGACGTGCCGCGAATGATTGGGGAGTTCTTTCGGAAGATTCCTCCACGGCATGGCGTGCCCATCATTTTGCCGTTGTCCGACCGGAATCTCGAGCTAACTCGCACCTCCGCACCTAAAGGACGGTGTCTCGTAATTCCTTTAATGGATTTAAAGCAGATGACGAAGGAAGAACCCTATAAGGTTCTGAGGGCATTGTTCTTGGAACAAATTCCTAGGCGGAGATTGAATCCTTATAACCTACTCCTACCTGCAGAAGGAAGCCTTTTCGTAGGAAGAGAAAATGAACTCGGGAGGCTGTTCGATGAGGAGAATACTAGTTTCGCGATCGCCGGCCCTGGAAGAATAGGAAAAACGTCTTTGATGAATGGTTACAAACAACTACTGATACGAGCGGGCGATAGCCGGATGGCCCGCTGTTTGGCGGTAGACTTCTACGACTGCGATGACTTTACGGCCGATGGAGTAGCGCGGTTCTTCGCGATGGAAATTGGCGCCACGATTAGGAGTTGGCAAATATCCGCTTCGAAGCTCGTGAAATTCATGAAGTACCAATATCAAAGATTAGGAGGTCCCCCTGAGTTGCTTCTCGACGAGGTTGACATGGTTTGCAGCAGTGACGCGTTTAAGTTTCTTGGAGCCGCGGCCAGAGCGGGCCTGTGTAGGCTAATTATGTGTGGGAAAGGTGATTTGCTGAAAACAATGCTTCGGTCCAAATCCCCGTTGGAGTGCCGTCTAGAGTTGATTCAACTTCAGCCATTGCAGGAGCGGTATGCCTTTGAATTGTTGTTACAACCGCTCTCCGATCTTGGTTTCGATATAGTTAATAAGGAGAATTTCGCAAGTCGCGTACTGCAATTTACAGGTCGGCTACCCCATCTAATTCAACTCTGCGGCGAGAAGCTTGTTGAATACGGAATCCAGCAACAAACCGGCACACTAACGGAAATCGATTTAGATAGGGTTGAGGCTGACTTCGAGACTGAACAGTATTTCACAAACCCTCTTGAGGACTTGAACGATCCGATAACAAGACTGATCGGGTTGTCGGTAATAAAGCATCAGGACACTCGACAATTCTCAGCAATATCGGTGCAGGCGATGATGGCGCGTATTGGTGTTTATGTTGATCTGAAGAGAGCCAAAGAAATTTGTAATGACTTGGTGATAAACAACATTCTCGCGTGGAGCAACGGCGCTTATTGCGTAGCAAACAAAGGCCTAAGTTTTTATTTCAAGAGGGGTGGAAACCTGGAGAATGCAATCAATAAAGCCACTCGGGATGCGAAGATCGTTAGCCGAAATGGTAATAACGCCGGGAACACAGCCCTACCTTCAAAGCCATGATGCCATTTCAATACAAACGGATTAGTAAATCCTTTATTGAAGAATTGAGCGACAGAGTTCAAATCGGCGAGAGCGCCGTCCTTCTCGGTCCTCGATATGGTGGCAAGCGGCATGTAATGTTTCGCGTTCGCAGTCTTTTGAAGACAACTGAGAGCAATCCAATTGTGCAAATCAGATTTCTGGCGGAATCACCTGTCGCGACGGCTCAACAAGCAATGAGCTTGATTTCGGCGGCTGTAACCAACGCTGGTTTTAACTTACAACGAAGTGAGGACAGCGGGGAGAACCTGTTCCAATCTATAGATGAACTCTATGACCAGACGAAATGTCCCATAGTTCTTTTCGCTGCGAACATTGATAGTCTCGCCCACCATTTAGCTCGCCGTTTCCTACAGGGAATCAGGAAGCGTGTTGAATCTGGCGAAATTGTAGCGATTTTAAGTGGAGAAGATGATCTGCGCGACTTGGTTTATGGACCTAACTCTGAATTCGCTTGCGCAAATCAATTTGTGCTGCAAGGTTATTCAAAAGATGAGTTTGATGATTATTTGAATCGTTATGTCCGGCAACTTCATTTGACATTCGATTCTTTCCCGGAGGCTTCTGCGCGCATTTGGACGATAACAGGTGGCAACACATACACAATTCGGTTGGTACTATGGGACCTTATCGAGACCCGCGCACGGAGTGACGCTTCGCCAAACGAGATCATCCCGTATGAGAACATACGTACATCGCTGAACATGGTTGGCATCCCAGGAGTTTACGGCTCTCACGTGTTTCGTCATGCTACCGAGCTGATTGCGCGCGACTCAGAATGTTGGCGCGACCTTGAACTCTTGATAGCCGGTGAACCAGCGTTTATTGGAATAAAAGACTATTCACCCAGTCTGCTGGAACTGGCCGGCGTCGCCTTTAGAGAGATTCGACCAGAGGGAGGTGAGCTTCGATTCACATCGCCTTTGATGGAGCAATTTGTGACTAGGTATTATGACGATCGCCGATTTGGAGATCTTTATGCTGCTATGGGTCGCTGGGACGAGGCCTTTGAAAGATACTCGCGACTGGAACCAGAAGCGACAATGAGACCATCTGGAGCGAACGACCGCGGCGAAGTCGAGGCTACCATAAATGCTCTATGCGCTTCACTTTACTCTGAGGCGACCAAAGACATTAGCGCTGTTAAGGAACTCTTCGAACGCGGTTGTCATTGCGTCCTCGGCTTTCCCGAGGTTAGTTTCTGGCATTACAACACCTGGGAACGATCGCGCGGCTGGGAGTTGCAGGACTCAGACAATGCCGCTTTTACGGTGGATACCGCTGATAAGATTGCAAGCTTACTCGGAGTGGGCGGCAAGCTATCTCCAGGTCTTTTACCTTTATCTGAATCTTTAGACAAATACTGCGTCGCAGCCATTCTCCCCGCGCTGAGATCAGATCAGCAGGTCGCGGTTGTTGTAAGTGACTTAGAAAGGCGGGCCGTTATATCGAGGGAGAGAGATCGTCTCCTAAAACAACTGCTTCATCATTTCGTTGAATCCTATTCCCATGCCGTCTTAGTCGATGGTCTCCAAGTTCGCCTGAGAGTGCGGGATAAACACATGGAGGTGATGAACTCAATTCTTGATTCTTGGGGAAGTTCCTTTCTCGACGTTCATCATGTGCTAAAGATGGCAGCAAGAGGATTGCGCACGCTTCAATACAGTCGGGTGCTCTTTTGTTTGGTGGATCCGGGACGGCAACGAATACGGGGTATAATTGATGATTCTGATGACGCCAACGTCGATGTAGCGGAAATGACCAGTTGGCCGTTGGACAAACCTACCGCCGACCTTCAGCCGTATGTAGTTTTCACTAGACAGCCGAAGATTGTTCCAGATGCCGCTCTTGAGCCATTAGCGAATCAAGCTGTTGTGCGGCAAGCTCGCATGAAAGCGGAAGCGATAATTCCGATTCTGAATTCCACCGGTGAGGCAATTGGGACTATTCATGTTGAGCGCGCGGATGGACTAGTCCCCTCGTGGGGTGAGGCTAAAGATTTACTCGCTTTCGGGCGACAATTGGCCGTGGCGATCGAGCAAAGCGAGCGCGTAAATCTCCTTGAGTCCGCGCTCGACGAGATTCCGGAGCCGATCGTCATAGTTGACGGTAGTGAACATCCACGATATTCGAACCACCTGGGCGCCGAGCTTTTCGATATTCCAGAAGGTTGGTTAAGTCGCAACTCGACCGTCAGTTTGTCAGAAACAGTTGATGCTCCGATTCTTGAACCAGTGAGGCAATCTCTAAATTCCGGACAGCGCTCAGTTCGACATCTACTGGGCATAGGCACAGATCCATCTTACCGCGGCGCGGCGCTGACCAGCCCTATTCACCTGAGAACCGGCCCAACGAAAAGTGAACAGGTCATAGGCGGCCTAGTACATATTCAGGATCTGAACTATTTGTATCGGGTCATTGAGGCTTTTCGGGTTATCGCGGAAGCAAGCGATACCCCTTCAGCAATTAGCTCTGTACTTGAGGCGGCGAAGCTGCTGGGACCGAAGTGGGGTCGACTATACCTCGTTGACCAAAATCGACCAGATTACTTCGTGAGCAAGTTATCTTTTGGTTTTGCCAACGCTGCTGAGAAAGCTGAATTCAATCGGGGCGCCGTAGTCTTGCCTTCCCGAAAAGAACCCGGCCACGAACATTGGCTATCGATTGATCGAAACCAACCCATAGTCTTCTGTTGGAAGCCGGCGATACCCATAAACTCAGAAGTGCGCACGCCATACGGTCTTACGGCGCTCAATGTCAATCCAGAAAAATCGCCTATCCCTGTGAGAAAGAAGGAGGGGCAGTTTTGGATCGATTTTCCGTTGTCTACCGGAGACAAAGTATTGGGCAAAGTATGCCTACACTGTGATGAGAATTTACGTCCGGAAGACTTCGAGTTACTTAAGGTTCTTTCCGAGATGGCAGCGGGCCTACTCGATGCTGCGTTACGAAGGGACTCAGCATTCTTAAAAGCTAACGCCAGGATGGCACATAATCTACACACACGCTTGGGTGCTCTTGCATGGATTTTACTGGACTATAAACAACAGGAGTCCAAGTTGGGTGCTTTAAAGGAGATCAATGAAAGATTTGCACGAGTGATCGCCCAGACAACGCAAACGACGCAAAGAGCGAAGCAGTTACTAGGACCGATTGTGCCAACGATTTCGAAATGGGATGTTGGCTGTCTGATAAAGCAGACTCTAGACGGTGTCTTGCCGAAGGGGGCATGGCAAGTTGAGTCGAAAACCGGAGTGTTTTCAGACTTAGACGCGCAAATATTCGAGGCCGCGCTCTTGGAATTGGTTGAAAATTCAAGAGAGATGATCGCGAGTGCAGAAGAACTTGTCATCTCGATTCTCCTTGAGCGGTATCAACTTGGTTCGAGAGATTGGATTCGGGTTGTTTACAGTGACAACGGCCCCGGTATTCCTCTGGATCTCCATGAGAGGATTTTTGAGGATTTCTTTAGTCAGCGTCCCAAGAACAAGGATGCTGGACTTGGCATAGGTCTTAGTTACGTTCGTCGGGTCATCGAGTCCCACGGTGGCCAAATAAAGACGGAACCCTCAACCGATGGCGCAAGATTTGTGATTTCAATTCCAGCGTCATCATTAAGCGAGGTTTGAAGGGAGCGAATTATGTTTCGAATACTTATTGTTGAGGACATTTACTCCACATTGGAAGCGATGAGGGACGGGATCAAGACTGCATTTGAAGGACGTGAGGGACGCAGCGACGCGAAAGTTCATACCGCAGGCGCCGTAGATGAAGCGATAACGCTAATAAACGAAGAACGCGGTAGAGGTAAAAGCTATCATGCAGCTGTTCTCGATTTTAAGCTTCCCAAGACTAAAGGAGCTCCACCTGAAGGTGATTTATCGATATGTGAGACTCTTAAGCAATCAATGCCTAATACTCTGATAGTTCACATCACGGCTTATGATGATGATAAAGATATTCTTAAGCATCTTAAGGCCGTTCATATGGGTAGGTTAGGATCGGAAGCTGAACTGATTATTAAACAGGGAAATTGGCCGGAGAAGCTAATTAGCGCTTTGAAAGCGTATCTCTATGGTGGGCTTATAGAAGAACAGATGCAGGATGTATTTGGACTCCGTGACCGCCAACTCAAGTTTAGAACCCGAAGCAGCGCTGCGCCTCCCTCCGCGCGCGGGGAAAGAAGCCTTACCCATGCTATCGCGACATTATCGCGTGACATTGAATCCTACTGGCACGTTCTCGATGAAGAGCTACGGCAGAAAATTCATACTGTCTTCCGGGTCGATACCTACGGTCAGAATGTCGTGCGTGTGAGTCTTATTCGAGAGACGAAAGGAAAGGATTAATGATATTTCCTCACTATCCCCCGCCCTTCTGGAGACTCCCGCCTGCCCTCGAATGTGAGCACTTCATACTGCATTTTGCCCTCCGTAACCCGACGGAAGGTAAAGGGCGTGCATCTGAAGGAGTCCGCGACCGCGTTCTGGTTCTCGCTTACGTTGATGCCTTGGAGCACCTTTATAGTGTTATGAGATCTGCGCCATGGAATCGAGATCCACCCATTACCGATGATAGCGGAAAAACCCACATCTATATTTGCAATTATCATGCACTAACGTCCGATGAATCGATGGCTCCAACAGGTGAGCCGACGGACATTCCAAGCGGAGTCCCATATATCGTCTTGCCTAGCAGATGCGATGAGCCAACCATTCAGGCTGAGCTTCATAAGGCGGCTGCGGAGGCAGTTCATGAGGCGGCTCATGTGTTCAACTACACTCAACGGCAATTTCATGAGCTGACGAGCCACGCGTGGAAGTGGTTCGACGAAGCCTTTGCAGTTTTTATGGAAACGCACGTCATTTCAGGAAACCAAGACTATTTTCGGTATGTGATGGACTGGATCGACTTGCCCGAAACACCGTTAGACGCTGAATACGCGAAGTATCAAGCGGGTATGTTCGTCAGGTATATTGCCAAAATTGGTGAACTCGGTCCCGCTTTTGTAAATCAAGTATGGACGCAATCGGAACCGGACGAAAAGCCATTTGAGGCTTTGGCTCGTTTCCTTCGATCAAAAGGCTTGATTCTTTCGTCTGCAGATCCTGATGTAACGGATATTTTTGGCTCTGGCTATTGTTTAGAACCGTATTTTTTGTGGCATCACAGAAGTCCCAGCCTTGCGCCGGACGTCTTTGCGAGATACGGCGAAAGAGCGGTATCCCAGAGCTGGGAAATGTATCCGGGCCGTGATGAAACGACCACAGGGATGCTCGATCATCTCGCTTGCAGGTATTACCGGTATTACGTAAGGAGTGGAGTCACACGCCTGCGGGTCGAACTTCAACGGCAGTCGGTGAATCCTGCTCCGCTAAAAGGTGAAATGGTTATCATCAGAAAGAATTTGGAACGTAGCACGACGCTGCCTCTTCGTGCGAGCGATCAAGCGAAGTTACCCGCCGTGCCGACTCTCTCGGTTGAATTGCGTGATCTAGATCCAGATTCGATAGACCACATTGTTTTGGTTGTAAGTAACTGTGGGTTGCGGGCGATGACGGATGACGAAGATGAACCCCATGATGACCAGCAAGCATTTACGTTACGCGCGACAGCCTCCTAACTAACAAGATTCATTGCAGCGAACCTATAATATCAACACGCTTCGTAATCACACCGATACCACCCGGGGCGTGTTGTGATCCAGATCCCTAGCAATGAGAAGCAAAGCTGAGGCTGGATTTATTGCGACAACCGACGTTTAATCACCTTTGACGGCCGCAACCCTCTTCAAGTTATTGAGTATTGTAACTACGTCGGTTGTCGCAACGCTTAAATATCAGGTAGTGGGGTAACTATGTGCATATGAAAAAGCCCGGCTCTATGGTGACAACTTCCTGATCTTAGTTACCGGGTGCATCTCAAGCCAGCCGTGCTCCGTGTCCAGAACATGTATGCCGGCGATTTCAACGTGATCCCCGACGTTCGGCAAACTGATCTTTTGCTTCCAATTCTTACAGGCTTTGATCGCGCTCTTTTGCGTTACCTTGAGAACGCAGATCGGCTCAAACACGAAAAAGCCATGCTGAATTGATACGTTTTTGTCGTTAATCAAATCCTCATCCTGACCGGGATCAAGCTCCAGCCGAACGTGAAAGTCTCCATCCTTTTCCGGGAGCTTTTTCCTAATGATTCCCGTGACGGTAATGCAGCCCTTTTTCTCAACTAGGCGAGCGGGTTTGTAGATGTGCTTATTCAAGGTTGCCAGTCCGGTACATTGCTGGCCGTAGGCAGAGACAGACGCGAGAGCGAATAGGAGCGCAAGATACAGAAGTCTTTGCATGCTGAGCCTCCAAGGGAAGATGTGAGAACAGGAGGCTTATATACCTAGCCGCTGAGGCTATGCAAGAATTTTTGTATCCAGCAAAGGACAAGAGCGGCGGTATTCCTCGCCCAGGCTACCGCCGCCCTGCGGGAGTGCTGACAGCAACCCTTGGCTTCAACAAGAAAGAGTTGCCGCGTGGGAGGCACTCCCTATAAGATGCTTCCCGTAATGATGTTCATTAAACCGCGAGGACAGACTGGCTAATGACGCTCGCCCGGACGGATCGGGCGTTCCGGGCAAGCTCACAGGCGGCGCGCAGTGTAGTACCATTTGGAACTAACCGCAAGGCCAGACCATCAAGGAGAAACCTTGATGGGTAAAACCAAGCGGCCATACCCGCGCAAGCTGGCGCGTAAGCTGAAACAGGTTAGAGTCCGAGCGGATATGTCTCAGACGGAGATCGCGAAGGCGTTAGGCGTGAAGGAGCGGGCGAGTATTTCGCTTTATGAGCAAGGCAAGCGGGAGCCACCGTTGCCCGTACTGCTCAAGTATGCACGTCTCGCCAAGGTTGCGGTGGACGTATTGATCGACGATAAGTTGAACCTGCCAAAGTGATCGGCAGGCAAAGGGCGCGTTGGGCGCGCCCGTCGCCAGTGGAAGTGATTAACGCCTTGAGTTAGGTCTCATAAACGGGAATGCTTGTCGCTCCCGTAATGAGACCAATTGCGTGCAAGCAATCCTGCTTGTTTTTGTAACCCTCGCCGGAGTCGGCAATGGTTCTGTTATTGGCGGCAAGTAGACGCCAACGCCACTCGTTTCGAGTGTCTTGGTAAACATGAAATCTCATGACTAATCTCTCCTCGACTGAACCTGACAACTGGAACAGTTACCTGTTCGATTACGGCTATGACGGCGAGTCATGGTCGGTTGAAATTCCCGCTCGCACCGAACAGGAAGCTAGAGAACGCGTTAGCAGTCTGGCTAACGCAAGGTATCTCGGCGAGATCAAGCTGACCGTGCCGGGACGTTTCGGATTGCTGGCCCAGCTAGTCTGCTGGGTTCGCAATTTTGTGGCAGAGCGCCACGATTCTTGAATAATTGCAACGTGCATGTCCGCTCAAGCATCGTTTATACGCTGACGCGCGTCCTATGTCAAGCTTCAGCGTTCAAGCATCGCGCATGAGCGGCTTCGTTCCTTGAAAATTTATTGCGTTTTGGTGTTAATTTCATCTTAGCTATTGACAGCCCGATATATTTGGCATAGCCTACCGGCTATGCCAAAGCGGTCAAGCACAAGGAAAAGAACTAAGAGAACGGAAGCCGTTAACAAGCCCATCGTTAACGTACTTGTTGGCACTCCCATGCCAGAAAAGAATCCTGCGGCGGTAGCTCTTGGTAAGTTAGGCGGTCTCAAAGGGGGGCCGGCCCGAGCTGAGAGTCTTTCACCACGGAGGCGCAAACAGATCGCCAAGCAGGCAGCGCAAGCTCGCTGGGGTATTCGCCCCGAGTAAGTAAAACGTTTCTGGCCTTACCCAAGAGGACGTTTTCTACATGGCCGATCAAGAGCAGAGCGATTCACGGGATAAGACTAAGTATGTGAAGGACGCCGACAAGCGACGAGCCCAAATCCTATCGCGAGTTCTCGGAGAGCACGATCTTTACACGGCGCAACGAGACAAGCGGGTTGAATTGCTTGAGAAGCTGGAGGCGCAGGCTCCCAAAGGAAAAGAGACTGCGTACATAGCGTTCATATGTTCGGCGGGCGCATCGATCGATAGCGACGATATTCCGGCTTTTGGGGACGTGCTTCTGTCCATCGGGGAGGTGGATCAACTCAACCTGATTATCGACAGTCCTGGAGGCGACGGAACAATCGCCGAGAAGATCATCGAACTATGTCGAGCCTACTGCAAAGAGTTCAAAGTGATTGTGCCAAACAGGGCAAAGAGCGCGGCGACTATCATTGCGCTTGGGGCTGATGAAATCTTGATGGGATATTGCTCTGAGTTGGGGCCGATTGACGCTCAGGTCTGGGTGGTTGTTGGCGGCGTTCCACGCCTTATTTCGGCCCAGTCTTTTATCGACTCTCGCGTGGCGCTGGAAAAACGATACTACTCGGCAGCGCGTAGTAGGAGAGACACAAAACCAATTCTTCAGCAATTGGCGGTTCTCGACGCCCCGTTTATTGATCATTGCGTAAAACTAATGGAGTTTACGCGGGAGGTGGCGCGGAAATACCTAGGAAAGTACATGTTCGCCAAGATTACCCCCGCGTCAGTCAAAAAGAAGGCGGTAGACAAGGCCCTGAAACGTCTATCGTCAGTAGACGTATTCAAGGTTCATGGACGAATGATAGACGGAAATGCGGCAAAAACTGAACTAAAACTGAACGTCCGACTATTAAGCAAGGACAATCCTCTTTGGGAAGCATTGTGGGAATACTACGTGCGTGCAGACATGATGCTGAGCAAATTCGGAGTGTCCAAAGTCATAGAGTCAAGAACCGAGGTGCTCATTAGAGGGCGAACCACAAACGAATAGGACGAAGACCATGAAGCGCAAAAGAACTATACGGAGCAGGAGGATGGTAAGAAAGCCCCGAAAGAGGCAAGAACAACCGGAAGGCGCGAGTTTGGCAGCCGCCGCCGTTCGAGATTATTCTGAGCACAACAAGGACATTGCGCTGGCGGTGGAGACAATGCGGCAGGCTCAGCTACTTCAAGAAACACGAGTCAAGTACCTCCTTGATAACCTCTCATACCAAGTGATCGGAGTCTAAAGCTGTTTTAACTAGAAAGGGGGCAGTTGAGCCCCTTTTCTGCTTGACATGCTTGACCGCTCAAGCATATACTCTACTTATCGAAAAAAGCAGAAGGCCCTAGCGGCGCTAACCACTAAGGCCCTTTTTGAAAACAGACACGATTGCTCGCACCTGAGTCCAAGCAACTTCATTGTGCAGCAATCGCCAAACGAAAGGCAAGGCGATGACCTGTCACAACTGCCAACTGAAAGCCGTTAAGGCTGGGAAAGACCGCAAGGGTACGCAGCGGTTTCTTTGCCGAAACTGTAAGCGATATTTCCAGCCTGAGAGGCAAGCCCTGCTAGGCAACATGAACCTTCCCGAATACAAAACCCTGCTTGTGCTGAATCTCTTACTTGAGGGCAATTCAATCCGCAGCATCGAACGGATCACTGGCATCGAAAAGAAAACGATCACGCGGATCATGTTGCTGGCTGGCGAGCATTGCGAGGCTTTGATGCTACGAAAGATCAAAGGCGTCGCGGTCAAGGATGTTGAGGCCGACGAAATCTGGGGCTTTGTAGGTTGCAAGAATCGCCACAAGCTACACAAGCAGATTGACGATCCGAAGGTTGGCGATGCCTATACCTGGGTTGGCATCGAACGAAACACAAAACTCATTCTGGCGTGGCATCTAGGCCAGCGTGACGGGGTTGACTGTGAGGCATTCACAGAGAAGCTACACGAGGCCACTAGCGGTCGTTTCCAGTTGACTACGGACGGATACCGCCCCTATGAGAGCGCCGTAGCCTACTCGCTCGGAACCCGCGTTGACTACGCGATGCTGATTAAAGTTTACGGAAAGACCGATCACGAGGGCGAGCAAAAGTATTCGCCACCCGAAGTGGTGGAAACAGTAGCGAAGCCTTTGATTGGCAACCCCGACCCTGACAGAATTTGCACGAGTATCGTTGAGCGTTCAAATCTCAGCATGAGAACATCGATCCGCAGACTCACCCGCCTGACTAATGCGTTCTCGAAAAAGTGGGAGCATTTGAAGGCGATGCTGGCGCTCTACTTTGCCTATTACAACTTCTGCCGGATTCACAGTTCGATCCGTTGCACTCCGGCGATGGAAAGCGGTATAACGAATCATGTCTGGAGTCTAAGAGAACTATTAGCCTAGGTTATAACGAAAAAACTGTACGCCAAGTGTGTCATTTGGCGTACTCCAGCCTTGACAAGTCTCTCACCCGCGCCAATACAATAAAGCCAACCCGCAATGACGCTACTTGGCGTCGTAGCGCGTTGGCTTTATTTATCGGGGTTACTTAGCGAATGACCCAAGTTCTCCCTCAGTTGTAGAACTAAACCACGGGGCCTTCGTAATGATGCAAGAACACATATTTATTTTGAGAGTTCTCTTGCTACAGCAAGACGATGGACTGTGGGCCGCTCAGTGCATAGACCACGATATCGTTGCTCAAGGTAATTCAATCGGTGAGGCAAAAAGGGCGTTTGAGCGAACGGTCGTAGGCCAAATACTATTTGACTTCAAGAACGGACGCGCTCCTCTTGCGACGTTCTCACCCGCTCCTTTAAGACTCCAAGAAATGTTTGACAGAGCCGCCGACCTGGCATTGGCGGATAAAGGGCCTATCACACTCCCGGATGGAACTCCGGCAGCTTATATTTGCAACCAAATCACCAAAGAGTTTCGGATCGGAAACTAAGGCGAGACAAGTTGCCATATCCTCCCTACGCTCCTCACATCTCTGAATTCAAAAAAGTCCTAGAAGACGAGTTTGGGTGTACCTTCGAACGGGCAAAACTCGGTCTGGATAAAGGTATTTCGTGGGAGTTTGTCTACATTGAGCGAATTTGGCAAGGTAAATCACTTGTATATCCATTCAACGATTACGCGGATGATATGCGTGTTCACGGATTACTTCTGCTTAGTATTTGCCACCAACTAGTACTTGATTGTTCCAGGTGGGGAGTTACCTTATCTGAGTACGACGATCTGGAGAGCGATAATAATTAGGGCAAGCCACCAACGGGCCACCAAAATCATATGCACAAACTTACCCCACTACCAAATATCATAGCTTGTTTGCATGAAAAGCGGTTTATGTTACTCTGAGAGAGATTCAAGCGAACGTGAGAAAACGGCATTTCCCAAACTTTTAACCAGTGGGTCGCAGGTTCGAGTCTTGCTCGGCTCACCACTTACTAAATAACTACCACATCCCGCCATCGGCCTTCAATGATTCAAGCGCGTAGACGCCTCGGCTGAGGCGGAGCGCGTATCCTTCATCTAGTTCCGATTCACCTCAAATGTTTTGATCTCTTCAGAGAACTCAAAAGTCTGTTTTGCTTCGTTCGGCGAAGATATCATCGAATAGTTTTTTCTAATTTGCCACTAGCTTTAGCCTTTGCTTTTTGATTAAATTCGGCTAAAGCCGATTTGTATCAAGATTCCTGGACCTTTTCCACTAACTGAAGCTAGTGATAAGTGAGCTAGACCTTTCCCATTAGCTGAAGCTAGTGGCAAGTGAGTTGGACCATGCGACTAAACAATCGAGGCAGTCTGTACACTCTAATCCTGCTGATGTTTTTGTGTTGCGAACCCCTCTCGGCACAAAAGGCGAGCGTTAGTCTCACAAAGAGTGCTAGTCGAATTCCCAAGTCCTGCGAAGCCCTGGTCCCGATTTCGATCGAGGATCCAATAGATGTCCCCGCCCTGATGAAAGAGGCGTACTGCAAGGGCGCCGGCGACATGCTGACCGAATACACGTATGTGATGACTTCAGTGGGGCGTTCAATAAACAAGAAAGGACAGACTAACTCAGAATCGACCACCTACGAGGTTTTCATTCCTGTTTTGAAGAGCGGAACCCGGGGCAAGGGCGTTTTGGTGGTCACGAGTCGGGATGGTGTGCCCGTGCCGGCCGGCGAGCTGGAAAATGCGCAGTTGGAGGCGGGTAAGCGTTTAGAAAAGGCCGAAGAAAAGAGTGCGAAGCAAAAGCCTTCGGCGCCCGAGACAGCTCCCGATGTAAAGGGAATGTCGCCGATCGGGATGTACACTAGCACCACCAGCAAGCATTCAAGGTTTGGTAGATCCAGTAGCGCCACGCTGGCGATTCATACGTTCCTCAAAACGTGTGAACTGGCTTTGACGCGTCGCGAGCAGCATGAAGGACGCGAGACACTGGTCTTCAATTTCACCCCGCGCCCCGGCGCACAGTTTGCCGACGACGAAAAATACATTGCCCAGCTCGCGGGTGAGATTTGGATCGACGCTCAGGATCGTATCGCCACCCGGCTGGTAGGACGACCTGCTTTCAGTGCGACCATAGCAGGTCCGGCCCAATCAATCCCAACGGCCATCCAAACGCCGGGCGACGCGCCACCGGCGGTCTATGTGGAGATGATGCGGTTACCGGAAGGAATATGGTTGCCGCGAATCATCCGCATCAACGGCGCGGACTATCAACAGCTCTTTGACGGAATCACCGCAGATTCAATCTCAACCTTCAGTAATTACAAGCGCTTCTTGACTGAGATAAAGGAGGTTCAGATTAACTCACCCATCAAGCCATAGCGGTTCGGCAGCGTCTCGACTTGTGGGGACGTCGACAGCAAAGGTATTGGCAAGCCAAAGCGGTGTCGCGCTGCGCTTGCCACCGCACTCAAATTTCTGTCGCTCGCTTCGCGGTCAGGGAAAATAATCTCTTGATCCCAACCCCGAATCTGACTTCAATTCGCCACCGCCACCTGAAGCTGTTCGAGCTTTCCATCCGGCATTTCGTACGTCCAAGCGCGGACCGCCTTGTTATTCGTGAAGCGGATGTTGTAATTGCGGTAGACCATGCCTCCGCGCAGGGATTGACCAGTCTGCGTGAAAGATTCCCATTTGCCGAGTGGCCCGAGGCTGTTCTTGAAATCCTCTAAAGCTTGTTCGTTGAAATAACCGTTCGCGTTGTCGGTAAAGAGTGAACGATCTATCTTTCCCTGCTGCAATCCGGCAAAAATCTTTTTCGCTTGTTCGAGCTTTGCCGGCGTTGCCGGATCGTTGGTCGCGAAGAGCAACGGCGGAATTCCGGAAGCGATTGGGCCTGCGGCGCCGGATGCGTCCTGATTCGTGAGCACGACGACCGCGGCCCGATCATCCGGGAACACAAGGTTCTGCGCTACAAAACCTGAGACTTCACCGCCGTGCGACAGCGCGCGACGATTGAGGGCCATGGTGACAGTCACCCCGAGACCATAGCCACTGCTGACTCCGTTGTTGAGCAACACTGCCCTCCCAAGTTCCGCATACGACCCAGGCTTCATCAGCTTTCCTTCGATAATCGAGATGTCCCACTTCGCGAGGTCCTCCGCCGTCATCGCCAACTCGCCCGCGGCGAAGAGCCAGCCCGTTCCCTCTTTCGGAGCGACGCGCAGTGGTGCGAGCGCGAAACGCATGTAGCCGGTTGGGTCGCTTTCAGTCAGCCGCTCTGCGTCAATGTCCATTACGCTTGTCATGTTGAGCGGCTTGAAAATGTTCTGTTGCAGAAACTGAAAGAACGGCATGCGCGCAACCTTCTCAACGATTGCCCCGACGATCACGTAGTTCGTGTTGCTGTATTGCCACTTCGTGCCGGGCTCGAAGTCGAGCGGCTTTTTCGCCCACGTGTCCATGATGGCGCGCGCGGTCGTCGGCGAGAGCATCGGCTTCATCACGTAATCCTGCGGCCAGTAGTCCTGATAACCCGACGTGTGCGAAAGGAGTTGCCGGATGGTGACTTCATTCGCGCGCGTGAGCTCGGGAAAGTACTTCGCAACTTTGTCATCGAGCGAAAGCTTTCGCTGTTCCTGCAGCATCAGGATCGCCGCCGCCGTGAACTGCTTGCTGATCGAGCCGATGCTGTAACGCATCTCAGACTTCGCCGCCGTCTTCGGCTCGAGCTTCGCATCGCCGTAAGCTTTGACGTAAGCAATCTGTCCATCTTTCACCACGACGACGGACGCGCTCGGCACGCCCGTGCGCGTGAGGGTTTCCGTGGCGAGCTTGTCGATTTTCTCAGTGATGTCGTACGGCAGTTGCGTTTGCGCGAACGAGTGAAATGAAAATGCGAGCACGACTGCGAAGCAGAGTAGGAACTTTGGATGATGACGCACGTGAATCTCCTTTGGTGGACGCGGTTTTGAAAACGGGAAGCGAATTATAGCAAGAGCCGGGCTTCCCGTAAGCACTGACGAACACCAGGTAGTGTCCTAAAATTGTGTTGTTGCAACGTCAACTGGAAGCAGCCGAGACTTAACCGCGACCAGCTTGTCCGGCGAGGGCAAACGGTCGAATGGCTCGGCCGGCCAGATTGTGCTTTGCATTAGCGACGGTGGCAGGAAAGCTCTGCAGGTAACGACTTGTGCGAAAAATGGCGAATCCCAAATTTAAGTCCAGACTGCACCGAGTTGCACTTCCAATTTGAATTCGCGTTCTATAAACTTTGCGCGCATTGAAAGCAAAGAAACTGACTTGCTGCTTGACTTGACGGAAGCAGGTTGATCGCTCTTATTTGACCATGGGGGGGGCCAGCTTCTTTCTGCTCGGCTCACGACTTCCTCTTCGAATCTCCGGGAGGCCTTACGACTCTGATTTACTCACTCTTAGCTGCGGTTCTGGCGCTGGCCGTTTTCCATTCCACGGCGCACTGCCAGGCCGCGATCACTCCGCCAGCCGCAAACAAGAACGAGGGGTCTATCGACGGGCGCGTAACCCTCCATGGGAAAGGCCTGAGTAACATACAGGTGCTTGCATGGCTCCGGACTTCGCCAGGACCGCCGTTCGCGCGAGACGCTCTGGAGGCAAGAACCGATGCTGATGGTTATTACCGCGTTACGCCGGTGCCGGGCGGGAATTACTACGTGGCTGCTTTCGCCCACGGCTTGGTTCCCGTACAAATAGCCAACATTTCAGAATCGCCAAGATCGGTTTCGATCTCTGCGGGCGAGGCTGTGCGAGGCGTGGATCTCCAACTGATTGTGGGCGGTGTTATTACTGGCAGAATTACAAACCTCGAGGGGAAACCGGTGGCGTCACATCCAATGTTCCTCGTTGAAGTGACGCCGCTTCCCAACCCGACCGGCATGCATCCTAATCCGGCGATGATGCAGTTTTCCTCGGGGATTTTCAGAACCGACGATAGCGGTGTTTATCGGATTGATGGAATACCTCCCGGCTCGTATCGGGTCGCTGCAGGACCACCCTATGCGGCGTTCAAGGTTCGTGGGCAGCCTCCTTATGAACAAGCGTTCTACGGAAACACAAAGGACCAGAGCAAAGCGCGCGTGATTGAAGTGTCGGAGGGGGCTGTGATGACCGATATCGATATTAACGTCGGAGCGCCGGTACCTACATCCTCAGCCAGCGGCCGTATCGTTAGCGCCGCGACCGGCCAGCCGCTCCCTGATATCAGTTACGATATTTTTATAGATGGTCCATCGGGGCGCGGCGGACTGATTCCGCAGGCGGGCAAGTCAGGTAGCGACGGATCCTTCAAACTATTGCCCCTGCCACCCGGCCGATATTCGGTAAGAATTTCTGACGGTCGTTCAATTGGCCCACCGGTGATTCAGGACTTCTTTGGTGAGTCGGCACCTTTCGAGATTGGCAACGCAGACGTCAGCGCATTAGAGGTCCGCGCGTTCAAGTCACTGACCATCGCGGGCGTGGTAGTAGCGGAAAACACCAGAGACCAGTCAGTCCTTAATAAGTTGCCGCAACTCAGCCTAATTGCCGCAGTCGAGCCCAAGGGCGGCGGGCACAGCATCTCGCAATTGTTCAAACCTAATGCCGATGGCAGCTTCGTGGTGTACAACCTGAGAGCCGGCAAATTGCGCATTCACCTGAATTCCCGGACCGGTGAATCCCTGGGGTTTCGTGGTCAGGGCATCAGGCGAGCCGGGTCTGGCTTGGTACGAGAAATCGAAATCGGCGATGAGCCAACAGTCGGGTTGCAGGTCGTACTAGCCTATGGTTCGCAGAATGTGCGGGGCCGGGTGAAATTGGAAAATGGAACTCTCCCTGACGATGCTAGGGCTTGTGTACGGCTGACAAACGAAAAAGGCTTCTACGCGGACTCGTGCGCTGACTCGCAAGGAAAGTTTCTGATTGAAGCGGTGCCCGCGGGCGCCTATACATTAACGGTCAGCGCAGAAGTACCGGGCAGACGGACCCTCGGCGTGGAAGCCCACCAACAAATTGTTGTGTCCGCCGACAGACCTGCCGATGCGACGCTCGTACTCGACCTTGCTCCGCTCCGTTCACCGGCGCCCTAAGTTCGAATCTACTTCCCAGCCGCGTGGCTCTTCTGATCCTCTTCCGCTGCGTCTCGATCGATGAGTTTCGAGAAGCGGGATTCTTTTCCGCCCTTTGTTTCTTCCTGATAAAGGAACGCCAGGTTGTTCTCTTCGAAGCCTTCGAAGAATTCGTCCCAGGAAATTTCTTCCAGCGTATCCTCGCCGGAATACCCGGGGAAATCTATCCGTAATACCCCGGCGCTGTCGCCTTTGTCAGTCCCGATTACGCGCGCCGGATGGCCGCCTCGCTCTTCGACCCACGTTTGAATCTCTTCATGATCAGTTGTGACATTTGATTCGCCTGCCATGAGTTCTCCTCCCTTGAATAAACGAAGTGATATTCACGTTTGAGGCAAGTCGGGTGCCGCCTACTCGGCAATCGCAAATTGAGGTTTGCATTACGTTACGACCCGGCATCAACCTTGCAGTACATCAATGAAGTCGGCAAGAGTCCAATAAAGTTGATAGTGCTGGCGTTCTCGGAAGAGACACCCGGGTGGTTGTCTGTACCGGAAGCTTACATCGTTTGAAGTGCACAAGGAGAAATTAGTATGAGTCTTAATTCAGAAGTATTAAGTGATCTTAATCGAAGCGGCATCAAACCGACACCCAACATCAATGTCGGAAACATCGAACGGATTGCTTCCGCAGTCGCCGGCGGCGGGCTGGCGATTTATGGTTTGAGCCGCCGTTCGCCGCTGGGCGTGCTGGCAACAATCGCGGGTGTCGCCTTCCTGCATCGCGGCGTCACCGGATATTGCGACGCCTATAAGAGGCTCGGCATCAACACCGCGGAGATTAATGATGCGGAAGCAGAGGTGGCCCGGGACATCCACGTCGAGAAATCGATTGTCATCGATAAATCGCCCGCTGAGCTCTACCGATTTTGGCGCGAGTTCGAAAACCTGCCGCGCTTTATGGACCATCTCGAATCGGTTCTGAACATCTCAGCCACTCGCTCTCACTGGAAAGTGAAGGGACCGATCGGTTCGACTTTGGAATGGGACGCCGAAATCTATAATGAGAAGCCGGATGAGCTAATTGCCTGGCGATCGTTGGAGGGTGAAGTAACCAATGCCGGGTCAGTGCATTTTCAACCGGCCGACGGCACGACCGGCACGCTAGTGAAAGTTGTGCTTAACTACAACGCGCCCGGTGGCAAGGTCAGTGCTCTCCTGGCAAAACTGTTTGGTTCGGAGCCCGGGCAAATGATCGAACAGGACCTGCGCCGGCTGAAGCAAGTGATGGAAGCCGGAGAGATCGCGATGGTCGAAGACCAACCCTCGGCCAGAGCTGAGGATAAGCCGGCTGAGCAAGCGCACGATCAAGAAGTTTACCGCACGGCCGGCGCGCGGTAATTGGATTCAACGCGTTACCTCGCGGTTAGGAAGCGGGCCTGCGCCCGCTGTCTAACAAAGAAAAAGGGCAGCCACCGAGCTGCCCTTTTTCATTTCACTGTTCCCTTGCCCGCTCAACCCGTGGAGTAAACTCTCCCAGCTTCGCAGTCAATTGCTGCTCGCGACCGTCGCGCATGATCGTGAGCGTTACATCAGATCCCGGTGGCGTGCCGGCCACCTGGTTGCGAAATACGTTCGCTTCGCTGACCACAGTGCCGTTGAAGCTCTTAATGATGTCGTTTTTCTTCAAGCCGGCCCGATCGGCGGCGCTGCCTGGTTGCACCTCGCGCACGAAGACTCCCGATGTGTCCTTCAGTTTCAAGTCTGAGGCAACTTCAGAGTTAACCGTACCGACCAGGATGCCGAGCTGCCCGCGTCGGACCTTGCCATTCTTAACCAGCGTGTCCGCAATCGTCCGCGCCATGTTTGAAGGAATCGCAAAGCCAATCCCGATACTGCCGCCCGACGGCGAGAGTATTTGCGAGTTAATTCCAATCAGTTCGCTGTTTGTGCTGACCAGCGCCCCTCCTGAATTACCCTGATTGATCGGCGCATCGGTCTGCAGGAAATCCTCAAAACTGCCGCTGCCCTGCATGCCCGTCTGCCGGCCCTTCGCGCTGATAATTCCCATCGTTACCGTCTGACCGACGCCCAGCGGATTGCCAATCGCCAGCACTACATCGCCGACCCGCACCTTGTCCGAATCGCCTAATGCCAATACCGGCAAATTCGTCGCGTCGACCTTCAGCACCGCCAGATCGCTGGGCGGATCGGAGCCAACCAGTTTCGCATCCACCGTGCGATGGTCGTTCAAGTCCACCTTGATTTCTTCGGCGCCGTCGATCACGTGATGATTTGTCAGGATGTAACCGTCAGTACTGATGATTACGCCTGAGCCCAAACCGCTGCGGCGTTGTTCCGGCACTTGTTGCGGCAATCGATCGCCAAAAAACTGCCGGAACATCGGATCATTCATAAACGGAAACTGCTGCGGCGTGCGCACGCGCTGTTCCGAATGAATCGTGATCACCGCCGGCGATACGCGACTGACCACATCCGCATACGAGGTAACGGGCATCACCGCCCCCGCGGGAGCGCCATTGTTAATCGGCGCGTTATTGATTCCCGGATCCGAGGTCGAAGCGAACTGCACCGATCCGTTCTTGCGATTGCAGCTCGAGCCGATGAATACGATTCCTATTAGAAGTAGAAAAGCGCCGAACGGCGCCAGTGTCTTGCTCCATCTCATTCGCATGTCCTTGCCTCCTAATTCCTTAATCGCTTAATGAATCTCCGTATTATAACTCCATTCCGTAGGCCAATGCGCCCAGCCGGACCTGGTTCAAGTCATATGCGGTGCCACCCGTTTCGCCAACTGTTCCTTGGGCACAACACCCACAATGCGATCTACTTCCCGCCCGTTTTTAAACACTAGCAGGGTGGGAATGCTGCGAACTCCGAACCGTCCAGAGGTCACCGGATTCTCGTCGACATTCAATTTCGCGATTAGCAGCCGCCCAGCCATTTCCGCTGCGAGCTCTTCCAGCATGGGTGCAATGATCCGGCATGGTCCGCACCAGGGCGCCCACAAATCCAACAGCACCGGCAACGTTGAAAGCTCGACCTCGGCAGCAAACGTGTTGTCCGTTACCGTCACCGGCTTCCCGGAAACAGGCGCCGCGGCAGTCACCGATAGCGGTGTCTTGCACCGGCCGCAAAACGGGTCCGCTCCGCCTTTCAACTTTTGCGAACTAATCCGGTTGGTGACTCCACAGCTTGAACAACGAACCAGTTTTGTATCGAAGGTAGCCATAGCAAATCCCCGTCTGCGGCGATGGCGTATTGTAGAATATTAACTTGCGCATAATCACGGGTAAATATCGCGGACGAAATCTTAAGAGTCCACCATCGCTCCAGGTACGGCCGACTTCAGATCGACTGCGTGAGACGCTCTTTAACGTCATCGCGCCACTGATCGAGGGCGTGCGATTTCTCGATCTCTGCGCCGGCTCCGGTGCGGTCGGCATTGAAGCTCTTTCGCGCGGTGCAGCGCACGTGACGTTCGTGGATCGCTCACGAAAGATGTGCGGGCTGATCGAAGCGAACCTGGATCTTTGCCGCGTCCCGGAAGAAGAAACCGAAGTGGTTTGCGACGAAGCTCAGGACTTTCTTCGGCAGGCGGGCGCTCGCGAACGAGGGCCCTGGGACATAATCTTTTTTGATCCGCCATATGCGATGGACTACCTGCGGACGCTCGATTTGGTTGGGGACAGTTCTGACGGTTTGCTAAATCCCGGGGGACTTTTGATCGTCGAACATCACCACAAGAACGCGCTGAAGGACAAAATTGGCGAACTAGAGCGCAATCGGGTTCTGAAGCAGGGTGATTCGGCTTTGAGCTTTTACGAAATGGTCGGTCAATAGTCCGTTGTCCGTTGTCCGTCTGGCGACCAGTTCTACCCGGTTTGTCACTCCAAGCCATGAAACGTTATTGTTAACGGCAACTGATAACTGACTACTGAGAACAGACAACTAATGTTGGTACTGGGAATAGAAACCTCCTGCGACGAAACTGCCGCCGCCATCGTGCGCGACGGTAGCGTAATCGTCTCGTCCGTTATCGCTTCCCAAATTGAAACGCACAAACCCTTCGGCGGAGTAGTGCCGGAAATCGCCTCGCGCGAGCATCTCGACAAGATTGTTCCAACCGTTGAGGAAGCGTTCACTCGCGCGCAGATTTCAAAGAATGAAATCGCCGGCGTTGCCGTCACCGCTGGACCAGGCCTGGTCGGTTCGCTGCTGGTTGGCGTTTCATACGCCAAGGGAATGGCTTTCGCTCTACAAAAACCGATTGTCGGCGTCAACCATATCGAAGGCCACATCTATTCGGTCGCCTTTGAAAATCCTCCGGTTGAATATCCGGCGTTGGCTTTAGTGGTGTCCGGCGGGCACACAAACCTGTTTGCAGTTCCGGAACCTGGCAAATACAAAGTCGTCGCTCGCACGCGCGATGATGCGGCCGGGGAAGCGTTCGACAAAGTGGCAAAAATGTTGGGACTTGGTTACCCAGGCGGGCCAATCATCGAGCGTCTCGCACGTGAAGGAAATCCACAAGCAGTACGCTTTACGCTCCCGCGGATGGGGGATGGTTCGTCTGACTTTAGTTTTAGCGGATTAAAAACGGCCGTGACCAGGCACGTTCGCGAAACTGGTGTGCAGCCTGTGACGAATGGCGCTGAGCCGTCGCAGGAAATCAAGGATCTGGCCTCAAGTTTTCAAAGCGTCGTCGTCCGCTCGCTTGTCACCACGATGGAAAAGGTGGCTGAGGAATATCTACCGCGAACCTTAATCGTGGCCGGCGGCGTCGCCTGCAATGGCGCCTTGCGAGAAGCCGCTCGCACAGCAGCGGCGCGCATGGGACTACCCGTCTACTTCCCTTCACCACATCTTTCGACCGACAACGCCGCGATGATCGCCGCGGCCGGTACGGTGAAACTCAATGCCGGGGAACGTGACGGATGGGACCTAAACGCGGACGTCACGTTGCGGCTGCAAAATGTTGACGTCGACGACGAAGCCCTCAGGGCGCGCGGCGTTCGCTATCGTTTATAGCAGCCCAGATCTCGCTTACTTTATTCCGACCACCATAGAATCCGGTCCGACCAGGTGAGTAACGCTGGTCGTTTTGAAGCCGGCGTCCCGCATCCAGGCCGAACCGTCTGCGCCCGTGTAATCAAATCCGCCGGGCGTTTCGATTAGCATGTTCAAACTCATTAGTAGCCCGAAAGCGTTTTCCCGCCGCTCATCGTCGATCAGGGACTCAAAGACAATCAACGCGCCGCCTTCCGGAAGTGCTTGATACGCTTTGTCCAGCAGCATGCGCTTCTGTTCCAGATCCCAATCGTGCAGGATGTGGCCCATGGTGATGACGTCGGCCCGCGGCAAGGGATCTTCAAAAAAGCTTCCGGGAAGAAACGTCAGCCGCTCCTGCAAACCGTTCGCCTGCACATACTCGTCGAAAACCGGACCAACGACAGGCAGATCAAAATTACTGCCGCGCAGATGAGGATGCGCGAGGCAGAGTTGCACCAGCAATCCGCCCTGCGCCCCGCCTACATCGACTACGGTCTGATAGTCCTTCCAGGGAAACTTTTCCGCAATGGCTTTCGACGCGCCCATGCTCAGCCCTGTCATGCCGCTGAGAAAGAGACGTAGCCGCGCCGGGTCACCGTAGACAACTTCAAACAGACCGGCGCCCCCGGTTTTCATTTCGTTCTGCGGCAGGCCGGAGCGCAAGGCTTCCGTCAATGAACCCCAGAAAGGATAGAGGCGCTCGTTCGCCATCTCCAGCATGCCGCCGATGTACCCGAGTTCTCCCCGCACCAGAAAATGATTCGTCTCAGCAGTATTCCGGTATGACCCGTCCTCACGCTCGAGCATACCCAGCGCGACTAAAGCATCGAAGAAATCACGCGCCGATCTTTCGTGTAGTCCGAGCTGCTTCCCGAGTTGCTCGGCGTTCAAAGGACCGCCCGCGAGTTCAGTAAAAACTCCCAGCTCGATGGCGCTGAGTAACGTCTTCGATCCCCAGAATCCGAGACCGAGTTGCATAAGCCGGTCGGGCGTAACAGCGATTTCGGTTGCCACAGGTTAATGCTCTCCTTTGTTGTGATGGGGTTTGTTTTCTCACAGGCAAAAGCGGCACAACCCGTTCGGTTTGCCGCTTTCTCTAATTCGTTTGTCGTTGGCCTCGACACGCGAGACCGGAGGGTAGGCCTTATCAACCTTCTATGGTGCTGTCCGCAGTCACCGCCTTTCGTTCATAGGCCGTGATGGTCGCGATATTACGTTTTTCAATTTCACTTAAGGACGCCTCGGTAAACTTTGGATCAGCCTTGTACCAATCAAGGCTGGCGAAGTATTTCTGCGTCCAGGGTTCTTTAAAGACCTTGCCGTGCCGCGCGTAAATCTCGTCGCGCATCTGTCGCACGTCCTCGATGAAGAGCCCATTCAGCAGACTACGCGTAATCAGCTTCGTGCTGATCTGATTGTGCAGCTTGGTTTCATAGGCGACGATCAGGTCCACATTCTGTTTATCAGAGCCCGATACATCTTCGTCCTTAAACTCTTCGGAAGGTTCGTACCAAAGCTGGGAGCCGAAGTGTTGCGCGAGCCACCCGGTGCGAAAGATGCGGCCGTGCCTGGCGTATATCTCATTGCGGAGCAAACGCAGCTCGTGCAAGCTCAGCCCGTGCAGCATACGCTCCGACAGCAGTTTATTTTCGAACAACTCCATGTCGCCGGGTGAAAGAGCGACCCGGCGCAATCTCTTATGGGCCGTGACAATGGTTTGCAGGTTCTTGCGTTCAACTTCGGTCAGTTGCCTGGGATCGTATTTGTCCGCCGGCTTATACCAATACCGATCGTCAAAGTACTGCTGCAACCAGGCCACATCGTCAAACCGTTTGCCGTGAATCGCTTCCACTTCGGCGGCCAGAACCGTCCATTCGCCACCTGTGTGCTGGCCCAACTTGCGCGCGGTCAGCAAACGGTTGCGATAAAACCGCATATCGCCGGGCTCAACCTGAAGGTGCTTCTTCGCTTCAGCATCGCGAATCACATCCAGGTTGCGTCGCTCAGTATCATTCAGTTTTGAGTTGGTGAACCCGGCGTCCGCTTTGTACCAGTCCTTACCGGCCAGGTATTGTTTTATTTCGTAGTCTTTGAAGATGCGACCGTGCCGGCCAAAGACGATGCCGCGAATGAGCTTCAGCTCATCCAACGAAACCGGCGCGAGTTCGGTTGGTTGGACATTCCTGGAGGCGAAGTCAAACGCCTCCCATTTATCCATCGTCTCCTGGGCGGAGGCGGACGAAACACAGGCGAAGGCGAGAAAAAAGACTGCAACTAAGAAATTGCGAGCGCCCAAAGTCAGGGGGGTTCTTTTCATAGGAAGCGCCTCTCAAAAAAAGTTAGCGGGGACCAGCCCCGTCTTTTGATGCACAGCCTTAGCCGAAGATGTCTCTTACTTTGTCGACTAATCCGCGGTCTTCCAAATCCTTGGTCTCAATTTCAGCCAGTTGCTCGAGCAATTTTCTTTGTTCGCGAGTCAGAGTCGTGGGCGTGACCACCGTCACCGCTACGTACAAGTCACCGCGGCCGCGGCCTCCCAGCACGGGCATGCCTTTACCCTTAACGCGAAACACCGTTCCGGTTTGGGTTCCCGCGGGAACTTTCACCGAGTGTTCGCCGTCAAGCGTGGGCACCTCGACTTCGGAGCCCAGCGCCGCCTGGCCAAAGGTAATTGGCATCGAGGAATAAAGATTACTTCCCTGCCGTTCAAATTGATCATGCTCCGCGACGTGAATCACAACATAGAGATCGCCTGCTGGACCACCGTTAACCCCAGCTTCACCCTCCGCCTGAATCCGGAGGCGCGAGCCGGTTTCGACACCCGCCGGGATCTTGACCTCCATGGTCTTTTCTTTTTCGACGCGGCCGGCGCCCTTGCATTCCGTACATGGATTCCTGATTACACGGCCGGATCCGCGACAGGTGGCGCACGTGCGGGCCACGGAAAAGAAACCCTGCTGGTAGCGCACTTGTCCGGCGCCCGAGCAGGCCTGGCAGGTTTCTGGTTGAGTGCCGGGCGCTGCGCCGCCACCCTCGCAGGCAGTGCAGGTCTCGAGCTTTGGAATCCGGAGGGGCGCGGTTAATCCAACCGCGGCATCTTCGAGCGTGATTTCCAGATCGTAGCGCAGGTCGGCCCCACGCTGGGCACTGGAACGCCGCGAGCCCGATCGCCCTCCGCCGCCGAACACATCGCCGAAACCAAACAGATCGCCGAGAATATCTTCGAGTCCGCTAAAGCCGGGCGCACCCCAAGCCGCGCCGGCGCCGCTCGAAACTCCAGCGTGTCCAAACCGATCGTAACGCTGTCGCTGTTCGGCATCGGAGAGCACGGAGTAAGCCTCTGCCGCTTCCTTAAACTTGTCCTCAGCCTCTGTATTGTTCGGATTCTTATCGGGATGATGCTGAACCGCTAAACGGCGGTAGGCACTCTTGATTTCCTGCTCCGTCGAAGTTCGGCCGACGCCGAGCACTTCATAATAATCACGTTTGCTCATCGAATATTTATTTACAACTTTCCCTGGGACTTAACACAAATGGCGGCCATGAAACGGAACTAACGCCCAACGTTTCCTGACCACCAAGTAATTCTAAACTCTGTTAGTGCGACCCTTCAACCTGAGGGACTGATGCGCCGCCCTCAGGATCCATCATCACGCCGGTTAATTGAGTCGCCAGACGCTCAACGCTGTCGAGGGCGCGGCCAATTTCCGCCGCGGCGGCGGAGCTAACTGCCGCCTCCGCTTCTTCCAGGACTCGCTCAGCAATTTGTTGATCGTTTTCCGAAAGCAGGCCGCCAAACTCCACAAACGTTCGCTGCGTGTTTTTCAGCAAGCTCTCCAGCTTGTTTCGCAGCGCAATCGACTCGCGAACTTCTCGATCACTTTCGGCGGCGGCCTCCGCTTCGTTAATCAATCTTTCAATCTCATCAGGAGAAAGTCCGGAAGTCGGCGTGATACGCATTTGCTGTTCGCGTCCGGTGGCCTTGTCCTGGGCGGAAACCGAAACAATGCCGTTGGCATCGACCTCGAACGATACTTCGATCAGCGGGATGCCGCGCGGGCTGGGCGGGATACCGACCAACTCGAACTTCCCTAAAGAGCGATTGCCGGCAGCGACTTCGCGTTCGCCTTGCAGGATGTGAATCTCTACCGATGACTGGTTGTCGACCACAGTCGTAAACACGAGGCTGTTACGCAAAGGGATCGTTGAGTTACGCTCAATAATCTTGGTGAACAAACCGCCCTTGGTTTCCAATCCGAGGCCCAGAGGCAAAACGTCCAGCAGGACAATGTCCTTCACGTCGCCGGTCAGCACGCCGCCCTGAATTCCAGCCCCCATCGCGACAACTTCGTCCGGGTTTATTTCGGCGGACGCTTTCTTGCCAAATATCTCTTCGACGCGGCGTTCCACGATCGGCGAGCGCGTTTGTCCGCCTACCAAAATCACTTTGTCGATATCCCCAGGTTGGAGCTTCGCATCGCGGAGAGCTTTTTCACATGGCTCGATGGTTTGCTCCACCAGGTCGCCCACCAGCTCTTCAAACTTGTCGCGCGACAACGTGCGATTAAAATGCTTCGGTCCCGAAGAATCTGCTGCAATGAATGGCAAGTTGATCGCCGTCTCATTAGTAGAAGACAATTCGCATTTCGCGCGTTCAGCGGCTTCTTTCAAACGCTGCAGGGCCAGGCGGTCCTTGCGCAGGTCGATGCCGTTTTCGTCAGCGAACTCGTCCGCCATCCAATTCAGAATTCGCTCGTCAAAATCCTCGCCGCCCAGGTACGTGTTACCTGAAGTCGATAGAACTTCGAACACGCCGTCGTTCATTTCGAGAATCGAAACGTCGAAAGTGCCGCCGCCTAAATCGTAGACGGCGATTCTTTCCGCCTCAGACTTGCCCAGCCCGTACGCCAATGCCGCCGCCGTGGGCTCATTGATGATGCGTTCGACCTGCAGGCCGGCGATCTTGCCTGCGTCCTTGGTGGCTTGTCGCTGAGTGTCATCGAAGTAGGCCGGTACCGTTATGATTGCGTCGGTGACCGCTTCGCCGAGGAAGTCTTCCGCCGCAGCTTTCAGACGCTGCAGAAGAATGCCCGAGAGTTCGGGGGGGCTGTAGACTCGGCCCTGCACGCGAATACGCGCATCGCCATTCTGCGAATCCACAATCTCAAACGGCGAAGTCCCCTTCATGCGCTGCGCTTCACTCGAATTGAACTTTCGACCGATCAGACGCTTGACCGCAAAGACCGTGTTGGCCGCATTAGTAACCGCCTGACGCTTCGCGATCTGCCCGACTAAACGCTCGCCCTTGTCGGTGAAACCCACCACGCTGGGTGTAGTCCGTCCGCCTTCCTTGTTCGGCACAATCTGGACTGCGCCGCCCTCGAGAACGGCGACGCAACAGTTCGTGGTGCCCAGGTCTATTCCAATTATCTTGCCCATAATTTAAACGCGGAACGATAGCGTTACCGGCTGCGTCCTTAATCCGACGAAGGTCCGGTGGCAACTTTGACCATTGCCGGTCTTAAGAGTTTATCCCCGAGTCGATAACCCCTGACTATTTCCTGAATCACGGTATCAGGTTCATATTCACTTGTCGGTTCGGTTACGACCGCCTCATGCACATGCGGATCGAACGGCTCGCCCACAGCCGGCACTGCCTGCACCCCGAAAGACTCCAGGACTTCATCGAGTTGTTTGTTAATCAACTCCACGCCGTGAAGGAAGTGGCGAAACTCTGCGGATTCGCTGGCCTCCATCGAGCGCTCAGCCTCCAGCGCCCGTCGCAGGTTGTCGATGACTGGCAGAAACTTGTTCACCACGTCAGCCACTACGCGGTTATAAGTCTCGCTGCGGTCGCGCTCAATTCGCTTTCGATAATTATCAAAGTCGGCCTGGCGCCGGGCCAAACGGTCCTGCACCTCGGCCAGTTCGCCCTCTACTCGCTTTAACTCCGCCCTGGTGGCAACCAGTTCCGCCATCATCGGTCCGGCGGTAACATCGGCCGGCTTCTCTTCTTGCTGCTCGTTTGACGATGCGTCTGAGCCGCCAGAATAATCGGCAGCCGAATAGTCATCGTCATCGGCAATCAGTTCGATCGACTCGATTTCCGGGCCGGCCTCTTCGCCAGCGGCATCATTCTCCGGGTCGCCTTCTTCATCAAAGAAGCGCACAGGAATGCTGTTCCATTTCTTATCTTTACCGTTTGTCACCATGTCTCTCGAGACTGTCGAAGAAGAAGCAGTTATTGGGGTCGGATAAAAGAACCGTCTAATGGGAAGCCGTTTCTTGCGACAAAGTGCGCTCAACCACCCGGGCAAGGTAGTTTACCACAGCCATCAGACGTGCATATTCAATTCTCATGGGACCAACTACGCTGAGCGTGCCGCTCGTTTCTCCTGCTCCGATTCGGTAAGGCGCAGTGATCAAGCTACAGTTTCTCATTGAGGGCGCCGCGTGCTCCCGGCCGATAACCACTTTGACTCCGCCCGGAAACGTTTGATCCTTCGCCACGCATTCGTTAAGGATTTTCACGAGCCGCGATTTCTCCTCAAACGTGCGGAAGAGCTCGCGCATGCGTTCGACGTCTGCAAAATCCGGCTTGGCAAGCATGTTCGAAGCGCCATCAACATAGACGTCGCCGGCCGTTGACTCTTCATCAGCCAAACTGCTCTCACACAGGAGGATGGCATTGCGCAGCAACTTGTCGTAAAGGGCCTTTTCCTCCTGCATTAGTTCCAGAATCTCGGCGCGAACAGTTATCAGGCTTTTGCCGCGAAAATTTGCATTCAAATAGCGTGAGGTACGCTCCAACTCGTCCTGGGTCAACTGCTCATCCACATGAATAATCCGGTTGCGAACAATGTTCGCGGTAGAAACGAGAATCACCAGAATCCGGTTGTCAGCCAATTGCAGGAACTCAATGTGCTGTAGCCGGTTTTCCGCCAGCGATGGCCATACGACAATGCCGACGCTTTCCGACAGCGCGGAAAGCACATGCGAAGTTCGCTCCATTAGACGATCGGGCTCGTCGCGAGCGCCGTCTGCCGGCAGGCGTAACAGCGCATCTATCGCCATACGATCGGCGCGCGACAGTTTTGCATTCTGCAGGATGTGGTCGACGTAGAAGCGATAACCCTTGTCAGTAGGAATTCGTCCGGCCGAGGTGTGTGGCTGCTCGACCAGTTCAGCCTCTTCCAACTCGCCCATCACATTCCGGATCGTCGCAGCACTCAAGCCGGCGGCGTGCGCGAATCGGTCCGACAGGACTCGTGAACCGACCGCCTCGCCCGTAATCAGGTGTTCCTTAATGATGGCGGAAAGGACCGCCTGACTTCTGAGGTCGAATCCACTCTGGTTTTGGCGCTGGGTGTCCATACTCTTTAAGCTAAATACCGACGTTGACCGTCTGGGCGAAACTCATTCCTGCGGCTTTCGGGCCGCTTCCGGCCCGGGATTCCCGAAATCCACCGAAAGGTCGGAGAAGTATAAGGGATTCGCTTAGGCGCCCGCAAATATATGAATCAAGAAAGGTAAGGGCGCTTCTCCATTCCGGCCCTCCAGGGCAGATCCCCCGGTCTCGTTCCACCGTCGCCGCTCTGGATTTCGCCTCATCGACTAACTGTTTATAGGAAACGACTTAGGCTGCTGCGACTTTTCCTCTCAATTCGGACCAAAAGTTTCGCGGCCGTATGTTCAAAAGCTTCTAGCACTTACGGGCTGCCGGCGAACCGGGTTTGACGCCGTGAATGAGCGCACCCTAAGATTGGCCCACTTCGCTCGGGACCCTTTTAGCTTTTATGGCCCAACTCAACCCACACTTACAAAAGGTCTTTGGTGACGCCTTTAAACAGTTGAGCGGAGGTCCGTCCGTGCCCGACATCGAGGTGAAGTTTTATCCCTATGCCGGACTACGTCACACGATCAGAATCCGTTCAGGCCGCGTGCACGTACGCATTTCCGATGTCTTTAAGACCGCGCCGCCGGAAGTTGTCCGCGCTCTTGCCTTTATCCTGGTGGGTCGCCTGCTTTCGCGAAAGTCTCCAAAGATTTACGAGCGCATTTACCGGCAATACTCTTTCACGCCGGAAATCGTCCGCGCCTCAGAGATTGCTCGCCGTCACCGCGGTCACAAACAGATTTCTTCGGCCCGTGGAAAATTTTACGATCTGGATAAGCTTTTTGGGCGACTCAACCGCCGGTACTTCGATGGCGAGATCCAGAAACCTGAACTTACGTGGTCGCAACGGCGAACGAGAAGGATTCTGGGTCATCACGATCCTGTCCACGAGACGATTACCATCAGCAAGACGCTGGATGCAGCCGACGTGCCCGAATGGTTCGTTGAGTTCATTCTGTTTCATGAGATGCTGCATATCAAACACCCGGCCCGCCTGGTGAATGGCCGCCGCCGATATCACACCAATGCGTTCCGCGCTGATGAACAGCGCTTTAGCCGGTACCAGCAAGCACAAGACTGGTTAGATGGAGTCGTTCGGCTCAGACGCGTCCCACGCGCCCGAGCCGCATGAAAAGATTCCGGGAACTTTGGATCAAACCGCGCGTTAAATGGATCGAGGTAGGTGGGCTCCTCCAAAGAGCGGGAAGTGGAGTGCGGCAATCTGATTAATGCACTCTCCGAGCCCGCTCTTTTGCTTAAGATCCTCAATATCGTTGACCTCAACTCCGCTGGACAAATGGTAGGTTGCCTCGCTAGACTACGCGGTTTCCCAGGGAACCCTGTCGTAATCTGCGGGTGGAAGCCCGCCTTGGGAGCAAATTACATTCATTTCGGGAGTTATCGTTAAGCTATGGCAATTCCAGCTACTCAGATTCGACGGGGAATGGTAATCGTTTTCGAAGGCCAGCCCTGCAAAGTAATTGAATTTCGTCATCATACGCCCGGCAACTTGCGCGCCATGGTGCAAACCAAACTAAAGAACATCCGCACCGGCTCATCGTTCGAACACCGGTTTCGTTCGGCCGACACCATCGAACGCGCCTCGCTGGAGCAGCATGAGATGGAGTATCTGTATTCGGATGGATCTCATCATCATTTCATGAACACGGAGAACTACGAACAGACAGGTCTGAGCGCTGAGGAACTCGGTGAAGCAGCCCAGTGGCTCACGCCGGGTCTGAAAATCCAGGCAGAGTTTTACGACGGCGCACCGATCGGTGTCGAATTACCTCCGTCCATGGAGCTGACCGTGACGCGAACTGAACCTTCACTTAAGGGCGCGACTGTTTCGAATGTTAACAAGCCGGCCACGCTTGAGAATGGGGCCACGGTGCTGGTTCCGCCATTCGTCAATGAAGGGGACCGCATTCGGGTCGACCCAAGTGAAGGACGATATATCGAACGCGCGAAGTAAGCCGCGCAGGTGACGTTCGATAAGCTTGCGTCTTACCAGGTGGAACGTCTTGTTGCCCACTTATGTATTTCGTCTACAGCTTGCTGCTGGCAATTGGCTTCGTAGTACTGATCCCACGCTTTCTTCTAGACGCGATCAATAACGGCAAGTACGTAAGTGGTTTCGGTGAACGGCTGGGCAACCTGCCCGTGTTCGCCGCTTCGGCAAATCCACGAATCTGGATTCACTGTGTTTCCGTCGGTGAAACTCAGGCCGCGCGTCCTTTGATCAAGCTGCTCCGCCAGCGCTACCCCTCGTATCGGCTGTTGGTTTCCACGACCACGCTGACCGGCCAGAAAGTCGCCCGCGAAGCATTTCGCGATGAGGCCGATGGCGTTTTCTACTTTCCTTTCGATTGGGCGTGGACCATACGGCGCGCGCTGAAGCGAATAAACCCTACTGCAGTCCTCATAATGGAAACGGAGCTTTGGCCGCGCTTGCTCCACGAATGCCGCAAACGCCGCATCCCGGTTTCGATTGTGAACGGCCGGATATCTAACAATTCCTTCCGCCGCTATCTATGGATTCGGCGCTTTATTACCAGGATTCTGAAGGATTTGACGTGCGCTTTAATGCAGTCGGAGCAAGATGCTGAACGCATTCGCCGGCTGGGCATGGACCGCGAACGCACCTTCATCACAGGAAATCTAAAATTCGATGGTCATGAGAGTGTCGCAGACGCCTTAACGTTGGAACTGCGAGAACGCTTCGATTTTGCCAATCCGGACCGGCTGATAATTGCAGCCAGTACGCATGATCCCGAAGAGGAATTACTTATTGCCGCGTTTCGGAAAGTTAGGGCGACGCCCGATCATGCAAACGTGCGCTTGCTCATCGCACCGCGCCATCCCGAACGCTTTTCCGAAGTCGCAACGATCCTGGCAAGGTCCGGCTTTAGCTTCACGCGAAGATCGCAGGCGCCGTCCGCCGGTGATCGTCGTTGCGATGTTGTCCTGCTTGATTCGGTAGGTGAGTTGCGCGCGCTTTATCCTCTCGCAAACCTTGTCTTCGTCGGAGGAAGTATTGCGCACAGCGGCGGACACAATGTGCTGGAGCCGGCCGCTCATGGCGCCGCTGTTATTACTGGCGCGCATACATCGAATTTCTCGGCCATCATCTCGGCATTATTAGACGCGCGGGCAATCATCCAACTTCCTGATCTTTCGCGCGATGCGATCTCCGAAGAACTCGCCACGACCTTCTCGGCGTTGTTAGCGGATAAAGCCGCTCGACACGCTCTCGGCGAGCGGGCGCGGGCGTTGTGCGCCAGCAATCGTGGTGCGACGCAACGGACAATTGAGTTGCTGGAATCGATCCTCGACGCGCCGCAGAAATCTGAGGCAACGCCATCCGCTTTCACCGGACACGCGGCGCTGTTTTCCAAGTGACATCCGCTTCATCAATTCTGTTAGCTCCGATGGGCGTTCTATACGGCGCCGGGGTGCGGCTGCGTCGAGCGCTGTTTGAATCAGGATTACTTCGCGTCTCTGAAATCCCTCAGCCCGTCATCAGCGTCGGGAATCTGACCACCGGCGGCACCGGCAAAACGCCCTTGGTAGAAGCGATTGCAATCATCGCGGCGAACGCAGACAAACGAGTCTGCATTCTGACGCGCGGGTATGGCAGGGAAAAACCGAATGAACGCGTGATTGTTTCAAATGGAAAGGCCCTGCTGGCTGGCGTGGTTGCTGCGGGAGACGAACCGTACCTACTGGCGGAACGTCTGTTTGGACTCTCCGCCGTGATTAGCGATGCTGATCGTCTTGCAGCAGCAAAGTGGGCGGCGGCAAACCTCGCGAGTGAAGTGTTCATTCTCGACGACGGTTTTCAGCATCTGGCTATGGCTCGAGACTTGAACATCCTGGTCATCGATGCGACGAACCCATTCGGCGGCGGAAGCCTTTTGCCGCGCGGAAGATTGCGCGAGCCTTTAAGCGGAATGAAACGCGCTGATTGCGTTGTAATCACGCACGCTGATCAGGTTGAAGAGATCGATTCCCTGATCGAGCAAATCAAGCCTTTCGTAGATTCGGCCCCAATCATTTCCTCGCGAGTAAGGACGTCCCAGTTAAGACTAATCCATTCGCCGGAGCGCGTCGACAATCCGTTGTCGCAACCGGTGGGCGCATTCTGCGGCACCGGAAATCCCAAGTCGTTCTTCACTCATCTACAGAGTGAGGGCCAGCATCTTTCTTTCATGCGGGCGTTTCCGGATCACCACAAATACCTTCAATCCGATATTGATAAGACCATTAGCTACGCGAGCAGTGTGGGAGCGCAAGCATTGCTGACCACTGCGAAGGATGCAGTGAAACTGCAGGCGCTACGTTTTGATATGCCGTGCTATGTGGTGGAAATCGAGTTGGAGTTCAATGACGAACGCCAGTTCCGCGAGATTATCCGGTCGGCAATCAACCGCAAGCCGATCGCCTCGCCTAATCCCTAAAACCTTTGCGGGTTCAGACGGCCTTTATAGCGAGTTTGGTACGACAGTACCGGGCAGCGCCGGTTCCGCAGGCGGCGGTTGCGTGGGTTTCGGTAACGGATCAGCCGGTTTCGTTGAAGGCTTGTTGGCTGGCGTAGGTAAGGGCGGCGCTGAGGTGCTCTGCGCCTTAGGCGATGGCAATTCGCGCGGCGTCGCTTGCGGGGTCGGAGTTTCAACCGCCGGTGTTGTGGCAGTGTCCGGAGTTGCAACCGGCGTTGGCGCCGCGCTGAGCGGAGTCGCGGTGACACTCGGCACTGCGCTCGGCGCATTGGCCCGAATTCCTTCTTCAGCCTGACCGGTGGCCGGCGAAGCCGACAATACTGGTTGGCTGTTTGGGTCCGCGGTCAATTGCGTATCGCCCGGGCCCTGTGTCTGTCCGGAATTACGAGTGAAAAGGAAGATGCCGGTAAAGACCAGGACCAGCGCAGCCAGCGCCGGGATGGCAATTCGCCACGGATTGAAATCAGATCCCGGAGCGGCCGCGACCGGCGCGACGGGCGTAGTCGCTGCGGCTGCAACCACGGGTCTCTCCCTAACCACCGTAATCTCGTCGTAGTCGGTTGAACCGGTCTGCAGTGGCGCCTCGTTAGGTGATGTGGGTACCAGAATTCGATCAGTCCTTACGGCTGATTTGCTGGTCGGGACCGGAACTGGATCTTCCGCCGCTTTGGTTAACGCATCGACCAGTTCGCCCGCACTCTGATAACGATGGTCCGGATTCTTCGCCAGCGTCCGCGCTACCACCGCGCCGACACTGGCCGGTATATCTTCACGCTCCTCCAACACTGACGGCGGCTTCTCCTGCAGATGCTTCATCATGATCGCGGTCGGCGACTCGCCGGTGAAAGGCACGTGCCCGATCAGCATCTCGTACAGAATCACTCCCAACGAATAAATATCGGAACGAGAGTCGAGCTCGGATGACTGCGAACACTGTTCCGGCGACATGTACTGCGGCGTGCCGATAATCAGGTTTGGCGCGGTAATTCCCGGATCATAACCGCCGACGCGTTCCTGGATTTTGGCAATTCCGAAGTCGAGAACTTTCGCCCAGTCACCGCCGTTCGCCTCCATCAACATGATGTTGTCGCTCTTCAGATCGCGGTGAATGACTTGCTCGGCATGCGCCGCGTCGAGCGCGCCACCAACCTGGCGCATGATCTCAACGACTCGGTTGAGCGGCATCGGGCCTTCTTTACGAATTACATTTTTGAGCGTCTCGCCGTCGAGGTATTCCATCACCAGGAACACGATGCCATTTTCCGACTCACCAAAATCAGTAACGCTTAGAGCGTGCGGATGTGCGATGCGGGAAGCGGCTTTCGCTTCGCGGGAGAAACGAGCAACGATCGTGTCATCGGCCGCCAGCGAGGAACGCAGAACTTTTATCGCCACCTTCTTGTCCATCAGAACGTGCGTGCCACGATAGACGGAGCCCATGCCGCCTTCGCTAATCAGTTCTTCGATGCGGTATTTTCCGGCGAGCGTCTGGCCGATCAACAAATCGGTCGTTTGCCGCAGTACGGCGCCGTCCGACGGACACAGAGTGGTCGCGTCAGCATATTCTTTGCCACACTTCGGACACGCTTTCATTTAGCTAGTTCCCGCCTCGCCCGATTATTTTTTGGAGGAGATTAGGTAGTCAGACTAACACACGGATAGTGAGCAGGCAACGAAGGGTTAGATCATTGCAAAATGATGATGCGAGCGAAGTCATCAAGACCTCGCTCGCATCATTCAAACGAACGCCAGACGTGGTTTTCAGTTCACTACCGCAGCGCAGCGAACACAACCACCAGGGCGAACAGAACCAGCGACTCGATCAGCGCCAGTCCCAGAATCATCATCGTCTGAATGCGGGCAGACGCTCCCGGGTTGCGGGCCGTGCCTTCGCACGCAGCTGCTGCTACCCGCGACTGACCAAGCGCGCCGCCTAACACCGCGATTGCGAAGCCGATGCCGGCTGCGATGTAGCGATAACCTGCTGCTGACGCTGCTGCTTCAGTCGCCGCCGGTGTCGCCTGGGCCAATGCCGGAATCGCAGTCATCAGCAACCCGAGCACTGCGAAAAACGGAATTCTGAGTTTCTTCATGTCGTCTCCTCAACTAGTCGAACGTGTTAATCGGGAGTGCCTGGCCCAACTCAAAGCAATGCTGACTGGTATGATTTCGTCTGAATCCGGTATTCGCCGCCCCTCTTACAACGGCTCGCCAGCGAAGCAGACATGCGTTAAAGCTCTGTCAACTATTGCCTCTAACTCAGGCTGAAAACTCCTTCGTCAATAATTTGCGTTTCAACGTGCGCGGCCATCGTCCGCGTCGCTCAAAGCGCGTTGGTTAAATAAAGCCGAATTAAAGTCTCAAGCAGCCACCGCCGACGGTTCGGCGGAAACGGAATGATCACCGTGTTCCTCCTGGCCTTCATGTTCCTCGTGCGGCGGATGCGAAACTTCGCTGAGGTACAACTGCGAAAGCAGGATGAAGACGAACGTTTGAATCAGCGCCACAAACACGCTCAATCCCATCAGCAGCATCAGCACCGGGAAAGCAAAATAAGTGTATGGCGGCGCCAGATTGGCCACCGTCTCAAAAACCTTTTCGTCCGCGAACATGTTGCCGAACAGACGGATGCCGAGTGAGAACGGCCGCACGAAATTACTGATCAACTCAATTAGAAAAATTAGCGGCCCAATCCACCAGATGGGCCCCCACAGGTGCGCGAGATGCGCCATGATTCCGTTTTCTTTGATGCCGATGTAGTTGTAGTAAACGAACGACGAAATACCGAGCGCGAAGGTCACACTCGTGGCCGCCGTCGGCGTCATGAACAACGGGAACATCCCCATCAGGTTACAAACCAGAATCAGCACGGCGAATGTCATCACCACCGGGAAGTACTGCAACCCGTGCGGGCCGATGATGTCCGCCAGCATGTTCCGCACTGCAAGCACGCTGACTTCCAAAGTCTGCTGCCCATGCCCGGGTTCGTCTTCGGAGAGTTTCCCTTTCAAAATCCAGATAAGTACGATGCTGAGAATGCAGGCGATGAAAAACATCACCGTGTACCACGGAACCGCGTTCTCCGCCGTGTATGGTCCGCCAAAGACGGATTCCGGCGTGGTGCCGAAATATGAGAAGAACCACTTCCACGCCGGATAGGAAGTCTTCATCTGCAGCTCGTGAATCGGTTGGCCAATTAAGTGATTGACGGCCTCCACGATGATGGGCGTGTGATGAGCTGCTTCTTCGCCGTGGGCCGCAGCTTCTTCCACATGTTCGGCGGCCTGCTCAGCGTGTTGCAATAACCAGAACATTAATTACTTTCCTCTCGATGAATGATTGCGAAATAGCTCTGCCTGAAAGCTTCGAAGAATAAGGCCACTACGAAAGAACACATACCGGCAATTGTGGCCGGCAAGGAAACGACGTTCAACTGATAAGCCAGGGCAACAACGGCGAACACAAAGAAGTAGCGAAGTATGTAGCCGGTCGCTTTCAGTCGCGGCCGTTGGATCGCAACATCAACACTGAGCGCCGCCGAAATCGACTGCCGCAACCAATGGTGATTCAGCAGCGACAAGATCCCGCCGAGCAGCAAACCCGTCGTCACACGCCAGGACAGCAACAACGCACTAGCCGCCACCGCGAGCGCGACTGCACCCAGCATCGCGCGAAAAATGCGCGCCTCAACCGCGCCAGGCTTTTCGGCCTTCAGCCCTACCTGCGCTTCGCCCGTAAGCCCTTCGCCGAGCGCACCTTCGCCTACATTGTTAATAACTTGTCTCATTTACCAAAGCCCGTGATTTTACACAGCCAAAAGCGCCATGTCGAGCGCCAGCCCGACCGGCTAGCGCCCGAACTTGCAAGGCACTGTTAGATTGCAATGTATGAACCGGCATTCAGGATCCGCAAACTAACAGTTTGCGTTACGAAACCAAACGTCGGGCTTCAGTTTCTACCCCGGACCTCGGCCCCAACGCAGATGGAGTTCTCCGTCGACCAGCGAATGATCGCTCGGCCGGCGCAACGTCAGGGCCACTCTTGCCTTTTGGCCGTTTGCCGAAACGCCATACGTCATGGCGCCGTGCGAGAAACGCATCTCACTTAAGCCGGCGCCGTCCAACACCTTGATGCCCGCCGCCGAGCCTCCCGCCGGCGCCGGTAAATCGAAATTGAGAGTTGTTAAATTCAAAGGATGATCGCCTGAGCCGCTACAGTAGCCCTCGTCCCCCCAATTCCGGGCGAAGATAACCCAGACATCATCATCCAGACTTTCGCGCAGGTGAATCGCCATCGCATATACCGGATGCAATTCGACGTGGCAGAAGTGTTCGCAATCAATGCCCACCAACCCCATGACGATCGCTGGCCGCTTCCCCATCATAATATTCGGATAATCGTGGACTGCGGCTCCGCGGCGGATTTCGTTGTCCTGGCGATTAACTGCGCTCCTGAATTCCTGCCACCAACGCGATTGCGTGCGATCGGACACCTCGCTCGAGTTGTATTCGAGGCGAAGTCCGGTGGTGTTGGGTTGTTGCGAGTGGCTGGCGTTGCCCTCGGCCATTAGCGTGAAGTTGTAGTCATTATCGCCAGCCCGATCTCTCTTCGAATGATCATAGAAGGTGAGCACACCAGTGTAGGTAGCAGTAGTCCAATTGACGTGCCCGGCGATGCGGCCACTCGTCCCTTCCTTCATGCACAAGCCGAGGTTCGTATCTTTATAGACTGATTGTCTGGTGCACAGATTTAGGTTGTCTTCAGGCATCGCTCCGGACTTGTATGACAATCCACATAGTTCCGTTACGAACGGGCTGACCCCAGTTTCAACTTGCCAACCCCACTTTGGATTCAAGAGCAGGTTATTTGGGTCAGACTGGGACGAAACCAAATCCATCGGAGCTGGACTCGCGCACAATGCCTCAGGCGCGTCAGCACAGCGGCGCTTAATTGTAATTACCAGCCAGGCATTTCCCAGGTCTCTACACTGCTCGTAATACCCCCAATCGTGGCCGTAATATCCGTTGTCGCCATGACCATCGTCACGGTATCTCAAGCGCAGCGTTCCTCCTTCAACGGGTTGCGAGCGAATGACAATTGCGCCGGTGCGCAGCGGTGCCAGCAGCCTTTGATCGCCCGTGATTCCGGGAATGCGAAAAGAGCCGTAGTGCAAACTATCGGATCCTGCCAGCCCATCCATCGGGTTGACATAACGATTCCATGAGAAGCCAGAACCACCACGCTGCACACAGCCGCCAGCAGCGATCGAAACAACATCGAACTGTTTGAATTGGATTGGTGAATAAGCGACCTCTGCACTAGTCGAGACGTTAGGGTTCGCGATGGACCAAACCTCCACTCCTGGACGCGGCTCGTAGCAATTCAGCGCATCGATCGGGGTCCCCTGGTTCGTCGACGGTTGAAACAACGGCTTCCCGCATGGCCTTGACCCCGGGGGAGGCTGCAGGAACGAGAGGGGAGTACCGCGCGCCGGCGGAACGGGAGGAGTCCAGTTACTCAACCACAGATGATTATTTGGTCCGCGATAGAAAACATCGAGACGTTTGCCATCTCGAGTAACACCGCCGGGCGCGGATGTAACAGAAGTTCCCATATCAACCTGTGAGCCCCAGCGCGGACCACCGTCCCAGGGAATAGTCCACAAATGATCGTTTGGTCCGCGGAAGAAAACATCGATGCGATTGTCGCGCGCAACCGCGGTTGGCGCCGAAGACAAAACGACACCGCCGAGATCGACGGGAGCACCCCAGCCTTGAGCGCTGGTCCACGTGCTTGTCCAGAGATGACCGTTCGGTCCCTTGTAAAACACATCTATTCGATTTGAACTACGTGAAACGGCAGCGGGAGCTGAGTTCAGCGCCACCCCGCCCAGATCTGTCGCAGCGCTCCATCCCGGTCCGCCGTCCCACCAACTCGTCCACAGGTGACCATTTGGGCCCTGGTAAAAAACATCAATCCGATCTCCAGTTCGCGACACCGCGGCTGGCGCAGATACCAAAGCGACGCCGCCCAGATCCGAGGGGGCGCTCCAGCCCGGGCCACCGTCCCAGGAACTCGTCCAGAGATGGGAATTCGGACCGCGATAGAAGAGATCGATTCGCCTGGGATTTCTCGAGGTGGCGGCGATGTCAGATGTCAGGGCCACTCCGCCCAGATCCGCCGCGCCACTCCACCACGGACCGCCATCCCAGGAACTGGTCCAAAGGTGATGATTTGGCCCTTGATAGAAAACGTCGATTCGGCTCGGCGTCCGCGAAACGCTCGCAGGAGCCGAGGCTAAGGAAACACCACCAAGATCAGCCGCTGCCTCCCACGGAGTTTGCGCATCCGATGATGCCCATCCCACGACTGCAGCCGCATGAAGGGTTTCCGAATCCCGGATTTGTTTCAGATCATTGATCCCTTGTAGTTGGGCTTCCACCTTTAGCGCAGCTAGACACAACGAGGTAATGAGAAGCAGCGCCATTTGAGCGTTGTATTTCATGGGTCACTCTCCTTCATTAGGTTGATTCATAGACGACAAGTAAGTCCCTGTTTGATGAGTTGATGCAGGAACTTCCTGGAGCGCGAGGTACGACACGGGTTGCGAGGCAGTGATGCTTACCCTGGCCCAGCACCGCGATTAGATCCCCCGGGCCAATTTTTCAGGACAGATACGCACTACCTAATCCTGAATTGATTTTTAGTCAATAGCTGACAGTCAGTGGGAGGAGTCGAACAGTTGTTTGCCAGCAGAGCCGGCAGCCTTGTCACGCTATCTCAGTCATCTTCAGCAAAATACTTTGCACCAACGCGATCTACGCACTAACGCGCTCGCCGTTGACTCACCATTCTTCGTGCAGTAGTTTCCGCGCGAACTTTCTTTCGCTCTTCGTTCACGCCCCGGACGATTCCCAAGTTTGCGTCCTCGCGTAAACGAAAACCATTGAACTTGAGTTTTCCCCTTCCGGGTTTTGTGACGGTATCGGGGCGCCAGGGTCCCGGAACTCAGGAGTTCCGACATGCCTTCCTCCGATCACTCACTAAACCACTCACCATTCTTGTCAGCGCTGTCTGTATTCTCAGAGCCGCCTGTATTGTCAGAACCGCCTGCGGTAGCGGGCGGTCCACTCTCAAGAGCTAAACACGAAAGGCCGTTCATCGCCCTGCTCCTGATCTTCCTTCTGGTCTATCAACCCGCAATCTTCAGCACACCGCTTCGACCAGGCAACGACGCCAACGGAAGCCCAACCAACAGCTCCCAACCAATCTCGCAAAACATCCTCGATCCAACCGACGCCGTAATCACCCGTCATCATCCCAATCTCAACAGCGGCACAATCGAAGGCACCCTGCGCATCCTGCAAGGCGAACCCTTCTCCCTCAACGGCAACACCCAAATCACCAGCGACATTTTCTTGCCGGGAACTCCCGCCATTCAATTGCAAGGCGCCGCCACGCACGGCGGCATAATCGTCGATGAAGGATCCGCTGTTCCGGCGAACTACCCGATCACTCTGTCCGGCGCCGTGAACCTCCCCGGAAAAATTCACACAAACGTCGACCCGCTTCCCCTCCCGGCCGGCTTCCCTTCTTCGATCCCAACTCCTAACGGCGCCCGCAACGTCACGATTCGAACTGAATCAGACATCGCCGCGATCGTCGATTGGCAAACTGTGCGTGACCTTAATATAAAGGGCTCGCGCCTCACGCTGGACGTTCCGCCCGGAAACTACGGCGCCTTCACGGTCAACGGAAATAGCCGTTTGAACTTCAGCGCCGGCACATACAACTTCGCAAATACTTTCAACCTGGACGGCAGCGCCTCAATCCAGACAACCGGCGTCGTGACGATTAACGTCGGGCAGAACTTAACGATTAACAGTGGCGCGATCGTGCCTGGTAGTTACACCTCACCAGGCGATGTCCGCCTGAACGTGCTCGGGCCTACGCTGAACATAAACGGCAGCAGCCAGGTTGCGGGGCTAATCAGGGCCTACCACGCCAACGTCACCATTAACGGCACTGCCAGCGTGCGCGGTCAAATCATCGCCGACACATTCACGCTTAACGGCGGCAAAGTTTCTGGCGCAGTCTGGCCCGCTCGCTCGGGCAACAACCTAACCATGTTTGGCCCGCGCCACTTCGACCGTACAACGGGTGCGCCGAATCAGTATCTGGAACAATTCTCTCTGCCCGCCGGCGTTCCCGGCCCTTACACAATCCATATTCAGAACGGCGGCGCCGACGCTACCAACCGCGTGTCCAGCGCGACGGTCAAACTTAATGGCGCGGAGGTTCTCTCTCCCAGTGACTTCAACCAAAACGTGACCAACATCGATCGCGCAGTTTTCCTCGGAACTACGAACAGCGTCGAAGTGCGTCTGGCCAGCAACCCCGGCTCCTATCTGATCATCAGCATCAGCGCAGTTACTTCAGCTTCAGATGTAACCGCTCCATCGCTGTCCATCGTCACACCCGATGACGACACCACGACTAGCAACGGCGCCATAACTATTTCCGGCACTGCCACAGACTCCGGCGCGCCCACTGGTGCGGCCTCCGGCGTGGCCCACGTCTTCGTTAATGAAACGGAAGCCGCTTATAACGCCGCGAACTCAACCTGGACCATCGCCGATCTACCGCTAGCAATAGGCGACAACGTCATCACCGTTCGCGCTGTGGACCAGGCAGGTAATCAAGCAACCGCCACGATTACGATCACACGGTCAGCGCCCAACTCGCCTCCAACCGTCGATGCCGGACCGGATCAGACTTTTTCCCTGCCGCATGACGTCGCGTTGCACGGAACGGCTTCAGACGATGGCCTGCCGGAAGGAAGCAGTCTGAAGACAAAATGGATCGTCGTTAGCAATCCGGGAACAGTGACTTTTGCGAATGTCGAATCGCTAAATTCCATGGCGACGTTCGAGACGGCCGGCACTTACGTCCTGCGCCTCACCGTAACGGACGGTGCCTTATCTGCCAGCGACGACGTGACTCTCACGGTACTGCCCGTCAACCAACCGCCAATCGTTAATGCCGGGCCGAATCAAACAATTGCGCTCCCGCGTTCGGCTACGCTCGCCGGCGCCGCTACCGATGACGGGTTGCCGGTCGATAGCGTACTGACCACGTCGTGGACACAAGTTTCGGGGCCCGGCTTGGTTGCTTTCGAGGATTCGACACACCTGGAAACAACTGCGAATTTTTCCCAGGCGGGCACGTATGTCTTGCGGCTCAGTTCCAATGACTGTGAACTAACCGCCAGCAGCGATGTCACGATCATTGTTCGGCCTGAGAACCAGGCACCAAAGGCTAGCGCCGGTCCCGATCAGGTTGTTGTCCTACCGACAACCGTTCAACTGAATGGCTCGATGTCAGACGATGGTTGGCCAGAAAGCGCAACGCTGAGCGCTACATGGTCCATCATCAGCGGTCCCGGGCCAGCCACGTTTCAAAGTCCAAACATGACCGTCACAACGGCGGTGTTTACGCAGCCCGGCGCCTATCAATTCAGACTCACCGTTACCGATGGCGAGTTGAGCAGCAGCGACGATATCCAGATCATCGCCCTTCCAGAGAACCACGCGCCCACCGTCAACGCGGGCCCCGACCAAACGCTCACTGTTTTCACTGCCGCGAATCTGAATGGAGTCGTCAGCGACGACGGATATCCATCAGGCAGCAGCGTGACCAGCACATGGACCAAACTGACCGGACCTGGAACGGTTTCGTTTGCCAGCTCCAACGCACCCAGTACGACTGCCAACTTCAGCCTTCCCGGCGTCTATGTGCTGCGCCTGACGGCAAGTGACTCTGTTCTTAGCTCGGATGACGACGCTACCATTACGGTTACCGATCCGCGTCAACCGCCGGTTGCTGATTTCGTCGTGCCTGAATCGACCGGCGTGGCGGGTGCGTTCGTGATCTCGTCCTCAGGCTCGACGTCTCCGAATTTCTCGCCCGAGAAATTACTGGACAGCGACAGCCTCACGTCATGGACCACCGCCGGCCTCAATAACCAGTTCGCCAGGATGCAGTTCTTCGACCAACAGATGGTTTGGATCGATCGGGTGCGGCTGCAAGCGGCCAACGGCGCTGTCTCCAATGCGACCGTGAAGAATTTTGAGGTGCAGATTTCCGCGACGACAGCAGACGATGCAAATTTCGTCACCGCGTTGCGCGCGACGCTGCTGAACACAGGTCAACTGCAGGAGTTTGTTTTTCCCGGCGGTCCGTCCCGCGCTCATTACATAAGACTGATTCCGCAGACTAACTACGGCGATCCGAATAGTTTCAAGTTAGGCACCTTCAATCCTGTCGCGGTCGGCAGCGCTGATCGTCTTATTTCCCTGCCCGGCCAGGGCAACGTTGCTCTTTGCCAATCCCCGGCGCTGGCCGCGAATGGCGGTGCGATTTATAACGCCAGCTATCCGGGCGGCGATAGTTCGGCGAATGGCCTGTTGGGATATTTCGTGGGCGGCTGGCAGACTACGACCCCCACAAACCAGTTCGCCACGATTCAGTTGGCCGGCGGGCAGAGCCACACAATCGAGGGCGTCAGGCTCGCAACCTGGTTCGACAGTGGTCACGGCTTGCCCACAGCCGTGCAGGATTTTGAAGTGTGGGTTTCCAACACGACGCCTGATGATTTTTCCTTCACGCGCGTGCTATCGGCGACCGCTGCTTTCGTCCCTTACGCCCAGCGCTTCATATTTCCCGGCGGACCGGTTGAGGCGCGTTATGTAAAGTACGTGCCATTAACGAACGGCGGCGCAGCCAGCATCCACACGCAGGCTTTTGATGTGATCGCCGCGCGTACCGCTCGCGTCGTCGCTGTCTCCGCCGAGTCGCCGAGTTTCCCCAACTCCGCTCAGGCCGCCTTCGATGGACTGACTACCACAAACTGGATTGCAACCGGCACGCTCACGAATGTTTGGCTGACGACGTCACTCGCCAATGAGGCGAATCAACAAATTTATGGCGTTCGCATCCTGCCCATGAGCGACCTGTCCAATCTGTTTGGACCAAAGGATTTTGCGGTCCGCGTCTCAACCACTACTACCGACGACAGCGCCTTCACGACAATTTACAGCGGCACGGTCGCGCCCATCTTCAACTCGCCCGTGCAGGAATTCCTGTTCGGCAGTTTCGTCGAAGCGCGTTACGTCCAGTTTGTTTGGAAGAACTCCTACAGCTCTTCCCTGGTTGGCGTGAAAGAATTGGAAGTGCTGGCTGCGCCGGATAGAGGATCAGCTGTTATCGCTTTCTCGAGCCAGGACAGCGCTGCTGAGACGGCCGCTAATGCGCTGGATCTCGACCCGATCGATAAGCCCTGGGTGACGGCAAATAATCAGAACACTAACCAATGGCTCAAACTTCTGTTGCCGCGGGCCGGCATATGGACCATCGATCACATCGCCCTCCGGCCCGGGCCCTCTGCCAGCGATCCAAACCGATCGCCAAAAGACTTCGAGCTTCAGGTTTCGACCACTGACGCGGCCGATGCGTCATTCACTACCGCCTTCGCCGGTACGCTCGCCAACTCTGCGCAATTACAGGATTTCTACTTCCCTGCCACCAATGCCCGCTATGTCAGGCTACTGCTAAAGAACAATTACGGCTCGAGCCAGATCGGTTTGAGCAGTTTCTATGTTTATTCCCGAGATGAAATCGGTACTACCGTGCGCTTCATCGACCGCTCGACTGATGCCGACGGTCAGATCGTTGCCTGGAATTGGAACTTCGGAGACGGCGAGTCCAGTAGTGAACGTCATCCGGTCCATACGTTCCAACAGTCCGGCGATTACACGGTCTCGTTGACGGTGACCGATGACTCAGGGGTAATCAGCACGCGGCAGGCGCTTTATCATGTCCAGCCTTCGCTTCAAGCCGACTTCGCTTATTCACCGATAGTTGCGCATGAAGGCGGCGAGGCAGTCCGCTTCACCGATCTCACTGGCCTGCTCACGCGTCCGACCGCAATCCGGCAGTATGACTTTGGTGACGGGAGCACGTTGGCCCAGGGCGCAATCTCCGGCCTGCATACATTTCAGGATAGTGGCACGTTTCAGGTCAGGTTGAAGATTGGCGACCCGCTCGGGACGAATTACGTCGTGACCAAAGACGTAGTCGTGCTCAACATGCCGCCGTCGGTTGATATCGATCCCGGCAAGAACCTGGTCTGGGGCCAACCATGGACCAGTGTGCCCCGCATCACCGATCAAAGTCCGATAGATAACGCCTCGCTCCAGGGTCAGTGGAATTTCGCTGACGGTCAGACTGCTCAATGCATGAATTGCACTGAGGCTAATGCCACGGTGGTCCATACCTACAGCGCTCCCGGCACTTACAACGCGGTTCTGACGGTGACTGACAAAGACGGTGGCGCCGGCACAGACAACGCTGTCTTTGCTGTGAGCAAGCGACCGACTTCATTCGTCGTCCAAAACCCGCCCAGTCAAACGACCGGCACGGCCCTGGTCCTCCATGGGGAACTGCGCGACACATACGCGAACCAGCCACTTGCCGGCAAACAAATCCAGTTCGTGCTTAACGGTGCAAGACTTGACGTCGTTACCGCCGCGAACGGAATCGCTGAGGTAAACGTGCCGCTGCCGGCCGGAACCAAAATCGACCTGGTTTCGGGAAGTTTTGCCGGCGACGATTTGTATTTGAGTTCTTCGGGAGTAGGTGTGCCGCCCGTCGCCGGTAACTCATTAAGTGAAACCGCAACCCACCAGGGCACGAATTTCTGGCTGATGTTCCCTAACGCCTTCTTCACTGGCGGCCTGCCTACGCAGCGTCTTTCGATTACTTCGGCTGTTGCCACCACCGGCGTGGTCGCGGTTCCGGGCATGAACTTCACGCAAGCCTTTTCCGTGCCGGCAAACGGAGCCACCACGGTAACGCTTCCCTTCGTGCAGGTGACCGACGCCGAAGTGATCCAGCCCAAAGGCATCCATGTCACATCGCAACAACCCGTCGCGGTTTATGGCTTGAGCCAGCGTGCCGTTTCCACCGATGCGTTCTTAGCGATACCGTTCGCGTCTCTGGGAACGGACTATCGGGTCCTCACTTACAGCAACATGCCCTTCGCGCCTTCCAGCGAATTCGGCATCGTCGCTGCCGAAAACGCCACCACCGTCACCATTATTCCTTCGGCCACAACGGGTACGCACATCGCCGGCGTGCCTTACTCTCTGACCTTGAATCAGGGCGAAACTTATCTGCTGCAAAACACGGTGCCGACGGTCGCCGGCGATCTCAGCGGCAGCCGCGTTACCTCGAACAAGCCAATCGCAGTGTTCGGGGGCCACATGTCCGCGACCATTCCGGCCGAGGCGGGCTGCTGTGCCGATCACCTGCTTGAGCAACTGCCGCCAACAAACTCATGGGGCAAGCGATTTGCCACGACTCCGCTTGCGACCCGGACCAGGGGAGACTACTTCCGTTTCCTTGCGGCTGAGGACGGCACCGCCGTCTATCTCAATGGCAGCCTGATGACGACCCTCAACGGCGGCGAATTCGCCGAACGCGTCCTGCAGACGCCGGGCGAAATCATTGCTACCAAACCAATCCTGGTTGCCCAATACGGCACCAGCATTTTTTTCGACAACGGCACCACGGGGAAGGCCGATCCGTTCATGATGATCGTGCCACCGTATTCGCAGTTTCTTAAGCACTATGTTATCGCCACGCCGGCTACCGGCTTTCAGATCAACTACGCGAATATCGTCGCGCCAACGGCGTTGCTTGGCAGCATTACGCTTGACGGCGCACCGGTTGCAGCGGCGAGTTTCACTCAAATTGGCGTCAGCGGATTTTCCGGAGCTCAAGTCCCAATCACGGTGGGATCGCACACAGTGTTGGGCCCGGCCGCTTTTGGTGTTTCCGTCTACGGCTTTGCCCAGGACGAAAGTTATGGCTATCCCGGCGGGATGAATTTAACCCCATCGTTCACTGGCGCCAGTCTCAACGTCACACCGGAAGTTTCTGCCCCGACAATCAACACAGAGGTTTGCCTTACGGCGACGGCGGATCAAGCCCAGGTTCCGCTCGGCGGCAAGGCGATCAATTTCACCGTTACCGGAATCAACTCGTCGAATTTGTCATCCATCACGGATGCAGCGGGACAAGCTAGGTTCTGTTACACGGGCGCGAAGGCCGGCACTGATCAAGTCACGGTGACTGTTGACGGTGTTACCAGTTCAGCTTCAGTGGTCTGGTCGCCGCCGAATCAGGCGCCGGCGGTCAATGCCGGTACCGATCAAATCATCACTCTACCGGCGTTCGCGACGTTGCAGGGAACAGCGACCGACGATGGCCTCCCGGCAAACACGCTCAACGTGTCATGGACCAGGGTCAGCGGTCCGGGCAGTGTCGCGTTCGCGAATGCCAGCGCTGCGACCACCAGCGTGGCCTTCGACTCTGCGGGCACATACGTGCTGCGACTCACGGCCAGCGACACATCGCAGAGCGTCAGCGACGATGTCGAAATCACCGTGAATGCGGCGCCCATCAACAAAACTCCCACGGTCACAGCGGGCGCCGATCAGCAAGCCACACTGCACCGAAACATGGTCCGCAATCCCGGCAACGAAGAGACGTTAGTTGCAGGGAGGATTCCGCAATGGACTGCCGTTGAAGGTTTAGGATGGACTCAGGGATTAGCCAATGGTGCTGACTTAACTGCCCAGCGAGGCGCCGCTTATTTCTTCGCCGGCGATGCTGGCCAGGCGGAATTGCGACAAGATGTCGATGTCTCGGCTTTTGCCGCCGCCATCTCAGCGGGCACGCAACAGTTTGAGTTCCAGGCTTATTTGCGTTCCGCTGCGGAAGCTATGCCCGACACTGGCCACGTCGTCGTTGAATATCGCGACCAGTCAAACTCCAACCTTCTGGCTGCGCTTGATTCCGGAGCGATCGCCGCAACTAACGGATGGCACTTAACCGAGGACATTCGAACTGCGCCTGCCGGAACCGGTTGGATCAGGATTCGTTTGCTGGCGACACGAAATAGCGGCGCCACCAACGATGCATTCTTCGATTCGATTAGCCTCAGGCCTGTCGGCGCGACCGGCCTAAACCTTGCGGGAACTGCGGACGATGATGGCTTGCCGTCGAGCGGCAGCCTTTTGTCAAACTGGAGTGTCGTCAGCGGACCGGGACCCGTGAATTTTTCCGATCCTCATAACGCTGCCTCAGGTGCGACGTTCAGCACCCCGGGATCGTATGTGCTGCGGCTGACCGCGACTGACGGTCTGCTCAGTACGTCGGACGACGTAACGATCATTATCGATCCGGCAAATAATCCGCCGGTTATCAGTGCGGGCCCCGATCAGTCAATAACTCTTCCGGCCGGCGCCATCCTCGATGGCGCCGCGTCTGATGATGGCGCGACGGCGGGAAACGGCCTGTCAGTTTTGTGGAGCAAGGTCATCGGACCGGGCATCGTCACCTTAAACAATCCAACGGAAGCAAAGGCCACGGCGACTTTCAGCGCACCAGGACTCTACCTCCTGCGTTTGACTGCCGACGACGGTGAATACGCGGCCACTTCCGAAGTTCAAATCACAGTTAATCCTGTTCCAGTTAACCAGCCACCAACGGTCAGCGCCGGATCGGATCAAACTACTTCCCTGCCATCGGCTGCGATTAGTCTGAATGGCGCAGCCGGCGATGATGGTTTACCTCTGGGCAGTGCTCTGTCTGTCGGTTGGTCGCTAATCAGCGGACCGGGTGCGGCTGCCTTCACCAATCCTAACAGCGCAATCACGTCAGTCCAGTTTAGCGCCGCCGGCAATTATCTTTTGCGTCTGACGGCCAGCGATGGCGTGTTGAGCGCCAGCGACGACATGGTCATCAATGTAACTGCCGCGAACGAAACACCCATCGCAAGCGCCGGGGTTGATCGGAAGGTGTTGTTGTCACAGGGCGCGTTGCTCAACGGCAGCGTTAGCGATGACGGTTTGCCTGGCGGGAACCTGACCACGGCGTGGTCCATGATTAATGGTCCAGGCACGGTTAACTTCGCAAATCCCAACACTACTGTAACGACAGCCACCTTCAGCGCGACCGGCACTTACGTTCTGCGCCTCACGGTTAGCGACGGGCAACTCTCCGCCAGTGACGATGTCTCTGTAACCATAGATGACAACGTGCCTTTACCGACGGTGGCCATCAACAGCCCCGCGGACGGCGCTGAATTGACGGCGCCGGCGATCGTCAACGGTTCGGTGAGCAACGGCGCGTGGGTACTCGAATACAGCTTGAACAGCGAAGACGGCGCCGCCAACCAAACATGGCGCCAGATCGCCAGCGGCAATTCAGCCATCGCAAATGAATCGCTCGGGTCGCTCGATACGACGCTCATGCTCAACGGGATTTATTCGTTGCGCCTGCGGGCCACCGACGATTACGGCCAAACCTCCTATACCTCCATCAGCGTCCTGATCGATAAGAACTTGAAGGTGGGCCACTTCCAGATCGCGTTCTCCGATCTAAGTGTGCCGTTGGCCGGCCTGCCCATCGAAGTCGTGCGCAGCTATGACAGTCGGGACAGCCGCACGGGAGATTTCGGCGTTGGTTGGCAGCTCGGCATCAAGAGCGCGCGGGTGGAAAAAACCGGCGTGCTCGGATTCAGTTGGCTGCAAACCGTCACCAGCGGCGCCTTTCCCACTTATTGCCTGGAGCCCAGCCGCCCGCACAAGGTTGCGATCACTTTTGGCGACGGCAAGGTCTTCAAATTCCAGGCCGCCACCGCCCTTCATTGCCGGCAGCTCGCGCCGATTACAGCTACTCAACTAACTTTCACTCCCGAACCGGGAACGCATGCGGTGCTGGAAGCCGTTGGCCCAACTGACGTGTTGGTGGAAACGCTCGGCAGTTTGCCAGGACCGGTCCGTCTGATTAATCAGAACAATCCCGACATTTTCAATTCCGCCACGTTCCGCCTGACAACGGCGGAGGGCGCTGTTTACGTAATCGACCAGCGCACCGGCGTCAGCAGCGTGCGCGATCCTCATGGCAACACGCTGACGATTGGCCGTGACGGCATCATCCATTCGTCGGGCCGCAGCGTCACGTTTACCCGTGACCTCACGAACCGCATAACGCAGATCAGCGATCCAAATGGAAACTCGCAAAGCTACAGCTACGATTCGCATGGCGACCTGGCCAGCTTCACCGATCGCGAGAATCAGACAACCACCTACACCTACGATTCCGATCATAGGTTGCTGACTATCACCGACGCCCAGGGCATTACCGCCCTGCAAAACCAGTTTGACGCACAGGGCCGTTTGATTGGTCAACGCGACGCGTTTCAGCACGTGCTTGGCTACGATCACGATTTTGCCGGGCGGGTTGAGACCATCACGGATCGGCTGGGCCACGCCACGCGTTTCGAAAATGACGAGCGCGGCAATGTTCTGCGGCGCATTGATCACAAGGGCGGGACCAGATCCTTCACATACGACGAGCTTGATAACCTCCTCAGCGAAACAAACGAGTTGGGCCGGACTACAACTTACACTTACGACGAGGCCGACAATCGCACCAGCGTTACCGATCCGCTGGGAAATGTGACGCAGTTCACTTACAACGGCGCGCGCCAGCTACTGACGGTTACCGATCCTCTGACTCACGTCACAACCAACACCTACGACGAGGCCGGAACGAATCTGCTGACGTCCCGTGGGCCGGGCGACAACACCACCACCTACACCTACAGCGTCTTCACCGGCCAGCGCACTTCAATGAAGGATGCGCTGGACCACGAAACGTTCTACGCCTATGACGCAAACGGCCGTCTCAGTCATGAGACCGATGCGCTGGGCCACGTTACTACTTATGCCTACGATCCGAACGGCAATCGCACCAGCCAGACTGTCATGCGCACCAACGCGTTGGGCCAACTCGAAACGATTACGACCTCGTACGAATACGACAAATTGAACCGGCCGGTGAAGACGACTTATGCCGATGGCTCATTCACCCGCATCGAGTACAACCTGCTCGGGCAACAAAGCGCGATCATTGATCAACTGGGAGCGCGTACCGAGTTTACCTACGACGAGATGGGCCGGCTCACGCGCACTGATTACGCGGATGGTGCGCATGAAGAGACGGCGTATGAGGCCGAAGGACGCCGGCTGACGAGCAAGGATCGTGCGGGCCACCTGACGTCATATTCGTACGACGAGCTGGGGCGCTTGATTTCTACGGGTTATGCCGACGGCACCTCCACTGCAACTACCTACGACGCCGCCGGGCAGGTGCTCACCACCAAAGACGCGCGCGGAAACATCACGCAATATTTCTATGATGCCGTGGGCAGACGACAAAAAGTGCGGAATGCGCTGGGCCAGGAAACGACGTTCACTTACAACGCGAACGGAAACCGGCTTTCTGTCACTGACGCGCTCGGCCACCCGACCCGCTATGAATATGACGCGGAGGACCGGCGCACGAAAACGATTTACGCAGACGACTCGTTTGATTCAGTCGGCTATGACGTGCTGGGCCGCACCGTTTCGAAAACCGATCAAGCGGGAAAGACAACGTCCTTTGCCTATGATGCGCTGGGGCGACTGACAAAAGTTACGGACGCGCTGAACCTGGAGACACTTTATACCTACGATGAGCTGGGTCGACAGCTCACGCAAACCGACGCAAACAATCACACTACTCGGTTTGAATACGATCAGCTTGGCCGGCGCGTGAAAAGAATCCTGCCCCTCGGCCAAAGCGAAACTTACGCTTACGACTTAGCGGGAAACCTGGTCGGCCGCACGGACTTCAACGGCAAAACCACGTCCTTCACTTACGATCCGATGAAACGTCTGCTGTTGAAAGCTCCCGACCCGTCCTTAAACCAACCCGCAGTCAGTTTCACTTACAACTCCAATGGACAGCGCACAAAGATGACGGACGCTTCCGGTATCACCGTGTATACGTACGACCTGCGCAATCGCCTCGCCGGCAAGCAAACACCGTTCGGGACGTTGAACTATAGCTACGACGCCGCCGGGAATCTCGCCAGCACACGATCTTCGAATACGAACGGCGCGAGTATCGATTACAGCTATGACGCGCTGAATAGATTGGCGGCGGTGCAGGACAATCGATTAGCGTCGCTGAATGAGGGCGAGACAAATTACACCTACGATGGCAGCGGCAATCTGCTCGCCTACACCTATCCGAATCAAGTCACAACCAGCTATGGGTACGATTCGCTGAATCGTTTGCGGACTATGACCGTCGGTACCTCGGCTTCAAGTCTCGCGGGGTATTCCTACACGCTTGGACCAGCCGGCAATCGCACCGCCGTTACCGAACTGAGCGGCCGTACCGTTAACTACACCTACGATGATTTGTATCGCTTGACGGTGGAGACGATCTCGCATGATTCGCACGGCAGCAACGGCGCGATCAGTTACGCCTATGACGCAGTTGGGAACCGGCTCGCGCGTACTTCCAATGTCTCGCCGCTAACCTCGCAGGGCTCGACCTACGATGCGAATGACCGCCTCACCAGCGACACCTACGACCACAATGGCAACACGACCTTGGCGGGCGGAAATACCTATGCCTACGATTTCGAGAACCACCTAACCTCACTCATTGCTCATGACTCATCACTCATTACTTTCACCTACGACGGCGACGGCAACCGCGTCAGCAAGACTGCGGGCGGCATCAGCACTAACTACCTCATCGACACGAACAACCCGACCGGATACGCGCAAGTAGTTGAAGAACTGCAAAGCGGCGCCGTCACCCGCAGCTACACCTACGGACACGACTTGATCTCCCAGCGCTGTCCCACGCCGGGCGCAAACTGTTCCCTTTCCTTCTACGGCTACGACGGTCACGGCAACGTGCGCGTGCTAACAGACGCCGCCGGCACGGTCACCGACACCTACGACTACGACGCCTTCGGCAATCTCATCTCCCGCACCGGCACAACCGCCAATGACTATCTCTACACCGGCGAACAATTCGACGCGAACCTGGGCTTCTATTATCTGCGGGCGAGGTACATGAATCCGGCGGCGGGACGGTTCTGGAGCATGGATCCGTTTGAGGGTGGTTCATACGATCCCTCGTCGCTGCATAAGTATCTCTACGCCCGGAACAATCCGGCTAATCTCATCGATCCAAGCGGGCACTCCTCGTTTGCGCAAATGGTCAACACGTCGACGCTGTTAGGAACGATAAGCGGCTTCGGGTTGGGCTTGATCAAGGGTGGAATCAAAGGAGCAATTGTGGGCGCGGTTACTGGTGCCGCATTGGGGGCAGCCGTTTCGATCACTGGAGGCGGGGTTGGGTATTTCCTCCTCGGGAATGCGGCGCGAGGGGTTTTCATCACGGGATGGGGCGCAACCTTGGGCTCAGCGGGGGTCTCAGGCTACAGCCTAACGACCGCTACCAGCGAGGAAGAACGACAGGATGCGGGAATAGATTTATTGGCAACTGCTGCATTCATGTTTGTCGGCCCGAAGATCCTTGAGAGCATGAATACAAGAATTATTAGCGGACAACAAGCAAACGAGTGCTTCTGCCAACTCAGACCCGGATTTGTCGAACAACCATGGGTTCCTTCTGATAACCTTACAGAAACCACTTTGTTTACGCCGGGAAAGCTCGTGCGTGTCTACACTGAGGGCCAGACTGATCCAATAGGCTACTGGCTAATGGCGGAATCGGAAATAGCGGGTCTCACGCCCGCTCAGATCCAACAAAAATTTGCCTTACCCTTTACTCCAACTCATATTGCAACTATAGGTATACCGGCGGGAACAACTTTAAGGATCGGTCCAGCAGCTCCTAACGCTTTTGGTTCGGGAGGTGGCATGCAAGTCGAGATTCAGCGGCCGAATTTTCCGAACGCTCCCAACCCGCCCCCTAAATTAGGACCGTGCAACCCCTTTTGAGCAAGAAAAGGACTCTCTCATGAATAGGAATCTTGGAGGCCTAGAGGGGATCGAGTTAAAAACAATACTCACCCGCACCCTCCTAAAATTTTGTGAGGATCACAATTACCCGCCCTTAGGCCTCACAGATGTTCGGCAGTGTCTAGAATTCTTGGAACGAAGGGATCTTGAGTCCGCCGTTAAAGCATTCAAGAAGGTCCCCTTAGGAGGTCGCATGGGATATTTCGACGAATGGTGCCCCCAACCCGCTTTCAAGCATGAAACATCGGAATATGTTCAGGTTGTTTTTGCGGCCATCACGGCCCAGTGGGCCTCAACCATGAAAGGCCAACCTTAATCTTGATTGGTTTCAACGCCGCCATAGACAGAGAAAATCGTGAGCAAACTCAAAATTGGCGGTTCGACTTTTTCGGATACGAACCTTGAAACAGATGTCTGTTCACATTTACGCCCGATATTAGCTCTGTTGGTATCTCAAGGAAACTCATATGATCCTTCAGAGCCCCTTCAGAGAGATAAGTCTTCTGCCTCCCGGCGCCTGGTCAACGGGCCACTGGACTTTCAGCTGATTGAAGACAGTTTCGAGATTCCAAAGTTCATAGTGTTAGCCCGTGAACATGGCACGATCTTATGTCAAACCTGTTGGTGCGCGATCGTTGAAAGGAAGTTCGAACCAATCGGGGATTAGCCAATGAGTCGGAAGCATGCCGACAAAAATTAGCTCAATGATTCTTTATCGCACCTAGCATGCTCACAGAAATTGCCAATACCTGGTATATCGTCGTTAGCGCAGCTGCACTGTACGGTCTGGTGGCATCGCTGGGCACCTGGAGGCTGGACGCATCCTTTAAGCCTTTGAACGGGACCTTTAAATCTTACGACCAATTAGAGAGCGTCAAAGGCTCGATCAATTTGAACATGACACTTGCCATCCTCTTGCTGGTCTATGCCGGCATGTACCTGTTTTTCTTAATGGCAATGGTCGGCATCGGAACTCTCTCATTCTTTACGGCTACGATTTACATGGCGACTTTCTCTCTGGCCGGATTCCTGTGTGCAAAGCTCTGGTTCTTAAAAGTAGAAAAGCGTGCGAAAGCTACCCAAGTCGTTTCTGAGGACCCTCGCGTGCGACAAACGTGGGAACGTTGGCTTAAGGAATGGAAAGAACTGCGCCTTCGCCTCTCGGATTAACGGGAGACCGGCTTGCACAAGAGTCGGTTGATACAAATCAAAGGCCAGCAGGCCCGAAGGGCCGTCGTTTAATAGCCACGTCCGTCAGGGCGTGGTCCGTAACGCGAAACCATACAAGGAGCGCCGTAGGTGCGATGGTTGCTTGGATTGACTGTATCAACGCCGGTGCTTCGGACCTCGGATTCAGGCATTAACGGGAACCACGCCCTGACGGACCTGGCTAGCCACGCCTGGCCCGTTGGGGCCTCAAACCCAAAGTTCCTCGCGCTAGTCAATTGATTCTTTGTCTTACTGAACTGCACCGGTAAACCTGATGGAGACTGATAAAGAAAAACTCCAGCGACTGGTCGCGAACACCCCACCAAGCGTGTTTCATTCGCTTTATCTTTCGCTCGCTCTGGGGGCGTTGCTTGGTTTGCGCGGAATTCTGCTGTGGGTGGTGAATGGGAACTTTACGGCAAAGTCTTTCCTCTTCACGGCTACGATCGCGGGCTTTTTTGTCTTTAACGGCTTCTCACTCATGACTAAGAGCCGCTTCTCATACGTCTTGCTCGTGGCCTTTACCTTCCCTCACGTGGCGGGCTCGGTGGCCGGCACAGTGCATCTGGGGCACTTTTAGCCAACGGCGAAATCGCCGCTCATCCAGCCGACACGATTGCCTCGATCGTCGCCGTGCTGCAGTTGCCGGTGATCGCCGCGCTCTATGTCTGTCTGCTTTCGACCTCTACCAGAATGTATGTTTGGAGCAGCCCCGCGCCGGACGAGTTCAACCATCGGTAGTGGTTCAGTTTGCGAACCGGCGACGTCATAGCCGTACCAGGCCCTGAGTTTTCTTTCCGGCGGGCTGAGCCATAATCCCGCCAGCGGGAGTATTATGGTGCAGTTCTGACGCATATTTACTAGTTGTCCCGCCTCGAAGTTTCGCGTGGGAAGACGATGAGCAAAGTCAAACTTCTTCTCGCCAGTCTGCTGCTGTTGGTTGGCGGCACTGCCGTGTCTTGTCAGTCGATTGGTGAGTCGATCGCAGACTCACACGTCAGAGCCAATGTTCCTGATGAAAAGGACTTCGACACATTTATGAAGCGTGACCTTGAGGCCTACTTCAAGGACCTGAAAAAGAAGAATCTTGTGGTGGAGTATCAACTCCTACGAGACGGGCCGACACAGTCAGGCACTGCTTTTCCAAAATTCTATTGTTGGGTGACGATTAAGGAAAACGGCAGTCTTCTTGAAGATGGAGCCGTTAGGGTTGCGGCCATGGAGAAGAAGCGGTTTGGTGTTCATGATTACTTGGCGCGCGTGGAAATTGAGAAGGACATGGACAAGGTTTATCAAACCTTCCCTCGACCCGTGGCCGACAAGATCAAAGAAAAGATCGGCAAGTAGTTGTTTCAATGCCTGGAGGGCGGAATAACAACTCGTTGAACCGGAGCGGCGGGAGCCTGTTTCGCATCAAACCTGGTGCGGCGAAGGTTGAATGAAATCGCGCCGCCCGGTCAACTCTGACGTTGGGCACCCTCGCATGATTGATAAGATTGACCATTGCTTGCGTAGGCCAGATAGCGATGACGAGTGGCGCAGCTATCATGCGATACGTCGCAAAGTGCTATTTGAAAATCGCGGCTCGTCCGGGGTCTATAACGAGAACCATCCCGACGAACGTCAAACCGGAAACTACCCATTGATTCTGCTCTGTGGCGGCGAACCAATCGGCGTGATTCGTGTCGACGTGCGGGACCATGTGGCGTGGTTTCGGCGTGTCGCCATCCGAGCGGATTTGCAACGGGCTGGGCATGGCAGAGTGCTCCTGCTTCTTGCAGAAAACTTTGCGCGTAAACAGAGGTGTAACGATGTCCGTTCAAATATCACGGCTGACGCGATTGGATTCTACGAACGATGCGGCTACTCGCGTGATTTCTCGACGCCGACCGGGGCCGAAAGTATTCCGATGCGCAAGCGGCTGCTCTGAACCGGACGGTTGCCCAACAACTCGTTGGACCGGAGCGGCGGAAGCGTGTTTCGCATCAAACCTGGTGCGGCGAACGTTGAATGAAACCGCGCCGCCTGGTCAACTCTGACGTTCGGCACTCATACTTATGAAACCTCAGCTATCTATTGCCGGTGCTCTGATTTGTCTCGCTATCGTGTTCGTCAACGGGCGAGCCAAATCGACTAACGAAACTCCGTCAACGGATTTCGAAACGCGTTGTGGTTGGTTTACGAATCCCACGCCAGCGAACGTATGGCTCTATGATCGCGAGGCTGAATGGACTATTGGCGTGCAAGGCGGCTATCAAGTGCCAGGCGATTGGCCTTGGCCAAAATTCAAACGGGGCCAATGGGTCGTAACGAATGCAGGTGACCACGGATATGGTTGTGCTTGCTTGCAACTTCGCGTCAACAAGCAATCTCACGAAGTTGTCGAAATAAGAACTTCGCGTGCTCGGCCGCTGGCGCAGTGCCGTCAGGATGCCTCATTGAAAAAATGGAATCGTATGTTGAAATAAAATGCTGCGGCGTGCCGAACAAATCGTTGGACCGGAGCGCGGATAGCCTCTTTCTTAACTTGATTGTTTGATTCGAGGGTTGTATGTAATCGCCGCGCCCGGTCAACTCAATCGTTGGGCAACTTCTTATGAATGACATTTCAAATCGCGTGTCGCGAACGGTTGAAGAACCATATCTCATTGCCCGCGTTGCCGAATTCAAAACGAAAGTGCCTATTGACCAATGGCCAGTTTGTTCTACCCACTGCGAACGTGTGACGATCGCGGAGGAAGGCGCTCCTGCATCTTGGGGTGTTCCAGGCTTCACTGTCCGATTCATCGCCTGTTGTGACCCGGCGGTCGAGCAGTTCCTTACGATCATGAACGCCACGCTCGGGCTGCCGCGGGCCTAACGCGTGGCTTTTCCGCCGGCGTTGCCCAACAAATCGTTGGACCGGAGCGGCGGGGGCGTGTTTCGCATCAAACCTGGTGTGGCGAAGGTTGAATGAAGTCGCGCCGCCCGGTCAACTCAGACGTTATGCGCTTGTTCCGTGCATCCGTGGATTTTCTGTGATGAACGACTGGACTCGTGGAGACATCATTGCACTCATCGGATTACTGGTTGCGATTATTTCGTGCGTCGCTGCCGTCTTAGCCATCCCGAGTCTCCGAAAATTATTTGGTCTTGGTCGCAAGGACATTTGGATTTACACACCAAAGAACAAACAGGAAATCTTTATCTCGCACGGCGAACACAAACCAATCGTCCGGCCCATTGCCGGCCAAGTCATCGGTTACCGCCAAACCGAAATCGAGAGGTTGGGTTTGTTTGTTGAGGTGCTCATCAAAACAGATAAATGGTATCCACAGGGGCACGCTACAGTCGAAGCTGACGGGAAATGGACGCTCAACGATGCTCGTTTCGGTGGCTCGGTACACATCATCAAAGCGGTATTGAAGGATCGCCATAATCGGGAGTACCAATCTGCCTCGATTGAGGTCGCTGTATCATAGAGGACGCGCATAACAACTCGTTGGACCGGAGCGGCGGGACGCCGCCCGGTCACCTCTGACGTTAGGCTGCTCAGTTCAACAGCAGATTGAAGGCACATTTAGCAATACATATGAAGCTCAAAATTCGTCCCCTGAGCGGGGCGCGTGCGACTGTCCCACTCGCCCTCGCGTTGGCACTCCTCGTGCTGATCGCTGGCTGCAGCAAAGACTCGGGCACCGGCAACCGCCCTGAGGGCGCAACCTCGAACAACGTGCCCACGAGCGCCTCCCCGCCGGCAAATACACCTTCGACCGCGAACACATCACCTCCGACCTCGACACTGGCGGCCGGCGCCTCTCCCACGGCGGTCGTTAAAGGTTATTACGAGGCGGGTAGGAGAAAGGACATTGCGGCCACCAAGAGATTTCTTTCGCGCGAGTCGCTGCAGCAGCTGGAAGACGTTGCGAAACGTCAGGGCAAGACTCTGGATCAGCTATTCGTCGAGGCCGCCGACAGGGAGGCCCGGAAGCCGCCCCCACTCTTCAGTGGCGAGATGATCGGGGGCAATACCGCGTTTGTTGACATCAAGGCTCCGGATGAACCCCTGCGGACGGTGACGCTGGTCAAAGAGGGGGGCGAATGGAAGCTGGCGTTTGGCAAACCGAAAAGCGGCGCAATCAAGCGTTAGGCCATAACAACTCGTTGGACCGGAATGGCGGGAGCGTGTTTTGCATCAAACCTGGTGCGGCGAAGGTTGAATGAATTCGCGCCGCCCGGTCAACTCAGACGTTATGCGCCACTTGGAATCCTGATGGACGAATCCACCAACGAACTAACTTGGGAACCATATGTCGGGCGTGGGGCACTGGGCGGCGCGCTTGGTGTGCTGCTGGTTGTTGCGGTCGGAACGATTTACGTTTTACTTCGCTTCGGCGCCTATGATCTAACTCAGCTGTTAGTCGTCATGGGCGTCATGGGAGTGGTCGACGGTGTTATCACAGGCCTCGCGGTGGGCTACATGATCTACAAACTTACTGCCCGCCGAGGCTCGCAGCTGACCATTGTGTCGCGTATTCCAATCGGAATTGTCGTGGTTCTGACTTGGGAATTGTTGAGAGGGCTCACCAGCAGTGAACCGTTTCATCCTACCTTTGTAGTCGGCTATGCTCGGTCGGTAGGCGGCTTGGCAGGTTTATTCGCGCGCTCTAACCCCTCAGCCACATCGGTTTCGGTGCACCGCGCATAACAAATCGTTGGACCTTAAATTTTAATTTGTTTTATCGTCTGTGTCCTGTCGTTAGAAATGAAAGAATCAACTTTACGTGATTTCTTTAATGGGGAGCTGAGTGCGGCTAAATTAGAGCTGGAGGTAATGGCTTGCGCAGTTGGCCCCTCTCATGATCCTGTGGGTTTTCCGATTGAATCGATGGAGGAAAGTTTTCAAGTTCGTCCCCAACATCTAATTCGAATATTAGATGCGACCCTGGCGGGAGAACTGAGCCCTTCTGCTTTGGAAAAAGTTGCATCTATTTTAATGGCTTCAGAGCGTTACCTCCTCGTGGAGAAAGATAACCGTTTACTACTCCAAACTTGTTTTCACTGGACTACTGACGGTGTCACTTCGCTTGAAGATGTCGAGGGTTGGCGAAACTGGTTAAGTTCGCATAAATCAGACGTGTGATGATGTTGCACAAACTGCCGGTCTAACAAACCTTCAACCGGACGGGTCGTCTTTCGCGACTATGAAGAGGTCTAACAATTCGTTGCAGGTGAGCGCGGGATAGCGTTTTCTCAACTAGCTTTGTCCGGCGCGGTTTGCGTGCCGCCGCCCGCGCCACCTGAACTCAACCGTTGGGCCGCGCGAGGGTCGAGGAGTTCTTAAGGGATAGCGACGTGAGAGACCATGAACGAATTGAAACATCTCGACTCGTCCTTCGGCGTCCGCTCGTGGGCGACGCCCTCGCAATTTTTGAACGCTACGCCAGCGATGCGGAAATAACGAGATTCCTGGGCTGGCCTCGACACCAGACTGTCGACGACACGCGCACTTTCCTGCGGTACAGCGATGCAGAATGGAATCGATGGCCCGCGGGTCCGTACTTGATACTGTCACGCGCGGACGGTCAGCTCCTGGGAAGCACCGGTCTCAGCTTTGAGGCGCGGGACAGAGCGATGACGGGCTATGTACTCGCGAAGGATTCCTGGGGTCGTGGGTATGCCGCCGAGGCGCTCCAGGAGATGGTGAACGTGGCCCGGTGCACGGGCGTCGCTCGACTCTACGCGCTCTGCCATCCGCAGCATCGGGCTTCGTGGCGCGTCCTCGAAAAGTGCGCCTTCACTTTCGAGGGTAGACGACGGGCGCACACCGAGTTTCCGAATCTTTCACCTGGCGTGCAATTGGACGTGCTCTGCTACTCGCTGGCTCTTGTTGAAGCGCTTGACGGTGCGGGCGAACAAGCGGCGGTGCCTACGTGAACTCTCTTTTGATAAAGGTAACGTGAACGAAGACACGCTCCGCGAATGTTTGCTTGCGTGGTTTATCCAACGGGGTGAAACTCAGGTTGCTGGTGGAAACCAAGCGGCGCCCAACAAATCGTTGGACCGGAGCGGCGGGAGCGACGTTCGCATCATCATTGGTTCCGGCGCAGCTGCTCGGTAACGCCGTGGCCCGGTCAACTCGAACGTTCGGCGCTTCATTGTCGCCGATTTGAGGCCATGAAACGTTTCATACTCTCACTCACCGCTGGTGTTGCTGTCCCGGGCGCAATGCTTGGACTTGCTCTGTTGCTCGACGTGGGGCTGGGACTCGAATCTTTGGCTAGCCCGTTCTATTGGATTGTTGCCTGGCCGATTTATCTTTTCTCAGAGGCCTTTCCAGGGAAGAATCCAATATACCCCGACGAAGTTACCCGGCTCGCGTTTGTTAGTTCCATGCTATTCGATATCCTTGTTTTCTTCGTACTTACGTATGTTGCTCTTCACTGGCGTGGAAAAATCAAATCACGCTTGAGCGGGCAGCGGCTATCGTAAGTCAATAGAACAGCCGCCGCAGAAGCGAGGCGTTAGCTTTAGTTTAGAGAGTCCGGAGGAGCAAATGATGAAAAGATTGATGCTGCTTGTTGGTTTTGCTTTAGCACTTGGTTACTCATCACCGTCCGTAGCTCAATCCCAAGGTGACCAGTCGCGGGTTTTACCGGGCGAAGCCAAGGTAAAAGTTAAAGACGGTAAGGCTATGATTCGGGACAAGTCCAAGCCCGTGCGCAAGGCGATTGAGGCCTGGTACGCTCGCAATAAGGAAGCGTTTCAGGCTAAGGACGCAGCAGCAATTATGGCCTTACGCGCCGATGACTTTCATACGATCACGCCGGATGGCAAAATAAATACGCGCGCTGACATGGACCTACGCACAAAGGGCTTCCTGGATAGGATTGACCATTTTGTTTCACAGGATAATCAAATTGGAACAATTGAGCTGAGCGGCAATCTGGCGAGTGCTGATATAACGCAACAGACAGTTAGGATGCAGCGCTTTCCAGATGGAACCTTACACAAAGTCGAAAGCGGCGCCGTCAAGCGCGAGACTTGGAAGAAAACTCCAGAAGGGTGGAAGCTGTACCGCGTAGACAACATTCGTGATGGAGGTCTGCTTGTAGACGACAAGCCTTTCAAACCCAACCAATGAGCGAGCGGCTCGTCAACTCTTCCGTTCGGCGTCTTCTTCGCCGGCACAAATATTTATGAAATTGGATACTGTCGCCACGCGTTATTCTTTTTGGGGCATCTTGCGACCGATATCTGCGTCGCGTGAGAAGCTTCCATTCGCACGAACGTTTACTCGGGAGGAGTATGGAGTAATCGCGCGCGGACTTGTTCCCGCGGGAATGGATGACAGGTGGTTCATCTTTCTGGAAAACGACCAACTCTACTTTCACCGCAGTTGGACAGGAACGTGCATTTATCAAATCACGCTTGATCGTACAGTCGGCGATTCAATCGTGGTCACCGAGGCTTTGGTAAATCGCGATCCCGATGAATACAAAATTGCCGATGACGAATTCGACGTCGCGTTACTCACCTTTCTGATAGATAAGTTGCTTCTGGGGCGGCCGGCTCATTTGCCGGCACGTCGGCCTCGGTCGTAGCTCGCCGATTGATTTCTCAAACATGCCCACTGTTGGGCGTCTCATGACGATCCGGTGAAACTTGAAAGACTTTATCCAAATCGCCTGGGCCTTCACTGTGTTATTCAGCATGCTGGCGATGCCGCTGCTTATTGGTCTGCTCACTTCCTACAGAATTCGACGTATCAGACGGCTGTCCCTGATGATTATCGAGCCGTCGGAGGGTAAAGCTAATCAGACAAAAGCGGGTTCCAACAACAGGCCAATTTGGATACCTGGTTAGTTGACCGAGGCCCGTCAAATCCACCGTTGGGCGGAAGATTTATGGCACACAAGACACTGACTCTGGCGCTGCTACTTCTCTCGACGTTCACCTACGCAGCTCATGCCCAGAGGCCTCGTAATCCGGCGCTGAGAAAAGAGTTGCTCAATAGAGTCAAAAAGGATCAAAGGGTCAGAGCGGATCTACCGGCCGACACGGCGAAAATCACGCGCGCTTTAGTGAAGCGGTTGGAATCTGTTGACAAAGCGAATACAGCGTGGCTAAAGCGAGTGGTCCAGAAGCATGGATGGCCTGGTAAAAGCCTGGTCGGAAGCGACGGCGCTCAGGCTGCTTGGCTCCTCGTACAGCACGCAGACCTCGATCCCGAATTTCAGAAACAGTGCCTGGAGCTAATGGAGAAAGCCGTTCAAGTGGGAGAGGCTTTGGCACAAAACTTTGCCTACCTGACTGACCGAGTACGCTCGAAGGAGGGTAAGCTACAGCTTTATGGCACGCTGTTGAAGTTCGCCGAAGGCAGATACGTTCCGTTTCCGATTGAAGATGAAGCGAACGTTGACAAGCGGCGGGCAGCGGTAGGCCTGCCGACGCTCGCAGAATATTTGAAATTCGCTAATCAGTGAGAAGGCGGTGCTACCGAATCTGCGCAGCCAATCGTCGGACCCGCGGGGAGCGTGTTTCGCGCCGAAGCAGGTCTTTCATCATTCTGTGATTTGCTAAGGAGTTTCCTATGAAGAGAGTCTTGTCTGTAATTGTATCTCTTGTGAGCCTCGGGTGTGGGCTGCTTATTCCCACCGCCGGCAAAGCTTGCTCGCGCAGTCGCCCCTTCACTCTCGATGAGTTGTTCGATAACGCAGAAATAATCGTTCGCGTCACCGCCATTCAATATGCCAAACCCCCTGATGCCCCGAGCCTGTATACAACGGGCGAGCCTGACTCAACCATTCAATTTAAGGTCGAGGAAAAACTTCGTGGGAACGATGTCCCCGATACAATTGTTCTCAACGGATATTTAAGTAACGAAGACGATTTCAATGAAATGCCTGTGCCCTATATGTTCGTGCGTCCTTATGGTCGAAGGGGCAGTTGCTTTGCTAATACTTACAAAGAAGGCGCGCAATTTCTGCTGTTTCTGAAAAAGACAAAAGATGGATACACATCTAATGTTAGTGCACTTGGCCCGACCAATGAACAGTTACATTCAGATAAGGATACGTGGCTCATCTGGGTTAGAAACCATCTGAAATCGCTGGAGAAGAAAGGAAACAAATCTGCTCTCTTCAACTGTGAAGTGTTGCGATGGCTGGGTGATGCTCTCGCAGTCGCCATCTGAGCGGCTAATTTATTCGTGCTGGCTTTCTATCTAAGTATATTTGTTCTTTGGGTGTTGGGCATATTCTGGATATGTTTTCGCGGCGGTGCTGAGTATTTGGTCAATCATCCGGGTGTGGTTAATATCAAATCAGTATTCGCCCTGAAGATTCTATTTTGCTCTCTCTTCCTCGGAGGGATATTTGAGTTTATCAGTATGGGTCTGGAAGTATCCCGCAACCGAATATTGTAAAGTAAGCGCGAATATCAACTCACTGACCCAAACACTACCCATTGGAGGATTCATATGAAACGAGTCACTGGCATCGGCGGTATCTTCTTCAAGGCAAAGGACGCACCTGCACTGTGGGCGTGGTACAAACAACATCTGGGCGTGGATGTTCAGTCGTGGGGCGGCGCGTCCTTCGATTGGACCGACTCGGAGGGCAAGCCCACCGGCGGAACGACCGCGTGGTTGATCGCTCCGCAGGAGAGCAAGCAGTTTGCTCCCAGCGAGGCCCCCTTCATGGTCAACTACCGCGTCGAAGACCTTCACGCTCTGATCGCGGCGCTTAAAGAAGAAGGCTGCAACTTCCTCGACGATATCAATGACTCTGAGTACGGCAAGTTTGCCCACGTCATGGATCCTGAGGGAAACAAGGTTGAGTTGTGGGAACCACCGGCTGGTCAATGAAACGCAGGCTCTAACGTTATGTCGCGCATGGGGACGGGTGTCGTCAATAACGGCACGGCGTGGATAGTGGGGTAACTTCCCCACTACCACGGCCAGGTACCGATGCAGTTGGCGATATTTCTCTCCCACGCTAGACCTATATCGACCGAAATCCCTCATGGAAGAAAAGCCAAAATCAAAACCGACGCTTCGAGCCAGGGCGGACCGAATCAAGGACTTCAGGTGTAAGAATCTGATTGCGGTCATTGAGAACCCTGGCGACATTAAGAACATCGGCACCATCATCCGAAACGTCAACGCACTTGGGGTGGAAAAGGCTTACGTTGTTACCGATCAGAAATTACTTCCTGACGATTGGCAAGAGATGCGTACAAAGCGAAACCTCAGCGCTGTTTCAGCTTCTGCCATCAAGTGGAGCTTTGTCAGAAAGTTCAAGGATACTGAGAGCTGCATCGCTTATCTACAAAAGAAGGGGTTCGTTTCGGTGGTTACATCGCCCCACATGAAAGGGTGCAAGAATGCAGTGCTGCACGAACACGATTACACTCAATACAAGAAGCTCGCAGTGTGGTTTGGTAACGAGGGGACGGGAATCAGCAGGATGGCGCTGGAAAAAAGCGAGCTCTGCATCAACATCCCTATGTACGGCATCATTGAGAGCCTCAACCTCGGAACGTCGTCAGGAATCGTGTTGTATGAAATCACCAAACAACGGCGAGCGTTTCAGTTCAATCTGAAAAAGAAGAAGGCTGCCAGGAAGGTTGTAAACCGAAGATGAAGTGATCTCCATTTTGGACCACGCAACGTATGCCGCCCTTCCCTTTGACGTTGCTGCCGGCGTTGAAGAGGGCCGAGGCTATCCTGATATTGCACCAGGACCAAGTTAGACGCGGTCATTGTCATGAACGAAAAAGAGCCTATGCTTAAAGGAGGCATTCATGTGGAGCGATGAGACGTGTCCTAAATGTCAATCAACCGAAATCATCCCAAACGTTCGTATCCTGGATCGACTAAATGCAACTGATTTCGACGCACAGGATTTAACCGCCGTTGTTTATGATAATCCTGGTGCGTTCATCTTCAAGGGTAAGCACAAAAGTTCCTTGGATGCGTGCGTTTGTGGCCGATGCGGGTATACAGAGTTTTTCGCCCGTAACCCTGAAGAACTCCTTCTGGGTCATAAGGAGTCGCTCGCAAAGAGGCAACAATAATGAGAATCCTCTTACCTCTTACGATTATGCTGTTCAGCGTTTCCTCATACGCTCAGGACAAACTCGACATTTCTCTGAAGAGCGGCAGCCAGGCGGAAGTTCAAACCAAGGCTCAGTTGCAGAGACTCCTGACGACATATGATCTGTCGAAGTGGATATTTACCAAGTCGATCCTGATTGACGAAAAGAGCATCCCGCACAGCCACCCGGTACTCACGCTACACACGCGGCATCTGAAGGACGATGATTTGCTTCTTTCAACGTTCGCTCACGAACAACTTCACTGGTTCCTGGTGCAGAAAGACAAAGAAACCGAGGAAGCGATCAAAGAATTGCATGTGCTATTCCCCAAAGTCCCTATCGGCTTCCCTGCGGGATCGGACGACGAGAGGTCTACTTATTTGCACTTGCTCGTGAACTATTTGGAGTATCGAGCTGATCGAGAGTTAATGGGAGAGTTGCGGGCTAGGCAGGTGATGGAGTTTTGGGCGAGCGATCATTACACGTGGGTGTACAAGACTGTCCTGGAACGAACGCGCGACATCGGCAACATAGCGTTCAAGCACAAGCTGATTCCGCCCACCCGCGGATAACGATCGTTGGACACAAGCGCAGCCACACGCCGTCGAGAGTTGGTCATAGCCGGCGTTCCAGGCCGGCTCCGTCTTAGTCCGCTTCGAACGCTTAACCCGCTGAAAAGTGGAGAAAGGCGAAACAGAATTTCTTGTACAATAAACCGTATGCGGCGAGCAGGAATCACCGTTGCACGAACTCAAAGACCCTCGATAACAAATTATGAAATGTCGCCAATGTGGGTTGGTAAATTTTAAAGATGCGCCGGCGTGCAAGCGCTGTGGGGCGGACTTAACAGTTAGCGACGCTGCAGGAGACGACTCTGTTGCCTGGCGTGACGGGGCAGTGTTGGTTTGGAAGTCAACCGGTCCTCTGCCGCCGCGCTGTTTGAGATGCAATAGCTCCGGTCGGGGCGCGTACCGGAGAGTTAAGATTGCTTTCTTCCCTGCATATAACCTGGCTAGTTGGTTGCTGGCCGGTTTTTTGCACTGGAAAGAATACACACTACTGTTGCCGCTGTGTGCGTGGCATAACCTCAGTCGATTCCTGGCAATTGTGCTGGGCGTGTTGATAATTTTTGCCGGCGTTGGACTGATCGTAGCGACACTCGGTTACAACATTGACCTGCTTTATTATCCCGGCGTCTTCCTCATCATCGCTGGTTTCGTAGTGGCGGCCTTTAAAGGCAGTCCGATCTCAATAAAGAAGTTTGACGCACCGTACTTCCGGCTCAGAGGCGTGCACAAAGATTATCTGGCGCAGTTAGGGCCCTGGTCGAAGTGAGCGTCTGAATTCTAGCGCTAACGGTTATGGATTACGACAAAACCAACATCGCTGTCGGCTATGATCGGGGCCGGCAGCATGGTCCGGAAAATATCAAACTATGGATGGACGCCGTCTCCTCTCATGTAAAAAGTGAGACGATCAAAACCATTCTCGATCTGGGTTGCGGCACGGGACGGTTTTCCCAGGCCCTCGCCGATCGATTCCACGCGAAAGTTATCGGCGTTGACCCGTCAAGGAAAATGCTGGGGCAGGCGCGGAACAAAGTGCGTGACTCGTCCGTGCGATATGTAGCCGGGCGCGGCGAGGCGATTCCCCTCCCGGACGATTCGGTCGATCTCGTATTCATGTCAATGATATTCCATCATTTGGAAAACCCGGCGTTAGCGGCAGTCGAATGTCGCCGCGTGCTGCCCGCTGACGGGACAGCCTTTCTGCGAGCCGGCACGAAGGAACACATTTCGTCGTATCCGTATCTCAACTTCTTTCCGCAAAGCCGGCCTATTCTGGAAGAGGTACTTGCCGGCGGTGATTCGGTCGTGGCAGCCTTCACGTCCGCCGGATTTTGTGAGGTTAAGGTGGACGTGATCACTCAGGAGATCGCGCCCAGCTGGGCGGTCTACGCGGAAAAACTGGCAGCGGGTGGGGATTCCGTCCTGGCGCGACTGAGCCCGAGTGACTTTCAGTCCGGCATGGATGCCTTGCGCTTGCACGCCAACCGCAACCGTAGTGAAGCGGTCTATGAGCCAATTGACGTTTTTGTTTTTCGTTAAGATTTAGCGTGCAAGGTAAACTGCAGAAAGTGGCCCCAATTTGTAACGCAAACTGTTAGTTTGCGATGTGAATGGCATTCAGGGTCCCGCAAACTAACAGTTTGCGTTACGAAAACCAATTACGCGCTTAACAAATGAAGCTACTGATTCTGGGTGGGACCAGATTTGTCGGTCTGCATTTGGTGACGGCGTGCCTGGCAGGCAATCACGAGGTCACGCTTTTCAATCGCGGCAAACATCAAACGGCCGCGTCAACCGACGTCGAAACAATCTCAGGTAATAGGTACAGCGATCTTGCGCGGCTGCAAGGGCGTTATTGGGATGCGGTCATCGACACCAGCGGTTATCTGCCAAAGATCGTCAGGGCCTCGGCGGAAATTCTGGCTGATTCAGTCAATCGTTACGTTTTCATGTCCAGTGTTTCCGCTTACGCAGACTATAGCGTCGTCGGTATCGACGAAACTGAGCCGCTCGCGACGTTGACTCCCGAACAATTGCGGGAAGCGCACGACATTGATGTTTCAGGGCAAGCGTCGGCGGTTAATTACGGAAAACTATATGGCGGATTAAAGGCGCTGTGTGAAAAAGCGGCCGAAGAAGTTTTACCTGACCGGGTTCTGATTATTCGGCCCGGCTTGATAGTTGGCCCACACGATTACACGGACCGTTTTACTTACTGGGTCGCGCGCGTCGCTCGCGGCGGCGAAGTGCTGGCGCCAGGCCGCCCCAAGTGTGCAGTTCAGTTTATTGCCGCTCGCGACCTGGCCGAATGGACCGTGCGAATGATTGAACGCGAGGCATCGGGTGTGTACAACGCCAACGGTTTGCCCAACAAACTTACGATGGGCGAGGTGCTTGACGAATGTCAAAGAGTCAGTGGCAGCGATACATCGTTTACGTGGGCCAGTGAAGATTTTTTGCGGCAAGAGAATGTTGCTGGGTGGAGTGAAATGCCTCTGTGGATGCCGGAAGAAGGGGCGCCGCAACTGCGAGGCTTCATGTTCATAAATACCGATAAGGCCGTGCGAGCGGGACTGACGTTTAGACCATTGCGGGAAACAGTGAGCCACACCCTGGCGTGGTACAACGCACAGCACCAGCATGCGGAATTGAAGGCCGGCCTCAGTCCTGAGAAAGAGGCAATGTTGCTGCGGCAGTGGCATCTGGCGTACGCTGCCGCCCCATAGAAATTCGATTAGACTTTGAAGTCCGGCGAAGTGTCGTCGCTTTCATCAGCGGCGGCCGACGCCGCGTTAGTAAGCGAATGCAAATCGAACCGGAGTCGCGACAGATCGGGACAAGAAAAAGCGCTGACAGGTCAGCGCACTCCAAAGAGCTCCGCTAGATCCTGAGCAATTGAGCGGTGATCTGCAAGGCGCGGAATAGCTTCGCTCTTTGGTGTGCGGCGACCTGTCGCCGCTTTCGTCCGCGGCGGCTTGACGCCGCATTGTTGAACTATGCATCTGAACCGGCGTCGCGACGGGTTGTGACGAAAGAACAGCCGACAAGTCAGCGCACCCAATCAAGGAGCCCAACTCATGCCAAGAAAATCCTTTTGGATTATTACCTTCGCCCTGCTGGCCTTCGCTGTCGTGCAATTCCCGGTCAACGTGAGCGTACATTCACAGGGCCGCGGAAACATTACGCCTGAAGTAATTGCCCGGCGTCATGCGATCGAGGCCGAGTTGCAATCTCTTGCAGTCGTTGAACGGAAGCTGATGATCCCGATGCGCGACGGCAAGCGAATGGCTACGGACGTCTACCGGCCGAAGGATACTTCCAAAAAATACCCGACCATCTTCGTACGCACGCCCTACAACTTTAATTTTTGGGACGTTCGCAACGGCGCGCCGCGCGAGCTGACGAATGAGCTGGAGGCAGTCAAGCGCGGCTATGCGTTCGTGGAAATGAACGAGCGCGGGCATTTCTTTTCTGAAGGCAACTACGACATTCTTGGACCACCACTGACCGACGGCGACGACGAGCTGTCATGGATCGCCAAACAGCCGTGGTCCAACGGCAAGGTCGGCACTATCGGTTGCTCTTCAACCGCCGAATGGCAGCTCGCGGTTGCGGCCGGCGGGAACCCGGCTTTCACCACCATGATCGTGCAGGGTTTCGGCGCCGGCGTCGGACGCGTCGCTCCCTATAATGAACAGGGCAACTGGTATCGCGGCGGCGCCGTGCAAATGCTGTTCATTGCCTGGCTTTACGGCGAGCAGAACCAGGTGCGGCCCCAGTTTCCTCCGGGCACATCGCAGGAAGATTTGATTCGCGCATCGAAATCATTTGATCTGGCACAGCAGTTACCACCAGTCGATTGGTCAAAGGCCCTGCGGCATCTTCCCGTCAAAGACATCTATCGGAACGTGGATGGCCCACATGGAATCTTTGCCGACAAAATGCCCGTCGATACCGGCGGCGCGATGATCGAGCGCGCGCCGAATGATCCGGCCTGGTACAAAGGCGGCCTGTGGCACGACAACATGAACATCAATCTGCCCGGATTCTGGTTCATGTCATGGTACGACGTCTCAGTTGGACCCAATCTCGCGGCCTACAATCATGTGCGTAAGACGGCGCCTGCGGAAATTGCGAATCAACAGTACGCGGTGATCGCGCCGACACTCCATTGCGCCTACAAGCGCGCTACGGAAAACACCATCGTCGGAGAGCGCAGCATGGGTGACGCGCGTTTGAACTATGACGAGCTGACGTATGGCTGGTTCGATCATTTTCTCAAGGGTGAGGACAATCACATCCTCGAGACGATGCCGAAGGTCCGCTACTACACGATGGGAATCAACAAGTGGCAGACTTCCGATACGTGGCCCCCGAAGGGGGCGCAGCCGGTAACTCTCTTCCTGGCGAGCGGCGGCAAAGCAAACACCCTGAACGGCGATGGCGCGCTCGGCAACAGCTCGCCAGCCACCGATAGCCCGGATAAGTTTGATTACGATCCGATGAGCCCGGTGCCTTCATTCGGCGGCAACGTCTGCTGCACCGGAAACGCGATCAATGGCGGCGCCTGGGACCAAAGCAAGATGGAAGCGCGACCCGATATCCTTGTCTATACCACTGAGCCATTGAAGGAAGGGATGGAAGTCAGCGGCCCGATTGAAGTGACTCTGTATGTTTCGTCGGATGCGAAAGACACGGATTTCACCGTAAAACTGATCGACGTCTATCCCGATGGCCGCGCTTACAATCTGGACGAGACGATTCAGCGGATGAGATATCGCGACGGCTACAACAAACCAAATGTCTGGATGCAAGCCGGCAAAGTCTACAAGGTGACTTTGCAACCGATGACGACCAGCAACTTTTTCGAAGCGGGACATCGCATCCGCCTCGAAGTGTCGAGCAGCAACTTCCCTCGCTTCGATCGGAACCTGAACACGGGGGGAAGGAACTACGATGAAACAAACGGCGTCGTCGCGCATAACTCCGTCCATCATTCGAAGCAGTACCCGTCCGAGATCAGGATCAGCGTAGTGAAAAGATAAGTGGACAGTGGGCGGTAACCTGGCCGCTGGTTACCGCCCACTGCCCACTGCCCACTCCTCTGCCCACCGCCCACTGCCCACCTGCCACTTCCCTTCGGCAGAAACACATCGTCGCAATTTCCCATTACAGGTAACTGAGTTTTGGACCTGGGCCAATAGGAGAAAAGCGATGATCGTTCAGTTCCGCCATGTGCTTTTAAGCTTGTTGCTGCTTGCGGCGCACAGTGTGGCCGCGCAAACCACTATCACCTTCGACGACTTCCCTGCGCGCACTATAGTCAGGAATCAGTACGGCCCCAAAGGGGTGCATTTCCGTGGCTCCGTCATCTTTATCAATGCCGCGGCGCACTCTGGGCCGAATGCATTGTTTGCGGTAGCTCCATTCGAAGAGGTCTTTGGCTTCCCTGGGCCAATGGTGATTGATTTCGATGCCGGCCAGCGTTCCGTCCGCATTTTCGCGATCGCCGGCGGCACCGAAGTGGATCGGGCAACTTTGACGGCGTTCGACGCCGCCGGCAACGTTGTCGCGCGATCTGGTCCAACCAGCGTGGCCCCTGGACCATCAACGATGATGGAGGTCCGCGTCCCGCAGCCGACGATCCGGCGCGTGGAGTTGCTTTATGCCAACGATCACAACGAGGTTTTGGACGACCTCACGTTCGAAGGTCAGGCCGGCGGCGGCCAGCCGACGACCCCACCGATCGTAAACATCACGTCCCCCACACCATCGCAGGAAATTGGCTCCACCACATTTACTGTGCGAGGCACGGTGACCGGTGCGCAAGTGGATCCTAACGCCATGATTCGAGTTAACATTCGACGGCCTCCCGGATCAACTACCACCGCCGCCTTCAACTTTCCCATCCAACTGGTGAATACCGTTGTGCCCAACATACGTTCTTTCTCTCAGGTTGTTTCTTTGGGAGTTGGCACTCAGACCATCACTGTGGAGGCCGAGAACTCTGCCGGCCTGCAAGGCAAGGCAAGCGTGGTCATCGATGCGCTGCCCGCGGCGATTCGTGCGAGGTTGCGGCTGGAAGGCCAAACGGCAGTCGGCCCCTTTGCGTTCGGCAGCGTTACGGCAACCGCAGCGTGCACTTATGCCGTTTACCAAAACGCAGCCATCGCTTCCGTGAACGGGTCGGCGTCCGTCATCCGCGGGCCCATTCTGGCGAAGTGGCTCGCCCTCCGTGATCAGGGGCGCTTTCCGCAGCTCGGGTGCTCGCGCGGTGAAGCACGCGGAGTCGCACAATTGGGGCGGGCCCAGGATTTTACCGGCGGCCGGATCTATTCATCGCTGAGCGGGACTTTCTTCGTACCGCCTGTCTTCACCGCGGCGATCGACACCCTTGGCGGAGAAGCCGGAGTTGGTCTGCCGAATTCGGATCCAACCAGTGACTCTCGTCCGGCCTTCAAGACCTGGCTCTTCCAACGGTTTGGTAGGCTGGGTATGTCTCTTCCTTCGACGCTTGAGATTCGAGGCGATCCGCCGCGCCTGGTGGTGCAGCGGCAGGCCGGCGACGGATCGCTCTTCAACGGAGTCTTCCGCCCCACCAACCCGACCATCGTCGAGTCGTTTGCCTGCAATACAACCGCGGGTCCGTGCGCGGTTTCTGCTCCCCCGAACGAACCTCCATTCACCCGAGGGGCTGCCCTTTGCAACAACAAGGTGTTCGATTGGAAGGACCAGGTGGGCGGCCTGACTGACGTTTCGCATCCGGACCCGCCTGAGTGGGTTGCGATTCGCGGCAACACCGTGCAAACGCCGATTTGGGGGGTGCTGTTCGAGGCTATTCACTCAACTGAGGACAACCCCTTCACGCACCGGAATACTTTCGATCCCTGTCCGCCGGGGGTCACGGACCTTGTGAACGGCCTCCTCTGCCCCAGCGACTGGGATCTCAAGCTTCGGCCGTTGCCTGGTTACCGTTCCATGCAGCCGGCGAACAAAAACTTCGTCAAGATCGAATTCGAGCGCACTGATTTCCAGCACCAACTGGTGGGCTATGGCGACCCTAACCTGGGCGATCTCATATTTGCCAGTGGACGGTATATCGTCGATTGCGGTCACTCAGACTACAAACTCGAGATCCATCCGCCGGCCGTGTACGCGGCAGTAAAAAGTGTGATCCACAACGGCAAGCCATCGACCCAGATGGACCTTTGGGTGAACCGCTTCTTCATCGGCGGCGATGCCGCGGCCGATGCCGTTGTGTTTGACGTCTACCCACCCCCGCGTCCGTCTCCACAGGCGATGTTGTCTGCGAGTACACCTGGCGATCAGAACGAAGCGGTGCGCGTCACCTTCAGGTCCCTCGGTCCCTATGGGCCGATGCGCGTGCGCGTGACTGCTACGCACCGGCCTCCGAACATCACGAAGTATGGCGAGCTGAAGCCGCGGAATGACAACGTGCCTTTCGGTTTCGATGGACGCCTGCAGGTCTTTTGGAGTTGTCCGGGAGGTTGTTAGAAGTAGGCGAGACGGGCCGGCGCCGTCTTGCTGAATAAAAAGTCAGAAATCTGACAGAGGAGAAAAAGAATGAACTGCCAAACCATTAAGACACAACTGGATTTGTTGAAGGAAGAACGTCGCGAGCTGATGCAGGAACTGAATGCGGCGCAGGGACGATTACGCAGCCAACTGCAATTCGAACTGCGGTCTTTGAACAGCGAAATCGCGCGCAAGCAGCAGCAATTCAACGGCTGCACCAATCCGCCACCGCCCAGGCCCGATCTGCTGGCCAAGAACTTTCGCATCAAACCGAATCACGTGGCGCGCACGCTCGAAGTCGCGGGCGTCATTCAGAACAGCGGCGATGGTCCAGCTAACGGTCCTTTTGAAGTAACCTTTGGCGTTTCCTACACGGACCGCAACCTGACAGTCGTTACGCGGCAGCTCAACACTCGCGTTGCCGCCGGCGTGCGGATCGAAGGCCACGGAACGGAATTCGTCACTGAGTCGATTCGGAACCTGCCGCTGCTGTATCGCAGCGAGAATCCCAAGTTCATTTATCAATTCGACATGATCGTCGATTCAGCCAACCAGGTTTCAGAAGTAAGCGAAGCAAACAACTTCCTCTCGCTGCGTTATTGGGCGACGCCGCCCCCGGCTTAAGCCCGCCGAACGAGTGGGAGCACGAAGCCTGAGGTGGAGCGAAGCGAAACTGGCGGGGCAAGCCGCCTTCCTCTCTGCAAACTGTGAATAGTTGCAACGAGGACGGGCTGCTTGCCCCCGCTTTACTTTTGCCCTCTCCCAAAATTTTGTTTACTCCGGAGACGGCATAAGCTATAAGCCGTTTACTCCAAACTCGTCGTAGCGTCGGCTAACTCATCTCCGGAGCAAAAACCATGAAACCCAGATCCCCCTGGTCGCGCTTAACGCTGGTCCTTCTCGTCATTGCAGTTTTAAGTTACACCCAACCTGTTTCCTCGAACTTATCTCCCGGTTATGAACTAAATGCGCGGGCGCTCTCTGAAACTTTCAACCCAGCGATGTTGCCGCCGGCGGTGTTCACCGTCACCAAAACGGCGGATACGAATGATGGTGTTTGCAATGCCGACTGCTCACTGCGCGAAGCGATCCGAGCCGCGAACGCCGACGTCACCGCCAACGAAGCGATCATCACGCTGCAACCGGCCCTCACGTACAACCTGACCCTTACCAACGCGACGCAAGAGAACGCTGCGGCAACAGGCGACCTCGACATTATCGCGACCAACCATGCTGTGACCATCAAGGGCGGCGGTTCGTCTGGGCCAAACGCAACCACCATTAGCGCGGCCGGGCTAAATGGAGGCGCGTCGCACGATCGAGTGTTTCATATTGTTAGCGGCCTCCAGACCGTGACTTTCACGGACCTGAACATCGCCAACGGCAGAGCAATTGACGACGGAACGAATGCAGCCAGCACCGTGAGCGCATCGCAATCCACGCCCGGCACGGGCGGGGCGATACTCAGCAACGGCGGCAGCGTTACTTTGAACAACGTGGTGGTTCAGCAATGTCAGGCGCTGGGCCGCGGCGACAGCGTCATCAACGATCACACCACGCTCGATGCTCGGGGTGGCGGCCTCGCCAGCCCCACCGCCAGCGGTACCGTAATCATCACTAATAGCAGGTTCACGTCGAATACCGCTGCCGGTGGCAACGGCGGCAACTTCAATAACGGCGCGGGATCAAATGCGCAGGGCGGCTCGATATACTTCGGCGGAGGCACGCTGGAAATCAGCGGATCGCGCATCGACAACACCACGGCCAGCGGGGGCGACGGCGGCAATCAGGATCAGAACGGGCAAACGAACGGCGGCTTCGGCGGCATGGCCCAGGGCGGAGGAGTGTGGATTGGCGGCGGTGGGGCCAACATCACCAACACTACTTTCGAGAGCACCATCGCGCTGGGCGGCAAGTCCGGCACTGGTGGTAACGGCGCCAACCCCGGCGGCGACGCTGGCGGTGGTTCGATCTATAGCCTGGGAAATACCACGGTGAACAACTCTACTTTCAATCTCGCTAAAGCCAACGGCGGTCAGGGCGGAAACGCCTTTGGCACGATGTGCTTCGGCGCACATAACGCGGGCGATGGCGGCGGTGCGCGTGGCGGCGCGATCCTGGCCGACGGTGGAACCATGATCATCAACACCGCGACATTTGCCAACAACTCAGCTATTGGCGGTCACGGTGGCAACGGCGGACAAACTAACGGCGGGCTTAACTGTGGTATGCACGGCGCGGGAGGCCTCGCGCATGGCGGAGCGATTACTAACAACAACGCGGCGACTCTCAATATTAAGCACGCGACGATTAGTCTTAATAAAGCTCAGGCCGGCAACACCGGCGTCAACCAGGGCGGCGCAAACAAACCACCGCGTCCCGTGGCTGAAGGCGCCGGCGGCGGCATCCGCGTTGGCCCAGCGAGCGTGACTCTGGAAAACACAATTATCGCCGGCAATACTGCCGCAAACGGCGCCGGCGACGCGAGCGGCGCTCCGACACCAGGACCAAATGTTGACGGTACAGTCACCAGCAATGGCCACAACCTGCTCAGCGTCGCGACAGACGCAGTCGGATTCAGCGGCGCTGGCGACAAGACGGGTGCGAACCCAATGCTGGCAGCGCTGGCGGACAATGGTGGTCCAACTCAAACGATGAAACTCTCGGCGGGCAGCGCCGCGATTGATGCTGGCGTTGCGGCTGGAGCCACACTTGATCAGCGCGGCCTCGCGCGCACCATCGATGATCCTGGTGTCGCTAATGCGGCGACCAGCGACGGCACCGACATTGGCGCGTTTGAAGGCGCGTCTGCCTGCACTCTTCTATGTCCGGCCAACATCACCGCGCCTAACGACGCCGGTAAGTGCGGTGCGATCGTCACTTACAAAACTCCCGCCCTGCCGGGCTGTGGCAAAGTTACCTGTAACCCGCCGTCAGGATCGTTTTTCCCGGTGGGCACAACGGTGGTCAGTTGTACCAGCGCAAACGGTCCGACATGCACTTTCAAAGTCACCGTTAACGACACAGAAAAACCGGTCATCACGCTCAAGAACAAGGTCATGACTCTGTGGCCGCCGAATCATCAGTATGAGACGGTCAACGTTTCCGATCTGGTCGCGAGTGTAAGTGATAACTGCGATGCCGGTCTCGGCTTGAGCAGCGTTTCCATTTCCCGCGTTACCAGCGATGAAGTTGAGGACGCGAACGGCAACGGCGATGGCCACACGCTCAAGGACATTGTGATTGCGTCTAACTGCAAGTCCGTTAAACTGCGTGCAGAACGAATGGGCAGCGGCAACGGACGCGTTTACAACATCGCGGTCAGAGTGAAGGACGCGGCCGGTAATATGGCCACCGCCACCGCCAGGGTTACCGTGCGCAAATCGCAAAATGGCGCCGACGCAGTGGACGACGGTCCACACTACACAGTCACGGGCCTGTGCCGTTTGATCATTCCCGCCGCAGTCGTATCCGTATTTCGGTGAGGGGCTTGAGAGCTTAATTCCCCTCCCCACTGGGAGGGATTACGGGAGGGTTTTGTGTTCAAGAAATTGTTGTTAACCGGAGCACTCTGTGCCGGGTTCTGCTTTTCCGCCACCAGTGCATTCGCTCAAACTGACTTCGACGCCTTTTGGGCAAGATTCAAAACCGCGGTGATAAGAAACGACAAAGCAACTGTCGCGAGTTTGACAAGATTCCCGTTGTACATGCCTTTCGGGATTAAAAACATACGAACGAAAGCCAAATTCCTGGCCGACTACAACGGCATTATGAACATGGAAGCCAACGTTCGCAGGTGTTTTGCCGCCACCAAACCGGAAAGAGTCGAAAAGAGATATGGGGTCTGGTGCACTTTTAAGAGCTACCCTGAATCCAGCGAGGATCGGCCTATTGAGTATTATTTTATAAAGACAAAAACCGGCTGGAAGTTTGCCGGCATCGACAACATTAACGAGTAATCGAAGGAGGGAGCGGGGGCAGGCCAATCCGCTTCTACCTGCAGTACCCATTCAGGCGATGGGGGATGTCCGCGCGTTTGTAGGCGAAATTCGGAACGGCAAACTCCGCGCGGTGCCGGAAGGATTTCACCTGTCTGGCGCTGCCTGCTCACGCCTCTGCGCGATTGCTGCGCGAGGTGGATTCCGAATCTAAACACCTGTCGCGCGGGTTGAGGCTTCAAATCCCAACAGGTGTATAGAGTTCAAACTTTAGTTTGCATAATCAAGAAAGATTTCGGGAAGGGCGCCCTCACTCTTTCAAAGGGTGTTTTTCTCTAGCGCTTCTTTTTCTTCTGCTTCGGGTTTCGCTTCGCCACCTTCGCCGGCCTCTCTGCCACAGGCTTAGCCGCTTTCCCGGCCAACGTCGCATCGTCTAATGACGCTGTGATTAGTTCGTCGCTGGGTCGCTGCCCATCGATGAAAACAAAAACGTGGTAATTGGCATTCCGCTCACGAATTACTTCAATGCGCCCGGCATTCTTCATCCCCGCCAGTTGGGCCATGACGGAATTCTGTTCCGCCCCGCTCAGGTAACGATAGTCGATGTCGAACGCCAGGCCGGTCGAATGTGGCGGCGTATCGATCAGTACTGCATTCCGGTTCACCCGGCGCAACGCGTGCTGATACTCTTCCGGCCTGACCAGAGAACTGACCGGCAAAGGCCGAGCAAACTTGTCGTGATAATCCTTTGCCAACTCCTCCAGAACCCGCAACGCCTCCGGTCTGAGAGAGCTGAGCATGTACACCCTCATCGCCCGGCGATCAGACGCGTCGTCAAGGTTAAAGGAGCGGCCGCCTAAATTTTTGGCCAGCGCCTGTAAGGAAGCAAAATCCTGCGCCAGTTTTTCTTTGCCCTCGGGGCGTCGATAAAACTCCAGCAGAGCTTTTTCTTTATCTCTTGCTTCCAGCTCCTGCTCCCGCGCAGCGATTTCGTTTTGTAATTCATCCTCCTTTGTCTGATCGCCTTTCTTCGACGCTCCAGACTGAGCCTGCAAGTTCGACAGTTCCTTCCGCAGCTGAACGCGCTCTGACTCCACTCGTTCGAAGGCAGTCCGCAGTTCGTTTTCATCGGAGAGTTCGATATAGCGATCATCTATGTATCGGCTGAAAACGTCGTCATTCGCTTTGGCGCCGACGCCGTAAAGGATGTAAGTTTCAGTGACCGCAGGCAGCGAAACCAATTCACCGCGCTCAATCATCGATGCGAGATCGACAAAGTCCTGACAGGATTGCAGGTTGAATTTCCGCACCTCGGCGACCTGCGTGGCGAGGAACCAATGCCGGTCACTGTAGTGCCGCAGCTCTGCCGGAGTTTCCACCGCAACGTTGAGCGACTCGTCGCGAACTTCCTTGATTCGTTCGATGGAGCGCTCCCACAAATAAGGATCGGCATCCGGCGTAACTGCCAGGCTGGCTGCGTTCTCAGCTTGCCAAAGGGCCCAACCACTTAGCCCCTTGAACCACAGGCCCGCCGCCACAGCCACCGCTGCGATCACAACGACCAGCGATAAGAGAAGACGTAATCGTTTGAGTTTCATGCAATACGGGGAAGGAATCCGGAGATTAGACAGATTTCACAGACGGACCAAAAAAGCGGGGGTTGGCTCTATCGTCTCTTATCCGGGTGATCTGCGCAATCTGTGGACGCTTTCGTGTGGAGCCCAGGCTCTCCATGACTGTCGGGCTACTGCCCCTCCAGCTTTCCCCAGATGTCGGGGCTGGAGCCGTCGAGGTCGGTGAATCCGTATTCACGAGCGAGCTGGCCTGAACTGACTGACTGTTGGTTGAACTTCATGCGGTCCGGATCGAGGGCGACCGCGACGATTGCGCGACCGACGTAGCGTGGCGTTTCTGACAACGCGAAATCCGGCGGAGCCACCGGTAGACCTTTGCCGGCCCTGGTTGGGTCGAGCGCGTCGCGCCAGTTCTTCTCAGTCACCGCAAAGTTTTCCAACATCATCTCTGAGCGAAGGAAACCTGGCGTGATGCAAATTGCGGTGGCCCCGTGTGGCGCGAGCTCGTGGCCCTGAGAAAAAGCAAGGCGATTCACCGCCACTTTCGCCAGGTCGTAGTAAACGGAGATTCTGTAATTGGACGCGTTGTAACTGCTGGTGCCATCGGTAACTTCGACGAGCAGGCCACCTGGCCTCTTAATGAGCAGCGGCAGCAAATATCTTGACGTGATGAGATGTGTGTCGATGGCCAGACGCAGAATTCGCAGACCTTTTTCCAAATCGTGTTCCCAGATTGGCGTGTTCCATTCAGCCGGCCCGCCTTTGAGAATCTCGCCGCCCCAAATGTCGTTCACCAGAATGTCGATGTGTCCAAACTCGTTCCTTAGTCTTTCGGCAAGGCCGGCCACTTCAGCCGCGATCAGGTGATCGACCGGGACAGCGATTCCCTTCCCGCCGAGTTGCGTCACCAACTCTGCTGTTTGTTCGATGGTTTCGCTCCGATGATAATCTGACTCGATCGACCTGACGCTACTGGTTCGACCCGTGCAAATGACAGTCGCACCAGCTTCGCCCAACGCCGCGGCGATGCCTCTGCCGGCGCCACGAGTCGCACCGGCGACGACGGCTATGCGTCCGCGTAGAACATCGAGAGTGGATTGCATATTGGCACGGCTAATCCGCAGTTAGCAGCACTATCAACTTACCTGACACTCACCGCCAGAGTGTCGTGATGCAGATTGATCAGCGTGCGCAGATAAGGGCCAATACGATTGGCGGCCTCAAAGCCGGCTGCTCGCGCCGCCGCTTCCTGCTCTGCTTCAGGAATCGCGGCGCTTTCCGCGTAATGCTTCAGATCGCGGTAGGCCCCAAGCGTAAACAGGTCCCAGGCCGCGCCCTGATCGCGGACGAAGATGAAGTTCTCCGGTCGTTTGAGCGTCTTGAGATAAGCATTCTCCATCTCGCGCTCCTTGAATAACTCAGACTGCTTACCAGCGAGCGAGTCAAACATCTCCACATGAAAGAATGCGGACGACGCAAACGCTTTCCGCAGTTCATCGAGCGGTGGTCCATAAACGACAACGTCCTCTTGCCACGCGATAAGTTCATCCAGTTTTGCCTGGCTCTCTCGCAGGGCCTGCGTCCTCTTCCCTACTCGCTCCGGACTGTAATATTCCGAATAGCTCTTCATTGGAATCAAAACCATCAGGTCCCAACGATCGCCCTGGCTATGACGCATCAAGAGCGGAAGCTCATCTCCGGCTTGCTGGTAACCAGCCGGCGAGGCTTTGAGCACGTCGATCATGTCCAGCAGCTTTCCCGGCGCCGCTTGTACGAGCTTCGCCTTATAAAGATAGCTTGGCGCGGCGGCGCTCGCTGATGGCGCGAACAGAACTGAGATAAAAAACCCGAGTAAGATACGCATCCTGGGAGTTCCTTTCGTGTAAGCGAGCGACGGTCTCACGCCATCACATAAACCGAAGGCCTCATCGCGGCCAATTCTTTTCGGTTATCTGTGTAATCTGCGGATATTTCCTTTCAAACACCAGCGCCGCACCGTCAAGTCGACAATAAACGAGCGAGTCGTCAGTCTCCGCGCGATTACATTGAGGGCAGCGTTTCATTTCGGCGATTCGCTAAACGATGCTTCGAGCTCTTTGGTTGCAGCCTCGACCGCACGCTCCGCCTTCTGCACGGCCTCGGTCGCTTCGCCTACTTCGAGAGCGATACTCTGAGCGCGTTGAGCTGCATCCTCCGAAGCGGCGCTGGCTTTCTTCAACCGCTCGTCTGCTTGACGCTTCTGTTTCTCGGCTTCCTTCGCGGCGGCATCAGCTCTCTTCTGTGCTGCTTCCAGACTCCTGGCCTGAGCTTGCGCGGCAGTCAGAGCTTTCTTCGCATCCTGCACTGACGCTTTCGCGACATTTACCCGCGCCTGACGCTCTGCGCGCCGGCTCGCTTCGGCCGCAGCTGTCTTTTGCTGTGACTTGCCCGCTGCGGTTACTGACTTCTTCGACGAACTGACGGGCTGCGGTTTTGGTGCGCGGCCCGTTGTGGCTGGGCTCGGAATGAACGAGCCGAAGGCATCAAAGCCCGGCGGGTCAACATCGTGGGTCAATCGGCCAGGAGTTGAATCAGCGGCGAGAGACGTTGATGCCGACAGCGCTTCGAGCGTGCTGGTGATCCGCCGCAGAATATCCAGCGACGGATTGTGGCCGGCATCCGTCAATACTTCAGTTGCCAGATTTGACAAATTCAAAAGCGCCTCGCGTCGCGCTTCGAGAGCCTCGCGCATGTTCGCAACCTTGCCAGACGTTTGCGCCTTGCGAAATCGCTGCCCAGTCGCAATCAACTCATCGAACGCCTCACGATGAGTCCAATAGAGTTGATTCACCGCCCAGGCAGAAAGCGGCGGCTTGACCAACGCCTTCACCCGTTCGGCGTCATCGGCATACCTGTTCTTTTTCAGTCGAGCAGCGAGTGCCTTGCGCGCGCCAATGAATTCCGTCAATGGGAGTCTGAACAGGGCGTCAATGGGATCGTCGCGTTTGACCATCGATTAATGTCTGACTCTGTGTTCAGATCCGACGGCGCGCCATGGCGCACTCAATCAGAAACTCCATCGTTGGAGAAATCTTTTGGTGCTTAAGAGTTTGAGCTGAATTCGAAAATGGACAGGGCGCGTTCCGAGATCAATATCCGGAATTATTGAACTCGGGCATTCTATTCGGAAAAGGCTGAAGACGCTAGGTCTCTTCAAGTAAATATCTTGATCTTGAAATACTATCCGCGGCTTTGCGCCGCCGGCGCCAAAGGAGGGTAGCCAGGTCTTCCACGACCTTCCGGTCGTGGCTATTCACCCTCGGCCCTTCGGGCCTTACCGGCGAACCTCCCGACATCCCTCCACGCGCAAAAACGGAAAGGCTCCGTTAGAAGGAAGCTCTTGCCCTCTAACGGAGCATTACCAACCGCATTGCGGAAGACCCCATTCCGCCGCGCTACGGTTGAACTTGAATCTGACCCTCGCCGCTCTTTACTTCTGCGAACGGGTAAACTGAGAGTGGCAGGACCGTGCAGCTCGTCTTGTTGCCCGGGATGATGTTTGTGGACTGCACTCCCGCGTCGTCTCTCACCTCGGCATCTGTCGCCCACCAATTCGACCAAGCGCCGTCATCGCCCGAGACTTCTGCGTCCGCAGGTACCCAGCCGCCTCTTTCCGGCTGACAGAAGCACCAGGTCAGTCGATCAGGCCGTTCGGTCCCGTTGTCTTCAACCACGAGTTGCACCCATTGACCGACATAGCTGGCGTTGCTCGACTCCACCACGGTTCCACCCATCAGCGCTCGGTTACCTTCTATGGTCAGAGTGGTCAGATTTGCCGTCATTGAGAATGGCGTTCCCGAACCTTCTTTAGGTGCACCGTCCGGATCCTGGTCAGCAATCGCGGCTTCATCTTTGAAAGTCATTTGACCAGTAGCCGTGCCGCGCTCGTCCGAGGTTGCGTTGAACTCAACAGATTTTGTGAGGTCGTCGTCCAAAACAAATTTGTAAAGGCCACTAGCTGATGGTGCATTAGTGGCAGCTCGGGAGGGAATAATTGCTAATGGGGCGACCAGACCCATCATGAACAGAACATAAACAACACGCATCATTGTCTTCATTGAGGAAACTCCTTCTTTTCTAACTTCAACTGTTGATGGGTTAAGCGATGTTTCATCTGACCGGGTTTCGGATTAAGATGAGCGCCGCTCCGGCATATAACTGAGGACCCTGCCCGTCGCGGGCCTTCTTCGATTACTGTTCTCGCTCCGTTGTCCTAACGCGATGGACGATACCTTTACTGCTCACGCGATGTATTTAGAGAACTCTGAAATCCTTCTGAAATTGTTTTCAAAGAACTTCTGAGGCGCCGTGATTCAAGCCCGCGCAAAACTTTCCTACGAATTCGACACCTTCCGGGTGGACGCGACCGAACGTGTGCTTTTCCATGAAAACCGGCCTATTTCGCTAACTCCGAAGGCATTCGACACACTGCTCGCGCTGGTTGAGCACAGCGGCCACGTCCTGACTACTGAGGAATTAATGGCGCAGGTGTGGCCTGATAGCTTCGTCGAGGGAAACAATCTGGCGCAGAACATTTCCACCTTGAGAAAAGCGTTGGGTGCCGGTGGAGCAAAATACATTGAGACCGTGCCCAAACGTGGTTATCGATTCGTGGCGGAGGTACAAGAAGTTCGGGTTGAAGCGAAAACTCCAAAATCCCGCGAGCCCACACCCCCGGTTGAGAGCGTTGAGAGCGAAGAACAAGTGGAGCGGTCCGCATACAAACCCGAACGGTTATCCAGGTTTGAGTTAGCTCTGGATCGTCCACCTGAAACGATGTACGCCCGCAGTGGTGACGTGAACATTGCCTATCAGGTGATTGGAGACGCGCCAATCGATCTGGTCTTTGTGATGGGCTGGGTTTCGCACCTTGAATATTTCTGGCGCGAGCCGAGTTTCGCGCGCTTTCTTCTGCGCCTGGCATCCTTCGCGCGCCTAATCCTTTTCGACAAACGCGGCACAGGACTTTCGGACCGCGTTCCGCTTAATGAACTACCAACGCTCGAGCAACGCATGGATGACGTTCGCGCGGTGATGGACGCGGTTGGATCGGAACGCGCGGCGCTGTGCGGCGTCTCTGAGGGTGGTCCAATGTGCGGTCTTTTCGCCGCCACGTATCCGGAAAAGACACTCGCGCTCGTCATGATCGGTACCTACGCGAAACGCATTCGCGACGATGACTACCCGTGGGCGCCAACTCCCGAACACCGGCAACAGTTTTTCGACGAGATGCGCGAGCAGTGGGGCGGCCCTGTAGGTCTCGAAGAACGTGCGCCGGGTGTAGCCGACGATCCGGAGTTTCGCGAGTGGTGGGCCACGTACCTGCGCATGGGCGCAAGTCCCGGAGCTGCCGTAGCTCTGACCCAAATGAACGCAGAGATCGACGTGCGGCAAGTGCTGCCGTCCGTCCACGTTCCCACGCTGGTCATTCATCGGAGCGGAGATCGATGCTTGAAGGTGGAAGAAGGTCGTTATGTTGCCGACCGTATTCCTGGTGCGAAGTTTGTCGAACTTCCCGGCCAGGATCATCTTCCTTTCGTGGGTGACCAGGATGCAATTCTTGACGAAGTTGAAGAATTCCTGACTGGAGTGCGTCACACATTCGAGCCCGATACGGTGCTGGCTACGGTACTGTTCACGCAGCTCGTTGACGCAAAGGAACATGCAAAGCGGCTCGGCAATGAGCGTTGGTATTCACTACTCGATCGCTTGCGTGAACAAGTGCGGAAGGAGATCGAATGGTTTCGTGGCCGGGAGATCGACATGGTCGGCGATCGGCCGCTGGCGATCTTCGACGGTCCCGCTCGGGCGATACGTTGCGCGTGCGCGATCAGCGAGTATGCTTCGCGCCTGGACATCACGATGCGCGTGGGTTTACACACGGGCGAGTGTGAGATGGTGGGCACACCCGGCGATATCGGCGATGTCAAAGTCTACGGCGTGGCTCCTCAAATTGGCGCGCAAGTGGCGAACTCCGCGGGGGCCGGCGAGGTTCTGGTTTCAAGCACCGTGAAGGATTTGGTGGCCGGATCAGGAATTGAATTCATAGATAAGGGAACTCATGCGCTCGCTGACGTGCCCGGCGAATGGCGACTCTTCGCCGTTGATCGAGGCAGCGTGAGGAGACATCACGGGACAGTAGCGCGATTGTGAAAGGGGGCATTGAAAGGCCCGAAGGGCCGATGGTCAATAGCCACGACCCCAAGGTCGTGGACCGGACCCAATCCTTGGAACCAAGAGGCCCGAAGGGCCGATGGCAAATAGCCACGACCGTAAGGTCGTGGACAGAACCCAATCCATTGGAACCCAAGAGGCCCGAAGGGCCGATGGTGAATAGCCACGACCGTAAGGTCGTGGGACAGAACAATCCATTGGAACCAAGAGGCCCGAAGGGCCGATCGTCAATAGCCACGACCGTAAGGTCGTGGACAGAACAATCCATTGGAACCAAGAGGCCCGAAGGGCCGATCGTCAATAGCCACGACCGTAAGGTCGTGGACAGAACGCAATCCATTGGAACCAAGAGGCCCGAAGGGCCGATGGTAAATAGCCACGACCGTAAGGTCGTGGACCGAACCCAATCCATTCGAACCAAGAGGCCCAAAGGGCCGATGGTCAATAGCCACGACCGTAAGGTCGTGGACCGGACCCAATCCATTCGAACCAAGAGGCCCGAAGGGCCGATGGTCAATAGCCACGACCGTAAGGTCGTGGACAGAACAATCCATTGGAACCAACAGGCCCGAAGGGCCGATGGTTAAGGTTATAGCCAGATGTATCTGAGATCGTAGTCGATCTCATTTTTTGCGAGAAGGGAGAGAAATTCCTGTTTGAAGGTCCGCTTCTGGTGATGCCTCTCCTGCCCATCTACATATCGTATTACTCGCGCCTCGTCTGACTTGCTGACGCTGAACGCGCCGTAGCCGTCCTGCCATGCGAATCCTCGTAGGCGATCAAATGAGTTGTGGATCCAATTTGATGAGTTTGCCTTAACCGCGCTGACGAAATCAGCAATGCTGATCGTTGAGGGGAAAGAGGTGTAAAGGTGAATGTGATCGGAAACAGCTCCCGCGGCCAGCAACTTTACCTTTCGCTTACCCGCTACGGCCCCGATGATTGAGTAAAGATCCTCGCGCACATTTGGTTCGAGCCAGGGTTCGCGATGTGCGGTGCTCCACGTAAAGTGAACGAGCAGACTCAGGTATTTTCCAGACATGGAAACAAGGTATGTGCGCAACATTAATAACGCGAGTCCGCAGACGTAGGAGGCGTTTACAGTGTTCGCCAGAGATCTTTCATCGTCGCCAATCGACCATCGGCCCTTCGGGCCTCTTGGTTCCAATGGATTGGGTTTTATCCACGACCTTCCGGTCGTGGCTATCGACCATCGGCCCTGCGGGCCTCTTGGTTCCAATGGATGGGTCCGGTCCACGACCTTCCGGTCGTGGCTATTGACCATCGGCCCTTCGGGCCTCTTGGTTCCAATGGATTGTTCTGTCCACGACCTCCCGGTCGTGGCTATCGACCATCGGCCCTTCGGGCCTCTTGGTTGCAATGGCTTGGGTTCTGTCCACGACCTTACGGTCGTGGCTATTTACCATCGGCCCTTCGGGCCTCTTGGTTCCGTTGGATTGTTCTGTCCACGACCTTCCGGTCGTGGCTATTTACCATCGGCCCATCGGGCCTCAATGGTTCTGTTGGCCCTTCGGTCTTCATTGCTTGTTCAAATCACGATTTTTGCAACTACTCCCACCCCTTGAGCGTTTTAACCCAGTTCCCCTGACTTTTACACCCGTCAACTTATCCAGATCATGAAACACAAAAACTATTCGCTTCTAGCCGCCGCACTTCTTTTCTTCATCGCTCCAGCCTTCTTCGCCCAGACACAGTTCCCCGATACACCTGCTGGCAATCAAGCAAAAGCCTGGGTGGAGGTTTTCAACGCGGGCGATGCTGAGAAATACAAGGAGTTCGTGCGAAAGCATCTCCCCAGTCGTCTGGACCGCATTGATAACGATATGCGATTTCGTGGAACGTCCGGCGGCGTCAACATTATGAAAGTCGAGGAGTCGGCGCCCACGAAGATGGTAGCTCTCGCCCAGGAGCGGGACTCGGATCTGTTTAGACGCTTCTTTATTGAGGTCGACGCCAGTGAACAACACCAGATTACCCGGCTCGCTCTGCAATCCATCCCCCGACCGGCCGAATTTGCGCTGCCTCACCTGGCAGAGAGCGAACTGATTAAGACCACAAAAAAGAATCTCGATGAAGCGGTTGCTGCTGATCGTTTTTCCGGTGCGGCCCTGGTTGCGAAAGACGGCAAGACTGTTTTTGCTCAGGCGTATGGTCTGGCAGATCGCGAAAAGAAAACTCCGAACACTTTGAAGACGCGCTTTAGGCTCGGATCGATGAACAAAATGTTCACCGCCGTTGCCACACTCCAACTCATGCAGAGCGGCAAACTCGATCTGAAGGCGCCCCTGGGCAAATACCTGACTGACTATCCCAACAAAGACGTTGCTTCAAAGGTAACCATCGAACAGCTGCTCTCGCACATGGGAGGCACCGGCGACATCTTTGGTCCCGAGTTCGACAAGCATCGTCTCGAGCTAAAGACTTTGCAGGACTATGTAAAGCTCTATGGTAGTCGCGCGCCGGTATACGAGCCTGGTAGTAAATGGGAGTACAGCAACTACGGCTTTGTTCTCCTGGGTGTATTGATAGAAAGAGTCAGCGGTAAAAATTATTACGACTATGTGCGTGATCACATATTTAAGCCGGCAGGAATGAATGCAACTGCTTCCGAACCGGAAGATCAACTCGTGGCTGAGCGGAGCGTTGGCTATACACTATTTGGCGGCCCCAGCCTGCGACCCAACACTGACACTCTGCCCTACCGCGGGAGTTCCGCCGGTGGTGGCTACTCGACAGTGGAAGACCTGTTGAAGTTTGCGAACGCGCTGCAAGGGCACAAGCTGCTGAATGCGCAGAACACGGAACTACTGACGACCGGGAAAGTCGCGGCCATGGGTCAAAAGTACGCTTATGGGTTCATGGACCAGACGTATAACGACACGCGTTGTTTCGGCCACGGCGGCGGCGCCCCCGGGATGAATGGCGAGCTCAAGATCTGCCCCGGGCCCGGCTACGTCATCGCGGTGTTAGCAAACACCGACCCACCCGCCGCTAGCCGAGTAGCGGACTTCATTACCAACCGCCTGCCGATGAAGTGAGAGTTGTGTTTCCGGTAGGTAGTTGCGAAAGGAACCAACGCTGCAAGCGTTCGCCAATCTTAGCCCAGGGTTGCGCTTTGGCAACCCTGGATCGCAAGTCCCTTAAATTGAAAGACGCAACCCTGAAAGGGTTGCGTCCTCTTTAGCGATTACCTATCGGGACTCCCACCTCTTCAGGGTTGCTTCATTGCGGCGGAGTAAACCCTGTCAGCGGGTTGCCGTAAAACGCCGCTGTCTTCCACGCCGTCTTGTCCCATACGCCGTCCTGGTCGCCAATGATCGTGACGGGCACGATGACGCGCTCGTGGCCGAGGTTGTTTGAAGTGGCGATGCCGTTCTCAAGGTTCCCGTCTGCTCCGACCGTGAACTTGATCGAGCGCGCCAGTTTGTTGTTCCACAGAACTTTGAACTCATACTCGCCGGGGTTCGAGGCCAGCTTGAACATCTCGTTGGTGTTGGGTTGTCCCTGCCCGTCGTTCGTCTTGTCCCACCGCTTCACGATCGGGAAGCTGCAATCTACCCGCGACCACTTCGCCTTCTGCGGCATCCCGTCGTTGACTGACTGCGTGGTGTTGTTCTCCACCGTAGCGCCGCAACTGGCGGCGCCGACTTGCATGCCGTCCATGAACATTCGTCCGATCTCCTGCCCCTTGTAGAAGAGGTGAGGTTCGAACTTGTACGCGTCGCCGCGCACCCAGAAACCGATGTTGAACTGTGGGTAGTCGCCGCCGTAAACGCTGTCTCCCGTGTACCAGATGTAGCCGATGGGCAGCTTCCAATCCTGGTCGACGTAATAGACGAACTTCTGCGCCGCCTTCGGACCAACCTCGTTTGTGAGGGCTTTCGCCACTTTCATCTTGCCGGTGAAGATAGTCGAGTTAGTTCCCGCCAGTTCGTTCCGCATCTTGATGGCAAAGTTGGTCAGGCCGACGGGCAGGATGCTCTTGTCTTCCACCTGCCGGCCGCCGCACTCTGTCTTCCACCAGTAGCCCTTCTGCGTCTCTCCCGTCTCGCAGTCGAATGTTAGCCAGGGCCCTGTGCCGCCAGGCTGCTGCACTTCCACGAAGAGTTGGCTGCCGCTGGAAATGGGACCGTTGACACGAAACTCAAACTTCGGCACCCAACTCCAAACGTCGAAGTTGCCTTTATAGGAATTGTTCGTCCATGCAGTTACCTGCAGGGTGTCTTTTTGCAGCGTGGGCTGATCCCCGGATTGCGCGAAAGCCGCGGGCACACAAAACCCGGCGAGAGCGAAACAAGCAAGCGTGATTGCGAGATACTTTTTCATGAACGTTTTCCTTTGCCTTGATGGATGGAACGAGCTTCGTCTGGCTTCAGATATTTAACAGAACCGCCAGCGCATAACAACCCGCGTACGGTCGGGCTACTGCCCCACTACTTGCCTCACCCCAGCAACCGTCGTGGAACTAGATAATGCGAAGATTGGAGAGGCCCGTAAGGCGCGGTTACGGTTTCCGGCGCTGTGGTTGCAAAAATACTCTGTCGGGAAAAGGCACCGCTGCCACTAACTGCCGTTTCTCTACGTCCACCGCATAGTGCACGCCGTAGTGCGGTTGAGACCAGCGATCAAACATCAGCGTCGTGCTATCCCCCCAGATCAAATCGGAAAACGGACGCCACTCCAACGGTAAGCCTCGAATCTCAAAAATCTTTCCCGTCCGCCGCTCAGTCACGAAGAGCCTGGTGCCGGCAACGATAAACGCATCGTATTTCCGGTTCCGATTTGTAACGAGGCCTTCCTTCTTCGCCCCGGCTTCAATCGCCGCCTCGCTCATCGCGAATTCAGGGATACTGTCTCCGGTCGCGGAACGATCCACGCCAATGTGACGATGTGATTTCGGCAAAGGCGGCCTGGCTGATTGAGAGAAGGCATGGTTGTACGAGCCCAGGATCGTTGCGAGCGCGCAAACGATCGTTAATCGTAGAGAGGTTTTAAGGGCCATTCGAGTTTCCTTCTCATGAAGACGGTATCGTCATCGCCCGCAACCCGCAAAGCCATCCGGCCGCGTAGAACACGACCCGCACCCAGTTCAGCCGCACCCACCAATTCGTTAACCCGGCGATCTGCTCGCCGTTGAGACCGGGCCCGCCGCTGCTCAGGAGCATGATGTTCGGCACAAACCACCCGAAGGTGAAGGCCACTACGATGAGAACGAGGACCGCCGCCGTCATCCGCCATTTGCGATGTTGCGCCCTCGTCTTCAAACCGGAAATAAGGGCGGCCAGCGACATCAGCCCCGTCATAGGTGTAAAGATCCACCAGAACCTACCGCCCGCGTTCAGTGCAAATTGAGGATAGGCAACGTTGTGCTGATGATAAGCGACAACGGAATCGGGAGGCGCCAGCGCCCAGAGCGGCATGACAACCAATGTTTCGTATAACCCCGCGCCAAGCTCGAGGCCCACAGCAACGACAAAGAGCCACAGAAAAATCTGCGTGATGGAAAATTGTCGAGCCACCTAATTTCACCTTTCTGCGAAAAGAATAAACAAGGCCACAAATCTGACGGGTGAGTTAACGCGATGCGAGACAAATCCGCAAGCCGAAATCCGCAGCCAGCAATCTTTTTCCATCCCCAGAGCGAAGCGCAAAGAGCTAAGGCCCGAAGGGCTGTCGGTGAATAGCCACGACCGTAAGGTCGTGGAACAAGATAATCTAAAGATTGTGAGAGGCCCGAAGGGCCGGTGGTCGTCTGCCGTAAAAACACCAGGGAATCAACCGTCGGCCCTTCGGGCCTCATAGACTGTTTCGATGCGTGATCCACGACCTTAGGGTCGTGGCTACTGACCGTCGGCGCTTCGCGCCTGATGACACATGGAAAATGTTCAGGGCCATGGGATCACTTTGGCTTTTGGCGTCGAGCTGACCTTGGCTGGTGGGTTCAACTGTGGACTCGGAACTTTCTCGACTTCTCTCTTTGAAATCGCAAACTTCTCGTCCTCGGACTTAGCAGCGAGTGGAATTGGTAGTGGCGTGCTTTCTTTAGCCTCGGTGCGCGGCACGGTCGCTGGACCAGCTGTTTTCTTACTCGCTAAATTCTGCCGGCGAGGTTTCTCGACTGATGTCTGTACCGGCAACGCGCGTGGAGGCGCGCCTGTTTCGCCCGTGACGGTGGCGACTGCGACGTTGCTCAGAGCGCTGGCTTGGTCCGGCTCAACAGTCGTGTTGGCGGGGATCTTCACGGGCGTTTCCGCGCGCGGCTGGTCCAATGAAGAAGAGTTTTGCACGGGTACTGTCGCTGGCGAGTTTGGGGCAGTCCTGGTGTTAGTTGATTCGGTTAAAGAGAAAGCAGCTAACGGGTTTTGTGCCGAATTCTTCAACCTGACGAACGCAAGCACAGCAGCGCCTGCCACCACCAGCACAATCACCAGGGTTAGTGGGTTAACCGAAGTGATGCGGGCGACAAATGGCGAGGGTCGATCATGTGTTTCCGGCACCAGGTCCCAAATGTCGGGAGGTTCGTGCAGCGTTCTCACACTCGGAGCGTTGGCGGTGGGCGTTACTTCCGAACCACTCAGTAAGTCGAACGTCTCGCCGTCCGCGGTTGGCGCCGGCGACGTGTCAGCGGTAGACGGTTGTGCCTTGATTGGTGATGACATGTTCTTACCTCAATCAATGGTAATTCGGTCGCCGGGTTGGATCATTGGATCAGGGACCTTGCCGGAATCGATGTCCTTCAGCTTGTACCGGTTCACGACCAGAAATCCCTTGCCGTTGTCGCGGCCTAACCGCGCCTCCTTCGCGTTGCGGGTTAGTCCGCCGGCCGCGATTATTACCTGCGTCAAGGTCAGCCCACGGCGAAAGATTTTCTCTCCGGGCGACTTCACATCGCCGCCCACGTAAAAGAACTCGATCGAATTTGGCTCCAGCGTTATGACATCGCCGGGTCGAACCATCAGGTTCATTTCTGCATGGTCCAGCAAATCGAACAGGTAACTTTCGTTCGATTCGTTTCGCAGCACACTAATTCGGCCCGCTTCCGGCAGAGCTTGCGCATCGGCAACTACGACATAAAGCGGAATGGCTTCCCGCTTCAGAATCTTTGCGCCGGGCTCTTTGACGAGACCGCTAACCAGGATGGAATGACTCGCGTACTCCTCGACCGCGACGGAAAGGGTGTGATTGTTTGCCGGCGACTTTCGTTTGAGATCGTCTTCGATCCGGGCGCTGATTTCTTCAACCGTCAGCCCGCCGACGTGCAAGGGCGCGCTCAAATCCGGATGCTCGAGTAAACCGGCTGCTGTCACCGTAAACCGATTTGATTGCGCAGAAGTGGAAGCAGGCCCCGTCAATCGCACATCTAATACGTCGCCCGGTCCAACCCGATAGATTTTGGTGAGCGCAAGATCGTCCGGCGAGAGTCTTGCGGTTGCTGTTGATTCAGACGCGCTGCTTAACGGTGGCGAGGCAGGCCTCGTCTTATCACCAGCAGTTTTCCCGTCAGATGATTTTGCCTCTCGACCTTCCAGCTCAAGCTCCAGCATTAGCCGAGCGTGAGTAAGCCGATCCTTAGATTCTTTGTCTTTGGGCTTGAGCGCCAAGCCGCGTTGCAGGTTGTCAATGGCCTGCTTCCACTTTCCCAGATCGAAGTAGGCATGGCCCAACGAGAGATAAGCGTCCGCGTAGCCGGGATCCAACTGCACAACGGACTCAAAAGTGTCGGCCGCTTGTTTGTACAGGCGCGACAGGCCGTACTTCACCCCGAGTTTGTACAGTTTCTTTGCTTCCGCTTTTTCCTGAGGAGAAACGGTGTGGCGATCCCATTCACTAATGGACGGAGAATCCTGGGCCCGCCTCGGCCGCTCCTTTGCATCGGTTTGAGCCTGCGCCAACGCAGCAAGAAAACCAGAGAGCAAAAGTGCGACGACGAGAAACGAAGGTCTAAACATCGAAACCCTCAAATATTTGCCGTCGGGGTATGACCGAACAGGGGATCACTATTCGGTAGTTCTGCGACTTGGGGATAGCTGGGCGCGAGCCTGAGGAGACTGACTGAGCGGGTGCCTTGCTTATACCATGATTTGCGAGTCTAACTCCAGAGAGGATTGGAGCGCAGTTGCGCTCCCGCCCTTACTTTGCTTTGGCTACCCAAAGGCGGCCGTTGGCCAGGTCGAACGTCATCACGTACTGGCTGATGAAGGGTTGACCGAGATTGCCATCCATAATCATGTCTGCCAGGACCACCGGGCTGTCAATCGGTACGCCGGGCGCGGCCTCGTACTTAAGACGCTGTTCCTTGAGCTTCGGATCGAGTCCAAAGATTTCGGCGTGGTCCCGCGAGATCAGTGAAACGCCACCGGCGCCTGAGTCGAGGATAAGCCACGTCATCCCTGCCGGAGTGGGAACGCCGATGAAGCCATTCAAGCATCGGGCGGAACAATCGCGCACCATGCGAAAAGGCAATTCCTTCATTCCCTTTCTTCGTTTCGCGAGACTGCCTGGCGTTTCGATCGTCAGCGTTCCGGCCACCTGATCGAGTGTGATCGCCTTGCCGTCGAACGCATCGAGAGAAAGCAGGCCGTCCGGACTCTTGTCTCCGGGAAATTGTTCGCCGAAATCAATCGTCCCGATGCTCACCGGTGTCAGGGCCACGTCGCCGGCCTTTATCTCTACGTTATCGCAATGAGGTTCGTCTCCTCTTTTGCCGAACATGTTGTAACCAGTGTTGCGCCCCCAGAACTTGCATTCGATACCTTTGGAAAATTCTCGCGACAGCAGCGTGATGCCGCCGCCTGTGTCCAACAGGAAGTCGCCTGGCTTGCCCTTGACCGTTACATGGACTTTCCACAAAGCCTTGCGGAAGCGTTGGAGCTTGATGACTTGCGGTTTATCCGAAAGTTTTGGCCCGGCGGAAACCTGCGAGGGAATCATGACGAAAATAGCAATCAGCGCGGCCAAAACATTCAGCCACTGTTGGAACCGCGACCAAATACTGGGTTTTCGTTCCGGCGTAACAATGCCGCCATGCTGAGGCGACGGCAGCATCTCGCCGCAATTACCACATGGAATTTCAGTCAGCGTATGATCGAAGCTCGAAGGCGTCGCAACTGTTGCACGACAACGCGGGCATTTGAAGATCATTAGTTAGTTCCCCCTTGGTTTTTTTTAGTCGTTCGGCGACTTTAACTCTACCAACGAAATCACCTGACGCATAACGTGTCAGTGCGTCTTGTCAGAACCGCCTGCGGTAGCGGGCGGGCCCACTTTCAGTCCTTAGCGTTTCGAGAGTAACCGGCCCGCCCGCTACCGCAGGCGGTTCTGACCTGGCCTGTCAATTCTGACAGTACTAATCCCATCAATTCTGAGAGCGCAGCGGCGACGGCGCTTTGGATTGATTCCCTCTCGCCTGAAAGTTGCGCAATCCAAAGCGGTGTAGCGCTGCGCTAGCCATCGCACTCCAAACTAAGACCCCACCTCGGAAACCCAAGTCTTGCCTTATTGGATCACTTCACCATAGAATCCGCGCCCTAGTTAGAACATCCCCTACTCAACAGGAGGCCCTATGAAAATAAGGGTAATTTTACTTGCAGTGGTTTGGGTTTTGGCGGGCGCTGCTGTGTGCTCTGCGCAAGACTCGCAGATCGGTACCTGGACATTGAACGAAGCCAAATCGCATCTCGCCAAAGGTGCGCCGAAAAACACGACCGTTGTTTACGAGATGGCGGGTGATCAAACCAAGGTCACGGTTGATGGCGTAGATGCCGCGGGAAATCCAACCCACAGCGAATGGACCGGTAAATTCGATGGGAAACCCTATCCAGTCACGGGCGACCCCTTGGCCGAAACTCGTACCTACCGGCGAATAAACTCCCGCACCCTCACATTGACGCACAAGAAGGATGGCAAGATTAGTCTAACAGGTAGAATTGTAGTCGCAGCAAACGGCAAGACTCGCACAGTCACCACGACATCCAGGGATGCGAAGGGTCGCAGGATTACGAATACTGCGGTTTACGACAAGGGGTAGACTGTTACTAACCTGGATAAAAAGCGCGAGATCCTCGGGACCATGCGCTTACAAAGGCGAGTCACGGAAAAGGGTTTGAGTGCAGCTCAGGCCCTTTTCGCTATCGCTGAAAAGAGCTCATTTTCGGCCCACCAAAACGGTGGTTTCGTGAACGAAAAAAGGCTCAGAATTCTCTTCATTTTATACAACGTTGGAGGGCATTCTTGAATCTTAGTAGTCGGTTGAGTTGACACGAGTTTTTGGTAGTAAAACCCCCGATTTCGCTACGTTTTTGGTTCACTAGACAAGCGGGAAAAACGATTAAAGCTGAACCTTTTTGATTCGTTCAAAACGAACGCAAACTGGGCGTTTGCAAGAGGCCCGATAGTTACTTAACTGTTCGACTACATAGGAGCTTTACAATAATGAGATCAAACAAAATGTTTCCCCAGGTCCTCACGCTGCTTGCATTGATTCTATCGCTATCCGGTATCGCTTTTGCAAAGAAGCACGACGAGAAATTTCCTGACGTAAAGATCAGCAACTTCGGACAGTTGGACGAGCGTTTCTATCGCGGCGCACGGCCGAAAGATCGTGACTATCAGGCCCTCGCTGCGCTGGGCATCAAAACGATCATTGACCTGACGGACAATTCCCGATCGTACGAGCAGCCTGCGGTTGAAGCGGCGGGATTACGCTACGTCAACGTGCCGCTGGTTGATAAGAGCTATCCGACTGCGGAGCAGGTGAATGCGTTTTTGAAAGTGGTCAACGACCCCGCCACGGGCAAGTTTTATGTGCACTGCGCCGGAGGCCGGCATCGCACGGGCATCATGGCTGCGGTGTATCGTTTCAATCACGACCATTGGAACTACGATCAGGCATACGCTGAGATGTTGCAGTACGACTTCTACACCAGCAACGGTCATGGCAAACAGCTGGACTTCATCCAGGACTACTGGCAGCAGTTTCAGAGCAAGAACGCCAATGGCGCCGTTGTTACTGCGAGTCACTAATTCGAATTAACCACGTTTCGGTATGCAGGGCTGCTCAGGTTGAGCAGCCCTTTTTTGTTGCGTTACTTACGTCCTGAAGGCAGAACCGGAAGCGGTAGCGACCGGGTCAATCGTTGAGCGCACTCGAGTCTGCCTAAGGCTGAACCCCGTCGCGAACGCTCCGGTTCTGTTATCCAGGAACAAAACGCGATGGCGGCGCGTAAAATCAGCGGCATAAGTAATTCTTTGGAGGCGAAACGAATGTACTGTTCATCGTGCGGGGTAGCGGTTGCGACCGGTTTGAGCTACTGCAATTTTTGCGGCGCGAAGTTAAATGAGAAAGGCGACAATGCCGGCAAATCTTCAGACTTGAGGCCGGGTTTTCTTATTTCGGCAATGATCGGTCTGTTCGTCCTCGGCCTCTTTGTCATTACGATTTTGATGGGAATGATGAAATCCATCCTGGCTGTGCCGACGGATCGAGTTCTCGGTTTCGCCATGGTGCCATTTCTGGTGCTGCTCCTGTTGGAAGGGCTGTGCTTTTGGCTTCTAATGGGCCGGCTTCGCGGCACCAGAGAAACGCGTACGGCTCAATTGAAAGAGCCGGTGACGAAAGAGCTTGACACCCCACCGGAGCGCAGGCTGCAGGAACCGATGTCGAGCGTTACCGAATACACCACCCGCACGCTGGATCCCGTCTACCGCGAACGAGAATCGAAATAGTTCCGCCAGTGATTGCGCAATAAACCACTGCAGCCTGCGCCTGGCTTTTAGTGATTCACCAGCACCCGGCACGGCTGTCCCGTCTCCAGGTCGCATAGGTATTTCTGGTAAAGCGCGGGCGGCACAGACTTCTTCAACTCCAGCAATTCGAGTGCGACCTTACGCCGGTGCTTATCACTGGGGTGCGGGCCCAGCAAACTGAGAACGTGTTTGCGCAGGTCCTTGATCATTGGCTCAAGGTTTCCCTCGCGCATTGCCTGGCTGAGGTTGGATGTCGTCAGGGCCTCCTGCCATAGCTCGAGGTCGGCTGGGCGGTCCACCGTAAGCTTGGACCGTTCGCCGCTCATGCGGTCCAAAGTAAAGAGTTCAGAATCAGGAATGTCCGCCACCTGATCGCGTTGCGTCGCGCGGACGACCAGTTGTTGCGCGAACGTGGACATCTCGGCACTCATTCTCGGGATCACTGGTGTGCGGCCTGGAACGATCGAGTAATTGACGGTGTAGGCGGCGCAACCCGAAGCCGACGGATCCAGGTGGCTCAGACCGGTATCGTGATTGTTGCATGAGGAGGATATTGAGGCGCTGGTCACCCCGTTGATAGCTGTAAAGACGTTGCCGGCGTCGTCGGAGACAAGTAAATCACTCTCGAATCCAGTAAGCTGGAACGATCCCAACTGGCCATTGAACAGCAGCACCTCGCCGGTGAGTGTACCTTCGCTATCGAACGCACCGGGGCGAAAGATTCCGGCGCGCGGACTATAGGCCTTGTCCTCGACGCAGCCGTTACAATCGATCAGCTCGGTCCAGGGTCGCGTCAGGCTGGAAACCACCGCCCAAAAACGCCAATCGCCGTCGCCTTTCAAAAAAGGATCGCCGTCGTTAGTCACTTCGAGCTGGTTGAGCTTGACCCGCAGCGCCCGCAATCCAAAGTTGGCGCCGTCGTGATCCGGATACACCCAGGCCGCGACAAAGCGCTTGGCGAATTTTTCGCGGGTCTTCATCTCGGACAGCGCTACCCGGACTCTGACAAACGGCGTCGGGCCGCTGGTGTGCCGTTCGACAACCCTCACACTTACGTTACTGCTCGCGCGAAGCGCCCCCGCTTCCGGATGGTTCTGGATGGCGAAGTACAGTCCCGGACGGACCGGCAACCTGACTCCGATTTCCTTCAAGCGATCGATGGGATTCTGCGGCAGGAAGATACGGAACTCAAAAACCTGGCCGGCCGTAGTGGGCTGCTTTACGCAAGTCAGGTGAACTGGCGCCCCATTCGGCCCCGGCGTAAAGACCGGCTGATGCAGGGCGGCGTTATTACAGTCCAGGGCCTGGCCGCCGCGCAGGTTGGCCCAGAGATCGGTGATGATGCCCGGCACAACCACGTTGCGACCCGTACTTCGAAATAGAATATCCGTGTCCTGGAAGCGGAGTCGCGGCGGCAGGACCACAGGACCGGGTCGGTGCACGGCTACGGCGATGGGCGGGTGGAGTTCGGTGTACTTCCCGTGTCCGCAATCGATGGCGTGAAAACCAAGCGCACTAATGCGATCGCCCTGGACGGGCCGGAAGGCTTCGGGCCACTCATCCCTCTCCCATTCGATCTGCAGACCACCGAAAGGCAACAGTTCCCCCTTGTCCTCCGGCGAATCGTCGACCAGCAAATGCCGGAAGGGTGGGTCGACTTCCACCATGGGATTGGCGTCGTTACTATTGTGGCTGGCGGGATGGTCCTTACGGGAAACGCCCGTGTGATAGACACGACCTTCGACCAATGTGTAAGGCGGCGTGGGCGTCGTCCAAATGGCCGTCGTAAACCATTGCGGTGAGGTCCCGGTCCCGATCCCAATCCTGTCGCCGCAGTGACCGCGCGAATCGCCGTAGTGTTGCGGCCTGGTCCCCGGACTAACTGACGGCAGCGGCGCCGGAACATAGAGCGGAGCCAGTTGCGCCTCAGCGACAACATCGATAGTCATCACTCGTTCCGTCGGACCGATTTCCACCAATTCGTTGATGGGCTTGCCGGTCGGCGTGTGGTCAGTTATTAGCCGGTTCACACATTTATTGGGACAGGCGATCAGTCTGACAAGATATTGGCCCACCCTATCCGGAGTGAAGCGTACCCTCAGCGTGGTCGTGTTCTCCAAACGAGAAGCGCTGCCCGCAGGCGGCTCAAACTCCCAGGTGAACGAAGGCAGCGGTTTCGTCTGGCGAGCGCGGGGACAACGAAAGATCTCCATCCTGGAGTTGGCGCCCGACACCTCTATTGGGAGCCGACGGATGGTAATAGTATTGAGATCACGGAGCAGAACTGGGCGCAGATTGGCGGCCTCCGTGCATATTGGCGGGCCGGCTTGAGTTGAAGCCTCAGGAGGTTTCATGTCGTGCGAATCCATAACCCCCTCAACCGCGAAACTATTAGTTGCGGACAGAGCCGAAAGGATGGATAGGGCTAACACGGTAAGCACCCTCGATAGAGAGAGACTCCTAAGGTGAGGCCGAGCGCACACACTTGATCTGTCTGATTGATTGGTGAGGTTCATTTCTGCTCCTTTGCCTTGGCGGAAAGAATGCGGTCAGGAGACTTCGCCTTCGCGGTCAATGATGACTTCTCGGGCCTACGCCGGCTGACTGCTCGGAAGTGAAAGTGAAGACGGCCCAAAATACCAGGCGTCGATTGGTGAAGTTGCTTGCGCCAAACCGACATGGAGGGTTGCTGAGCAACGCAGCAGGCTTACCTCTCCTGGATTCGCCGCGAATATATGCCTCGATGCGGTGAAGCACAAGCTAATTTCGGATAGTGTAGGCGCATCAGACATGCAGGCATCACATCAACAACCCTGGCTTGGTGTAGCGTTGCTGATCGGCGTCGTCTATTTCGTCCTGGGCAAAGTGTTTGCTCTGCCGCCTACACATCTGCAGGCGTGGCGGCTGGCGGCTTGGGTTGCGTGCGGCGTTGCCTTCGCAGCCCACATTGGATTCGAGCACTTCTGGCTGCGCAATGCTCCTCGTCGACTAGCTTCGCATGCAGCACTGGCGGTTGCGATCGGGGCGTTGCTGCTGGCGTTAGCCGGGATGTTTCATTCGTGGCAGATCACTTCCGGGATTCGGCCGGCATGGTTTCTCGCTCTGATTCTCTGGCCGATCTTCACTGCCGTGCCCGCGTTTCTGGTAGCCTGGGTGGGGGGCGCGGTGCTAGTGCGCCTGCGACGATGAACGGAGCCTGGTTCCCTTGTTACGAGGCAAGAACAAGTCATGAGCGTTAAGCAGTGGATCACTTGCGTCTTGCTTTGTCTGACGGCTGCCGGCTCTGCCGGTGCGGTCAGAGTCCATAGAGTTTCCAGCAACGGACTGGCTGATGTGAGGGTTTATGTCACCGACAGCGCCGGCCAGGCTGATTGCATCATCTTCGTTGAAGACACTGCGGGCCTGGCTGACGGAAATGCACTTTGGTACTTTGAGCAGAGCAAAGGCCTGGCCGACGTTAACGTTTATTTCGCAACCAACGCCGGACTTGCCGACAAGAAAATCTTCTTCACCACCAGCAAGGGTCTGGCTAAGTGTGAAGTAGACTGGGTGGCATTCAAGAAAAAGTGATATGCGAGTCGCAGCGATTCAACTGCAAACCATTATTGGCGACATTGATGCAAACCTCGCGGCCTGCGAAAAGCTGGCCGGCCTTGCCGCAGGCGAAGGCGCTGAATGGATTATTTTCCCGGAGTTCTTCACCACGGGTGTTGGATTCTTTCCTGAATTAGTTCACCGCTCCCTGCCGCCGGACGGAGTTGCCACCGCCCTCCTCCTTAATCTTGCCAAGCGGCACAATGCAGTTGTCGGGGGCTCGTTCCTCTGTAAAGATGACGACGGCCACGTGCGCAACGCGTTCTTCCTGGCAACGCCCGATGGAATCGCCGGCCGGCACAACAAGGACATTCCGACGATGTGGGAAAACTGTTTCTACGTCGGCGGCACGGATGACGGCTTAATCGAAGTGGGCGACGTCACCGCCGGTGTGGCGTTGTGCCTGGAGTTCAATCGCACGCAAACCGTGAAGCGCTTGCGCGGAAAAGTGGACATCGTAGTGGGCGGATCCTTCGTCTGGGGCGCGCCGGAGGGAATGCCTTTTACTTCATATCTCCAAAGATCCATTGCGCGTTACAGCGATTGGGCGCCGCCGTTTGCAAAACTACTGGGTTGTCCGGTGGTTGAGGCGACGCATTGCGGCCGCATACGCTGCAAGATGCCTTGCGCGCCGTTATCGTATGCAACCACGATTGGCGGCGGCGCGATCATTTGCGATGCGGCGGGCAACACGCTCGCGCGCCGCGCCGCCGCCGATGGACCAGGCATTGTCGTTGCCGACATCGAGTGGGGCCGCGGCAAAAGCTACGAAGGCGGCGAGGTGGAGCCCAAAGGGTTTTGGATTCAGGACCTCGATCCTATTTCAAAATTCGGTTGGCAACTACAGGGCTGGCACGGCCGCCGTTGGTACCGGCGACACGTGGCGCCTTCCGGAGGAAAGTAGGTTGTCTCAGCCAGCGAATCAATCCGGCTTCTGGGATCAGGCAGCGGCCGCCAAAGAGTTTACGCATCCGCTTGATCATCTGCGGTTGCGGCGTGCGCTCGCCCTCGATGCGGCCATCCTTGATTACGGCTGTGGCCAGGGCCGAATCTGCGGACAGCTCGCCCAACTCGGCTACCAAAATTTACTCGGCGTAGATTTTTCCGAGCAAATGATTAGGACTGCGAAGGCGCGAAATCCGGACTTAAGTTTCTCGGTTGTCGATGGCCGCGGGCTGCCTTACGCAAACGGGACCTTCGACGCTGTCCTGCTGATTGCCGTGCTGACATGCATTCCGTCGGATGCCGCCCAGCGAAGTCTGATTGCTGAACTTTCCCGCGTTCTTCGTCCCGGCGGCCTCTTGCTGGTCAGCGACTATCCGCTGCAAACGGACGAACGAAATCAGGGCCGCTACGAACTATTTGCCGATCAGTTCGGTAACTATGGAACTTTTCGATTGTCAGATGGCGCGGTGGTTCGTCATCACCGTCGTGAGTGGTTCAACGAATTGCTGGCTGGTTACTCGATTGAGGAAACTGTCGAACTCGACGCCAAAACGATGAATGGTAATCCTGCGCACATCCTGCAGTTTTGGTCGCGAAGAAAATGACCATGACTTTGGAGTGCGTAACCTGTCAGTATTCTTTCTGGTCGCGATCGGACTCTATATGAAGGAGAGATAAATGGCTGGAGCAAAAATAGTAGTGATTTACCCTTACCCGCAGGACGTGGATACTTTCGAGCGGGCCTATACCGAAGAACACGTGCCGCTGGTGGGCACGCAAACATTGAAGGGCTTAACGAAATTTGTGGCCACGAAAATTGTCGGCACAGCCGATGGGAGCCAACCGCCGTTTTATCGACTCGCCGAACTTCATTTCGCTTCCATGGACGCGCTTAAGGAATGCGCTGCTTCACCCGGTGCCCAGGCGGCCGTGGGGCACGCTATCTCGATTTCCAGCGGCGGCGTGCCGATTTTCATGATAGGCGAGGAAGAGACTCGCACCTACTAAGTTCTGACTACAGTCTAACTACATTCAGCGCCCGGACCACGAGTTCTTCCTGCTTGAAACGGCGCTCCAGGTTTAGTCTGTATTCCGCCCACCAGGCTTGGTCCAGTTCGGCCGTCATCACTTCGAACATCACCATCTCATCGCGGCTGACCTGATCGTTCTCGTCCTTCCAAAGACCTAGAGCCGGAGACTGCACAAAGGCCGTGACGCCACCGAAACGTTCGATAAGCTCTTCGCGCACGCGTTGGAATTCGCGATGAGGGAAAGCATTCTGATCGTTATCGTAAAGCGGCAGGAGGAATTGAATAAGATGCATAGATTCTATTTCAAACTCTGTTGTTAACAGTCGGAAGGGGTTCTGGCTAAGTCAGGGAGAATAGTAATTACCTAAAACAGCATTCCAGTGGTTGGCTCAACCAGGAGCTCGGCAGGTTTAATTAAGTCTTCCTCATCGTTTTGCGGATAGTTCACCTTCGTTCCTACCGGATAACTCTTCATCGTCGAGGCCGGCCAAGGATCTAGTAATCCTTTTAGATCTCGCGGATCTGATTCCTGGTTTAGCCATTGGTCCTGCGCGGCTTCGGGCAGAATCACCGGCATGCGATCGTGTATCGTCGCCAACAGTTCGTTGGCCATGGTGGTAACAATGGCGCAGGAGTTTACCGGGACGCCATCCTGTTGCCACACGTCCCAGATGCCGGCGAAAGCGAACGGTGCTTCACTTTGGAGTTGAAAGAAACGCGCCTGGCGGGATTGCCTTTTGCGCGGCCACTCGTAGAAACCGTCGGCCGGGATCAAGCACCGGCGCCGCATGAATGATTCGCTGAAACTTGGTTTCCGCTCGATAGTTTCGGCCCGCGCATTGATAAAACCTTTGGCCTCGGGCGACCGGGACGGAATTAGACCCCAGCGCATCGCTCCCAGCTCGCGTTGATCGCGCGTCGCTGTTATCACCAAAACGTTCTGGCTGGGCGCGATGTTGTAACGCGGCACCAGAGTGTCCAGCGGAAGCTGTTGCGCGTTACGAAGTCTGAGCTTTATTCGATCCGGAGAGCGAAGGGTAAAACGACCACACATTTCAGCATGCCTTTCTTAATCTTAGCGCCGACAAATCCATTTACCGGCTCGCTCGATCAGTAGCATAATCAGCCCGCCATGAAAACCGCTACCCGGGCCATCCTACTAGCTCTACTCTTTCCAATCTTCGCCGTAGCTCAGAAAGACGAAGAGTGGCCATCACTCGCTTATCTGCGAAGCGACTATCGAGAGGTTGCCATCGTCGCGCACATTCGGATCCGTGAAGCTGAAATCACCAACAAGATTCCCGGCTACGACAATTGGCGAGTGCGCGGTGAAGTGCTGGAGGCGTTCAAAGGCAAATTTCGCAAGGGCGATGTGATTGAGTACTTCCATGGCGCCGAAGCGGGTTTCTCGATGAAGTATTTCACGGGAGAGAAGATTGTTTTTCTGCTGGCTGAATACGACAACGAGAAACGCGCGATGCGATACTCGGTCCTGGAGAACTCCACCTTGCCGCCCACCGCTGATCGATTACGCAAGCTCGGAATAATCAGAAAATCATTCCGGCGGCGTCACTGAATCACGCGCGCGATGATGCATTTCAAGTAATGCGTCTCCGGCATCCCGGCCAGAATTGGATGGTCACTGGCCTGCGTTCTCTTCTCCACAATCTGCAGACGCCGCCGCGCATCAACCGCGGCATTCGTTACCATCTCCAAAAACACGTCCTCCGAAATGTGGTACGAGCAGCTGCAAGTCACCAGCACGCCGCCTGGTTCCAGCAGTTTCAAGGCCCGCAAATTGATTTCCTTGTAGCCGCGCGCCGCTTTAGCAATGCTGCGACGGTTCTTCGCGAAGGCCGGCGGATCGAGAACGACGGTATCAAAGCGTTCACCCGCGCTCTCCAATTCACGCAGAGCATCGAAGACGTTTGCCTCCCGAAACTCCACGTTTTGTATTTCGTTTAGCGCCGCATTCTGCCGCGCGGCAGCGACGGCATCGGCGGAAATATCGTAGGCGAGAACACTGTCGCAAGCGCCGGCTAAATGCAGCGCAAACCCGCCATTAAAAGTGAAGCAGTCGAGCGCTCGCCCGTGTGCCATTCTCCGGGCGGCCCGATAATTCTCACGCTGATCCAAAAACGCCCCGGTTTTCTGACCACTAAGCGGCGAGACAAGAAAGCGTATGCCGTGCTGGTCCATCACGAGATCGGCCGGCGGCTCGCCGAATAGGACGCCTGATTGCAGCTCCAGTCCTTCCAACTCGCGCACGCGGACATCGTTTCGTTCGATGATGGCGCGCGGTGCGAAATCCTCCGTCAGCAACTCGACCAATAGGGGTTTTATCGCTTCACTGCCCTGCGATAGCGTTTGCAGGACAAAGACCTGGTCGTAAACATCAAGAATTACCGACGGCAGCAGATCGCCTTCTGAGAAAATCACGCGGTACGAATTCGCTTCCTGTGCGATCGCCGCCCGCCGCTGAAAACATTCACGCAAACGCGCGCGCCACCATGCGCGATCGATTGTTTCGTCGTGCGTCGTCAGAAAGCGCAAGGCAATTTCCGAACGATCGCTATAGAAGGCCTGGCCCACGAAGTTACCGGTTTCATCAAGTACACGAACGACGGCGCCGCCGGCGCTCGCGTCAGCTTCACCAATAAGATCGCTGCGATAAACCCAAAGATGGCCGTTGCGAATACGCTTCGCTCCGCGACGGCTGACGGTCAATTCATTTTCAGAGGTCACAAGGCAGGATTGCACGGAGAACGGCGAGAGGCAAATTGCCGCTTCGGGTGAGAAAGGCTTGCGCGGGTGCTAGACAGCCGTCGCCTGCAGCGCTCCAAGCAGCCGATTCAGCGATGGCGCAATCACATCCAGTCCTCGCTCACCTGCAGCGAAGGCCCGCAACTGGTTGTCTGCATGGAACAGATAATAAGCCGGGACGTAGCCCTGCTCATTCAGGAAGCCATCGCGCAGCTTGTGCTCATTATCTATCGCGCAGGGTTCCGTGATGCCGGCGCCGGCGATGGCCCGCCGCACGGCATCCAAATCCATGTCCGCCGGGTAACGCGGCATGTGAATGGCCACCACGCGCAGACCCCTGTCACGATACGCCTCTCGCCATTGAGCGACGCGCGGCAGGTTCTCTTTGCAGGTACCACAACTGAGCGACCAAAAATGGATCAAGGTCAAACCGGGTTGCGATTTGGGCGAACTACTTGACGGGAGGCCGTTAACCCACTCAGTTGCCCCATCGAACGGTGGCATCAGTGTGCCGATTCGCATAGGCATTTTTCTTGACTCCAAAAAAAGACGGCGCCACCCGCGGCATCGTGGGTTCGAATCAACCCTATTCGATACCGCGGGCGGTGCTGAAATACAAACTAGGCGTTCAGTGTTTCCTGGCCGGGCCGCCATTCCGCCTGACACAAGCCACCGGTCTGCAGGGCCTGAATCACGCGCAAGGTCTCTTCAGCGGAACGACCGATGTTCAGATCATGCACGACCTTGTAGCGCAGGATGCCTTCCGGATCGATCACAAACAGACCGCGCAGCGCGATCCCTCGATCCTCGATCAGCACGTCGTAGTTGCGCGACATCTGCTTGGTAATGTCGGCGGCCAGCGGAAAACGTAAGCCCTCCACGCCGCCCTTGTCACGCGACGTTTGCAGCCACGCGCGATGCGAATAGACGGAATCCGTTGAGACGCCGATGATCTCTGCGTTGATCCCTTCAAAATCGTCATAACGATCGCTGAAGGTGGTCAATTCCGTGGGACAAACGAAAGTAAAATCCAAAGGGTAAAAAAGCAGAACGACCCACTTGCCTTTATAGTCCGAGAGCTTTACCGGCTCGTTCAGTTTCTCGATGTTCTTCGTCGACGGAATGTCGAAATCCGGCGCGGGCTTTCCAACCTGCGCCTGTTCAAATTCTTTGGTTATCGCTGGTGCTACTGCTGACATGAATCCTCCTCAAACGTGATTATTGATATTCACAGCCGGAAAAACCGGCTGAAGCTTTGCTGCCGCACACTATCGTGCGTTCAACGACAATCGGGACAAACTCCGATCAGGGTTAAGTGGACCGACTCCGCTTTGAAGCGCGATGAGCGGGCCGCCGGACGCATTAACCCCACGGTCGCTGGTAAAGCGAAATCCACCAGCTTCCCGCAGGCCGAACAAATGGCGTGATCATGGCGCTCAGTTTCCCCGTCGTACCGGCTGGCGCCACTGCCGAACGTGACCTCGCGCACCAAACCCGCACCCTTCAGGTAACGCAAAGAGTTGTAAACCGTAGCGAAACTGATCGCCGGCATTCGATCGCGCGCCGCCTGGAACACTTCGGCCGCGGTGGGATGGTTGCCGGCCCGCTGCACTACCTCCAGCACGACGCGCCGCTGCCGAGTCAAGGCCGGTAGCCTGTCTTTACTCTTCCTGTTTTCTTCCCGGTTCATTGATTTAGAACTATTCTAATTATAAAAGCTCAAAATGTCAACCCGCCCGGGGCTCTTCGTGCTTATTTGAGGGTTGCGAGGTAGTGTCTGGGTTGAAGTTCTCTTTTGCCGGCTTATGTATTAACTCTGCGCCTTTGCGTGAAATATAAAACGACACTGCCAGTCGCGATGTGTTCTTGAAACGCATGGCACAAAGATGTAGTCTTCCATGACAGCCCCCAACCTAATCAACGTTCTATCAAACTTAGAGGAGGAAAACTTGATGCCCGAAGTTGGCGATATGGCTCCGGATTTCGAACTGCCAAGCCACCTGGTGAAAGGTAAGAAGGTGAAGCTTTCGGATTTCCGTAGCAAGAACAATGTCGTGCTGGCGTTTTATCCGCTGGCCTGGACCCCGGTCTGAACCGCGCAGATGCCTGCGTACGAGGCCGACCTCGAACGCTTTAAAGGCTACGATGCCCAGGTCCTGGGTATCTCAGTTGACAGCGTCCCCTGTAACACGGCCTGGGCTAAAAGCCTGGGAGAACTCTCCTACGATCTTTTAAGCGATTTTCATCCGAAGGGCGAAGTGGCGAAAGCCTATGGCGCTTATCGCGCTGCTGATGGCATTTCGGAACGCGCTCTTTTCATTATCGACAAGGAAGGAAAGCTGGCCTTCAAGGATATCCATAACATTGCAGACCAGCCGGACAACGAAGAGCTATTCGACGTGTTGCGAAATTTGTAAGTCAAAGGCGGGTTCCAGACTGGAGGCTAGAGGCTGATTAACTACCAGCTTCTAGCCTCTGTCGCTGGCGAAATAAGCATGAGTAATTTCTCGCGAAAATGTGTTCCCTTCACCCCGTTCGAACGCAGCCTGGAAAAAAGCAACATTGCGATCGTGACGGCGGGAGGAGTTCACCTGCAGGAGCAGGAGCCTTTCAACATCAAGGATGAACTGGGCGATCTTGGATACCGCCTTATTCCGCCCGACGTCGATGCCAATCACCTGATGGTGAGCCATCATCATTACGATCATAGCGACGCCGACGAGGACATCAATGTAGTTTTTCCGATCGAGCGGCTGCGGGATTTGGAAGCCGAAGGATTTATTGCCGGGCTCGCCAGGAAACATGTGGGATACATGGGTTACACCATGCAACTAAAAGCGATGTACGAAGGGACCGCGCCGGAAATCGCCAACGAAATGGATCGCGGCTCGCGCGCGGACGCCGTCGTGTTGACCGGCGGTTGTCCCGGCGTCTGTCATCGCACGATCGTCGTGGTCCAGCGCGAGATTGAAATGAGAGGCATCCCCACAGTTTTGATCACGGTCAGCCCGGAAGTATCGGCGCAAATGCGGCCGCCGCGCGCTCTGTATCCGAAAGGCTTTAAGATCGGAAACAGCCTGGGCCGGCCCGGCATGCGCGAATTGCAACGCACTGTGCTGCGTGATGCGCTGACCTTGCTAACGGAAAACACTCGCCCCGGTGAAGTTGTAACGCGCGAATATCCGGATTACGGCGAGCAGTATGAGCCCCCGCGAGTGAAGAATTAATGGATTTCCGAGTCCGGGGACTTCTTAACCAGGAAAAGAAAACTTGTATCAAACAATTGGAATTCTAACGGGCGGGGGCGACGCGCCCGGGCTTAACGCGGTGATTCGCTCAGTGGTCAAGACCGCCTCGGGCAAATACGGCATGCGAGTGATCGGGATCGAAGACGGCTTCGAGGGTCTGCTCGGTGAAACCAAAATGCGCGAACTGACGTCGGTCCAGGTTCGTGGCTTGCTGCCACGCGGCGGAACGATTCTGGGCACCCGCAATCGCGGACAATTCGTCGAGCGCACCGTGGATGGCGTTCCGGCGCAGCCGGAATCCGTTTATCGGGAAGCCTTAGACAATTTGAAGCACGCGGGAATCGAAGCGTTGATCGTGCTCGGCGGCGAAGGGACCCTCGGCATTGCCGCGGAATTTGACAAGCGCGGTTGTCCAGTCGTGGGCGTCCCAAAGACCATTGATAACGATCTGGCTTGCACTGAGCTGACGTTCGGTTTTGTCACCGCCCTGGATATTGCCACTGAAGCGCTCGACCGCTTGCACACGACAGCGGAATCACATGACCGCGTGATGATTCTTGAGGTAATGGGAAGAAATACCGGCTGGATCGCATTGCACTCAGGGCTCGCCGGGGGAGCGGATGTGATTCTGATCCCCGAGATTCCCTTTACGACTGAATCGGTGGCCGCCAAAATCCGTGAGCGCGATGCGAGTGGTTCTCTGTTCAGTATTATCGTCGTGTCCGAAGGCGCGCTGGAACAAGGTCACGATCTGATTTATCAGGACCTGGGAAGCCAACAGGCAGCCCCGCGGTTGGGCGGCATCGGACAACATCTGCGCCAGGATCTGGAAACAGTCACCGGCAAAGAATGTCGTTGTGTGGTGTTGGGCCACCTCCAGCGCGGCGGACGGCCGAACGCGTTCGATCGCATGCTGGCGACTAATTACGGGGCGTGCGCGGTTCGTGCTTTGGCTGATGGCAAGCGTGACGTGATGGTGGCGCTGCAGGCATCGGACGTGGTCACCGTATCGATCGACGAAGCAATCGCCAAAATCAAGACCGTGCCGCCGCAGGGCCAGTTAGTACGCACCGCGCGTGACACGGGAGTTTCCTTCGGTGCGCCTGACGAAAGTGATCATTATTGAAAAGCCATCGGGCGCAGTTCATCCAGAAAGTCCAGATGCATCGCGCGCGGCATGGCGCAATCAAATCCTTCCAGCGTTTCCACAAACACTCGCACCACATCTCCGTCGAACTGTGTGCCGCTGGCTCTTTGTAGCCGCTCGACAGCGATCGCTTGTGGGAGGTGGAGCCGATACGGCCGATCGCTGGTCATCGCGTCGTAAGCGTCGCAGATGGCAACGATCCGCGCCCCGATGGGAATTTCTTCGGCGCGCAGTCCTGACGGATAACCCCCGCCGTCAAACCATTCGTGATGATGCTTAACGATAGCGCGGACTGCATCCATGTGCGGCACGCCGCGTAGCACGTGCTCGCCATGATTAACATGAAGCTGCATAACAGCGGTTTCTTCTTCAGTCAGGCGCCCTGTTTTGCAGAGGATGCACTCCGGCACGCCGATCTTTCCCACGTCATGCAGCAGCGCGCCGAGCTTTACGTCCATAACGGATTGCTCGGATAAGCCGAGACGCCGGGCCACCGCCTCAGCGTAATTCGCCGTCATGTTGGAGTGTTCGCCGGTGTAATTGTCCTTAATTGACAGCAGCGAGATCAGCGCGCGCACCGTGGACACGAACGATTGGCGGGCCTCTGCTTCCAGCACGCGATTGCGCGCGCGAATCTGAGTTGTGACGAGGACATTATCAATCACGTTCAGGAGCTCGCTATGGCCGAAGGGCTTGCAGAGATAAGCAGCCAAACCATTCTCCAGCAGCTCCCTTTGTTCGTGGCGATTGTCCGTTCGCGCTGTCAGCATAACGACCGGTGTATGCCGGAGCGTTTCGTTCGTGCTTTGCGCCAATTCGTAAAAGACCTCTTTCCCACTGATGCCGGGCATCATATAATCCAGAATGATCAGATCAGGTTTGAGTTTGTGGGCCAGGTGCAGGCCTTCAAAACCGTTTGGCGCGCCGGCAAAAAGGTAGCCGGCCCGTTCCAAACTGACGCTCCCCAGTTGCAGTAGCGCTGGATCGTCTTCAACAAATAGTATTAGTTTTCCTCGGTGCGAATTATTGTCGGGCATTTTCCGTTTCGAGGTGAGTGGGAGTTTCACCGCGTCCTTTCCTGAGGTTAATGTGACGCGACATACAGGCGACTTCTTCCCATGTGTTTCGAGGGGGGCGAGCTGCGAACCCAGGAGAGCTAGTAGAATGTCGGGATGGCTTCGTTAGAAGCTCGAATCAGGAGAGCGCAGTATATGATACGTACTGTCGAGAAATCGTTGGAAGTGGATTGCGCTTTTCTTATGATTGAATTGTGATGGATGTTACGCACTGAGCTGTTGGTAGCTGATCGGAGAGCCTTTGAGCGAACAGATTAAACAACGTTTACAAGCAGAGCTGGACGAGCTGGAGTCCGAGTTAAGAGTGCATTTGCCTAAAGAAATCAAACGAGCTTTGGAGTTTGGGGACTTGCGCGAGAACTCGGAATACCGCGCTGCGTTAGATAGGCAAAACGTTGTTAAAGCGCGGATCGTCGAGCTGCGCCAGCGCATCAGTGAAATCGCGTCGATTGATCTTTCAAAGATTTCAAAGACGAAAACAGGCTACGGCTCAACCGTTGTGCTGTTCGACGGTGAAAGGGAAGAGGAAGTCACGTACCGGCTGGTTACGCCGGAAGAAAGCGACCCGCAGGCCGGCCTGATCTCAACGATGTCCCCGATCGGAAAAAGTTTGATGGGCAAAGAAGAAGGCGATGAGGTGGTAGTCCGCACACCCGCCGGCGCGCGCAACTTTGAAATCCGAAAACTCGTTACACTGCACGACCAGCCGAAGTAGGGGAGTGGTTGGCGCCGCTTCTCACAACAATCGAGGGAATCCGCAAGCTAAAGCTTGAACTCTATACGCCTGTCCCGCGCGTTGAGTCTTCCAACCCGACAGGTGTATAGAGTTCAAACTTCAGTTTGCTCAGCTCCTATTCGCCTTGAGTTAGATTTCAGTCACCTGCAAGTGACCGACGGTTACTTGTAAGTCCCTGATTGAAACTTCCGGGTCACCGTCGCAGAATCGCGGCCTCAATCGAAGGAATCCGCAAGCTAAAGCTTGAACTCTATACGCCTGTCCCGCGCGTTGAGTCTTCCAACCCAACAGGTGTAGAGAGTTCAAACTTCAGTTTGAAGGAATCCGCAAGCTAAAGCTTGAACTCTATACGCCTGTCCCGCGCGTTGAGTCTTCCAACCCGACAGGTGTAGAGAGTCCAAACTTCAGTTTGCTCAGCCAGGTTGGCGTTAATCAACGTCCCATTTCTTTCCGTAATCCAGAATCGGGAACTCGCGCCAGATTTTCGCAGCCGTTTCGTGACCGACGCGCTCCAGAAACGCCGCCCCGCTTGACCACGGCCACTCCTGCCACTTATCAACGTAACCGTGATGGACAGGATTGTGATGGATGTAGTTGACGCTCGCCCAGAAATGCCGGTGCGATGTGATTACCCGATCCAGGCAGTTGAACCAAACTTTTCTACCTCTCTGATTTTCCTCTCCATTCCAATTGTAGGATGTGCGCCCGTGCAACCGTCCCAGCTCACCGCGCAACGCTTCAGTGTCATCAGTTCTGACCAGCACGTGGTAGTGATTTGGCAGCACGCACCAGGCATACATGCTCGTTGCCAGCCTTTCACAGACATCCAATAAACCAGCTTCAAAGTTGGTTAGCCGTTCGTGAGTCCTGCCAATATGATGCGTGTGCTCATAACAGGTAGCGGTGATGAAGTATTGTCGTTGGCCGACAAACTTCATGTGCGGCGGAGAGTGCAGCGGATGCTCGTGCAAACGACGGTACTCGACGGCTTCAACTTTCTGCGCGAGCGTCATCCTGCGATAGTCGTACATCGTGCGGCGCACTCTAGTTAACGCCGGCGCGCACCTCAACTATCAGACGTGCAGAGCACAAACCCGAGTTTGCCTAGTTTCTGGCATCGTGAGACGGTGAAAGAACGGCAAGCTAAAGCTTGAACTCCATACGCCTGTCACGCGCGTTGAAGCTTCGATCCGAGCAGGTGTATAGAGTTCAACTTTAGTTTGCATAATCAAGAGAGACGAAGCCGCAAGCTAAAGCTTGAACTCTAAACACCTATCGCGTGGGTTGGGGCTTCAAATCCCAACAGGTGTATGGAGTTCAAACTTTAGTTTGCATGATCAAGAAAGACGAAGCCGCAAGCTGAAGCTTGAACTCTAAACACCTGTCGCGCGCGTTGAGGCTTCAAATCCCAACAGGTGTATAGAGTTCAAACTTTAGTTTGCATGATCAAGAAAGACGAAGCCGCAAGCTGAAGCTTGAACTCTAAACTTAGTTCAGTGGTTACACATAGCAGCGCGGATTTCGGATTGCTGATTTTGAAGTCCGGATTCAAAAGGGTCTGATCACTTCGCCGAAATCCGCAATCCGAAATCCGCATTCCGCAATCGCCGGGCCCGCCCGCCACCGCAGGCGATTCTGACTTAGAAGAAGCGGAAGGTATAAGTGGCGCGCAGCCCGCGACCCATCTCCGGCGCAAACTCTTTCAGGTAAGAAAGATGGTTGCGATACAAACGATCACCAACATTGAAAACATTGAACGAAAGGATATGCGCCGAATGCTGCCGCGCTATCAGGTATGAGCCTGAGACATTGAAAACGGCGTAACCTGCCGTGGGCGTTTCAGTCGGAAAAACCTCTTCTTGATGATTGGCCACGACAACTTCCGGATTTATTAATAGTCCTTTGTATCTAAACTCCAGCGCGGCCCGGCCTCGCAGCGGAGGAATTCGCGGCAGCGGAGTGTTGCTGTCCGTGAGCTTTGCGTTCACATAGTCAACACCCACATTCAGCCAGAGGGCCGGATGCAGCCCGATGTCCATTTCCGCTTCAGTGCCGGCGTAGCGAGTAGTTCCCTGCGCATAGTTTGAGACGATCAGATCATCCTGCACCGCTCCCGTGGGCGCCAGGAAAATGAAGTCGTTGATGTGGTAGTAGAAGCCATTCGCCTCAAACCGAAGTCGCTTCGAGGAATGGCGCACGCCAAAGTCGAGACCGTTTCCGAGTTCTCGAACGAGATCGGGATTGCCGATCTCAAAAGCAAGATTGCCGCGGTGCGGACCTTCGTTATAAAGCTCCTCGAGCGAAGGGGCCCGGTAGGAATGTGAATAGTTGGCAACGATGGAACCACCTTTCCATGTCGCCACTCGCAGACCGACAGCGCCGGAAAAACCGGTGAACCCGCGGTCCGGCAAGACACCGCGCGCGGCAGTTTGCTCCGGCTGGTAGCGATTGTTTTCGACACGCGCGCCCAGTTGCAGCGACACTCGTTCGAAATCAAAAGTCTCCAGGCCAAAGAGCGCGAAGGCGTGTTGTTTCGTGGGTGGCGCGAGCGCTTCTTCGCCAGTGGCGGCGAAATCGCGGTTTAATCCCCAGAAGCCGATCCGCCCGGAAAGACTTCCCACTTTCTTTTGGTCGAACACACCTTCATATAGAAATGAATTGTTGGTGAAGGCGGTATTAACTTCGCCGGTGAAGGAATTGATCTCGTCGTGCTTGTAGTCGTTGTACTGGAGGTTGAAGGTCCCCGTGTTGAGGAACGAGCCGGTATCGCGAAAACCACCTCTGAATTGAAAGCTGTTGCGTTTCGGATTCAGAAAAACCACTTCCGGATCGATTTCCGCGGGATCGACTGGAATGCCATAACGCCGCTTATCGAAAGAGTAGTTAAAGCTTACGAAGCCCTTCTTCGGATAGTATCCGCCGCCCGCTGAAGCGCTGAGCTCGCGAGAAAACGAATTCAAAACTTCCCCGCTTGGTGTGTGGTAATTGCCCGATCGTTGACCGCCGCCGTTTCCCCAGAAAAGCCATTTCTCGGTGCCGAATTCCATACCGGTGCTACCGCCGGCGTGCCCTCCATTGGTGCTGCCGAGGCCGGTGAAGTAGCCGTTGAAACCATTGTGGGCGGAATCATGGCCGGAGATAGTATTGACGACGCCGCCGATGGCATTGCTGCCGTAAAGAAGGGTGGCGGGACCTTTCACGACTTCAATTTTTTCGACTGTCAAGACATCGACAGGTTCAGCGTGGTCGCCTGACTCAAATCCCAAACCGCCGACGCGATTTCCATCCTGCAGGATCAGGACGCGATCACCATCGAAGCCGCGAATAACCGGCCTGGCTGTTCCTGGTCCTGAACTGCGTTTCGCTATGCCCAATTCGCCGTCCAGCGCCTCACCCAGCGATACCGGACTCTTTTTCGCCAGGTCGGCGGAGCCAATCACGTCAACGGATTGGATAGAAGTAGAAACAGCCTGTTCAGTTCCGGTGGCGGTAATTGTGACCTGTTCAGTTATTCCGCTCAGTTGAATCTGAAAATCGAGCGTCGCATCAGTGCCGGCAGTAATGGCAATCGTTTGGACCAGATCCGGCACACGATCCAAATGTGCTACCACGTCATACTTGCCCGCCGGCACGCCCGCGAACTCGTACTTGCCGTTTTCATCCGTATCGACCGTGCGTTTTAGTTGAAGAATCGTAACCAGTACGTTGTGGATGGGCTTGCCGTTTTCTCCAAGAGTCACGCCACCTCTAAGCGTAGCTGTGGTGGATTGGGCCAACGCCGATCCACTTAGAAGCAGAAAAGGAATCAATAGGGCAGCTCGCATAAGCTGCGAGTAGTTCGTCATCATTGCGATCACTCCTCAAGATTAGTAACAGGACATGGTCCGTGAGCGTTGCGGCTGATCAGCCAGCACGCGGAATCACATGGACATCTCAAGCCAGAGTCAGCTCTGACTTACATCGTGTGAACTAGATCAAGAGGCGAGAGGAGGCGCGCGGCCGCATCGAGGAGTGCGGAGCGCAAAAGCGTAAAAGGATGGTGAATGTTCACCGTAAGATTTGTGTTCGACCGGGGCCGAAAGCAACAAAGGCGCCGCGGTGACATTCGTGGAGAGGTGTTGTTGAAACTGACAGACCAGACACTGTCCCGGAACTGAGTTTCCTTCCGGCGACGTCAGGTCGCTCGAATCATTTATCGCGGTGCATTGCCCGGCAAGGTTGTTAGAGTTATTGCCGTGACGGTGGACAAATTCGAAGGTCGAGCCGTAGCTAACCAGCAGCAGCAGCGCACAGGCCAACCACCGCATCGCGGAATTCGGACGTTGTTGTGGTATCGCTTTCAACTCGTTTTTATCGAAGAAATACTGGGCGAGCAAACATTACAGACGGGCCAGACCCTTTGTCAATGTGACGCCGGAGCGGTAGGGGCATGATTGTGTGGTGAGGAGCTGCGAGAGTTCGTCTCGTAGGGACGAAATGTTTATAGACGTCATTGCCACAAAAGCTCGACGCTCCGGAGGAGCGTATCTGAGGCGATGGGAACATTCCGCTCCGCCGGAGCGGGATACGTTGGTTGGTTCGGGGTCTATAAACATCTGGCCGCTCTGCGGCCGACACCATCAACACAGAATTACCCCAGTACCCGGGACCGGTAGGGCATAATTTCGGATAGGCTAGCGATCGGGGCGGTAGCGGGACTGTACAGCCACAGGATTAGGGCACCGCTAAGAGTCAGCGCCTGCGGGTGCCGTTATCGCCGGTGAAAACCTCTTTCTTTTTCTTGACAAGGGGTTTAGCACCTCCCTATCATGCGCTGTCTAAGGCGCCACCCCGAATCCTGAGTCACTTGCCGGTGCATTGCCTTGCCTGACTGGAGAACAGCCTAAGAATGTTCGGTGCAAGCATAGGACGAGGCGCGCAACGCATTATTGATGCGATGGTTCGGTGGTTGGCCCACGGGCATATTAATCCGAACTTTTTGACCTTAATTGGCGTTGCCATCAATGTCGGCTGCGGGCTGCTGTTCGGACTGGGCCATTTTTTTTGGGCCGGCATCATTCTGATTGTTGCCAACCTCTTTGACATGCTGGATGGACAGGTAGCGCGCCTTTCCGGGCGAGTTACCACCTTCGGCGGCTTTTTGGATTCCTCGTTGGATCGCCTGTCGGACATGGTTGTGTTCGTAGGGCTAATGGTCTTTTACGCGCGGAACACGCAATATCATTCCACGCTCAATGTTTTCCTGACCGGCGCGGCCCTAATGGGTTCAGTCATGGTCAGCTACGCCAGCGCGCGGGCCGAGAGTCTGATCGCCAAGTGCGATGTTGGGTTTTTGCGCCGCCCTGAGCGGGTGGTGCTTCTGATAATTGGCGGCCTGACGACGCATCCCGGCTCAACAAGTCCGTTCTTTAATCGGATGCCCGCGGTGCTTTGGGTGCTGGCAGTGGGTTCTTACTGGACGTTTGCGCACCGCATGTACCACACCTGGCGGGAAGTAAAAAAGGCCGATGCCGAGCGCGCCCTGACAGCCAGAGCGTCAATTCCTGCATCCAATGCCACTTCCGAGTTGCGGCAAGCGCCCAAGCTCGTACATAAAGCAGGGTAAGGCCATTAATTTATTAAGCATTCTGCTAAACTGCGTTTGAGGTTATTACAGTGATTATTTGTCCTTGTTGCGGCTTCAAGTTCGAAGGCGATTTGATGGCCGGTTGCGATGCCTGCGGCGCGCGCGCCGTGGGTCCCCCCCTGGCAAAGCCGCAGCACGAGCTACCGTCGTTCGGTCGCGCGTTCCTGGTTGGAGTCTTCGGCCTGGCGATGCTTTCGGTGATGGTTGGCTTCACGATCGCGGCGTTGCTGCAAAACGGGCCCATCACAGCAGACTTCTGGGCCCTGGTCGGCGCCGGCGAAACCGCCGCGTGGCGTTTGAAATGGTTTGCTCTACCCGTCAGCATGATCGTGCTGTTTTCTGGCGTCCGTCTTTCTCGCAGCATCAAAGGTTCGCCGCTGAAATTTGCCGGAGCCCGAATGGCGAGTGCAGGTTTGATGACGGCCGCAATGGTCACCTTCGCAATGGCGACGTTGATTGGCGTCACTTTGCCGGAACGCTGGCGGCAACATCGCTACTCGGTCGAAGCAGGTATCCAGGCGCCGATGCTGACCATTCAGCGGGCCCAGGTTGAGTATCAACAACGCTTTGGCACCTACGCTGGTGATCTTGCTGACTTGAAGGACCTTAAACGCCTGCCCGATCCAGACGGCTCGATCGCTGCAGCCATCGCCGGAATCGATCCGGCTGACTACACAGCAACCACCGAAGTCGCCGTCTCAGCCAAGCCCGGCAGGATCCGCAGTACGGTTTTCCGCAATGTTTCGCAGGTTACCGATGAGACACCCCGCCAAGCCGTAGTCTTTACCAATTACACCCTCCGCCTTGCCGGCGAAGATAAAATTCGTGGCAACGAGGACGACTGGATCATTCGCGACGGAATGGTGATGAAAGTTACCGACGACCCCTTGTCTTCCCCCAATGTTTCAGTAAAGCCGGGCAAGCCTTAGGCTCGTGCGTTATGTCCTTCCTGGCTCGTTTCCGCCGACAGAAAGAAGATCCTGAAGTCACCCGTCGTGCCACTCTGCTGCGCGCCGGGCGGGTCGGCGAGGCGATGCTGCTGGCAACCACCAAAGACGAATCGGGCCGCATCACCGTTTATTACACCTATAACATTGCGGGCGTGGAGTACGAGTCTTCGCAACTGCTGGACAGCGAACAGAGCAGCCACGAGGATCAATACCTGCCGGGAAGTCGCGTCACCATGCGTTACGATCCGCGCTGGCCGGCAAACTCCGTGGTGGTGTAACAGTTTTCAGTTTCCAGTTTCCAGTTTTGAGTTTTCAGTTTTCAGTTCGCGCTGCTACGACGACCTGAGTCACTGAAAACTCAAAACTGAAAACTCAAAACTCGAACCTGACCGTGTTCAAGAAAATCCTAATCGCTAATCGTGGTGAGATCGCTGTACGTATCATCCGCGCCTGTCGCGACCTGAACATTTCGCCGGTCGCAATTTATTCGGCAGCGGACGCGGACGCACTGCATGTCCGGCTTGCTGACGAAGCGATCTGCGTCGGGCCCCCGCCCTCAATCGAGAGCTACCTGAACATCAACGCGGTCATCGCCGCCGCGCAAAACGTCAACTCCGAAGCTATCCATCCCGGCTATGGCTTCCTTGCCGAAAATGCGGATTTCGTTCGCGCTGCCAACGCCGCGGGAATTGCTTTCATTGGTCCCGCCGCCGATGCGATGGAGGTAATGGGCTCGAAGACCAGCGCCCGGCGCGCGGCGATCGCCGCGGGCGTTGAGGTCGTCCCCGGCACCACCGAAGCGCTCGAAAGTTTTGCGGAAGCCCGCGAGACTGCGGCGAAGTTCGGCTATCCGGTAATGCTAAAGGCTTCAGCCGGCGGCGGCGGAAAAGGCATGCGCCTGGTCGCGGCGGAAAGTGAGTTGGCGTCGGCCTTCTCCGGCGCTCAGTCTGAAGCCGCATCAGCGTTTGGGAACTCGGCGGTCTACATTGAGAAGGCTGTTGAAATCCCACGGCACATTGAAATTCAGATTTTTGCCGACAGTCACGGCAACACAGTTCACCTCGGAGAGCGCGAGTGTTCTATTCAGCGGCGGCATCAGAAAGTAATCGAGGAATGTCCGTCACCAATAAATGATCCTGATCTGCGCCGGCGCATGGGCGCCGCCGCCATCAAGATTGCCCAGGCGGTTAATTATGTGGGCGCCGGAACGGTCGAGTTTCTGCTGGCGGATGTGACCCGCGAGTTTTACTTCCTGGAGATGAATACGCGTCTGCAGGTAGAGCACCCGGTGACCGAACTTGTCACCGGATTAGATTTGGTACGCGAACAGATCAAGGTTGCGGCCGGGGCGAAACTGTCCTTCACCCAGGATGACGTGAGCTGGAGTGGTCACGCCATCGAGTGTCGCGTCTATGCGGAGGATCCGGAAAACAACTTCTTCCCGTCTCCGGGCCGCATAAGCTTTCTGCGTGTGCCGGCTGGTCCGGGAATTCGCGACGACGGTGGTGTTAGCCAGGGCACTGAAGTTTCCATTCACTACGATCCGATGATTTCAAAACTGGCGGCCTGGGGCCGTAGTCGCGAAGAAGCCATCGATCGTCTGCGGCGCGCTCTCGACGAATACGCGGTTAGTGGAATTAAGACCACGCTTCCCTTCTTCCGCCAGATTGTTCGCGACGAGGAGTTTATTGCGGGCAAGCTTGATACAGGATTCATTGGGCGCTTTCTCGAACGGCGCGACAGCGCAGGCAAACGAATACCAGGAGAGTCAGAGCAGGCGCGCGATCTGGCTATCATCGCAGCCGCGATCGATTACTCCCGGCGCCAAACTTACCCAACCCCCACTGCAAATGTGACCGACTCAAATGCCTGGCGAATGGCGGGCCGCCGCCAATTGAGTGAATCGCGCAGCCCTGCCACCCGGCGCAGATTTAGAACAGACGCAGGGTGAAAAGCTGCGGCGTAGCATTGGGCACGGCCGTCCGATCCATTTTGACTTCCACGTAATACAGATTGTTGCCGAAATCGATCGTGCCGCTCGCAAAATCGCATTTCGCGCAGGGGTGATCACCGCTCCGATTTCTCGCCGAACAAATCAAGACCGCATCGGTACCACACGCTTTCACGGTAAACAACCGGCCTTCGATAATGGTATTCAGCGGCGCCTTCGATCCCATCTCGAAGGTGGTCCATCCGGGCTTGTTCGGGCTCGCATTGTTATCAAACGTATTGGTCACGTTGTAGCGGGCCACGATGACGTTTCCGGCTGCCGGCTTGAACCCCAAATCCGTTGTGCCGAACGCGAAAATATTGAGCGATGCCTCATCGATCACGCCGGTCGACCCAACGGCGGTCCAGGGCTTCGCCAAAGTTTGAAAAGCCGGCGCGGGCTCGCAGGGCGACGTCGAGGCCGCCCGATTGCCCAGCGGACCCAGGAGCAAAACAACCAGCCCCGCGATGGCGAACCAGCCGAACCGCGTGTTGATAACATGTCGTGGTACTGAGTTGATTTTCATTGGAACCTCCTTTGATGGGACGCTCTATGATGGAGTTTAAGCGTCGAGGGTTAGTGAGCGTGCAGTACTGACGGCGTCACACTTTGTCGGTCCCGCCAGGTGCAATTGCAAGAAGGCTGTCCGCCTTATACACTCAGCCCTTCAGGCTGTCAAAATTATTTGTTGTCTTGTAACGCAAATCTTAGTTTGCGCAGGCCCGCTGGAAGGTTGAGAGAAATCGCAAACTGAAGTTTGCGTTAGTATGTTCCGGAGATGAAACTGAAAGCGGAAATCGCAGGCACCGAACACTCGTTGGAGTTTCAGCGGGATGGGAACCGTGTTATTGCCCAGATCGATAACCGGCACTACGAACTTCGGGCGCACGACGTCGAACCCGGCGTGTATCTGCTTCACCTGAACGACAGCATTTACGAATGCCGGATCCAGACCGTAGACGCGGCCGCGGGCGCCAGCGAAGTCCACGTGGGCCAACAGGAATTTCAAGTCAAGCTCGTCGATCCCCGGCGCCTGAGCCATGCGGCCGCCGCGGGCACAATGGCCGCCGGACGCGCCGCGGTGCTGGCGCCAATGCCCGGCCGCGTCGTGCGCATTCTGGTTGAAGTTGGCGCGCAGGTCGAAGCCGGCGCCGGTCTGATAGTGGTAGAAGCAATGAAAATGCAGAATGAATTGAAGAGCCCTAAGGCCGGCGTGGTCACTTCCATCAATGCCGAAACCGGCGCGGCGGTAAACGCAGGCGATACGCTGGTTGTAATCGAATAATGCCGAACAGCAATCATCCCAACGAAGATCTGCGCATTCTGCTGTGGGACATCGACGGCACATTAATGCGTTCGACGCGCATCGACTCGTACAAGGACTACACCGCGCCAATGCTCGAAGCGGTTTTCGGGACGGCGGGAAGATTGCACGAGATGAAAGTGTCGGGCATGACCGATTTTCAGATCGTGGCTGAGGCTTTGCGTGACGAAGGCTTCACTCATGAAACGATTCGCGAACGCGAGATCGAATTGCGCGAACGTTACATGACGGAAATGGAACGAGTCACCGGAAACGGGGAGCAACTCTTTGCGCTGCTGCCGGGCGTGCGCGAAACGTTGCAAGCCATTTCAGAAGATCCGCGTTATCAGTCGGCTTTGCTCACCGGCAATATTGAGGCCGCGGCAAAATTGAAGATGAAGCTGGTAGGGCTCTCCGAATTCTTCACTCTGCCGGGCGCTTTCGGCGAGGAATCATACGACCGCCGCGATCTTCCGGCTCTGGCGGCTGAACGTATTCAGCGTCACTTGCGAATAGCGCTCGACCCGCGGCAGTTCATCGTCATCGGCGACACGCCCAACGACATCGCGTGCGCGAAACACTTCGGCGCCCGCGCAGTCGCCGTCTGTACGGGAAGGATGTACAGCGCCGACGATTTGCGCTCGCATCAACCCGATGCGGTGCTGCCGGATTTTTCAGATACAGAGCTGGTGCTGAAAACGCTGGAAGGTCTTGGCTAAATCCGATGAAACCCTTTGAGAATATCCTGCGTCGCCAGGCGCAGGATCACGGGGCGCCCGTGCGGGCAGGTTGTTGGTGAAGAGGTTAAGAGCAGGCGATCGATTAGCCAGCGCATCTTTTCGGGCGCGAGCGGCGTGTTGACTTTGATCGCGGCGTGACAGGCGAGCGACGCTGCGATCTCGTCGCGCATGGTTTCTCGCGCCGCTCCTTTCTTCTCCGCATCAACCGCGTCCAACACTTCAGCCAGCATGTTGCGGGCCTCGCTGGCAGGCAAGTCTGCCGGCGTCGCTTTGATCGCCACTGTTCGACCCGAGAGCCGCATCAAGTCGAATCCATAGGATTCCAATTCCGCCACAATCGAATCAAAAGCCGTGGCCTGTGCGGGCGTAAGATCAAACGTTTCCGGAATCAGCAAATTCTGAGAACTGGCCACGGTCTTGCCAACGAGGGCGCGATACTTATCGAACAGGATGCGCTCATGGGCCACGTGCTGATCGATCAGGAGCAGGCCATCATCCGAAGTGGCGACAATGAAACTCTCATCGAGCTGGCCAATCGGGCGAATGTTTGAAGACGCAGCCCCGGACTCTACTTCACGCATAAACTTTGAGGCGGAGTTCAAAGGCGGCAGAGGCACCCGCCCTGCTACCGCACGCGGCACTGACATCTGTGGCGCGCCGGGACTGGCTTCACCTTCGCCGGCATCAGCGTTTGCGTCGTCGGCTTGCGCATGAGCCTCGCGGAGAATCGCATCCAGGTCGCGGGCGGTGTCGCCCTTTTCTACCGGTGGAACATAAGGCTCAGTTACGCTCTCCTCGTCCTGGATTGGCATCGCGGCGAAATCGATCTTTTCCTGCCTGGACGCGGCCGATCGTTCATTCACTCCAATCGAGGACGCTGAAAGCTGTTGCCAATCAGTCATTGGGGGTGTGGTCTGAGCGGCTGATGCATCGGACGGGCCTGCGTGCTGGCCGGCGGCCGCTGACAGCGATGCCGCTTGCGCATCTTCGGCGGTGATGGCGTCGTGGTCCGGCGACGTGGCATCGCCAGTTTCCGTTGATGCCGCTTCGCGCGCCGGTGCGTAACCCGCGCTGGCCAGAGCGGACCTGACCGCGTCACGCACGGCATCGGCGACGACGGCGGCTCGCCGGAAACGAACTTCTGTTTTCGCCGGGTGAACGTTGACGTCAACTTCTGCGAGCGGCACCTCGATAAACAACAGCGCGGCGGGGTAAACGCCATGCGGCAGGATAGAGCGATAGCCTTCCGACAATGCGCGCCCGATTAGGCGATCGCGAACAAAGCGGCCGTTCACGAACAGGTACTGCGCATCGCGTGACGTGCGCCTCTCGCGCGGTGCGGAAACGTAACCGGTAACTTTTGTCAGAGAGGCGCTGGGAAATGATTGACTGGTGGCGTCGCCGCCGACGTCGAGCAAACTATCAATAAACTGCTCGCCGAACACCTGGTAAGCTCGCTCGCGAAGATCCTGCGCCGGATTCGCGCGCAATGTTTCGCGCCCGTTGTTGGTGAGGGTGAATGAAATCTCCGGATGGGCGAGAGCGTAATGCGTGACCAGGTTTGTGAGATGGAAACTTTCCGTGGCTTCTGAGCGCAGGAACTTCCGGCGCGCCGGCACATTGAAAAAAAGGTCGCGCACCACAATCGTCGTCCCGCGCGGATGGGCTGCGTCCTTCACGTCGCGCATCCGCCCGCCCTCAATGATCACGCGCGTGCCCGCGCTTGCCTGTTCGGTGCAGCTAATGAGCTCAACCCGCGCCACGGACGCGATCGAAGCGAGAGCTTCGCCGCGAAATCCGAGCGTGGCAATTGCGTTCAAATCATCGGCCGTGGCAATTTTCGAAGTCGCATGTCGCTCAAAGGCGAGAATCGCATCATCGCGCGTCATGCCTTCGCCGTCGTCAGTGATCTTCAGCAAGCGCCGTCCGCCTGCCTCCACGTCAATCGAGATGCGTTTAGCGCCGGCGTCGATCGCGTTTTCTACCAGTTCCTTGCAAACGGAAGCCGGCCGTTCCACCACCTCGCCGGCAGCGATCAGGTTTGCGAGTTGGTCTGAGAGAACGCGAATTTTGGTCATGGGAAGAAGGTCTCAGGTCTCAGGTCTCAGGTTTCAGGTCTCAGGTCTCAGGTCTCAGGTCTCAGGTCTCGGGTCTCGGGTTTTTAGTTTCAGGTTTCGCAGTATTAGTAGCTTTAAAACTTAGAACCTGAGACCTCTAATCCAAAGCGCCGTCGCCGCTTCGCTCTGCCGGCGCACTCCAAATAAGTTTCGTGTTTTGAGACTTGAGACTTGAGACTTGAGACCGCAAAGCGAACTCGAAACCCAAAACCCGAACTACAGATACAGAACCTGATGATCAGTGGAACCGAGGTTGATGGCGTTATAGATCCAATCGATTACGTAATGTCCGTGCCGGGCCAGCAACGAAGTAATGTTGATGCGCCGCTCCTGCAAAGTTTTTTCCGGATACAACAAATCAAAGGCCCGCTGTAACTGCCGGTGCACGGCTTCGTCTCGCGCCATCTGCGCGCGGTGAAAGCGGGTTCGCAATCCTTCGATCTGGTAATTGATTTTCTTCCGGCCCGTTTCCAGAGCGTCAGCCAGGGTCGGATCAACCTGCCGCAATTGTGTTTGCAGCGAATCCAACTCCTGATTTACCGAAGCTTCAGTGCGATTGAACGACTCCGCCGCTGCCGTGCCCAGATGTTCTTCGACTACTCGAGCCAAAACCGTATCCAGCCCAGCGAAAAAGTCAGACAGTTTTAGTTGATAACGCTCCAATGAGCGGCCGGTGTGTTTTTCAATAATCGTCATGCTGGCGCGCGGCAGGATGGGCGTCGCGGGTCTTTGCAACACGCGATAGACCTCCGCGGTCTGCGCGAAGTAAGCGATCTCCGCAGCGCCACCGTAATAGGCGATAGTCGGCAACAAATAATCCTGGACCACCGCGCGCAACGTAACGTTCGGACTGAATTTTGCCGGCTCTCGGGCCGCTTCCGCAGCGAGTTGCGACGCGCTGAATTTCTCGCCCCCGGCTTTGGTCTGATAAAGGCCATCCTCGGTGCGCGCGACAGCCTGGCGCGCGCCCTGCACGTCAAGCATGAAGAGAGGAAAGGAATTCTCGGAAGCCACCACTTGCACGTGGTATCCGGCAGCTTCGAGTTCCCGGCTTCGCTGCGTCACGGCTATCGCGATTTCGTGTGAGCGATTGGCAGCCTCCGCATAGAGTGGCGCGGCTAACTTCTTTAAATCCGGGTCAAGCGGATCGAGAATGATCAAGCCGTGTTGGCCCAACAGCGACGTTAACATCCGCGCAAACGCTTCACCGTAGGTTCGTCCGGGCTGCCAGCCATCGCGCAGAATCTTTTCCATCTCAGGAGCGAATTCTGTGTTGGGCAATGCAGCCAGCACGCTGTCGACGGCGACGTTGACGGAATCATCCAGCTCTACGTTTCCGACGGGTATGCCTTCGTCGTGAACGGGCGACACGTGGACACTGTCGAAGGCGCAATCGCGATTAATAAACTCGGCCTTCGCGACTTCGGCAAAATCGTGATCCTCAGTGGCCATCCAGAAAACAGGCACGGCTGGTGTGCCACGCTGCGACAAACAACCGGCAAGCTTCACCGCCGCGAGCGCTTTGTAAATCGTATAGAGCGGCCCGGTAAAGAGTCCCGCCTGCTGCCCGGACACGGCCGCGACGCAATCGGGACGCGCCAGCAAATCAATATTGGAAAGGGTGGTGGCGCCGGCGCCCCACCCGCGATTCATGCGGGCAAGTGCGCCGCAGAGAATTGCGCGATCGGTTTTGTAATTAGCCAACACTTCGGGCGCACGGGTTGGCAATTCATGATGAAAACGGACTGCGGAAGGATAGAACCGGCGGAGCGCAACCGGATCTTTCAGATAATCTAAAAACAGTTTGGTCTGATGCGGAACTTGATCGAACGGGATCGTTTCCACACGCAGACCTACTTCTTCCGGCGTGCTGTAACAAGCAATTTCCGCGGTAGTCAAATGGTTTCGCTCCTGCGAGGCATTTTACGCGGGACGGTTAGGTTGTACCAGCGAAGAGGCGTTTCTCCTGGAGTCTTAATGAAATTCTCCTCAGATTACCCAGACCGAACAGGAGATTCCTTACTGACTTCATTGCGTAGCGCCGTTTCCAAGTGCTCACGGATTTCTGCATGGGCTTCGTCTTCGGCGGCTTGCAGCGGAGCACGAACGGCACCACCTGTATAACCAATCATATCCAGGGCCGCTTTAAGCCCGCCGATTCCATATTTCCTGGTCACGGCCATCGCCAATGGCGTCAAATCCTGCTGCAGTCGCTCAGCCCGGACATTGTCCCCGGCTTGCATGGCCCGAAAGATCTGAAGACAGAGATCCGTTCCGACGCAACCAACTGCGAGGATTCCTCCGTCAGCTCCAGCAGACAATGCGCCTTGAAACACTGTTCCATTGCCAGTGAGAATGGCAAATCTTTTACCTTCATCGGCGGCGTTGCCTACAAGATTTATCGTTTCGCGCAGCTTCGCAAGATCAGCAGAGCTGTCCTTGATGCCAATGATATTTGGATGAGCGGATAACGTGGCTACCGTCTGCGGCTCGATCTTCACGCCAGTCAGATCGGGCATGGAGTAAAGAATCACCGGCACAGGTGAGGCGTCGGCAATTTCGCGGTAGTGCTTGATCAATACATCTGATGTAATCGCCGCCCGGTAGAAGTTCGGCGTAATAACCAGCACCGCATCGACACCGGCGTTCGCGGCGCGCCTGATCTCAGCAATCGTTCCCACAGTGCTCTGTTGGCCCGCTCCGGCGATCAGGAACAGATCCCCTGTCACTTCGCGACGGGACTCCGTGATCACCTGGACGTATTCGCCTTCGTCCAAATGCACCCGTTCGCCGGTGGATCCCATGACGACATATCCAGCGATGCCTGTTTGGTTCCATTTCCTGATGTTGGCGCGCAGGCCGTTAACATCAAGCGTTTGATCACTAAGAAACGGCGTCGTGATAGGGAGAAAAAGGCTGCACAAGTCTTTGGCAGAAAGAGGCGCCGCGCGGAGAGATGGAGACTGATTTTCGCTGGCGCTCGTCAAGGTGAAACCATTATAGCGATTTGGTCCACCGACAAGCGAGCCGGGCTAATGCCGAGTAGTGGGGTAGAGGTGTATTGCTAATCCGCAGGGCAGTAGCTAATGCCCGGCTTGATGGCAGAAGTCTAACCAGCGCCCAACGCCTTGAAGAATTTATTGAAGTACTTGGTTCTTTCCGGGACCGCATGCGGATTCTTGCCGTTCACTCGCGTAGAAACGGCAAGCACAACAGCGGCGGTAGCGCCGCGATCGCAGATAGACCAAATGTTATTGGAGTTGAAAAAGAAAGCAGCCGATGCCAACGGATACTTGGTCGCCACCAAATCGGGGTTGGCAACACAGTCTTCCCCGATGAACCCGGTGAAGCTCGTGTAGTTATTCCTCCCGGTCAACTGGATGTACCCCCGCCCACGGAATTTGAATCCATCGCCCGAAGCTTCATTACCGTTACCCATTCGGTTGGCATAAACCCGGTTCGCAATCTTCGCCGGATTGTTGGCATAGGGGGCCGTGCTGATCCCTCTAAAATATTTGGGGAATATTTGCGCTAACCGCGCCGCTCGGTAGTTGAGATTTTCCACGGTCGCTTTGAACTCCATTGACTCGAGCGCGCACTGTGCCAGGAAGTGCGCCAGTCTCAGGTTGCTGGTTATGCCAAATTTAAGCGCCGTTTCAGGAATCTGTGCGATCACATTATTAGGAAGAATTCCCTTGAGGGCCATCAAATTCAAGGCCACAAAGGGTGCCCCCGCAGAAGGCGGCACATCGCTGACAGGAACAGAATCCGGGACGGCCGCGCCGGGCGTAATTGCCTCATCCAGCGCCGCCATAGTCTTTGGCCCGGCCAGGCCGCGCGCCTGCAATCCTTTGCTTTTCTGAAAAGCGATGACCGCAGCCTTCGTCCCCGGACCAAACTTTCCGTCCACACCTTTCGGATCAAAACCAAGCTGCTTCAGCTTAGTCTGGAGTGCGGTTACTGCATTTCCTTTGGAACCTAGTTTCAATACCGCCATGATTCTTCCTCCTGCTGTGAGGCGCGATCTGACACGAACACGCGTATGGTTGAAAACTGTCCGAATTGCGAGAGGTCAGCCACGGCATGTTAACTAAACAGATCGTTTCTGCCAATGGTGAAGGGCCGAGCTCGGGAAACGAGCCCTGATTTGTGGTGAATTAAACAGCCATTCCTATAGCGTCGGGACGGCGCAGGGGTAATGTTACTCAGACGGCCAGCTTTTTTTTGTGGCCAATTCTTGTTCGAATGCAGAGCCGCTCGCGATAGCGAGCGGTTTAGAACCGCTTGCTACCGCAAGCGGCTCTGTGGTTGGCGGTCGCGCAATTGGGCCGTCGGCATTGCTGGGACAGCGCCGGAACGCTACTGAAATGCAATTGGATTTTGGATGTCGACCCTATTTCTCTTATTAGAATAGATTCTGGAAGAAGAGGCGCATGACGAAGTTTCCCCGTTTGTCTCCTGGAAAGCTATTGAGTGAACGCATGTAGCCGGCTTCGAATTTCGCGATGACGATAGTGAACTGCATGCCGCCGCCGAGGGCAAATCTGGTTTTGTTGGAGCCGCCCACGCCACTCAGGCGAGCGGCGTCAAACATGAACATCGGTTTTACCGAATATATGTTTGCCTGATCAGCCATAAAACCGAGGATGGAATTAATGCTTCTCAATTCCCTGGCCGCCTTGGCTTTTGCATCCTCCGCCGATAATCCCTCCTTCTTGAAAATCCGTTCCAGCACCTTTCTGCTGGTCTCGCCTTGATTCTTCAGGATGACTCGAAGCGGCCGATCTTCCAGCACCGGGCCATCCGCATCCATGATGATTTTCCCGTCTGGACCTCTTTTCGGAACTGCAATTGAGATGTCAGGCACCAGCGGACTGGACCACCTCGGAATGGGAATGGTACCGGTGAAGTTAAAGTGCCAAAAGGATGTGCCGCCTGGCGAGACGGGGCCGCCGGCCGTCGCCTGACCGCTACCGGAACTTCGCAATATCGGGCCTTCCGGAAAAGAAGTCACTACCGGCGAACTCTTCGCTTCATACAAAAAGTTTCGCGCCGAATTGCCGCCATAGAATCGCGCATACTGCGGAACAGTGCCCCAGGCACGGCCGAATCCGAGCAACGTCTCAATGCCAACGGTCTGGTTGTGCGCCACCAAAAATTCCTTCTGGTATCCCCAGAGCGCTGCGAATCGGCCATAGCCGTCCCGACTTCCCTCCGGCTTGTTTGCATCCGCCCACGCTGCCAGCCGAGTGATGCCACCGAGGAACCGACCATCGGAAAGCAGACCAGCTTCGAATGAGTTCTCCGAAGTGAAATCTGAAGCGAGGGCCGTCTGACTGGTGAACCGATTCCGCGACCATCGATAACCTGCATGAATTGAGACATCTTCAATCGCATCCAGATTCGTCGTCAGGTTCAATTGCCCGGCTATCCTGACCGCGTTCTTCAAATAGTCGTTCTCTCCCAGGGCATTGTGGTCGCCAATGAAGGAGGCATCTAACCCAAACCGCTCGACCATTCCGGAAGAGGTACTTGAGAGCGAGAGTTTTGCCGACGTTCTGTAGTACCTGCCATCCAATGATCGCTGCCCCTGTGCCTCCAGATCGAGCCGAGTCTTACTTGCGTGGAGAGGCTCCTGCTTCAGATTTCTTTCAAGGTCCAACAGATTGGTTGTCAGTTCGAAAGTTCCCACCGGGCCGAGTTTTCGATCGTAGCCAACACCAATTTTCGGATTGAAGGCGAGCAGTGGGCCCGGTACATTGCTGAGAAATGAGGGGCGGTTTGAGCGAGGAAGGTTGAGCAAACTCGCGATCGGGTTCGAGGAATCCACGCGCAGGGCGATGGCATGGAAGGTGATATCGACGCACTGCGTAACCGCCTGCCCCAGCGCAGCCTGACACTCCTGAGCTTCGACAACTTTGGTACAGGAAGTGACAAGTTTCAGGCCGATTGCGCCTCCTGAAGGAGTTTGGTCCTGGACCTCGCCTTTACCGACTGTGACCGAGTTAAGCAGGCCGTGCTCGGTCTCTCCCGCTTCGTTTTCCCGGAACTTTTCTTTGTCAAGGGCCTGATGAACAAGCTGGGTCAGCGACGTTAACAAAACCGGCGAATAATCCGTGCCCGGCTTTGGCAGCGGACTGGCGAGGTTCGGGAGGTACCGCGCCCCGACGCTTACAGACCGAATCTTGAATCCGGTGGTGATATCGTCGCGACACTTCCCTCCCTTCTCCGACTGAGCGTGGGCAGGTTCTGAGCACGCTGCCACTAAAAACAGACTGAGAGCCAAACTGAAGTGGATTATCAATTTGCCGCGTCTGTTTCTCATGCCGCTTTACCTTCCATTTCGTCAGCTCGTTGCGGACTCAGTTCTCAGCCGAAACAGCCGTCACCACATCCTGGGCCTTGCCGAGGACGTTAGTCTTGTTCTCCGGTGTCGGCGCATCGTGAAATTCCTTGGAAGCGTCATGCAGAGCCGGCAACGCATCGGCCTGGGCATCGGTCAAGCCATCGATCATGCCCACCACCGCAGCATTCTCTTCTTTAGTCAACGCGCGATAGGACACATGCACGAGCTGGTCGAAACCGTCGCCGGTAGTTTTCTTTTTGTAGAGATCGAAGACGAATTTCCAGACCGAATCGTTGGTCATAGTGCACCCACGTTCGACAACTATCTGGGCCTTGTAGCCGGCTTCCGGGCTGTAGACCATCACTTCGAAGATAAATGGTTTGCATTTCTTTACGCCTGTCGTCGTCACGACATTGCCAGACGGATTCGCAGTTCCCGCAGGATTGTTTGCCGACATTTTCCGTACCTCCAACTTGATGTGGATTTGAGGGCTACCAGGTCTTAACCAAAGTGGGCTGTCTCCCGACTCAGCCGCGGCTCAAATCCGAAACTCTTCGACAGTAAAGAAACGTAATGCAATGTGCTGACTCTTTCTCCGGACTCTTCACTCCACAGTTCCCGAACCTGACCAATCAAGGCCTGGGCTGTCCGCCCTTCTCTTCTTCAACGTTCTTGCTATCCGACCGTTTGCGCAGAAGGTTCTTCACGCCGAAGAGTGACTCGAGCGTGTCTTGCCAGAATGGAGCGCCGACGCTCAACAGCAGAGCCATGATGGCCCAACCGGCGGAGACCTTGAGCGCGTGCATGATCCGCTCTGGTAGGGACTTACCCTGCCAGACGCCCTGCGCGCTGACAAAGTTTTTTAGCTGCCCCGGCGTCAGCGGATCGAAGCCGAACTCCCGATAGGCTGACAGATTTTCCTGATATTCCTTTTGGAACTGCTCATATTCGGTCTGTAGTCTCAAGTTCGACGGATCAGTCTCCGGTGCGTTCGTGGCTTTCAGTTGCTCGCGCTTCTGCTTTAAGGCCTCGCCCTTTTCGACCAGCGCTGCCTTCATCACGCCGTCCGACGAGATCTTTTGATAAATAGTGAAGAAGTTCGCGTTGAGAATAATGACTACGATAATGGAGATGATTATCGCGACTGTCTTCATGTGCCGCGTGTAGCGCTCTTCAAAACTCTGCATGACGGCTTCAAACCAGGTACCGACGCCGGCGAGCAGGTCGCCGTGGCCCAGCTTGTTGAGAATCTTCTCGAGATCGCCTTTCGCGATTGAGTCAATCATCAGATTTCCGCGAATAGTCTGGCGGCCAATTTTCTTCAGTTCGCCTTTCACTTGCTCGACGAGTTCGGCGGCGGTCTTTCCGGTGCCGCTGATGTCTATGTACTCAAACAAGTCTTCCAGCGAAGTCAGGATGATGGTCGACTTTAGTTTGAATATTTTCTTGATGAAGCTTTGGATTGATTGCACCATCAGACTCAACAGCAGCAACACCACCACCATGGCAATTACCGTGTCGAGCGTGCCTAGATTTAGCATGGAGCCTCCGTAGATGTTGAGTATTTCTCAGGGAGTTGCGCGTCCGCCTAATCGCGCCGCAAATAATTCTCATTCAAAAAGATCAAATAAGAATGGGGCGTATGAGGCGAGCGAAGTGTCCGCCCGTTCGGCGTTGGAATGCGTTGAAGAATGCGAGAGCCGGAAACGCGCCGAACATATTCCACGGCAATCGCCGTTGTCAAGAGTTGTGGCCGGGGGACAAGGGCCGCCTCTATTTGCAAGGCCCGAGGCGGCCCAGGCGAAGATGAGTTTGAGCACTATTTTTCTTTCGCGGATTGTTCTCCGCTCTTCTTGGCGAACTTGAAGAGCTCTATCAGATCCACGCCAAAACCAATTCGATAATAATCGCGGTTAGAGGTTTGGTTGGTGATAAAGACCTTGTCATTCGTAAGTTGGATTGAGGACTCCGCTGTGTCGAGGATATATGGAGTCTTGATTGTTTTCCTGCCTCCCGCAATGAACTTGGCGGTGCCAAAAAGGTAGAGCAAGCTCGATGCTTTGGGCCAGGGCAACGGCAGGAAGCCATCCAGATTTACCACGAACTTGTGCAGCCGCCCGCCGGTCACCGCTTCATCCTGGCCGAATGTCACATCCAACATGGCTGGGAAAGTGTCTCGCGGCTCATCGGTCTTATAATCTGCTCCCTTCTCATATTGGTAGGTGCGAAATCTGAACCCGCCAAAATAATGCCGCAGGAACCTGTCCCGGTCAGGAGGAACGAACGCAATAAAATCCTTTCCCGCTACGCCGGGAAAATCTATCAAGAACTGCTCACGTTGCGGGTTCGACGCACCCGGAACCTTGTAGATTGGTGCGTACTGCTTATATGTCAATGGACTAATCGCGCCAAACCCACCTATCAAACTGATGTGAGTGCGGCCGGCCCTGGTGAGCAACACCTCCGGTCCAGCTGAAAAATCGAATCCCGTAACCAGTTCATTCAACTTGCCGCCGGCAAAGGCCGCTACGGGACTGGCAGCCGCCGTGCCAAACGTCGTTATTTGTTGAGCTGAGGCCGCCAGACGAATGTCACCCCAAAGCGAGAGGCGAGGCCACAAAACGTCTTGGCCTCCGAAGGGCAGAGGCGTGTTGATGAAAAAATCCAGAAACGGTTTTTGCACACTCTCAGCGGACGCCGCGCCGGCCTGTTCAAAGCCGATGATGAAGCGAGTGTTTCTGCCGCTGAGCGCAGAAGGTTCTTCCTCTGCGACCGCGGCACCGCAATCCTCACCCTCACAGACGACGGTCCTTAATTGCTGCAGGTCCGCCAGGGCCTTGAAGTCGCCGCCCTCCTTGACGTAAGGCGTAACAAGAATGTCATTCGTTTTCTTTACCAGGCGGACCTTAAGCTTCTGCAGCCCTTTATTGTTGTAATCGACTTTGACAGTCTGCTCATCCACCTTTTTCTTTGCTTCGTCCAAGACCAGAACGTACAGCTCCTTGATCTGTTGGGCAGCATCGTTGACCTGAACTTGCAGGTTGACGGGCGAGCTACTCACTGTCTGGCCTGACTCCGAAGGGATCTTGATCTCGATCGAGGGACTTGCCTCGTTACCTTGAGGCATCCTGGCCGGCCGTGGCTCTCTTTGCCTTCGTTCCTGCGGCTCATCGCCTTCTCGTTTGCCACTTTCGGCAACATAGCTCGAGCCGACTTCTGAGCCCTGGGCGGCGCCGGCGGATGGGTTTGTAGAAGAGGCATTATTCTCCCACGGGGCGGCCTCATCGCCATTCAATTCGAGCGACAATTCTTCAATGGCGCTGTCCAGGTCCTTCCCTTCCTGAGCGTTCAGCATCGGCCTCACGTTTGCGGCGTATCGCTTCATGGTATCCAGCCGCTGCCGTAAGAGTGCCTTTAAGTGCTCGCGGCGGCTCTTGAGATATCGATCGTTAACTTCGCGCAATTCAAAAGGGGCGTCGCGCCCGGCGGCCTCGAGTTTCCTAATCTCGATCCGCAACCTGGCGAGCGACGTGGAATCTGTTTCCTGGGCCCAGGCTGATGACACCGAAAAGGCTGTGAAGAGCAGGGCGAGGAGGATTTTCTGGAGACCTTTCATGAGATCTTCTCCTTAGCAAAGCCACCATTCCGCTCAGGACGAAGATGGGGCGGGGTTGTCTTCGATCTGTATGACCAGAAAGTCCAAAACATTTCATGATCAGGAGAATGGATGGCCAGGACTGACTAAGAGCTTGACCGTTACAGGGAACTAGGCCGATGATCTCCGGTCATCACTTAAGGAGCGGATCAATGACCAATCACCGGTTCGTACAACTGGACGTTTTCACCGAGCGAAGATTCGCGGGAAATTCGCTGGCGGTTTTTCCCGAAGCCGAAGGCATACCTGAAGAGCACCTGCAGGATATTTCGCGGGAGATGAACCTGTCTGAAACAGTCTTTGTCTTCAAGCCTGTTGAAACTGAAGGTCGTCTGAACAACAACGGTCAGCCGGAAGTGCTGCGGCGGCTACGAATATTCACCCCAGCGCGCGAGCTTCCGTTCGCCGGACATCCGATTGTGGGGACGTGGAACCTACTGGCGCGCGAAGGGATTGTGCCTTTGCCTGACGGTGGGAATGGCTGGACGCGCATTCATCATGAAGTAGGTATCGGAATCCTGCCCGTGGACATCGAATTCAAAGACGGTGCGCCCACGCAGGTCGTGATGACCCAGGGCAAGTTTGAGATTAAGGGCGAGATTGATGATGCGCACGAACAGGCGGAAATTGCGCGGGCGTTGGGTCTGGAGAGAGAGGACTTTGATGAGACGCTGCCGATTCAAATAATTTCGACTGGTATGTCGTTCCTCGCTGTGCCGGTGAGGGCCCTCGCCGATTTGAGGGAATGCAGGGTCAATTCCTCGTTGCTTACTGAAGTCTATCAGCGTTCCGGTTCAACCGGGTGCCTCGCCTTCAGTCGCGAGACGATCGAAATCGGTGAAGCTCGCGCGCACGCGCGTATGTTTGCGCCGGGTGACAACATTGCGGAAGACCCGGCAACCGGCAGTGCCTGCGGCGCGCTAGGCGGATACCTGGTACATCATGATGCTGCCGGTGTAGATGCTACGGAAGGCGTTTCCAAATTCATTATTGAGCAGGGCGACTTCATTCACCGGCCCAGTCGCATAGGACTGGAAGTGACTGGGGGGCTGGGCAAGGTTGAACAGGTGCGAGTGGGCGGGCCGTCAGTTGTCGTCGCGCATGGGGAAATCATGTTCTGAAGAATGGACCTGGAACCGACTCAGTTCGACCGAGTTTGTGGCTTTGCCACCTGATGTGCGGAAGGGCTCAGCCCTTCCGGTGAGATTGCTTTTATATCTGGGGCTATGCCCCCGCTTAGAGTCAGGGGCGCAGCCCCGTGGAACACTACACTGCTTCGGAAGGGCTAAGCCCTTCCGCACATCAGGTGGCGGAGCCATTACGCGCTCCCAGCCTCCTAACTTGGGGTTAACCTTTGAATGGCTCGGTTCGCGGTTCACGCTTTGTCTGTTTCCGAACCCGAAACTCGAAACTCGAAACCGGAAACTTCCTTTTTATTATGCCTGAGCCCTTCGACCTATTAATCATCGGCGCGGGCCCCGCTGGTCTCTCTGCGGCGGAGGCGGCGGCGCGCGAAGGCTTGAGGTACCTGGTTATTGAGAAGGGCGTCATCGCCAGCACCATTCACCGGTATCCAATCGGGCGGACAGTCTTTTCCACAACTGACGAGTTGGAAATGGAGCCCGGTGCGCTCAAGCCAATTCGTGAAAAGCCCACGCGCGAAGAACTGTTGTCTTACTACCTTCACTTCGCCCTGGACCACGATCTGCGCATTAACACCGATGAAGAGGTCACGCTAATTGAGAAGCTTGAGCCAAACGGCTTCTCAATAACGACGTCGCGCGCCATGTATCGAGCGGCACGCGTGCTCTTCACTATCGGAGCGATGGCCCACCCGCGTTGGTTAGGCGTGCCCGGTGAAGATTTACCAAAAGTGCATCATCGTTTTGTTGAGCCTTACCCATATGTGCGCCGCGACGCTCTGGTGGTAGGCGGTGGCAATAGTGCGGCCGAAGCAGCGCTCTTTCTCTCCGAGGAAGGTGCGCGCACCACGCTCGCTATCTGGCGCAGCGATTGGGAGAATCGCGATCCCAAGGCCGGGGCGATGAAGCATTGGGTCCGAACTCCGCTGGAGGGTCAGGTAGCTTTGGGTCGAATGCGAATAATCCTCTACGATCACGTGGAAGCAATCACGAAGGCCGCAATCACTCTGGTTAACGACGAAGGTGACACGATGACGTTGCCTAATGATGTGGTCTTCGTGCTGGTGGGAAGCGATGCTGACCTCACTTTGCTGCGGCAACTGGGGGTGAAGATGACGACGGGGAAAGTCAGCGAAGTGCCCGTCTACGATCCCGAAACGTTTGAAACCAGTGTGCCCGGCATCTATGTCGCAGGGCACTTCACAAATGAGCGTCACATCAAACAAGCGATCGCTGTGCCTCGTCGCATCGTCCCATTGATTGCCGCCGAGCTCCGAGCAAATTGTCAGAACCGCCTGCGGTAGCGGGCGGGCCTAAGTCCCTAATCCGCATCAGGCAATCGACCTGCCCGCCCGCTACCGCAGGCGGTTCTGACCTGCCGTTTCCTTGCAACTTTCCTCCTAAATAGTGCATCATAGTGACGTTATCCCTTCTCTCGCGCATCAACGGTGATGCGCCCCGCGCCTTTAGATTGGCGGCGGCGTTTGGATGGTCCGAGAGCAGGCCTTGAGTTTAATTATAGAAGCCGCTCAGTTTGAGAGCACCCGAACGCAAGTCTTCGCTGCAGCCGTTACTCCGAAGCACACTTCGATGGGAAGCTTCTTAGCATGCGAAGGAGAGGTATTTCCACATGGCCACGAAACTGTACGTCGGTAACCTTTCGTTTCAAACTTCGAGCGACGAATTGCAGCAGCTCTTTGCGCAAGCAGGCACGGTTGAGTCGGCGGCCGTAGTCGAAGACCGCGAGACCGGTCGTTCCCGCGGATTTGGTTTCGTCGAGATGGCAACTAAGGAAGAAGCGGAAGCAGCGATCGAACAATTTAATGGTAAGGATTTGAATGGTCGCAACCTCACCGTCAATGAAGCCAGACCACGCGAAGATCGTGGCGGTCGCGGCGGCGGCGGTGGTGGAGGTCGCGGCGGTTTTGGTGGACGTGGCGGCGGCGGTGGACGCGGGGGTGGCGGCCGTGGCGGCGGCGATTATGGTCGCGGCGGCGGCGGCGGCGGCGGCGGTAACCGCGAACCTCGTTGGTAAGACGCCCTTGCGGGTCATGGTCCACATGAGTTTTGCAGGTGTTCGTATTTAAGAAAGGAAGGTCTTGTGGAAAAGCCGGAGAAAGTTGCAAAGGAAACTTATGCGATTGGCCAGCGCATCGATAAGTTTTGCGAAGTCTGCGCCGAAGATCGCGGACATATAGTTGCGCTGGTTACGAAGAAGGGTCAAATTTCCCGGGTCAGCTGCCCCAAGTGCGGCACCCGCAGTACGTTCAAGAGCGGCGTGCCTGCCCGAACAGGCCGTGCTTCAGCGAAGGCAAGCGCGCCTTACGATCGGACGCGTACCTATCGCGCGGGACAGTCACTGATGCATCCGGCGTTTGGGCTGGGTGAAGTAACGGCCGTGATTGAGCCGTTGAAAATCGACGTCCTGTTCTCAGATCGCGTGCGCCGGTTGATCCACGCACGACCTGAAGCGTAAAAGCGTAATCCCTCGCGGCAAACGCAAGTCATCGGTGCGCACTCTGGCTCTCGACATTGGGCCCAAAACAATCCCGACGAACGGGCCAGAGTGCAAACCTTATAGGTTGAAGGTTCAGAGATAGACCAAAGTCCGGTTAGCCCCGCCCCCAGTCCGCCCCCACAAATACAAGTTCGCATACAAGACGAACGCGCATGGCGTTGTTCCGACTCTTTGAGGTCTCGGCGGTAGCTTGTCAGCAGTGTTGCCCCCGCGCACATAGCACTTACATAACTATTACAACTCTAAGGCTCGTAACCTGCTACGGTAGTTTCGGAGCGTGCATCAGATGCTGCGGGCTCAATATTCTTTGGATTGGGAGTTTCTATGGCAACTGTGATGCAGGTTAAAACCCGCAAAATGATAAATTGGAATACGTCGATTTTCATGGGCCTTTTTCACCTTGGGGCAGTTGCCTCGCTTTTCATGATAACGAGCGTAGATTGGAAGATTATTCCTATCACTTTGGTGCTTTGGTGGGTATCGGGGAGTCTCGGAATAGGAATGGGTTTTCACCGCCTCCTGACACATCGCGGTTACAAGACTCCAAAAGTCGTCGAATATTTTTTGACCTTCTGTGGCTTGCTGGCTTTGGAAGGCGGATCCATCAACTGGGTTGTGACTCATCGAATTCATCACGCCAACACCGATGAAGTCGGGGACCCACATACTCCGCGCGACGGAGGTTGGTGGGCACACATGGGATGGATCCTGAGGGGCACCGCGCAACAACACGAAGACCGCGTCATGCAACGTTACGCTCCCGACTTACTGAAGGATCCGGTTCACGTTTGGCTGAATCGATTCTATTTCGTTCCGTTGGTTCTGAGCGGCCTCGCGCTATTTGCCATCGGCGGCTGGCCAATGCTGTTCATCGGGGTCTTCCTTCGCGTTACGATTGGATTGCACTTCACCTGGCTGGTTAATTCGGCCACGCACTTATGGGGAACGCGCCGCTTCTTAACGCACGACGATTCAACCAATAGCTGGTGGGTGGCACTGTTGACGTTTGGTGAAGGCTGGCACAACAACCATCACGCTCATCCGCGCGCTGCCCGGCACGGTCTCACATGGTACGAGATTGATGTCAACTGGTACGGCATTCGCGCGCTCCAGTTCCTCGGTTTGGCTAAAGGGATCAGGCTCATTACTAAAGAGCAGATAGCGCTGGCCGGCAAGCCACAAATCACAGAACTACAAGAAGCCGCTTAGAGACTGGGTCACGCGTAATGGGGCAGCGAGCGGAAACATCTGCTGGCTGCCCTTGCGCTTTTCGATGGACGAGTGCGTCTATGGTTACGCTTCTCACCCGGCGCCTCAATCCGCCCTAACTACCCACTGCGGTCCGCTCTGTTACAATTCTCTCTATGGCAGTTAGTGGCCGCCGCAAATCAATAGTCTTCTTCATAACTTTGGGCGCTTGTTTAGTGGCCCTGGCTCTGGCCTTGAATGTGGGTTGGATTCTGCTCAACCCTCGCGAAATCGCGTTACTGGTCCTAGGCATCATCTTTTTCCTCGTGATAATCACGGGCCTGGTGCTGAACACCACTTTCCTGATCCGTGAGATACGCCGCAACGAGCAACACGACGCGTTCATCAACGCGGTCACTCACGAGCTGAAGACGCCAATTGCCTCCATCAGCCTGTACCTCCAGACTTTGAAGCAACGTGACATTGAGGAGAGCCAACGGCAGCAGTTTTACGATGTGATGCTGGCTGATAGTGACCGGCTCCTGCAAACCGTCGAGCAGGTCTTACGCGCCGGACAAGCACGCCAGCGTGACCGGAAAATTAATTTTAGAAAAGTAGACGTGGGTGAGCTGGTGCAGGAGTGTGTCGACCTCACACGGGTTCGATACAACCTTCATCCCGACGCCGTACGTTTCACGGGGGCGGCTAATGGTGAACGGCCCCAAGTGAAGGCGGACGTTGATGAACTACGCGCAGCTATTTCCAACCTGCTCGACAATGCGGTCAAGTACTCCGTCAAGGACGTTCACGTCTCGGTTGAAGTGGCCGCAGTGGATGAGAAAGAGGTAGCAGTGCGGATTGAGGATCAGGGTGTGGGTATTCCGGCGGCCCAATTGAAACGTATCTTCAAGCGTTTTTATCGCGTGCCTGGTCGCGTCATGGCGCGAGTGAAAGGCACTGGCCTCGGTCTCTTCATTGTGCGTTCAGTAGTCAAGAAACACGGCGGCCGAGTCTTTGCCGAGAGCGCAGGCCCAGGCCACGGCAGTACGTTTACAATCAAATTACCCCGGGTGTAGCGCCGGCTGATTATTTTGCGATGCTAACGGGCGTTACAGGCAAAGGTTGTGATCGATGAGCGCTGTGCTGGTGGTAGAGGACGAGCAGCATCTGGCCGACGGACTGCGATTCAATCTCGAAGCGGAAGGCTACACGGTCAACACCGTTAGTGACGGCGAGGCCGCTCTGGCTCTATTTTTCGAGGCGCAACAAAATTACGACGCGCTGGTGCTCGATGTGATGTTGCCCGGTAAGGACGGATTCACCGTGGCTTCCGAGCTGCGGGCCGCGGGTCATTTCGTGCCGGTGCTGATGTTGACGGCGCGCGGTCGTCCGGAAGATGTTCTGCGCGGCTTTGAAGCCGGGGCCGACGATTATCTTCCCAAGCCATTCGAGTTATCCGTATTGCTGGCCCGTCTGAATGCGTTACTGCGCCGGCGCCAATGGTTTCATCGAGATCAAACGCATAACCGGGCTAACATTGGCGGTGCCGAGAGCGACGCTCCGCCCACCGACATGGAACCGCCGGAGTTCAGCGTTGAAGACCGCACCATCGACTTTGAAAAACTGGAGCTGCGCACGCCCACCCAAACGATCAGATTAACGTTGATGGAAGCCCAACTGCTGCGTTACCTCATTAAGCACCTGGGCAACGTCGTTTCCCGAAAGGCTATTCTCGAAGATGTCTGGGGCCTGAAAGAGGATACGGACACGCGGGCGATTGATAACTTCGTGGTCAGGCTGCGCAAATACCTGGAAGACGATCCGGCCAAGCCATGCCATCTCTTAACAGTCAGAGGCGTGGGTTACCGGTTGGTTAACAAAGGCGAATAGTTCTACTCGGCGGCGGAGCGGCCCAGCTCACGTTCGCGCCGTGCCACGCCGGATTGGAACGCGGCCTCTTCGACTGCGCGCGAAACTGCTTCCGCCACTCGCTTATCAAAAACTGAGGGGACGATGTACTCCGGGTGCAACTCTGCTTCGGTGATGATGTTGGCAATGGCGTGAGCGGCGGCGAGTTTCATCTCTTCATTTATGCGCGAGGCGCGGCAAGCCAAAGCGCCGCGAAAGATTCCCGGGAAGCATAGGACATTGTTGATCTGGTTGGCATAGTCCGATCTACCCGTGGCCATTACGGCCACATGCGGCGCCGCGTCCTCAGGCATGATCTCCGGTGTCGGATTAGCCATCGCGAACACCACCGGCTTGTCCGCCATCTGTTTCAGATCCGCTTCCGTTATTACTCCCGGCTCCGACAAACCCAGAAACACGTCGGCGTTCTTAATCACATCGTGCACCGTGCCGCGCTCTTCGTTCGGATTCGTATTCTGCGCGTACCAGTCTTTCACCCAATTCATGTGTTCGCGTCGTCCACGATACAGGGAGCCCTGACGATCGCAGCCAATAACATTTTGGACGCCGGCGGCCATGATGATTTTTGAGCAAGCTACACCCGCCGCGCCAACGCCGTTCACCACAACCTTTATGTCCTGCATTTGCTTGTCAACGATCTTCAGCGCGTTGATCAGCGCGGCCAGCACAACTACTGCTGTCCCGTGCTGATCGTCGTGGAACACAGGAATGTCCAGTTCCTCCTTCAAACGCTCCTCGATCTCAAAACAACGCGGCGCAGAGATATCTTCAAGGTTGATGCCGCCAAAGGAAGTCGCTATCGTTTTAATGGTGCGGACAATTTCATCAGGATCTTTCGTGCTCAGGCAGATCGGGAAGGCGTCGACGTTGGCGAATTCCTTAAAAAGCATCGCCTTGCCTTCCATTACCGGCAACGCGGCCGCCGGTCCGATATCGCCAAGTCCCAATACAGCCGTACCGTCAGTAACGACGGCCACCGTGTTTTTCTTGATAGTGAGCGTGAATGCTTTTTCCGGATCATCGTGAATTGCCTGACAGACACGCGCCACGCCGGGAGTGTAGGCCATCGACAAGTCAGCGCGTGTTTTGAGCGGCATCTTGGAAACTACTTCGATCTTCCCACCCAGGTGCATCAGGAACGTCCGATCGGAGACGTTGACGATTTCCACGCCGTCAATATCGCGAATGGCTTCGATGATTTGTGCACCATGTTTACTCGAGGCCGCGTTGACGGTGAGGTCGCGCACGATTGAGTCATTGCTGACGCTGACAATGTCGATAGCGCCGATGTCGCCACCTTCGCGGCCGATGGCTGTGGTCAATTCACCGAGGGTCCCGGTCGTGCTGGCCAACTTTACGCGCAAGGTAAGACTGTGACTGGCGCTGGGTGTATTGGGCATTAACTTGAAGTGATGTCCTTTCGCGTTAATTCTAGTTGGGCTGAGCCACGAGTTTCAATCAGGCCTCGGCTATTTGTCCGTCCCGCGTAACGCGGACTGGAGTTCTCCGGTTATTTCATCAACAGCCTGCCGGTTCAAGCCCCGTTCGGCGGCAAGTCGCAGCGCATGTTTTCCGAGTAGCTTATACGCAGCCAAAGCCTCGTCCAAATCGTTGGTATTCAATGCCTGCAAGTGTCGCTGTGCGGTAGCCCCGTCGCCCCGGGCGAAAGGCCCGGTTAGCGCTAATGCCGGCGACTTTGTCACCAGGCTTGCCGTCGTACTCTGCAGGAGCGGCAGCAGGACAGCGGCGGCGCGTTTTTTTGTCAGCCCGCATTTCATGAGCATTTCAATCGCGATATCGAAGAGGGCAACCACGTTTCCCGATGACATGACCGCGGCGGCGTGGTAGAGCGGTTTATCGGCGGCCTTAAGGGAAAAACTCTGCCCCCCTAAATCACTGGTAATTCTTCGTGCTAGTCTCAAGGCAACGGCATCGCCTTCCAAACAAAAAAACGCGCCCCGGAAAATTCCCGGTTCGGCAGCAGGATCGCTAATTGAAACAAGCGGATGCATGGAGCCGACTGAAAAACCGGCCTCTTTAAGCGGTGTCAGGATCGCGGAAGATAGAGCGCCGCTGGCATGCAAGACGACTCGGCCAGAACTAACGGATGGTTGAGGTTTCTGTGTAGTCCCCCTAACCGTCCCGCCGCGAAGCTTGTCCCCGGCCAAACTGGCCGCAACTTCGCCGATAGCGTCGTCCGGCGTAGTGATGAGAATTAGATCGCTGGGGGGAAGGCGGTCCAGCCGAGAGGCATCAAAAGCCTCGACTCCGGGCCCGATGAACTTGCTTGCCTGGCGCGCGTGGGCGATCCGCTTAGCCACTACGGCCTGAACACGATAACCAAGCTGGTTCAGCGCCCTCCCGAGCGTGGTTCCCAACCGCCCGGAACCAATTATTGAAATCGATGGTGTTTTGTTGATGCGACGGCGTTCAATTTTGGAAGACTTTTTTGCTTGTTGGCGCATCTGAGAAGCAGAAAGAACATGCGGCCGCTTGGTTGTGGTTCCGGACTTTAGCACGGGAGATGTAGCGCCGCAATCGTATGGGCTTTTTCGCGCGATTGCGCCTATAATGACGGCAGTCGATAGTTTCCCCCTGGCAATGCACTTTTAAGATCTAGTGGCTTGGATCCGCTTTTTTGAGGGCGCAACCTTCTGGGACGTGCACTGCATCAAAGGTGCGCCCCTAAACTGAAGGCTCCAGTCCGACCCAAGTCGCGGGCGATGGCCCTCTAACTTGAAAATTGATTATTGCTCGCGTCCTGAACGCGACTCTCCGAGGGGACAAGCGCTGCCCGCGTCGGTCCGCCAGCTCGGTTTTATTCTTTGGAGGTTTGAAATGAAGCATCGTTTCTCCCGCCTGGTCACGGCGCTGGCCCTGGCCGCAAGTCTCTGGACTTCAGCGATCGCCGTCGGCGCCCGCCCGCAGCAACAGCCGTCAGCTCAGGATCAGGAGCAGTCGAAACAAAAGCCGGAAGCTAAGAAGGCCACCACGCCCGAGGCGACAGCGCCGGCGGGCAGCACCAAGCCACTTTCTACCAACGAGGATCCGAGGCTAATCGGGAAACGCAACATCAACAAAGGCATGATCGCCAAGATGAGCGGCTCGACCGAAAAGGAAGTGCGCTGGGGCCGGGAGCAGGCTGCGGAAATCGATAAAGCCGTAAAGTTCATCGACGACCCGATCATTACCGAGTATGTAAATCGCGTGGGCCAGAATATCGTGCTCCATTCAGACGCCAAGGTCCCCTTCACGATCAAAGTCATCGACTCTGACGAAGTAAACGCTTTTGCCTTGCCGGGCGGATTTTTCTACGTGAACAAAGGCCTCGTCCTGGCCGCTGATAATGAAGCGGAACTGGCTGGCGTGATGGCCCACGAAATTGGCCACGTCGCTGCCCGCCACGCTTCGGAAATGCAAACCAAAGCCACGATTGCGCAATATGCGATTCTGATTCCGGCGATTGTTTTGGGCGGCGGCATCGGTCAGGCAATTTATCAGGGTGGCAATTTCGGCGCGATGCTGGGATTCATGAAGTTCAGCCGCGGCGCCGAGGAAGAAGCAGATAAGCTCGGCATTCAATACATGTGGGCGGCCGGCTACGATCCCAATGCCATGGCCACGATGTTTGAAAAGTTGGAAGCCAAGAATAAGAAAAAGCCTGGTTTCATCTCCAAGCTCTTTGCGTCACATCCAGCGCCGCCGGAGCGCCGCACTGCGGCGATTAACCTGGCCGCGCGTTTCCCTGAGCGCGACGAGTATGTGATCAGCAGTTCTGAGTTCCAGCGAGTGAAGGGCCGCCTTTTCCGTCTGTCGAATGCCAAAGCGTCGTCGGCTGGGACGATCGAAAGCGGTGACAACGGCACTCCTGGACGTCCGACATTGAAACGACGCCTGCCGACACCGGACGAGAACCCTACGGCGACTGAAGGCGAGCAGAAGCCAGCCGAGAAGGCGCCGGCTCCGCAACTGAAGCGGAACCCCACGCCGACGGCGAGTCCGACTCCGTAGTCGGACGCCCATGAGTGACAGATAAGAATGAAGGCTCTTCAGCACACACGCTGAAGAGCCTTTTGTCCTTGCGAGCACGATGAGTGGATCAGACTGATAAGTACAAGATCGAGGAAAAACAAATCGGCCGGGCGGGGTGGGTGTTTTATACAGAAGAGACCCGGTTGGCTTTTCCGTGGGAGATACTCGGTACGACGGGTATTAGCATTTCTGTTCCCACTCCGGAAAAATGGGATGAGTATTGTGATGAGAACAACGCGCACTGGGCAAAAGGAAGGAGAGAGGAAATCTTACAGCGAGTCGGAAGATTCATGTCAAGAAAAGAATCTGGTAATAGCAGTTTCGAGATCGAACCGAACTGGATTGTGGTAGTGCCCGGCCCTTCATTGATATCTCGGTTGCTCGGTTTTCTAGAGTAAGAAATCCGCCTCGGAGGGCGGTGGAAGATCTCCCCGCTTGGACCCAGACACTATTTTTGATCGGTGACAGAGGGTCGCACCTTCGCCGAAGCGTTTGGTGATTTGTCCAATCCGAAGCCCTGAAAGAACGCGCGAAAGTACCCGTACATCGACCAAACCGCAGAGATCACAACCACCCAGAGCATGGCCCGCCCCGCCGTGTACAGCAACACCTGCCAGTCAATCCAGGTTGTTTGTCCGGCGCCAAGCAGATGGTTCCAGGCCGTTCGCAATTCCGGCACGGTCCAGAATTGAATCGCGGGAAACGGGCGGCCAAAATTCGATGGCGGCGGCCCACCGTGAGGGCTGGAGAGCGAAAGTATCAGCAGGGCCACCGTAATCACCTGGGCCCACATTTTGAATTTACCCACGCTGGATGCCGAAATTACTACGCCCTCGGTGGCCGCGATCGAACGCAAACCGGTGACGGCAAACTCGCGCCCCACGATAATCACCACCGCCCACGCCGGTGCCAGATGATTCTCCACCAGGGAAATCAAGGCGGCTGAGATCAGTAATTTGTCAGCCAGAGGATCCAGCAACTTCCCGAGCCGCGATACCTGGTCGCGACTGCGCGCAATCCGTCCATCCAGATAATCCGTCAGCGCCGCCGCCAGGAAGATCGTAACGCCAAGCAGATAACGAGGAACGCCCAGCCAGTTTTCCGAAAACGGCGTTAGCAGCACCACCACCAGGAGTGGCACGATGAAAATCCGGGAGAGCGTTAGGGCATTGGGAAGATTCACAGGAGCTTACGTCTACTTCGGCTAGACCGTCGAACGAACCGATGTATTCAAATGCCATCGGAGTCTAGGTCTGGGCCCAGCACCTGTCAAGAAACCACTTGTTTGCGCTTAGTGACCACGCAGGTTATTGAAGAGTCGCTCGCCCTCTTCGGCAATACGTTGTTTCGCGTTTGCGGGTGTGAGGCCGGCAATTTTTGAGTTGGGAAAAACAAAGTAGAGAACTTCTTTGGGAATGCTCGTATTCCGAAGTTTCGTGCATTCCTGCCGGTCGTTGCGGGCCAGACAAACCTTATGTCCAATGTCTTCATGCAACTGGATCGAGCCTTCGCCGACTTTGCATTTTGGACCCGCATCTGCCACCAGCGAGAAAACCACCTTACCGTTAAAAACTACCGCGGCGATATCGCCTTGTTGCAATCCCAGGTCCTGCGCAAAGCCGCCTCCCGGAAGCACTATGAAGGGAATCTTGTCGGCATCCACGCTGGGACGCCCGGTAACCGCGAATCGGAATGAAGTCTCCGGTTGATCGGTACCGGTAGCATTCCGCCGCGCAATAGGAGAGCCGTCCGCATCAAGTCCCATTTTGCCGTCGAAAAAGATGGCCCCGTTCGGCAGCCGCAACAGCGCCGTACTGCGACTGGGATCGAGCCTGCAGTTAAATTTCAGCGGCCGGCCGTCGCAGGTGCTGGCAGTATCACACTCTCGGAACCGGGCGCTGAATCGCGCGCCAACGCGCTGGGCCGAAGCAAAGTTAACGCCCTCGACCGCCGCCGCGGAACTGGCCGGAGGCCTGTAAACCTGGGCGACGGCGTTAGTCCCACCCAGGAAAAGTAAGCATGCCAGGACTTGTAATCGCATTTTCGTCTCCCAACTGTTAGGCCCGCGTTTCCAGCTCGGACTGAGGATCCCTCTACTTCAGGTTCTTGATAACGCAAATGAACGGGTTGCCGTCGCGCTGCTTGATTAACCCTTGCGGATTAAGACGCACCACTGAGCGACGCACAGAGTCGCTTTCGTTGCCGCCCACACAAAAGGCAAAACCGCCCTGCGTGTCCTGTCCGATCTCAATCACGATCGCAGAGTGAGATTCATAAGCGGTGTGCGTTTTCGCAAAGCTAAAGTCGAATTTATTTCCCCGGCGGTTGTTCTGAATAATATCACCAACCGCAGGCGCCATAGCCGCAATGTCGAAACCCTGAAAGACGCCGACGCCATTGCTCGCGTTCTTAATTGCCTGGTTTACAAACACCGCATGCGCCATTGCAAACTTGAATTCTGCCTTGGTCGCTCCGGCTTGTTTTACACACCATGATATGAAAACAGCAGACCAGGGCACGCGGGTGCAACTGGAGAAGGAAAAGCCGATGTCTTCGGTCCACCTCCTGATTTGCTTGCAGAGTAAGGGATCTGCTTCATTCATGAACTGGAATCGAGCATGTTGTGCCTGGGCGACTGAGGCGAGTTTTTTTGCAAACGCTGAGGGTGTAGGCATGTAGTTCTCCTTTGGTGTCAGAGGTCGCGAGGAAGCTCAGTTGTCAGTGAACATGGGGAATTGACTGACGATTAATATTCAGCTGCATCTACTTCTTCGCTGATAAAGCGTGTTCATCTGTTATGAGTTCGAGCGCAAAACGTTTCATGAGTAAGTGCGGGCGCAGGGAAGCGGGGCAGTAGCCCGGCTGGTAAGGAGGGCTCAGACGGCTTTCCACAAAATTTCTGAACATCCGTTCTTCTCCCCCTCTCCGAAAGCGGAGAGGGGGATGGGGGGAGAAGTTGCCGGGCGCGAACCCCACCCCTAACCCCTCCCCGTTTACGGGGAGGGGCAGACACAAAGCTGCATCTGAGTTTTTGTGCAAAGCCGGCTCAGATACCCTACGACCGAGTCCCGGATTGATTACCCAACTGCGATGACTTAACTCGTTGAATGTGGGCTACGGAAGCTTTCCTTCACAGTCAGGTTACTGCCCCGTTCCGCGCCTCCACGGGCGCTTGCCGCTCACCTTCTCCTCCGCTAGAATCATCATTTCTGCAGAGCCCCAAATTCCCGACAATGGGGCGCGGACTTTCTTTTTGCATTATGGCCATCGACCGCATCACCGTCCGGGGCGCCCGCCAGCACAACCTGAAGAACATCAATGTCGACATTCCGCGCGACAAATTGACGGTCATCACCGGGCTTTCCGGCTCCGGCAAATCATCGCTTGCTTTCGACACGATTTATGCTGAAGGGCAGCGGCGGTACGTTGAATCGCTCTCCGCCTACGCGCGCCAGTTTCTCGATCAACTTGAAAAGCCCGACGTTGATTCGGTCGATGGGCTCTCGCCCGCCATCTCGATCGAACAAAAAACCGTTTCACGCAGCCCGCGCTCAACGGTGGGTACCGTGACTGAGGTTTACGATTACCTGCGCCTGCTGTTCTCTTCCATCGGCCAACCCCACTGCCCGGTTTGTGACGCGCCGATCACGCGCCAGAGTGTCGAACAAATTGTTCTGAATGTGCTGTCGCTGCCGGAAGGCGAACGGGTCATGATCATGGCGCCGGTGGTGCGCGGCCGGAAGGGCGAGTTCCGCAAAGAACTGGAAAAACTGGCCCGCGATGGTTTTCTGCGTGCCCGCGTCGACGGTGAACTTCTGTCGCTGGACGAAGAAATCAAACTGGACAAGCGCCGCAATCACACCATCGAAGCAGTCATCGATCGGCTGCTGATCAAACCTGGCGTCATGGAACGCCTGTCGGAATCAGTGCGCACCGCGCTGAAACTTACCGGCGGCGCCGTGCTGGTGGCGATCATCGACGGCGAAGAGATGCTCTATTCCGAGAAGATGGCGTGCGTGAATTGCGGTATCAGCGTTCCTCCGCTCGAGCCGCGCTCATTCTCTTTCAACTCGGCGTACGGCGCCTGCAAACGATGTCACGGTCTTGGTACTGTGATGGAAATCGATCTGGCTAAACTTGTGATCGATCCGTCTGAGCCAGTCGACAAGTTGCCTTTCATGGGACCGGACGATCGCTCCGGATCTGCCTACCTGCGCAGCGCGCTGACGGCGGTGATCAACTATCACGGCGGAGAACTCAAGCGGCCTTTCCGCGAATTGAGCAAAGAAATTCGCGAAGCCTTTCTGCACGGGCTGTCGCCGCAAATCCAATTCCGCCAGGGCGCCTACTCGTACAAGGGTCCCTGGCCCGGCGCGCTGCACTGGTTGCGGGAACGTTTGAACGACCCGCCTTCCGACAAGGTGCGCGCCGCCATCGAGGAAATGGTTTCGCCGACCAATTGCCGCGACTGCAAAGGCCGGAGGCTGCGGTCTGATTCGCTCGCGGTTCGCGTCGGAGGCCGCGGCATCGCCGAATACACCGCGATGCCGGTCGAAGAATCAATGTTGGTTTTTGATCGGATCAAGCTGGATAAGCGTGAGGAAAAGATTGCCGGTTTAGTGCTGCGCGAAATTCGTCATCGCTTGCATTTTTTAGAGACAGTCGGGCTCGGCTACATCACCCTTGACCGTCCCTCAGCCACGTTGTCCGGTGGCGAGGGCCAGCGAATTCGGCTGGCAACTCAAATCGGATCGCAGTTGCGGGGCGTGCTTTACGTGCTTGACGAGCCGTCGATTGGCTTGCATCCGAGAGACAACAAGCGCCTGCTCGAAACTCTCTGCACGCTGCGCGATCTGGGCAACACCGTGTTGGTTGTCGAGCATGATGAAGAAACTATCCGGCGCGCCGATTATGTGGTCGACCTTGGCCCGGGAGCGGGCACGCATGGCGGCGAGATGGTGGCGTGGGGCACTCCCGACGATGTGGCCGGCAATCCCAACTCGGTTACCGGGCTCTATATTTCCGGCGCTCGGCGAATCGCGGTGCCGGACGCACGTCGTATGGCTAATGGTAAGGCCATTACGATTCGTGGGGCGCGCCACAACAATCTACGGGAAATCGACGTCACCTTTCCGCTCGGCTTGCTGACTGTGGTCACGGGAGTTTCAGGTTCCGGCAAATCGACGCTGGTGGACGACATTCTCTATCCGGCCCTGGCGCGGCATCTGTATTCCTCATCGACTGAGCCGGGCAGTTATTCGGCAATCGAGGGTTTGGACCACGTCGATAAGGTAATCGAGATCGATCAATCACCGATCGGCCGCACGCCGCGATCGAATCCGGCAACATACACCGGATTATTTACACCGCTGCGGGAACTTTACGCCATGCTTCCGGAGTCGCGCGAACGCGGCTACAAGCCGGGGCGCTTTTCCTTCAACGTCAAAGGTGGGCGTTGCGAAGGTTGCGAAGGCGATGGCATGAAGCGCATTGAGATGAACTTCCTGCCGGACGTTTATGTTCTGTGCGATGTTTGCCGCGGCGCGCGCTATAACCGCGAGACACTTTCGGTGAAATACAAAGGCAAGTCGATCGCTGAGCTGTTGGACACGACTGTGGAAGAAGCACTCCCCTTGCTGGAAAACATTCCGCAGATCAAGCAGAAGATTCAAACCTTGCTTGATGTTGGGTTGGGTTACATCAAGCTGGGCCAATCGGCGACCACGCTGTCCGGCGGTGAAGCCCAGCGCATAAAGTTGGCGAAAGAACTTTCCAAGCGAGCGACCGGCCGCACGATCTACATCCTTGATGAACCGACGACTGGCCTGCACTTTGCCGACGTGCATAAACTGCTGGACGTACTCCAGCGTCTGGTCTCGCTCGGGAACACGGTGATCGTGATCGAGCACAATCTGGATGTGATCAAAAGCGCGGATTACTTAATCGATTTAGGACCGGAAGGTGGGACGCACGGGGGACGAGTAGTCGCTTGCGGCACGCCGGAAGAAGTAGCGCGGTCACGCCGTTCCCACACCGGCCAGGTTCTGCGGCCGCTGCTGAACGGAAACGGTAAACGGAATGGCAATGGCGGCAAGAAGTCAGAACCGCCTGCGGTAGCGGGCGGTCCCTCAGGTACCGGCGTCTAGCCCGTGAACTGAACGCATGGCCCGCCCGCTACCGCAGGCGGTTCTGACAGCGCCTTTACTCGCGCGGCGGCCGCCGGCCACACCAGGTCCAATACGCACCCGTATCAAAGTCGACGCGGTTCCCTTGGTAATACATCGTCCCCTTAATGTTGCCGGACTGGCCATGAAGAAAAATGAATGGTCCTTCCAGATGGCCCACTTCTATTCCACTATCAGGAGTCAGAAACCAAAGTTGTCCGCGGGCATTGTGCGTCACCTGACGTATCCGATCGCGTGAACCGGCGAAACACCAATTGCCGTCAACGCGGCTTAAAGTCCAGGAGCCGGCAGCGCCTCGCGCGTTCGTATAGCTCCCTCCCATGAAGTTGTTCCAACTTTGCTCCAGCCAGCCGCTGCCATGATCACCCGATGAGTTGTTCCAGGTGAACGTCAGTTTCCTGCCGGACAGCGTTCCCGTCAGCGTGCCAGTGCGGCCATCGGCGTACATGATCGCGCCCGAGATCGTTCCGCCCTCTTGGGTGAAGTAAACCTGCGATTTGCCGAAATCGTTGCCGGAGGTCCACCACTTTCCATCGATGATATCGATCGCAGCGGACTGACTTCCCGCGCTGGTTACCGGCGTCTTCGGCGCCGTTGATCGCGATCCTCGCGATGATTTAGTCGATGAGCGCGGGGTGGATTTACTCGCCGATTTACTCGCGGATTTACTGTTGGCCGCCGGCGTCATCTCTGAGAGCTTTCCGCCGGTGGGCTCCAGCTTCTCCTGGCAAATGGCGGCGCCGGCGCCGATTGCGATTGTCACTGCCAGCACGATCGACATGCGCTTATGAGAAACATTCATGGCGGCAGACTCTAGCGCCGGCCCCAATGGCTGTCAATAAATTAGGAAGGATCGCGAATCGGGGCAGTAGCCCGACTGTCAGGGAGGGCGCAATGGCCCATCGAGCACGCCCTCCCTGATGGTCGGGCTACTGCCTCGTTGGCCCACCATCGCCATCTATCCCACCACGATCCGAAGAGCCCGGCGCGGGACTATGATGGCCGCATGATACAATGCGCAAAAATCTTAATATAACGGTCGCTGACCACGGCTATTCGTAAGCCGGAGACACTGTGCCTTCCATCTACGACGACAACTTAAAGCCCCTAAGCCTCGATAACGTCAAAACGTACCCGCTCGCGTCGCGCCCCAGCAAAGTAAAGCTGGATGAGTTTGCGCGGCCCGTTGCGCCCGATTCATCGCTGCGCGATTTTCTTTCCCGCCTTCCTAACATCCTGGCGGTGCAGAACCTGCGCGAACTCGGCGCTCAAATCAGGCGTGCCCGCGAGGCCGGCAAACCGATTATCTGGGGCATCGGCGGGCACGTAATTAAGACCGGGCTTGCTCCCGTGCTTATCGATCTCATGCAACGCGGATTTGTCACCGCTATCGCCGCCAACGGTTCGGTGCTGGTCCATGATTCTGAAATTGCGATGGTCGGTTCAACTTCAGAAGATGTTGACGCGACGCTCGGTGAAGGCGTGTTTGGCGGAGCGGAAGAAACTGGGAAACTCTTGAACGAGGCGGCGCAGAACGGCGCGAGCGATGGCATTGGTTTGGGAGAAGCCACCGGCCGCGCGCTGTTGACGCGCGAACTCAAGCACGAAGACTATTCCCTGCTTTGCGCCGCATACAAGGCGCGCGTCCCTTTCACCGCGCACATAACGATCGGGGCCGACATCGCTCATTTCCATCCCCAATTCAATGGCGCTGCGCTGGGTGCGACCAGTCATACGGACTTTCGCCTGCTGGCAGAGATGGTCCGACAAATGGATGGAGGCGGCGTTTATCTAAATGTCGGTTCGGCCGTGATTCTGCCGGAAGTATTTTTGAAATGCGTCACGCTGGTCCGCAACCTGGGCCACCCGCTGAACGACGTTACGACCGCGAACCTGGACTTCATCCAGTCATACCGTCCGCTGACGAATGTTGTGCGCCGGCCCACTGCTGGCGGCGCCGGGCGCGGCTACACAATCACCGGCCACCACGAACTCACGATCCCGCTGCTGGCCGCCGAACTGATCTGCCACGAATCGTAGCGGAGGCCCGCCGTGCCCGCCCTTGGTTTCATTACCTGACTTGCCGATACGGTTCGCTTAGCCCCTTCCTGGCTTCATCGTAAGCTCGCTGAAACTTTGGTCCCTCCAGGATATTGCGATATTCCGCTAGCGCTTCGCGTCTCTTGCCGGCCAGGTCGAGCGACTGCGCGGCGCGCAAACGGGCCAGCGCAATTAGACCACTCTGCGAATCCTGCTTCGCCGATGCGGCGAGGAATTCGGTGGTGGCTCGCGCAGGCCGGCCGAAGGCGAGCAGCGCTTCGCCATAGCGAAAGTGAACTAAGTCGGCTGCGCCGTTTGTCCTCTGGACCTCGTTTCCTTTAACTCGGTCGTGAAGCAGGGATTCAAAAATGCGAATCGCTTGCTGAGTGTCGGCGTCAATCGCTGCATTGGCAGGGTTCCTGGCTCGGCGAGCCGCCATCACGCGGGCCACCAGTGCGTCCGCCGCCTGCAGTTGGAACAAATAATTCCGGGGATATTCAGCCGCCAACTGTTGCGCCATCGCCAGCGCTTCCGTCCAACGTTTCTCTCGTTTGTACAAGTCGATGAGCAGCAACCGCGCGATGCCCTGCGCCCACCGTCCTTCCCTGGTCACGCGTTCCAACGTTTCCAGCCCGCGCTTTTTCGAACCGCGCACGCCACCAATGCTGGCCAGCACCTTCACCGGCAGCGGCAGCGATCCGACGATGTACTGATACATGCCCAGCGACAATTCAGCGTCGTGGAAATTCGGATCAAGCTTCAGAACCTCTCGATGTCGATCCACGGCGTTGGACGCGTCATTCAATGAAGCCATGAAGCGGCGCTCAACCGCCGCGGCAAACACGGCCTGCAAACCTTCGGTCACACCCAGGAAATAGAGCGACTCGACATCTTTCGGATTACGCTTCAAGCGAGCTTCGGCAAGTTGCCGGGCCGTCCTGGTCCATTGCCGAAACTGCTCAACCATCTTCGGATCGGGTTTTTCGTCGCGCCCAGAGAAAGACTCTGTGCTGTAGAGCGAAGCCTGCACGTGCCGCGAACGATTCAGTTCCTCCAGCCAAAGCGTGGCTGCCATGCACTGTGCGCCGGCCGGATGATCGGGATAGAGGCGCATCATTTCTTTGAACTGGCGACGCGCCTCTTCATAGTCAAGGCTGTACAAGGCGTCGTACCCCTGCCGCCGCAAATCATCAAAGCGACTGTGAACCGGCGCCGTGTTCGAGGCCGCCTGGCCGCGAGCAAGTTGGTTAGCACCAACAAAGGTCGCCAGCACAATCAGCCAGACGAGAATAGGAACTCGATGTCTCATGACGCCAGTAGAAACGAAGCTGGCCTTATGTAGTGCGAGAAATAGGACAGTTAAAGAAGTGCCACAACCGTCATGGCAGCCCTTCCCTTAATGATTATGCTTAAGCGTGGGCGGGTAGTAACTTTGATGAACGCTGGGACAAACTTTCGTAAACAGTTCATTCGGCCTGCGTGGACGCGGCCCCAGATCTTTCTGCTCAGTCGTTCAATTATCTGCGCGGTGGTGTTGCTCTCGATTGGCACGCTTTTTCTGCATCCTTCCGGGATTCTGCAATACAGTGCGGACGTTCTCCTGCGGACTTATCTTATTTTTCTGGGCACCGTCATGGCCCATGAAGGGGTGCATAGCCACTTGGGTCCAACGCGCGCCTCGAACTTTCGCTGGGGGCGTTTCGCGCTGATTCCCAGCATGGTCCCGTTCACTAATTTCCGTAAGACGCATCACCTTCATCACGCGTACACCAACATTCCCGGCAAAGATCCCGATCACTTCATGAAGGCGAGCAACAAGCTCGAGATCGTGCTGCGAGCGGTCGCCATGCCGCATCAATGGTTTTTCTGGTTATGGCGGCGGCGCGCCATTAGGCAAAAAGATTTGATCGAGTTGGGCCTGAATTACTGTCTAATTTTCGCCGTCTACGGCGCCATCCTGCTGTTCGTCGCCCCAGCGCGGCTCTTCTGGGGCATGGCTCCGGCGCTGGTGCTGGTCTCAGTTCTGCTTTGGTATCCATTCGCCGTGCAAACTCATGAGGGCTTTTCCACCGGCGCGGCTGAGTTGCGGTCACACAATTACTACGGGCGTTTCATGTTCTGGTTTTCCCTCGGCCTTGCTACGCACCGGCAGCATCATCTGCAACCAAAGTTAGCCTGGATCGAGTTGAAGCAATATGTGCCGGAAGCACCCGAGCGATCAGGCTTTTTACGCCTGATCCCACGACGGGACATCCGTTCGGAGTTGAGCGCGTGAATGGCGCGGCTTTGAATGTCGGCCAACTTTCCCCGATAGACTTCGCGCTGTCGGTGATGGACAATCCGCAGCGTCCGGTCGATTTCATGCTTGTGTTCCATCTCACGGACGCTCCATCACTCGATGCGCTGCGGGCCGGAGCGAGAAGCGCAAGGCATCTTTATCCCACCACCGGATCGTACATCTCGGGTAAGAACTGGAAGCGGGGTCACGAACCGAACGATGATGGGGTGCGGGCCATCGCCTCCAGCGGCAACAATATCAACGAACTAATCCAGGAATTCCTCGCGCGCCCGATAGAGATCGCCTGCCAAGTGCCCGTGCAACAACTTGTAATCACGAACAAACACTCCGCCGCAATCAAACTAGTCACGAGGATTCATCACGCTGCCGCCGACGGCCTTAGCGCCGGCATGTGGATCGGCCACCAGCTTCGTGTGGCTTCCGGGACAGAATCGCCGGTCGTGGATTCGCATCCTTTCCAGCCGCTGCCGTTGCGCACGCACAATCAGCCAGTAAGAAAGAGCCGCTTCGCGCATCACGGCGCTTCGCACCGGCTGTGGACACCCGGCGTCAATTCATCCGGCCAGCGGCACTGGCAAACGATTCAAATCGATGCTAACGGCTTACGGAAAGCTATTCGACGAGCGGGCGGTTTCACTTATAACGATCTGCTGGCAACGTGCGCGTTGGAAGTCTTCGCCCGATGGAATCGGCTGCACTCCGATCAACTGCAGCCTAAGATTGGACTCTGGCTCCCGATTAATATCCGGCGTCGAGCAGCGGATGGTTTCGGTAATGGAACGGGCCGCATCCGCCTTTACGCGTGCTATCCCGGAGACGCCTCGCTGCTTGATAAGGGTCGCCAGGTTCGCCGGCAAATCTCATGGACCATACAGCATGGTGAGTGGGCCGTGCCGGAAAACAACCCGCTCGATTTTCTGCCGCACTGGGCAGCCGCGCCGTTACTGCGCGGTTATTTCAATCGCCCTGGCGTGGACATGGCCACTGGTGTGTTCTCACATGCGGAGCGGTGGACTGGCGCAGGCGGTGAAATCTTCACCAGCGTGGAAAAGATCGAGAGTATCGGCCAACTGCACGCACATCATTGCGTAGCCATAAACGGCGCCACGCATCTGGGCCGCACCTGGCTGACGTTCACCTATGACGACGGTCTGATCTCTGCCCACGATATCCGAACCTTGATCGAGCTGTATGAAGGCCAGATCGCTTTGGCGAGGCGCGAACTCGGATGAAGGGCTGGCTCAATGACTCTCTCCGTTGGTGCATTGCGCGGTGCATCAAAGCTCTCGGTCTGGCGCTGGCCCTGCGACAACGCGCGGCGATCCGCCTGTTCCCTTTGAACCAGAAACGGCTCCGGCGTCGTTACGGAATTACCCCAATTACACCGCTGCTGAGCTTCGGAACCGAACTGGAAGAATCGATTAAGCGAGCAGCCGGACGCCAGCGACAGCAAGCAGTATTCGCTTCGACTTCCGGCTCCACCGCCAAACCAAAACGAATTCTCTACACCAAACGCCGTTTGCGCGCAGTGAAACTCGCCTTCATTGATTTCTACGTTCGCTGCTGTTGGTCATTGAAGATTCAAAACACCAGTCTCTACGTTTTCGGTGCGCTGAGTGGTCCAGACAACGAGGGCGATTCGTTGACTTCGTTGCTGCTGGCGGAAAAGGGCCTGCCACCATACTTCTCGTCGTTGCAGGCGCCGTATCGCGTCCATCAATATGCGGCGATACAAGCACTCTGTTCCGTTTACGGCGCAACGGCCGTGCGCCTTTGGATTATGACGATCGCGAACCCGGGCGTGCTCTATAGCACTAATCCCTCGACGCTCTCGCTATTTCTTGATGAGATGACTGGCGATTGGGGCAAGAGCTCGCACCTGATTAGAGATTGGACCAGCCGGCCGGAAACGTTTGTTCCGTCTGTCCACAAAATCGCGAACCGGTTGCACTCTCGTGGCAGCAAAGCACGCCTCGATCAGATTGCCAACAGCAGTTTGCCGTTGCCGCTAAATGTTTGCGCGCCTGCCTGCGCGGTGTATGTCTGCTGGGCCGGTGGCTATGTCAAACCGTTCCTCGATCGAATCGCGCACCACCTTCCCCCTGAACAATATCGGCTGATCCCGATGTATTCCATGTCTACGGAGACTTTGGCGACGACGGCCCACTTCGCCGGCGGAAAGCAATCCTTCCTCCCTTTGGCCGGTGATGTGCTGTACGAGTTTCTCGCGGAGGGCAAACCTGACGAGCCGGGATATTTGCAAACCGCAGCACAACTACGGCCTGGAAGATGTTATTCGATGGTGGTAAGCGACCCGTATGGCCTGCGGCGTTATCAAACCGACGATCTTTTTTTCTGCCGCGGGTCTGTGTCGGGCGTGCCCGATTTGCACTTCATGCGGCGGCGCAGCCTGGAATATTCATTCACCGGAGAAAAGTTGACTGCCGAACAATTAACCATGGCCTTCCAGACCCTACGCCAGGAATATCCGGGCCTGGACCATGGCAAGTTTCTGACCTGCATCCCATCACACCCGGCGAACGATTCGGTTCCGCATTACAAAGTGTTAGTGGTTGATAGCGTTGGCAACTCGCTACCCCCGGTAGACAATCTCGCGAAACGCTGCGATGAATTGATTGGCGCAGCGAACACTGAGTATCGCAACAAATATCAAAGCGGCCGGTTGGGAGGAGTCCGGGTGATTCGCCTGTCGCCGGCGGATTTCCTCGATCGGATGAGCGGTCCGCGCGCTCGGCAGAACTGGGAAGATCAATTCAAATTCCTCCCGCTCTATCGAACCACCTGGGAAAGCCTAACGCGTCCCTAAGCTCAATGTCAGAACCGAAGCCAATGCCGACAAAAAGTGAAATCAAGCTCGTCAGTTGGGACGTAGACGGCACGCTGTATTCCCTCCCGGGGATGATGTGGCAACTCACCCTAATGCTGGCCGGCGAAATCGCTAAAGGCCGCGGACTCGCAGCGCTTAAAGAGCTGAATATGTTAAGACGCTATCGCGCGAGGTTTGACGCGGCCCGGTGCATGGGGGGAGCGCTCTCGCCCAACGGAGCAGCGACAGACCAGGCGAGGTTTCAAGACTTAGCGCGGCGCTGGTACGGTCCGGCAATCCGAAAAGTTGGCCCTCGGGCCCATGTCGAAGCACTACTTGCCTATTTCTCGGCGCAAGGTATTCCCCAGGTTGTGTTTTCAGACTATGAGGCTGGATACAAGCTCAATGCTTTGGGATTGAAAGATCGTTTCGCTTCGATCTATGTGGGAGAGCGAATGGGCCATCTGAAGCCCAGCCCGCAAGTACTGCGGTGCATCGCCGCCGACTTCGGGATCTCAACAGCGAATATTCTTCACATTGGCGATAGGGTCGATCGGGATGCGGTGGCTGCGCGGGAGGCGGGAGCTCAGTGCTTTATTCGCGGAAAGCGGTAGCGCCTTCGTAGAGTGGATCGAATCAATTTTTGATTCACTCTCCCAGGTAAATCCTCTCCGCGTATTCCGACACCATACGGTCGCTATTGAACTGCGGCGCCAGCGTAGCAATCGAACGCTTCATCATGGCCACCCAACCACGCGGAATTCCGTGCTCATCGCGATCGTAATAGAGCGGCAGAATTTCATTCTCCAGCACGTGATAAAAAGATTCAGCGTCAGCGACGTCGGCGTCAAGCGCGTCGTCGGGGGAATTCCCAATCGCGAACCCGTTCGTCCCGTCGTAGCCCTCCAGCCACCAACCATCGAGCACGGAAAAGTTCAAACCACCGTTCATCGCAACCTTCTCTCCACTCGTGCCGGACGCTTCGAACGGCCGCCGCGGCACATTCAACCAAACGTCTACCGATTGGACCAACTGGCGCGCGATTTCCTGATCGTAGTCTTCGAGGAAAACTACTCGATGCCGCAGCAGGGGATCGCCGGCCCACTTTGCGACCTTTTGCAGAATCAACTTCGCACCCTGGTCCTGCGGATGCGCCTTGCCGGAGAAGACAAACTGCAGCGGACGCTCAGCGTCGTTAACTAACCGAACAAAGCGAGCTGGATCAGTCAGCGGTAGCGCCCAGCGCTTATATTCGGCTACGCGTCGCGCGAACCCAATCGTCAATGCATTTGGATCGAGTCGTGTTTGGGCCGACGCCTCGTCCACCTCACTCTCGCCGTTACGGGGCTGGCTCAACCGGTCTCGCACGAAAGCGACCAGTTTCTCGCGCAACAGGGAATGCGAGCGCCACAGCTCATCATCGGAAATACGGTCGATTCCTGCGGCCCATGCGCCGCGGTCTTGCTGAGCCCAATCCGCGCCCAGATGTTTGGCAAATAGCGAGCGAATCAGCGGCGCAACCCAAGTCGGACTGTGCACGCCGTTTGTGACTGACGTAATCGGCACCCTATTGACGTCGCGATCCGGCCACAGCTTCTGCCACAGCGACCGTGAAACTTCCCCATGTTTAAGACTGACGGCGTTTGTCGAGCGGCACATGCGCAAGGCCAATGGCGTCAGGCCGAACGCCGATTCACTATTGCCGGCACCGTTTTGGCCCAGGCGCATGAATTCTTCGGGCGTTAGACGCAACGCAGCAATCTCCTGCGGCCCAAAGCATTCCTGCAACAACGACTTCTCGAATTCATCATGTCCAGCCGCCACCGGCGTGTGCGTGGTGAAAACGCAGCGCTGTCGCACTTTCTCCGCGGCTTCAGCGAAACTTGATTTCTCCGTCGCGATTATTTCGCGCGCCAACTCAAGCGTGAGGAAAGCGGAATGCCCTTCGTTCAGGTGATAGACCACCGGCGAAATGCCAAGGGCACGCAGCAAGCGCACACCGCCCACGCCGAGCATCATTTCCTGGACCAGTCGCGTTTCTCGATCGCCGCCATACAGATGCCCCGTAACTAACCGATCAGTCTCTTCGTTCTCGGGAATATTTGTGTCCAGCAGGTAAAGCGAGACGCGGCCGATGTTCGCTCGCCACACTTGCGCGCGCACAATCCGTCTCCGCATTGCCACCTCGATCAACAATCGTTGGCCCGCGCCGTCGTTAACTGGCTCGACGGATAGATCGGCCGGCATCGCTTCGCGGTAAGACTCCTGCTGCCAGCCATCGGTACGCAGGTGCTGACGAAAATAGCCGAAGCGATACATCAATCCCACCGCCACCAGCGGCAGATTTAGATCGCTGGCTGATTTCAAATGATCGCCGGCCAGAATTCCCAAGCCGCCGGAATACAACGGCAACGAGTTATGGATTCCGAACTCAGCGCAGAAGTAAGCCACCGGATATTCCGGCGCAATGGAGACTCCGCTGGCGGGCGCTGACCAAAGCCGCGTGTCAGCCAGATAGCGATCGAAGGTGCCCGCAAGTTCTCTGACGCGTTCGATGTAAAGCGGATCGGCAGCCATCTGGGCCAAGCGAAAATCAGAAATCTCACGCAGGAGAACACAAGGGTTTTGCTCACACGCTGCCCACGTTGCGCTATCCAAATCACGGAACACCGCCGCGCCGTCGGCGGCCCAACTCCACCAGAAGTTACGGCTAAGCCGATCAAGATCGACCAGCGACGATGGCAGTCGCGACGAAGACACTTGATTCTGGTGTGATCCTGCGGGGAGCTCGTCCATTTCCAATTCAGCAAGCATTCGAAGTTTTGAGGTCAACTTTCATTAGAATCCATCCGACAAAAGTAGGGGCGGCCAGCGCCGCCCGCAAAAAGAATCTGTGATTTAGCAGGAATTCTGGTTAAAGGTCAAACGCGCAGCCTTTGCTGTCGCTAATTTGTGAGCTGCGAAGCGACCTGCCGGCGCTTTCGCTGGCTGCGACCTGGCGCATCCGAACTGCGGCGGCTAGCCGCCGCAAGAGAAAGCGGCGACAGGTCGCCGCACTCCAAAGGGCTTCGCGGTTATGACGGAACAGATTAGAAGTCGTCCAGGATATTCACGTTATCTGTCTTGAAGCTGTAGATGGTTTTAATGGCCGCCGGTGAAGCTGTACGTTCGAACCAGGCAGCTGAGCACCAGGGATATTGATTGGCTGAATACACGAGCCCATGTCTCACCGGATTTTGATGCACGTAGTTTAGTCGCGCGAGGTAGGAGCGTTCGTACGTCAGTTTCGTGTCCCAAAAATTGTACCAGACGCGGCGACCGGTGGACTCGTCAAGCTGATTAAGTTCGCGTGAAGTTTCGGAATGTAGATGCCTAAGGTACTCCTTCAATGGGGCTGCTGGGCCAAAACTTCGAGCAATGAGATGGTAATGATTGGCCAAAACCGCCCACGCTTCAAGCTGCCAACGATACCTCTTCGCCAGGGTTAGTAAACTTGTCTCAAGCAGTTCCAGCTTAGCGGGCGCAGTAAAGAGATGTGCCTTGTCCAGCGTAGCTCCGGTCACGATGTAGACGCCACCGGAACCCAAGCGATGAATAGGTGCATGAGGCCAATCTCTTCGCCATCGAATTGGCATAGCCCTTTGGAGTGCGCTGACCTGTCAGCGCTTTCAAGGCTGCGACCTGTCGCAGCCCGGCAGTAGGGATTAAGTCGCAGGAGGAGACGCGAGGCAAGGCATCGTGCGAAGGGCCTTCGGCAGGCCGTTGCCATAAATCAGTTATGAAGGTTTGGCTAGAGACTGACGCGGCGGTAAGCCGCTGACTTACCAAAGCGCCGACCTACCGGCGCTTTCGCTGGCGGCGTTACTCGCTAAACTTCTGATGGCGCACAAACACATTCGCATCGGACTCTTGAAAAAACACCAGGCGAACTTCGCGCAACTGGTGATCAGCCGTCAGAAACTCTTCGATCGCGCGCGATACTACCGCCGCAGCCTCGTCCCGCGGATAACCAAACGCGCCCGTTGAGATCGCTGGAAACGCGATCGAGGCCAGGTTGTGCTCAACCGCCAACATCAGGGAGTTACGGTAACAACCGGCCAGCAGTTCGGCCTCTTCGCCTTGATGCTTTCCATAGATCGGACCCACCGTGTGAACCACATAAAGTGCCCGCAAGTTACCGGCCGTCGTCGCGACCGCCTCGCCCGCCGGCAAGCCATCCGGAAAACGTGTTCGCCTAATCTCGCGACACTCTTCCAGGATCGACGGGCCGCCGGCCCGGTGAATCGCGCCGTCAACGCCGCCGCCGCCCAGCAACGTTGAATTGGCCGCGTTAACGATGGCGTCAACTTCCTGTTTGGTGATGTCACCGGTCAGAACGTGGACCCGTCCATCCAGAAATGTCTTTAGCGGTTGTTCTGTGGAACTCATCCCTCAGCTACCCCACGCGGCTCTACTTCAATTTCGTCAAACATGGCCTGGTGAACCAGAGCGTCTGCGACGCCTTTCGCTTTGTTCTCACTTAGCGGACGTTCGGCATCCAGGCTGGCAATCTCGAACCTGCCCTCATCAACTTCGACTATCCCCAGTGAACCCAGCATGACTCCCGGCGTCAATTGCATCTCATCCAGGTTATGAATCTTGAAGTGCCCTTTTTCTTCGACCCAGTCTTCAATGAACGGATCGCGCAAAGCATGCAGCGCTTCAGACTCTGAGGCGTACGGCCCGGTAACAATCAGACAGTATTCAATGCGTCGATCGCTCTTCATATGATTGTGTGATGCGTACCTTAACATCGTGGCGTGAGTGGCTCAACATTCAAGGAAGCGGGGGCAAGCCCACCTTCCAGACTGCGAGTGGGCAATCTTGAGCAGTTCAGGCTATCAAGAGAAATGGCTCCTCCCTGCTCCAGCTTGATCAGTTCAAGCGATTAATAGAAAAGCCGCTGGAGATTTCTCTCCAGCGGCTTTGATTTATTGGCACTTGGGATTTATCTCCCGTTGGGATTTATCTCCCGTTGTGCAGCCTTACGACGCGCGGCCATACTGTTCATTCAGCGTCTGTCTCAATCGATCAAAATATGAATCGAACGTGACGAAACCAGTTGTACCCTGAAAGTAGGCCTTGCCGCCGGTCTCCTCCGACAAACGGTTCAGCGAGCTCTGACCAAAACTGGCCGCCACGTGACTGTGGCTGGTCAATCCCACTGAGGGTGCGTAGAAAGAATACACGGCAACATTGCGACGGTTGGCTTCGCGGATGGCCCGTTCCAGATCGAGCGTGTGTCCCGCCGAGCTGACATCAAAACCGCGCGAAATGTCCAGACCGTCGGAAATTAACAGCACGCCATTCGGGCCGCGCTGCATGCCGAAGGACTTCAAAGCCTCAATGACTTCAACATAAGGATTGTACGCCGAGGCTGAGGTGCTCCCGACCGGCATGCGCAACGCTCGCGCTGCTCGATCGAGGTCGGTGGTGAACGGTTGCCGCACTTGCAGCGTGCCGCTCGTGATGTAGCCAATCATCACCTGCGAACCCGGCGGCATGGCACGAATAAACTCACGCGTCACGCCGAGTTCATTTCCGACGCGCGAAACCAAATCGTCCTGCACCAGAATCGCCAGGTTCATCGGCACCTCAACGCGAACCTTGCGGGCCGCTGATTTGCCTTCCGAACCCTCTGCACTTACTGAAAAACTGAAGGCCGCAGCAGCAACCAGTACCACTGCTGCTAAAGCCGAGAACATTCTGCGATAAAACATAACTTCCTACTCCTTTTCCGTGTAATTCTGATGCGCAAGGAGCAGGAAGAGTTGGCCGGAATGCGCTTAAAGCCCTTCCCGCTGGGAGGGGTTGGGGAGGGATTTAAGGCTGTCCTACAGATAAAGGATTTTACGCATCGCCTCGAAGGCGGCGCGTAGTCTTTTCTAACTTCGTACGAAGCTAAGCCCTCACCAACCCATTCCAGCGGGAGGACCTGATCGGAAGTCACCCCACTTGCCATTCCCCTCTCCGCTCGGCTAAATTACTGCTCACTCGAAGAACATTCTGCCTCTTATTCGGAATCAAAAGCCGGAAGCGGATGACTATCCTTCGCTGCAGTAATCATGTCTGAAAGGAACCCTGATAAACGCTATGAAAGCATATGCAACCGAGGCGATTCGCAACCTTGCGGTCATTGGACACGGCGACGCGGGGAAGACGCAATTGATCAGTTCCCTTCTCTAAGTCGCCGGCGCCACGCCCCGCTGGGGAAAAGTTGATGAAGGAACCACTGTTACCGATTACGACGAAGATTCCATTGCCCGCAAGATCACGCTGAACACAGCGCTGGCCCACCTCGATCACCACGATACGAAAATCAATTTCATAGATACGCCGGGTTACGCCGCCTTTGTAGCGCATGCGCGACCCGCGCTGCGCGTGGCTGACTGTGCGCTCGTCGTTGTTGATGGGCACAAAGGCGTTGAGGTGCAGACGGAAAAAACGTGGGCCTATGCCAACGAATTCATGCTGCCGCGCATGATGGTAATTACCAAATTGGATAAGGAGCACGCGGATTTCGGCCAGGCAGTGGAAAGCGCGCAACGCACTTTCAGCCGAGCAATCATTCCTTTTACCTTGCCTATCGGAAAAGAAAAAGACTTTCGCGGCGTGGTCGATATCGTGCACATGAAGGCCTACGAGTTTGATGACCACGGCAAACCGAAATCGATTGAGATCCCGGCGGAAGGCCGGAACATTGTCGATCAGACCCGTGAACGATTAGTGGAGCTGGTGGCCGAATCCGATGATGCGCTGATGGAAAAATATTTCGAGCAGGGCACGCTTGACGACGCGGACATTATTCCGAACATTAGCAAAGCGATCGCGGCCAGCAAGCTTTGTCCGGTTTTTGCTGTTTCCAACTCGACTCTCGTTGGTTTGTCCGCGCTGCTCGATAGCATTGTCGACTACGCGCCCAACCCGGCGACGCATGAGGCTGAGCATGGAAAGGCAAGTGCGGACGGCGACGGCGGGGAAAGCATTTCGCGCAAATACGACGGGGCGGAACCTTTTTCGGCTTACGTGTTTCGCACGGTGGCGGATCCTTTTGCCGGCCGCATCAATGTGATGAAAGTGATCAGCGGCCGCGTCCAAAGCGAAGCCACTATGCTGAATTCATCCCGCGGCGTACCGGAGCGGCTGGGCGCGCTGCACGTGATGGAAGGCAAGCAACTGGAGAAAGTCACGGAGGCTAAAGCGGGCGACATTATCGCCTGCGTCAAACTGAAGGAAACCCAGACCGGCGACACTCTGTGCGATAAGGCGGCGCCAATTGTTTACGACCGGGTCGAGTATCCTGAAGCGGCGATTGCCTTCGCCATTGAACCCAAATCGCGACAGGACGAAGAAAAAATCAGCGTGGCCCTGCACAAGATTCTGGAAGAGGATCTGGCGCTGGATTTCCATCGCGACGCGCAGACCAAGGAATTCCTCCTCGCCGGCTCCGGCCAGTTACACGTCGAAACCGTAGTGGAGAAACTGAAGAAGCGTTACGGCGTTGAAGTGATGTTGCACCCGCCGAAAGTGCCTTACAAAGAAACCATCACACAGCGGGCAGAGGTGCAGGGCCGTCATAAGAAACAGACAGGCGGCCGGGGCCAGTTCGGCGATTGCAAAGTTATCTTTGAGCCCTTGCCCCGCGGTGGCGGATTTCAGTTCGAAGACAAGATCTTCGGTGGTTCAGTCCCGCAACAGTTTCGACCGGCTATTGAAAAAGGAATTGTGGAGGCGGCAGCGACCGGCGCCATTGCCGGCTATCCGCTGGTCGATTTCAAAGTCTCGCTGATCGACGGTTCTTATCACGACGTTGACTCCGACGAACATTCGTTCCGGGCCGCGGGCCGCAAAGCGTTTCGCGCCGCGATCGAGCGCGTGAAGCCGGTCTTGCTGGAGCCGATCATGGACGTCGAAGTGACCGCGCCGCAGGAATACAGCGGCGACCTGATGGGTGACTTGAATTCCCGTCGCGGCCGCGTGCAGGGCATGGACACGCGCGGCAACCAACAGGTGATTAAAGCCCAGGTGCCGATGGCGGAAATGCTGAACTACCAATCAACGCTGAACTCGATCACGGCAGCGCGCGGTTCGTACCACATGCAGTTTTCGCACTACGATCCGGTGCCGGGCCAACTCTCGCAGAAAATCGTGAACCAGGCGAAGGCTGAGGGCCGGATTCGCGGAGAGGAAGAAGAGTAGGCAGGGATTGGTAGAGGCTTAGTTTAACAAAGCCGCAGTGAAAGTTGGGGAATCACAAATACGGAACCGGGAGCTGTAGCGACCGGGATTAGCAAACCTTACAAGCTTCTTTTCGAGACTTCCGAGAAGAGCGGGGGTAAACCCGCCTTCCTGACTGCAAGTAGTGATGGTTGAAGTCTGATTCTCGATCTTGACTCAACGAAACCTACTTGCAGTGAGGAAGGCGGGTTTACCCCCGCTCTTCAGTCCCACCAGCGTTGCACAAAGCCTGGAGACAGCAACCACCTACTGGTTCTCAAAATTGTAAAGCACCACACCCTGGACCTTCACGGGCTGGCCCGACAACTTCGTGGGCGAGAACTTTGCTTCGCGGGCGGCGCTGACCGCCGCCGCGCGCAGCAGGGGATGTCCTGAGACTGCTTCCGCGGAAACAACGCTTCCGTCCTCATCAATTAGAATTCGAACTTCCACCTCTCCCGAAGCGTTAGCCGCCCGCGCTATCGCCGGGTACTCTGGCTGCGGCAGGCTAACGGCCTTACCATTCAATACCCCGCCACTGATAGGTGCCCGCTCAGTCGCAACGGTTCGGCCGCCAACGACCCCGCCGATTCCCGTTCCGCCTCCGGCTCCAGATCCTGCTCCAGCTCCCACTCCCGTCGAAGGAGACTTGACCGCGTAATCACCCGGGACTTCGAACAGCGTTTTCGGTTGCTCGCCGCGATTGATGTTGGTCAAACGGTAGACCGTTTCGCCAAAGCGAGGATCACTGTGCCGTGTCATCACAACGGTTTGAAGTTCATTTGAATACCAGCGCTCGTTAACGATTTCGATGGCCCGCTCGTTTCCGATTTCGCCCGCGGGAATGGTGACCGTTTCGCGCGTGCCTTCGGCTTCAACTCCTTCGACGGACCGCTTGCCCAACGACTCTTGTTTCGGCTTTCTTCCTTCCTCCCGCCGATACTCCATTACGCCGCCGCCTTCCAATGCGGGATTGGGAGGTTTGACCATGAAGTCGCTTCTGCTGCCCCCCTGGCCAACTGCCCCCGGCGGTAACGGCGCTTCTGCCGGCGGTGGGACTCTAACTACAAACTCGGTCTTATCTCCGCCCGCGACGCCTGCCGCTCCCGCCGTATCGGGCGCAGCCATCACTCTTATTTTGCCGCCCTGGGCTGGCCCCGGTACTTTGGCTCCTTCGCCGGGTGCAGGTTTCCACTCATAACGAAAGGACGGCAACCTCCGCGCAGTGTGGTTCCTGGTATCCAGGAAGTAAGTCGAACCGGCCACCGGATCACTGATAAAGATAGTAGCCGGCGCTTCGCTGCCGCTGGCAAATGGTCCATAGGCGTTCAGAGTCTGTTCGCGCCGCGTCCGTCCTTCACTATCGCGATAGATGCGAGTGGTCGACCGGTTCACGATGCGGTTCCCGTCGGTCAGAATTTGCGTGACTTCAGTTACACCCTCAGCCGAGTACGGCGCACCTTTCACCAGGCCTTCAAAGTTCATCTCGGACGCAACATAAACAAAGTTCTCGTTGAAGGTCTTTACCGGCGGCCCGTCCGGCGCTTGCGGCGTTCGCTCGCGTTGGACAACGACGCTGCCTGGCGCCGGTTGCCGTTCCTGTGAAACCACTGAAATTACTCCGGTCAGTAATAAAGCGGCGCTGGCGGTAATTGCCGCTATTCGTCGATTGATATTCATTCGTTTTCCTTTCAGAGTTGTATCCGGGACAATTTGAAACTAGTTCACAAAACGAATTGCCTTCGCCAAACCGTCGACCCCTACCCAGACGTCGGCTTTAACCGGTTCGTCAGCGCGGTCCATGTTCATCGGCAAGCCAAAACGAGCTAAGGCAAAACGTGTCAGTTCTACTCGCATCAATTGGCCGCCGTCCCGCAGGTCCAGAGCGCTGCCGTAACCGACCGGCACAAAATCGGTGGCAATCTCCTGACTCTCCACCTCGGCAGAAGGCAACGTCGCCACCTTTGCCGCTGCAATTACAGGCGCAGCGTCAACCGGCTTCGACTTTGATTTAAGGGATGTGCGATGAAGTGACGAACGCTTCCCCCCTTTGAAGGGCGGGGTTTGCACTACGTCGATTGCCTTTTGAATCGGCAAGTTATTAACCGCAGATGATGGGCTTTTCAATTGCGCCTGCTTTACCTGCTCAATTCCTGGCGGACCACTTTCGCGCCTGGCCCATAGTCCCCACGTCGCAAAAGCGACCAGCACCATCGCCGCAATCGCGGCGACCCAATAACGACGGTTGGGCCGATGGGAGTTGATAGCGGCGACGCCGGCTTGAGCGCGAAACGCCGCCAACAGTTGCCCTTCCAACTCAGCCGGCGCCGATAAACCTTTTACCTGATCAGAAAGGCCACGCAGCGCTTCGCTCAATTCACTCTGCTCGAACAGAGCTTGAGCGCAGCGTTCGCATTCCGCCGCGTGCGCTTCGGCTGCGGCCCAAACGCCCGCATCGACCAATCCGTTATTTGCCCGGCGCGCCAACTCTGCCACTGCCGGCTGAAACAGTTCACAGTTCATGCGAAACACCTCGCTGCTTTAACCTCATCTGCCGTCGCGCTCTCGTGCTCTTCCGGCCGCATCTTCTCAATCAACATCGCGCGGCCGCGATGCAGGCGGGAACGCACGGTGCCGACGGCACAGCCCAAAACGCCGGCGGCCTCGGCGTAACTCAGCTCCTGCAACTCGCAAAGCACAACTACCTCACGATAACGAGACGGCAAGCTCAGGACCGCCTTGCGGACTCCTTCAATCGTTTCAGTTCGCGCTAACTCTGATAACGGATCACTCGCCGCCTGCGGATCGCCGCGGCCTGTTCCGTTCTCCTGCTGTTCATTAAGCGAAGAATAAAACTGCTCGCGCCCCAGTCGTTGTTTCATCAGGTTGCGGGCCATCCCCAACAAGAACCAATACAGCGGGCCGCGCGTCGAATCGTAAGAAGTAATACCTCGGATCAGGGTCATGAATACTTCCTGCGTCACATCCTCAGCCAACGCCGCCGAACCGCTCATCTGCAGCGCAAATCGATATATGTCTGCTTGCCGGCGGCGGTACAGAGCGGTCAGCGCGGTTTCGTCTCCGGCGATCATGGCCTGGAGCAATTCGCTGTCAGAAGGGCCGTTTTCTTCTTTCATTCGAATCCGGAGGTGCGAACCTGAAATGGCGTCCACTGTTAATTCGCTTGAGGACATGGGAAGGTTCCAAAATTATCGGCCGGGAAAACTATTGGGTCGACTTGGGCTCGTCATTACCAAACTTTTCCAAGAACTCAGGTGAATGCCGCCGCAAATCCAGCCAGGTGGGGAAAAGCTCAGGAGTTTGCAGCCAAATCGTTAACCATTCCGCTATCTCCAGAGCTGCCGCGCGCTGGTTGGAACTAAACGCTGTGCTGGCCGCGAGCGCCTGGGCCTGTCGCTTCTCGGTGCGCGCAAGAGCGGTGATTTGCCTCACCGCGTGACGATCATTTTTGCTTTCTAATTGAGCCCGAAGAGTTTCAAGACTCTGAATCCAGTCAGCTGCAGTTCGCAAGGTCCATCCGCTTTCCAGATCAAACAGCACACGGGGTTCATCGCCGTCAGCTTCATGCTCAGTTGCGCGCCAGCTCGCGTCATACTCCAATACTTCCGGATGACTTAGATCGGCCCCGGCATCGACCAGCGTCCGCGCGATCGCAGCAGGGCTTTCCACCGCGCCGGCGCCAAACTCATCCGCCAACACGCGTTGCACTTTCTGCAGCAGGGACCTGCCCACGGGCGGATTTTCAAGTCGCTCCCACACCTCAACCATCAGCTCGTCTTTGGTGCGTGACTGGTAGTCGTGTTTCATGGAAGGTTTGGTGTTGCTCGCTGCTGCGTTAGTACCTGGCCTGTGTGGTTTGAATCTTAACAGAGCCACCTGCGGTAGCAAGCGTGTGAACGCACAACTCGCGTAGCACAAATACGGAACCGGAAGCGGTAGCGCCCGGCTTCAACTTGCGTTAAAGACTAGCTGGAGGGCATTGAGCCGCACCATGCGTAAGTTGGCTGTTTCGAGTGTTGAAGCCGGGCGCTACCGCTTCCGGTTCTGTATTTGTGTGCTGACACGTAAGAGGACAAGGGACAAATCATTCTCGATTTTTCATTTTTCATCTGCGATGGTTTAGAATCGCCATCGCAGAAAGCTCCATAACCCCAAGGCCATCTCTGTCGTATGCAGCACACTCCATCCCTGCCGAAAAAATTTGCTTTGTTACTGGTCGCTTCGTTGATGGTTTTCGCGTTCGTGTGCCCGGGAGTCTCTGGCCAGGAACCTGGCGCGAAACCTTTGCAAATTAGTGAAGTCGAATTCATGGGCTTGCGCCGTTTGACTCAACAACAGGCGTTGGCGATTAGCGGCCTGCAGCCGGGCGATCTGTTTTCCGAGGCCCTGGTTGACGAGGCGGCCAAAAAGCTCATGGACAGCGGTCTCTTCGTGCGTTTAGGTTTTCGCGTCAAAGGCGCCGGCCATCTTTTGCATGTAACTTTCCAGGTGGAAGAAGCCGACCGCGGCTTGCCGATCATCTTTGACAACTTTGTCTGGTTCACGGATGAAGAACTCGTCGCCGGCATTCGCCGTGAAGTGCAATTCTTCAATGGCACCGTACCGCAATCCGGTTCCGCCGCGGACACCATCGCCACCGCCTTGCAGAAACTGCTGGATGAAAAAAAGATCGCCGGACGGATCGAACACCTCGCTGGCGAAGATCTCGCGCACAACCTGTCCTACGTCTTCAGCGTGAAAGGGATCGAACTCCCGGTCTGCACCTTGCACTTCCCCGGCTCGGCTGGCGTCTCCGAAGACGATCTAAGAAAAGCCGCTAAACAACTGATCGATCGCGACTATTCAAAGAGTTCAAGCTCAGCGTTCGCTTCCGTGACTCTGATTCCGTTGTACCGGCATGTCGGCCGGCTGCGCGCGAAGTTCAACGAACCTGTCGCGGTGTTGGACCAGTCCGGCGGGCCCGGTTGTAAAAACGGCGTGGACCTGACGATTCCGGTCGAGGAGGGCGCGGTCTATTCATGGCAAAAGGCTGAATGGACCGGTAATCAATCCGTCGCATCAAGTGCGCTGGACGCCGCGCTCGGTATGAAAGCGGGCGAAGTTGCTGACGGGATCAAAATCGACAAAGGCCTGAAGGAAGCCACGAAAGCCTTCGGCCACAAAGGCTTTGTCACCGCGCGAATCAAACAATCCATTCAGTTCGACGAAACGAATCATCTTGTCACTTTCAAGATGGACGTTATCGAAGGCCAGCAATATCGTATGGGCGAATTGATTACGCGAGGGTTGAGTCCCGACATCGCTCGGACGATTCGAGAGAAGTGGGCTTTACATACCGGCGATGTTTTTGACTCGACTTATGCGGATGAATTCATGAAGAACGAAGGCCGTTCCATCCTGCAGATGATCTTCCAGGAGCATCATGCGCCCCCCACGATTTCCAGCAAGCCGAATCAGCAAACGCTGACCGTTGACGTAACTTTCGAAGTAAAAAGGAAGTAAAGAAGTAGCCGCGTTCATCCTTCGTTCGAAGTCCACTGCCGGCTCGCTGACCACGCTGATGAAAAGCACATCCAAAACTAATCCGGAAGAAGTGCGTCAGATGCTGGCTGAAATAGCGCAGGAGTTTGCCGGCAAACCGTTTCAGCCACATCCGCTTTTCACCAACGGTCACGCGCAAACGTTGGCCGCTTATGCCTGGCCGCGTCGCTCCGCACATCGCACGCGAAACCAACAGGACGAGGAAAGACTGTTTAAAGTCGATGAGGGTGTAAGTGTGTTGGCCCATTGCCGCTGGCAGAACGATCGGGGCGCCCAACCTACCATGGTCCTGTGGCATGGCATCGAGGGATCCAGTGCCGCGGTTTACATGTTGAGCACCGCGGAGAAGGCTTTTCGGGCCGGCTTTAACGTGGTCCGCATGAACGTGCGCAACTGTGGCGGCACCGAGCATTTGACCCCGACGCTTTATCACGGCGGACTGAGCGAAGACTTGCGCCGTGTGATTGTCGAACTAATCGAAGTCGATCGCCTTTCCCAACTCGTGCTCGTCGGTTTTTCCCTCGGCGGCAATATGGTTTTGAAATTAGCCGGCGAGTATGGTGAGAATTCCCCGCCGGAAATCTCTGCGGTCTGTGCAATCTCGCCGTCGGTTGATCTGCATGCCAGCGCGGATTTGATCGGCGAGCGTCGCAACTGGCTCTATCATCGCCGTTTTGTTACCAGCCTTCAGCGACGACTGAATTTCAAGCGAAAGCTCTATCCCGAACTTTACGATCACAGCGAATTGCCGTTGAGCCAGACTTTGAGAGAATTCGACGATCGCGTCACCGCGCCCGCTTTTGGCTTCGACGGGGTTGACGATTACTACACGCGCGCCAGCTCGCTGCCGTTGATCCCGAGGATACAAATTCCAACGCTGATCATCCACGCGCAGGACGATCCGTTCATTCCCTTCGCGCCCTTGCGCGACCCGGCGGTGTCCGAGAATCCCTACGTGTTATTGATTGGGCCACAGCATGGCGGGCATGTGGCATTCGTGGCAGCCAGGACCCGCGCTGATTTGGATAACTCGGGGATGAATGCCGCCAGTGAAAAGGCGACGCACCGGATTGAAGATCGTTTCTGGGCGGAAAACCGTGTAGTGGAATTTAGCAGGAAGGTTGCGGCCGGACGCGAATCGGGGCAGTAGCCAGGCTCAGGGTATTGGCCCATCGGCGGCCGTGGCGACCGCACCTCCGCGATCTCCCCCTCGGAGAATGTTGGTTTCGTCCACAAAGAAGGAAAGTCTGCCGCTGGTACCGTACTCTTTGGGCGTCGCCGTTGCTTCGAATTTAGTACCCGACGCGTTCGCTTCAAACTTGTATCCGTATGTGTTGAAGATCTCTTTCGCCGGAATCAAGTGCTCCGCAGCTAACTGATCGAGCGTGCCGTAACTTCCTTTCCCTTTTCCATCTTTATAAGCCCTTTCGGCGCTGGCGATCGAATACAACAAGCCTTTCGCAACATCTTCATTCGTTTCCATCGGCGTGCGAGTGGTGGTAGCAGAAATTCCCGCTACCATCATCAGCACCAGATTCTTTGGCAGATGTAACTCATGAAGCGGCCCAAATCCCTCGTTAGTTAACGCGTAGCTGACAGCTTCGGGGGCGGGACTTAGCTTCGCCACGAAATCGCGCATGGCTGGATCCATCGGCACGTTCGGGTTGTGGGCCAGGTCGTGATAACCGGCAACCACGGAGGGCGCTATGTAAAACTGTCCCTGCGTTTCGCGCGGCTGCCAGCGAGTGAGGTTGCGGAAGTTGGTGTTTGACGCCAGCGTTTCGTGATTCACGTAAGCATCAACCACGTGTCGCACGCCGGCAACGCTGGGTGATAACACGAGGAAAGAATCAACAAAGGCATAAGAGAAAGCTCCGGCGTAAGTCACCAGCTCGGTATCGTCACGCCGTTCCGTTTGCGCCAGCAGCGTCAAAGCCTTCATTCCCATCGCATCGAGCAAGCGCGGTATCAGAGCTTTCACGGCATCTCTGTCCTTAACTCCAACCAGGAAGACAGGTCCCGTCTGCGCCGTTTCGTCGGCAGTAGTCGTCGACGCGGTCAACTGGCTGGTGGATTTGTCCGCTGGGGTTGGACTCTTGGCCGGGGCCGGCATGGCGAATGTGTTTGCCAGACCCAAAGATTGAAGCGTGCCGCCGACGGCGATCTCATTTCCTAAAGCCGGCAACAGTTCCTCCCTGATCTTGAAGCCGTACTTCTTTTCAAACGCAGCTTCGGTAGGCGCCGTATCCACATGGGCAGTGGCATTTCCAATGGGGGCTCGGCCAGCTGCCGGATTGGTATTCATTTTTTGCATGTTCTCCAGCAGCGCCGTATACATGCGGGGCAAATCGAGGGAAACGCTGGAAAAGAATTCTGTGTCGGCCGGCATTACTGAAGGAGCAGTAGCCGCCGCCGGCCGGCCGGAAATTATCTGTGGAATAAATGGGACCGGGGAAGTCTTGGTGTCCGGAGGATCGATCAGGAGCACTCGAATTACGTACGCCTCATTCTCAAAAGCCACCGCCAGTCCGACAGCTTCGGGCCAGGCGGGCGGGCCCCAACCAATCGCGCCGGCAAGGGACGAGAGAAATGGGTCGCTGGGATTCGGAGGCGGCTGGGGAGTCGAACCATTGTCCGAAGGAGGAACCTGCAACATAACGGGTGGCTCAGGCATTGGCTCTTCAGCAGGTTCCGGTTCCGGTGATTCCTCGGGTTCACCCGAGGGCGGTGTCGGGCTCTCTTCCGCTTTGGTTTCTACCGTCGGTTCAGTTGCCTCTGGTTTTTCTTCTACCTCAGCCAGGGCTTTTTCGTTGGCCGCCGCCATTTCTTTTTCAAATTGTTTGGCCCGCTCATCTTCCAACCCGACGTTGTAGTAAATAAACAGTGGCTCGGAGGGAAATCGATCACGCGCTAATCGAAAGTTCTGATCTTCGGACAGTAGCTTGCTGCCGTCCGGTCGCAAATTCTTAAAGGTAAACGTCGTGTCGGAAATCAAGATCAAAGAGCCGGACCGCTTGATCTGAAAAGGAGGAGCGGCCGGTTCCTTCTTCTCGTCGGTTGTCGGTGAACTCGGCGAGCTGGTCTTATCAGAAGTAACTGCCGGCGCGGGCGCTTTGACGGTCGCATTCTTTTCATCAGCCTTCGGCTCAGGCGACGAAACGGAGGCCGGCGTAGGTGATGATGTAGGTGGCGGCGTAGGTGACGGAGTAGGTGATGGCGTAGGAAAAATCACCGGCAACAAACGTTGCAGTTTAGGTTCGAATTTCTGCGCCTCTTCGATCGATGGCAGGTCGATGGCGACGATCGCTTGCGGTAAGCCCGGCTTCGCCGGCATCGTGGCAAATAACATTGGCGAGCCAGCCAGGGCTTCTGAGTTGGTGTTGAGGAACTTTATCAGGGCTTTGAATTCCGCCGGAGGACTCGATAATTTCAGGATCGGCTCGACTAATTCCACTACGCCGGGCGACCGGATTAATTGGCCCACCCCGCGCACCTCGCCGAATAATCGGTAGCTGTCCGCCGCGAAAAGTGTTTCAAGTGTGACGTCGCTGCGACTCGAGGATTGAGCCGGTGTAGTTGTCTTCGCTGGTGGCGCCGCGGGTTTGCTTTGCGGTGACGCGGGCGTCTGCGCGCGACTCCCGCTAAAAGATTGACCCGACGCAACGCTGGTAAGAGCGATTGTGGCTAAGAGGAACCAGGCGACTCGTCGCGGGGGATGAGACATTTTCGTCCTCGCTAAAAAAACTCCGAACGCTCCGACCCGCGATTCCTTCCGAGAATGCAGGTCTGTTTGATACGCGGATCGTCTGCTAACTTCGCAGTAATTGCAAGGTGAACAATGGCAGTAGCTCGACCTCAGGGAAGGGCGCAGATCCACGAATAGCTAACGCCCTCCCTTACGGTCGGGCTACTGCCTCCCGCCTCGGATAACCACGCCTTTCGACATCCCTGCTATTGTGCTAACCTTAAGTCACTCTAAACCAATTCCATCACCCGACATCGTACGGCTGATACGTCGAGAGAAGCTATGCCCTGGTTCAGGAAAAAAGATCAAAAAATCGAGCCCGTTCCCGCTGAAGAGCGGGTGGTGCGTACGGAAAACGTATTCGTAAGATGCGAGGAGTGTGGCGAGCATCTTTACAAGCGGGAGCTGGAAGACGCGCTCCAGGTTTGCACCAAGTGCGGCTATCACTTCCGGATGGGTGCGTATGAACGGCTGGCGATGCTGTTTGACGAAGGTCATTACGCTGAGTTGGATGCAGAAGTAACTTCCGCCGATCCGCTGGAATTCGTGGACAAGAAACCTTACACCCAGCGGCTGAAGCAGGCGCGCGAGGTTTCCGGCTTATCAGAAGCCATCATCACGGGCCGCGGCAAAGTGGGCGGGCATCGCGTGTTCGCCGGCGCCATGGACATGCTTTTCATCGGCGGCTCAATGGGTTCGGCGGTAGGCGAAAAAGTCACGCGCCTGATCGAAAGTGCGATAAAGGAGAATGGTGCGGTTGTTACCTTCGCTGCGTCGGGCGGCGCACGCATGCAGGAAGGGACTTTCTCCTTAATGCAGATGGCCAAGATTGCCTCAGCGCTGGGCACGCTGGACGATCAACGCTTGCCGTTCATCTCCGTCCTGACGGATCCAACTACCGGAGGCGTAACTGCCAGTTTTGCCATGCTCGGCGATGTCATTATCGCTGAGCCAAAAGCGTTGATTGGTTTTGCGGGCCCTCGCGTGATCGAACAGACAATCCGCCAGAAACTACCGAAAGATTTTCAGCGTTCGGAGTTTCTGCTTGAGCACGGCATGATTGACAACATCGTCGACCGGCGCGAAATGCGCGACGCCATTATCAAGTTGCTCGACTTTATGATGAACCCCGACATCAACCGCGATCAGCCGTCCGTCCCCGCTTCCCAATCACAGCACTCGCAAATCCGCTTTCCCCTTTAGCGTCATTCCGCACTTTCTGGGCTAACACGCCGGCAAATGAACTTCGATGAAGCGGTAGCTTATCTTCTAAGTTTGGGCCACGAGGTCCTGACGATGAAGTTGGGTCTCGCAAACATTGAACGTTTGTTGAGCGCGCTCGGCAATCCGCACCACGAGTTTGCAGCGGTGCAAATTGCCGGGACGAACGGCAAAGGCTCAACCGCCGTGGTGTTGGATTCCATCTGCTCGGCGGCGAAGATCGAACGCGGTCTCTACACATCTCCGCATCTGATTTCAATCACCGAACGGATCAGGATTAACGGTGAGCAAATCTCGCCGGCAGACTTTGCCCGCTTCACCGGCATCGTTAAAGTCACCGCCGAACAGCTTGTCGCCGGCGGCCAATTGGAATCGAGACCAACTTTTTTTGAACATCTTACCGCTATCGCCCTGCTGGCATTTCGGGAAGCAGGCGTGAAGTTAGCGATTCTGGAAACCGGACTTGGCGGACGACTCGACGCAACTACGGCTGTGGCGGCGGGGGTAGTCGGATTAACCTCGATCGCTGAGGACCATCAGGAATATCTCGGCGAAACCATCGCCGAAATCGCCGCTGAGAAAGCCGCGATAATCCACACTGGCAGTGATGTCGTTGTCGGCCCTCAAGTGCCCGATGCTCTGCGAGTTATCATGCGTCGTTGCGATACCGTTGGGGTAAAACCGACTTTGGTCGATGGGGCCGCAGAGATTCTTGGCGCGTCCGCTGACGGTCGAGTGCGGGCGAATTTCAAAACAACTCGCGCAAACTACAGCAACGTTCAGCTCGGCCTCCGCGGCCGCCATCAGGTGGCAAATGTCAGCGTAGCAATTGCGCTGGCCGAAGCGCTGAACGCGAGAGGTTTTCCAATTTCGCGCGAAGCAATTATTAAGGGAGTTAAAGCCGCGGCGCACGCGGGACGTTTGGAACTTCAGGAAGGTCCGCCGCGAATTCTCTTCGATGGCGCCCACAACCCCGCGGCCGCGCGCGCATTGCGCGATTTCCTTGAGCTCGTAACTGCTCCGGTAACGCTCGTGTTTGGCGCCATGCGTGACAAAGGGCTGAAGGAAATGCTGGAAATCCTGACTCCGTTGGCAGCAAACATCGTGCTGACGACATTCGGCAACGCCCGCGCCGCTTCCCTTGAGATGTTATCGGCAGCGGTACCTGGCGGTTTGCCGGTAGAGAACATCACACAGGCGGATTCAGTTGACGCCGCAATGCGCGAGGCGCTGGCGCGCACCGATCCCGACGGAATGATTTGCGTTACCGGCTCGCTCTATCTGGTCGGCGAAGTGAAGAGCTTTCTCTCAACCTGAAGTGGGTTGGGGCTTGCGCGCTAATGAAGATTTGCGCTACATCCTTTGGGAAAATATTCACTTCTTCAAAAAACGATTCGAAAAGAGGGTTCCTATGGCTCAATCAGAAACCGATGCTCCAAAGATTCTCAGCAGCGAAGAAGTCTTCAAGGGAAGAGTCTTTAGTGTAACGTCAGATACCGTCCGGGCAGACGAGAAGAATTACCGCCGCGAGGTTGTTCGCCATCCGGGCAGCGCTGCGATTTTGCCGGTATTTGAAGATGGGACCGTAGCCCTCGTGCGTCAATACCGACATCCGGCGGTGAAGTATCTTTTGGAGGTTTGCGCCGGCACGCTCGATGAACGTGAACGGCCGGAAGAAGCGGCGGCCCGTGAGTTGGAAGAAGAAATGGGACTGGTCGCGGAAAATCTTGAGAAGCTCAGCGAATTCTTCGTCTCACCCGGGTATTGCGAGGAAAAAATGTGGCTTTATTTGGCGACTAATCTGACTGAGACGGCACAAAACCTGGAGGACGACGAAGCAGTTGAAGTGGTTCGCCTACCACTTTCGCGCGCTCTGGAAATGATCACCGACGGCGAGATCGAAGATGCCAAAACCATCATCGGTCTGATGCTGGCAGCGCCGCGTGTTGGTCCAAGTATGCTGGAGCCGGACTATCCTGCTGTCTGAACGTGCACCTCACCATTGCGAACAATCCTGGACGCACTCCGCGAAGATCAAAGTTGACCATATAACGCCAACTCTCTAAACTCGTCCGCACAGTGAATACTTCCGAAGAAGGCGCTTACACGCTGGGGACTCTTCCCGCTGCGACTACGCAAAGTGCAGCGGTTGAGATTCCGCCAGACACGATTCCATTTAATCCTGACAATCCGCCGTGGGGTCTGTTACAGGCGCTGTTGGCCTGGTTCCTGAGCCTGGTCCTCATGGTCTGTGTTCAGTTTGTTATCCTGCTGGGATATATCCCTTACCTTACTTCGCAACACATTACGCCGACCGAGGAGTTCCTGCGACAGGATAAGACATTCCTGCTCCTCAACGTGCTTGGCTTCTTCCCTATTCATTTGCTCACGCTGGTACTGGCGTGGGTGGTAGTCACTCAAAGAGGCAAGTTTAGCTTCCGGAGCATGATCGGCTGGAGCTGGCCTTCAAGGCGGGAAGTCTGGATCAGCATTGGGTTGGCCATTTTGTTGTTCGGAGCAGCGGCGGTGCTGGCCGCACTCTTCGGCGGTCAGGAAACCGAGCTCGATCGGATTGTGCGGAGTTCCCGGCCAACGGCATTAGTGCTGGCCATCGTTGCGGTAGCCACAGCGCCCTTGGCTGAGGAGATCATCTTCCGTGGGATCCTTTATTCCGCTTTACAACGATCGATCGGCGTGGCCGCGGCCATAGTCATCGTGGCCAGTCTGTTTGCGGGCGGCCATGTCTACCAGTACTGGCCGAACATCGGCGTCATCTCTGCCATCGTCCTGTTGAGCCTTTCCCTCACACTGGTGCGCGCGTACTCCGGTCGCTTGCTGCCGTGCTTCATCATCCATCTGGTCTTCAATGGAATTACGTCAGTGGGCATCCTTTTGTCGCCGTATGTACGCGGCCTGGATAGTGGCGGGCAAAACAACGCCGCCGGCTTCCAGGTAATTTTCCGCTCGTTGCAACACCTGTTTAGCTGATGGAATACGATGTTCTGGTGGTGGGCGGAGGCATCGGTGGCCTGACCGTCGCCGCGCTGCTGGCGGCGCGCGGCGCGAGCGTCTGCCTGTTTGAACGAGAGAACAATACGGGCGGCTGTCTGGCGAACTTTTCCGCCGGCGGCTACGACTTCGAAGGCGGCGCTGGACTCTACTCTTCATTCGGCTCTGGGGAATTGCACGAGCAAATCTTTGCCGAGCTGAAAACAACCATGCCTGAGGTCAGACCCTGCGCACCGCCTTACGTGGTCCGATTGCCCGACGGCACAGACATTTCAATCGCGACCGAGAGACAGGAATTTGAAGCCGGCCTGGCCGGAGCCTTTCCTGAATGCGCCTCACCCGCAATTGAGTTTTATCGCCATTTGGCGGAGACCGACGCTGAGATTAGAAGTGCCGCGAATCGCTCGCCCAACCTGGAACAACTCACAAAACCGGGTCGTTTCCGCAATCTACTCGACGCGAGTGCGCGAAAGCTTTCGCAGTTAAAAGGCGATACAGTTTCAGCGCACTTCGGAAATACCTCGCCACGTTTTCAAAACTTCGTAGATGCCCAGTTGCAAATGCTGGCACAGTCATCAAGCGAAGTCTGTCCTTATCTATATGCGGCGATCGCTCTCATGCTGCCGCGTCACGGCATGTACTCGATCAAAGGCGGAGGCTCGGCGCTGGCCGAATCGCTGACGGATTCGATCAGAAGAAGTGGCGGGACTGTGCGGCTGAATGCACCCGTCTTGCGTTTGTCGTATGCGACTGACGGGACGCCGGGCGGCATCGATCTACTTAGCGGCGAGACGGTCCGGGCGCGGCGCGCGATTGTAAGTAATCTGACCGCCTGGGACACTTACGGAAAACTCGTCGGTAGTTCCCGAGCTCCGGCTGAAGTACGCGAGCCATTGAAGGGTTTACACAGCAGCGGAGCATACATGCTTTACCTGGGAATGGACGACGCGGCCGTGGAACGATTACCTGCCGACCACATTCTCGCAAGTGCGTCAGGCGGCAGCGACGACAACGCAATGTCGCCCTTCATGTTCGCTGTCTCCCCTTCCTCGGATGCGCGCGCTCCCGCAGGTAAACGCGCCGTGACCATATGGACGCAAACGGAAACCGAATCATGGTTTACCTTTCACAACGATCCACAAGAAATGGAAGACATGGACCAGACCGCGTTGGAGGATTGGTGGACAAGGATTCATCGCCTCCTGCCTGAACTCGGCGCCGCCGTAGAAGTCATTGAAACTGAGACGCCGCAAGGTCATTACGAGAGGACACGACGGCGTATGGGTTGGGTTGGTGGCTTTGCTCAATCGGTTGTGAACGCAGCTTCGAACCCTTTCAGTCATAGAACGCCAATTCCAAAGCTCTACATGGTCGGAGACACACTCTTCCCGGGTCAGGGCGTGTCGGCCGTTACGCGCTCCGCCTCTCTTTTGGCCGACGAACTGGCTCCTTTGAAGTGACCTCGGCCCAATTCGCCAATATCCTCCATATCTAATTATTGACAGCTAAGTTGTCTAGTGTATAGAATCACTAAACACTCTGGAGGTTAGTTTGTGTATATAACCATAGATGAGGAAGACAAAAGGCCCGTTTATCGCCAGGTCGCTGATGAGATTAAGGGTTTGATTGCCAGCCGGGAACTGAGGGAGGGCGTGGCCTTGCCGCCGGTTCGTCAGGTTGCGGCCGATCTTGGGGTAAATCTGAACACAATTGCGGCAGCCTATCGGGAGTTGAAAAAGGAGGGGCTGTTGATTGTGAAGCACGGGTCGGGAGCAATCGTCAGCACTTCCTCGGCTCAAGCGGTCAGGAAAGACGCTGACCTGCGCAAGCCGTTACGGGCCGCGTTAGCTCAAATGGTTTTGGCGGGATTGTCGCGATCTGAGGTACTAGCGGCGGTCGATGAAGAGATGAGGGCCTTGCTTAAGAACCACGCGTAGCGCGCGGGTTCTCCATGCAAGGCCCCAATGGTCAGACGTTATGGTCTGTGCGGATCAGACGATTCGATGTTCTTCCCGCGAGGGCCGGATCGATCCACATCGATCGAAATAGGCGCCCGCCCTGGGAATGAACCGGCGGATCCTCCGCCTGAACCAGTGCCGCCACCGCTTCCGGATGGATTAGGCCCAACGGGCCCGCCGCCACCGGACGTAGGATTATTCACCACGATGGGATAGCGGCCATAGCTGTAGCCATTCCACCCGCCGTAATAGAATTGGCTCGGGTATCCCATGCCATAGGGAGAGCTCCATCCGTAGTAGAACGGCAGGAACGTGAAGCACATCGACCGGCTGTTAAAGAGCCACAAGCCATTTCTGCCTGAGTAACCCCACACCGGCCACACCGTATCGAGCGAAGAGAGGTAAGAGTTCAAGGCTCGCGCTGAAACGCGGCTGTTTGCTTTCGCCAACAGCTCTGCGCGATTACGGCTCCAGGAATCGAAATCGTCCTGCGCGCTTTTGTCCAATTTCGCCGTCAGCATCGGACCTGACCCAATCACAGCCTTTTGGCCTCCTCGGATTGGATTCAGAGCGCTGCCGTTAACGATTGCCTTCCCTTTCAGCACCATTACTTCGGTCTGGCCGGAGGTAACATTGATTCGATAGATTCCTCTTTTGACCAGCTCGACGCTACCATTGGGAGTAACTAAGGCAATCTCAGTGTTAACGTCATTGGCTCCTGTTGCTTCGACAATCGCAACGCCCTGGAGAAGCTTGACTGTGAGGTTCTCCACGGAATTGTCGGTAAGCTCAAAGCGAGATGCTTCGCCCGCCCGCAGATATGAGCCTGGATTCAGCAGGACTTCGACCCGGCCCGTCCTACCCGTATCAACCAGGTCTCCAGCGTCGAGATTGGACTGAGCGCTGAGCAATTCAGCCTGTGGCTGGCCTTTCTTTTGGAACGTCACCCGACCGAGGACTGAATTTACGCCGCCGGCCTTGGCGGAAATGACGAACTTTTCTCGGTTCTGAGCGCGGGTAGCGTTCACGCAAAACACTCCCATCACCACCAGTGCCAGCGCAAAAGCCTTTAAAGATAATTTCATGGGGATTCCTTTCGTTAGAGAACCGAGGAGAGAGACTGGGGCGAAGTATAGTCGCCGTGGTGCGAAAAAACAACATCGGAATGACAAACTCAGCATCCGCTAAAACGGGACTCAATTCAGACCCCTGGGAGTTCTCCGTCTGACAAAAAAATGTGACGCGTGCCTGCTTGACGCTTCTTTAATACCGTCCGTAGAATGAACCTTAAGTCTTGCACAGCGTAGATCAACTTAGAGATCGAAACTGAAGGAGTACCTAAGTTATGAGCAGTCCCTATGATTCATATCAAGAGCCACCTCCACCGAGCGTGACTGACGATTTGATTTTGCATGAAGACGACAGCGAGGGCAGCAGTGAAAGGGCCCGCGCTGCTTCATCGGTGCGTGAAATGGCATCGCGCATTCCGGAATCATTAACCGCGATCGGCCGTGACATCAGCCGTACCATTGAGCGGGCCATGTCGGCTAAGGATGACTACGTCGTTGCCGTGAAGGTTTCGGCGGACGCACAGGAAAAGCTGGACCAACTGGTCCAGGCCGGCGTATTTCGCAGCCGGGCCGAGGCCGCCGCGTACCTCATCGACGAAGGAGTCAAAACGCAATCAGCACTTTTCGAAAGAGTGCAACAGAAGCTTTCCGAAATTGAGCGGTTGCGAGCTGAATTGCGTGACCTGGTAATGGAACGAGCGAACTGAGTCGTCGGCGAGCAGCCCCCACCTTGCCAATCTCAACCGTTTGTTGCAATCCTTCTGGGAGTTATCGCTCCATTGAGCAGAGCGCTTCGCCATCGCAGGCGCTGTTGCGAGATGGGGCATCTTTGTTGACAGTGCTCGCGGACAAGCGGTGGTCTGTTGCTTTTCAGAAGCACTGGATTGCTAATCACCAAAGGCGCGAAGCCGCCAGGTTTTTCGGGAGCAATACACGGCATCCCGTACCAGAGGCTCTAATCAGTGATTTCACTTAGTGCCTTAGGGTCTTTGTGGTGAACTAACTTTGCAGAAGAGATCGAGGTTGCTGATTTGCCGCCAACAATAGAAATTCCCATCATTCCGATTGAACAGTTTACGCTGGCGAATGGCCTGCGGGTCGTACTGGCGGAGGACCACGCGTCGCCCGTGGTTTCTGTGGCCGTCTATTACGACGTTGGTTCCCGCAATGAAAGGACTGGTCGCACCGGCTTCGCTCATTTGTTCGAGCACATGATGTTTCAAGGTTCCGAGAACGTTCCGAAGGCGGCCTACTTTCAATACATTTCCAACGCCGGCGGGACGATGAATGGAACCACCTCCAGCGAACGGACAAATTACTTTGAGACTCTGCCCGCGAATCAGTTACCGCTGGCCCTCTGGCTGGAGAGCGATCGCATGCGCTCGCTAAAAGTTACTCAGGAAAATCTTGATAATCAGCGCCAGGCAGTACAGGAAGAGAAGCGGCTTCGTTACGACAATCAACCGTACGTGAATGGTTTCCTGCGGTTGTTTGAAATGAGTTTTAAGAACCCCGCCAACGCTCATTCCACCATCGGATCGATGGAGGACCTCGACTCGGCAACCGTTGACGACGTTCGCGAGTTCTTTCGTGTCTACTACGCCCCGAACAATGCGGTTGTCAGCATCGCCGGTGATTTCGATCGCGATCAGGCGAAGGGTCTGGTAGAAAAGTTTTTTGCCACCATTCCCAGCCAGCCAAATCCGCCTCCCGTGGATGTCAGCGAGCCGAAAGAGGTAGCTGAGCGGCAGGACGTTTTCTACGACAAACTCGCGCCCGTGCCGGCTTTTGCTCTGGGATGGAAAATTCCTCCCCGGCGCACGCCGCCCTTCTATGCCCTTATGCTGGCCAGTCACCTGCTGTTCGAGGGAGAGAGTTCGCGGCTTTATCAAAAGCTGGTCAAGGGCGAGGAGACGGTCGTCCAGATACAGGGCGGCATCGACGAACGGCGCGGTCCTTCCGGTCTCTTTATCGTGGTGATTCCCAAGCCGGGCAACGAGCTGGCCGAAATTCGCGAAACGATCATGAACGAGCTTCATCGCCTGGCAACAGAAGGCCCCGAGGATGAAGAGATGCAGAAGCTGCACAACAACCTCGTGAACGACGGCGTGCGCAACCGCCAGTCGACTTTGTTCCGCGCACAACAGTTGGCAGAGTTCGCGCTTTACGATGGCCAGCCTGAGCTCTTCAATACGGAACTCGATAATTACTTAAAGGTTACCGGAGCGGAGATAAAGGAAGCGGTCGCCACTTTTCTCGATACGGAAAATCGCGTGCTGCTGGACATTGTTCCTGGCGCCGAAGATGTTGCCCCGGCTGCGCCCCTGGGCGCGGGCGAACCGGCGCAACCTACAGCGCCGGCGCCACAGATTCCGGAACCACCGGCGTCGGATCCCGAATCATCCGCGAAGCAGACGCCGGCGACTGGCGCTTATGCCCAGAACGACAGAGGTCAAACGGGGGCCGACAACCTGGTGGATCGCAAATAGTTCAGTACATCGTGTCTAAACCAATGGCTATAAATCAAAACCCGACGGAAGCGGAATCCTTTCGAGCCGTGGCGCCAGAGCCTTTGCCACCCCGTCCGCTCAACATTCCTCAGTTTGTGGAAACGAAACTGGCCAATGGCCTCGACGTAGTGTTGCTTGAAGATCATCGCCTGCCCCTGGTTAGTTTCCGGCTCGCCTTTCGCGCCGGCGACGCTAACGATCCGGCAAACTTGCCTGGGCTTAGCGACATGATGAACGCGCTGCTGAACGAAGGCACCGAATCGCGCACCAGTTTGGAAATCGCAGAACAGGTCGAACGACTGGGAGCAACGCTTTCGGCGGGCGCCAATTCAGACTACACGACGATTGCGGCGTCGGCCCTTTCGGTTTATTCCGATCAAGTTCTGGAGTTGTTGGCGGACATAACTCTCAATCCTTCGTTTCCGGAAAACGAGATCGAGCTGACGCGAGAAAATGCCAAACAAATGCTGATCCAGCAACGAGCGCAGCCAAACTTTCTGGCGGGCGAACGGACCGCCAGCGTTATCTTTGGACAGCATCCTTATGCGATAGTTTCGCCGACGCCGGAGTCGCTCGACGCTATGTCGCGGGACACTCTGCGGGAATTTCATCGAGCGACACTCGTTCCCAACAATGCGGTTATGGTGGTGGTGGGCGATGTAACCCGAGACGCTATCATCGAGCGGCTGAATGCTTTGTTTGGGCAATGGCAACCGCGAACACCGCCGCAATCAAACTTCCCTGACCCACCGGTTCGCACCAGGCGCCAGGCGTATGTGGTAGATCGGCCCGGTTCAGCGCAGTCGAATATCATCATAGCTAACCTTGCCATTAATCGGACGCATCCCGATTTCTTTCCGATGCTGGTAATGAACACAATTCTCGGATCGAATGCATCGTCGCGGTTGTTCATGAATCTGCGCGAAGAAAAAGGCTACACCTACGGCGCATATTCCAGCGTTGACGCGCGGCGCGTGCTGGGAACATTTCGCGCCAGCGCCGAAGTCCGCACCGCGGTCACCGGCGACTCGCTAAAGGAATTCTTCTACGAACTGGATCGTATTCGCGAAGAAGAGGTTTCTGAAAAGGAGATCGGCGACGCGAAGTCATATTTAACTGGAGTTTTCCCCCTGCGTATCGAAACGCAAGAGGGCATGGTTGATCAACTGGTGCAGCTTAAGATGATGGGACTGCCGGACGATTACCTGCACACCTATCGAGAGCGGATCAGCGCCGTGACGGTCGCTGATGTTCGCCGCGTGGCCCGTAACCACATAAATCCTGACAAAGCGGCGCTGATTGTTGTGGGCGATGCCAGTGAAATTATTTCTCAGATCAAGCCCTACACGTCCAACATCGAGGTGTACGACACCGAGGGTCGAGTAAAAACCGATCTTACCGACGAATCAGTTGGCGCCTAACGCTCAGTCCGGCCTTCCTTCAAGTAAAAACAAAAAACCCGCTCGACATGGCCGCATGCCGAGCGGTAATTACAGGAGGAATGAAGTTATTGTTGTCGCTATCTAAATCCTGCGACTGTCATCAACAACTTCATTCCTTGGATGATTGCTGACGCGGTTGGCGTTGGCCGGGCCGCCGAATGGCTTCAGCGCTCGTATTGTAGAACCATGCCGTCACCGCCAACTGCCCAGCCTGTTTTCTTCCCTATGAAAAGCGCGTAAAGGTTTTGCTGAGTGGGCGTTGTTTGCCGAATCCATGAACGGCCGCCATCATCCGAACGCAAAATCACACCGCCGCGACCGGCTACCCAGCCCTGGTCTTCGCTGACGAACTGAACCGAGAGTAAATTGCTGCGAACATTGGACTCGGTGAACATCCACGTGTCGCCGCCGTTGCTCGTCCGCAGCAGTGCGCCACGCTCGCCCACCGCCCAACCGTCTTTCTCATTGCGAAAGTCGACGTGATACAGCGTGAGCTTCGTTCCTGACTCCTGGCGCTGCCACGATTCGCCGCTGTTGGCCGTGTGCAAAATGGTGCCATCGGCCCCGACAATCCAACCGCGCTTGTCGTCGATAAAATCCAGGTGAATAAGCTCTTCGCGCGCCGGGACTTTGCGGCGCTGCCATGAGGCGCCGCCATCGTCGGTGAAGAACACGATGCTGTCGATAATTCTGTCGTTCCGGCTAATCGAGCCGACTACCCAGCCCTTTTTCTTTCCGGTAAACCGCACGCTATACAGATCAGGTTCCGCGCCATCAAATTCTGCGGCCGGAAAGCGACGCAGAGATCGCCAGCTTTTTCCGCCATCAGTGGTGCCAAAAATCTCGTCGCCGGCAAGCAAAAATCCAGTATCGCTTCCCGGAAAGTAAATATCGCTGACGGCCTTGCCAGTGGACACCGATTGTTGAACCCAGGATTGTCCGCCGTTATCCGTGGCACTGACAAAGCCATCATCGCCGCCAATCCATCCCCGCTTCGAATCGGCAAAGAAGACGACGTTCAAATCTTTTTGAGCGGGACCGATGCGGTTTCCCCTCCAGCCAGTCTGGGCGACGGCAGTACCGGCGAAGAACAGGAAAAGCGCGAAACAGGCTGCGACCCTTGTTGCCTGCTGGCGTGCCCGGCCACGAAATTCACGAACGGAAGTCATATTGAGTGGCAACTTTTTACACGAAACTCAACGCGCAAAGCAAACTTTCGTTTGCCGCCTTCACGCACTTTAAAGATCTCGGAGCCTGGCGCTGCGCAGAGTGATAAGCGTCACAATGATCGTAATGATTAGCCCGCCAGTCGCCAGGGTATGCGGCACACCAAACCGGTGCGACGCCACTCCGGCAATCAGATTGCCTATCGGCATCATACCGATGAAGGAGAGCATGAACATGCTCATCACGCGGCCGCGCATCTCGTTGGTGACCAATTGCTGCAGGAGGGTGTTGGTTACCGCCACCGACAATACGATCGACAATCCCATGCCAAACAGGAATATCAATGACACGACCAGGTTAGTTGACAGCGCGAAAACAATCAGACAAATGCCAAAAGAAAAAGCGCCGCCCAGAACCGTCCAGCCCTTGTGGCGAAAATCACCCAGCCAGGTAAGAAACAGCGCGCCACAAAATGCGCCGGCGCCGGCCATTCCCATCATTACGGCCAGTCCTGTTTCGCCCAAATGAAAAACGTCGCGGGCGTACACCGGCGTCATTGAGAAATATGGCGCGCCAAACAGGCTACTGATCGCCGAAATTACCAACAGCATCGACACTCGCGGACGTCCACGAACGTAGGCCACGCCGCCGAGTAACTCGCGCCGAAATGCGCCGCGCTGACGCTCCATTAGCGGCTTTGCCGCGGCCTCTCCAAAACGCACCATCAAAAGGGCCGACACGACCGCTACGAATGAGACTCCGTTGGCAAAAAAGCAGCCGGCCAAACCAAAAGCCCGGAATCCAAGCCCCGCAAACACAGGGCCTAACACACGGGACAACTGAAATTGGGCCGAGTTCAACGCCACAGCGTTTGCGACGTCTTCCCTTCCGACCAAATCGAAAGTGATTGCTTGATAAGAGGGACCCGCAATCGACAGGCAAGCGCCCGTGACAAAGGAAAGACCAAGGATCATCCAAACCTGGATCACGTTTGTCACCACGAGCGTTCCCAGCACAAGTGCGGCAATGCCGGAAACGACCTGCGTGTAAATCAGCAAGCGACGGCGATCCATTAAATCCGCGAAGACTCCACCGGCCAGCGTCAGAACGATCCCCGGCGCGGTGGCCATGAACGCGTCCAGACCCAGCCAAAACGGCGAGTTGGTAAGCTGAAAAACTAACCAGCCTTGCGCGACCGCCTGCATCCACGTACCGGTATTTGAAAGGAAAGCGCCCGACCAGAACAGCCGGTAGTTGCGATGACTGAGCGCTCGAAACATTCCACTGGAGCGCCGGTTGGCCGGAGGTTTGGCCTCTTCAACCTGAATTACTTCCCGCGACATAATCAATGTTATTACCATCCATCGCGAAAAGCTCCAAGGCGGGAGGCAGATCAGAAATCATTTTCCGATTTCGAGAGGGGACGGCCGGTTCCACCTCGCCGGGCGGCAACAATTTCTGCCAGAATCGCAAGGCCGACTTCTTCGGGAGAAACAGCGCCGATGTCCAGACCGATCGGCGCTCGGACGCGCGCTAGTTTCTCAATCGCAAATCCCTCATCCCGAAGTTTGTTCAGCACAAAACGAGTTCGGCGCTTGCTGCCAATCAGTCCTACATAATCCGGCGCGCGCAACATTACGGCGCGCAGGCATTCTTCATCTTCCTTGTGGCCGCGGGTCACGATGGCAATCGAAACGCTGCGGCCGTTTCCGATCGCGTCGGAAACCGCGCTGCTCCAGCCTTGCGCCAAAACCAGTTCGACCGCTTCGCCAGGAAACGCTTCGCGCGCAACGAATTCGGCCCGATCATCAATCAACGTCACCCGATAGCCAACCAACGCTGCCAGCCGGGCAAGCGACGCGCCCACGTGCCCCGCGCCGCAAATCACTACGCGGGGTTCCAGCTCGATTCTTTCGAAGAGAACTCGAGCGTCCTGCCAATTGTCGAGCTTCGGCGCGAACTCGCCAAACTTGAATGTGCGCGTTTGTTCGTTGGAACCGAGGAAAGTGGCGGCGTGGCGGACAATTGCGTTTTGCACTTCAACGTCATCGCAACCGCCCGCCAGCAAAGCATCGTGTGTGAGAAGAAATTTTGCGCCCAGCACTGCGGACGCCCCGGGCGCGTCGATAAGTGTGGCTAAGGCTGCAACCGAGCCCTCTTCCAGCACTCGCCTGATTGCCTGGGTAATGAGTTGTGATTGAGATTGATCGGAAGCACTGGCCATGCCCGGTTATCTGGCAGGCGAGGGTTTGATAAGTCCGATGGCAGCCGCCATACGCCGAACCAGCCACAACGGCCCGACCAGCAAATAAACCGGATTACGAAAGAACGCAGGTTGATTGCCTTCGATCGCGTGTCCAGCCAATTGCAGGACCCATCCAACCAGGAACAGCCCAAGCGCCCAACGCCAGGCGAAGAAAAACAACGGCAGCGAAATGACGATCATCGGAATGCCGACGCTATGCATAAGCTTGTTGAGCGGATGCTGATGTTTGGCTTTGTAATTGTCGACAAATGATTCGGACATGTTAGCCACCTTTCTCGCCGGGATTCCGCATCCGCTGCATGAACCACCAGTGATGGCCTTCCAGGTCCTCGCATTCGTAACCGCGATCTGCCCAATAGTCCTCGCCGTAGTCCATCGTCTCCGGCTCTTGAATAATCTTCGCTCCAGCCGCCCGGGCGCGGGTGATGTGCGCTTCGATATCGTCAACGTAGACCATCATGTTCTGCGTATTCGCGCCACTCAATGACTGTGGTGATCGGCGGAACGCGGGCTTATCTGGCAAGCCGGCCTGGGCCACCATGACTACGCCGTCGGCGTATGTAAGCTCTGAATGTTGAATGCTGCCGTGTTCGCCTTCAACCTTCAACCGCACGTCAAACCCGAAAGCATTTGCGAGCCAATCGATGGCCGCTGAGGCATTCACGTAATAAACCGCACTGGAAATGCGCGGCCATCCTGGAGGAGTTGGTTTCATGGATTAAGAGCGTGAACAGTGAACAGTGAACCGTGAACCGTCGTTGTTTCCCTTTCCCCTTTTCCCCTTTCCCCTTTTCCCCTCCCCCTACCCCCAGACATCGATGAAAATATCCATCGTGCCGCCGCACACCATTCCTTCTTCGCTCGCTTCTTCGGCGGTCAATGAATAGTGGTGCAGTCCTGGAGTTCCGGTACGAAGGGCCTCGCTGGCTTCGGCCCAAACTTCTGCTTCGACGCAGCCGCCGCCTACCGTACCTGCAACTTCCCCATTTTCGAAGAAAAGCATTTTGGCGCCGCGTCGTTGAGGCGTAGAGCCGCGCGTGTGGGCAACCGTTGCGGACACGACCCGCTCTCTCCGCGCGTTGGCTTCGCCGATTAGTTTATAGAGCTCGCTTTGTGGCAGGCTGGCCATGCTGTCGATAAGAATCGAACGCTCGCGGCGCTGGCTGAGCCGCTGCCAGATTCAGGGCTTGCGCGTTGTGGTTGCGCGCTTTGGTTCGACGCGCGGCGCGGCATTCTGATCTTCGCGTTTCTGCTGTAGCCTTGCGCGCAGCAAATCCACTTCAGAATCAGCGGTAGCAATCGAAGGCTCCAGCCGCGCGCGACTGGTCTCAAGCAATCTAATCTGCGCCTGAGTCCTGGCCTTCTCGTTTTCCAACTGTCGCCGCCGGTTATCGCGCGCCTCTTCCGGATGGACCGTGCCGGCGCCCTGGGTCGCGCGCTCAATATTCTCTGGCTTCAACGCGTAGTCGATTTGATCCAGTTTCACATTCAGATCAGCGAGTTTGCCTTCCACATCTATTAACTGGGCCCGCAATTGTTCCGCGCGCTGCTCCGCCCGCGTCAGTCGTTCCATGTCCAGTCGATCGCGCTCCAGCTCTTCCTTTTGCGACAACTGGTCCGACAATCGTTCGACCTGATTGGAAAGCCGGTTGATTGTCTGGTGCATCTCGGCTTCCTCTGAGGTCGACTTTTTCGGCGCAGGTGTTTGCGTCTGATCAGGGTTGGCCGCAGTCTCGTCGGCGGTACTGATGATTTTATCTTCCGGAGTGCTACTGTCCGGGACAGTGGCCGGCGCGACAGGCTCGTAAATTGCCGGGTTGGTGATGACTGGGCGTTTGACGGTCCGACGCGAGCGACGTTTCTTGCGCGTCTGCGCGCCGGCATCAATCATGCAGAAACTGATGACCAAAATTGCCGCTAAGAGAAAGGCGACTCGGCGAATTAATCCATTCTGCATCTACTACCTCCCGGAATATTGCCCCACAGAATACCTCAAAAATACGCCTCTACGAAGACTGCGACAAGCCACCACAAAGCGCGACTTCGACATACACGTTAAACCCGCAGCGGAGTTGCACAAATCTATTCAACAAACACAGGCGACAGGTGGTTTAACGCATGTTAGCCAACCCGTTTAGACGCGCAGCCTTCTGTTTAGGTTTTCCTAGCCAACTTGAATCTGGAAACTAATATCCACCGCTCGGACTGACTGGGTAAGCGCGCCAATGCTAATCAAATCAACGCCGGCTTCGGCATACGCCCGCACGTTTTCCAGGTTGATTTTCCCTGACGCTTCGAGCGTGACGCCGGATTTAAGTTCACGGGCCAAGGCCACAAAGCGCGCAGTTTCGGCTGGCGACAACGATTCGATGGACAAGACATCAGCTCCGCCCTCGATCGCCTCGCGCAGATCGCGCTCCTGAGATACCTGGACCGCAATTTTATGGAGGTGCGCAATTTTCTCGCGCGCTGATTTCACGGCCAATGCCACGCTGCCGGTAACGGCCGCATGGTTGCCCTTAATGAAGACGCCGTCGTCCAGTCCGTAGCGATGGTTGCGACCGCCACCCAGCAGCACTGCATACTTCTCCAGCATGCGCAGTCCGGGCGTGGTCTTGCGCGTGTCTACGATTTGGGCCGGCGTGCCTTCAACCGCGCGCACATATTGACGCGTCAACGTCGCAATTCCTGACAGGTGCTGCAACAGGTTCAAGGCAACTCGTTCCCCTGCCAGCATTACGTCGGCAAAGCCACTGGCCCGCGCAATTACTTTTCCGGCTTCGATTTCTTCGCCATCAGCCGCAAAGGCTTCAATCTGTTGCTGTGGATCAAGCGTAATGAAAACTTCCTCCGCTGCCTCGAGACCCGCGACGATCATTTTTTCTCCGGCAACGAACCGGCCGCGCGCGCGTGTGTTGCGGGCCACGGTCGCCTGGGTTGTCAGATCGCCACGCCCCAGATCCTCGCGCAGAAAAATCGAGATTGAAGAGTACAGCGATCCTTCATCCAGCCAGTTCATTTGAGGCCCTCGATTGTTTCCGCCAGCACGGACATTCGCTGCTGGATATCCGCGATTCTGGCCTGCGCTTCGCTGACTTTTTCGGCCGGCGCGCGTTCCACAAACTGCGGATTGGCAAGTTGAGCTTCGAGCTTCGCCGCCTCCGCTTGCAGTTTGTCGCGATCGCGATTGAGCCGCGCTCGTTCCTGTTCAAAATCAATCAGGCCTTCGAGCGGGACGGCTAACTCCGCGCCGCCGGCCAGAGCGGCCCGCGCCGAAGCCTGCGGCGCTGTTAACCGCGCGCTAACAGAAACACTGGACGCGCGCGCCAGCCTGGCGATCTGATCGGTGTTGGCTGTGAAGGCGCTGCGCAGTTGCTCGTCCGCCGCGCCAATTAGCACCGGCACGCGATCGCCCGGTTTGATGTTCATCTCCGACCGAATATTTCTTACTCGCGTGACCAGATCGATGACGGCCCGCATCTCAGCTTCAGCCCGCTCGTTAATTTGCGTGGGCTCACCCTGCGGATAACCCGCCAGCATAATCGTGGGCGACGCGCCAGCGTAGGCGGCATGTAACAGTTCTGCGTGTTTGACGGGCAGTCTTTGCCACAGCTCTTCGGTGATGTATGGCATGAACGGATGCAGCAATCGCAGCGATTTCTCCAGAATCCAAATCATGCGGGCGCGCGCATCAGCCCGCTCCGCCGAGTCCTCTGCCGCAGTGATCGTCGCTTTAGTTAATTCAATATACCAATCACAGAAATCGTCCCAGAAGAAGTGATAGATAGTTTGTACCGCTTCATGAAAACCATAAGCGGCCAGCGCCGCGTTAACATCGCGCGCTGTCTTATTCAAACGCGAAAGAATCCACCGATCGTGCAATGGCAACGAATCACGATCGGCAAAAAGATCGTCGCCGAGCTCGGCGCCTTCGGCGTTCATCAAACAAAAGCGCGCGGCATTCCAAATCTTGTTGGCAAAGTTTCGATATGACTCGATCTGCTTGTCGTTCCAACGCACGTCAGTGGTCCCAACTGCGGCCAGCATGATACGAGTTGCGTCCACCCCAAACTTATCAAACACATCCAAAGGATCGACGCCGTTCAACTTCGTCTTAGCCATGCGCTGGCCGTGCTTGTCCAGAATTGTCCCGGTGACGAAGACATCTGCAAACGGTTCCCGGCCGGCGAATTTCAGGCCCTGCATCACCATGCGCGAGACCCAAAGAAAAATAATGTCGCGGGCTGTAACCAGAACCGATGTTGGATAGAACGTACTCAGATCTTCTGTGGCATCCGGCCAGCCCAGGGTCGAAAAGGGCCAGAGCGCCGCCGAGAACCATGTATCAAGCACATCCGGATCCTGCGTCAGATTTGCGGTTCCCGCTTTACCACGCGCCTCTTCTTCGTCGCGCGCGACGTAAACATTGCCGGCCTCGTCATACCAGGCCGGGATCTGATGGCCCCACCACAACTGGCGCGAGACGGTCCAATCACGCAGGTTCTCCAGCCAGTTTGTGTAAACCTTGTCGTAAGTCTCCGGCACGAAGCGTGGCTTGCCAGTGTTCCGTTTCAGGTCCAGAGCCATATCCCGCACTTCATCCATGCGCAGAAACCATTGCGTCGAAATCAGCGGTTCGATCACGGTCTTGCATCGTTCGCACCTGGAAATAGAAAACTCGTAGTCGTCGACTTTTTCGAGCAGACCTAACTCCTGAAATCTTTCGATCACTTTCTCGCGCGCTGCGTAGCGATCGAGGCCCGCGAATTCGTCGCCGGCATCTGCCGTCATGCGCGCGTTTTGATCGATGACGAAAACCTGCGGCAAGTCATGGCGCACGCCCATCTCGTAATCGTTGGCATCATGGGCCGGCGTGATCTTGACGGCGCCGGTGCCAAAGTCCGGATCCACATATTCGTCGGCAATTACGGGAATCTCGCGGCCAGTCAGCGGCAGCAGCAGTACCTGACCCACCATATCCTGATAGCGCTCATCAGATGGATTCACGCCGACGGCTGTATCGCCCAACATCGTTTCCGGACGCGTCGTCGCGACAGTTATGCGCCGCGTGTGGTCGTTGTGCAACGGATATTGCAGGTAGTAGAGCTGGCCTTTATGCGCAGTTTTCTCCACTTCCAGGTCGGACAGCACGGTCTGGTCGGTGGGACACCAATTGACGATGCGCGCGCCGCGATAAATGTGGCCTTCGTCATAAAGGCGCACGAAAACTTCTCGCACCGCGCGAGACAAACCTTCATCCATGGTGAAGCGTTCGCGCGACCAATCGACGCTGGCGCCTTCGCGCCGCATTTGTTTTGTGATCTGGCCGCCTGATTCGGCCTTCCATTGCCAAACCCGCTCCACAAACTTTTCGCGGCCCAGATCGTGCCGCGTTAGTTTTTCTTTCTTCAACTCGCGGCTGACGACCAGTTGAGTTGAGATGCCGGCGTGGTCCATGCCGGGCAGCCAGAGCGTGCGATATCCGCACATGCGTTTATGCCGCGTCATCACGTCCATCATGGTGTGTTGCAGCGCATGGCCCATATGCAAAGAGCCGGTCACGTTCGGCGGCGGAATGACTATGGAAAAAATCGGGGCGTCCGGATCCTTGTTGATTTCGGGCGCAAAGTATCCCTCGCTCTCCCAGCGTGCATAGTGGCTGTGCTCCGCTTGCTGCGGATCGTAGGTTTTGGGAATCTCTGTCATTGTTATGATCGGTTCACGTTCGGCGCGGCGGTGATCCAGGCTTTCGGTCGAATCAATTCTGTATCGTTTCATTGTAAGTCAACGGCCGAATGTTTTCACGTTAAGGGAGGTCGAACGGATTGGACTGCGGCTTATTTGGGCCGCGGATGAACGCAGAATAATCACGGATCAGAACCAGGAGGAGTTTTCAGCTTGATGCTATTTCAGCTTCCTGTTTTCTCTGATCCCGGGTTATCCGCGTCCTTCTGCGGCTCATTTGGATTTTGAATACTCGCAGGTTTTCGCTTACGCTCTTATTTTTCAGATGAGACAACTCCGCGCACTTCAGCCACTTCATACATTCTTCCAAATGAAATCAATGCTCCTAACATTCGCTCTAACTCTTCTCGGCTTGGCATTTGCCGGAGTCGCTTCCGCGCAAACTGCGCCCGCCCAGGACGAGGAGGTGATAAGGATTGAATCCAATCTCACCAATTTGCTGTTCATCGCGACTGACAAGAAAAACAATTTCATCACGACCCTCCGGCAGGAGGATGTGCGCGTGCTCGAGGACGGAGTGCCGCAGAAGTTATTTACTTTTCAGCGCCAGACTGAGCGGCCGCTTTCACTCGCGTTTCTAATTGACGTAAGCGGATCGGAAGAGCGCACGCTGTCTCAGGAAAAGGGCGCCGCGCGTTCATTCATCGAAACGATTTTGCGTTCGCAGCGCGATGAGGCGGCGATTATCCCTTTCACCGATCGCGCGTTCCTGGAAAAGGAACTCTCCAGCAATGTGCTCGGTATTTATCAGGCGCTCGAACGAGTGGAAGTGGCCATGCCCACTTATGTGGGTTCGGGTGCGCCAATCCCTGGCATGGTCGACCGGCCCGGCGGCAGTGTTCCGCGTGAAGGCTCAACCGCGATATGGGACGCGATCTCAGTAACGGCCAATCGAATCCTGGCCCAGTCGCAGGGCAAACGGCGTCGCGCGATTATCTTGCTCACCGATGGATGGGATTCCAGCAGTCGCATCACGCGCGCCACGGCCATCACCCGGGCCGTCGAAGCAGAAACGGTCATCTACGCGATCGGAATCGGCGACAGCCGTTACTATGGCGTCGACAAAGACACTCTGCGTGCGGTGGCGGATGGTACTGGCGGTCGCGCCTTCTTTCCCAGGAACGAAGCCGATCTGAAAACGGCTTTCGCGCAGATCGAACAGGAACTGCGATCGCAATACCTGATCGCCTATTCTTCCAGCAACAAAAATAGCGACGGCGCTTACCGTCGCATGCAAATCGAAATCACCGATCCCATTCTGATTAAGGAGAAGGTAAGACTCCGATACCGGCCAGGCTATTTCGCGAAGAGGTCTTAGCGGCAAGGCTATCCGCAGATTACACAGATTACACAGATTCAAGAACGGCAAAGAGATGAGGGCAGAGTCCTGCTCCTGGGCTCTTTCCCCTTAGCTCTTTGCTCTTTGTGAAATCTGTGTAATCTGCGGATAGCGTACTCACTGGTCCAGAAACTTATGCTTATGTTTCGGGTCAGGCATCATGCACGATTCGTATTTGCCGAAGACTCGATAACGATTTCGCGCCACCAGCCGGTAGAAAAGATCGCGCAGCACTTTCGGAATGATTCGACCGGCGCTCGCCAACTTCCACAAGCCATCCAGCTGCGTCACGACGAAAAGGATCCCATCTGATCGCGACAGTAATCGCTCGGTGGGCTGACCGTGATCGAGCGCCACGTAGAAGGTGTCCAGATCGCTAGCGTCCCGCCCATGCCGCTTCAGCAAATCGCCGGCAAACTCACTCTGCAGTGAAGCAAAGCGAAACAGATCGTGATGGTCACGCTTCAAGAGAAATTGCGTCAGTCGGTTGCAAAGACCGCAAACGCCGTCGTACAGCACGATGGGATGTGAAGCCGCTTCAGGCACAGCACCTCAAATCGTGGATCGTAAATGGTCCGGGTTCCGGCAAGCCACTTTGGATTTGTTCGTCAGTAAACTTTCGCCGCGGCATCAGATCGGCGGGAAGTGTGTCGCTCTCCAACGCCGGTTCGGTAACACCCTCGGAAAGGATTTTGATCTGCGCCTTCGCCACCAGCGGGATCCTCATTGTTAGTTCCCAAACTCGCGCCAGGGCGTAGTGGAACCAAATTGGCGCGCGGATGAGGCGAATACGCCGGCCCGTAACTCTAGCGACGCGGCGAACGGCCTCGCTGAGGAAAAGTTCCTCCGCCCCCGTTACCGCATTAGTCTGTCTGGACAGTCTTTGGTCGACGATAGCCGCTGCCAAAACGGTGACCAGATCTTCAATGGCGAGAGGGCGAATTCCCTTCTCTTTGAATCCCACCATGGCGAAGAACGGAAACGTGTAAAGTGCATGACTCAAATGATCAAGCATGTGGTCGCCGCGACCGTAAACCATGCCTGCTCTGACGATCGTATAGTCCAAGCCGGAATTCCTGACAATCTCTTCCGCCGCCCACTTCGACTCGTGATAGGCCGAGCCACAATTTGGACGGGCGCGCAGAAAGCTCATCAACAGAACCTTACGCGCGCCGGCGATCCGCGCAGCGTTCACGACATTGGCGGTACCTTCGACGTGGACCTTCACATAAGTTTGCTCACCCAGCTCGCGATTGATTCCCGCGCAATGAGCCACCGCGTCACAGCCTGCGAAAGCACGCGCGAGCGCCTCTGGGTCGGAGAGGTTGGCGATTTGGAATTCAACTCCGTCAGGCTGAGCCTCCGCGCCCGTGCGCTGATGGCGGCCAACTAAAACCACCTGATGACCCTCCGCCAACAAACGATCGGCGAGGTGACCGCCGATAAAACCCGTGCCGCCGGTGATTGCGATTCTCATGATTTCGCCTTTCTGGTGCCGCGACGCTGTCGCAGAATCTGTGTCGGACAAACGGCGCTGAGGAAATTCCCCACGACTCCGGCAATCTGCTCCGGCTCTAACTGGTAAATAATTCGATTGCCGTCGCGTCGTTCGGAAATAAGGTCTGCGCCTTTAAGAATGGAAAGATGGCGGGAGATTGACGGTCCCGAGATAGGGAAATACGCCGAAATCTCGCCGGCTGATAACTCGCCCTGTTTCAGTTCCTGCAGAATTTGGCGCCGGGTAGGATCGGCCAACGCCCGGAAGACTCTGGAGGCAGACTTCATGACTTAGTAATTTAGCTATTTCGCTAAATAGTGTCAAGTCGAATCAGTCGTTATTCCGTCGGGACCGTCTGCGACCAGACCTTCGCATGTCACGGGCTGAACAAGGCGGGGCCGGGTGACCGCCTTGCCCTCGGGCAAAACTAACTGGACACACCCTACGGCCCGTTGGTCACAAATCCCTCGTGGTGGCTCGTTAAGTGTTATAGAAGAGGCGCGCGAATGTTAGTATTTCGTCTGGAACACCCTTCAAACCAGGAGAATATCGATGAAAACCTCTGCCGCCTTTTACCGTTCAGCCATTTCTACTGATTCCAAACAATCCTGGTACGCCAAAACCGCCGGCTTGCTTGGCGCCTTGGTTCTACTTTGCTTATTTGGGTCCACCTCCCTCGCGCAAGGGTCTGTGGCCAAGCTGAACATCAAATCCACGGTGCTCGGCGAAGAAAGAGTGATTCTCGTTCGCACGCCGGCAGGTTATGAAGCGAACAAGCGGAAGTATCCGGTGCTTTACATGACCGATGGCGATGCGCACATGGCGCACACTGCCTCCACCGTTGAGTTCCTCGCGCGGAACGGCCGCATGTCGGAGATGATCGTCGTCGGCATCACTAATACTGACCGGACCCGTGATTTGACCCCGACGAAAGCCTTAGGAGAGAACGCCAAACAACTTCCGACGGCCGGCGGCGCGGACAAGTTTCTCAGTTTCATTGAGACGGAACTAATTCCGGAAATCGAGAAGAACTACCGGGTGCAACCATATCGAGCGCTGGCGGGCCATTCCCTCGGCGGTTTGTTTGCAGTGCACGTGCTGATTACCAAACCGGAGCTCTTCAAGGCCTACATCGCTGTTAGCCCCTCGCTGCAGTGGAGTGACGAAGCCACATTGAAGCGCGCCGAAGAATTCTTCAACGCGCGCAAGGAATTGAACGCGACGCTCTTCGTTTCGCTGGGTAACGAAATCGGTGACATCGGCGATTCCTTTGCCGCCTTCAAGCGGTTGCTGGCCAAAGTACAAATCAAAGGGTTTGAATCGGAAGTTGAACAATGGACCGACGAGGATCACGGTTCGGTGGTTCTGCGTAGTCACTACGCGGGATTGCGTAAAGTTTACGATGGTTGGCAAATGCCGCGCGATCCAACGACCGGAGCAGTAGCCGGCGGCCTGAAAGGCGCCGACGAACACTATCAGAAGCTTTCGCAAAAATTCGGCTACGCGATTCCGGTGCCCGAAGCCCTTATTAACCAGCTCGGTTATCAATCGCTCGGACGCGAAAAGAACGATGAAGCGATCGCAATTTTCAAGACCAACGTCGAGCGCTATCCGGAATCGGCCAACGTTTATGACAGCCTGGGTGAAGCCTACGAGAAGACTGGACGTCTGGATTTGGCAACGCCTTTGTATGAGAAAGCGCAAACGCTCTCGCAACAGTACAAAGATCCTAACGCGTCGATTTACGCGGCCAATTTTGCGCGAGCCAGCGAGAGACTGAAGGCCGAAGCCGCCAAAAAAACGCAAACCGACGCAGCCAAGAAGAGCGGCCAGTAGTTTACTGAATTAAACTGTAGAAGAAAGGAGACTGCGATCCCTCGCAGTCTTCTTTTGTTTGGATCATGTTTGGTAGGCGCCGCGAAATGATTGGCGGGCTGGAAGAAAGGTCTTTCCCGCGATGACAAATGAGAAATGGTGGATTCAAGTTTCAAGTGCAACAACTTGATCCATGCGTCTGCGCCAGAGGCGCAGTGGCAAGGTAGCCAGTGGCAAGCGCGCAGCGCGCGGCCACTGGGACAT